>Ga0074199_1000018_pt1 | contig 437313 bp, 395 predicted proteins | sample EPASupsiteSAE347_FD_64528 | JGI IMG/M metagenome (GOLD analysis project Ga0074199, IMG submission 64528) | Bioremediated contaminated groundwater from EPA Superfund site, New Mexico - Sample SAE3-47 | ecosystem: Environmental > Aquatic > Deep subsurface > Groundwater > Contaminated ... | reverse complement strand
CCCCCTTTTCCCGCAACGACTTTCGCCATCGTGGGCTTATCAGGTATTAGCACCCCTTTCGAGATGTTATCCCAGAGTCTAAGGCAGATTATCTACGCGTTACTCACCCGTGCGCCACTAAATTGAAGAGCAAGCTCCTCAACTCCGTTCGACTTGCATGTGTTAGGCACGCCGCCAGCGTTCGTTCTGAGCCAGGATCAAACTCTCCAGTTTGAATTACCTGTATCAAATCTATTACTAGCTTAAAAAAGCTTTTTTGAATTGCTTGGCCCGCAATTCACAACACTTGCTATTCGGTTTTCAAAGACCAAATCTCCGTCAGCGACTGGTGTTCCGCGCTGCAAGGAATCCCGTTTATACACATCGCTTCTTTCATCGTCAACATTTTTTTTCAAAAAAAAATCAATTAGCCCTAACTAGCTGAAATCTATTTGCGTGAATATGAGATCTTAGTGTATAGCACATTTCCAATCTCACTTTATTTTGCTCCAGGAAACAGGATTCTGCCCTATGAACTGTATGAAGTTTTTTTTACTGACTGGTCTCTGCTGCCTGATAGGCGTTAGCACGACATATGCTGATCAACGTAGCGACGCAGTAGCCTCACTTGCCAAGCTTCGCCAGGAAGGGGTTGCCAGCAAGTTGCCAGATGAGATGCGCAGCCTTGATGCAACCCTGGCAACAGCAGATATGTATTATCAATTACATGATCAAAAGAATGCTGATCGCTACTACCAGCTTGCCACACAGAAGGTTGCCCTGATTCAGCAGCGCCTGCAGTCATCTCTGACACCAGCGTCACAACCACCAGTCACGGTTCCTCCCTTACAAGGCGGAACGGTTACTGCCGCCGCCCCACCAGTGTCTCCTGTTCAAATAGTGCAAAAACCGGTTTCAAGCAGTTCCCTACCGCCGATTACAACCGGGCCAGCCAGCGCTGCAGTTGAGGAAGAACAGCCAGAGGAGTTCGGCTCTGATCGGCTTGTGGGTACAGCCGGAACTTATACTGTTCTAAAAGGGGAAACACTCCGCCTGGTAGCTGCTAAATTAGGGGTCAGTAAAGCTCAGCTTGCTGCCCTGAACAACCTGGGCCAGAAAGACTCCATCAAGGCCGGACAGGTCCTCCGTTACAATAATCAGAGGATCATTCCGACACACCGGTTTCGCGACGGCATTGTTATCAATATACCTGATCGCATGCTCTACCTTTACCAGCAGGGTAGTCTGACCTTTTCTACCGCAGTTGCTTTGGGTACACCAACCAAGACCAAGCAGTTTGTCTGGCAAACGCCCACAGGCAAATTTAAGATCGTTAACAAGGCCAAGGATCCCACCTGGACGGTTCCTCCTTCAATCAAGGAAGAGATGCGACTTGAAGGAAAAGAGATCATCATCAGCATTCCGCCCGGACCGACCAACCCGCTTGGCAAGTATGCCATGAAGACCTCACTGCCGGGCATCCTGATCCACAGCACCACCAAGCCCTGGTCAATCTACACCTACGCCAGTCACGGCTGTATCCGCGTATTCCCGCAACGGATGGAGGAGCTGTTCAAGCTGGTAAAGACCAATACCCAGGGTGAGATCATTTACAAGCCGGTTAAACTTGCTGTGACTGATGACGGGAAAATTCTACTTGAGGCCCACGGGGACATTTACAATAAGACCAAGGGACTGGCCGCCGAAGCCCAAGCCCTGATCCGCGCCCAAAAACTTGATGGCAAGGTTGATTGGGAAAAGGTTAAACGGGTGATCTCCCGCAAGGCCGGCGTGGCCGAGGAAATCACCCGTGTTGTTGCGGAAGAGCAGAAAACTGTTGATACAGCTTCTGCTCAGTCCCCTTCGTAAGCTGACGGTTCTGTACCTTTCACAAACGACTCTGCTGAGCCTTCAGTGCCACGGGCAAGCTTGCCACTCTTCGGGTTAACCCGGACGACAGAAACGGTCTCTGGCGCCTCAAACCCCTGAATGGGCAGGCCGGCAACCGCCTTCATCATATAATCTGCCCAGATCGGAGCGGCGGCCTGGCCGCCGGAGCCGCCAGCCCCCAGAGAACGGGCCTGATTATCAAAACCAACCCAGACTCCGGTAACCAGTTGCGGCACATACCCCACAAACCAGGCATCTTTCATCTCATTGGTGGTGCCAGTCTTACCGGCAACCGGTCGTTTGATCGCTGCCGCACGGTGACCGGTTCCACTCTGCACAACAGACTCCATCAGATTGGTAATCAGATACGCGACATCCGCAGAGGTTGCCTGGGTTGCACGAAGGACCGACGAGCTGCCCGCAGAAGGTAGCACAGGTTTTTCAGGAACTTTTATTGTTACCGGTGTTGCAGCATCGGTATCTGCCGCCACTGGAACTGGCGGTTCCGGCGGAAGAGGTTGCTGGTGTTCCTCCAGAATCTGGCCATTACTGTCTGTCACTTTGGCAATATAGTACGGCTGCTGATAGATCCCTTTGTTAGCAAAAGCGGTGTAGGCCGAAGTAAGTTCCAGAGGAGATACACTTGCCGCCCCCAATGCCAGCGACAGGTTCGGCTCAATCTTTGAGACAAATCCCAAACGCTTGGCAAACGTTACCGCATGGTCCACACCGATTTTTTCAAGGATTTTCACGCTGACCACGTTGATGGAGTTGGTTAAGGCCTCCCGCATGGTGACCGGTCCGCGATAGTTGTTATCATAGTTTTTAGGTGACCAGGTTTTTCCCAGGCCAGCCGGATATTCCACCGGTGAATCATCAATTACCGTTGCAGCAGTAAACCCTTTTTCCAGGGCTGCGGCATAGATGATCGGCTTAAAGGCAGAACCGGCATTCCGTTTGGCCTGCACCGCCCGGTTAAACTGACTCTTGCGGAAGTCATAGCCACCGATCATCGCCTTGACGCCGCCGGTACGGGGGTCAATCGAAACCAGGGCCCCCTGCACCTCTGGCACCTGGTCAAGGGCAAAGACCGCCCCCTGCCTGTTTTGATCAGGAGTGATCACCTGCAGATCAACCACCGCACCCAGCCCAAGTGATTTGGCCGGTTTTTCCGGTTTACCATAACTGTTTACTAACGCCAGTTTGCCCGCCCAGCCCATGCCTTTACGGTCAAGCAGGCCAAGGCGGTCTCCCACTCGCACCGTTGCCACTCCTTTGGCCGGATCAACCGCAGTCACTACCCCGACATAGGTATCTCCTACTTTCAAGGCGGCAGAATCAATACCCTCTTCCACCTTGTCACAGAAGGACTCCACTTCATCCTGCTTCAGATATTTAGCCGCCCCCCTGAATCCCTGACGCTTGTCCACCGCCTTCAGGCCAGTCCTGACCGCATCATAGGCTGCCCCCTGCATGTTGGCATTCATGGTGGTATAGATTTTCAACCCGCCTTTATAGAGCTGGTCTTCTCCGTACTTTTCCTCAAGGTATATCCGCATCTGCTCCAGAAAATAGGCAACCCGGTCATTCATAACCCGACGACCGGGTAAAATGGTCAACGCGGTCTTGCGTGCATGGTCAGCTTCGGCCTGAGTTACGAACCCCTCCTGCACCATCCGCTCCAGCACATAACCCTGACGTTCCTTGGCCCGGTCCAGATGTTTGATCGGTGAATAGGCATTGGGCGCCTTGGGCAGGCCAGCCAGCACCGCCATCTCCGCCAGATTAAGCTGCTCAACCCGCTTGCCAAAGTAGGTTTCGGCAGCAGCTTCAACGCCATAAGATCCTGCTCCAAGGTAAATCTGGTTCAGATAGAGGTAGAGGATCTCGTCCTTGGTCAGTTTTTCTTCCATCCGCTTGGCCAAGATCGCTTCCTTGATCTTGCGGGAGAGCTTCTTTTCCGGGGTCAGCAACATGGTCTTGGTAACCTGCTGGGTAATGGTTGATGCCCCTTCCTTCTTGCGCATGGAGACAATATTCTTGAAGGCAGCGCGAATAATGCCGAAATAATCGATCCCCTTATGGGAGTAAAAACTGGCATCTTCAGCAGCGACAAAGGCCTGAATCAGCTTGCGCGGCATCTTGTTAACCGGCACCACCAGCCGACGCTCAAGGTAGAACTCCCCCACCAGCGTTCCATCATCGCCAAAGACCTGCGAAACAATCGGCGGTTTGTAATCAGTCAGACGGTCCACCTTGGGGAGCTTGGCCATCAAAAAGGCCACATACCCACCCAACCCCAGCAGTGATACCACCACCAGCGTGACCACAATTAAAATCAGGGTAGACAGAAAACCTTTTCTACCCTGATTTGGGGCCCGCCGACTCGTTTTAGTATATTCCTGATACATGCAGTAACAACCTTTCAAGGCCGCTTATTCACACAAAAAACGTTATGTATGTCCACACGATACCTGATTCAGCACGCCGGTTCAAGTTTTAGCTAATTTATCGGCCTTCGTTTGCTTGTCAATCCGCTTATTCACGCTATACTTATGCAATTACGGCTTTCAGACGACCGCGAGGCACACCATGCGCATTACCACCAAACTGACCTTGATCATAGCTGTTTTACTCATCACCCTTTTCATGGCCCTGGGCTGGAACTCCTACCAGCACGAGTTGTCACTGATCCAGGAACAGGGAGTTGAAAAGGCCCGAATCATTGCCCGCCAGATTATTGAAACCCGTGACTATCTCTCCCGTGCTGAACAGGGCGAATCAGAAAAAAACTATGCTCTGGTCCCCCAGGTGGCGGCAAGCCGGATAGCGGTACGGATCACCGAGGGTTCCCCCTACTACGTCCGCCAGGTATCTCTGCGTAATCGCAACCCGGAAAACAGACCTGATGAGTATGAGGCTTCTGAGTTAGCCCGGATATCAGCAGCCCCCACGCCCCAAGAGAGCTTCAGGGTCGTAGGCAGCGGCGGCAAGGAAGCCCTGCGTTATCTGTTGCCAATGACTGCGGAAAAATCCTGCCTGATCTGCCACGGCAGCTTTGAGTCGGCCCCCCGCTTTGTACAGGAACGGTTTCCCAAAGGGCACCCCTCCTACAACTACCGGGCCGGTGAAATAATTGGCGCCATCTCCGTCTCGGTTCCGATGCGGGAACTATATCGCTCCATTGACAGCAACCTGTTCCACGGCCTGGTGATAGAATCCGCGATTCTACTACTGCTGCTGGTCTTTACCGGCTGGGTCATCCACCGGGCTATTCTGAAGCCGGTAGCCACGGTTGCCAAAGGAATTGAAAGGGTAGCCAGCAGCGGCAACTACACCCAGCGAATCGAGCAGACCGGTAATGACGAGATCGGCCACCTGGTGGCCTCATTTAATGAATTGATGGCGGAATTGGAACGTCGAACCCTGCAGCGGGCCGAATCTGATGAGCGCTACCGCAATTTCATCGAAATCGCCCAATCCCCCATCATCACGTTTCTACCGGACGGCAAAATCGTCATTGTCAACCAAAAGGCTGAACAGCTTTTCGGCCTTACCAAGGAAGAACTGCTTGGGCAGAGTATTTGCGACTTTATGGCTGATCCTGAACCGCTCAGAGAAGGAATCAGGGATTACTTCCAGGCTGGCAGCAGCAGTCTGATCGGCACCACCAGCATCCAGACCGTACGGAATGTCTGCGGAAACCTGTTTACGGTGGAAATGGTCATTTCAGTCTCGCAAACTGACCAAGAGGCGATGTTTACCGCCATACTCAGGACGGTAAAGACACCATAGGGTTCCAGGCTGCCTGACAACGTCCAGGGCAGCAGGGGTTTTCACAACCGCCAGATTCACCAGAATCAATCAACGAAGTTATGCTGGACAAAGACGCCAATCCTGAAACCGTTTTTAAGCTGTTTATAAAAAGAATGCACAGGTTCATTACGAAACCATTGCGAATTACAGTAAAAATCAGTTAGAAAACAGGTTCACACCATCATGCATGACTACTTTACCCCCTTAGAGAGAAACGGAGAGCACAGATGACGATTCAGACTGTAAAGGAAGCCAACGCCACTGTACTGACCATAACCGGCAGGATGGATGCAGTCACCGCACCGGAGTACGAAAAGACGTTGAATGAACTGCTGGCAGCAGGAGAAACCTCCTTTGTGGTTGATTTTCAGGGGTTGGAGTACATCAGTAGCGCCGGTCTGCGGGCGCTGCTTGCCACAGCAAAACTGCTGAAAACCAAAAACGGACAGATCCGCCTTGCCAATGTACTGGGAACCGTCAGAGAGGTGTTTGACATCTCCGGCTTCGGTTCCATCTTCCAGATTCAGGATTCCGTTAGCGCCGCACTCGCCGACATAGGCTGAGCAGCCATGAGCACTGATATCATCAGATGTGCAGCCACCCTTGAAAACCTCAGCCAGGCAATCGAGTTTGTGGAAGAGGTTGCCGACCGTTTCGAGCTTGCCATCAAGAAAAAGTTCGGACTGTTGATTGCGGTTGAAGAGGCCTTTGTCAATGTCTGTCATTATGCCTATCCCGATGCAGAAGGTGAGGTCAGCATCGCCTGTACCACAGAAGGTACGGAGCTGGTGATTGAGATTGCCGATGCAGGCGCTCCCTTTGATGTGCTGTCACTACCTGATCCCGACACCACCTCAGACCTGATGGATCGCCAGATCGGCGGTCTGGGGGTCCATTTCATCCGCACCCTGACTGACCAGGTCAGCTACCGCCGCGCAAACGGACAGAATATTCTGAAAATGGTATTCCTTCAGACAGGGGAGCCGCCTCAATGATCAACCGTTTGAGCGCAGGCCTGCTCTTCAGCTCGCTGCTGCTGTCCGCTCCGGTCGCTTCACCGGCACATGCCGCTGATCCGGCCATGTCGCTGGATGACTGTATCGCCCTGACTCTGCGGGAAAATCGCACCATCAAAAATGCCTACCTGGACCGGGTCGTACAGAAATACGATCTGCGCATGGCTGAAGACAAATTTGTTCCCACCCTGACCCTGGCGCCATCGGTCACCGGCAGTGGTTCCGCCAAAGCCCTGGGAGGCGGCAACCGCACCAGCAGCAGCACCACCACACTGCAACCTGGTGCGGTTGCAACGCTGACCGAAAACCTGCCGGCCGGCGGCACACTCAGCGTCGGCAGCAGCTACACCATCACCAGCACTCAACAGGCAGTACCGTCACGGGACTACGGCTGGAACGTCAACCTGACCCAACCGTTACTGAAAGGCGCCGGCCTGGATGTCAACCTGGAGTCGGTACGACTTGCCCGCGTAAACGAGCAGAAAAATATCCTTTCGCTCAAGTCAACTCTCATCTCTACCCTGTCCTCAGTCATTACCTCCTACCGCAGCTACATCCAGGCCATCAAATCGCTGGAGATCACCCGTCAGTCGCTGGAGCGCAGCCGCGAACTGGTGGCCACCAACCGGGAGCTGATCGCTGCCGGACGGATGGCGGCCATTGAGATTGTCCAGTCCGAAGCAGACCTGGCCAATCAGGAGCTTAGTCTGCTAACTGCAGAAAACAGTCTTGATGCTGCCCGACTGGCACTGACCAAGGCGATTGATATTGATAAAAACACCCGGATCAGCCCACTGGCAGAAACCCAGATCCCGCCGGTACCCTATACCCTGACACAGGCCAGACAACTGGCCTTCAGCAACCGGCCGGACTACCAGGGCCTGTTACTGGATTATGAAACCACCAAACGGGCCCTGACCATTGCCAAACGCAACACACTCTGGGATCTCTCCCTGACCGGCAACTACAGCGAAACCTATAACCGGGCCACCAGCACAACACCGGTCAACTCCAGCGGCGCTTGGACAGCAGGACTGACCCTGACTATCCCGCTGGACAACCTCTATCGTTCTTCAAGCGACCGCCAAGCCGCTCTTGCGGCCGAGATCAGCCTGAAGAAGATGGAAAACAGTCTGGCACGTCAGCGGGAGGATATTGAGATCGAAATCCAGGATGCCCTGCGTTCCGCTGAAATGAACTACCGCCAGATCAAGCTGGCAGCCCTGGCGCGGACTCTGTCGGAAAAAAAGGTGGAGATTGAAACGGAAAAGCTGAAGGCGGGGCGCTCCACCAACTTTCAACTGGTCAGCTACCAGAATGACCTGAAAAACGCACAGAGAAGTGAACTTGACGCAATTATCACCTACCAGAACGCCCTGACCACCCTGGAGAGCAAGCTGGGCATCACCCTTGATCGTTGGGGTATTACCCTGGCCGAACGCCCTTGAAACCGAGACCGATAATGGAACAGCAGACCATCATAGCGGACAGAATACTTGAAGATATGTCAGACGGGGTTATGACCATCGACCTGAACGGCCGGATCACCACCTTTAATGCCTCAGCAGCCCGGATACTGGGCATCCCCCGACAAGAGGTGCTGGCAAAATCCTTTGGCGAAGTATTTCTGCTGGCTGAAGAGAACGACGATTTCAACCAGACCATTCTGGATGCGATCTACGAATCATCCACCAGTCATAACCGGATTGTCCCGTTTTCCTGCAATGACAAACGAACCACCCTGGCGTTGACCACCACCTTTCTTAAAGCAGAAGACGGCACCGGCCAGCGGATGGGGGTGATTGCCGTATTCAGTGATATTACTGAACTGCAGGCATTACAGGAGGCAGAAGCACGACTGGCTGAAGAGCTGAAGAACAAACACAAAGAGCTGCAGGCAGCCTACCTGAAGACTGAAGAAGGCAACCAGCAGTTACAGTCGGCACTGAAGAAGGTCCAGATCATCAGGAACAGTGCAACCGCCTTCACCATTATTCTCTTTTTGGGGATCGGGCTGTTTGTCTGGAACCGCAAGCCTACCAGTATCAGCTCGTCACCGGCATCAGCAGCAACAGCCCAGGGAGCAGCAACAACCGTCATACCTGTTACGCCGCAGCCGGTTTCAAGCAGCATCGCCCTGACCGGCAAGCTGCTGCCGTTGCAGATGGTGAATATCACCAGCCCGATCTCCGGCAAGGTGGGGCAGGTGATGGTCCGCTACGGAGATGTTGTCAAGGCTGGGCAACCGCTGCTGACTATGGATACCAGCGAGGCAATGATCAAATATCGTGAAGCAAAGGCGGCCTACATCAAGGCGCAAAACAGTTACCAACAGATGGAGAAATGGGATGCCAGCGCAGATGTTGCCAGGGCACATCGTTCTCTGGCAAAGGCAAAACTTTCACTGGAAAACCAGAAAAAGACCCTGGAGGAATCTGAACGACTGTATAAAAAGGGAATTATCCCGGCCACCGAGTATGAATCTGCCAAGCACCAGTACACCAACCAGCAGATGGACTACCAGAGCGCCCAGGAAGAACTGAAGGCTGCCCAGGAAAAGGGGAACAGCGAAAACCGTAAAATATCCCGTTTTGAGCTGGAAAATGCAGAATCCCGCATGCGGCAGGCAGAAAAGGATATCGCCTCCTCCACAGTGGTGGCCCCGGTTTCCGGCATTATCATGAAACCGCCCGCCAGCGGCCAGTCCAAGGAAGGCAGAACCGTGGAGCGCGGCACCACCTTCCAGCAGGGCGAGCTGCTGCTGGCCATCGGCGACCTGTCAGGATTTTCCGTCAATGCCAGGCTGGATGAGGTGGATGTCACCAAGGTCCAGCTGGGGCAGAAGGTACGGGTAAGCGGCGATGCCTTTCCGGGGCAGCATTTGACCGGCAGCATCCAGAGCATCTCCCCCCATGCTGAAGAAGGTGAAGCAGGCAAGTCAGTCTCCTCCTTTGGCATCAAGGTGGTGATTGACTCAGTACCACCGGAACTGAAAAAGCGGATCATGGTGGGGATGACCGCCAACCTTGAGATTATCATCTATGAAAAGCCTGATGCCCTGATGGTGCCGCTGGCTGCGGTGCATGATGAGCAGGGCAAGCGTTATGTCACCAGAAAAAAAGGGACTGCCCCGTCAGATGCGGCTGAAAAAGTACCGGTCACCACCGGCTACACCACCCAGGATACGGTTGAGATCACCAGCGGGCTGAAGGCCGGTGACCTGCTGGAGGTAACCACGCCCGGCCCTCCGCCTGCACCCGCCAGCCCCTCTGGCGGGAAGCCCTGAGATGCTGACCCTGCGCGATATACGTAAATCCTACCGGATCGGCCCCACCGAAGTGGAAGTACTCAAAGGTGTCTCCCTTGAGATTCAGCAGGGTGAGCTGGTCTCGATCATGGGCCAGTCCGGGTGCGGCAAATCCACCCTGATGAATATCATCGGCCTTTTGGACCGCCCCACCTCCGGCAGCTTTATGCTGGATGGCGCTGAAGTCAGCTACAGCGATGACGATGCACTGTCTGAAATCCGCAACCAGCGGATCGGCTTTGTGTTTCAGCAGTACTTCCTGCTCTCCCGCCTGACCGCCCTTGAAAACGTTGCCCTGCCACTGGTCTACCGCGGCGACAAAGGCAACAACACTCTTGAACGCTGCATGGAGCTGCTCAAGCGGGTCGGTATGGATGACCGTGCCCACCACCGGCCCAATGAACTTTCCGGTGGTCAGCAACAGCGGGTGGCCATTGCCCGCGCCCTGGTGGGCAACCCGTCCCTGATTCTGGCAGATGAACCAACCGGCGCCCTTGACACCAATGTAGGGGGCGAAATCATGGAACTGTTCAAGACGTTGAATGCGGAGGAAGGGATAACCGTAGTCATCATCACCCACGATCCCGGCATTGCCCGTCAGTGCAAGCGGGTGGCGGTCATGAAGGACGGGGTGATTCTGTCATGATCCATCCCTCCCATCTGAAAGAGGCGGCCCGCAGCCTGTTGGCCTCAAAGCAGCGCACGGTCCTGGCCCTGATCGGTATTGTGATCGGGATCGGCTCGGTGATCGCCATGGTCTCAGTGGGCAGGATCGTACAGGAAGAATCCCTGCGTCAGTTTAAAGAGATGGGGACCGATATCCTGACCATCGACAAAGAGTTCGGCGGCGGTGGCCCACCCGGCATGCCGGGCGCACCTGCTGCCGGTGCCGCAGCCAAGGCAGCGCTCAGGCTTGATACCATCCTGGCCATCCCCTCCCGCTGCCCCGGTATTGCGGCAGTTGCCCCGTCAGTAAGAGGCAGTGGCGACATCAGCTTTACGGGCAAAAAACTGGAGCGCTGCAGCCCAATGGGGGTTACCGCATCATTCCTGAATATCAACAAGCTGACCATGCGGGAAGGGCGCTTTCTGTCTGACCTGGACGAACAGAGCAGATATTGCGTGATCGGCAGTCAGGTGGCTGCAGAGCTGCAAAAGCAAGGTGCATCCCAACTGCTCGGCTCAAAGATCAGGATCGGCGACAACCTGTTCACCGTTATCGGGGTTACTAATGAGGTCCCTCAAGGCGGTATGCGACGTTTTGAACCCAATGAGATGATCTACGTGCATATCACCACCGGCCTGCGGGTTTTTGCCAATGCCGAGATACAATCCATCACAGCCAGGGTCAGCAATGGCACCACCAACAACGCTGCCCGTGATCAGGTCATGGCCTACGTTGCCTCTCTGGGCAAAGGCCAGGCGGTCAGGATAACCAGCCCGGAAGAGATCATCGCCCAGATGGAAAAGCAGATGCAGATGTTTACCCTGCTGCTGGGTGCCATCGGCAGCATCTCCCTGATTGTAGGCGGGGTCGGCGTCATGAACGTGATGCTGGTTTCAGTCACCGAACGCCGCCGGGAGATCGGTATCCGCCGTGCCTTGGGGGCCAAGCGGGGCGACATCCGAGGACAGTTCCTGATTGAGTCAGTTATCCTGTCACTGATCGGCGGCCTGTTCGGCATCATCTTCGGTATCGGCGCCTCCTGGCTGATCGCCCACTTTGCAAAATGGCAGTTTGCACTCTCCTTCAGCGCCATCCTGCTTGGGGTTGGCGTCTCCAATGCCGTGGGGATCTTCTTCGGCTACTACCCCGCCCGCCAGGCCTCCCTGCTTGATCCCATTGTTGCACTCAAATCAAACTGATACAGTTGCCAACAAAATTGGCACATCCAGACATTTGTTGGCAGCATCAGCACATTCAACTATATAATTTTATTAAATAAATATTATGGCACACTTACTGCTCTTGTCAGACTAAAACTACTCGGGAGGACTCAAACAATGAAACAAACAACCGTACTGCTCATGGCACTGGCAACAGCAGCCACCCTGACAACCCTTACTCCTGCAGAGGCCTTTAATCCGGGCCAACTTGCACAGCTCAAATCAACCAACAGTTGCAGCCGCTGCGACCTGACCTTTGCACCTCTGGAAAAAGCAACTCTCAACGGAGCCATACTTGAATCCGCAGCACTCATGTCAGCAAATCTGAGAAATGCAAAACTGAACAGCGCCCGCTTAAACTACGCGATGCTGTCGGAAGCGAACCTGTCCGGAGCTGACTTAAGCAACGCTAACCTTGAAAACGCCCAACTCATGGGAGCACAACTGAGCGGCACGGTATTAACCGGTGCCAACCTGAGCTGGGCTACCTGGACAGACGGCAGCACCTGCGACGAGGGATCAATCGGGCAGTGCAAGAAGTTAATAAGCTACAAAAAGAAATAAGTAAACTCCTGGCAACAAGCAGGGCAGAGCCCCATGCTGCCAGAAGAAATCAGTGATATTGAAGCGTTATACATAGAGCAGGCACATCGAATAAGGCATCAGCAGAAGACACAGCATACCAGACCTACAGGAGACACTGTTTGCCATGAAACAGATTCAACCTAAAACAACCATTCTAATATGCCGGTTCACCTTTGTACTGGCCCTTGTATCACTTTTTCTGGGCACAACAGCGCATGCCCTTGATTTTTATGGAGCCACCATTACCGACAGAGAACTCCCCACACGCTTTTATAAGTTAGACATGTACGGCATACGTCCAATCGTTGACCAGGTTGCAGCGAACTCCCTCGCTGCCAGGGTTGGCTTGAAACAGGGCGATGTCATTCTGTCAATCAATGGCACGTCCGTTACCAAGGCAGCTGACTTTCCCGGCATGGCGCTTGAAAAGAATGACATTCGTGTTATTCGGGGACTTGCGAGAAAACGGATCACGGTCACCAGAGCAACCATTGCGATAGCACAACAGGCGCAGCATGCTGCACACAAAGAGCAAAAAACTGCGCCAAAAACCTCTACACCACCATCTTCCGACACCGGTCCTGCGATCCGTTTTGATGACGCAGCCTTGGAAAAAAGGTTTGGCAAAACAACAGCAGCGCAGCGTGAGGCATTAAGACAACAGAACCAACAAAGAGTACAGCAGGAAGAAGCTGATACAGCAGCCAGAAAGCAACGGTTCTTACAGGAAGAACAACAGCAGGCAGCAGCAAAAGCGGCAGCCGAGGCAGCCAGAAAACAGCAAGAGGCTCTGGAAGAGCAGCGAAAGGCAGCAGAAAAGGAAGCCGCCCGACAAAGGTGGATAGAAAACCAGCGAATTGAAAGAGAACTACTCAGACAGCAGCAACTGCACGAGATGCAGGAAAAAATTGACCGTCTGGAGCGGGAAAAACGAAAAAAGACCTTTGAAACGAGATAAGGATTGCTGATCACACCTTTTATCCTGATTGCAGGCACACAAGGAAGATGCAATGCAAGAACCACAAGCAACCATGAATATCTATGACCTGAAGCTCTGGAAAAAGTTTTGGGACATTTCTAAAATGTACTGGTTCTCTGAAGAAAAATGGAAAGCCAGAGCAACCCTTGCCATTCTCCTGATACTGCTAAGCGGCTTCAGCTCCATCACTGTCCTGTTCAGCTACCTGAGCAGGGATTTAATGACAGCACTTCAGGAAAAAAATCTGACCGGCTTTTACCACTGCATGCTGCTTTATGCCGCTGGTTTCATTATTGCAACGCCGGTAACCGCCCTTTTCGGATTTATGCAGCAAAAGACCGCCATTAACTGGCGCTTGTGGCTAACCACCCATTTTTTGGGCAGATATTTCAAGAACAGGGCCTATTACCATATCAGCAACGATCCCGCTATTGACAACCCGGACCAGCGTATTTCCGATGACATCAACAGCCTTACCCACAATAACCTGACTATACTGCTGATGATCTTTAACTCGCTGGTACAGTTTTTCGCCTTTGTCGGCATCCTCTGGAGCATCTCTACAAAACTTGTTGTAATATTAATATGCTACGCTGCCTTTGGCACCATGGTCAGTACCCTGCTGGGTAAGCGTCTGCTCGATCTTAACTTCCAGCAAATCCGTAAAAATGCAGATTTTCGGTATGGCCTGATCCACGTCAGGGACAACACGGAATCCATCGCCTTTTATCGGGGAGAAGATCGGGAGAATAGTCAGGTACTGGAACGACTACGGGCAGCAATCAGCAACAATCTGCTCCTGGCAACCTGGGAACGGAATCTGTCCTTCTTTACCACCGGCTATAATTTTATTCCCCTGGTTCTCCCCACACTGGTGCTGGCCCCCCACTATTTTGCAGGCCAGATGTCACTGGGTGTTCTTATGCAGGCAACCGGCGCCTTCGGGTCGGTACTCAGTGCGCTTGCTGTCATTGTCACCAATTTTTCAACACTCAGCTCCATTGCAGCAGGAGCTGCACGTCTGGAGACCTTTGCCGCACGGCTGGAACAACCCATGGAAGCTCAACAGCAGGCAGCTTCAACGAAAATCACCTCCCATGAAGAGCTGCAGATGGCTCTGGACAACGTCACACTTCTGACCCCGGACTTTCAGCACACACTGTTACAAGAAGCCACGGCAGAGGTGCTGCCGGGCAACGGAATGCTGATTACCGGCCCCAGCGGCGTGGGGAAAAGTTCACTGCTACGGGCCATTGCCGGCCTCTGGAATGCCGGAAAAGGTCAAATCACCAGACCACCTCTGCACGAGATGTTCTTTCTCCCCCAACGTCCCTATATGATTCTGGGATCCCTGCGCGAGCAGTTGCTCTACCCTAATCTGGCCAGAGAGACCTCAGATGACGAGCTTCGCACCATCCTGGACAGAGTCAATCTGCCCAATCTGGCCGACCGCTTTGATGGGTTTGATGTAGTCATGAACTGGAGCACGCTTCTGTCCCTGGGAGAACAACAACGCCTGGCCTTTGCACGACTGCTACTGGCAAAACCCCGCTATGCCGTACTTGATGAAGCAACCAGTGCCCTTGATGTACAGAATGAGGCATTACTGTATGGATACCTCCAGCAATCAGGCACCACCTTTGTCAGCGTCGGTCACCGTCCCAGCCTGGTCAACTACCACGATCAGGTACTTGAATTGACCGGCAATGGTGGCTGGCGGTTACTGCCGGCAGCGGATTACCAGGCAATCACCGCATGATTGCCCCATTATCTGTTTTATTGAGAGCATGACGATTAAACAGCTCTGACAGCAGACATAACCAACCAGAAAGGAAAAACAGATGAAAAAGTACCTTTACAGTACCATGATGACACTCTGCTGCCTTGCCGTTACAGCAACTGCCCAGGCTGCAACCTTCACGTTCACGATCAGTAACACCACGAAAAAAACCGACATTGAACCAGCATACTGCAATCCGGTCCAGATCAAGGTAATCAACAAAGGCATGACGGTTAGCACCAATGGGACAAAAAACATGGTGCCCGGCGCAGTGGAGACGATCACCACCAATGATACCAGAGCCTGCACCAGTATCGAATTAAGCACAACCTGCGGTGGCTCACGGCCTTCACTCACCACCTATTGTAACGGTGGCCAGATCCTGATTACGTCGCCAAGCATCATGATCAGGCCATAGGGCTGCCGGAGCTGCCTCTAAGACAGAAACGAACAAAAGAGGCAGCCCCTCACCGCCTTAAACCTACAGAGGCAGATGAATGGACAAACTCATGCGGCCCACCTTATTACTTCTGTACCTGACCCTGCTGCTACTGGTCGGCGCATTTGCCGGCTGCGGCAACAGCCGGTCAGCGCCCCCCGGCCCCCATAGTACGCTGGCAACTGCCAACGGCCTTAAGGACAAGCGGATTGCTGTGTTGCAGGGTTCCACCCATGAAGCCTATGCAACAGAGCACTATCCCAAGGCCACCGTATTGCAGTACAAATCTGTTTCAGACATGCTGCTGGCAATAAAGACCGGCAAGGCCGACGTTGCCATCTACAGCCGTGACGAACTGATGGAGTATATGCGTAGCAGCGATGATCTGGGATTTGTGGGTGGCCCGCTCTATCGCACACCGGCCTCCATCGCTTTCCAGCTGAAGGACACTGAGCTGCTCAGTTCTTTTAACCGCTTTCTGCAGCAGCTCCGTACGGACGGCACCTATGACGACATGCTCAAGCGCTGGATGGAGCAAGGCGCCACCGAGATGCCAAAACTGAGCGTTACCGGAACCGGCAAACCACTGGCAGTGGCGGTTCTGAGCGACAACGGTCTGCCCTTTATGGTTATGAAGGACAACAGATTGATCGGCTTTAATATTGAGTTGATGGAGCGTTTCGGCGCCTTCTGTAACCGTAAAATCCAGTATGTTGATCTGGATTTCGGCAGCCAGATCGCTGCCCTGGCAGGCCACAAGATCGACCTGATCGCCACCCCCCTGGCCATCACGGAAGAGCGTAAAATGAAGGTTGCCTTTTCAGACCCGTACTACACGTTTGATTCACTGGCTGTAGCCCTGAAAAAAAATATCGTCACCCAATCCGCTTCCGCTGCCCGCACCCCCTCCTTCATCACCGGCATTATCACCAGCTTTCAGAGCAACATCATCCATGAAAAGCGCTATCTGCTGATCCTGGACGGCCTGAAAACCACCGTGATCATCTCAATCTTTGCCACACTATTCGGCACCCTGCTGGGGGCACTGGTCTGCTTCATGCGGATGGCAAAAAGCCGCCTGCTCTCTGCACCGGCAAAGATCTACATCGCCATCCTGCGGGGAACACCGGTGCTGGTACTGTTGATGCTGATCTTCTATGTGGTCTTTGCATCGGTCAATATCAACCCGGTGATTGTGGCGGTAATCGCCTTTGGAATGAACTTTGCCGCTTACACCGCAGAGATCTTCAGGACCGGCATAGAAGGGGTGGAAAAGGGACAGACCGAGGCAGGTATCTCTTTGGGCTTCACCAGGACCAGCACCTTCCTGCATATTGTGCTGCCCCAGATGGTGCGGCGGATTCTGCCGGTCTACAAAGGGGAGTTTATCTCCCTGGTCAAGATGACCTCCATTGTGGGCTACATCGCGGTGCAGGACCTGACCAAGGCCAGCGACATCATCAGAAGCCGTACCTTTGACGCCTTCTTCCCCCTGGTGATGGTGGCGATACTCTACTTCCTGATTTCATGGACCTTAATGCAGGCAATGGGCTGGCTTGAACGCAAGACCGACCGTAGACAAGCATCAAGCTGACAGAAGGAGCCGTTTAATGAACAACACCAAAGTAAATCAACTGCTTGACCGCCTGATTGCGGTTACCGAAGAACTATCCCAGGGACGCTTTGGCCAGTATGACGATATCTTTGAACTGACCAAGGGTGGCCAGTACCCTCCCCTGATCGCCCGTTTTGCGGAATCCTTCGGCATGATGGCGGTCAAGATTGAAGCCCGCGAGTTTCGGCTTGAACAGATGATTGAGGAACTGCGCTCAACTGAAGCCCAGCTGCGGGTAGCACAGGAACAGCTGGCCCGCGAAAACAGCTCCCTCAAGAAAAACCTGCGCCGCTCCTTTCCTTTCTCCTCCATCCTGGGCACCAGCCCCCAGATCAGAGAACTGATCAGCAAGGCAGAGCGGATAGCCGACTCCCGTCTCTCCGTCATCATCACCGGCGAGACCGGCACCGGCAAGGAACTGTTTGCCAAGGCGATCCACTTCAACAGCCCCCGCAGCGCCAAGCCGTTTGTGGCAGTCAACTGCTCCGCCATACCGGAGACCATCTTTGAAAGCGAGATGTTTGGCATTGAAAAAGGGGTGGCCACCGGTGTAGAGGCCCGCATCGGCAAGATCCAGCAGGCGCAAGGCGGCACCCTGTTTCTCGACGAAGTAGGTGAAATGCCGCTGCAACTGCAGGCCAAACTGCTGCGGGTGTTGGAGGAACGGACCCTGGAACGGGTCGGCAGCCGGACCGCCATTCCGGTTGATCTGCGGATCATTGCCGCCACTAACCGCGATCTGACCAAAGAGATTGCCGCAGGACGATTCCGAGAGGATCTCTACTACCGCTTAAACGGTGTCACCCTGCGGATTCCGCCACTACGGGAACGCAAAGGCGATATTGAGCTGATCGCCCGCCAGTTTCTGGACAAATGGGGCCGCAGCTGCGGCAGACCACCGATGCGGCTGGCCAAAGACACCCTGGAACGGTTGCGCAACTACCCTTGGCCCGGCAACGTGCGGGAGCTGGATAACGAGATTGAGCGGGCTGTGGCACTGGCCTACGGCGACACCATTACCATGACCGACCTCTCTGATCCGCTGCAGCAACAGACGGCTCCACCAGCAGCCGGGGGGAAATCACTGCTGAAGGATTCAGAGAAACAGTTGATTGAGCAGGCATTGAAAGAAGCCAAAGGCAACAAGACCCAGGCAGCAGAGCGGCTGGGGATGAGCCGCGAAGGACTGCGCAAGAAACTGAAGCGGCTGGGAATGGAATAACTGCCAATAAAGTTGACGGCTGCGACCGGAAGCTGGCGGCACACATGATTGTAACATACCGAAACAACGCAAATAAACAATGGCACGGATACTGCTAAATTACTCGTAACACCAAGCTTGTCTAATCGCAAAAAGGGAAAACCACCATGAAAAAAACCAGCGTTACTTTTGCCGTACTCTCATTCCTCCTTGCTTCCGTCCCGGCTTTCGCGGAAAACGTCACCTGCCTGTGCGTCGGCATAACAGGGCAGAGTGCCTACTGCGGCAACACAATCGGCGGTAATCACCTTAAGAAGATCTACAGTCCAAGTGACGCAACCTTTAAGAAAATGCTCCATACCTCCGCAATGGCCACGTTTAAAGTGCAGGGATGGGCTCTTGACGACAGCACCGGCTGGCTTTACTGGAAACCGGGCGCACTCTAAAAGACTGGATGGACGAGGTACGGACGACGCATTCGTGATATCAGATACATCTCAGCAGATCTAAACGGAGGGACACACCATGAAAAAGATTATCACTGTAGCACTGCTGCTTGCTGCAACCATCAGCTACTCAGTACCGGCCAGGGCAGCAAACAGTTGTTTCTGCGTCGGCCAGAACCGTACCGCAGGGACATGCGGACATGGCGGCGTTGCCGGTAGTTTTGGGGATGTACGCAAAAACCTTCCCGACAACCTGATGAGATACCTGCTGCTTACTCAAGCGCTTCGTGACACCCTGTCCGCCTCAGGAAAAGCCTATGATCCAACATCGGGCTGGTCCTGCTGGAAAGAGTGACCATCGGCTGAAGTCCATTATAAGTAAGGCATCTCCGGAATAATCTCCGATCTATGGAAAGAACTGTGATGAAACTGATACCGCTTACCTGTTCAATTGTAGCCGCAACCTTGCTGTTCATATCAGCCGGATGCACAACACATCATACTGCTGTGCTCTCGCAGAAAATTCCTGCGTTCGTTGCAACCGATGACTTCAGCCGCTCCAAACCTGAGGAGTTACCTGGTGAGATCGAAGACATCCAGAAGATTCCGCAGGATGTATCCAGATTCACTGTTGCAATCAAACCTCTGCCAACCAACGAACTGCAGGCCAGCGCCCTGCAACGGTTTCGCAAACAGCACTTCTCCCCTTGGCTGGAGCCGGAACCGACCCACGACCTCAAGCAGTCAATCCAGGGGATGAAGGATATCGCAAAGACAACCTGGTATGGCGAGAGCCGCCTTAAAGTTAAACCGGAACGGATCAAGGTTATTCTGGGCCATGCAGATCTTGACCGGCTTCCTTCACGGAACCAGCCGGGCATAGCCATAGCCCCCACCTTTATGCGTGGGCTGCCCAACCTGAAACCGCTGTATGAGACCTCTGACGATTTCCCCTTTGATCAACTGCAATACAGTGAAGTGAAGCCAAACGAGCCACTGCGTATCCTGCATGAATCAGACACCGGTGCCTGGCTGTTTGTGGAGACCGCCTATGGCCTTGGCTGGGTAAAAGCAGGCACCGTACTGCCGGTTGACAGGTCATTGCAGCAACGGATGACCAGCTCAGAGCTGGTGGTTATTACCATGGATTTTGCGGTGATCCGGGATGACAAGGGCAAGGCGATGCCGCAACCCAGGATCGGTGCCCTTTATCCGCTGGTACGGGAAGAACCTGACTACTGGCTGGTTGAGCTGGCGGTTGCCGGAGAGGATGATCAGGCCGTTCTGAAAACAGCCCGCATCCTTAAAAAAGATGCCCGACGCTTTCCATTGCCGTTTAACGCTGAGACCGTGACCCATATCGGTAATGAACTCCTGAAAACCCCCTACGGATGGGGAGAGCTTTTCAGGGATCGGGACTGCTCAGCCACTACCCGCGATTTCTTCATGCCGTTCGGCATCTGGCTACCCCGCAATTCGCGGGAACAGCTAAATTCCGGGCCATTCCTGTCACTGGCCAACCTCTCAAAACCGGACAAAGAAAAACTGCTGATCCAGCAGGGGGTACCGTTTCGAACCATTGTCCACCGCAAAGGACATATCATGCTGTACGCTGGGCTTTTTGACGACAGGCCGGTGGTGCTGCACACCACCTGGGCGATCCGCTTTAAAACCAAAACCGGTCAGGAAGAAAAATTCTACGTTGGCAGAACCGTATTGACCACCCTGGAGGCAGGTTTTGAGCTACCGCTCTCCAGAGGAACCCTGCTTGACCATGTTGATGGTATCCTGACGCTACCGGCCCCGTAGGGTGCAAACAGAGTTGGCGGGTGTGGACGGTGGTTGGCTACCCACTAGCCTATAACAGACTGAAATACCAAGCCATTTATTTGGCATACAACCTGCTTTAGACAGGTGTAGCAAAGGCAACCAAATCACGGAGGAAAAGGAAATGAAAACGAAACGCACGGCAATAATCGGGATGGTGACTTGTTTCATGATGATGGCTACGTTTACCTGGGCTCTATCGGCAAATGCAGCCACTTGTGCCGGCTCCGTCCCCTCTGGGACAGTAGTAGTTGATATTTATACTGATTCAGTTAATTGCAGAGCAGCAGGTCCATCCAATAACGCCTATCAAATTGCAAGCTACCTGGACAAGCGGATTGGAGACACCATGCAAATGTGTGCCGGTTTTCCCGTTCCATCAGGATGGAAGATAGTTGATTCGTATAATAATCCCACAAAATGTGGCGGGGTAAATTTTAATAATATCAACAAAATAACGCGCATGCATTAAGTAACAAATGGCAGACAAAAGGAGTAACTCACCATGAAGACGTTCTCTTTTGTGATTACAGCGGCAATCTGTCTTCTTTTGGCCGGTTTCGCCCAGGCGGCAAACAGGGACAACAAAAATGGCACCATTGCTGACGATGCCCACGGAATTGTCTGGCTTAAAAACGTCAACTGTCTGGGCTGGAGTGGATGGTGGACCGCTGAAACCAAGGTTGCCGGCCTGCAGTCCGGTATGTGCGGACTGAGTGACAAGTCTACTGCCGGTCAGTGGCGGCTTCCAACCCCCAAAGAACTTGCAAGCAGGGCCGTAGACACCAGTGGTTTCAGCCGGATTATATCAGGGATGTACTGGACGTCACTCAGTATGGGGGAAAAGTATGCCTATGTTGTGGTTTTCCCCAGCGGCTATCTGACAGACTACCAGAAAGGCAACGGTGACGGCTATATCTGGCCTGTCCGTAACAAGTAACGAATGTAACAACTGGCAGCTGGACGCAGGTAGCGGCAACTGACGGCCTCTGTCTTTTCTGCATGGCAACGTGACCTTTACGTTTTCGGAAAATTTGCGTTATCCATCAGACTGGAAAGGAAAAACAGCATGAAAAATCCCTACCTGACAGCTGTTCTGCTCACCGCTGCAGTACTGGCACTGGCCGGCAACTCCTTTGCCCAGACGTTTATCTGCACCAGTAACCCGGATTACTTCACTAAACGCTGCACCATCCACCCCAATGCAATCACCAAGGTTGTGAACGGCATGATTGAAAAAGGCCATCTGGTGGGCTGCCAATTCAAATCATACTCATGCCTGAAGTACGACGGCAAGTACCAGTGCAGGGACAACTATGGCTCAGCGGTCATCCCCTTTGACTTTCCCATGACCGATCTGAACAGGTTCTGCAACCTGCTCTGCACCGCGCCGCCATGCTCTGGCACCTGGCAATAACCACGAGAGGAGACACACCATGAAAACAACCATTATCGGATCATTACTGCTTGCAGCACTGCTAATTGGCGCGGCAAACGACGCAGCATGGTGCGGCGACAACGGAACACTAATCTTAAACAATCTTATCGTGTTGAAGGATGCCGGTTGTCTGGGAAAGATGAACTGGGTTGACGCTGATGCAAGAGCCAAGAACCTTGCAAGCGGCAAGTGCGGTCTGAACGACAGTTCGAAAGCCGGAGACTGGCGGCTTCCTACGGAAAGCGAGTTGGGGCAGTTGCGGAATCTTTCAGGTCTCACGAATATTCAGCAGGGTAACTACTGGTCATCCACCTGCCGGGTACAAATGTGGGGGCCAGACTTGACGCGCCCGGTAACGCTCTGTGACAGCTCTGGCATGGGCGGTAGCCGCGCCCAAGACACGGTGAATAAATTCAACTATGTATTGCCCGTTCGCCCCGTAAAATGAGCCGTTTTTCTGCAAATATGTATATCCCTGATTATCCCCCATGAAGCATACCCCCCTGACAAATAAAGGAGGAAATCATGAGTAATCGCTATTCACTGAACAAGCTTGTTGTAACAGCCACATTCCTGGCGGCAGTTGCCGCAGCGCCCCTTTGGGCAACAGAGTACAAACCTGCCACTGAAGAATGCAAGGCATGTGTAACCAGATGCGTGATGAACGAGACCGGCGGCAAGGTGTTTGATGCCTGCTTCACCCCCATCTGGATTAAGCCACCTGGCGATTGCAACCTAAAATGCCCTGATGTCAACCGCAACATATTGCGGTCGGAGTTGTGGAAAGCGGCCCGCGAGAAGTGTGAGACAGACCTTGCTCCATGTCTGCAGGCCGCAAAGGATGACAGAAATAAAATCCTGCGCTGCCGCGGCGAAGAGGCATCATGCAAGCAGCGCACAAGTCGCTTCATGGACCCCAAATAGCAATGTTCAGCCTGTTTCTGGGGCAGCACGCTGGTGTCAGGGCTACACATTTAACAAAACTCCTTTAGCAGGCAATCTTGAATTACGAACATCAGCTTTGTAAGGGAGGTTGCTATGACAAGACAGTTAAGGATCGAATACGTTTTCTGAAAATGTGCGTTATCCATCAAACTGGAAAGGAAAACCAGTATAAAAAATCTCAACCTGGCAGCTGTTCTGCTCACCGCTGCAGTATTTGCACTGGCCAGCAACTCCTTTGCCCTGGAAACTAGGGACACTCCCTCCTTTTCGTTGTGACCGGCACGAGTGGCTGCAGAAAACCGGGAAGTGTCCCACATTTATCCCTTTTCGTTGTGACCTGCAAGATTGGCGGCAGAAAACAGGGAAGTGTCCCGAATTTTCTCCATGCGGAGCTGTTAGCCACCAACAGAGTTGGCGGCAGCAGTTTGCACGTTGTCAGTCCAACCTTATACAACAGATCGATATCACTTGAATTTGTACGTGGCATACGAACTGCTTTGCATAAGCAGAACCACAGGAAAGCGTACCAACGCATCTAAAACGGAGGAACATCCCATGAAAAAGAAAAACACAACAATAATCGGGATGACGGTTTGTTTTCTGATGATGACGAGTTTTGCCTGGGCAATTGATATACCTGGCGTACCCAACGGCACGGTCACCGACGGCAATCTGGTCTGGCTGCAAAACGCCAACTGCTTTGGTCAACAGAGCTGGTATAATGCCAAGGACAGCGCAGCCAACCTAAAATCCGGCTCATGCGGCCTGACGGATGGCTCAAAGGCCGGTCAGTGGCGTCTCCCCACAAAAGCTGAACTGATAAATAGGAAGGGGAATCTAAGTGGTTTCGTCAACGTTCAGTCGTCGTATTGGTCCTCCACTGAAGGTGGAATCATTGCGAGCCCCGTTATCGACTTCACCCGCCCCTTAGCTTTCGTCCTGTGGATAAAGAAAGACCACCGCTACAACGACTACGATTCTAAGATAAACCATCGCTCTGTGTGGCCTGTTCGTAGCGTACAGTAGGTCATTCACGGGACGTAGATTAGGTTTGTTGGCAATTCGAGTAACATTATTTCACCAAAACAAAAGGAGAATAACAATGAAACGGATACAGTAGGTTATTTCATTCTTTGGTTCTTTGAGCCTTTGGTGTGTAGTCTATTTTTTCAAGGGGGGAAATCGATATGAAACAAATCCGTAGCTTCATCATTATTGCAGTAATAGTCTGCCTTAGTGCACCGATGGCACGCGTGGCATCGGCTGGCGGTTCGCCATACATCTGTGAGTACTGCGTCAAACAGTGTCAAGGATTGGCCGGCAAAAAGCTATTGGAATGCTTTAACCGGTGCGAACCGGGCTGCACCTCCGGGCAAGCGATCTTCTCAGGCAACGGTAGTGGCGGAGTTCTGGGCACCGGCGGAAAACCCTTTTACAAATGTGAAATTTGTAAACAAGGCTGCGCGTTTGTGAATGATAAATTCAACTGCTGCCAAGAGTGCGAGCTGATCTGTGGAGATGTCATCAACTGCCCGCCAAAGTAGCGAGGGCGGATAAAGGTACAGTCCTCTTATTACCACTTGGGTTGGTGGGAGGAGATGAAGTGATTAAATGACAGGTAAAAGGAGTAACTCACCATGAAGACGTTCTCTCTTGTGATTACAGCGGCAATCTGTCTGCTTTTGGCCGGTTTCGCCCAGGCAGCAAACAAGGACAACAAAAATGGTACCATTGCTGACGACGCCCACGGAATTGTCTGGCTTAAAAACGTCAACTGTCTTAGCTGGGATAGCTGGCAATATGCGAAGGATACAGCCAGTCGGCTGCAGTCTGGTATGTGCGGTCTAAGCGACAAATCAACTGCCGGTCAATGGCGGCTTCCAACAGCAAAAGAGCTGGCAAGCAGAGCCGTTAATACAAGTGGTTTTACGAACCTCAGGCCTGGCAAATACTGGACATCCGACAGTGCAAATGAAGAGTCCGCCTATATTTTGTACATACCGAGCGGCTATCTGGATTACTACCATAAAGGCAATGGCAACGGCTATATCTGGCCTGTCAGGAACAAATAATATGGTAAGGTTCAGGACATTTTGAGCGATATAATCTCATGTAGCTTAAGCAGACAACGTCCTTCAACAATTGAGGTCCCATGCACACCTGCACCCGCCGTACCTTTCTTAAAAACAGCGCCCTGACCGGCGCTTCACTGCTGCTGCCCGGCCTGCTGCTGGGTGGCTGCGCCGCCACCCGTCCCGCAATCAGGCAGAGTTTTCCTGACCTGCAGTCATGGCCGCTGGAGCGCAAGATAGCCCAGATGCTACTATTGGGCTTTCCCGGCGAGACTCTGGAACCGGGCAGCCCGATTGATCAGGCGATCCGGCGTTACGGCGCAGGAGGGGTGGTGCTGTTTGACAACAACATTGACCTGGGAGTAACCGGTCGCAACATCACCAGTCCGACTCAACTGAAAAAGCTGACCACCGCCCTGCAGCAGGCATCAGAGGTGCCGTTGCTGATTGCGGTGGATCAGGAAGGGGGAGTAGTTGCCCGGTTAAAGGACCGCTATGGTTTTCCCCCCACGGTATCGGCCAAATATCTGGGGCAACAGAACCGGCTGGAGCTGACCCGTTCCTCCAGCGACAGTCTCGCAGCAACGCTGGATCAATACGGCTTCAACCTGAACCTGGCACCGGTGGTTGATCTGGCAACCAACCCGGACAACCCGGTGATCGCCTTCAAAGAACGCAGTTTCTCAGCTGATCCAGCCCTGGCAACAGCCCATGCTGCCGAGTTCATCAAGAGCCACCACCGCCACCATATCCTGACCTGCCTGAAGCACTTCCCCGGCCATGGCAGTTCCCGGGATGACTCGCACCTGGGTCTGGTGGATGTAACCCGCTACTGGCATGAAAACGAACTGGAGCCCTACCGCAACCTGATCAGTCAGGGGCTGTGCGATATGGTGATGACCGCCCATACCTTTAATACCGCCATCGACCCCAACTTCCCTGCTACCCTTTCAAAAGCCACCATTGATGGTATACTTCGCAAGCAGTTAGGCTTTAACGGCGTGGTAGTCAGCGATGACCTGTACATGGGGGCGATTATCCAGCATTACAGCTATGAGACCGCCGTGGAAAAGGCGATTAATGCCGGGGTTGACCTGCTGGTGGTAGCCAATGACAAGCTCTATAGCCCCGACATCATGCCCCGTACGGTTGAACTATTGTTAAAGATGGTGGAGCAAGGCAGAATTTCACGGGAGCGGATCGATCAGGCCTGCAGTAGGATTATGGCGATGAAGAAGCGCACATTGAAACACGGGGATACTGCATGAAGAAGATTCTGCTGACGACCGTCAGCCTGTTATTACTGCTCTGTGCAGCAGGCTGCAGCAAGACCGAAAAGCAAATCACCGCTCTGGATGATGCCAAGACAGCAAAGATCGGCGTCATGACCGGCACCACCGGCGAAGAGATTACCAAGGCACGCTTTCCCCAGGCCCAGGTAAAAAGTTTTGATGATGTGATGGATGCGGTTGCCGCGCTAAAATCGGGGCAGCTTGAGGCGATAGTCACCGCCTTGCCGACTGCGGTCCAGGTGACAAAGGTAAACAGGGAATTCACCATCCTGGCTGAACCGTTGGACAATGAAGACACCGCCATTGCACTGAGAAAAGAAGACCAACAGCTGCTGGCTGACCTGAACCGGATCATTGCCGAACTGCAGGCAGACGGCACCCTGGCTTCAATGCGTAAGCGCTGGCTAAAGGCAGATACCGGCCCCTATGAAGAGTTGAAGCTTACCCCGCCCACAACAGGAAAAGTGCTCAAGATCGGGGTAAGCGCCACCCGTGAGCCGCTTAGTTTTGTGGACAAGGATGGCAGGGTCACCGGCCATGACGGCGAACTGGCCCGTCTGATCTCCGTTAAGCTCAACCGCCCGATTGAGTTTTCAAACATGAAGTTCATGGCGCTGATACCGGCCTTGCAGTCACGCAAGGTAGACCTGATCCTGAGCGGCATGACCGCCACAGAGGAACGCAAAAAAGCGGTCAACTTCACCCGCCCCTACTTTGCCAATTCCCAGGTGATGCTGGTAAAAAAAGCTGCAAAAACTGCGGTGGCGTCTGGCGACTCACTGGCTTGGCTGGGCAACAAACGGATCTGCGTGCTAACCGGTTCAGCAGGTGATCTGGCTGCCCGCAAAAACTTTCCGGGCGCACAGTTCCAGACCTTTACCGCTGCAGCTGATGTTGCCCTGGCGATCAAGACCAACAAGGCAGATGCCTTTGTTTATGACAAAAGCGTGCTGCTGAACCTGGTTGAAAAGAACCCGGAGCTGATGATTCTTGACAAACCGGTGGCCAAGCTGGAGATAGCCGCTGCAATTAAAAAAGAAAACACTGCACTGCTTGCTGACATGAACAAGGCACTACAACAGCTGAAAACGGAAGGTGCCCTGCAACGCCTCAGGCAAAAGTGGGTTGATACAAAGTACAGCGCAACGCCAGCGCTGCCCGCCACTAACGCGACAGCCACCAATGGTGTGTTGAAGATGGGCACCTGCGCCAATCTTGAACCGTTTTCCTTCCAGTCCAACGGTAAACTGACCGGCCTGGATATTGAGTTAAGTCAGCTGATCGCCCAGCTGCTTGGGAAAAAGGTTGAGATTGTTGATATGAATTTTGAGGCCCTGATCCCTGCCTTGCAATCAGGAAAGATCGATTTTGCGCTTTCAAATTTCAATGTAACTGACGAACGAAAGAAACTGATCAACTTTTCCGAGCCGTACATCACAAACGATATCAGTGTATTGGTCAGACGGACCGATCTTTCATCCAGTTCCGGCAGCACCAGCACTAAACCGGAAAAAACAGGCGAACTACTACGCACTGCCGATGATCTGAAGGACAAACGGATCGGCGTACTGCTGGGCTCGGTCCATGACACCTACGCCACCAAACAGTATCCCCAAGCCACCATCCTGCAGTACAAAAGCCCTCCTGACCTAGTACTGGCGGTCAAATCAGGTAAGGTTGATGCAGCCTTTTATACCCACGAGACCCTGCTGGAGGTTCTGCGGCAAGACAAAGAGTTGGCACTGCTGGGAAAGCCACTCTTTTCTGTTCCGATCGCAGTCGGCTTTAATAAAGGCAATGACGCCCTGAAAGATCAGTTTAATAGCTTCCTGAAGCAGATCAGGGAAAACGGCCAGTTTAACGAGATGGTCACCCGCTGGATCCTGCAGGGCAGTACCCGGATGCCGAAAGTTGACGGGACAAAGAGCAAGGGGCGGCTGGTAATCGGCATTGTCAGTGACAAGGGGATGCCGTTTACCATCATCAAAGACAACAGGATGATCGGTTTTGATGTTGAACTGGCTGAACGGTTTGCCGCCTGGCTGGGCAAGGAACCGGTATTTGCCGACATGGAGTTTGGCAGCCTGATTGCCGCTGCCTCAACCAACAAGATCGATGCCATCTTCAGCACCCTGATGATTACTGACGAGCGTAAAAAACAGGTCGCCTTTTCAGATCCGTACTACGAACTGGGGGCCAGCGTCTTTGCACTGAAGAAAAATATTGCTGATGCTGCCGCAAAAAGTGAAAGCCCGAAGGTGGTCGCCCCCTCCTTCATCACCGGCATTATCACCAGCTTTCAGAGCAACATCATCCATGAAAAGCGTTACCTGCTGATCCTGGACGGCCTGAAAACCACCGTGATCATCTCAATCTTTGCCACCCTCTTCGGCACCCTGCTGGGGGCTCTGGTCTGCTTCATGCGGATGGCAAAAAGCCGCCTGCTCTCTGCACCGGCAAAGATCTACATCGCCATCCTGCGGGGAACACCGGTTCTGGTGCTGTTGATGCTGATCTTCTATGTGGTGTTTGCCTCGATCAATATCAACCCGGTGATTGTGGCAGTAATCGCCTTTGGGATGAACTTTGCCGCCTACACCGCAGAGATCTTCAGGACCGGCATAGAAGGGGTGGAAAAGGGGCAGACCGAGGCAGGTATCTCTTTGGGCTTCACCAGGACCAGCACCTTTCTGCATATTGTGCTGCCCCAGATGGTGCGACGGATTCTGCCGGTCTACAAAGGGGAGTTTATCTCACTGGTCAAGATGACCTCCATTGTGGGCTACATCGCGGTGCAGGACCTGACCAAGGCCAGCGACATCATCAGAAGCCGCACCTTTGATGCCTTCTTCCCCCTGGTGATGGTGGCGATACTCTACTTCCTGATTTCATGGGTACTGATGCAGTCCCTGGAATATCTGGAGCGGATCACTGACCCAAAATTCAAAAAGAAAAAGGTGGCCAACCAATGATCAAGGTACACCATCTCTCCAAGACCTACGGCGATATCAACGTACTGAAGGATATCTCCCTTACCGTTGCCAAAGGTGAAGTCATCTCCATTATCGGACCATCCGGCACCGGCAAATCCACCTTCCTGCGCTGCCTCAACCTGCTGGAACACCCCAGCGGCGGCTCCATTACGGTGGACGGGATTGACCTGCTGGACAAAAAGAGCGATGTCCCTAAAATCCGCCAACGGATGAATATGGTCTTTCAGTCCTTCAACCTGTTTTCCCATCTTACGGTGCTGGAAAACCTGACCATTGGACCGATCAAGCTGTTGGGGATCAACAAACAGGAAGCGGAACAGAAATCGTTGGAGATCCTTAAACTGGTGGGGCTGGCTGAAAAGGCTGACAGCTTTCCCGATGAACTGTCCGGTGGCCAGAAACAGCGGGTTGCCATTGCCCGCTGCCTGGCAATGAACCCGGAGATCATCCTGTTTGATGAACCAACCTCAGCCCTTGATCCCACCATGGTCAGCGAGGTACTGGCGGTTATCCGGCGGCTGGCCAAAGATGGCATGACCATGCTGATTGTGACCCATGAGATGGCCTTTGCCCGCGATGTCTCCAGCCGGGTGCTGTATATGGACGAAGGCCTGATCTATGAAGAAGGCACACCGCAACAGATCTTTGAACAGCCGCAGAAAGAAAAGACCAGGGCCTTTATCAACCGGATCCGCAGCTTCAATTACCGGATCAACTCCCCTGACTATGACCTGTATGCCATGAACGCAGAGATAGAACTGTTCTGCGAACGGCAGATCCTGCCCAGAAAGACCCGGCACAACCTGCTGTTGCTGGTGGAAGAGCTGCTGCAGATACATAACCCTCTGTTGACCACAACAGCCCTTGACCTGACCATCGCCTACTCTGAAAAGAAAGAGACGCTGGAGATCATTCTGGAACATCAGGGAGAAGCAGGCAACCTGCTGGACAAAGAATGCCTGCCCGATGAACTGGGGCTGAATATCATCACTCACTTGGCGCAGGAGATTGATTATCAGCGGATTGACGCAACAAACCGGGTGACGGTGCTGATGAAAAAGGATTGAGGCAGATGCAGCAAACCACAAGTATGAGGAAGTCTATGGATACCACACGCATCAAACAGGCCCGTGCAGCAATCGTTGCCGCACCATTGAACACCCCTTTCAGGATTGCAACCGGCCAGCACGATCAACTGGAGAACGTCTTTCTGCAGATTGAGGCTGACAATGGCATCTGCGGCTATGGTGAGGCAGCGGTTGCCACCCACATCACCGGTGAGACCATTGAACAGACCCTGGCCAATCTGCAGCAGGTCGCAGGGCAGCTGGCCGGACGCAGCATTGACGATTATACAACCCTGATCAACGAGTTCCGGCCCTGCTTTGCTGCCAACCATGCCGGTCTGGCAGCCTTTGAGATGGCGCTGCTTGATCTGGTCAGCCGCAGCCGTGGCATACCGTTTGGCAGCCTGTTCAGCCCTGCACCCGGCTGCAGCCCCAGGCCCTGCTTTACCAGCGACATCACCATCGTAATCGGCAGCCTGGAGGAGGCGGAGAGTGCGACACGCCACTATGTCGGGCAGGGCTTTAACGCCTTTAAGATCAAGATCGGTAAAGATCCTGATCTGGACCTGCAACGGGTACGGGCGGTCAAGCGGATCACACCTGACAGCAGCCTGATTCTGGATGCCAACATGGGCTTTGATGCTGCAGGCATGCTGAAATTCCTGAAACAGCTGGAAGGGTACGGCATCCGCCCGATGCTGCTGGAACAACCGGTTCCCAAGGGGGATTGGGATGGTCTGACCGCCATCAACCGCGCACTGGAGGGTAGCGGCATTCTGGTCTGCGCTGACGAGAGCGTCGGCTCACTGGCAGCAGCTGAACAGGTAATTAAGCTACAGGCGGTCAACGCCATCAACATCAAATTCATGAAGAGCGGCATCCTGGAATCAGTGCAGATCGCCGAACTGGCCTGCCGCAACAACATCAAGCTGATGCTGGGGGCGATGATGGAGAGCTGTCTGGCCATCACCGCTGCAGCCCACTTTGCTGCAGCACTGGGCTGCTTTGAGGTGATTGATCTGGACACCACCTTCTTTATCAACGGCCCTCTGTCACAGAGTCCCTATCTTGACCCGTCCGGCAGGTTTAATCTGAGCAACCCGACACCCGGCATCGGAGTGGAACTACAGCTGCCATGATCCAGCAGCCGCTGTTGATCATCATGGTGCTACTGGCCATTGAGCTGCTGGTACTCTCAGTGGCCAATCACCAGCGGACCAGACACTGGTTTAACCTGTTGCCGCCGGTGTTCTGGATCTACTTTCTGCCGATGCTGGCCAGTACCTTTGGCCTGATTGACCCTAAAAGTCCGGTCTTCGGCATGATTACCACCTGGCTGCTGCCGGCCTGTCTGCTGCTGCTCCTGCTGCCGGTGGATATCAAGGCCATTCTGCGGCTTGGACCCACTGCACTGGTCATGTTCTTTGTGGGCGCAGCGGGGATTGTTGCTGGTACAGTCCTGGTTTTCAGCCTGTTCAAGCCGTTGATCGGCCAGCAGTTCTGGTCTGGCTTTGGCGCCCTGTCCGCCTCATGGACCGGCGGCAGTGCTAACATGATCGCGGTCAAGGAAGCCCTGAGCGTGCCGGATCAGGTCTTTGCGCCAATGGTGATTGTGGATACGGTGGTGCCCTACCTCTGGATGGCAACCCTGATCGCCGGTGTTGCCCTGCAGCCGGCCTTTGATCGTTGGAACAAGGCTGATCGTCGCATTATAGATGAACTTGGCAACAAAGCCCTGGCAGCCGGGCAGGCAGTTCAGCAGCGGTTCAGTATGGGTGGTTTTTTGTTGATCCTGCCGGTTGCTGCTGCAGGAAGCAGCGTGGCGCACTGGCTTGGATATCAGTTACCGGCAATCAAGGACGTGATCTCCGGTTACACCTGGACCATTGTCATTGTCTCTTTGCTGGGGTTGCTGCTTTCCTGCACCCCTGCCCGCAAGCTGGAGCAGCATGGTGCATCCAAGGCCGGTTCCTGGCTGCTCTACTTTGTACTGACCGCCATCGGTGCCAAGGCATCGGTGTCCAGTATCGGATCAGCACTGGTACTGATCGGTGCAGGCCTGTTGATCATGCTGGTGCATGCCCTGTTTCTGCTGGTGGCAGCCCGCTTATTGAAAGCACCGCTGTTTCTGGTGGCTGCTGCCAGTCAGGCAAATGTCGGCGGTGTGGCCTCAGCCCCGGTGGTGGCAGAGGTCTACCAGCCCGGCTTGGCTTCGGTGGGGCTGCTGTTGGCCATTTTGGGCAACATTTTTGGCACCTACTTTGGCATCTTTTGCGCACAGCTCTGCAGGATGCTGTAAGAAGGCATATACTCGGCAGTACTGACTTTCAGAAAATAGGTTATACTGGCGGCATGATTGAACCTAAAAACGGCATTTACTCACGCAACGCCGCTACGAACGCAAAGGAAATCAAAACCTTATTTTAAAAGGTGGATTCACCTTTTGAATGAGTGGTCTAATCTCATTAAGTCTCTGTTTTTAAACGTTGTGTCGTTGCGCCGTTGCGTGCAACTGCTTTTTCAAGGTTGAAATAACCTCACCCAGCAGCATGACCTTCTATCGGTAAAGGTACTGGCAAACCATGGCAAATCGCAGGCGCTTCCGCCCTAAAAACATCAGAACCCGTATCCTGTACGCCCTGTTGGGTACAGCAGTCTTATCCCTGGTCTGCTTTGGTCTGGTTTCATTCTGGAGCATGAGCAACCTGGGACATTCATCACTGAAAGGAACCGTTGGCCTCAGCCAGGAACTGCTGAAGATCAGCAAAGGGTCGCTTGAAACCCTGACCCAGGAAGGGCTGCTGAAGGCCACCGTGGATCAGGCCGCACTGATTGATGCCCAGTTCCGTGATGTGGAAAATGATCTGAAGGTACTGGTGGACAGTGCAGAACGGATCTGGAAGACCCCCGGCCTCTACCCCCATAAGCGGTCCTATTCCATTGCAGATCAGCCTTCTGACCCAAAGGCTGCCTCTGTCTGGCAGATTCCCCAGGGGGTACCTGCCAGTGCTGTTGCAACAGAACTGCAGACTTCTTCCGCCATGGATGACTTCATGATCTCGGTCTTGAAGAGCAACTCGGTTATCAACGACTGCAACCTGGCCACACCAACGGGACTGTTTCGACGTTTTCCCTGGTCAGCCAATATTGATAAAAACTATGACGTCCGCAAACGGGATTGGTTTACCCGGGCGCTTAGCCTTGGCACCCTGGGCTGGAGCGAGCCCTATGTGGGGGTGATCGCCCGTAACCTGCGGGTCAACTGTTCTGCCCCAGTTAAAAAGAACAATAAGATTGTTGCTGTAATCGGCCTGAATGTCCCGCTTACCACCATTCAGGAGCGGATCATCAAGATGCGGATCAACAATCAGGGCAGGGCCTACCTAATCTCCAAAGATCGGCGGGTTCTTGCCCGCGAAGGTCTGGACACCAGCAGCAATGATTGGAGCGAGAAGCAAAAGGGAGAGTTTTTCTCCTTTGATGACCAAAAGGCGATGCCGCTGCTGGACAAGAATCTTGCCTCAGGCACCCCTGGCATCATGCGCGGCATGCTGGGCAAGCAGGACAGTTTTGTGGCCTATGCCCCCTCCAGCACCACCGGTTGGTCAGTACTGTTTGCCCTGCCGGTTGAGGCGGTCTATGCCCCGATCCGGCCGACTGAACAGGCAATCGTGGCCCAGACCAAGGCTGCCAGCAGCCTGGTCTATCAACAGATCGGGATTACCATGGCTATTCTGGTGATCGTCTTTCTGCTGGTGCTTGGCGGCGTCACCGTGGTTTCCCGCCGGGTGGCGCAAAAGATCACCGCGCCGATCCTTGAACTGGAAACCGGTGCAGAGATCATCGGTAACGGCAACCTGGAACATCGCCTGCAACTGCAAAGTGGCGACGAGATCCAGCAACTGGCAGAGACCTTTAACCGGATGGCTGCAGACCTTTCCCGCCATATTCACGACCTGACCGTGACCACAGCTGCCAAGGAACGGATTCAGAGCGAGTTGAAACTGGCCACTGATATTCAGGCTTCGCTGCTGCCCCGCATCTTTCCGCCCTTTCCTGATCGCAAAGAATTTGCCCTGTTTGCCCTGATGGAACCGGCCAAGGAGGTGGGAGGGGATTTCTATGATTTCTTCTTCCTTGATGATCGCAGGATCTGTCTGGTGATTGGCGATGTGTCTGATAAAGGGGTACCTGCCGCCCTCTACATGATGGTGGCCAAGACCCTGCTGAAGAGTGAGGCGTTGCGGGATGCAAATCCGGCGCAGATCCTGGAGCGCACCAACTCCATCCTGGCACTGGATAACGAGACATCCATGTTTGTGACCGTTTTCTGCGCCATTCTGGATACCGATACCGGCCAGCTTGACTGCGCCAATGCCGGGCACCTGCCGCCGCTGATCCAGAAGGCTGATGGCAGCACCGCCTTTCACAGCTTCTCCCCCGGCTTTGTACTTGGTCCGATGCCGGATATCAGCTACCGGACCGAACAGATCATGCTGCAGCCGGGCGAGCTGTTCCTGCTCTACACCGACGGCGTCAATGAGGCGGTTAATCCTGGCCTTGAAGAGTATGGTGAAAAGCGCCTGCTTGAGTGTGTGTCAGCCCATGCTGCTGCAACACCGGAGCAGATCATCCATGCCCTCCGGGCTGAGGTGCTGGGCTTTGCCAATGGTGCGCCGCAATCAGACGACATTACCATGCTGGCGATACGGTATCTGGGGAAGCAGGCATGATCTTGCGTCTGTTACTGTGCGCAGTACTGGCAGCAGCCATGCTCTGCCCGCCGCTTGCTTCAGCCAAAGAACGGGTTGAGATCGCCATGGTACTTTGGCGTGGTGAGACCGAAGCGGAAAAGGGATTTCGTGAAAAACTGGCTGCATCGCCGGACTATGAGGTGGTGATTACCGCCTTTGACGCAGGTCAGAGCAAGGAAAAGCTGGACAAAATCCTGGCCGGGCTGGACCCAAAACGCTTCCGTCTTGCCTACACCTTTGGCACCATGGTGACCCAGGCAGCCCTGCAGCAGACCCGCGATATCCCGATCATTTTCAATATCGTACAACGTCCGGTTGAGGGAAAAGTGGCTACCAGCATGGAGCATCCCGGCAACAGGGCCACAGGCGCCTCAAACCTGGTACCGATGGACAGCGCCTTCCGCACCCTGGGCACCTTGATGAACATCCGCAAACTGGGCTTTGTCTACTCAAGCCACGATCCTGCCCCCCGCTACCAGCTGACAGAGATCAAACAGCAGCAGAAGCGGTTCGGCTTCAAGACCTTTGAGTTTCCGATCAACGGCAAAGAGGGAATTGCCTCCACCATGAAGCAGGTGATTGATGCGCGGGTTGATGCGGTAATCTTTCCTTCTGACTCCTTTGTCAAGGCTAATGCGACCAGGATTATCAGCATATTGAACCAGCACCGGATCCCCAGCGTGGTGGTCATACCAGAGATGGTCAGTGAAAACCGGGCGCTGATCTCACTGGGGCCTGATTACCGTACCCTGGGCCAGTTGGCGGCAGACAATGCCCTGCAGGTTCTGAAGGGGCGCAAACCTGCTGATCTGCCGGTTCGAGTTGTACCGCAGCTCTCAATCATGATTAATCTTGCCACTGCAGACCGGCTGGGTATCCATATCCCTTTGCAATTGCTGTCGGTTGCCACGGTTGTGAGGTAACATGGGGACAGCTACCGTCATTATCAGCAGCGGCGCCATTGCAGCCCAGTTCCTCTCTCTGCGGATGCTGGTAACCGCCATGATCATCATCGTGGCCGGTGCCTTGATGGCCAAATGGGAAGGGGGCGGCCAGCAGAACACCCTGGCCCGGCTGAACAGCCAGATATTCATCCCCTGCCTGATCTTTGCAGCCCTGAACCGCACCCCACTGGCACTGCCCGAAGCCCTTACCATGGGGGCAGGAGCCCTGTTCTTTGCACTCTGTTCCTACCCGCTGGCCCACTGGTGGGTTGCACGGGACCCGGAAGGTGACCAGAACGGCTTTATCTCCATGCTGTTCGGCAGCACCAGCACCATTCTACTGCCTCTGGCCTATCTGCTGTTTGGCAGCCAGGGGCTGGCCAAGGCCGCCTTTTTTCACCTGATGAACCTGTTTTTGATCTACACCTGGGGCCGCTGGCGCGCCGGACACCCCACTCAGTTGACCGCCTTCCTGAAGACACCGACCCTGCACGCCGTACTGCTGGCGCTGCTGCTGAAACTGTTTGAACTTGAGCTTCCCGGACAACTGCAGGACCTGCTCTGGCTGGTGGAAAAGGGGATCAGCATGATGGCAAGCGGCGCCCTGCCGATCCTGCTGATCAGCCATGGCTACGCCCTGTACTGCCTGCGCAGTTCCGGAGCTGCCTGGTGGTCTGGCGCTGCGTTTCTGCGCATGCTCTGGCTGCCGCTGGTGGCAACCACGCTGATTCTGATTCTGCGGGCAATTGGCCTGGCACCGCTGGATAAAGGCTATGACCTGATGCACTACCTGGACCTGCGCACCACCGAGGCGATCCTGCTTTTGGCCTCTGCCCTGCCCTGCACCATTTCTGCCTTCTGGCGGCCAGGGGACAGCCCGCTGTCCAAACGGGACTCATCGTTACTGCTCTCATCAGCCCTCTTATCGATCATCGCCTTTGGCTTACTGGTGTTTATCATTAACCGTTATATCTTTAACGCCTGAAACGGAACCACCATGTTTTCAAACCAAAATTTTCTGATCATCAGCGCCGTCATCCCCTCCTTTGCCATCGCCTTTGCCGGTTTTTGGCTGGGCAGGCTGGACACCAAGCGGGAACTGAACCAGAAGAGCATCTCAAATCTGGTCTACTATTTTCTGGTGCCGTCGCTGATCTTCTCATCCACCCACAAGCGGGCCTTTGACCCGTCCGAGTTTTCACTGTTGTTTGTATCGGCCATTGCCATGATCCTGCTGATGGTGCCAGTGGCGCTGCTGTTGAAACGCCGTGCCGGAGTCCAGCGCAACGGCTTCATCCTGCCACTGATCTTTATGAACACCGGCAACATCTCCCTGCCGATCGCCCTACTCATGTTCGGCAACGAAGGGCTTTCCAAATCCATCATCTTCCACCTGGCCAACATCTTTGTGCTGTACAGCGCCGGGGTCTTTCTGGTCAGCGGCCAGACCGATCTGAAGCAGTTTCTGAAGATTCCAGCCCTGTATGCCATGATCGCCGGTGTGGCAGCCGCAACCCTGCCGATACCGGAAGCAGTGAAACCTGTCCTCTATTTTGCGGGCAAGTTGACCGATATCCTGGGCTATGGCGCCATACCGCTCTTGATTGTCAACCTGGGTTATTCGATGAGTGATATCAGACTTGAGACCCTGAAGACCGGCATTGCCGGGGGGATGATGCGGTTGATTGGCGGGCCGCTGCTGGGGATCGGACTGGTACTGTTCTGGCGCATGATCGGCTGGACACCGGTTGACCCAACCCTTGATCCATTGATCTGGCTGGGCTACCGGACCTCAGAGGCGGTCATCATTCTGAACGCCTCCATGCCGGGCCCGGTTATGGCCTATCTGCTGAACCTGAAATACGACAACTGCCCGGAACAGGCCGCTGCCATGGTGGCGGTGGGCACCCTGGGGGGAATCATCACCATCCCGCTGGTGCTGCAATTGATTACTACCTTGATCATGAAGGTTGGTTAGTAGATCAAAATATAACCGTGTGACTCAGCTATCTTGCGTACCTCATCCTTATCAGCAAGCCGGTAGGTCTTACCTTCCAGGGTAAAAAGCCAGCCATCACCATCCTCCACCACCGACTCCAGTAATGCCTCAAAGGTTGCGGTTTTAACCATTGTGCAGTTCCTTTCTGATACAGCCTGTTGCCACCAGACCAGCTGATGACAACAGGCGTTTTCGACATAGTCATATTTTTGCAGAATAGTGTAAAGCGCAGCATAGGCCAATTGTTTTATGGCTGGCCACCACCATTACTCACTCCATACCAGTCAACCTTGCGGGTCAGGTACATGACTGCAGACAGCACCACAAACATGCCGACACTGCCGATCAGCAACGCGTAATCCTCCTGCTGCAAAGTGACATAAAGGAAGCCGTACAGAAAGCTCATCAGACCGCCGATGGTCAGGGAGACCCGCAGCGACCTGAGTACCGCCTTTGAATACAGGCTGACCAGCAAGGTGGAGGCGATGCCTGACACCAGGTAGGCAAGTGCAAAGCTGCTATGTTCTGAAACCGAAAGCAGCAGGACATAGAAGAGACAGATGGCGCAGCCGATCAGCAGGTACTGGATCGGGTGGACCCTGATTTTGTTGATCACCTCGGTGATAAAGAAGGCCACCAGAGTCAGGATGATAAACAGCACCGCATATTTGGCAGACCGCATGCTCTTCTGGTACTCATCCACCGGGTAGAACAGCTTGGTGCCAAAGGCTGATTCCATCACCTTGTCATTACAGCCGCTCCACTGCTGCGGGTAGCTGCGGTTCAGGTGCAGCACCTTCCAGGTTGCGTTAAAGCCTTTGTCATTGATCACCCGCTCATCCGGCAGGAACGGGCCGATAAAGCTGGGGCTTTTCCAGCTTGAGGCAAGCTGGACCGTGGTGGTCTTGCCCAATGGCAGGAACATGATCTGGCCACTGCCATTCAGGTTCAAGGATATCTGGAAATGATACCGGTTTTTAGCTGCACTGACCGGCACCTTGCTGTTGATACCGGAGGTCATGATGGATTGCACACCAACGCCGGGATTGATCGGATATTGCCCGCCCTCCCAGATCAGCTGGCTGTTTTCTTTCAGACCACGCAGATCAGGCAGCCCCACCGAGACAACCGCGCCATCCCAGATAATATCCTGCTCCGGTATACCCAACTCTGCCAGACCGGCAGTGGTGAACTCTGCTCCCACCTGTAACGCGGCATTATAGACCACCACCTGATAGATACCGCGATAACGGGAGTCAGGCTTGATGGTACCGTTAATCTGCAACTGCTCCGGCAACAGATGGGCATGCTCAATGACCATGGAGCGTTTACCTTTGTCATCAGTAACGTAGCTGCGATAGGGGATGGTCAGCACCGGCCCGGCAATGGTCTGCTCCTTGCCCCACTTACCACCAACATCCGCCACCACCTCTTTTCTGCGCATATCCCGCTCATGGATGATCCCCTTCACCATCTCAACCGGCACCAGCAGCGCCAACACCAGCCCTGCAATAACCAGCAACTTGGTCATTGCCGATTGCCCCATACGACTGAACCTGCTTCCTTCGCTCATAGCTCACCTCCATCCAGGATTTGTCTCAGAATGGCAGATCAGTTTGCAGTGGGTATGCTGATATGCAGGATAATTTAGAGAGATTTCGTGCAGATTTTGTGCAAGGGCACTTGCATCATCCCCTGCCCTGGGGTACGGTCTTACATACTATCTGGATAAGGAGCGGCACGTGGATTCCAGCAAACAGATACTGCTTGTTGATGATGACCCCAATATCCTGCAGGTGGCAGGCTTTGCCCTGCAGAAAAGCGGCTACCGGATCATTATTGCCAGGGACGGCAGCGAAGCCTTGCTGCTGTTCCGCGCAGAACAGCCTGATCTGGTGGTGTTGGATATCATGATGCCGGAATGTGACGGCACTGACCTCTGCAGAATCATCCGCAAGGAATCTGACATACCGCTCATCTTTCTCAGCTCCATGAGTGATGAAATTGACAAGATTGTCGGCCTGGAACTGGGGGCAGACGATTATATCACCAAGCCGTTCAGCCCCAGAGAACTGGTGGCCCGGATCAAGACCGTGCTTAGACGTACAACTGTTCAAACCAAACCGCAAGAGAGCGAAAAATACGACGTATTATGTCATCATGGCAAGCTCAGACTCGATTATGAAAGGTTTCAGGTATTCTGGGACAGTGACGAAATAAGCCTTACTGCCACAGAATTCTGCCTGCTTAAAATCCTGCTCTCCTTTCCCGGCAAGGTATTCAGCCGTTCTGAACTGGTTGAACGGACCTACGGCGGCGCCACCTTTGTCAGTGACCGCACTGTGGACAGCCATATCAGACATATCCGGGACAAATTCAGGCCTTTTACTGCAGATCTGATCGAGACTCTGCATGGTATCGGTTACAAGCTCTCAGACTGTTGTCAGGACTCAGACAGATGAGCTTCCGCCCCAGACTCCGCACCCTGCTGCTGGTCATCAACCTGATCATCCTGCTGCTGCCACTGGGTGGCATCACCATGCTGCGTCTGTATGAAAACGAGCTGGTACGCCAGACTGAATCAGAGCTGATCGGCCAGACCGTGTTACTCTCCTCTGCCTTTAAAGAGGCCTACCGCAAGAGCGCCTCAATCAGAAAAGAACATCAGCCGACTCCAGAGACAGAGGATGAGGAGGAAGCAGAAGCTGTCCCACAACCGATTGATACAACCCTTGCCCCCATAGCCCCAACCCTTGACCTGGCCCAGACCGTCATCCTCCCCCCGGCGCCAGCACCAACCCTGGCTTCACAACCTGGTGACCCGGCTGCAGTCACTGCCGCCAGAACCCTCAAGCCACTTCTGGCAACAGCACGGAAAAACCTGCTTTCCGGCACACGGATTGTGGACTTCCGTGGCACCATTGTGGCCAGCAGCAATACCGATGAGGGCCAGTCCTTAAGTGGTTGGAGCGAAGTGGCACGGGCACTGGCCGGAGAAACCACCAGCCAGCTACGTATCCGTAACTCTAAATGGGCCACCCCTGCCTGGGGTTCAATCAGCCGTGGCGCACGGATCAGAATCTTTGTGGCCCACCCGGTTATCCTTGAAAACAGGATCATCGGCGCAGTGGTCATGTCCCGCACCCCCCTTGAAGTAACCAAGGCGCTCTACCTGATCCGCTTTCACCTGCTGAAGACAGGGTTGGCCATCGGTAGTGTGGCGCTGGTAATCACCCTGCTGCTGGCCTACTACCTGAACAGGCCGCTGAAGCGCCTGATCAAACAGGCAGAGCTGGCCCAGACCGGACATACCTTTGCAGCAGCCACAGAATCAGCCGGCATCAGGGAGTTTGATCAGCTCTCAGCCGCTCTCACCCGCATGGCAGGCACCATTGAGGCCCGTTCCGGCTATATCCGCAGTTTTGCCGCAACGGTCTCCCACGAATTCAAGACCCCATTAACGTCGCTACGGGGGGCAATGGAGCTTTTACAGGAACATTATGACGGAATGAGTCAGGAAGAACGGGAGCGTTTCCTCACCATTATTCAGCAGGAAACTGGAAGGTTGGAACAGCTGGTGGCTAGGTTGCTGGAACTGGCCCGGGCCGATGCCTGCACCCCCGGCAATGAGCAGGCTCCTGTCATGCAACTGCTGGAAGAAACCGCTGCCCAATACCGGGCCAAAGGGCTCAGTATCACACTCTCCGGCGAGGCCTGCAGCTCGCCTGCCTGCATTGCGCCGGACCTGCTTGCCAGCATCTTTGTCAACATCTTTGGTAATACGCTGATGCACAACGGACCTGGCACAAAGACAGAGGTTACCCTGCACCAGATCCGTCGCACCGGAGGCCTGGATCAGGCAGAACTGCTTTTTTCAGATAACGGCAAGGGGATATCAGCGGCCAATGCAGAAAAAATCTTCAAGCCATTCTTCACCACTGCCAGAGAACAAGGAGGTAGCGGACTGGGCCTGTCTATTATCAGATCACTGCTGGAGGCACATGGAGGATCAGTGGAATTACAGGAGGTAGAAAAAGGGGCAGCCTTCAGGGTTGTGCTGCCACTCTGCAGGGGCTGAACGGCAACTATCAGGTCATTACAACATCTTCCGCAAAAACTGGCCGGTCCAGGATCTGGTCACCTTGGCCACCTGTTCCGGCGTACCGGCTGCCACCAGTTCGCCTCCCCGGTCGCCTCCTTCAGGCCCCAGATCCACAATCCAGTCAGCGGTCTTGATCACATCCAGGTTGTGTTCAATGATCACGATGGTGTTGCCGGTATCCACCAGCCGGTGCAGCACATCCAACAGCTTGGCAATATCGGCAAAATGTAGCCCAGTGGTTGGCTCATCCAGAATATAGATGGTCCGGCCAGTAGCCCGTTTTGAAAGTTCCTTGGACAGCTTGACCCGCTGGGCCTCGCCTCCAGAGAGGGTGGTGGCAGACTGCCCCAGGGTGATGTACCCCAACCCTACCTCAACCAGGGTCTTGAGCTTGTTTTTGATTCGTGGGATCGCCCCCAGAAACTCCAGTGCCTGTTCCACGGTCAGATTCAGCACATCGGCTATGGACTTGCCTTTGTACAGCACTTCCAGGGTTTCACGATTGTAGCGGGCCCCCTTGCAGACATCACACTGCACATAGACATCCGGCAGAAAGTGCATCTCTATCTTGAGGATACCGTCACCGGAGCAGGCCTCGCAGCGCCCCCCCTTGACATTGAAGGAGTAGCGGCCCGGCTTGTAGCCCCGCACCTTTGATTCAGGCAGGTTGGCAAACAGATCGCGGATATCGCTGAACACACCGGTGTAGGTGGCCGGATTACTGCGGGGGGTGCGGCCGATGGGGGACTGGTCAATATTGATAACCTTGTCCAGATGCTCCAGGCCCAGGATATCCTTAACCGCACCGGCTTTTTCACGACTGCGGTAGAGCCGCTGGGAGAGTACTTTGTGCAGGGTGTCGATGATCAGGGTGGATTTGCCGGAGCCGGAGACGCCGGTCACGCAGGTCATCACCCCCAGCGGGATATCCACATCAACCCCCTTCAGGTTATTCTCCGTGGCCCCTTTGATGGTGATGCTCCGCTCTGCCGTGCGCCGTTTCTTGGGCACTGGAATGGTCAGCTCACCGGACAGGTAGCGCCCGGTCAGGGAGGCCGGATTGGCCATGATCTCTTTGGGGGTACCCTGGGCCACCACCTCACCACCGTGGATACCAGCCCCCGGCCCCATATCCAGCACATAATCAGCCGCCAGGATGGTATCTTCATCATGCTCAACCACCAGCACGGTGTTGCCGATATCCCGCAGATGGCGTAGGGTGGTCAGCAGCCGGTCATTATCCCGCTGGTGCAGGCCGATGGACGGTTCATCCAGAATATACAGCACCCCCACCAGTGACGAACCGATCTGGGTTGCCAGCCTGATCCGCTGGCCTTCACCACCGGACAGGGTGCCGGAGGTACGATCCAGCGACAGGTAGTCCAGCCCCACATTGACCAGAAAACCCAGCCGTTCCTTGATCTCTTTCAGAATCCTGCGGGCGATCTCCTGATCCTTGTCAGACAGTTGCAGATGCTCAAAGAACTGCTGGCAGTCACGAATTGCCAGGGCGGTCACCTGCTGGATGTTCTGCCCGCCCACCAGAATATGCAGCGCCTCCGGCTTCAAGCGGGCGCCGTTGCAGGTGGGACAGGGCATCACGTTCATGTAGGGGGCCAGCTCTTCGCGGATCATCTCTGATTCCGTCTCGCGGTAGCGTCGTTCCAGATTGGTCAGGACCCCTTCAAATTCCTTCTTGTAGGTGTGGCGCTTGCCCCGGTCATCCTCCCACCAGAACTCAAGCAGCTCACCGCCCGTTCCCTCCAGAATCACCCGCTGCACGGTTTCTGACAGTTCCTGAAACGGCGTATTCAGATCAAAGCGATAGGAACGGGACAGGGACTCAAGAATCATCTGATGAAAGGGAGAACCCAGCCGTTTTTCCCACGGCGCAATCGCCCCTTCCCGAATGGAAAGCAGCGGGTTAGGAATCACCAACTCAGCATCAAAATACATCCGGGTACCCAGGCCGGTGCAATCAGGGCAGGCGCCATAGGGGTTGTTGAAGGAGAACATGCGGGGCGCGATCTCAGGATACGAGATACCGCACTCGATGCAGGCCAGTTTCTCGGAAAAGATGATCGGCAGTTTTTCCCCCACCACCTCAACCTTGACGATCCCCTCGGCATGGCCAAGGGCGGTCTCCAGCGAGTCTGCCAGGCGACGGCTGATCCCTTCCTTCACCACCAGTCGATCCACCACAATGTCGATATCGTGCTTTTTCTTCTTGTCCAGTTCGATCTCTTCGGCCAGCTCCCGCTGCTGACCGTCGATCACGACCCTGGTAAAGCCTTCCTTACGCAACTGCTGCAACTCTTTCTTGTACTCCCCTTTACGGCCACAGATCATCGGTGCCAGCAGCAGCAGCTTGCTCCCTTCCGGCAGGGTCATGATCCGGTCCACCATCTGGGAAACGGTCTGGGCCGTAATCGGTTTGCCGCAGCTATGGCAGTGGGGTTGGCCGATCCGGGCAAACAGCAGACGTAGGTAGTCGTAAATCTCGGTAACGGTACCAACGGTGGAGCGGGGATTCTTGGAGGTGGTCTTCTGCTCAATGGAGATGGCCGGGGAAAGTCCCTCAATCGACTCTACGTCAGGCTTTTCCATCTGCTCCAGAAATTGACGGGCATAGGCGGAGAGCGACTCCACGTAGCGGCGTTGACCTTCGGCATAGATGGTATCAAAGGCCAGGGTGGACTTGCCGGAACCGGACAGGCCGGTAATAACCACCAGCTGGTCACGGGGAATGGTGACATCAATACATTTGAGATTGTGCTCGTTGGCACCTTTGATGATGAGCTGGTCGTGATGCATGGAGTATCCTTATTAACTCAACGTTGCCAAATACGGAAAGAATTCACCGTCATTCGTGATCCTGAACAATGCCAGAGGGAAATCAGGCCAACGTAGTCATTGTGCAGCTCATGGATCAGACAGTATCTGGCCGGACCGCAATCAAAATAGAGCTCCCGCAGCATAACCTGTTGCCCGGCAAGCAAGTATGGTGCCTGGACGCCAAGCAGATTGTTATCATGCAAAAGCTGTTCTGCTTTCTGGACTTCGACTAAAAACAACAGCGCAATTTCAGCACGATAACGTTCTGCCAGATCACTAGCGTACTTCCTGACCCTGGTTTTATATTCGCCTGAACGCTTAAGCGGCAGAGCCATTGTTCCTGATCTCTCTGCTTATGGACTCAAAAAAGCTGTCATCTTCAGCAACCACTTCTCCCAGCCCGGAACGCAGCTCATACCAGCCCCGCTCAACGGAGTCCAGAAACTGTTGTTGTTCGTCAACGTAGCGCACATACATCCTGATTGAATCACGCACCACGTCCTGTTCAGAACGACCTGTAAGGCGTGAAATCCGCTTCAGATCCTGTCCGTCATCTTCCTCAAGCCGGAGTCCTAATTGACAGGTTTTAGCCATGGCGCACCTCCTGATAACATTGATATCAAAATATACCGCGACAAACAGGATAGCAAGAAAATACCCCCGAGGCTGTAAGCTCCGGGGGTAAGGAAAACAAAAAACAGTCGTGGTGCCGGGTTCAGCCCGCTATTCCGTTACGGAGCAACGCCTCTGCAGCCGTGGCCGCAAGGGGTTTGCTGAACAAAAACCCCTGTATTTCGCGGCAACCATAGCTCTTCAACAGCTCAAGCTGATCATAGTCTTCAACCCCTTCAGCGGTTACTTCCATCTTAAGGGTATGGGCCATATCGATAATGATCTTGGCAATGGCGCGATCATCGGGATTGGTAATGATATCCCGCACAAACGACCGGTCAATTTTAAGGCGCCCCAAGGGGAAATTTTTAAGATAGGCCAGGGATGAGTAGCCGGTGCCAAAGTCGTCAATGGAGAGGCTGCAGCCCATGCCTGAGAGCGACTGCAGCAGTTGTTGGTTCTCTGCAGCGTTGCGCATCAAAATGCTCTCAGTCAGCTCCAGTTCCAGCCAGCTTGCGCCAAGTCCGGTTTCCAGCAGGATTGATGCCACCACCTGGTCAAGCTTGGTCCGAAACTGCTTACCCGACAGATTAACCGCCATGCGAACCGGTGGCAGTCCTGCATCCTGCCAGGCCTTGGCTTGGCGACAGGCGGTACGGATGACCCATTCACCAATGGAGAGGATCAGGCCGGTCTCCTCTGCCAGGGGGATAAACTTTTCCGGCGAAATCATGCCCAGCTCAGGATGGTGCCAGCGCAGCAGTGCCTCAAACCCGATAATGGTCCGTTCCACCACATCCACCTGGGCCTGATAGAACAGTTCAAACTCATTCCGTTCCAATGCCCGACGTAACGAGCTTTCCAGCACCATCCGTTCCATCACCCTGACATTCAGGTCGCTGGAGAAAAACTGGAAGTTGTTACGATCCATATCCTTGGCCTGATACATGGCCAGATCAGCATGCTTCAGCAAGGTCGGAACATCGGCACCATCGGTGGGATACACCGCCACCCCGATACTGGCAGTCAGGTACAGTTCCTGCTCTTCAATCACAAACGGCTCGGAAATAATTGCCAGGATCTTGCTGGCCGCGCTACTGACACCATCTTCATCAGCAACAATACTTAAGATGACGACAAACTCATCCCCCCCGACCCTGGCCAGGGTGTCACTTTCCCGGACACAGACCCGCAACCGCTCAGCAACCGTACGTAACAGCTGATCACCCGCCTTATGGCCCAGGGACTCATTAACCCCTTTAAAACGGTCCAGGTCCAGAAACAGGACCCCGACACTGCCTTTCATCCGTGCTGATTGCACAATGGCCTGTTGCAGGCGATCATGGAGCAGATTGCGGTTAGGCAGACCGGTTAGAGAGTCATAATTGGCAAGATGGTGAATCTCCTGCTCTGCCCTTGTCCGGTCCGTGACATCCAGCAGAGTTCCCACCAAAAGCACTGCACGGCCATCATGATCGCATTCAAGCTCTGCCTGGCTGGCCACCACAATCTCATTACCGCTGCGGGTAGCAATCCGGTAAGTCATATCAAGACTCCGACCGGATTCGATGGTGGCACCAAGGGCTTTTCTAACAACCGGGATATCTGAAGGGTTTATCTGATGGTAGAGCCACTCAAGGGAGACCTGAGGGGCAGTAACGGCATCATACCCCAGGATAGAAAACAGTTCTGGAGAAAAGTAAAGCTCTTGGGTTTGCAGATTCCACTCCCAGCTGCCGATCCGGGCGATCCGCTGGGCTCGGGACAATCGCAGATCACTCTGACGTAAAGCCTCTTCAGCCAGTTGCAGCCGTTGCTTGACAGCCGCCTCTTCCAGGGCACGGGAGACCACCACCGGCAGTCGATCCAGCAGGGCAGTGTCCTTGACAATAAAATCACTGGCCCCCTGTTTGATCATCTGCACAGCCAGGTTTGAATCATCACGCCCCGTAACCACAACAAAAGGGACCCGGCAGCCTTGGACATGCATGGAGGCAATAAATGCCTCACCGGTCATGTCGGGCAGGGTATAATCCAATAACAGCAGACTGGCCGGGTGGCTGGCAAGCCAGGCCAGGGCAGCTGCACCGCTGGATGCCGTATGACACCGGTATCCCTCTTCACGCAAGGTACCGGCAACCAGCTCACCAAACGGGAGATTATCCTCCACAACAAGGATAATGCCGCTGGTTATGTGGCGTTCCGAATCAGGCATTATCTCTCTTTTTCAGGCACCAGCCATCCTTGTTAACCTGCGGGGTGCGGGCTATGGCAAGGGAATCAGGCGGTACATCCTGAGTAACGGTAGTTCCAGCAGCGATCAAGGCATTGGCCCCCACGGTCACCGGCGCCACCAGCTGCACATCACTGCCCACAAAGACACCATCACCAATCACGGTTTTGTGCTTGCGCTTGCCATCATAATTGCAGGTAATGGTACCGCAACCGATATTGACTTCACTGCCAATCTCGGCATCACCCAAGTAGGTCAGGTGAGAGGCCTTTGAGCCGACCCCCATCACTACCTTTTTGGTTTCCACAAAGTTACCGATCTTGACCTGGGCCTGGAGCACTGTTCCGGGCCGCAAATGGGCCATCGGACCGATGGCAACATCCTCTGAGACCTGCGACTCTGCCAGCACGCTGCCAGCCTTGAGGTGTACCCGGTCACCGATGCTGCAGTCGGTTACCTGGACATTGCTCTCAATCTCACAACTAGTGCCGATGGTTGTCTTGCCGCGCAGGACGCAACCGGGCCAGATAATCGTATCGTTGCCCACCTGGACACCGGCATCAACATAAGTCTGATCAGGATCAATCAGGGTTACCCCGGACAGCATCAACTGCAGGTTGATTCGCTGACGCAATATTCTGGCGGCATGGGCCAGCTGCACTCGGTCGTTGACCCCCATGATCTCATCAGCATCATCGGCAACAACCGCTGCACAACCGGCATGTTCTGCCACAGCAATCCCCACCAGATCAGTCAGATAGTATTCGTTCTGGGCATTTTCACTGCCCAGGCGCCCGATATGGGCCCGCAGAAACGCCAGATCCATACAGTAGATACCGCTATTCACTTCATCAATCGCCTGTTCTTCAGGGCTGGCATCCTTCTGTTCAACAATCCGCCGCACCCGACCTTCACTATCCCTGACGATCCTGCCGTAGCCAAACGGCCTGTCCAGCCTGGCAGTCAGCACCGTTACTGCAGCGCCGGAGGCAGCATGTTCCCGAGCCAGATGCTGCAGGGTAGCCCCGGTTAACAACGGGGTATCGCCGCAAAGGATCAGGACCGATCCGGTCAGACCATCCAGCTGATGTAATGAGCAAGAGACCGCGTGACCGGTGCCCAGCTGTTCCTCCTGCAGGGCGATCCTGATTCTGGTATCAGTAGAGAAACAGGCCTGCACCTGATCCGCCTGATGACCGGCAACAACCACGATCTGGGCAGCTCCGGCTTCTCTGGCTGCTGCAAGGGGCCAGCCCAGCATAGGCCTCCCTGCCAGTTCATGCAGAACCTTAACCATCCCTGATTTCATACGGGTTCCCTTGCCTGCGGCAAGTATCAACGCTGCGCTTACTGACATAGACGCTCTCCAAGATGAGGTTTATCTATGTTTTATAGCCGCCAGTACTGGCAGCGTCAAGGTCTTATCGGCATAATTACTTTACAGCACTGGCATTTGACCCTATAGTTTTCAGGCTTACAATCACCGCTGTACAAAGAGACTTATGGGAATCGCCGAAGACCTGCTCATACTGGAAACCCGCCTGAAAGAGCTGATCACCAGCTACGAACAGTACTTTATCGGACTGGAAAAGCGTGAACCGCTCAAGCTGGCAGAAGAAGTGGAAAAGCTGGTTCGCCGTTATGCCGGTACCCCGATCAACAACACGATGTATAAGCATCGTTACAATAATCTGGTGGCACGGCTCAACACCTACCGCCAGCAGTGGACCCGGATTCTGCGGGAAATTGAAGAGGGGCGCTACTCCCGCGACCGCTTCAAGGCGGCGTTGCACAAATCTGCAGCCCCTGTCAAACCATCACCAAAAACCGAAGAGCCCAACCAGCACCAGAAGGAGCTTGAGCGGGTTTATGCTGAGCTGGTTGAGGCCCGCCGCAGCTGCCATCTGCCGATTGATGGCATGAGCCGCGAACAGCTGGCAGCAACACTTGATAAACAACGGCCACTGATCTCCCAAAAACTGGGTACCAGTGACATTCAGTTCCGGGTTGTGGTTGAGGGTGGCAAGCCCAAGATCAAGGCCGGTTCAAAACATAAAAACTCCCACGAATAACCTCTATTCACTACCAATTATGCCTGATTCCAGATCACCACACTCCTGCATACCAGCCCTGCCGCGTCTGGCAGAGCAGCTGAAACAGGGCACCACCCCTGTGGCCCTGAGCGGGCTGACCGGTTCAGCCCCGTCTCTGGCAATTGCAGAACTTTCCCGGCTTGTTCCGCAACAGATTCTTGTGGTTACCACTGATCAGGCCGCTGCCGATGAACTGATCCGTGAACTTCTGTTTTTTAACGCCGTCAATGTCAGTCCGTTTCCGGCCTGGGATGTCAATCCCTTTGAGGCAGCCTCACCCCATCCTGACATCAGCGGTGCTCGGCTGGATACGCTGCAACGGTTGCTGCAGGGCGGTCCCTGCACGGTTGTCGCGCCAATAGCAGCCTTGCTGCAACGGATTATCCCCCATCCTATCCTGTCCGGGGCATCCTGCACAATCAAACCTGGCGATGAGCCTGACCGCGACACCCTGCTGGAACAGCTGGTCAGGATGGGCTACAGCAACTGCCCTCTGGTTGAAGAACGGGGCAGTTTTGCCGTGCGGGGAGGGATTCTTGACATTTTCCCGCCCAGCCTGCCCCGCCCGGTTCGGATTGAGTTCTTTGGTGATACCGTTGAGACCCTGCGCAGCTTTGATCCATTGAACCAACGTTCACTGGAACCGCTGCCCTGCCTGAGCCTGCTGCCATCACGGGAACTGGTGCTTTCTCCGGCATCACTGCAGGAGTTTATAACGCGGCTCAAGACACGGGCTGACCAGCTTGATATCCCGGCTGACCGCCGTAGACAGCTGGTGGCAGAACTGCAGGGGGCAAGCTACCCAGCCGGTATTGAATTCCTCCAGCCACTTTTCCATTCTGATCTGCAACCACTCTTTGCTTACCTGCAGAAGCCGCTGCTGGTGCTAATGGAACCTGATCAGCTCCAACAATCAGCGCTGCAACACCAGTCAGAGGTGACAAACGGCGCCCGGAAGGCAGTGATTGAAGAACGGCTGCACCCAGCTCCAGAGCAGCTGTATCTGGCACCTGATGAGCTGTTCCAGCTGCTAGACCGGTATCAGCAACTGTCCTGCAGACGGTTGGCAATTAACGATGAGAGTGGAACCACGCTGTTCCCGATCAGGTCAGAGGATAATACAGACCTGCGGATCAGTATGGCGCGGGATCAACAACACCTGCTCGGTCCGTTGGTGGAGCGTCTGAAACAGTGGCAAGCTGCTGACTGGCAAATCCTGGTGGTCTGTCACAACCCAAGCCAGTCCGAACGGCTACAAGAACTGCTTACCCCCTATGGCATCGCCTGTACCTCCGGCGAGTCCGGGCTTTTCGGCACTGAAGCGCCACACAACAGCACAGATCTGCTACTGACAATCGGCGATCTATCCCGTGGTTTCAGGCTGCCGGACTCAAAACTGGCGGTGATTGCAGAAGAAGAGCTGTTTGGCAAACGGACCCGCCGCAAGAGCGGTGTCACGGCCCTGCGTACCAAACAGATTCTGGCTTCGCTGGCAGAGCTGAAACCGGGTGATGCCATGGTCCATCTTGACCACGGTATAGGCATCTACCGTGGTCTGCAACACCTGAAGACCGGTGCTGTGGAAGGTGATTTTCTGTTGCTGGAGTATGCCGGTAATGACAAGCTCTATCTGCCGATTGACCGACTGGGACTGGTGCAGCGTTATGCAGGGGGGGAAGGTGCCGCACCGTCACCAGCCAAGTTGGGTGGGCCTGGCTGGGAAAAGACCCGCAGCAAAGCCCGTAAAAACATCGAAGAGCTGGCCGCTGAACTGCTGGAGGTCTATGCCAAGCGTCAGGCCAGCCAGGGCTACAGCTTTTCTCCCCCGGACGAACTGTTCCGTGAATTTGAGGCGACCTTCCCGTGGGAGGAAACCCCTGACCAGCTTTCAGCCATACAGGATGTGCTGGGGGATATGCAGCACTCTCGCCCCATGGATCGCCTGGTCTGCGGCGATGTCGGCTACGGCAAGACCGAAGTAGCGCTACGGGCCGCATTCAAAGCGGTGTTGGACGGCAAACAGGTGGCGCTGCTGGTTCCCACCACCATTCTGGCCCAGCAGCACTTTGAGACCTTCAGCAACCGCCTGAAAGACTATCCGGTTTCCATTGAGATGCTTTCCCGCTTCCGCACCGCCAAGGAACAGAAAGAATCACTGGAACGGCTGAAAAACGGCAAGCTGGATATCATCATCGGCACCCATCGCCTGATCCAGAAGGATGTAGCCTTTAAGGATCTGGGACTGCTGATCGTGGATGAGGAGCAACGCTTCGGGGTCAAGGATAAAGACCGGCTCAAGCAGTATCGGGCTAGTGTGGATATTATGACCCTGACCGCCACGCCGATTCCCCGCACCCTGCACCTCTCCATGCTGGGCATCCGTGACCTTTCCATCATCGAAACCCCGCCGGTGGATCGTCAGGCGATCAAGACTGTGGTGGCGCGGGATACCGACGACCTACTGCGGGATGCCATCACACGGGAACTGGAACGTGGCGGCCAGGTATTCTACGTCCATAACCGGGTCCACTCCATCGGCATTGTAGCAGAGCGGCTGCGGCAGCTGGTACCCCAGGCACGGATCAGCGTGGCCCACGGCCAGATGGAGGAAAAGGAGCTGGAAAAGGTGATGCTGGGCTTCATGCATGGCCAGAGCGATCTGCTGTTGACCACCACCATCATCGAGTCAGGGCTTGATATCCCCCGCGCCAACACCATGCTGGTGGACCGGGCCGATACTTTTGGCCTCTCACAGCTCTACCAGCTACGGGGCCGGATCGGACGTTCCACGGTCAAAAGCTATGCCTACCTTCTGATCCCCGGTGCTGGCAGCATTACGCAAGATGCACGGGAGCGGTTAAAGATCATTCAGGATATTTCTGAACTGGGGGCCGGTTTCAGGATCGCTACCCATGACCTGGAGCTGCGCGGCGCTGGTGACATGCTGGGACCACGTCAGTCCGGAACCGTGGCTGATATCGGTTTTGAGCTGTATACCCAGATGTTGGAAGAGGCGATCGCCGGACTGAAGGGCGAAGACCTTGAAGAACGGTGTGAACCGGAAATCAATCTGGCCATTGCCGCCTTTATCCCCGAAACCTACATCCCGGACACCAACCAGCGGCTGGTCCTGTACAAACGTCTGGTGCAGGCTGAGTCAAACGAAGAAGTGACAGAGGTACTTAGTGAGATACATGACCGTTACGGGCGGCCACCGCTGGCTGCCCAGACCCTGGCCCGGATCATGGAACTACGCATCAGACTCAAGCAGTTGAAGGTACTAAAAGTTGACGCTGACGGAAAACGGCTTTGTTTCGGTTTTCACCCCAGAACGACCGTCAACCCGGAAACCTTGATCAATCTGATCCGTACGGCACCGACCACCTATCAGTTCACCCCTGACCATCGTCTGCTGGTAACCTTGCCGCCCAACAGCACAAATAACGACACCCTTGAGGCCCTGGCTTCCACACTCACGCTGCTTGGTGCCTGATCAGACCTAGCCCCCAGAACAGAGCCTTGCAACCGGTTGGCAAGCTATGGTAGATTTAACAAGTTTCATCAACCTGTTCTTACATTTAAAGGAGTCCCAATCGTGAACATCCGTACTTTGCTTAGCGTAACCGTTACCGTCATTGCCACTGCAGGTCTGGTTGCCTGTCAGGGAGGCAGCTCCAGCAGCAGCTCCACCAGCAGCAAGGATGCCAAGGTGATTGCCACCGTTAACGGTGCAAAGATCACCAGCGAAGATTTTGATCGCGAAGTAAAGGCGCTGCCTGAATATATCCGTGCCATGGCAGACACCCCACAGGGCAAAAAAGAGATGATCGATACGCTGGTGATGCGTGAACTGATTCTGCAACAGGCTGCCAAAGACGGCGTTGACAAGGGTAAAGATGTCGAAGAAAAGCTGGCTGAACTGAAAAAACGGATCATTGTTGACACCTACCTCAAGAAAAAGGTGGAAACTGAATCCAAGATCAGCGACGAAGAGTTGAAGAAATTTTACGAGCAGAACCTGGATAAATTCAAGGCAGGTGAGCAGATCCGTGCCAGCCACATCCTGGTCAAGAGTGAGCAGGAGGCACAAACCATCCTTGATCAATTGAAAAAGGGCGGTAACTTTGAAGAGTTGGCAAAGACCAAGTCAGCAGACTCATCCGCTGCCAAAGGCGGCGATCTGGGCTGGTTTGGCAAAGGCAATATGGTTCCCGCCTTTGAAAAGGCTGCCATGGGCCTGAAGGAAGGTCAGCTGTCCGGTATTGTTAAAAGCGACTTCGGCTATCACATCATCAAACTGACCGGCAAGCGCGCTGCAGGAACCCGCCCCTTTGATGAGGTTAAAGAGCAGATCAAAGGCGCCATCATGCCCCAGAAGCAACAACAGGTATTCATGAAACTGAAGGAAGACCTGAAAAAGGGCGCCAAGATTGAAATGACTGAGGCTCAAGCACCTGCACCTGCGCCGACTGCCAAACCAGCTGTACCGGCTCCGGCTCCTGACAAGAAGTAATCTGCAATCAACCTGAACTAAACCGGACAGCCTGCTGGTGTCCGGTTTAGATTCTGAGGTATCCATGAATCACCTTCGCTTTTTAGTTCCTGCCTCGCTGCTGGCCACACTTCTTCTGGCCGGTTGCGCCTCTACGCCTGATGTCGTATCCGATACCGCCAACAAGCAGACACCCCCGACCCTGATTGCTCCCAAACTGCCACCACTACCAGCCGGAGCCAAACGGGTTAACGGGATTGCTGCCATTGTCAACGATGATGTCATCACTTTCCGCGACGTGCTGCGAGAATCACACGCAGTTATTCAGGATGCCCAGAAAAAAGGGCTGGTTGATGACAAGGCCCGACATGAGCTGCGCGTCATGGTACTTGATCGACTGGTTGAAAAGCTGCTGACCGAGCAAAAGGTAAAGGAATTGGGCATAAGGATCGGCGACGATGAGATTCGTCAGGCAGTAGATGATGTCAAACGCCAGAACAACAATATGACCCAGAGCCAGCTGGAAGCAGCCCTTAAGGCACAGGGTTACACCTTTGCCCAGTACGAAGGGCAGCTGCGTGAGCAGTTGGAGCGACTGCGGCTGGTGAGCATAGAGGTCCGCTCAAAGGTACATGTGGGTGATAAGGAAGCTGAAGAATACTACCGGACTCACCAGGATAAATATGCTGAGGAGGAAACCTTCAAGGCCCGGCACATCTTTATCAAGGTAGACGAGAAGGCTCCTGCCGATCAGATCCAACAGGCCATGAACAAGGCGTTGAAGGTACTGTTTGAGGCCCGACAAGGTAAAGATTTTATCGCCCTGGCCAAAGAATATTCCGATGATCCTGCAGCTAAAAAGGATGGCGGTGATCTCGGTAGTTTCAAGAAGGGCGAAATGCTGGCCGACTTGGAAAAAGCGATCCTGCCTCTTAAACCCGGTGAGGTTGGTGAACTAGTTAACACTCCCTCCGGTCTGCACATTGTCAAGCTGGATGAGCGTTCAACCGGTAAGGTAAAGGCGTTTGAGTCTGTCAAGGCCGACATCAAAGAGCTTCTGTACCGCCAGAAGCAGGATGAACGTTTCAGTTCATGGGTGAAGGAATTACGGGCAAAGGCAAGTATTGTGATCAAGGACGGCAGCGGAATTATCTGATTCAGCACTCAACACCCTCAACTTCTCAAAAAAACGCCCCGGCAACCATCAGGCTACCGGGGCGTTTTTTTGTCGTATAGAGAAAAGCTTAAGCCCGATTGCGCAGGTACTTGAGAAACTCTTCCTGGGTTAGCTGTTTTTTGCTGACCAGATGGGCAATTTCACGGCTCATGGCCTTCTTTTCACCCTCTTTCAGCTCATCCTTCAGCAATACGAAAACCGGCATATTGTGGCTGTAGGGAAACAGGCGGAATTTTTCCAACAACTCAAAGACCGACATATCCGGCAGCATCAGGTTACTGAATGCCAGATACTTGGGATGTAATGAGACCAGTGCCAAGGCCTCTTTGCCGGTATACCCCTTGATTACCTCAAAGCCGACCGACTCAAGCAATTTTGAAACTTTCTCCTCGCCGGAGCGGGATACCACAAGGGCTTGCAGGTCCCAGGTTTCCGCCTCTTCGGTCAACCCATACACTGCAAGACGTTCAGACAGGTAATGCTCATCCACAGGCAGGGTAAAAAAACCTGCCACCGGAAACACGCCCCCCACTTTCCCTTTTTCACTGAGAAAGACCGGAAGCACCGGAATATTACGACAGGCAGGATCAGCCTTGATCTGCAGCAGAAGCCCCCAGCCATCCAACGAATGGGGTGAAATATCCAGCACAATTCCCAACGGCCGCTCTGCGCCGATCTGATCAAATGATCCCAGTCTGGTCCGGTATCCGGCTGCGGACAGATAGTCCCGAATAACCTCATCACGCCCCTGGTCAGGGGCCACCCCCATGATCCAGAGTTCAGGAACCTGCTCTGTCTGAGGCATGACACTGCTCATCGCCGTACCGTCATCCGCTTTTGCATCCGGCCACCCAAGGCAGACATCTGATGTTTCTGCAGCTGCCCCAGACTTTCCAGATGAAACTGATACCATGGATCGCCAAAGCTACGCATTTTCATCTTACGGCCTGCCTGCAGGTTTTCCAGATTTTCAGTTATGGCACTGTCACCCGGAATTTTCTTAAGACCTTTTTCAAGCACGGCAATTGCCTTTGACTTCTCGCCACACTCGTCAGCCAGACAGTATGCATACAGGTTCCAGAGCAAGGACTCTTTACCATTCCACTGGACCGCTTTTTCAAAGGTCTTTTCCATCTTGTCCCGCTTTTGACGCTTCATATAACAGATAGCCAGCATTCCCATGGCAGCCCAGTTTTTGAAGAATGATTTTTCCAGATAGGGAAAGGCGTTAGAGAAGTCGCGGCGGATGTAGTAGGCCATGCCGATCTGCGAGTTGATCTGGTCCGTCACATACAGTTGCCAGGGACCAAAACGCAGCGCCTCTTTCATCTCACGGATCGCCTTTTCAAAGCGCTGGCCTTGCAGATCTTTGCCGGCCTGTTCAAGAATAGCCATCAACTTTGTACTGATGTAGCGTGAAAGGAAAAAGAAGGCGATGCAGAAAACCACCAGGCCAATCAGCAGCGAGCCCCACCAAGCCAGCTTGAATCCCAGCATAGCTACAAGTAAAACAACCACCCCAAGGGCAGCACAGATCAAAATAGAATACATGCGGGGAAACCTCTTTGTAGGATAGAAGATGGGGTGTTGGTCACCCTTTGCTACTCACACTTTTTTCTGTTCTGGCAACAACCAGTCGCTTGCCCGGCTTAAGCGCAACAGCATGCTTCAGGTTGTTCCAGGCAGCAAGCACCTTGACTGAAACCTTAAAACGGCGAGACAGGGAATGGAGCGTATCGCCCTTGCGTACCGTGTAATACTGAGCTGCAGCCGTCTCAGCCTTTACCGTCTCACGCCGACCTTCCTGAGCAAAATTAACTGATTGTTTCACCGGAATGATCAGGGTACGCCCTGCGATCCGGTCCTTTACTCCCAGACCGTTCAGCTCGGCAAGTTCACCTGCAGAACTGCCAAACCGGCGGGCAAGTTGTTTAAGGCTGTCCTTGCGGGTTGCAGTATAACGGCTGTAGAGGCTCTTTTCGCTAAAATGCTGTTCCGCTGGTATGGCAGCCAAGCCCTGTTCAAAGCGGGCCTTGGTCCCTTTAGGAATTTTCAGTTCGTAATCAGGGTAATTGGGCGGGGTACACCAGTGGCGTAAAGCAGGATTCAACTCTTTGATACTTTGATAGGTGGTACCGGCTAAACGAGCGACCAGTTCAAGGTCAGTACGCCCCTTTACCGTTACGGTATCATATTCCACCACCGGCACCGTGGCTATTTCGGTAAAGCCATACCGGGCCGGATCTTTGGCAATAATGGCAGCAGCCAGAAGCTTGGGGACATATTCCTTGGTTTCACGCTTCAGATAGGAGCCTTTGGACAGCTCCCAGAAATCGCTGGTGTCATATTTATCAATGGCCCGGAAGATCTTGTTTTCACCGGCATTGTAGCCAGCTGCAGCCAGATACCAGTCATTATTGAACATGCCATACAGATCCTTCAGGTACATGGCAGCAGCCATGGTGGCCTTGACCGGGTCCTTACGTTCGTCAACCCATTGATCTATCCGCAGCGAATAGCGACGTCCGGTTGCAGACATAAACTGCCAGGGCCCAACGGCATTGGCCCATGAACGGGCATGTAGCTGAAAACCGCTTTCGATCATCGCCACATATACCAGCTCGTGCGGCAACCCTTCCTTACCCAGGATCTCCTTCATCATCGGCAGATAGCGGGTTGATCGGGAAAGCCAACGGGCATAGGTGCCACGTCCCCTGGTCTGAAAAAAGGTAATAAAATAGTTTACCTTATCATTCAGGGCAAGCGGCACATCTGCTGCCGGCTCATCATCCGGCAGTGCAAGGTCTGCCAGCGCCTGTGTCCCATCCTTCAGTTCTTCCAGAGTAAACAGTGCCGAGCCATCGTCGTGCAGTGAGCCGGCCTGACGTTGCGGCAGCCCCTCAGAAGTCTTATGAGCACCCGTAAGGTGCGGCTGCACCAGCTCATTCAGCAATGACTGAGTAGGCTCAGCTGCTGTTGCGACACCATACATCGCAGTAAACAGCACTATAGCAAGCAACCATATTTTCATAGACTGGAGACACCTCTCCCATAACAGAGCAAAAGATGCGGCATTATAGACGTTCCGCCACCCAATGTCAAACACACATAACATGCTTATTTTATACACAAAAACGGACCCATCCAGTGACGGGCCCGTCTGTTACGCTACCACCTGAGCAGCTACTCAGGCGCCCAGTTTCTCTTTTTCTTTCTGTATCGCTTCACGACCGGCCTCAATGGCAGAAGACAGAATTGACTTCTTCTCCATGATGGTCTCCTTACCCTCTTCCAAAGTAGCCTTGATTTTATCCTGGGCTTCCTTGGCATATTCCTTGATCTTGTCTACGGCATCGTCGGTCAGATCACCAATCTGATCCCGCATTTCACGCCCGCTCTTGGGTGCATATAGAATCGCCAAACCTGCTCCAAGTGCTGCACCTGCCAGAAACGAAACCAACACCGTGCTTGCGGATACCCCGTTGTCATCTTGTGCCATGGTCATACTCCTTTCATCTTACGTTTAAGATAGTTTTCAAGCAGGTACGTACCAGCAACCTTGACACCGGTTGCCACAGCACCTGCCTGATTCAGCAGACCGGTTACCGCTCCTACGGAACGATTGATGCTTGAGATCTGGGTACCGGTATCCCCCAGGGCAGACATAAATCTTTTAACATCATCGGTGTGTTCAGCCAAGCCCCCACCCACGGTCTTCAACTCTGCCAGCACCTGATTCAGCTCTTTGATGGTTGGCTTGAGCTCATTGGTTAACAGGTCAGCCAGCGCTGAAACCGATTGTGCTGTCTGCCTGACACTCTGGATGGCAGGAATAAGAAACAATACCAGTACGGCAACGGAAATGGCAGCTATCAGGGCTGCAACAATACCAAGAGACATCTGATTACTCCTTTCAACTCACAGATCTTAACCTAGTATACCTGATCTATCCTGTTACGCAAGCATACCAGTACAGCGTAGCCGTCATTCAGATGTCTGGCTCACATTTCAATACCGGTACGTGCTGGCACGCCGGACTGGTAGTAATGCTTCACCTCTCGCATCTCCGTCACCAGATCAGCTGCCTGTATCACCTTGGTATCAGCATTGCGACCGGTCAGCACCAGCTCAACCCATTCAGGTTTAAGTGCTATCAGCTCCAGCACCTGCTCAACGTCAATCAGGCCAAACCCGACTGCTCCGTTAATTTCATCACAGATGAACAAGTCGTACGCACCGGAAGCCAAAGCTTCCCGCGCCTGCTGTAATGCCTCCTGAGCCAGACGACGATCTTCAGTCGTATCCTTCGTATTAACCCAGCCGGGACGCCCGGTCTGAATAATGGTAAAGTCTGGCGCCAACCTGTCGGCAACCAACTGTTCACCATAGGGCCCGCCCCCCTTGATAAACTGAAAAAAACAGACCTTCAGCCCCCTGCCCAGTGCTCGCAGAGACAAACCAAGGGCAGCTGTTGTCTTGCCTTTTCCGTTGCCGGTATAGATCTGAACGCAGCCCCGCTCCAGACCTTTGTGCTGTTGTTCCTTCATAGCCCTATCTCCTGTACCGTAACCATTCAGCTAACAACATGAAGATAGAGTATACCCCTGGCATCCAAACAGGGTCAAGACCGCACTTCCCGTCTTGCCCTATCATAAATTGAAGGTATACTTGCCTCCAATTAACGTCTACCGGAGGCACAATGCAGCTATCAACCGCCATGCGTACCGCCTGTCGCACTGCCAGCGCAGTTGCACATCAAAACGCCTGCTGGCTGCAGGAGCAGATGTCCCCCTATTTTTTCCAGGGTCTGGCTGATGAGCCAGAGGCATTGGGAACCCTTGTCCGTGAAATGACGTTGTTGCAGCATAATCGCCACCTGATTCTGGCAGACCGAGACAAGCGGCTGATCATAGCCTGCGTGGACGAACCCGGCTCACTCTTTAACAGCCTGCAACGGGTGGGCGACAGAGACCTGTCCTATGCCATGTTTTCCCACTCTCACAGCCCGATGCCGGGCATGTCGCAGGAACTGGAAGTACAACGTTTTGAATTTGACTGCAAACCCAATGCAGCCATTACCGACCAGACGTCACCACCTGTACCGGCCAGCCTGAAACGCAGTATCCTTGGAGAACTGGCACATATTGCCCCTGACATGCCACGCCAGACGGCAGACAAACTATTGACCATCCTCTGGCGGAACAACCCTGAACAGGTCAGAATGTCGCCTCCACAGCGGACCGCCTGGCTGATCTGGCTTTTTGAACGGGGTAATGCCAGCGGCGGCCTGTTTCTGGACCTGCGGAAAGTTGAACATACCGGCATTGCCGAAACAAGGGTCCTGCTTGCCGTAGGCAACCCACCGCAGGATGATTTTCTGCTGCAGCTGGTTGAGGTATTCAACCGTCTGAATATTGGCATCCGCCGCGCCTATTGCCTGACCATCACCAACGGCATTCATCCTTATTTTCTGGGCACTTTTTTTATCCGACACCGCGATGGCCATGATCTGCTGCCTGACACGGCTCTGGCAAGGCAGCTCCAGCAGGAGCTTTGCAACACACAGATTCTTGACAATCGTTGTCATACCTATCGTGAATGGGTGACTGAAGGTGTCATGCCAGGCGACGATGCGGCATTGGTCAACGCCTTTGTGTCATTTTGCCACACCAATCTGGCCCACAACCAGCCTGAACGATTCGGATTGGATGATGTACAAACTGCCTTCCATGCCCACCCCGAAATGGCAATGCAGCTGTTACGGCTTTTTAAAACCCGCTTTGACCCGACCTTAAAAGATCGGGAAACCATCTATCAGGCCCTGCTCAAAGAAGTGACCCATCTGGTTCAGGATTACAACACCGGCCACCGCTGGCTGGATGAGATCAGGCAAACCGTCTATCGCTGCTGCCTGCTGTTTATCAGCCACACCCTGAAGACCAATTTCTTTGTCATTGAAAAACAGGCCCTTGCCTTCCGTCTTGACCCGATCTACCTGCGCCAGTTCGGGACTGAATTCACTTCGGATCTGCCGGAACCCCTTCCGTTCAGGGTTACTTTCTTCTTCAGTCGTTTTGGACACGGCTACCACATCGGCTTCTCAGACATTGCCAGAGGCGGTTGGCGCACCGTTATAGCCCGCAACCAGGATGACGCCATTACTGCTGCCAACGCGCTCTTCCGTGAGGTCTATGTCCTGGCCCACACCCAGCATCTGAAGAACAAGGATATCTATGAGGGTGGCTCCAAAATGGTGCTGGTCATGGATGCATCCGGACTGGAGCAGGAAAACAGCCGCCTCTATAAACTGCAATACGGTATCACCAACGCCTTTCTTGACATCTTTACCACTGACAACGGCAAGGTCAGGGACCAGCGTGTAGTCGACTACTATGGTGATGATGAACCGATTGAAATCGGGCCGGACGAAAACATGCACGATGGCATGATTGAGGCGATAGCATCACTTTCCCGCAAGAGGGGCTATCTACTGGGGGTCGGCATCATCTCCAGCAAACAGTTTGGTATCAATCATAAGGAGTATGGTGTTACCTCCACCGGGGTGATGACCTTTGCCGAGGTAGTGATGGCTGAGCAGGGGATCAAGATCCGTCAAGACCCGTTCAGCATTAAGCTGACCGGCGGACCTGGTGGTGACGTTGCAGGCAACTGCCTGCGCATTCTGCTTGACCACTGCCCCAAAGCCAAGGTTGTACTGGTGCTTGATGGTACGGCAGCGGCCTTTGATCCCAACGGACTTGACCGGAATGAACTTAAACGGATTACCCTGCAGCAGGATCTGGATGGGTATGATCCAGCACGGCTTAGCCCTGGTGGCATGATGATCTTCCGCACCGGCAAACGGATGGAGGGTCTACGGGAACTGCACCGCAGAATGGAACGGCTCGCTGATGGTACACTGAAGGAAAGCTGGATCGCACTGGATGATTTTTACCGTGAATACGCCAGCCTGATCTTTAACGTTGAGGCAGATCTTTTCATTCCTGCCGGTGGAAGGCCTGAAACCATAGACGGGCAAAACTGGCAGGAGTTTCTGAAACCTGACGGCAGCCCCAGTGCCAAGGTAATTATTGAAGGGGCCAACTCGTTCATTACCCCCCAGGCCCGTCAACAGTTGCAAAAAGCAGGCGTTATCCTGATGCGGGATGCTTCTGCAAACAAATGCGGGGTGATCTCATCTTCCTACGAGATCATCGCAAACCTACTGCTTACGGAAAAAGAGTTTCTGGCCAACAAAGAGCGCTATGTCCACGATGTACTGGAGATCCTGAAAAAGCGTGCATCAGACGAGGCACGCCTGATCCTACGCCGTTGGCATGAAGCTGCGGGCAGCCAGAGTTATACTGAAATATCTGACCTGATCAGCCAGAACATCAACAGTTTTTATCATCGCCTCTTCCAGTTCTTTACAGCCCACCCGGAGGTATGCCTTAAACCGCCCTATAAATCGGCATTGTTGCGACATCTGCCACAGATCCTCCAGGCAGAGCCGCGCTTTCGTCGCCGGGTCAGCAGGCTGCCAACCAAATATCTGGCAGCTATTCTGGCAGCTGAAATAGGGGCATCACTGGTCTACACCAGCAATCGTGATGAAGATTTTGAGGAGATGATCCGACGCCATCTGGCACGGGTTATCGCTTGAGAAACAGCTGTTTTTCTTCTTTCTCTAAAAAGGCGACCTGTGCTACAAAGATAGTCACAACAGCATCAACGTATCGGATGAATCAACCTATCTAATTCACTCATAGAAGGAGAAAAACATGTCCCGTTCCAATGATCATGCCATCACCACCACCCTTCTGGCCCTGGCCTCCGGCGCCGTCTTAGGTGCTGCTGCCGCCCTCCTGCTTGCCCCAGCACCGGGAAAAGAGACCCGCCGCAAACTGGTAGACCTGACCGATGATGCTGGCAAGCGGATCAAAAACTACAGCAAAGAAACCCGCCACAAGATGGGTGGCTGGTGTAAAGGCAAGGGTGAAGACCTGCAGTACGACGGTGGCGATGCCTGGATTTAGTATCTACGCCGATCACAACCCCATTGATACAGAAAGGCCCTGCCTCTAACGAGACAGGGCCTTCTTTTCACCATTCATTCAGCGACGTTGTCTATTGCTTTGCAGCGGCCTTTTTCTTGGCTACTTTTTTCTTAACGGCCTTCTTAACCGGCTTGGCAGGTTGCTGGTCAGCATCAGCCTTAAAGTTTGGAATCTCTTCAAAAGTTGCCTCTATGCGACGGTTCTGGGCACGACCTTCAGCTGTAGCGTTATCAGCCATTGGCTTGGTCTGGCCAAATCCCTTGGCAGCAAGACGTTTTTTATCAATCTTGAAATTCTTGACAATATAGTCACGGACCGCATTGGCACGACGCTGCGAAAGCAACTGATTCGATTTAGCATTACCAACATTATCAGTATGCCCTTCGATCACACCTTTCAGATTCTTCTGCTCATTCAGACCATCACCAACAACCTTCAACTCGTTATAGTACTGTTTTTTAATAATTGACTTACCGGTATCAAAATTCACCTTCAGGGCAAGTCTGGAACCAGCTGCAACAGCAGAAGCCTTTGCAGCAGCAGCTTCTTTAACCACCGGCTCAGTCACTTCAACACCGGCAACACTACTGGTTGTCTTGCCACCCTCGCCGTTACAGGTAAGCGTATAGCTGGTATTTGCTGCAGGCGTAATAACCTTGGAACCGGAAGCAGGCACAGGACCGATACCCGGTTGGATCTCACAGCCACTGGTGTTGGCGGAAGACCAGGTCAAGGTTGTAGTCTTACCCTTTTCCAGAGTTGCGGGCTCTGCTGCCAGACTACTGGTTGGAGCAGGTGCAGGCGGAGGAGTAACAACCACTGGAGCAGCCTTGGGGGCTGCAGCCTCTACCACCGGCTCAGCTACAACAACAGGAGCAGGTGCAGGCTTAGGGGCGCCAACAGCGATGTGCAGGCCCAGGGTATACTCGACGTTGGTATAAATCTTACTCATGCTGTAATTAAGCCCACGGACGTCAGCACGCAGGGCAAAGTTATCAGCCAAAAACCACTTAATACCCCCACCGTAGTTAACAATTCCGCGAGTTTTGCTGTTATCAAGGTTAAACCCACCAAAACCGGCAGCCAGATAAGGGACCAAGCTACTCTTAGGCATAAAGTTGTAGAGCAGGTCACCACCGTAACGCAGCATCTCAATATCACCGCCGCCATTAAGGTCAGCCTTCAAGTAATCAACGACCCCTTCAAGTGCCCAGTTGTCAGTGAGATTGTAACCCAACCGAAAACCAAAAACAGGGGACGTTTCAATGTGTTGATTCCCCTGAAAGGTATATCCCCCCACATAGGGAGCAAAAGTAACCGTTTCACCTTTGTTGTCAGCCAGTGCAGGCTGGCTCAGTCCCATCAGCAGCAGTGCTGCAGCTATTCCTGTTTTACGCATTCTGTACTCCTCCTTTTACCCGGGCTAAATGTCATAAAACCCATTTAGCTCTTTTATTTTGCAACATAGTATTTTTCATATTTACCACTCTTTTTTTTATTGTCAACCGCTCTGCTGACCTTGCATTCGTTAAAACAGACGTTGTATGATGCATATGCTGCTAAAAAGCGTAAAATCGGAGGTTCCAGCGTATGTCTTCATCTCGTTTCAGGGCTCGTCGAATCCGCGGCAAAGAGGTTTTTCGCCGTATGGTCAGAGAGACAACCATCTCAGTTAATGACCTTATCTATCCTATGTTTTCTGCCTTCGGCAGTGGCATAAAAAAAGAAATTTCTTCCATGCCTGGCATTTACCAGCAATCGATCGAACATATCGTAGCTGAAGCCAAAGAGGTGCATGGCCTGGGCATACCGGCGGTTATTCTGTTTGGTATTCCTGAGTCAAAGGACGCTGTGGGCAGTGATGCCTACGCTGAACATGGCATCATCCAGGAAACAATCCGGGCCATTAAAAAAGAAGTCCCCGGCCTGGCAGTAATCACCGATGTCTGCCTGTGTGAATACACTGATCATGGCCATTGCGGCATCATTAGAGATGGTGATGTGGATAACGATGCCACCGTTGATCTACTGGCTAAAGAAGCCCTCTCCCACGCACGGGCTGGGGCCGACATGGTGGCTCCCTCAGATATGATGGATGGCCGGGTTGGTGCCATTCGGCAGATCCTGGATGAAAATGGCTTCAGCCATATCCCGGTCATGAGCTATGCCGTCAAGTACGCCTCCGGCTACTACGGACCGTTCCGTGAAGCAGCCGAATCCACACCGCAGTTCGGTGACCGACGCTCCTACCAGATGGACCCGGCAAACCGGCGTGAAGCACTGCGTGAGGCACAGCAGGATATTGATGAAGGGGCTGACATCATCATGGTCAAGCCAGGCCTGCCCTACCTTGATATCCTGCGCGACCTGCGCAATGAATACACCATACCGCTGGCGGTCTATAACGTCTCCGGCGAGTACAGCATGATCAAGGGTGCGGCAGCAAACGGCTGGATTGATGAAGAGCGGGTGGTAATGGAGACCATGCTGGCCTTCAAACGGGCCGGAGCTAATCTGATTATCACCTACCACGCCAAAGATGTGGCGCGCTGGCTGAAAGGCGCCGCCTGATTTTAGTGCTATCGATGTACTGAATTTGTAATATAGGGAGGGCAGTGGATGCTGACCGACATCATCGTTCATATGGACAGAGGTGCCGGATGCACGGCCAGATTGATGGCGGCCATTAAACTGGCCTCTCGTCACGGAGCCAGGTTAAAGGGGTTGTATGTCATTACGCACCCCCACTATACATCAAGTTCAGCCTACCTATCAGACTTCGGCCAAGTGCGTGAGTTCTTCATCAATGCCACCTCAAAAGCCGGTATTGAAGCAGAATGGCTGCTGGTTGACTGGGCAACTGTCGGCACACCACTTTCACAGGTTGTCACCAGCCATAGCTACTACGCCGACACCATTCTGGTAGGACAGCCGACCCAGTTGCAGAGCCGCAAGACAAATCTGGATTTTCACGAAAGCCTGATTCTCGGGGCAGGACGCCCAGTCGTAGTATTTCCTGCCAGTGGCGAGGTCTTCCAGTTTGGAGAGCGGATTATGGTGGCATGGAAAGGCGGTAGAGAGTCGGTCAGGGCGGTTACTGATGCGCTGCCATTTTTTCAGACAGCGGCTGATGTTTCAATTGTTGCCGCCGTAGCCAACCATGTTGAACAGGCCCAGGAAGAGCAGGCCATGTCCAGACTGCAACAGCACCTTGCACGCCACCGGGTAGTATGCCGTACCGCAACCATACCCGTACAGAAAGGCAACATAGCGGAGGTACTACTGGAACGCGCCACCCTGGAAAAAGTTGACCTGATGGTGCTTGGCGGATTCGCTTACAAATCAAACCGGGCACCGGTGTTAAGCCCCTTGACGCAGGAACTGCTGATCAAGGCACCGGTGCCGCTACTAATTTCCCACTGAGACCGGCTAGTCTTTCATCCGTTCTTCCATCTCCCGTTTTTGCTTGCGTATCGTTCCCTCTTCTGATGCCTGAGGGATTGAGCGTTCCGGCAGCTTATTGGACAGACTTGGAAGTGAAATCTTTTTATCCCCCTTAACTTTCAGTGCCGCCGGAGCCGCAGTCGGCACCGTAACGCCAGGCGCTGCTACAGGGGCTGCCGTAGTGGTGACAATCCGTCTCACCCGTTTTTTACGGGGAGGAAAGGTTTTCTTAAGATTAACCTCACCATAAGCAAAACTGGTAATGGAATCACGGTTGACCAGCACCACCACTTTCCCCTTTTCACGCCAGACCCGCTTAGCCTTAATCGTGCCACCATCCTTCAGATAGACCGTTGCAGCCTGGGCAGACACCGCCCAAACCAGCAGTAACGCCACGGCACAAAACAACTTTTTCATGTTGACACCTCCCGGTGAGTTAAAAATTACAAGAAACTATATTCTCTTCTATACCTTGAGATCGCTTCGGGGGCAAGTGAACGACAATAAAAAGTAGTTTTTGAGTGTTGTATTTTTAGTTTCAGCGACAACGAACATGTGCTATATAAAACACCTCTTCTGTCACCTTATTGTCACGGCAGGTGTCCATGGTGGATCAGGCCGCAGACATAGCGTTTTTTGCCGTTATGGCAGCAGTATTCCCCTTACTGCTAAGCATGACGGTTCGGTTTGTGTTGACCAAAGATACCGTCATGGTCTCCGACCCGGATGGTGCCAACGTCACAGCATCTGTGTATCCTTTTATTTCTGTCATCCGCCCCTCAATCAGAACATTTTTATCCAGCAAAACCCAGCGTTACACTGCGTGTATCACCAGCATGGCAGCCTGTTTCAGATCCCGTCCAGTAAACAGTAGTTACCCCAACGTAGTCAGCACACTCATTCCATGCAAAGGGAGGATAAACCAATGGAGAACGTAAATACCAAGGATCGTAACGGCCACACCCAACTGATCTGCGCCTCCAAACAGGGCCAGGTTGATAGTGTCAAAGACCTGCTGAACCGTGGTGCCGATATCACCGCCTCCAGCGACAAAGGCAAGACCGCCCTGCACTACGCTGCCGCCAACGGCAACACAGAAATCGCCAAGATGCTGATCGAAAAAGGAGCCGAGGTTGATGCCCGTGATCGTGATGGCCACACCCCGCTGATGCTGGCCGCCATCTATGGCTGCAATCTGACCGTACAGGCGCTGCTGGAAGGAGGAGCTGATCCTCGCGCAAAAACCAAGTGCGGCAATACCGCTGTATTGTATGCTGAGAACAACAGCCATCCGGTTGCCGCAACCCTGCTCAAAAAAGCCGAACGCACCAAAGCAGGTAACGCCTGATCAGCTGCCTGTAAGCATCCGTCTATGTTCAACACCAGCCCATTGACACACGTCGAAGGGCTGGTGTTTTTTTATCCAACCAGCTATGATGTCTCTTCATTTTATTTTCACCAAGGAGTTGTAGCAATGCTTACCACCTCTGACTTCAAAAAGGGACTGGTGATTCAACTGGACGGCGCCCCCTGCCTGCTGCTGGATATCACTGTCCAATCCCCCTCGGCCCGTGGCGCCAACACCATGGTCAAGACCCGCTATCGCAACCTGTTAACCGCCCAGGTACTTGATCGCACCTTCCGTTCCGGCGACAAGGTGGATGAGGCAGATTATGAGCGTCACAAAGGGCAGTTTCTCTATGCTGATGGCGAACGTGGTGTCTTCATGGATATGGAAAATTATGAGCAGTTTGAGATGGAAGAGGCTGCCTTTTCTGCCATTTCACCCTACCTGCTGGAAGGAACCGAAGTAACACTGGGACTTTTCCAAGGCCGCATGGTCATGGCAGAGCCGCCAATGGTAGTTGAGCTAACCGTCACTGAAACCGCACCGGTTATCAAAAATGCAACCGCAACAGCTGAGACAAAGGATGCAATCCTTGAAACAGGCCTTAAACTGAAGGTCCCTCCCTACCTTGAAAATGGCGTAAAGATCAAGGTCGATACCCGTGAAGGCAGGTTTGTCAGCCGCGCATGACCTGAAATGCCTTGACATACAAAGCAACACAGCTGTATTAATACAATTTGCTGCACGGGCCTATAGCTCAGTTGGCTAGAGCCACCGGCTCATAACCGGTTGGTCCCAGGTTCGAGTCCTGGTGGGCCCACCATACCAATCCCCCCAGCAGAGGTTCAGACCGGATGCGGTCAAACAATTACCGATCAATAACGACCATAGGTCAAAAAGAGTGCATCTCACTGGGATGCACTCTTTTCATTTATATGGCATGACCAACCCAAAACTGTCGGAAATAACCGGAATCATTAACAAAAGATACCCCTTTTCACTAGCCGAAGAATGGGACAATGTTGGACTTCAGCTGGGAGATCCGGCAACAGAGATAACACGCATCATGGTGGCACTTGATCCGCTCCCCCAGGTCATCACTTCCGCCATCAACAGCAACTGCAACCTGCTGATTACCCACCACCCCCTGATTTTCTCTCCGCTCCGTCAGATAACTTCTTCAACCACCACCGGCAGCAGCATACTCAAGGCAGCTCAGAGCAAGCTGGCCCTTTTGGCCATGCATACCAACTATGACATTGCACATGATGGGTTGAATGACCTGCTGGCAAAACATATCGGCCTTGAACAGACCAGACCGCTCAAAATTACCGGACGGAACGAGCTGATCAAACTGGTTGTGTTTGTTCCAGAAGAACAACTGGCGACAGTACGCGCGGCATTGTTACCCCATACAGAATCGATTGGAAACTATCAGGATTGTTCCTTTAGTACTGCTGGTGAAGGCACCTTCCTGCCCCTTAGCGGAGCACAACCGACCATCGGCACCATAGGTAAACTGGAAAAAGTTGCAGAGCAACGACTTGAGCTGCTGCTGCGACGTGATCAGCTTTCTAAAGCAATCCGCACCCTGCTGGCCGTACACCCTTACGAAGAACCTGCCTTTGACTGCTACCCGCTCCTGAACGAATCTATCCCCAACGGTCTTGGCCGCATCGGTTCCCTGACAGAACCTGTCAAGCTGCAGGATTGGGCTATTGGTCTGGCAGACCGGCTGGAATGCGAAACCGTCCGTTTTGTAGGCGATCCAGCTCGAATGATTCAAAAAATTGCCCTCTGCAGCGGAAGTGGCGCCTCACTGTTACGGGATGCAGTCCGTGCTGGCGCCGATCTGCTGCTGACCGGCGACGTAAAATACCATGAGGCACGTGAGGCAGAGGCCCAAGGGATCGCCTTGGTTGATGCGGGACACTTTGGCACCGAGATCCTCATGGTGACAGCTATACGTGATTTCCTTAACAAAGCACTTCATCAGGCTGGCCATACGATAGAAATACTCACTGCAGATTGTGAACAGGACCCATTCAGAACCATAACCAGGCATCTCTAGAAGACCGCATTTCAAACAAGGAGTCAGAAGTGAAAAAGAAACTTAACCTGCTGGAAGAGCTACAAGGTATTGATCAGACCGTTGACGGAAAAATGGCAGAGCAGACCGTATTTAAGGCTGACATTAAGGAGCTTGAGCAAGCGCTGGCCTCAGTCCAAAGCTCCCTTGCCGAGCACCAGTCCAAAATGGCCGACCTCCGCCGCGAAAGGGCTGATCTGGATGCAGCCATGCATACCGAGCAGGAGAACATCAAGCGTTCTGAAACAAACATGAAAGAGATTCGTACCAACAAGGAATTTCAGGCAATTGGCCGTGAAATTACCGCTGCCCGCAAGCAGGTGAGCGACCTTGAAGAACAACAGCTGCAGATTGATACCCGGATTGAAGAACTGCAGGCAACTATCGATACTTGTCAGTCCGAACTTGCCACCCTCGCCGACAGCACAAAAAATGGCAGCGATGAAAAGCAGGCTGCCATTGCCGCACTGCAAACCATTATTGATGCTGCTACTGTCAAGCGTGACGTAATTGTTAAAGAGCTTTCAAGCAGCCTAGTACGTCGCTACACACAACTGCGCGATCAGCGCCGGGGCCAGGCAGTGGCAGAAGCTCGCGATGGCTCCTGCATGGGCTGCAATATGCAACTGCCACCACAGCTGTACAACACCCTGTTTAAAGGTGATGAAATGTACTTCTGCCCCCATTGCCAGCGGATTCTGATTCTGAAGCAGGAACCGGCAGCAACAGAGTAACAGTAAAATAAAAACGGATAGTTTCCGTCCCGGATCTTACACGCTGACTTAAGCGCGACACACCAGGGATAAAGAAAGACCGTTTTCAGCAGGTTGGTTGGAGTAGGCCAGATGATCGCTGTCTGACCCAAGTCAGAGGGAGGAAAGTCCGGGCTCCGCAGGGCAGGGCGCTGGGTAATCACCAGCGGGGGCGACCCCAGGGAAAGTGCCACAGAGAGAAGTCCGCCCGTTTCGACGGGTAAGGGTGAAAGGGTGAGGTAAGAGCTCACCGGGTCCGATGGTGACATTGGATGCCAGGTAAACCCCGCCAGGAGCAAGGCCGAATAGGGAGGCGTTAAGGGTGGCCCGCCCGTGCCTCCGGGTTGGCTGCTTGAGGTCATCGGTAACGGTGATCCTAGAGGAATGATCGTCACCTGCCGCAAGGTAACTTCCGGCAGGAACAGAACCCGGCTTACGGCCTGCTCCAACCAATATTTTTAATTACGACAAGGAACATTTCCATGATTTTAGAGTCAGATCTGGTACTGGTACATGTGGACAACAAACCCGGCTTTTACGCCCGGGCCGAAGAGATCAGCCCCGATGTCAAGGCTGGCTGGTGGCAGGTAAAACTGCTGGTACTCACCTTCCCGCTGCAAGTCTTCACCTGGATTCTGGATGAAGATCAGCTGGATGAGGCTCCTTTTACCATGGGCGGCACCCCGCTGCGCCTTGAAAAACTGGTCTCCCCCATTGATGAGGAACGGCGCCAGTTGGAAGAGCAGGTTAAGGAAGTCCAAAAGACCGTCCCTGCCGACGCAGGCCAGAAAGTAGTCTCCCTGGCGGATCGCCGCAAAAAGAAATAATCCCCCTCTTTCAATCCCCCACCTTAAACGCCCTTAACCGGGCGTTTTTTTATGCCCAAACTGCACCTTGAATCATATCACAAGAGGTAGTTGAAGTAATGGCTAGCACAGTCACCGCGGGCTGTAGTGCCGTTTCAACCAGCGACCGAGGCCGTCCAGTCCCGGAAAGATCACCCGTTCAGTAACATTGGCCTGATCCTGCTTATTGCGGAGTTGTGCGGTGCTCGCTCCTTCCCCAAGCTGGTTATTGCGCCTTGGCCGCTGTGCTTCAGTGCATTCTGTAACCATGCTTTCTCTTATGCTTGTTGCACACTTTTCTCCCATGTGTCACTTGGTTGCCATGTTTTACTGGTATGTTTAAGTCTATGGAATTCAGAAGATCACTATCAACCCCAACCGCCAAAAAATCGGAGCGTGTGGTGAATTACCACAATATTCCAGAACTTCAGTCAATCTCTCATGCCGTTACCGCCATCTCTGGCAAAATGACCGTGAACAGCGTTATTGAGTTATTTCAACAGAATAGTTCGCTTTTAGCGTTGCCGGTGGAAACAGAGGGCCGCTTTGAAGGTCTGACCAGCAGACGAGACCTGTTTTTTCAACATCTGGCCAAGCCGTTTGCCCGTGATCTCTATTATCGCAAGCCGATCAGGATGCTGTTGGACACCCGTCCTTTGACTATGCCCGCAGATTGGAATGTACATCAGGGGCTGGAAGAACTGCTCAGGCGGGATCCATCCCTTGAAAATCACTGTTTTGGCATTATGAAAAACGGCCGGTGTGTTGGAATTGTGGCTGTTGCTGATTTGATGATGGTTATTTCCCGGATTCAAACAGATCTGCTGGATACGTTGGAACAGTTAAGTTCCCGTATTCGTAATGAAGTTGAGATGGCGCGCAGAATCCAGGTTGATTTGTTACCCGTTACACCGATGAGCCATGCCGGGATAGCAGTGTCAGCAACACTGGTCAATTCCACTGAAATAAGCGGTGATTTTTACGACCTGTTTTCTCCCAATGATCTAACGATAGGGCTTTTGGTAGCTGATGTAACCGGTCACGGTGTGCAGGCAGGATTGGTAACCACGGCAGCCAAGGCCGGGCTTCAGACGCTTCTTGATGGTGCAGTGACACAGCCAAGGGAGCTGCTTTGCGGCATCAACCGGGCCATTTTGGCAACGGCACGGCAACAGTTGATGATGACTGCTCTGATCGGGGTGCTTGAGCCTTATGAGAACCGAATTATTCTTGCTTCTGCCGGCCATCCGTATCCTTGGCAGTATGTAGCCGCTGAGGGTACATGGCATGAAATTGTGCTTGATCCAGGCTTCCCGCTGGGATTTGATGAGGCAGCCAACTATCCAGAAAGTGTGGTTCCATTTATGCCGGGAGATCGGATACTCCTCTTTAGCGACGGCATTATTGAAGCTGAAAGTCCGATGGGAGAGGCATTTGGTATCTGTCGTTTTCAGCAGGTTCTTCATGAGGGCAAGTCGCTTTCGCCGGAGATGTTAAAGGAAGTTTTACTTGCAGAAGCACGGAATTTTACGGGCCGCGACACCTTTGAAGACGATGTTACGCTGATGATAGCCGAGCGGGAAGGAGATGCTGCATGCTAGAGGCCGAGAAACATGGCCCGGCCACGATGGTTTTTGTCGGTACTGCCAATGATGTGAGTCCTGGACTGGAAGGTCTGTTTCCAGATAGTGCCGATACGGTTGTACGACAGGTGATGTCTACCTCTGACAAACCGGCATTGATAGAAGAGGTTACTTTACTGATTGGTGAATTTGATGAAGATCATGCTCTGTTGGGGCAGAAGGCGGCCCTGATGCTGGATGAAATGTTGGAAAATGCATTTTATGCCGCGCCGCGTACCCCTGAAGGAAAGCCACGTTATGATCAGCGCTTGCCACGGACTATTGGAAAAGATGAACAGGTGCTTTTGCGCTATCGCTATGATGGTATACGGCTGTTCCTGGAGGTTCGCGATTCCTGGGGTAGTTTGACGCAAGGACAGGTGTTTTCATACCTTGCGGTCAACACACAGGAAAAGGAGCCTGATCCTGAGCGAACAGGGCGAGGCCTCTTTTTCATGTGGTGGATGTTTGATCATTTTTATGTACGGATCTATCCTGGCCAGGAAACCGCGATTGGCGGCAGTCTGTTGTTGCAAAAGGCTCGCTCGGATTCAAAACTATAATCCTGGCCAAGTCGTCAGGATACACGAGGTATATTTTTTATGGATAAACCATTTTCATTTGTTTTTCATAAGGGACCGCTGCATGAAATTGTTCACCTGGCCGGTGTCATTGATGCTCAGGCTGAGGCTCACTTTGAAGAGCTACAGAAAAAAATTAACGGAAATGCGGTGGTTTTTGATTTCAGCCAGGTTGGTCGTATCAATTCGATGGGTATAGCCTTGATACTACGCTGTCTTAAGCGATTGGCTAGTGAACGAAAGATTACTGTGCAGTTGCAGGGATTAAATCAAATGAATGCCATGCTATTCAAGATGAGTGGTGTTTTCCTGCTTGCGAAGGAAGTCAGGTAGGAGGGGCATTATGCCATTTAAACAGATTTTTAGACGGATTTTTACGCCCTATCGGGAGCTTGATCCGCAAATAGCCAAGTTCAGGAAGCTTGCAAAAGAGTATGAGTTACATAATCGAGCCTACTACGGTGAGTATCTGTCACGCATATTATTTGATTGAGCCAAGATGTCTGTAAAATGAGTCAGCGGGGGCTGTAGTGTCGTTTCAGCCAGCGGCTGAGCCCATCAAGCCCAGGGAAGAGAACCCGTTCGGTGACATTCGCCTGGTCAAGCTTATCCCTGATTTCCCATTTTAAAGCGGCAGGGATGATGATCTTGCGTCCGATTTCAGGGTGATTTTCCATCCAGCTGTCCAGCGCCATATCGGGTGCAGTCATGACTGAGCAGAAGGCAAACTGGTTGACGATCCGGTCATCAATGGAGGGTGGCTCGAAAAATACGGCCACATCGTCCTGGGTAATGGCATCCAGTTCCGGTAGTGATTTGATTACTTCTGACAGCATCTCCACCGTTAGAACGTTGGCCCCTTCCTGTTCAAGTTTGTGGCGTAATACGTCTGGTAATAGCTGATGTGCCTTGACGTAGTTAACTGCCCAGACCACCCCGTCAATATCACTCTTTTCAATGTTGGCCGTGGCAAAGTGCATGGCGATGAATGGTGAGTAAGTCCAGTCAAGAAGGCGTGTCGGCAGTCCGTAATGTTGAGCAACCGACAACCAGTGCCAGATTGAATCACGTTCAACCACCCGTTGATGGGCGTACTTTTTGAAATTACGCATCAGGTGGTGCTCAAGCCCCGGATACGCCCCGCCAAGACGCATCAGCGTAGTTTCCAGACGATAATTAACATCGGAAAGTCCCCTGAAGGCAAAGCGGGAACGGTACCTGCCGAGCTCCTCATTCCAGGAGTCGCTAAACAGGGCCTGCTGGAGTTCATCCCAAGAGTGGACGGTGATGGTTTCAATCATGGCGATCAGGCCCTGCTCTTCAGACGTTGCTTGTACTCCTCATAATCCTGCATCAAACGATCATAGGGATCGTGCATCAGGGAGGAGGAGATCATAAAATCAGCCGTAGCACGATTACAGGCCACCGGAATGTTCCAGACCACTGCTATTCGCAGCAAGGCTTTTACATCCGGGTCATGGGGTTGCGGCTCCAGCGGGTCCCAGAAAAAAATCACAAAATCAATCTCCCCCTGGGAGATCATGGCGCCAATCTGTTGATCGCCCCCCAACGGCCCGCTCTGCAGCCGGGTTACCTGCAGGTCCAGCTGCTCACAGAGCAGTGCCCCGGTGGTGCCGGTGGCATACAGGTCATGCTCCACCAGTATGGCCCGATTGTAACGGGCCCATTCAATCAGATCCCGTTTTTTGTGGTCGTGGGCCACCAGGGCGATCCGTTTGCGTGATCCCATCTCTATGATGTTGTACTCCATGGCCCTGCTCCTTTTTTGAGGGTATCATGTCACAAAGACAGTATACCGTTTATCTGATCGGTGCCAGTACCAGATGACTATTTTTTAGTCTAACGGTCTGTCCTTCTGTGGGGCTTGTACGTCGATTGCCAAAACGCCCTGTACTACGCAGGGCAGTTCCAGGCTGTCCTTGAGTACAACCGATGAACCTTTAACCTTTTTGGCTGTCTTTTTGACTTCACTGGCCATAGAGGCCAGTTGGGCATAGGAGCTGACCTGTAACTGTCCGGTGCTGATTACTGCCACTGAAAGTGATAGCAGACTAAATGTTTCCAACTCTCCCTTGCGGTTAAAGGAGGTGTAACAGCCCTTAGCGTGGTCGCTGGAGCCGTGCAATAGCGGTAGTCGGGAATCAAATTCGGCAATTACCTGACGTGACAGTGTTGCCGCATGACCGGGTCCGGTAATGATGATGAAGTCGTCACCACCAATATGTCCACAGAAATTGGTGTCTTGTCTGCTCTGCAACAATTTTTCGGTGTGCAATTTGAGAATCTCACCTACCACCTGAATTACCATGTCACCACGCTCAAAACCATAGAAGTCATTGTAGGGTTTGAAGTGGTCAATATCAATATAGGCGATGTCAAACGGCATGCCGGACTCAAGCCGCCGTGTGGTCTCACGCTGGATGCTTTCATTACCGGGCAAGCCGGTCAGCGGGTTGGCCCCTTTTGCCAGTTTCAGGTTTAAGGCAGTAATCGCTTCCACCAGAGTGCGGACATCCAGAATGCCCCGGTAGACGCCCCGCTTGGCTACACAAATGTTTTCAAGGCGCATAGAACCGAAATTCCCGCGCAGAGCCAGGGCAGCTTCTTCAATGCTTGCTTCATAGTCAATCACCAACGGTACCGGTAACATAAGATCCCGCACTTTTTTGGAGTGGTTGATATGAAAAGCGTAACCGATCCTTCCCACAATCTGTTCTTCTATGAACTCTGAGCGGTTCAATATTCCTACCACGCGTTGACGGTCCACAACCGGCAGCGCTTGAAGTGATTTTTCTGTTTGGAAACGATCAAGTACGGTGTTCAGGCGGTCTCCTGGCTGTAGTGGCGGGATCAGTATTGTTAGATCGGCAACGGTCTGTAATGAGCGATCTTCATATGCCTGGACAGCTGATGTTGCCGCAGCAAGCATTTTTTCTGATTCAGCATGCGTTTCATCGTCGTGCTCTGCAGGGATGTTGGAGCCTGAGCGTTCATGGAGAAACTGTTCAAACTGGTCTCGATCCATTGGTTTGCCAAAATAATACCCTTGCATTAAATTGCAACCCAGGTCTTGAAGTATCTGATGTTGTTGAACGGTCTCAACGCCTACAGCAACTATCTCAAGGTGAAGTGAGTTTGCCATGGCAACTATGGCCGAGACGATTGCCTTGTCGTCGGTATTGCTCTCCAGATCATCTATAAAGGAACGGTCGATCTTGATCATATCCACTGGTAAGTGTTTCAGATGTACCAGAGATGAATAGCCGGCACCGAAATTATCTATAGCCAGCTTGACTCCCAGCTCCTTCAATCTGAAAAGCTGTTCAGTATTTTCGTTTGAATGTTCCATCAATACTGACTCAGTCAGCTCGCAGCAAAGTGTGTCGGGTGGTAGTCCAACCATTTGAAGCTGTCTGGCAACTCGCTCGGAGAATTGACGATCTTTTAATTGCCGAGCTGAAACATTAACCGTGATGCTTACATGTGGAAAACCATTGTTACGCCAATACTGACAATTGTGCAGCGCCAGTTCCAGAATCAGGTCTCCCAGTGCCAAAATAGCACCATTTTCTTCGGCAACCGGAATGAACTTGTCTGGTCCCACCAACCCCAGTGTGGGATGTTGCCAGCGTGCCAAAGCCTCAATGCTAACCAGCTTTTTGCCGTCAGGATCGAATAACGGCTGGTAACAGAGGGAAAACTCACCCGCTTTTATCCCCTGAAGGATACTGGCTTCAACCTGCAGCTGTTCTTCCGCTGCCTTGTTCATTTCGGAAGAATAAAACTGAAAATGGTTTTCGCCCGTTTTGGACTGGGCCAAGGTCATGGCATGGTGGGCATGCTGCAACAATACTTCGCCGGTACGGCCATCACTGGGAAAGATAGCAATGCCGATATGGGCATGGAGTTGTACTTCTAATTTTGCCAGACTGATCGGCTCACAAATACAGTCAAACAGTTTGGCAACTACCGGCAACAGATCGTGTTCGCTTTCTATTTTGGGTAGTAATATTCCAAATTCACCTTTTTGCAATGTTGCCAGCGTGTCGGTTTCTCGCAGGGCGCTACGCACACGAACGGTAAGGCTGCGTAATAGATCGTCATAACCATCATGCCCATATGCGCTTAATGAGTCTGGACACCCTCCAAGCGCCAGAGTCAGCACTGCAAGTGCTTGCTCTTCACGATTGCTGATGGCCAGGAGTTGACTCATCCGGTCGGTTAGCAGTCGCTGGTTAGGAAGTCCGGTTATGGTGTCATAACGTGTCAGCTCTTCAACTTGATGTGCAATCTGCTTTTGCAGGGTAGTATCTTCAATAATGGTAACAGTACAAGGATAGCGGTTGAAATTAATCTTGAGTGCTGTGACAGATCCGGTAAAAAGTGAACCGTCCTGACGTTTAAAGTTAGCTTCAATGCCGTGTATGACGGATTCGTTTTGCAGCCTGTTCAGCAGGAGATCATGATCTGCCTTGTTGTTCCAAAGCTTTAAGTCAGAGTGGCTTGGCCCCTCCAGCGCATCAGAACTGTACCCGCTCATCCTGCAGAATTCTTTATTTGCCAACAGTATTTTTTGGTCCTGATCACGGATTACGGCGATAGCGTTTGGCGATGCTTCAAAAACCTGCGTTAAAAGATCGTGGGAACAGGATATATCAGCCATGTAACGGCGTACCAATAGATAGAGCAGTGTTGCCGTCAGTAAAACAAACGCACAACCTGCAAAACGGTGCAAATGGATTGTGTTTGCAACACTATGCTGCAGTCCAGGCAGTTGGTTGATCAGGAATAGCCAGGTCAGCCCGAAGACAGCATAGGCTATGGCAATAAAGCGGGCAGACAAGGGGCGCTGAATGCCCGGCAGAATCAGTTTTTTATGCTGACAGTACGTTTGATCTGGCTGTGAAGAGAGGTTGGGATTCGTTTCAGCGGCAAGCATAGGTGTTCCCTTATTGCGATCCCGGCAGACTTTTTGAAAATGTGCCGAAAAGCAATTTGTGGAGACCAAAACTGGGCACCGGACGGCTATAAAGAAAGCCCTGGGCGGTACTCAGCCCGGTCCTCTGGAGGAAAAGAGCTTGATCTCTGGTTTCTACTCCCTCAACCACCACATGCAATTGTAAAGACGCAGCCAATGCTGTAACCGCTTGGATGATAGCTGCATTATTGCCATCTTGCGGCAGGGTGCTGATGAATGAACGGTCAACCTTCAACTCATGAATTGGCAGGCGAGCCAGATAGGCAAGTGATGAGTAGCCGGTACCAAAGTCATCAATTGAGAGGGCAACTCCCAAGGCTGCCAATTGATCCAGTTTGGATATTATATCGTGGCTGCATTCCATTAACAGGCTTTCAGTCAACTCCAGTATCAGGCGATCAGGTTGCAGTCCGGTTTCTTCCAGAATAGTTGCCACTTGTTCCACCAGATTCTGCTGCTGGAACTGACGTGCTGATAAGTTAACTGCGATCTTGAGTTGCGTACCCTGCGCTGATTGCCAGCTGGCTGCCTCAACACAGGCGGTACGCAGTACCCACTCTCCTACCTGCAGGATCAGACCTGTTTCTTCGAGTACCGGAATAAATTCAGCTGGAGAAATAAGGTCTCCGTTCGTGCGCCACCGTAGCAGAGCTTCTACTCCGGTTATCTGGCCTGTTGCCATGGTAACTTGAGGCTGATAGTGCAGTTCAAATTCCTGCCGCTCGAGAGCGCGCCGTAATCTGGTTTCCAGAGATAAACGTTCGTGCATCTTTGTGTCCAGATCACGGGTAAAAAAACGGAAATCATTTTTGCCTTCTCGTTTGGCAAGATACATGGCTGCATCGGCATGTTTCAGTAATGTGTCAGCGGTTGTCCCATCGTCGGGATAACGGGCAACACCGATGCTGGCTGTCACAAAAAGTTCATACCCATCAATATCAAAGGGGGTCTCCATGGCTTTGAAGATGCGTTGGGTCAATAAGACCACGTCTTGATTGCATTGTATGCTTTCCGGCAGAATTACAAATTCATCGCCACCAATACGGGTAAACGTGTCGCCCTGGCGGAGAACAGCTGATGCGCGTTCTGCAAAGGCCTTTAGCAACAGGTCTCCGGTGGAGTGCCCCAGGGTGTCATTCACCACTTTAAAATTATCAAGGTCAAGAAGCAGCAAAACTAGAAAGGTGTTGTGTCTTTGTCCATGCACTATGGCCTGCTCAATCCTGTCGTATAACAGCAGGCGATTGGGCAGGCCAGTGAGTAAATCATGGTGTGCTTGATGTCGTAACTGAGCTTCATACCCTTTGCGGTCAGAAATATCGGTGATAAAGGCAAAGATTTTTCCGCCAAGTCCATGCTCATCGGGCAGTTTGGTGGTATTGCAGTGAACAGTAACTATGTGACCATCGTGGTGTAACAACTCCATTTCGTAGCTGTAATGGGTGCTGGCACCAAACAAGGCTACTTGTTGATGATAAATTTCCCAGTTGTCTGCTGTAATAAACCGAACTGGCGGGGCACCTATTACATCATCGCGTTGGTATCCAAGCATCTGGCAAAAAGCAATATTTACGTCCAATACGGTGGTCAGTTGGGGGTCCAGCAAGAGGTAGCCTTCACCGGTTGTTGAAATAATAGTACGAAGCTGTTCTTCTCTGGTTTGCAGCGCCATACTTGTATTCTGGTGATTAATTGCTTCCTGCTCAAGTTGTGTAGTCCGTTTTCGTATTCTCTGGGAGCAAAGCAAATATCCAATGGTTAACAGAGCGAGCAAAGCCGCTGATCCAGCCAGTAACCAAACGATCCACCTTGGTATTTCTTCCTGGCCGGGCACACCTAACCGTGTTTCCAGGATGCGGAAATAGCTTGAACCTTTATCAGACCTCATGGCAGCCAGATGCTGGTCAATGGTCTGCAAAATATCCTGATGGCTGCCTTTGGGGGCAGCGAGTTTATTTTGAATTGGGTTGAAAATTATCGGTGTTTTGTACAGTTTTGTGCTGTTTGAGGCAGAAACAGGAAAAATTCTACTAACTACACCTGCGTCTGCAGTACCGTTTAACAACGTCTTAAGAACATCTTCATACGAATGGGCCTGTATAATCTCTGCATTGATACTGAAACGTTTCAGTGTGTCCAGGAAGGCAGCTCCGTGCAGATCGGTCGGAACCAGGGCGACCCGCTTATTCGCCAGATCAAGTGGTGATAATGCTTTCAGGTCTTTACCGACATAGACCTGTGCCCAATTAACAATTACAGCTTCACGGTTGAAGTCATAGAGTTTTTCCCTTTCTTGCGTGTAACCGATTCCTAACAGCAAATCTAATTTTCTTGCAGCAAGATTCTGCAGGCACTGTTCCCATACACACCCGGAATAGTTGATCTGCCAGCCTTCTTTGTGGGCAACTTCATTAAGGATATCAACGGATATTCCCTGTGCCTTGCCGGTTTCATCAATAAAGCAGATTGGAGGGTTTTGTTCCATACCGACTGTAAGCTTCACCTGTGCCAGCAGTGGATACGGAATAATCGTCAGCAGCAGACAGACAGCGAAGGGTATCAGCCAATTATGAATGAGCGATATCACTTGGTAAGGGGGGCAGACTGTATGCAAAAGAATAATTCATTAACGGTCATCGTAAATATTCTCCTTAAACCCCCAAGTATTGAAGCAGCTTACCAGTGATTTGTTACGGTGTTGTGACTGAATTGAAAAAGGTGTGTGCCGCTCTTGACAAACGCAAATGCGGGTTTCTGGTGTTGTTGCAGACTCTTTGGAAAGCCGACACTGAAATGTCATTTTTTGCAGGTAAGGTCCCAACATAATGTTGAAAGGGTAAATTGAGATGTAGGAGGATCAGGGATAATGAGAGCTAAGACACTTGACGATTATTATGTTTGGACTTGTGATTGGTGTGACAGTGAAAACCGGACACTTTGGGTAAGGGTGGCAAATGGTGATGTCGCTTGCGGAGCCTGTCACCGTGCTAGCAGCTTTCCCACGTTAGCTGTCAGTCAGCAACGGATGCTGGCCGGACAATGCTAACAAGGTGGTGTATGCATCTGCTGCGAATACTTACCATGAAAAATCAGCTTGATCTGATTGATCAGCAACTTAAACGCCTGCGGCGTTTGAGCGACCATCAGGCCTGAACCGGGGGAGAACAGTTATGAAGCAGTTATTAAGCAGGCATTTCCAGCCACTGACTGAACGCCATCCGGCCCTGATGACTATGGCCACCGCCACTGCCGGATTCTTTCGTTCAATTGCGATCAAACCGTACAAGCAGCGTCACCGTCCGAGGGAGTTGGCGCTATGGGAGCGCTATCACAGCCTGCATGCGGTGCGTTGTCAGGTCTATCGTGAAAAATCTGCCGGGGGGCGGCCCACTATTGTAGTGGCCGGATTTGTACCGGATGCCACTGAGGTGGTGGAGTTTCAGCGTCCAATCCTACGCAGCCATGGCAGCATCTACTATCTGAATTATCCCCGTAACGGTTTTAGTCAGGAACTGTTTGAGGCCCAGCTGGCAGACCTGATTGATGAACTGACGCTGAAGGGGCAACGGCCGGTGCTGATGGGAGTCAGTTTCGGGGCAGGCCTGGTGGTTGATTTTCTGCGCCGCGCCTCAGAACAGCTGCATGATCGCCTGCGCGGCCTGCTGCTGGTCAGTCCGGTGCTCTGTACCGCTGACCTGATCAGGCCTGACAATCAGCGCAGCGGCGGGGTGCGGATGCTGGAGTCAAACCTGCGTAAAATATTAAAGGCTGATCCCAATGACGAGACCGACCTGAACCGTCAGTTGGAAAGGGCCCGACGTTGTTTTCAGGCCCTGTTTGAAGCAGGGGCTGAAAACCGTAACCTGACCACCCGCCATCTGGCTATCCGTCAGCGGATCTTCGGAGTGCTGGAACATACCTCTAACCTGGGGGGCTATCAGCGGGTATTGGCCTTGCGCAGCTTTGCTGAGCCAGTTCTGGCCAGAACCATCTTTAGCGGGCCAACCCTTGTCATGCTGGCTGAGGATGAGCATAGTATTCTGGTGCCCGGTTCACCCACCCTGCAACTGTGTGCTGACCACGCTGCACTGCGGTCTGTCTTCCCGGAGGGCAAGTCCTGCCTGATCGCCTCAAACAACGATGCAGATCCGGTGGCCCATGCCTCGCTGATCTTCCATCAACATTGCTACAATCCGCGGATGGAGCAATGGTTACAGAAACTGCATAATCAGCCGCTGCTTGCGGTGGTTTGAAAATCTACCTCCCCCCAGTCCCCTCCTGACTCAGGAGGGGGAGACGAACAACGTGAGTGGTGATGGTAAAGGAGTGTCATTGAAATTTCCAGTTTCCCTGCTGTCTCTGCCAATGCGTGCCGCCGCTGATATCCGCGCCCGGCATTTTTTACATAAAGATCCACTGGATAGCCAGCGTGAACTGTTGCCCCGTTTATTGCGCAAGGCAGCTGCCACCCGCTTTGGTATTACCTATGGTTTTGCCGGTCTTGCCAGCCTGCCCTTTGATGCCTGTTACCGCCGTTTTCAGCAGCAGGTGCCGATTCGTACCTATCGTCAATTCTGGGATGACTGGTTTGCATCCAGCCTGACAACCACTCTGCAGGGGCAGCAGTTGCGCTTGCAGGATCAGACCTGGCCCGGCCTGATCCCCTGGTTTTGCGAGACCTCCGGCACCACTGCGCCAACCAAGTTTATTCCCTTTACCCATGAGATGTTCAGCATGAACCAGCGGGCAGCACTGGATATGCTCTGCTGCTATCTGTCTGCTGAGCCGGGCAGTATGGTGCCGGAAGGCAAGATTCTGTACATGGCAGGTAGCACCCAGCTCAAGCAGATGGGGGAAGGGGTGCTGGCCGGTGACATGAGTGCCATTACCCTGCAGCAGCGGCCTGTTTGGCTGAACCCGTTTGTTGAACCACAGGAGCCGTTGACCTCAGCACCGTGGGAGCAACGGCTGGATGGTATGGCCCGTTTGCTGCTGGCTGATCAGAAGATCCGCATCATTTCCGGGGTTCCCCCCTGGATCTTGCTGTTGCTGAAGCAGGTGGAAGCTCTGGCTGGTCGTCCGGTACGTGAGGCGCTGCCTCAGCTTGAGCTGATCATCCACGGTGGTACCAGCATGGCCCCCTATGCTGCAGAATACCAACGGCTGTTGCCTTCTGGCGGCCCCCGCTTTCTGGAGTTACTGCCTTCATCCGAGGCGTTCATGGGTTTTCAGGTGCAGGGTGAGGCAACCATGCGGTTGACCCCGTTTTACGGTGCTTTTTTTGAGTTTGTACCGATTGAACAGCTGGATGAAACCGGTGCTCCGTTGCCGGATGCCCAGGCCGTACCACTGGCTGAGGTGGTGGTAGGACAGCGCTATGCCGTAATTCTTTCCACCTGCTCCGGGCTGTGGCGTTACCATATTGGCGATACCCTGCGTTTTCTGGACAGGGATCGGTTCAGGTTTGAGTTTACCGGTCGGGATAAGTTTCTGGATCGTTTTGAAGAAAAGGTGACCCAGAGTGAGGTGGAACAGGCGGTTGCCCTGCTGAACAGTAAGCATGACGGTCTGGTGCGTGAGTTCATGGTAGGGGCTGATATTGGCGGTCGTTGCCACCACTGGGTGCTGGCCTGCCGTGGTGGTGGATTGCCGTCTGATCAGGCAGCAGCTCTGCTGGATGATCATCTGCGCAGTTCCAATGCCGATTATGACACCTTCCGCCAGCAAGGCAGGATCAATAGGCCCCGCGTACAATTGGTGTCGGAACAGCAAATTTATGACTGGTCTCTTAAGGTGCGGGGCAAACTGGGCGGCCAAAGCAAGATCCCCCATATCGATCCCACCCTGACCGGAGAGCTGGTACAAAGCCTGTCCACGCATACCTGTAACAATAGTTTCCAATCTTTTGCCTCTCTGTAACATGCCTGTCACAAAAACCGTTTATGGTAGCAAATAAGCAACACGCACCTGAAAATACGAACAAAACCAAGGAGGATGTACCAATGTTAAAAAAGAGCGTTCTGGCGCTGTGCGCCACCTTCTGTATCGCCACTGCGGCCCATGCAGAAAAAGTACATGTTGATGCAAAGCTGCCAACCTACAAGGCAACATCCGGCGTGTCCGGCAACCTGAGCAGTATCGGTTCCGATACCCTGAACAACCTGATGACCTATTGGGCAGAAGGGTTCAAGAAGAAGTATCCTAACGTCAACATTCAGATTGAAGGCAAAGGCTCTTCAACTGCTCCTCCGGCCCTGATTGGCGGTACTGCTCAACTGGGTCCCATGTCTCGTATGATGAAGGGTAAGGAGATTGAAGACTTTGAGAAAAAGTATGGCTACAAGCCGACCAAAATCGGTGTGGCCCTGGATTCACTGGCTGTGTTTGTCAACAAAGATAACCCGATTAAATCCCTTTCCCTGGATGAAGTTGATGCTATCTTCTCCAAGACCCGCAAGCGTGGTCTGGCTGAAGTAACTACCTGGGGGCAGATCGGTGTAAGCGGTTCGCTGGCAGCCAAGCCGATCTCCCTGTTTGGCCGTAACTCTGCCTCCGGTACCTATGGTTACTTCAAAGAACACACCCTTAAAAATGGCGACTACAAGAATACCGTCAAAGAGCAGCCTGGTTCTGCTTCAGTGGTTGAAGGTGTTGCCAAGGATATCAGTGCCATCGGTTACTCCGGTATCGGTTATGCAACCTCCGGCGTCAAGGCAGTACCCCTGTCAGACAAAAAAGGCGGTACCGTGTATGAAGCCAACTATGCCAACGTGCTGTCCGGCAAGTACCCCCTGGCTCGTATGCTCTACATCTATGTAGCCAAGAAGCCTGGTCAACCGCTGCCCAAGGTGACTGAAGAGTTCCTGAAGTTTGCCCTTTCCAAGGAAGGCCAGCAGATTGTGGTTAAGGATGGCTATGATCCACTGCCAGCTTCTGCTGCTGCTGAGCAACTGAAAGCGCTGAAGTAGAACTATCAATAATGGCACGCGGATGACACGGATAAAGCGGATTTTCGCGGATAGATCGCCAGATGTTATCGGTTAAAATCTGCGTTGATCCGCCCAATCAGCGTTATCCGCGTGCCATCGATTTTGTCTTTTTCTTTCTGTTTTTTCAGGATTTCTCATGGCCTCCACAATAGTAGATAAATCCCGCCGCAATGACCGTCTGGCAGCCTGGCTGATCAAGGCGGGCGGCCTGTTTGTAATTGTTGCTGTCATCGGCATACTGGTGTTGATCGCCAATGTTGCCCTGCCGCTGTTTTATTCGCCATCTGCAGAAAAACTGGCCGAGGTTCCGGCTGAACTGCAAGATATGGTTGCAAGCGACAACAGTGGCACGCATCAGACCCGTGAACTTGGTGAAAAAGGCAGCATTTCTGCACAGCTCTTGCCGGACAACCGGATTGAAGTGCAGCGTAAAATGATTGAAAAAGATGTTCTGGGTAATGAGAAGGTCAGCCAGCAGAGCTATCAGCTGGAAGATCGCCTGCCCGGTTCTATCTCTGTTATCTGGCTGGGGCGCAAAGGGAATAATCTCTATGCAGCCACGGTTAATGGCTGGCTGGTGCGCTGGGATCTGTCCGGCGAAGCACAGGGCCGGCTGGTGGAGACGGTTGAGGCGTTCAAGGATCATCGCCGGATCACCGCTCTGGCTACTATGCTGGGGGATACCTCTCTGGCAGTGGGGGATGAAAAGGGGCAGATCAGTACCTGGATGCCGGTAAGCAAGCCGGGAAGTGGCGAAGACAAACAGTTGACCCTGGTCCATCATCTGCCCGGTTTCATGCAGCCGGTTCAGCGGTTGCTGGCCTCGCCCCGCGACAAGTCTCTGGCTGCCTTTGACGCCAGCGGCAGCATCAAGCTGATGCATATGACCAGCGAGCGTCTGTTGCTGGAGTTGAAGGCCGGTTCTGCAGTGGCTGCAGCAGCCTTTGCCGATAATGGCAGAAAGCTTGTGGTGGCTGGCTCAGATGGCAAGGCAGCAGCCTGGAAACTGGATATCCCGCACCCTGAGGTTTCTTTCTCGACCCTGTTTGGCAAGGTTTGGTACGAAGGGTATGACAAGCCTGAGTATGTCTGGCAATCCTCTGCTGCAACCGATGATTTTGAGCCCAAGATGTCACTGGTGCCGCTGATTTTTGGTACGTTCAAGGCCACCCTGTTTGCCATGTTGTTTGCGATTCCGCTGGCACTGCTGGGGGCGCTCTACACCAGCCAGTTCATGTCTTCCGACCTGAAGGGACGGATCAAGCCGGCAGTGGAGATCATGGCTGCAGTGCCATCGGTGGTGGTTGGTTTTCTGGCCGGCCTCTGGTTGGCCCCACTCCTCGATAAAAACCTGCTGGCATTGTTCCTGGCCAGCTTGATGGTACCTGCCATGCTGCTGGCAGCGGTCTTTGCCTGGAAACCATTTTCAGATACGACCATGGGACGACGCCTGAAGGGATATGAGTTCGCCTGCATGCTACCGGTGGTGCTGTTGGGGATCTGGCTTTCAGGGTTGATTGCGGTACCGCTGGAGGCGTCACTGTTTGGCGCTGACCTGAAACAGTGGCTTTATTCTGCCCTGGGGGTGCGCTATGACCAGCGTAACAGCATTATCATTGCCATTGCCCTGGGCTTTGCCGTGATCCCGATCATCTTTACCATTGCCGAAGATGCGCTCTCCAACGTGCCCCGCAACCTGTCCGCAGCCTCACTGGCCCTGGGCGCCAGCCGTTGGCAGACCGCCTGGCGGGTGGTACTACCCTCGGCGATGCCTGGAGTCTTTTCCGCCATCATGATCGGCTTTGGCCGTGCGGTTGGTGAGACCATGATCGTGCTGATGGCCACCGGCAACACACCGATCACCAGTTGGTCACTGTTCAACGGTCTGCGTTCACTATCAGCTAACATTGCGGTGGAGATCCCCGAGGCGCCGTTGTTCGGCACCCTGTACCGGACCCTGTTTCTCTCGGCAGTGCTGCTGTTTGTGCTGACTTTTATCATCAACACCGCTGCTGAACTGCTGCGGCAAAGGTTCCGTAAAAAGTACGGACGGTATTAAAAGGTGTACCTGTGAAAAACTACTGGAAACGTGGCGAACCAATGGTGCTGACTGCCGGGGCAACCCTGGCGGTGATTCTGTTTATGACCCTGACTCTGATTGCCGTGATCCTGGGTAACAGCCTGGGCTATTTCTGGGTCAAGGGACTGGTACGGTTCAAGCTGAATGACGGCTCATATGTGATGGGTCAGTCGACCGCTGCCGAATCACACAGCCTGACCAAGGTCAAGCGGCTGCAGTTAAAGGTGGGCAACCGTGACCTGTATAGCCAGGACTTTCGCTGGGTTGATGAGAGCGAGATCAGTTCCAAAGATCTGCCCAAGGATGCCTACCTGCTGGAACGGATGGAGCACGGCAATTTTTTTGGTTTCCTGAAAGAACTGAAAAATGGTGATGCGGCTCCTGTTGCCGGAGATTACGCTGCGCTGCAAAAGGCCCATGATCTGCTGCTGCAGAAACAGAAAGGGCTGAAGCAGATTAAGGCAGAGATGTCTGACCTGAACCAAAGCTCTGAAACGTTGCGGCTCAAGATCCAGAAACTGGAATACCGTGGCGCAGAGGCCAACAACGCTGCCATCAGCAGTCTGAACGAAGAACGGGCCAAACTGACAACAACCTTTGACGCATTAAATGACAAACTGAATCAGCAACAGGCTGAGCTGGGTAAGGTTCGAGCGGTATTCACCGATGCTGCAGGTACGGAAAAGGAACTGCCGCTGCTGGAGATAGTCCGTTTTTACCAGCCCAACAGCATGTCGATCTTTGCCAAGGCTGGCGCCTATCTGGTCAAGATCCGCGAGCTGCTGTTTGATGATCCCCGGGAATCAAACACTGAGGGCGGCCTGTTTCCCGCCATCTTCGGCACCGTAATGATGGTTCTCTTGATGTCGGTTTTCTCACTGCCCTTTGGTGTGATTGCGGCCATCTATCTAAGGGAATACGCCAAAGAGGGCAAGCTGGTGCAGTTGGTGCGGATTGCGGTCAATAACCTGGCCGGTGTGCCATCGATTGTCTATGGGGTGTTCGGTCTGGGCTTCTTTGTCTACGGCATCGGCGGGTCACTGGACAAGCTGTTCTACCCGGAGCGGCTGCCTACACCGGTCTTTGGCACCGGCGGTATCCTCTGGTCATCCCTGACCTTGGCGCTCTTAACCGTGCCGGTGGTGATCGTGGCTACTGAAGAATCGCTGGCTTCAATCCCTAAAGGAATCCGCGAAGGCTCACTGGCCCTGGGCGCCACTAAATTTCAGACCCTGACCAAGGTGTTGCTGCCAATGGCTACGCCGGGGATCATGACCGGTCTGGTGCTTTCCATGGCCCGCGCCGTGGGCGAAGTGGCGCCGTTGATGATGGTGGGGGTGGTTAAACTGGCCCCGACCCTGCCGTTTGATACCCAGTTTCCGTTCTTTCACATGGATCGCAAATTTATGCACCTGGGCTTCCATATCTTTGACGTGGGCTTCCAGTCCCCCAACGTAGAGGCAGCCAAGCCGATGGTCTATGTCACCACCCTGTTGCTGCTGTTGATTGTGATCGCAGCCAGTAGCCTGGCGATCCGTTTCCGTAACCAGATGCGGCGTAGATACACCACATCGCACTTTTAATCACCCAAAGGATACTGACTGATGAGTCCTGAACCTGTTGATCTGAGTAAACATCCACCCCTGATTGAGGTGGAGAAGCTGCATCTGTACTATGGCGCCTCCCATGCCCTGAAGGATATCTCTCTGGCCATGCGCAAGAATCAGGTGACCGCCTTTATCGGCCCCTCCGGCTGCGGCAAATCAACCCTGTTGCGCTGTCTGAACCGGATGAACGACCTGATCGATTCCGTGCGAATTGAAGGGAGTATCCGGCTGGACAAGGATGAGATTACCGGTAGATCCACCGATGTCATCTCGCTACGGCGGCGGGTAGGGATGGTCTTCCAACAGTCCAACCCGTTTCCCAAGTCGATTTATGAGAACATCGTCTATGGTCTGCGGATTGCCGGGATTAACGACAAATCAACCCTGGATGAGACGGTGGAGCGGAGCCTGAAAGGTGCGGCAATCTGGAACGAGGTCAAGGATCGCCTGCATGATTCAGCCCTGGGGCTCTCCGGCGGACAGGCCCAGCGGATCTGTATTGCCCGGGCGATTGCCACTAACCCGGAAGTGATCCTGATGGACGAGCCTTGCTCGGCCCTGGACCCGCTTTCTACCTTGAAGATTGAGGAACTGATTGACGAGCTGAAGGAACAGTATACCATTGTGATTGTGACCCACAACATGCAGCAGGCAGCACGGGTGTCCGATGCAACCGCCTTCTTTTATCTGGGTGAGCTGATTGAGATGGGTGACACCAAGAAGATCTTCACCAACCCGGAGAAACAGCAGACTGAAGACTATATTACAGGGAGATTCGGCTAATGAGTGGACATCTTGTTGCATCCTACGATGCTGACCTTAAGGAGCTAAAGCAGCAGATTTTGACCATGGGTGGTTTGGTTGAAAAGATGATCTCTGATGCTGTTAGATCCTTGATTGAACGTGATTCAGAACTGGCTGAACGGATTATAGCCATGGACCATCAGGTTAACGGATATGAAGTTACCATCGATGAAAAGTGTCTTGAACTGCTTGCTCTGCGGCAGCCTACCGGCCGTGACTTGCGTTTTATAACCCTTGCATTAAAAATTGTGACTGATCTGGAGCGGATCGGTGATAAGTGCGCCAACATGGCCAAGCGTGCCCGGCAGTTGAATCAGGAACCGCCGCTTAAGCCGTATGTTGATATCCCTCGCATGGCCCATTGGGTTGAGGTAATGGTGAAGGAGGCGCTGGATGCCTTTGTGCGTGGTGATGATGAACTGGCGATCAAGGTCTGTAAGGATGACCAGATGGTGGATGACCTGAATCAGCAGGTACAGCGTGAGCTATATACCTACATGATTGAAGATCCTGCCACCATCAGCCGGGCCATGCGCCTGACCTACATTTCAAAATCATTGGAGCGGATTGCCGACCATGCTACCAATATTGCCGAGATGGTAATTTTTATGGTGAAGGGGAAGGATATCCGGCATACGCTGCCCTGATTGTTAAGCACGTAGCCGACAGGACAAACTGAAAGCGGCGACCTCAGGGAAGGTCGCCGCTTTCAGTTTCAGGCCAAGTGAGCCGTAATTACCAGCCCCCCACCTTCTGTGCGGCAAGAAGCGTGTAGATCTGCTCAAGCAGTTGCGGTTCAAAGCGGGTCTCGCCTGATGCAACAAAGCTCAGATCAGCCTTGTCCTTGCGGGTGATGCTGAGCTTACGGTAGGAACTGCTTGATGCGGTGCCTTCCGGCTTGTCCGGAAAGGGTGTTGTGTCTATGCGTCGTATCAGCTCGTTAAGTTGAACCAGCTCCTGCTCCGGCATCCGGCCTTCGCTACGGTAGATTCTGGGTGGCATATCGCCTGACATATGGCCTCCGGACATGCTGCCATCGGCTGTTACGGTTTTGTGGGCCCGTCCATCCCTTCCGACTGATTCAACGCTAACGGAGATAAAGGTCATTTCTGTTGCCCGAGAGATGGCAGGAGAGCAGGCCAGGAACGCAGTAAGGCACAGCAGCAGACAGACGCGAGACATGGCATGGCTCCTGATCAATGTTCTTTGTAGCCCAGCACCACTAGAACACAGCTGTGGTCGGCAATCACGTTAATCCCGGCGGCCTTGCAGCGTTCAATGGCAACCTCGCTCTCAGCACCGGGCTGCATCCAGATGTTGGTGATACCCCTGGCAATGGCTGCTTCAACCACCTTCTCCGTCACTGCCGGCGGGGTGATCACCGAGATGCTCTTGACGTTATCCGGCAGCTCAGCAACCGTGGCAACGGTAGCAATCCCCTCAACAGAAGCCACTTTGGGATTAACCGGAATGGCGATCTTTTTGTTCTGTAGGTAGCAGCGCAGCACCTTGTTACCATACTTGCTGCGGTCTTCCGATGCCCCCACCACACCAAACGCCTCTGACTTTAAAAAGGTCTCAATTGTTTCAAGCATTGTTTTTCTCCTTATCTATGATCTTGCACCGTTTTTATAGTTGCCGTATGCTGTCGGCATGACAACATTAGCCACTATTAAAGAAAAAGTCCACGCTGGTCAACGGCTCTCTGAAGGCGATGCACTGGCACTGTATGCCTCCAATGACCTGCTTACCATCGGTGAGCTGGCAGCCTGGGTAAATGAGCGCAAAAACGGCACAAACGTCTACTTTAACGTTAACCGCCATATCAACCCCACCAATGTCTGCGTCAACCGCTGTGCCTTTTGTGCCTTTTCCCGCACTGCTGATGCTGATGATGCCTACACCCTGGCCATGGACCAGATGGTGGGCCGTGCAGTGGAGGCGGTTGGCCAGGGCGCTACTGAGGTGCATCTGGTGGGTGGCCTGCACCCTGACCTACCCTTTGAGTTTTATCTGGAGCTGCTGCGGGATATCCGTAGCAGCGCGCCATCCCTGCATATCAAGGCCTTTACCGCGGTTGAGATAGACTACTTTGCCCGGATCAGCGGGCAGACCGTGGAACAGGTGCTGGCACAACTGATTGAGGCCGGTCTGGGCTCCATGCCTGGTGGAGGGGCTGAAATCCTGGTGGAAGAGGTGCGTCAGAAGATCTGCCCGGAAAAGATAAGTGGTCAGCGCTGGCTGGAGGTACATCGACTAGCCCATGGGGCAGGACTTAAGACCAATGCCACCATGCTGTACGGTCATGTTGAAACCGCTGCTGACCGGGTGCGCCACATGGCGCTACTGCGTGAGCTGCAGGACCAGACCGGCGGGTTCCAGGTCTTTATCCCGTTGGCGTGGCAGCCGGAAAACTCACCGCTTAAGCTGGACACCAAAGGCACCTCTGGCCTGGATGACCTGAAGACCCTGGCCATTGCCCGTCTGTTTCTGGACAACTTCCAGCATATCAAGGCGTACTGGATCATGCTGGGGGAAAAGATTGCCCAGGTGGCGCTGGCCTTTGGGGTGGATGATCTGGACGGCACCGTAGTGGAGGAGAAGATCGGCCATGATGCTGGCGCAGCCTCGCCCCAATCCTTGACACTGGAACGCTTGATCAGGTTGATCAAGATTGCCGGGAAGACGCCGGTTGAGCGGGATACGCTCTATAATCAACTACGCAATTTTTGATGTGCCTGCCTGTCCATTAATACGCCAGCCTGACCCAGCCCGGTTTCAGGCTGGCCTGCGGCAACTAAACCAACGCTTTACCACCTATACTGCCACTTCACCACAACCGCTACCGGCTCCGGGGCTGGTCATTACACCGGAGATCCGGCTGCAGTCCGAACTGTACCTGCCGATTAAGGCGATCAGACAGCAGTTCAATCGTTTGTACGATGCACCCCTCAGCTATGCCCCCATTCTAAGCAGCACCCCGTTTCATGCCAGTCCCAGTTGGGCAGACTGCTTTGCTTCTTTGCCTTTCTGGCTACAGTTTTCAGCTAATCCAGCCCGTTTGCTGGAAAGGTTGCTGGTGGATCAGCAACTTCTCATCCGCTTTCTCTTTTACTCTTTTTTGCCGGGGCGTTTTAACGGTGCCGGATTCGGACGTTATCCAGATCAGCTTGGCTGGCTGCAACAGTATTTGCAAAAACAGAGCGGTTCTCTGCGGATTCTTGATGCTGCCTGCGGCAGTGGTGAAGGAACCTGGGAATTGGCAGAACTGCTGACTGAACAGGGCTGGCAGCCGGAGCAGGTGCAGCTTGAGGGCTGGACCCTGGAGCCGTTGGAGGTCTGGGCAGCGCAGACACAGTGTCTGCCCCATGATCCGCAGCGGGAGAAGAGCTATCAACAGCGGGTGCAGCCATTACGGGAGCAGGGCTGGGGTGAACGGATCAGGTTCAGGACCATGGATCTGTTGATGGAGCAGATTGAGTCAGCACCCTTTGATCTGATCCTGTGCAACGGCCTACTGGGTGGGCCGATTATTCATCAGCACCAACAGTTGCAGCAGGTGTTGAAGCAGCTTGCAGGGTTCTTGTCCCGAGGAGGCGTACTGCTGGTTGCCGATCATTTCCACGATGGCTGGAAAAAACAGGTGCCGGAAGCAACGCTGCGAGAACTGATGGAGGTGGCAGGCTGTTCAATACAGCAGGCAGGAGAAGGGCTGGCAGGTGTCAGACGGTACACATAATCCGTTTGACCAGATAATCCCCGCCAATCACCAGATACTCTCCCTCACCCTTTAACAGGCTGGTGGGGAGCAGTTCATCAAAAAAGAAGATCTTTGAGGTGGGTACCTGTACCCGCCAGACCACGGAACCAAACTCCCAGGCCCGTTCTTCTTCATCAGTAAAGGAAACCAGGTTGTTCAGTCGAACGATCTGCTCCCGTTTGCCAACCTGCTCCAGGATTTGATCTTCGGTTGCGCCATTGGTGCCACGGAACAGGGTCAGGCAGGCCAGATCACCATGGCTGCGCTGCAGTTCGTACTGGCAGTATTCATACAACAGATCCAGCTGGGCATTGATGGCGTTGGTCCGCTTGCTGCCACGGGTCCGATCCATGATGTAGCGGTAGTGGGCCTCCGAATCCGTGCCGTTGATCCGGCCATTATGAAAGGTCGGGGCGATCCCCATTCTGCTCTCTACCCAGCTTTTTAAGACCGCCCCTTCCACTGAGTTGCTTTCCATCATCCAGCCTTTGAGAAAGCGCAGATAGCTGTTACGCAGCGCCCTGCGGGCAGAATCGGTATGACCATCTTCATGGTGGAGCTGAAATTTGACTGAAAGGTAGTCACTGAAGACCTGACCACGCTCTTCGCGGCTGTCAACGGCATCAAGTTTGTTGAACAGAAAACGGTTGGCATCCCGCACCCCCTGCAGAAACAGTGGCTGTGGATGCTCATTGAAGTGACGCGAGGCGATCACCCAGGGAGGTAGATTACAGAGATTGAAGATGGACATCGGCCGTCACCCCGTTGAGATGGCCTGCAGAGGATTCAATACAGTTTAATTACTTCTTGCAAAACATCAATAACCGGTCCGTTAAGACTGATGATGTCAACCCCCAGTCGCTCCATCTCCTCTTTCGGGGACTCACCGATCATGGCCGTTATCACCACCCGGCAGTTGCCTAATCCGGTGGCAATGGCAGCCAGTTTATCCGCCATCAGGCTGTGCCCTGGTCCGGTCCCGCCGCAGTACCGGGGTGCCTGCACCTCATACAACAGTGCAGGCTCTCCCGTGCCGACTTCATAGACCAGAAAACGATCAGCCTTGCCGAAATGGGTATCAATATGTTTGCCATCGGATGATGTTACGGCAATCAACATGATCTTTCCCTTCTCACTCCGCTAAGGGACGAGGACGAAACTATTCCCTATGCTGCCACCGGTGCAAAGGTAAAGCACTTCTTGGAGCAGGTCTTGCCACAGGCCTCACAACCGATACAGTTACCGGCATTGGCCACCCGCATGAACATCTTGGCTGAATCATCTTCGTCCAGTTCTTCAAATGCCAGCACGTCGTGACTGCAGACCTTGAAGCAACGGCCACAGCCAATGCAGGTCTCTTCGTCAATTGAAACAATATACTGCGGGGTCCATTCCTGCTTGTCTTTGGTTAATCCGGTGATGTAGGCCATTTGGCACCTCCTGTGTGTGGTTAGTGTGTTTATTCTTCCTCTTCAAATGATGTTACTTGTCCCTTGTTCATCGCCTTGCGCAGCCAGGGGGGTGGATTACCCCGTAATACCTCCTGCAACTTTGCCACGGTCTCCGGCAGGCTGACTTCAGTGTTGGTCTTCATGGGGTGAATCTTCTGGGCCACCAGCTTTGCTGCTGCCGGTCCGCCGATCTGCATGGTGTAGACAATGGCACAATCAGACAGGATCTTGGCTCTGGCACTGATCCGGTCCTCTTCATCAGCCCCATGTTCTTCCGTTGTGACTGATTCAAGAAATGATGCCTGATCCGGCCCGATCTCCCAGATCTGGAAGCTCTCACACTGCCCGAAATGCTGATCAATCATGCTGCCGTTGGTTGTCGTGAATGCGATTTTCATGGTTTCCCCCTAATTGTGCGCCAGTTTCTGGGCATCCTTTGCGTTGGCCTGGAACAGGTTTGCCACTTCAAACACCAGATTCAGCGTTCCTCTGTAGCCGACCCACATCTTCTGGTGCGCCCCCAGCCGGTCAAACACCGGCAGGCCGGTTCTTAAATGGGCGCCGATCTTCAGTTTTGCTGCTGCCTGTCTGCCGTTTGAGTTGGCCACCAGCAGGTCTGCACCAATGGCAGCGGTTTCCAGGTCTTCAAGATCCCCCACAAAGACGTTGTTACAGGGCAGGCTGTCCAGACCGCGGGTCCGAGTGGCGGCCAGGGCGGCCTGAATTTCGCACCCCATGCCTGCCAGAAAGCGGGTCATCCCTTTCAGGTGGTCAGCCTCAAGGGCAATGGCAACTTTCTTGTTGCCAAACTGGTAGTGGCTGTCCACCAGTGCATCAGCCAGCCGACTGCGCCAGCGCTGGTGTTTTTCCGGAATGGCCCTGCCACTGATTGCTGACAACACCGCCATGAAACGGTCAGTCTCGGCCATACCGGTCAGTGAGGTAAAGCCATAGGCTGGTATGCCCAGCCGTTCTTCCAGCTGGCTGGCAGCCTTGGCCAGTGAATCACCCACATACAGGGTGGCGATACTGCGTCCGGCCTGCTTGATCTTGTCTACGCTGATGCCACCGGTTGAAAGGGGCGACACGTCGGCATCAATATGGCCATCCAGGGCATTGGCAATATCCGGCACACAGAGTACGCTCAGGCCAAATGACTCGATCAGCTCTTTCAGCTCTTCAACATCAGCCGGTGTCAGTTGTGCCCCTGGCACCAGGTTGACCTGGCCTGGGATGCTCTCGCCAGCTTCCGGCAGGGTGGCCAGAATCGCCTCTACGGTGTTGGCATAGCCTTCCTGTAGCGAGCCGCAGTAATCCGGGGTGGATGCCCAGATAATCGGCACCTGATCATGCTCCGGGTGTTCCACACGGAACTGGTGGATGGCAGAGCGGACATCATCCCCCATGGTCTCGGTCAGGCCGGAGGTCATGACCCCCACCACCTTGGGACCGAATTTCTCGATTACCCGACCGATCCCTTTTTTCAGGTTTTCCCAGCCGCCAAAGATGGCGCTGTCTTCGCTCATGGCCGTGGCGTTCAGGGCGATGGATTCCTTGAAGTGCCTGGAGAGCTGCAGCCGGATAAAGGTGGAACAGCCTTGAGCACCGTGCAGCAGTCCCAGCATCTGATCAATTCCAAGATAGGCCAGGGTTGCCCCCAGGGCTGGTGAGTTTTTCTGAGGGTTGACCGTGGCGGCCTTCTTGGGCACCGCCACCCGAGAGGCCGCCAGATCTTCTGCCAAAAAGGTAGCAGCATGGCTGCGGGCAGCACCCGCCAGTGGCGCAGTATCGGTTTCCCACGGTTCAGGGCTGTTCAGCAGCGGCCAGATCGGGTTGTTAACGGTCAGGTCAAGCTGCTTGGCAAAGGTCACCATCCCCTCGTACCCGGCATAGGGATGGGAGCGGCCATGGTTAATGTCAAGGAACGGGGTCTTGGTCTTTAAAGCCAGAAACTTGGTCTTGCCACCAGCCACGATCAGATCCGGCATCTTTTCTTTCATCACCCCCAGCAGACCGGCGGTGGAGGTGTCTTCTATGATTTTAGCGTCTTTATGCATCAACGCCTTCATCCGGTAGAAATCTTCCAGGGTGGAGTTCTGGGTACCGGCAGCCAGGATCTCTACCCCCAGCTCACGCAGGGCATTGACCATCGACCAGGTCTTGACCCCGCCGGTGAACAGCACGGCCCGCTTGCCTTCCAGCCGGGCGCGGTAGGGGGCCAGCCGCTGGCGGCATTTTGCCTCTTCCTCCTCCAGCAACTGCTCCACCCGATCCTGCATGATCCGCTTTTCCAGGCCGTTGACCGCATCATCCAAGGCAATGGCGATGTTGCGCAGCGCCTTGGCAATGTCAGTCAGGCCGTAGAATGATTCTTCCAGGTACGGCATGCCATAGGTCTTCTGCATCTTTTTGGCCAGGTTGGTCAGGCTTTTGGAGCAGATGATGATGTTAAGTTTGGCCCGGTGAGCGTAGCGCAGCTCCTCAAATTTGGCATCGCCTGAAAAGCAGGAGAGGATCTGGATCCCCAGCCGGTCAAAGAGCGGCAGCATGCCCCACAGGTCACCGGCAATATTGTATTCGCCGATCAGGTTGATCGGATATTCCCCCAACAATGGTGGCTCTGCTGTGCCGATCACCTGTTTGAACAGAATTTCACCAGCCAGGCGGTTGCCGATGTTCTTGTCACCGATAAAACCGGGGGTGTTGACCGGCACCAGCGGGATGCTGACTTTTTCCTGGGCAGCAGCGCAGACCGATTCAATATCATCACCGGTCATGGCGGTGACGCAGGTGGCGTAGACGAACATCCCCTTGGCTTCAGGGTAGCGGGCTGCCAGGTCGATGATCGCCTTGTAGAGCTTCTTTTCACCACCGAAGATCACATCGTTTTCCAGCATCTCAGTGGTAAAGCCACGGCGGTACAGTTGTGAATCAGATGAACGTGCACCCCGGTTATCCCAGGAGTTACCAGCACAGGCTATGGGGCCATGCACCAGGTGAATCGCGTCGGTCACCGGCATTAAGACGACCCGGGCACCGTCATAGGCGCAGGAACGTTCAGTCCCTTCACCCGGTTCAGACTTTTTACAGAACTTTGGTGCACCCTTATCATGGGTCTCGCAATTGTCAGTATCGTACCAATCAGGTTTTGCCATAGTAACCTCGCAACAGGCGGCATCGTTGCTGCCCGTGACCTGACTCTGCACTGGGCGTGCCAACAGCGCAATTGGCTGTTTTTGCTAAAAAAAGATTCAATTGGTAGTGTCCAGCAAGCTTGTCACTAGCTTTAGTTGCCGCTGAAATACACAGTTTGCTGATCTGCTGCAAAAAAGCTGTGCGCATGGGGATCTTCAAACGCTCTGTGTGTGTTAATAACTCTCTTGATTTACAGGTGCAATGAGCATAGGATAATACATAAGAACATACTGAATTCTGTGGGTGAGTGCCATGGTAACCCCGGTAACCACAAACATAACGCCTCCAATGCCTGATCTGCCCGCTGTTCCTGTTAAGAGCGAGGCTCCCTCTGCACAGCCAGCAGCGTCTGTAGCGACCGCCACCAAACCGTCAACAAACAGCAACACCAGTCAGGCTTCGTCTCAGGACTCTGTAACGCTATCAAGCACCGCTTTGGATATGAGTAAGGCCCTGATTCAGCAACATGAACAAAAAACGGAAATCAAGCAGGAGGCGGTTAAGCAAGAAGCTGTAAAGCAGCAGGCTGCAACGGAGACAGAAGAAAAGAAACCATATAAGGCAACGAGCAAGAGCTATCCGCCTTACATGGGTAACAGCGAGGAGCTGAAACTGCTGAAGGATAGTTCACCGGCATTGTATCGTGAGATACTAAGAATGATCGTTCCGACACCATTAAATATTTCATACGCAGACAAGCAGAGTTTACAAAGTTCACAAGGTATGAGTAGCAGTACACAAAGCGTCTCAACAACCGCTTAAGAAGGAGGTGGTTATCATGTCAATCAGTCAGATATCGCCCAACAGTTTAGCAACCAACAGCCCGTATGTTAACCCGTCTGCAAAGACAACAGAGACACAAGCTGGGGCAATCCAGCAAGGTAATCAGGATGCCCAGAAACCGGCCAAGGCCGCTCAGACCGATACGGTGACCATCTCGCAACAGGCGCTGCAGATGACCGGCAGTACGAACAACAGCAAGCCTGAGGACACCCAAAGCAGCACAAGCAATAACAACGGTGGCAACTCAAATCCTAACCCCAATATTCGTCAGCCGGGGAGCTTCAGCGCCCAGGTCTAGTTACCGAATAGTATGTACAGACAAACAGGCGTACCGATTTTCCGGTACGCCTGTTTGTTTGTTTTGAGGCTATCATGCAGTAACTATGGCTTCGGGTTAATCCTCAGCAGCAGATCCCCCTCAAACAGCAGGGGATGACGGCGGATACCGGTCAGCAGACCGCTGGCCGGTGCCTCCACTTTTTCAATTACGTTGCCGCTGAAGCTATCGTAGATGTAGCCAAGTTCTTTACCTTTACTTACCCAGCGTCCCACCTGACAGTCCGAGACAAAGGTTCCGGCCTTGCCGGCATAGAGCCGTTTTGAGCCCCCCTGTTTAAAATGACAGATCTCCTCATCTTCCTCTGCCAGATGTACCCCTTCAAGGATACCAGCCCGCCCCAGAAACGAGACTAGCCCGCGGAAAACCTGCTGGCAGTGGCCAAGCTGCACGGTACCCCCTTGCCCAACCCGCAGCAGAAAGCTCTGGCCGGGCCAGACCTGCCAGGCATGCATCAGGGTGGTGGTGAAGACCGGCGATATACTGCGTTCCATGATCGCTGGCAGGCCGAAGAAACGGGCTGCCTCCCGCTGTTCATTGCTGGGGCTGTAGAGCCTCACCTGGGGCAGCTCTTCAAAATCAGTTCCGGCAGTATGCAGGTCCACCCGGTATTCGGCGTTTTTGGTGGCATTCAGCACAGCCAGGGCTATCCGCTGAGTGGTTTCGCCACTGACATTGCCGGGAAACATCCGGTTCATGTCGCTTCTGTCAAAGGGCCAGGTCCGGCAACGCAGGTTGACTCCCAGTACGTTGACCGCCGGGATGATCAGCACCTTTTTAAGCAGCTTCAGGCCGGGATGCTTTCCTACCTCCACGCCGTTCAGGAAATCGGCCAGGCGGGAGAGAATAAAGATGCCGTTCAGTTCATCACCATGTAGGCCAGCCACAAAAGCAGCTGCCGGATGAGCGGACTTGGGGCCGATCTCATGACAGGGGATATCAAAGCTGTCCCGTACCGGCGCGGTCATTAGCAGTAAATCGCGTTTCATCGGGCACCTCCCTTGCGGGCCATGACCCGTGCCATCAGCGATCCTTCGTAGACCAGCGGATACTCCCGCAGGGTAAACAGGATACCATCCACCGGTGAACGCACTTCAGACAACACCGCACCGTGGAACGGCGAGACAATGGTGCCCAGCAGCTCACCCCGCCGCAGATCAGTCCAGTGGGCTGCGGCCGGTACAAACAGGCCGGATGTCTGGGCATTCAGGTAATGCACGTTACTATCGTCAGCGACCATCGGGTGATGGGTCAAGGGAGGCAATGGCACCTCTGGCGCCAGCACTCCCAGCCCCTGCCAGAGGTGCAGCAGGCCAATCGTCAACTGCTCGCAATATTCAGGGGTCAGCCGCATCCCAACCCCCATTTCCACCACCAGACAGGGGATGTTACGGCTGTTCAGACTGTGGGCCACTGTGGCTTCCAATACTGTGGCAGCACCATGAATCCAGATCATATCAAGATTGGCCTGTTGCGCCAGCGGCACCAACGTATCAGTGAACTCGCTGTTGATCCGCACCTGGGGGATCTCACGCAGGTAGATGTTGCTGGCATGGATATCCACCACCAGGCTGGCGCCGTCCAGTGCGGTCATGACTGCCGCTGCCAGACGCTTAGGCAGATCACCCTGCTGACTGCCGGGAAAGGAACGGTTCAGGTCGCTGTCAAAGACCGGCACGGAACGGGTCAGGGTGTCCAGCCCCAGCGGGTTAAGGGCCGGGTACAGTTCCACCTGTCCCAGCAGGGCTGCTGGATTGCTGAGTTGCAGCTGATCCAGCCAGGCTGCCAGACGGTGGCAGACATACAGGCCTTCCAGCTCATCGCCGTGGATGCCGGCGGTGACGGCAACACGAGGACCGTTGCCGCCTTTATACACGGTGCGGCGGATATCAAGGGTCTCCCGGTATGGCATTGCCAGGGAGAAAATGGTTTCTGTGGTTTGGGTCATGGTGTACTCATTGGTTGGTAATGGTCAGATTAACCTGCGGTTGGGCACCGGCATCGCCCCCCTTGAAGCTGCCTCGCTGGGGGGCAGCGTCGTAGGAGTCACGCCCGACAGCCACCGCAACATAGCGATCATTGGCCAGCAGATTATGCACCGGATCAAAGCCGATCCAACCACCACCCGGCACCAGCACCTCGGCCCAGGCGTGGGTGGCAATTGACTCGCCTTCAGCCGCGATTCCCGGATCCATATAGCCCATCACATAGCGCGTTGGCAGACTCCAGGAACGGGCCACAGTGATGAAGAGATGGGCAAAGTCCTGACAGACACCGGCGCGGTGGCGGACGGCATCCAGCAGGTCATTATGCACGGATGTTGTCCCGGAACCATAGGTAAATACCTTTGGCACCCAGGCAGTCAGCTCCAGCAGGCTGTCCAACAGTGGCCGGTCTGCTTCATGGCGTGGCAGGGCACAATCCAGTTCCGCTGCCAGCTTCATCACCGTTGGCGTCAGGCTGCTGCGGTGCAGCAGGTAATCGTACAGTGCCGGGGTCTGGCGTAGTTCTTTGGCATACCACTCCTTCTGTTGCAGCGTTGCTAGCGGTTCAAAATCAAAGGGGTTTTCCAACAGGGTTTCCACCTCGGCAGTCAGGCGGGTGATCAGGCAGGTGTGAGGAGCGGTGATACAGAAATAGTCTACTCCATTACCAAAATAATCCTGATAGTTGTGCCGTTCTGCTACCGGTTCCAGCTCAATACAGTGAGAGATCAGCCGCTGGCCCGCATCCTGACGCGGGGTCAGGCGTAGTTCAAGGTGATGTTCGCGTACCGGATTCTGGTAGGTAAGTGTTGTTTCATGTTCAATCAGATAACGCATCGGGTACACTCCTTACTGAAAGAACTCTTCTGCCAGCGCATTATGGAACCCGGCCAGCAACTCCAGCACCTGTTCCAGAAACTCATGCAGGCCGCTGATGAAAACCGCTTCTCCATTGGTGGATGCCAATAGCACCTTCAGATGCTCAAAGGTATCGGCGGTCTTTTCCTTGCCCTCCAGGCCGATGATGGCCAGGGCAGCCCCGGCGCGATCAACGGAAAAAGCCAGCGAGCGAGGAAAGTCGTGCTCAAATATGGCAAAGTCAACGACGGCCTTGGGCTCAAAACCGCTTTTATTGGTGCGCCGGAATGCCTCAAAGCCGGACAGTTACTTGAGCAGGGCAGCCCACTGGTAGTAGTCCAGCGCAGAGCCAACCAGATGAATATCAGGCAGGATAATGTGGTATTTGACATCAAGTATCCGGGCGATCATGTCAGTCCGCTCAACGCAGCCACCCAACTGGTAAAAGGCATAGGCTTCGCCCCGCATCATGGTGGCAGCTAAAAGCCCATTAAACCGTGCCACCTGGTTGCGCAGTTCCACAAACAGGGCGCTGGCCTTTTCCAGCGTGATACTGCCCCGCAACCGCTCATTATAACTCATCCAGATCTCGTTAACCGCTTCCCACATCTCTTTTGAGATCCGGTCCCGGGCCACCCGGGCGTTTTCGCGGAATAGACGCAGACAGGTGCGGATCGAGTTGTTATTGGTGCGGCCGCCACAGACAAACTGTAATACCCGTTGCGTGGTAATCGCATCATCTCCATACAGCTCCACATATTGGGGCAGTGCAGCGGTGATCTCCAGAATCGGTCGCCATTTGTCCTCTTCCCCCATATCTTCTTCTGCTTCCACCAGATAAAGCAGGTTGATCTCCATCAGACGGGCGGTTTCACCGGCTCGCTCAAGATATCGGGACATCCAGTACATTGAATCAGCTATACGGCTTAGCATATCTGTAACCTCTTAAAACGTTATAACTACACGATAAAGAAACGAAGTTTTTTCGTTAGGTCGGTGGCGCCGAGGAAGAGCGCGGAGGCGTAGCCATACTACGCCGCACAAGCGATGACGAAGGCAACGCCGAGATGGCGAAAAAGGCGAGTTTCCATCACTCAGCCAGGACCCAGGTGTCTTTGCTTCCACCCCCCTGCGATGAATTGACCACCAGTGACCCTTTGCGGAGCGCCACTCTGGTCAGCCCCCCCGGTACCACCTGGATGTCCTCGCCATAGATCACAAACGGCCGCAGATCCAGATGCCGCGCCTCCAGTTCACCATCCATGTAGCAGATGTGACGGGAAAGGTAGACCACCGGCTGGGCGATGTAGTTACGTGGATTATCCAGTACTAGGCCCACGAACTCCTTGCGCAGGGCCGGGGTGGAGGAGGGCCCCATCAGCATGCCGTAGCCGCCTGATTCACTGACCGCCTTGATCACCATCCGCTCCATGTTGTCAAAGACATACTCCCGGTCGGTGACATTGGTCATCTGATAGGTGGGCACGTTCTTCAGGATCGGCTGCTGCCCCAGATAGTAGCGGATGATGTCCGGCACAAAGGGATAGACCGCCTTATCATCGGCAATGCCGCTGCCCGGTGCATTGACAATGGCCACATTACCGGCACGCCAGGCATTGATCACCCCGGCGATGCCCAGTGATGAGTCAGAACGGAAGATCAGCGGATCAAGGTAGTCGTCGTCAATCCGGCGATAGATTACATCCACCTGTTTCAGCCCTTTGGTGGTCTTGAGGTAGACAATATCGTTGATGGTGACCATGTCACGGCCTTCAGCCAGCTCAATTCCCATCTCTTTGGCCAGAAAGGTGTGCTCAAAATAGGCAGAATTGTAGATGCCGGGGGTCAGCAGCACGATTTCTGCAGTGCCCTTACCCCGTGGTGAGAGGCTGCGCAGGGCATCCAACAGGAGCGAAGGGTAATGTTCTACCCGGCGAACCCGGTATTTATTAAAAAATTCAGGCAGGATGCGGCGTTCTATCACCCGATTTTCAATCATGTAGGAGACACCGGAAGGGGTACGCAGATTGTCTTCCAGGATCAGGAAATCACCCTGTTCATCACGGATAATATCGATACCGCTGATATGGGTGTAGATGCCACGGGGTGGGACAATGCCGACGATCTCGCGCCGGAAATCCTTGCCCTGGTAGATCAGCTCCGGCGGAATAACGCCATCCTTGATGATCTTTTGTTCACCGTAGAGGTCTTCCAGAAACAGGTTCAGCGCCTTGACCCGCTGCTTGAGGCCGGATTCTATCCGCACCCATTCCGCTGCAGTGATGATGCGGGGGATCAGGTCAAAGGGCCAGATCCGCTCGATCCCCTCTTCGCTCTCGCCATAGACCGTAAAGGTGACCCCTTCGGTCTGCAGTGCCAACTGGGATTCGTGATCCTTGGTCTCCAGCGCATTGTTGCCGGTGGCGCGGATATGATCCCAGAGCAGGCGATAATGGTCACGGGGACTGAAGTCGTCAGCATAGAACTCGTGGTAGGACGTCTTGGGCCCGGAACTGGCCGGACTGCTGAGTGGCGGCATATACAACCTCCTGCTTTAAAACCGGATGTGCAGGGCATGCTACGCTGCATCCCCTACTGTTACGGTAAAGCACAGGCTGTGCCAAGGTTGTACTTATTGAAATTGCTTATAAAATGTACGGTAAGTGTGAGGGGAGTGAAGGTGAGTGTGTGCTTACTGTTCATAACACCAGAGGGCGTGCGTAAAAAACAAGCAGTTACAGCGGCTGCCCGATATCGGACAGCCGCTGTAACTGGTGTAGATAGTACCGCAATGGCGGAAAAAGATCATTGCATTAGCGCATTAATTCAAAGAACCGGTCTTCGCAAGTTTCATCCTTGATATCCAAGAACTTGTTGCAGATCTGGCTCACCATGTAGATCACACCTTGATAGCCGATCCGTGGGGAACGGTGCATATTGACCCGGTCAAATACCGGGAAGCCGAAGCGGAACAGGGGGACTCCGGCATCACGGGCAGCAAATTTGCCATGTGAATCACCGATGATGGCATCAACCGGATCGGTCATGACCAGTGAACGCAGGTGCCAGAGGTCCTTGTTCATGTAGATCTTGCACCCTTTGCCGTACATGGAACCATCCAGCAGGCCTTGCAGTTCCTTCTCCAGCTTTTTGGAACCACGGCTGCAGACGATATGGTACGGATGGGCGCCCATCTCAAGCAGGAAGGATACATAACCCACCAAGTAGTCAGGATCACCATAGACAGCAAACTTCTTGCCGTGCATGTACTGCTGAGCGTCGGTCATGGCATCAACTGCACGACCGCGCTCATTTTTCAGTGTTTCAGGTACTTCCTTGCCGAACAGCTCGGCAATCTTCATGATCATGGCATCGGTCTTCTCAATACCCATCGGCATAGACATTGAGACATGCTTGCCAGCATAGTTGTCCTTGATCCAGCCAAAGGTCTTGGGGGTTGCGTAGGGGCCCAGGGTCATGGTGGCCTTGCCGTTAATCGAATCAGCGGCGTCTTCCAGTGGAGTGCCGCCGGCGTAGATGTTATAGGTGCCGTTACAGGGCGAATCAAAGCTGTCGGCGATGTCGGCCAGCACGGTGACCGGCACGCCAAACTCCTTCATAATCCGCTTGTACTCACGGTAATCAGCGGTGTTGAAGTCACAGCCTGCGATCAGGTTCAGCTTGCCAGTGCAACGGCCTTCCACCTGCTTGCCTTCGGTCAGGTTCTGCAGGATCGAAAGCAGCATGGAGTCATAGCCGTGGATATGGGTGCCGTTAAAGCTGGGGGTGTTGGCAAAGGGTACCGGCATATCCTTGGGTACATGGCCCTTTGTGCGTGCATTTTTGATGAAAGCGGTCAGGTCGTCGCCGATAACCTCTGGCATGCAGGAGGTAAAGACGGCAATCATCTTGGGCTTGTAGAGGGCAACCGCATTCTCAAGCCCTTCATGCAGGTTGTTCTGGCCACCGAACACCGCACCGTCCTCAGTCATGGCATCGGATACTGCCGGTGCAGGCTCGCGGAAATGCCGGTTGAGGGTGGAACGATAGTAGGAAGCGCAGCCCTGTGAACCATGCACAAACGGCAGGGTTCCTTCAAAGCCGTGGGCTGCCAGCTGAGCGCCCAGAGGCTGGCAGGCGTGGGCAGGGTTGATCACCAACGCCTGACGGGCAAAGTTCTGCTCTTTATACTCTTCTGAGTTGATCCAGTTTTTAACCCGCTCTATCTCTTCAGGCGGGGTCTCGACTATTTTTTTGACTTCAAGTCCGAGTAGGTTAGCCATGATCTATCTCCTCTCCGGGCACCAATCTGTGCCACGGCAGATTTTTATTAAACCCCTCCCGGCCTCCCCTTGTCAGGGGAGGAGATGGGAAGCGGGCTTTACACTTCCCCCCTGAAAAGGGGGGATTGAGGGGGGTTAAAACGGTGCCTTGACTAACTTCCAAGTCGGGCTGTTCACCGCCATATCCACATCACGGGCAAAGATCTCAAACCCCTGATAAGCGTGGTACGGGCCGGAATAATCCCAGCTGTGCATCTGACGGAACGGTATCCCCATTTTCTGGAAGACATACTTTTCTTTGATACCTGAACCGATCAGGTCCGGCTTCAGGGCATGGGCAAACTTCTCAAATTCGTACTCGGACGGGTCGTCATAGACCACGGTGGCATTGGGCATTTCAGGGGCGGTACGGTCGTAGTCATCGGTGTGGGCAAATTCGTAGCCTGAACCAACGCACTCCATTCCCAGATCTTCATAGGCGCCGATGGTGTGACGGGGGCGCAGACCACCAACCAGCAACATCACCTTTTTGCCATCCAGGCGTGGTTTGTACTCATCAATAATCGCCTGCATGATCGGGTCGTACTTGGCAATTACCCGCTCAACGTTTTCTTTGATGGTGTCGTCAAACCGCTCAGCAATGGCGCGCAGGCTCTGGCGGATCTTGGTGGGGCCAAAGAAGTTGAACTCCAGCCAGGGGATGCCGTATTTCTCTTCCATAACCTTGCACATGTAGTTCATGGAGCGGTAGCAGTGGATCAGGTTAAGTTTCACCTGATGGGTGGCAGCGATCTTCTCCAGCTCGCCGTCACCGGTCCAGGTTGCCTTAACATTCAGACCGATCTCTTCCAGTAGTGACTTGGCTGCCCAAACGTCACCGCCGATGTTGTAGTCACCGATCAGGGCGATATCATAGGGGCTGGATGGCTCACTGAACTCACGGGTTTCAATGATGTAGTCACGGATCGTATCGTTAGAGATATGGTGGCCCAGGGACTGGGAAACACCACGGAAACCTTCACAGTTACAGGGGATGATCGGCAGATCCAGCTCCTTGGCAGATGCCTTGGCAACGGAGTTGATGTCATCACCGATCAGACCAACCGGACATTCGGACAGTACCGAGATACCTTTGGCCAACGGGAACAGCCCTTTGGCCTCTTCCAGCAGGGTCTTCAGCTTTTTATCGCCGCCGTAGACAATATCCTTTTCCTGGAAGTCAGAGGTGAACTGCATGGCAAACTGGGTTACGCCGTTGATGCCGGAGACCAGGTTGCGCCGGGTACCCCATGAATACCAGCCGCAGCCGACCGGACCGTGGGAAACGTGTACCATGTCGCCGATCGGCCCCCAGACCACCCCTTTTGCACCGGCATAGGCGCAACCACGGGCAGACATGACGCCAGGTACGGTCTTCTTGTTGGACTTGACGCAGGCAGAGCCTGAGCCTTGATCATTGGCGCCAAGGTGGGGCGCCCGCTTCTTCCTCCCCTTTTCAGGGTAGGCTGCCAAGGCCTCTTCAATCAGGGCCTCGGTAGACTCTTTGGTGATGCCGTCTATGTTCTTTATCTTGTCTGACATAAAAGTCTCCTTATTGCTTAAACCCCTCCCCCGCCTCCCCTTATCAGGGAAGGGGCTAGAGCTTGGCTTCCCCCCTGACAAGGGGGGATTGAGGGGGGTTAGGCTGCGCCTTCAGCTTTGCCGACGATGGTCTCATCTTCAACTTCCATGATGCCGAACTCCATCAGTAGCTCTTCCAGCTCTTCCATCTCCAGCGGTGTAGGAACTACCAACATCTTGTTATCAGCAATTTTCTGAGCCAAGGCGCGGTACTCCTGGGCCTGCTTATGCTCAGGGGAGTACTCGATAACGGTCATCCTGCGCAGCTCGGCCCGTTGAACCTGATTGTCACGGGGCACAAAGTAAATCATCTGGGTACCCAGTTTTCTAGCCAGTGCCTCGATCAGCTCATCTTCACGGTCAGTGTTACGGGAGTTGCAGATCAGGCCGCCCAGACGGACTTTGCCTGAGGAGGCATACTTCAGAATACCCTTGGAGATATTGTTGGCAGCATACATGGCCATCATCTCACCAGAGGTAACAATGTAGATCTCTTCTGCCTTGCCTTCACGGATCGGCATGGCGAAACCACCACAGACAACGTCACCCAGAACATCATAGAATACAAAATCAAGGTCAGGGGTATAGGCACCGTTTTCCTCCAGGAAGTTGATGGCGGTGATAACACCACGGCCTGCGCAGCCAACACCAGGCTCAGGACCGCCGGACTCAACGCACTTCACATCGCCGTAGCCGACCTTCATCACATCCTCAAGCTCCAGATCCTCAACCGTACCCAGTTCACGTACCAGATCCATAACCGTATTCTGAGCCTTGGCATGCAGAATCAGACGGGTGGAGTCTGCCTTGGGGTCACAGCCAACAATCATGACCTTCTTGCCGATGGAGGCAAGTCCTGCCACCGTGTTCTGTGTTGTGGTTGATTTACCGATGCCACCTTTGCCGTAAATTGCGATCTGTCTCATGATACTGCTCCTTTCACCCACCAATCTGTGGGTCTCTTGGGATGTCTGCCGGGGCAACGAAAAAAAGGCGCCCCAATGCGGTGAACGAATTGGAAGGCGCCGTTGCCTTGTCTTCAGTATTCAGGTTGTTTCAAAGATGCTTTGATTAGGCATAAGCACAGGCCGTGCCAAATTTTTCTTCATGGGAATAGAATAGTAATATCAGCGTTTTGCATTACCTTTTGACGTATGCTGTATACAATCTGCGGTAGGATTGCTGCGTGGTGGTCAGGCGGGGATGATCAAAAAGAGTGCAATATGAATATTCATTGGGAGTCTGGTTGCTAAAGGCTGCTGCGTGTCTGCCAGCCCTTCCAGAGCAGCCAACTGCCCCAGAGCATGGCTGCCAGCATCAGCAGGCTGCCGATGCTGAAGGAAAGGCGGGCCAGAGTATGGTCGTACTGCATCATATTCAATTTGGTCAGCAGTACTTCCCAGTCATGATAATCTTCTACTTCACTGCCGGTGACCCCGCCCAGCAGCATCAGCTGGCCAGCCCGTGCATCATTAATATAGGGGGCGATGTCCAAACAACTCTCCCCCAGCCACCAGGCGCCGACAGCTGCGCCAAAGGTATCCCGCTGCCAGAGAAATGTGCAGAGTACCACTGTTGGAATAATCAACTGCCCCAGGGTTCCCCCCAGTACATGCAGAAAACGTCCGAATGGGCTGAAAAAGACATGGCCTGCCTCATGAAAGACCAGGTTGACACTGTGCAGCAACCAGCTGGTTTGCGGAAAAGCCAGAATCGGTGTGAAGATGAGTTTAAGCCCGTATGCCACCAGTACCATCAGAAAAACAGCCTTGATGCCAATCACAACAGCATGCTCTCCTGGCTTTGCAAACAAGAGCAGCTGCTTGAGCGCACTATCTTCTGGCTGTTGGGCAGCCTGCTTCCTGCGTGCCTCTGCCTGGGCCAGTTTGGTAAAGATCACCCCGCAATGGGGGCAACTGGTGGCTGGTGCTGAAAGAATATGGGCGCATTTTGGGCAGAGATCCAATTGCATGCTGATTACCTCAAGGGTAGACTCTGATGACCTGTTCAGCAACGCAGGCAGGCTTGTCGTTACCATCAATCTCAATGGTCAACAGGTAGATAATCTCAACCCCGTTTCCGGCCATGCTTGCATCCTGCACGGTGGTATGGGCGCGGAGCCGGTCACCCGGCTTGACCGGAGCAGGAAAGCGGACCTTGTTCAGTCCATAATTGACCCGCAGCCGCATGCTGGGATAGTTCTTCTCAAACTGTCCGGCTGCGTTGGCCTGGGTCAGCAGCGGCAACAGTGACAAGGTCAGGAAACCGTGGGCAATGGTACTTTTGTAAGGTGATTCTTCTGCCGCCCGTTGCGGGTCTATATGAATCCACTGCAGGTCACCGGTGGCCTGGGCAAAGGCGTCAATTCTGGACTGATCAATCAGCAACCAGTCACCCACCCCAATCTCCTGGCCCTTCAGCTGTAAATATGAGGTTAGAAGCTGTTCTGCTGCAGACATGGCTTCTCCTTTCCAATCCTGTGAAATAGATGTATAGAACAATTCTACTCAAGGGAAGCAGCTTTGCAAGGGAGGAATCGATGGAACTGCATGAAGGATTGAAGACGCTGGGGGAAGGAAAGGCAACTACCTATAACTATGATGCGCCTGATGCTGGGCTGTTGGAGTGGTTTCCCTCGCCCTATGCCAACCCGGAGCTGAACCCCTGCGGTTGCACCGGGACGCTGCATATCAGCTGTCCTGAATTTACCTGTCTCTGCCCCATGACCGGCCAGCCTGACTTCGGTACGATCATTATTGATTATCAGCCGGATCAGCGTTGCGTTGAAAGCAAGAGCCTGAAGCTCTATCTGGGCTCATTCAGGATGCATGGAGAGTTTCATGAGGCCGGGGTCAATCGGATCTGCAATGATCTGGTCAAGCTGATGGCCCCGGTCTGGCTGCGGGTAAAGGGAGAGTTTACCCCACGGGGCGGGATTCCGTTCTGGCCAACGGCAGAGTATCGGAAGGCTTAAGGCCTGTTCACGGGGAGGCGCGGGGACGCGCCTCCCCGTGAGATATATTTAATCAAGTTCGTCTATTTCCCCCACCAGTTGTTGCCGTAGCTTGACCGGTTTGTCTGCGTTCTTGCGCACCCTGATGTTGATCATCTCCACAAAGATAGAGAAGGCCATTGAGAAATAGATGTAGCCTTTAGGGATGTGGAATGAGAGGCCATCGGCAATCAGCGCCACCCCGATCATTAGCAGGAATGACAGTGCCAGAACCTTGATGGTGGGATGCCGGTCAACAAATTTCCCCACCGCACTGGCAAAGAACATCATGATCCCCACTGAGATCACCACGGCAGTCACCATTACCCCCAGTTGACGGGCCATACCCACTGCCGTGATAACTGAATCCAGTGAAAAGATGATATCCAGAAACATGATCTGGATCAGCACACTATTAAACGAGACAGCGGCCTTTCCTCCATCGGCATGGTGCTCTTCCCCTTCAAGTTTGTCGTGGATCTCCATGGTGCTCTTGGCCAGCAAAAACAGGCCGCCCACGATCAGGATCAGGTCGCGGCCTGAGACGCCATGTCCCATAATATGGAAGAACGGGTTGGTCAGTTTCATGATCCAGGCCAGGGAGAACAACAGCATGATACGGGTGATCATGGCCAGGCCAAGTCCTATTTTCTGGGCCTTTTCCCGCTGATGCTCTGGCAGTTTACCGGTCAGGATACTGATAAAGATGATGTTGTCGATGCCCAGTACGATCTCAAGGGCGGTCAGGGTCAAGAGGGCCAGCCAGGCCTGGGGATCAGTCAGCCAATCCATGGGTCAATCCTTTCAAGGTGTGTCGGTGCAGGTAAAGCGGCGGCAGATTGCCGGGCGGTGGTGGTAGATGCCGCAGCGGTTACCAACCAGAAATTCACAGCCAAGTTCAATCATCAGATAATAGTGGCCATTCAGGGTAAATTCAAGCCGTTTTGCCCCCAACTGTTGCAGGCTGGCATACTCTTCTGCAGTCAGTTCAACGCTGGGAAAGCCTTGGCAGCAGGATGCGTCACAGCTGGCGCAACGCTCGTTTCCATCTTCCGGGTGATCAAGCAAGATGCCGTGCAGCTTTTTTCGATTGCGCTGAAAAAGCCCCATAACCAGCTCCTCTTCAAATGAATAGCGGTGCCTCCGATGCAGGTACCAGCCCGGCAGCCTCGGCCCGACGCAACAGCTCGGCAATGGCCTGCTCTCCCTCTGTTCCCAACTGCTGCGAGAAGTCATTGACGTACAGCCCGATATGGGCGGCGCAGACCTGCTCGTTCATCTCCTGGGCATGCTCCCGGATATACTGGGTTGCTGCATCAGGATTGCTGCGGGCATAGTCCACCCCGGCAGCCAGGGCCTGTTCAATGGTGCGGATGGTAGCAGCTCCCAGGCTGCGCTTGGCCACAATTCCGCCCAGGGGGATCGGCAGCCCGGTCTCGTTTTCCCACCATTCACCCAGATCAATCAGCTGATGCAGACCAAAGCCCTGATAGGTAAAGCGGGATTCGTGGATGATCACCCCGGCATCAGCCCTGCCGGTCATGACCGCATCCATGATCTCGTGGAACGGCATCTCCAGAAAGTTTTCCAATGCAGGATTGTAGAGCCGCATCAGCAGGTGGGCTGTGGTGTAGCGGCCAGGAATGGCAATGGTCTTGCCCTGCAGTGCAGCAGGATCAAGGGGCTCCTTGGCCACCAGCAGCGGCCCGCAACCGCGCCCCAGGGCGCTGCCTGCCCGCAGCAGGGCATACTGTTCACGGAAATGCCCCAGGGCCGCATAGGATACCTTGGTTACATCCAGCACCCCTTGTACGGCAAGTTTGTTAAGGGTCTCCACATCCTCCAGCCGCTCGTTAAAGCTGAAACCGCCGGTATCCACCAGGCCATGCACCAGCGGATAGAACATGAAGGTGTCGTTAGGACAAGGGGAGAATCCAAGGGTTAAGGGATTTTTCATAGATGCTCCGAAGTTCAGAGAGTTTGTAGCACTATCAATTGTCACTATTTTGCTTCTCTCACCATCCGGGTCAGCACCCGATCCAATGATGAGGCAAAACGCTGGCGGTCGGTCATGCCGAACTGGGCCGGGCCACCCTGCACCAGTCCTTCAGTCCGCAGGGATTGCATCAGGTCACGCATGGAGAGCCGTTCCCCCACATTGTCTTCGGTGTACAGCTCACCACGGGGGTCAATCCCGGTTGCCCCTTTGGCCACAATCCGCGCTGCCAGCGGGATATCAGCCGTAATCACCAGGTCCTGGGCAGTTGCCTGTTCTGCAATGTAGTCATCAGCAACATCAGGTCCGGCATCCACCACCACCGAGCTGACCAGGCGCGAGTGGCGCTTGGAGAGCGGCTTGTTGGCCACCAGCATAACCGGCAGGTTCAATCGTTCCGAGGCCCGGAAGACGATTTCTTTGATCACCCGCGGGCAGGCATCGGCATCAATCCAGACGGTCATAGTTGTAGTTGACCGTTATCAATGATGATCTCCTGGCTGCCGTCAGGCATGACCAGGGTCAGGGTTGGCTGATAAAAGACATAGTCCTCATGAAACGGTGCTGCCACAATGCCGCCAAAACCGGTGTTGTCCCCCAGGGCCAGATGGATGGTGCCCAGGATCTTCTCTGCCTCCAGGACGTTGTCCGGTCGGTTGGCCTTGTCATTGGTGCCGATGCCCAGTTCAGCCAGGTTGCGGCAGTTGGGGTTTTCCGCAAACTTGGCCTCCAGGCGCTGGCGTAGCGGATCATCCCCCTCAATCCTTAGCACCTTACCATCAGCAATGGTCAGGGTCAGGGGGCTCTGCAGCTTGGCGGTTGGTCCCCATTCAATTACCATGGTGCCGTGGCTTTCCCCTTCCAGCGGTGCCAGATAGGCCTCGCCAGCCGGAAGGTTGCCAAAGGCGCCATCTGCAGTCAGCAGGCCATCATCCCCTTCTGCATGGCGGCCCTTTTTGCAGATATGCATGGCTGTACCGTTGGGGCATTCCACCGTGGCCCACTCAGCCCGGTTGACCGCTTCCACCAGTCGCTTGGTGCGTGCGGCCAGGGCATGCCAGTCAACGGTCATGGAAGTGGCGAACATATCAGGATCAAAATGGGGCAGGGAGGCAAAGCGTGCCCCGGCATGGCAGGCCAGCTTGCGGAAGTTGGTGTGGCTGGTGGAGTTGTTGGACAGGGCGATGATGATATCAGCCACAGCATCTTTAGCCGCTGCCACAATGGTGCGGGCCCGCTCCAGTCCAACAGGGTCAATGCTCTTTTCAAGCAGAGGCCCCATCAGGCCGGTGGTCTCAAACTGTTCGATAACGGCTTCACCAAACACGGCAGACCAGAGCGCCAGGGGCGGTTCTGCGCCGGAGGCCGGGGTGGCGGGGAAGTCCACAAAGGAGGCGTTGCCATACTGCTGTTCGGCAAAATCAGCTAGTTCCTGTGCTGTGGCATGCAGCCGGATACGGCGGTCACGGTCGTCCTCGCTGATGCTCTCATTGCTGCGGATCAGGTCGCTGAAAACCAGAATCCGTTCATTGGTGCGGTATCCCATGTTAATGGAGAAGAGTGCTATGAAAGAGGGGTGATAGGTGTGCATCGTTGACTCCTTTAGGAAAGTGTCTGGTACTGTAGCATAAAATTAGCCGTGTGGAGTCGCTGACAGTCTATAGGTTAAAATATTTTTTCCCTTGATTTCAGCGGAATGTATATGGTAATCAGGCATACTGTATACAATTTGCGGACGGCTTTTTGTCTGTCAAAATAACTACTTAACGTATCGAAAATATTGGGTTTTGGCGCAACACGGAGGTGGCTGTGGCACAGGTAGTTTTCTCAACTTGGGGTGGAACTGTCGTTGATAACAGAACAGTAAGTGGCGAGCCTGTGGCAGCAAGCTATCGTCTGCCGGTGGCTTTTGACGGCCAGCAGCCGTTGCGTGCCATGATGGGCTGGGACGGCGTGATTGTCTTTGATAAGGACGTTGATGTTCCTGCAATGGCTGCCGAGTATATGCAACGGGTGCAGACCCTGTTCTGCTGCGGTAAATGTACCCCCGGTAAAAAGGGTACCAAGGTGCTGGCTGACCTGCTGCAAAAGGTGCTTAAAGGTGAAGCCAAACCTGGTGATCTTGATCAGGTGGCTGATCTGAATGCGCTGCTGCAAAACTGTAAATGCACTCTCTGCCCCAGCTCAACCAAGCCGGTGCTGGATGCCGTGAACCACTACCGCGCAGATTTTGAGGCACTTTGTGATGGCAGCCGTCAGCCAAAGAATGAGAAGTACCTGCATAAGATTACCGCCCCCTGCATGGACAAGTGTCCGGCCCATATTGATATCCCCAAGTATATTGAAGAAATAAAGAACTACCAATATACCGATGCACTTGCCACCATTCGTGAGAACATGCCGATGCCTGCGGTCTGCGGCCGGGTCTGTCCGCACCCTTGTGAGGCTGCCTGCCGTCGTAAGAATGTGGATGATTCGGTTAATATCATGGTGCTGAAGCGTACAGCCTCTGACTATGAGTGGATGCATAAGATGCAGCACCCTGCCAATACCGCTGTTATGAAGAAAAAGACCGTCGGTATTGTCGGAGCAGGCCCTGCCGGTCTGGCTGCTGCCTACTATCTGGCCCTGCAGGGCTATCGCAGCACCATTTATGAAGCACTACCGGAAGGGTTTGGCGGCGGCATGGTTGCGGTCGGTATTCCAGCCTACCGGATGCCACGTCATATCCTGCAGCGTGATATCGACATCATCCAGTCCATGGGCGTTGAGATCGTCTATAACTGCCGTGTTGGCAAGGACATCTCCCTGGCTGAACTGAAAGCAAAGCATGAGGCCGTGTTCCTGGCTCCCGGCGCCCACCGCTCAAAGCCGATGGGGGTTGAAGGTGAGGACAAAGGCTATAAAGGCTTCCTGACCGGCGGTATTGACTTCCTGCGTGAAGCCTACATGAAGCGTCCCACCGGTATGGGCAAGAAGGTCTGCGTGGTTGGCGGCGGTAACACTGCCATTGACTGCGTCCGGGTTGCCCTGCGTGAAGGTGCTGAAGAATCGGTTCTGCTGTATCGTCGTTCCCGTAAAGAGATGCCTGCTGACGTATGGGAAGTGGATGGCGCTGATGAAGAAGGGGTCAAGTTTGAGTTTCAGGTACTCCCCACCAAGATCATCGTTGACGCCAATGAGCAGGTAACCGGTGTTGAGTGCGTACGGATGGCCATGGGCGAGCCGGATGCATCAGGCCGTCGTCGTCCTGAACCGGTTCCTGGCAGTGAGTTTGTGGTTGAGTGTGACACGGTTATCCCGGCTATTGGTCAGGACGCTGATCTGAGCTTCATTCCGCCGGATATGGGGATTGATATCAGCAAGTGGAACACCGTGATCACCAAGTATATCCCGCTTAAGGATGCTGCCGGCAAGGGGCTGAACGACAGCATGGGTAACCCGCTTTCCCGTACCCTGATCACTGACTGTGACGGTGTATTTGCCGGAGGCGATGCCGAGATCGGTCCTCTGACGGTTGTGGCCTGTATCGGTAATGCCCACCGTGCTGCCAACGTGATTGCACGGTACCTTGAAGAAGGCAAGGCCTATCTGACCGAGCAGGAGATCTTTGAAGACCTGCTGACCTACCTGGGTGTGTACGATAAGAATGAGTCTGTGGCCTGGCTTGATTCTGCTGATCGTGCCGGCCAGAAAGAGGTACATGGCAAAGAGCGTGCCTCCAAGGACAACTATCAGGAAGTGGAATTGGGCTTTGCCGATTCTACTGCTCAGGCTGAAGCTGACCGTTGTTTGCGGTGCTATCGCATGGCAATGGTTGCACTGTAACAAAAACTTAAATTCAGCATAGGATACAAGCAATGGCACACACTGAATGCTGCGATACCAATAAAACCATCACCCTGACCATTGACGGACAGGATGTGCAGGTTCCTGCCGGAACCACCATCCTGGATGCAGCTAGCAAGCTGGGGATCAAGATTCCGACCCTCTGCTGGCTGGATAAGATCTCCACCACCGGTGCCTGCCGCGTCTGCGCCGTGCATGTTGAAGGTGTTGCCCGCCCCATGACCGCCTGTAATACGCCGGTCAAGGAAGGGATCAAGGTTACTACCCAGTCACCTGAACTGGAGCAGATCCGCAGGAAGACCATGGAGCTGATGCTGGTCAACCATCCGCTGGACTGCCCGGTCTGTGATGCAGCTGGTGAGTGTGACCTGCAGGATACCTGCTACGGTCTGGGTGTTGCCAAGCAGGAGTATGCCGCTGATCTTGAGCGTCTGCCGATCCGGTACGACTGGTCGCTGCTGGAAAGCGATCCTAACCGCTGTATCCTCTGTGAAAAGTGCGTCAAGGTCTGTCGTGAGATCACCGGACCTGCAGCCATTCATACCGTCTCCTGCGGTGACCGTGCCCTGATTGATACAGTCAGCGGCAAGCCGCTGGATTGCGACTTCTGTGGTAACTGTATTGCAGCCTGCCCCACCGGCACCCTGATCAGCAAGCCGTTCAAGTTTGCCGGTCGCCCCTGGGCCTTTGAGGTTAAAAACAGCATCTGCGGATTCTGCTCCTCCGGTTGCCAGATTGAATACCATGTCAAGGATGGTAAGGTGGCCCGGGTCACCAGCGACGACAGTACCTACAATAACGGTAACCTCTGCATCAACGGTCGCTTCGGCTACAGCGCCTTCAATGCCCCGGAACGCCTTATCCAACCGCTGGTCAAAGGAGTTGACGGCCAACAGAAACCGGCCTCCTGGGATGCGGCTCTGTCCACGGTTGTCTCCGCCACCAAAGAGATTGTCGCTAGGTACGGAGCTGCCAGTGTGGCCGGTATTGCATCACCCCGCGTCACCAATGAAGAGAACTTCCTGTTCGCCAAGCTGATCACGCAGGCTATCGGTTCAGCCAACCTGGACTCTGAAGCGCGTCTAGGCTATGCCCAGGCCCAGGAACTGCAGGCAAAGATGATCGGCATGACCGGTGCCACCAAGCCGATGGATGCTCTGGAGCAGGCTGGCTGCATCATTGTGCTGGGGTCTGACCTCAAGGGAGAGTCGGCAGGCTTCGCATATCGGGTAATCAAGGCGGCTACCAAGCGGGATGCCAAGCTGATAACTGCCTCAGCGCAGCCCATTACGCTGGACAAGTTCAGTAACAGCAAACTGCGCTACAAGGCCGGCTCTGAAGGGTTTGTTGCCCTAGGTCTGGCCAAGGCTGCCATTAACCAGGGTAAGGCCACTGCAGCCGAAGGGCTTGACAGCTTCAAGCAAGCTGTTGCAGCCGTCAGTTACGATCAGATTCAGGCTGCCACCGGCTTGGATGAGACTGCCTTCAATGATGCCGTATCCTTCATCAACGGTAAGGTAGCTGTGATCTATGGCTATGAATTCATGCGCAGTTCAGATGCAGCTGCGGCGGTTACCGGCGCCCTGAATCTGGCGATCCTGACTGCTGCTGATGTCTATCCTATGGATGAGAAGAACAACACCCAGGGTATGCTGGATATGGGTGTTGCTCCTGCTGCAGGTGGCAAAGACCTGTTTGGCATTGTAGATGGAATTGAGAAGGGTGAGATCCGTTGTCTGTATGTCATGGGCAGTGACCTGCTGCAACTTCCCAACCGGAACAAGGTTGCCGCTGCGCTGCAGAAGCTGGAGTGTCTGGTGGTACTGGATCTGTTCCCCACCGCCACCGCACAGCTTGCCAATGTCGTGTTACCCGCAGCAACGTCTGCAGAGAAGGCAGGCTCATTCACTACTACCGATAACCGTACCCAGAGCTTCAGTGCCGCAGCTAATACCCCTGGCGAGGCACGACCTGATCTGGTTATCCTGGGTGACCTCTTTGCTCGTCTGACCGGCGGTGCCATACCTTCCCTAACGGCCCTGCAACAGGAAATCAAGCCGATTGCCAAGCAAAAGCTGGCTGCTCCGGTACTGGCCTTTGCAGCGCCCCAGGCCCATGCTGCCGGTTCCATGACCCTGCTGGTCGTTCCGTTCCTGCGTCACAACGGCAGCTACACCAGTTGGTCAGAAAACAACCTGCTGGTTGCTGCTGAAGCGGTTATCCGCCTTGGTGCAGCCGATGCCACCCGACTTGGCGTCAAGGATGGCGACAGTGTGACCATTACAGCGTCCGGCGCCTCAGTTACCCTGCCGGTTCAACTGCGTGATGGCATCCCAGCCGGACTTGCCGTTGCCCCAACCCATTTCCCTGCCAGTGGTATCAGCGGGTTGATGACCAAGTCTGCCAGCCTGACTGTGACAATCGCCAAGGGCTAGTAAAGCAGTTCTGGTCGTGGTACTTTCAAGGCGTCGCATGTTGCATGCGGCGCCTTTTTTATTGGGGTGACAGACGAGTGAACTGGCAGATTCAGCAAATACTGCGGCGCAGACGCGGGGCAGAGACAGGGGCGATTCCGGCAGGGCGGGGTGGCGCACTATCGGTCTGTCTGGTCTATCCCAATCACTACTCTGTTGCCATGAGCAGCCTGGGGTTCCAGGCGGTCTATAAGCTGTTTAATGATCAGCCGGATGTTGTCTGTGAACGGGCTTTCCTGCCTGATAGAGAAGAACTTGCACTCTATGAAAAGTCCGGTGACACATTGGTCTCATTTGAGAATGAACGACCTCTGTCTGATTTTGATCTGATTGCCTTTTCCGTCTCCTTTGAACCTGATTTTATCAACATCCCCCGTATCCTTAAGCTGGCGCGCATTAGCGAGCTTTCTGCGGAACGCGGTGATGCTGAACCGTTGGTGCTTGCTGGTGGTGCAGCCTTTTTTATCAATCCCGAGCCAACAGCAGATTTTATTGATCTGATAGCTGTGGGTGAGGGCGAAACCCTGATACCGACGTTGGCTGATTTTCTGGTTCAACAGCAGCATACAGATCGTCAGGAGCTACTCCGGCAAGCGGCAGATTTGCCAGGCATCTACGTTCCCTCACTACCCTTTACCACACCAGTAACAAGACTTTGTGCGGCCAAGGAATCATCACCCTCCTGCTCTGTTGTGCTGACTGATGAAACAGAATTTAACAACATGTATCTGGTGGAGGTCAGCCGGGGCTGTCCACGGGGGTGCCGTTTCTGTGCTGCAGGATTCGTGTATCAGCCATTCCGTCAACAACCGCTGGATTCGCTCAAGGCTGCAGTGATTGAAGGGCTTCAACATCGTAAGACCATCGGTCTGGTTGGTGCCGCAGTCTCTGATCATCGTGATATTGAGGCTCTATGTGAATTTATCGTAGAGCAGGGCGGTTCTCCCTCATTATCTTCATTACGGGTAGACCGCTTGACGCCATCAATGCTTGAGCTGCTGGCAAAATCGGGGCATCGCACGATCTCTCTGGCACCAGAGGGAGGCTCGCAGCGGATGCGTGACATGATCCGGAAGAATCTGACGGATGAGCAGATACTTGATGCTGCAGAGGCGGTTGCCAGGGCTGGCATTCTGAACCTGCGCCTGTATTTTATCATAGGTTTGCCAGGTGAAACCGATGAGGATCTGGAGGCGATGCTGCGTCTAACCGCTGCGATCAAGGATCGCGTGCTTGAACAGGCCCGTGCTCACAAACGGCTGGGAGAAATCACACTGTCGGTGAATCCGTTTATTCCAAAACCGTTTACACCGCTACAGTGGGCAGGTATGTGCCCGCTGGATGAGTTGAAGCGTAAGGTGGCCTGGCTTGAAAAGCAGATCCGTCCTCTGGCAAACGTCAGACTTAAGGTTGAAGAACTGCAGGGCTGTGTGCTGCAGGCGCTACTCTCAAGAGGCGGACGTGAACTGACCCCATTGATTAGTAAGATGGCTGAGGGGGTAAATCTGAAAAAGGCTGCCAAGGCGTGCAGTATCAACCCGGACAGTACGGTGACTACAACGCTTCCTGTTGATGCCGGATTGCCCTGGGATGTTGTTCATTCAGCCGAGCGTAACCGGCTTGAAGTTGACTATCGTGCAGCTATGCAGGTGATAGGAGTGAGTGTATGAAGCAGTGCAGTATCTGTGGTGCAGAGTTTGATGAACATGCAAAGGTTGATTCAGCCTTTCATGAGGCTGGTATCTGGCTGGCAGAGGAGGTCTGGCAGGATGCCGGTGAATTGTGTCCCCAATGTCTTGAAAACCGGGCACATCTGGCGATGATGTATGCCCATGATTGTAACCAGTAAAAACGGCCTCCGATTTGGAGGCCGTTTAGTTTTGGTAGTGTAAATGCAGTTTCTAGTCAACTGACTTTCTCAGAAACGTGGGGATGTCATAGGCATCCTCATCATCAAAGGAAACTGAACCGACATGCCGTGTCGGGCGGGGGCCATCAGCCTTCTGACGCTGATCGCGAATGAAGGTTGGTGTATCAATGCTCACAACGGTGTTGGGTTTTGCAACGGCAGCAATGCTGCTGAAACCACGGTTCCGTTCGGTCTCGCCAAACTTATCGCCAAAGCCGGTAACAATGGCAGTTACCTTGATGGTCTCGCCCATGGTCTCATCAATCACCACACCGATAATGATGTTAGCGTCTTCATGGACCTTCTCATGTACGGTCTTGTTGACGGCATCAAAATCATCCATGGTCATGCTGGAGGAACCGGTAATGTTGACCAGCACACCTTTGGCGCCAGAGACATCAATATCTTCAAGCAGCGGCGAGGAGATTGCCTTGATAGCAGCTTCTATGGCGCGGTTGTCGCCCTCAGCAATACCGATACCCATCATGGCCATGCCGCGCTCACTCATGATCGCTTTAACGTCAGCAAAGTCAACGTTGATGAAACCGGAGGTGGTGATCAGGTCTGAGATGCCCTGCACTGCCTGACGCAGAACGTCATCGGCAGGTTTAAAGGCATCCAGGATACCAAGTGAGCGGGGGGCAATGCTGATCAGGCGATCATTGGGGATGATGATCAGAGAGTCAACATGCTGCTTCAGGGCGCGAACCCCTTCATCTGCCTTGGCCATCCGCTGCTTGCCTTCACGGGAGAAAGGCTTGGTAACGATACCAACAGTAAGTGCGCCAGCTTCACGGGCTGCCTCAGCAATAACCGGGGCAGCGCCGGTACCGGTGCCACCACCCATGCCGGCGGCAATGAAGATCATGTCGGCACCCTTCAGCATATCAACCAGCTTCTCTTTATCTTCCAGGGCGGCATCACGACCCACGTTGGGGTTAGCGCCGGCACCAAGTCCTTTTGTCAGTTGACCACCCAGCTGCAACTTAACCGGTGCCTTTGAGGAGCGAAGGGCTTGGGCATCTGTGTTGGCAACAATAAATTCCACCTTGTTCATGCCGCTGGTCACCATGGTGTTAACGGCATTACCACCGCCGCCACCTACGCCAATGACCTTGATGACCGCACTCTGCTCGATGGTCTCATCAAATTCGAACATCCGCTCCCCCTTGTCTAGAGTCAATATAAGTTGTCAGGGCTGCCTCAAAACTGGTGCGATCCCTTTGTTTCGTAGGTCTTCTTTAGAAAAATTCTTTGAACCAGCTCTTCATCCGCCGGGTGGTTGTATTAAAGATGCTGTCTTCCGATTTGGTTGCCGGAAATTCGCGCGGACCCTGATTGCGGCTTCCGTACACGATGAGTCCGACTCCTGTTGAATAAACCGGTGAATTTACTACATCGGTAAGCCCGCCAATCTTCTGTGGCAGACCGCGCCGAACAGGGAGATTGAAGATTTGCTCAGCCAGCTCAGGCATCCCCTCAAGTATACTCGATCCACCGGTAATTACAACCCCGGATGCAATGGAGTCTTCCAGTCCAGACTTGATAATTTCACGATTTACCAGTGAAAACAGCTCTTCAACGCGGGGACCTAAAATTTCACACAACACATTTCTGGACAGCTCGCGCGGTTTACGGCCACCAACACTGGGAACCTCGATTTTTTCATCCTTGCCCACCAGAGCAGACAGACAGCAACCTTGATTGCGCTTGATCTTTTCAGCTTCAGCAAATGGTGTACGCAGACCTACGGCAATATCATTGGTCAGTTGGTTGCCGCCAAGGGAGATGACCGAGGTATACTTGATGGCGCCGTCGCAGAAGATGGCGATATCGGTGGTGCCGCCGCCGATATCAACCAGACAGACCCCCAGCTCTTTTTCATCTGCCGACAGTACCGCCTCAGAGGATGCCAGCTGCTCAAGCACAATATCGGCAACATCAAGACCTGCCCGATTGCATGATTTAACGATGTTCTGGGCGCTGGCCACCGCACCGGTGACAATATGCACCTTTGCTTCAAGACGGACACCACTCATCCCAAGCGGCTCACGGATGCCGTCCTGCTCATCAATGATAAACTCCTGGGGCAGGATATGGATTACTTCCCGATCCATCGGGATGGCAATCGCCTTGGCTGCGTCAATCACCCGCTTGACATCTTCCTGTGAAACCTCGCGGTTTTTGATGGCGATCACACCCTGGGAGTTGATCCCCTTGATATGTCCACCGGCAATACCGGCGTAGACTGACTTGATCTCGCAACCAGCCATCAGTTCGGCTTCTTCAATCGCCTTTTTAATTGAGGTGACCGTGCTTTCAATATTGATAACCACACCCTTGCGCAGGCCGCTGGATGGGCTGGTGCCAATACCGACAATCTCAATACCATCCTCTGAATGGTTGCCGACAATGGCACAGATCTTTGTCGTGCCGATATCAAGTCCAACGATCAGGTTATCTCTTCTGGCGGACATATGGTTCCTCCCATTAAGCGTTGAACAATCTGTTCAACCCTTTTTAACTACGATCCGGTCGCTATAGTCCAGGTCAATATACTGTAGCCCCGGCTGTTGTGTCATCAGATTCTGGTAAATACGTGCAAAGCGTTGCAGTTTCTTGTCGAAATCATCGGTTCCAATCTTTACAGGCAGGGCACCGGCGGTGGTGTACAGGGTAAAACCGTGGCCCCTATCGTAATGAATCTCCGACACATCCGCAAGGATAAATGAACCATGTTGTTTGAGCGCCTCAATCAGATTACATGCGGTTTTCAAGGCATCTTTGGTTGTTGATGGATCATTGTTCAGATCATCTTCAGCAATTCCGGTTACCACGGGGAAATCAAGGCTGTCCCCAAAGCTTAACGGCTTAAATGGTTCTCCTTTATCATCCAGATAATAGAGAAGGCCCATGTTGATGACTGCCACTGGCTGACGTTCACTGACACTAACGGCAATGGTGCCAGGAAAGAAGCGCTGGACCCGTACCGAAGCGACCCAGGGATTAGAGGATACTTGCTGGCCGATGCTCTTCAGACGGAGTGTCAGCAGGTTCTGGCCTGGCGTTACACCGGTCAGGGCAACAATCTCCTCGTGGGTCAGCCGTTTGGTGCCGCGCACTTCGACTTTCTGCACCGGAAACGGTGTTGCCTGCATCAGCGCGTGGATAGAGGCTGCTATCAGTCCACCCACGAGCAACACCAGCCCTGCACGGCTACCGATTCTGATCAAAGGCAGCAGGTATTTGCGCAGGTCAACCGGTTCCTTCTTGACCTTAAGCTTGTTCGATGCCACCCGTTTATTCTTGGGTGGGCTACCGATATGTCGCAGGTCCGTCATCATGCCGCTTGATTCACTTTAAGACTTGCAGATGCAATAATCCGCTCAACCAGCTCTGTAAAGGAGAGACCAGCACCTTTTTGGGCGATCTCAGGTAGCAGCGACAGAGCGGTCATACCAGGCAGGGTATTAACCTCCAGCAGGTAGCAGTCACCGGCTTCGGTTACCAGGAAGTCAACCCGGCAGTAGCCATCACAGCCCAGCGCCTGGTGGGCCTTCAGCCCCTGCTGCTGCACTTTTTCATACAGGCTGGCATCCAGCCTGGCAGGGAAGAAATGCTCGGCCATGCCGTCGCTGTATTTTGCTTCAAAGTCATAGAACTCGTTTTTGGGTACAATCTCTATAGCGCCAATCGGTTGGTTGTCCAAAATCCCGACCTGCACCTCCTTGCCTTTAATGAATTGTTCAACCAGCACCAGTTGGTCATAGCGAAATGCCTCATCCAGGGCAGCCGGCAGCTCTTCGGCTTTTTTAACGATTGAGACACCGACTGATGATCCCTCCTGCACCGGCTTGACCACGACAGGCAGTCCAAATGGAAGGGTTTCAGCACTGCAGGTTTCACCGCGCCGCAAAGCAATGTAGGGGGTGATGGTCAGCCCGGCAGCGGCAAAGGCCTGTTTGCTGTACAGTTTATGCATGGCCAGGGCGCTGGCCAGTACACCAGAACCGGTGTACGGAATCTGCATCAGCTCCAGCAGCCCCTGGATGCAACCGTCTTCTCCGTAACGACCATGCAGTGCAATAAAGGCCACTTCAATTTTTTCGTCACGCAGTATAGTTGTCACTTCGTTACGAACATCAATGGCGATGCTGTTATAGCCCATCGATAACAAGGCCTGATGGACGGCCATGCCGCTTTTGAGCGACACATCCCGCTCAGCCGATAGTCCTCCCATCAGTACGCCGATCTTTTTCGCCTTCATGGCTCCTCCCCCACAATCCTCACTTCTTCTTCCAACTGTATTCCTGAGGTTGCCAGCACTGCCTGCTTCACCTTTTTAGCAAGCTCCAGACAGTCTGTGGCTGTTGCGCTGCCACGGTTGATCAAAAAATTGCTGTGAAGTTCAGCCATTTGAGCTCCGCCAACGGTCTGCCCACGCATCCCTGCAGCATCAATCAATCTCCAGGCTGCCTGATCCGGTGGATTCTTGAAAAATGATCCGGCACTGGGATAGCCCACATTATGTTTGGTGCGACGCAGTTCAAGGTCCTTGCGAATCTCTTCTTCGGTAGCTGCAGGGTCTGTTGGCTCCAGCTGCAGGGTCGCTGCCAGGATGATGTCACCTGGCTGCAGATCAAGTCGGCGATAGCCATACTCGATCTGGCTGCGGTGTATCTCCTGCACAGCTCCGTGGCGTAACAAACACAATGAATCAGCATGGTCCAACAGACCGTTGCCATAGGCGCCAGCATTCATCCTGATTGCGCCGCCAATGGTGCCGGGAATTCCGGAGATAAAGCCAATGCCACCCAGCCCAAGCTGTTGCCCGAAGCGAACCACCTGCAGATTTTCTGCCCCTGCCCAGGTCTTGATACAGCTGTTATCAACTGCTTCTACACGGTTAAGACGTTCCAGAGATATCACTGCACCGCGGATTCCGCCATCCCGTACCAGTAGGTTATACCCGCCTCCCACCACCATGCGGGGAATCTGCTCTGCATCCAGCCATTTGACCAGTAGCAGCAGGTCTTCCAGGTCTTTGGGCACTGCATACAGGTCTGTTGGCCCTCCCACTTTCAGAGAGGTATGGCGGCTCATCAGCTCATTGCGGAGCAGTAGCCCCCTGAATCCAGCTATATTGACGTTGTTTTCCGCTAGCACTTTTGCCTTACACCTCACATGTGGTAAGCGAGCAATTTTTCGTTCTGGTTCTGGCAGTCAAGGAATGGCGCGGAGGCGTACAATTCAGTACGTCGCACAAGACATTCCGTAGACTGACAGAGCCAGGGCGGAAAAGAGCCGCTTACAGCCGGTTCACCAGTGCTTCACCTGCCTGCCAGATATTCCCAGCCCCCAGCGTAATCACAATATCACCCTCTTTAACGATTCCAGCCAGGTGATCCGGCAGGTCGTTCCGGTCAGCAATGTAAGTCACGTCCCGTTGGCCATGTCGGCGTGTTTCCTCTGCCAGTCGTTCTGCGGTAACACCGGGAATCGGCTGCTCGCTGGCAGCGTAGATATCGGTCAACACCAAAACGTCCGCATCGTAAAAACAGGTCACAAACTCGTTGAACAGCTCCTTGGTGCGACTGTAGCGGTGGGGCTGGAACGCCACCACCAGACGACGCTCAGGCCAGCCATTACGTGCTGCCCCCAGGGTTGCACGGATCTCAGCTGGATGGTGGCCATAGTCATCCACCACCATGATCCCGTTTTTCTCACCCTTGACCGTAAATCGGCGCCCAACACCGCCAAACTGGGCAAACCCTTCCTGGATCTTGTCAAACGGTACATCCAGCTCCAGCGCTACAGCGGTACAGGCCAGGGCGTTCAGTACGTTGTGGGCGCCAGGCATATTGAAGCTGATCTCACCCAGGCGATAGCCCTTGTAGTGGGCGGTAAAGCTGGTCTGGAATCCGTCCAGCTTGACATGGGTGGCACGCAGGTCAGCCTGTGATGAGAGTCCGTAGGTCATGAACCGCTTCTTGATGCGGGGGATGATCTCGTTGATGTTACGGTCTTCCTGGCACAGTACCGCCAGACCGTAGAACGGCACCTTGTTGATAAAGGAGACAAAGGTGTCTTTGATCTGCTCCAGACCGCCGGTGTAGAAATCCAGATGGTCGGCATCAATATTGGTTACCACAGCAATGGTGGGGGAAAGGGTCAGGAACGAGCCATCCGACTCATCCGCCTCAGCCACCAGAAATTTGCCTTGTCCCAGCTTGGCATTGCTGCCCAGGGTATTCAGCTTGCCGCCGATCACGATGGTCGGGTCGATACCGGCATGTGTCAGTACGGTGGCCACCATGGAGGTGGTGGTGGTCTTGCCGTGGGTACCGGCAATGGCGATGCCGTATTTCATCCGCATCAGCTCTGCCAGCATCTCAGCCCGTGGGATGACCGGCACCATACGATGCTTGGCCTCAATCACCTCCGGGTTGTCACTCTGCACTGCTGTTGACGTAACCACCACATCCACATTAGTCAGGTTTTCTGCGGCATGGCCGATGCAGATTTCACCACCCAGCCCCCGCAGCCGTTCAGTGGTATCACTCTCCCGCAGGTCAGAACCGGATACCTTGTAGCCCAGGTTCAACAGCACTTCGGCAATACCGCTCATACCGATGCCACCAATGCCCACAAAGTGAATTTTTTCTATGTTTCCGTACATGGCTGCACCCCTTCCAACATCTGGTCAACAATTACCTTGGCCGCATCCAGACGAGCCAGGGCAGCGGCATTTTCAGCAATCAGTTTCAGTGCGTAGCGGTTCTCCATCAGCCTTGCAATGGCGTTGGACAACCCTTTACCGCCGATCTCCTGTTCCACCAGCATTTCGCAGGCCCCCTTTTTAAGCAGAGCTTCGGCGTTCTTGCGTTGATGGTCATCAGTGGCATGGGGAAACGGCACAAACAGGCAGGCCTTGCCCAGTGCGGTTACCTCGGCAATGGTGGTGGCTCCTGCCCGGCAGATGATCAGCTCTGCTCTGTGATATGCCGTTGCCATGTCATCAATAAAGGGACGGACATCGGCCTCAATACCGTTTGCCTGATAGGCTGCCTGGACCTGCTGCAGGTCTGCCTCACCGGTCTGATGAGTGATCTTTAACCGCGCCTGATACTCCGGGCTTAACTGCGCCACCGCTTGAGGAAGCGCTATATTCAGGGCATGTGCCCCCTGGCTGCCGCCAAAGATGAAAAGCTGGAACGTTTCGCTCTGTTGCTGCTCCTGCACATTCCCGGTCAGCATTTCCAGGATCTGTTTTCTGAGCGGGTTGCCGGTCAGCAGCGTGCAGTCCTTTGGAAAGAACTTTGCCGACTCTTCCAATGAGATAAAGACCTTGTTGGCAACCCGTGACAGCACTTTGTTGGACATGCCGGGCAGGGCGTTCTGTTCATGGATATAGCGTGGGATTTCCATGCCCCGTGCAGCCAGCACCATCGGCAATGATGCATAGCCACCTACCCCAAGGACCAGATCCGGTTTAAACTGCTGCAGTACCTTGCGTGACTGGGCATAGCCATAGAGCATCATGGCCGCCCCTTTTAGTTTTGCCAGGCTGCCTTTGCCACGGATACCGGCGGCTGAGATCAGTTCCAGTTGATAGCCCAGACGCGGGATGGCCCGTGCCTCAATCCCCCGCTCTGACCCGACAAACAGCACCTGGTTGGCGGGATCTCGGGACAGAAACTCTTCTGCCACAGCAATACCGGGAAAAAGGTGTCCGCCAGTGCCGCCACCGGCTACAATCAGTTTCATGGTGCTTCCTTCCCGGTCAGCGGAGCCAGCTTCAGCCCGGCTGAGATGTTCAGCAAAATTCCCACGGCAAACAGACTGATCAACAGTGAACTGCCTCCGTAGCTTAAGAATGGCAACGCCAGTCCCTTGGTTGGAAACAGTCCGGTTACCACCGCCATGTTTACCACCGCCTCAATGGCAAACAGCACCGCAATCCCCAGTGCCAGAAAGCGGCCAAAGGTGTCCTGGGCTGCCATGGCGATCCGCATTGCCCGTTGCACTAGGATAAAGAACATGCCAATGATCACGATCACACCGATGAATCCCAGCTCCTCTCCTATGACTGAGAGGATGAAGTCGGTGTGCGCCTCCGGCAGATAGAACAGTTTCTGCTTGCCTTCACCCAGCCCTTGCCCAAAGAAGCCGCCTGCACCAAAGGCATATTTTGACTGGATAATCTGCCAGCCGATGCCGGTCGGATCCTGCTCAGGGTTCATAAAGGCCTTGATCCGCTTCAAGCGGTAGGCCGAGTTAACCACCAGATAGACCACAAACGGCATTGCCACCATACCGCTGCCCAGGATGAAAATCAGCCGTGTCCCGGCAGCAAACAGCATGATGATGGTAACGGCGGCCAGGGTCAGGGCAGCTCCCATATCCGGTTGCTTCAACAACAGACCCAAAAGGACCATCAGTACCACCATGTAGGGCAGGAAACCTGCTGACAACAGTCGGATACGATCCTGCTTTTTGTCGATCGAATAGGCCATGTACATGATCAACGCGATCTTGGTGAATTCTGATGGTTGCAGATTAAAACCGGGCAGCCTGATCCAGCGTGATGCCCCCTTAACCTTGCCGCCAATACCGGGAATCAGTACCAACACCAACAGGATCAGGCTGAGAAACAACAGCGGTACTGCCCAGCGCCGCCAGACCTGATAATCGATCCGCATGGCAACCAGTGCGCCAGCGCAGCCAACCAGCGCAAAGAGCCCCTGCCGTTTCAGAAAGTACGCGCCATCATGGAAGTTCTTAGCTGCCATGACCGATGATGCCGAGTAGACCATGACGATCCCGAAACTGGTCAGCGCCACCACCATCAGCAGCAGTACCAGATCATACTCTGCCAGCTTGAATGGTTTGCGCAGCATCGCGAGCATCGCCTAAAGCCCCTTTACCGCGGCAATAAAGCGCTGGGCACGCTCTTCGTAATCCTTGAACATGTCAAAACTTGAGCAGGCTGGCGACAACAGTACCACCCCGCCCGGCGCGGTCAGATCGGCACTGAACTGCACCGCTTCTTCCAGTGTTTTGGCCCTGTGTGTAGCTGTTAAAGTTCCAAGTTCTTGCTGCATCCGGTCTGCCGCCTCGCCGATCAGCACCAGATGCCTGACCCGCTGCTGCACCAGTTCTGCCAGCGGTGCATAGGAACCACCCTTGTCCTTACCACCGGCAATCAGGGTGATATTCTCAAAGCTTTCCAGCGCCTTGGCAACGCTGCCCACATTAGTGGCCTTGCTGTCTTCAAAGTAGCGTACACCTGCTACTTCACGCACAAACTCCATCCGGTGGTGCAGTGCCTCAAAACGGTTCAGCAGTTCCAGGCTGGCCTCTCTTTGGCATCCCAGCAGCAGACAGCAGGCCAGGGCAGCCATGATGTTTTCCAGATTGTGTACGCCCTGGAGTTTGAAGCCAGCTGTCGGGATTATCTGCTCCTGTCCGTTGTGGCGGAAGACCAGCTCGCCTGCGCGGCTGAAGATCCCCTCTGCAAGCTCATGTTTGCGGCTGAACGGAAACAGCTGCGCCTTAAGCGACTGGGACGCCTGCCAGACCAGCTGATCATCCCGGTTGACCACGGCAAAGTCATCTTCGGTCTGATTTTCAAAGATCCGTAACTTGGCGTTGATGTACTCCTGATAGCCATGATAACGATCCAGATGGTCTTCAGTGATATTCAGCAGTGCTGCAACCCTGGGCTTGAACTGTTCAATCCACTCCAGTTGGAAAGAGCTGATTTCAGCTGCAACCCGCTCGATTGTTTCACCGGAAGCAGGCAGGTCAATCAGGGGGTCGCCGATGTTACCGCCCACATAGGTGCTAAAGCCATTGGCCTGGAACAGCTCACCAACCAGAGTGGTGGTGGTGGTCTTGCCATTGGTGCCGGTGATGGCCACCAGCGGTGCTGTGATAAAGCGGCTGGCCAGTTCAATTTCGCTCACCACGGCAACACCTGCCTCTGTTGCCTTAAGCAGCAGGGGGTGCTCCTGTGGTACGCCGGGTGATACCACCACCAGATCAGTTGCCGTGAAATCAGCCTCATCATGGCGCCCCAGCACAAGGCGGATGTTCAGCCCTGCCAGTTCAGCCAGCACCGTAGCCAGGGCGGTTTCATTCCGCATATCCGTAGCGGTGACCTGGGCACCCTGTTGTGCCAGAAAACGTGCAGAGGCCACGCCGGTTTTGGCGAGGCCCATGACAGTAATTTTTTTATGTTTCAGTTCCATGTCAGCGCATTTTCAGTGTTGAAATGGCCACCAGGGCCAGGATAATGGTGATGATCCAGAACCGGACAATGATCTTGGGTTCAGCCACCCCCTTTAGTTCAAAGTGATGGTGGATCGGCGCCATGCGGAAGATCCGTTTGCCCCGGTATTTGTAAGAGCCTACCTGGAAGATAACCGAGAGCGCTTCGATCACAAAGATGCCCCCCACAATTACCAGCAGGATCTCTTGCTTGGTCAGCACTGCAATCACTCCCAGCGTACCACCCAGGGAAAGTGAGCCCACATCCCCCATGAATACTTCTGCAGGGTAGGAGTTGAACCAGAGAAAGCCCAGGCCTGCACCCACCATGGCGCCACAGATCACTGCCAGCTCACCGGCGCCAACCACCCGGGGGATCTGCAGATAGGCAGAAAGGGTTGCGTGTCCTGCAATATAGGCAAACAACAGGTAGGTGGCAGCATTGATCGTCACCGGCCCGATTGCCAGGCCATCCAGACCATCGGTCAGGTTGACGGCATTACTGGCCCCCACAATCACCAAAATGACAAACGGAATAAAGAATATCCCCAGGTCCGGGTGAAAATTCTTGAAAAACGGCACATACAGCATCTCATTGAAGCCGGGCGTGACATAGAGGTATACTGCCACGCCGCCTGCCAGCAGCACCTGCCAGAACATCTTTTGTCTGGCCGACAGCCCTTTGGTGTTCTTTTTTACCACCTTGAGATAGTCATCCATGAAGCCGATCAGGCCATAGCCCACAATGATGAACAGGGTCAGCCAGATATAGACGTTTCTCAGGTCAGCCCAAAGCAGGGTAGGCAGAATAATGGCCGTCAGGATTATCAGACCGCCCATGGTGGGGGTACCCTGTTTTTCCAGATGGGATTCCGGCCCATCAGTGCGGATTACCTGCCGGGCCTGTAATCCCTCCAGCTTGCGAATGATCCAGGGCCCCAGCACAAAACAGACAATCAGTGCCGTGATCATGGCGTAGATGCTTCTGAAGGTCAGATACTTGAAGATGTTCAGAATCTTCAGGTTGGATGCCAGGGGGTAGAACAGGTGAAAGAGCATTGGTGTTACACCTCCTGACGATCTGCTGCCCGAAGCAGAGCGGCAATTTTTTCCATCTTCATTCCCCGTGAGCCCTTCACCAGGATCAGATCACCTGAGCCTGCCTGTTTGATGATATCTTTTGCAATTTCCTCATGGCTTGCGGCAGAGATGATTGACTCTGCAGCCATGCCTGCCTCTTCTGCTGCGCGGGCGGTCTCTTTGGTAAGGCTACCCAGCAGATAGAGCCGATCAGCAACAGAGGCCGCCTGCATGCCCAACTGGCGGTGCAGCTCCAGTTCATCTTTGCCCAGCTCCAGCATATCGCCAAAGGCTGCAAGTACACGATTACTGCCCTTGACATCCCGCAGGGTTGCCAAGGCAACTGCACAGGAGGCAGGGTTTGCATTGTAGCTGTCATCAATCAGCAGCCTGTTGTTAGACAACTGCTCCAGATGGAACCGTCCGGTATAGGGGGTAAATGCCTCAAGCCCTTCGGCAATGGTCTCCAGGCCGACCAGCTCCAGCAGCCCGGCTGCTGCGGCAAGGGCGTTATAGATATTGTGCTGTCCCAAAGCCTTGAGCTGGATCGGGATACTGCCTTTGGGAGTAACCAGCTTGAATGCCTGTCCCTCGGTGCCGATTGCCTGGATCTCTTCAGCGCGGACCTCGCCCCGCCGGATACCGAAGCTGATCCTGCGGGCTGAGGGGTTTTGATGCAGGCTGGCAATACGGGGGTCATCGGCATTCACCACCGCAAGGCCGCCATCCTGAATCCGGTGCAGTAGCTCCCCCTTGGCTTGTGCCACAGCCTCGACACTGCCCATGCTCTGCAGGTGGGCAGGATAGGCGTTAAGTGCGATGCCGATTGAAGGACAGGCGATCTCTGCCAGGCGGTCTATCTCACCCGGCTCACTCATCCCCATTTCCAGCACTGCCCAGCAATGTTCCGGTTTCAGTTGAAACAGCATCTGGGGCAGGCCGATCAGGTTGTTCAGGTTGCCGCTGGTTTTTAATCCTTGATCAACCTTGCCAAGAATAGCTGCCAGCATCTCTTTGGTGGTGGTTTTACCATTGCTGCCGGTAACCCCGATCATGGTCAGGGCAAACCGCTTCCGAAAGGCGGCAGCAAGGTCTCCCAGTGCTCGCAGGGTGTCTTGAACCGCGATGCAACTTAAGGTTGCTGGTGGTTGTTGATGCTGCAGCCATGCCTCACTGCAAAGGCTGGTAGTAATGCGCCTGGCTGCAAGCCCGTTAATATAGTCGTGCCCGTCAAACTGATCGCCCTGTAACGGCACAAACAGCTCACCAGGCTTGATGGTGCGTGAGTCGGTTGAAATGCCGGTTATTGGCCCGGTCTCAGGTCCGACCAATCTGCCATTGGTGATGCTTGTCAGTTGTTCTGGGCTGAACATATCAGATCTGCTCCCTGAAGGCGTTGGACGCTTCTTCCCGGTCATCAAAGTGGTGTTTGGTGGTACCGATGATCTGGTAATCTTCGTGCCCCTTGCCTGCCAGCAAAAGGATGTCACCCGGTTTGGCCAGCTGTACACCGAGCCTGATCGCCTCATGGCGGTTTTCAAGCATGACAAAACCCTTGTCCTTGGGGCTGACAGTGAGTTCGTCCAGGCTGTACTCACGCAGTCCCAGCGGAAGAATTCCCTCGCGGATCTGGCGCAAAATCTCGTGGGGATCTTCAGTGCGTGGATTGTCTGAGGTAACAATGGCCAGGTCAGAATAGTCTGCCGCAATCCGTCCCATGATCGGCCGTTTGCCGTTGTCCCGATCTCCTCCGCAGCCGAACACGGTGATGATCCTGGCACTGGCCAGATCCTTCAGGGTGCTTAAAACATTTTCAAGGGCATCGCCGGTATGGGCATAGTCAACCAGGCAGGTCACGCCTGCACTGTTTTCAACACGCTCCAGTCGCCCCGGTACGGTTTTGTGCTGTTCGATCCCCTGTACAATGGCAGGTAAAGGGATGTTGAGCGCGACTCCAGCAGCAGCTGCTGCCAAAATATTGGAAAGGTTAAACCCTCCCAGCAGGCGTGAATGAAACGGTTGTTCTCCTTGTGGCGTCACCAGAATAGCGCTGATTCCGTTAACTGAAGAGGTCATCTCACGGACAGTCACCTCTGCCCCGGAAGCAAGACCATAGCGGATGACCGGACAGGCAGCCGCCTGGATGAACTCTTCTGCTGCAGGATCATCAGCATTGATGACGGCATAGCGTGCTGGTGTGCTGGTGTCCGGCTTTAACAGTTCGCTGAACAGGCGCTGTTTTGCGCTGCTGTAAGCCTGCATGGTGCCGTGATAGTCCAGATGGTCACGGGTCAGGTTGGTAAAGATACCGACATTAAAAATTGCGCCATCTACCCGTCGTTGCTCAAGACTGTGGGAGGAAACCTCCATCACAAACGCCTTTGCACCAGCATCAGCCAACTGGCGGAAGATACCTTGCAGTTCAGTGGATTCCGGTGTGGTATGGCTGGCTTCGATACAGGTGTCGCCAAAGCGGTAGCTGATGGTGCCCAGCACGGCAGCAGGTAGACCGGCAGCGGTGAGGATACCTTCCAGCAGGTAGCTGGTGGTGGTCTTGCCGTTGGTGCCGGTGATGCCGATCAACGGCAGATCACGGGTTGGCTGACCAAAGAAACAGGCGGCCATTAAGGCCATGGCCTGACGCCCGTTTGTTACCTGTACCCAGGGGATCTGTGCAGGTGCATAGGACGGATCTTCCAGCACAATGGCTGCTGCACCGGCAGCAACAGCCTGAGGGATGAAGCGGTGTCCATCAACCTTGGTGCCGTGCAGGGCAAAGAAGAGTGTGCCTGTTGCTACCTGACGGGAGTCGCAGGTAAGTGCCGAGACCGCGACAGAGAGGTCTCCGTGGCTTGCTTGTAACGGTAGTTCATGCAGGAGTTGTTCAAGTCGCATAAATGGTTCCTTATGCCGCTGGTGCCAGACGGACCCAGATCTCATCTGAGCCATGGATAACCTGCCCTGGCTGTGGATGCTGTTCAATGACGCGCCCGCTGCCACGCAGTTGCAAGTTAAGCTGCCGTTTTTCCATTACCTGCAGGACTCGACGCATACTCATGCCCCTGAAGTCCGGCATAGGGGTTCCGGCTCCGGCAACCTCAATGCTGCCGCCTTCTTCTGTACCGGCTATAGTTTGTGGTTTTGCCGCAGGTGCCGGTTGTGCCGGTGCTGCCTGTGTCTTGGGCAGTTCGCAGGCCTTGCCAACCCCGGCCGCCTTCAGGTAGCAGAGCGTATTAAAGGCTATTTCACGGAAAGCCGGAGCAGCAACCACCCCGCCATAGGGGCTGGTTGTCGGCTCATCGATCACCACCAGAATGGTCAACAGCGGTTTTTCTGCCGGAACAAAACCGATAAATGAAGCGGTTCGCTTGGTGGCTGAATAACCTTTGCTGACCGGATCAACCTTTTGGGCTGTGCCGGTCTTGCCTGCCACCCTGAATCCCTCTATGGCGGCATTGGTGGCGGTGCCACCTTTCTGGGTGACCCCTTCCATCATTTGCGAAATTGTTGCGGCGGTCTGGGCTGAAATTACCCGCCGCACGGTTTGAGGCTCAAAACGCTGCAGTTCCAGCCCCGCGCTGTCAGTAACGCGTTCCACAAGGTAGGGCTTCATCAGCAGGCCGCCATTTGCCACTGCAGAGGTGGCAGCCACCAGTTGCAGGGCGGTGATTGAGACCCCCTGCCCAAAGGAGATGGTGGCAATGTCTGTACCATACCAACGGCTGACCGGGCGCAGGCCTCCTGATGCCTCACCGGGCAGGTCAATTCCACTCTTGTCGCCAAAACCGAACGCCTTCAGATAGCGGTGCAGCCGGTCATCCCCCAGCTTCAGGCCGATCTTGGCTGATCCGATATTGCTGGAATATTTCAGCACCTCTGCAACAGAAACCCTGCCGTGGGGGTGATCATCCCTGATAATCCGGCCACCGAATGAGTATCTGCCATTCTCGCAGTTGATGCCGTCACGGGGTGTTACTATTTTTTCCTCAATGGCAGCTGATAGCAAAAAGACCTTGAAGGTTGAGCCGGGCTCAAAATTGTCGCTCACGCAACGGTTGCGCAGGTTAAGCGTAGGATATTGTCTGAATGAGTTAGGGTTAAAGGTCGGGTAGTTGGCCATGGCCAGTACCTTGCCGGTCCAAGGGTCCATCACCAATGCCATACCACTTTTTGCCCTGCTGCCTTCGACCGCCTTGGCAAGCTCTTTTTCCGTGAAATACTGGATGTTCTTATCCAGCGTCAGGTAGAGATTTTTGCCTGGAGCCGCATCCTGTACCACAGCACTTCGTACCGCGACATCCCGCCCAAGAGCATCTCGCTCGGTTAACAGGTAGCCGGTTTTCCCTAGGATGGTGGCGTCATAACGACGCTCCAGACCTTCCAGACCTCCGGGATCCATGCCGGTAAAACCCAGAACATGGGATGCCATCTCAAAGTTAGGATAGAACCGCTTGTTCTCTTTGACAAAACCGATCCCCGGCAGCTTGAGCTGTTTGATCTTTACCGCTGTTTCCGGGGGCAACTGGCGGACAAGCCAGGTAAAGCTCTTTGCTGAATCCAGTTTGCGCTGAAGTTCATGCTGGGGTAACTGGACAAGTGGTGCAAGGGCTGCTGCTGTTCCTGCAGGATCACTGATCCGCTTGGGTTCTGCATAGAGCGAATCCATTTCCAGCGAGACAGCCAGAGGTGCGCCGGTCCGGTCAAAGATGCCGCCCCGCGCCGGTGTGATCGGGATGGTGCGGTGATGCTGACGCTCGGCCAGTTTAACCAGCTGATCGTGCTCAAGTATTTGCAGGTAGAAGCTGCGTGCCGTAACAGCAAGGAAGCCAAAGGCAAACAGGCAGGAGACCATGATGATCCTGACCCGTGCCCACTTTTCCTTGTCGTTTTTCATGCTCTGCTCCCTGCATCTGCTGCGCTGCGTATCATTTTACCAGTATTACCTGCTGATCTTGAGGAACGGTCATGCCTAAATCACGTTTTGCAATTATCTCAATCCGTGCCGGTGTTTTGAGTGATTCTGCCTCAAGCTTCAGACGTTTTTGTTCCTGTTCAAGATCTTTGAGCTGCCGACTTGCCTCACCGATCTGCAGGTTGAGTTCAATCAACCGGAAACGTGACCAGACATGAAAGATTGATACCACGGTTAACAGCACCATGCAGATCATCAGGAACTTGACAATATCCATCCGGCGCGGAGCCAGATCAGCCCCCAGATGTCCTGGAAAGGTAAGTTTGGAACTATCGGTTTTTACCATGCCCATAGATGAGCCCTCCTTCCGGGACTAGCCCAGTTTTTCAGCTACCCGCAATTTGGCACTGCGTGCGCGGGGGTTCCGGTCAGTTTCTTCTGCTCCGGCAATTATCGGTCGCCCGGTCAGGATGCGCAGTTGCGGCTTTTTGTTACAGACGCAGTACGGCATCTTGGGGGGGCAGGTGCATCCGGTTGCTGCCTCACGAAACAGGTGCTTCACGATCCGATCCTCAAGGGAGTGGAACGAGATCACGGCAATGCGGCCACCCGGTTTCAGGGCTGCTATTCCTGCGCTAACCCCCTGCTGTACCTGCTCCAGTTCCTGATTAACTGCGATCCGTAACCCCTGGAAAGTACGGGTTGCCGGGTGAATCCGGTCTTCGTGAAAGCGTCGTGGAATCGTGCCTGCCACAAGATCTGCCAACTGAAGTGTCGTGGTAATCGGCGTTTCCTGGCGGACCTGCACAATCCTTAAAGCGATCTTTTTTGCCCAGCGCTCTTCGCCAAACTCCTTGATGATCTGTTCCAGCTCCTGGGCTGAGCATTCCTGCAGCAGATCTGCGGCAGAGTCACCACAGCTGCGATCCATCCGCATATCCAGTGGCCCATCAAGCCGGAAGCTGAAGCCGCGCTCATCGGTATCCAGTTGGTGCGACGACACACCAAGGTCCAGTAGCAGGCCGTCAAGTGCGCTGATCCCTTCCTTTTTTAATAGCTCTGCCAGATCTCCAAAACTGCCCTGCACCGGTTTGAAGCTTGGGCCAAAACGACGAAGTCGTTCAGATGCTGCAGCCAAGGCTGATTGGTCCCGATCAATGCCGATCAACAGGCCATCCGGGCCGATCTGCTCCAGAATCAGCTCGCTGTGACCCCCGCCACCCAGGGTGCCGTCCAGATAGGTGCCGCCGGGGCAGGGGGCCAGTTGTTCAATGACCTCCCTGGCCAGCACTGACAGGTGATGAAATTGTTCCATCTATATGCCAAGCGATGCCAGCGAGGCGGAATCCTGCGGGAAATTACACTCGTCCTGGGCATTGACACGGGCGTAGACTTCACTTGACCAGATATCAAAACGTCTGCCCATACCAACCATGACCAGATCCCGCTCAAACCCGGCATGCAGTCGTAGTGACGGAGGAATCAGGACCCGCCCAAGTTTGTCGGCAGCACACTCCTGTGCAGGGCCCAAAACCAGACGCTTCAGGCTGTTCAACTGCGCCAGAGGCAGGCCACCCTCATTATTCTGAATCTTTTTTTCAAGTTCTCGCCACTCTGCCAGGGGGTAAACAGAGAGACCGCGTCCGTAGCTGCCGTCATCAAACAAAACCGGCGAGGCCTTGGTAATGACAAAGCGCTCGTCATTAAAAGTAGTTGCCAGCAGCTCCCGGAACTTTGCAGGAATGCTGGTACGCCCTTTTGTATCGATGGTGGTCAGGCTCTCGCCGCTGAACATGGTGCTCCTCTGCTGGGTATCTTTGCCACTAATTTCCACTTTTTTCCACTTTGCGTCAAAACTATACCAGTAGTCAAGGGGCTGTCAAGAACAAAACTTTTATTGTTTTTATTGTTTTTTGCGACTTGAACCATATACTTGCAACCTTCCAAGGTTATGGTTCCATGACTGGAGTGGAAGTGCGGAAAAGGGTATCGGTTCGCAAGCCTGTTCTGGTTGTGCAGGACAAACCTGGATATCTGCCGTTCTCAAAAGGCGCTGGAGGATAGCTGCTGTTTCACCAGATCTTAACATCATTATTGACCACTTACGACCCTTCTTGAATGGTCGTAAGTGGTCAATAATGGCATAGATGGCCACAGCACTTCTGGACAGGGCTACTCAATCATTGCAAAATTGGCGAAACAGAGAGTGAAAGCTGGAGGATCAAAACAAGAAACTCAGACTAAAATAAACCGCCGGGCAGGTCAATTTTGGCCGCCGGTGGAGATGACAGATTTCAATACCGATTGACAGGTCAAAAACCGACCGAGAACGGCGATGAATATGATTAAGGGTCATGACTAGAACAGCGCGCTAGAAAGTGTGCTAACATCTAGTCATCCCCATAAAAAATGCAAAATCGTTACTTCTCTTTAACACAAGACACTAAAAAACACACAAGACATTCATTATTACAAATAATTTAATATCATGACATCTTTTAAAAACTACGGCTGTAAAGAAAGTAAACATGAGAAAACAATCTGCTTGAGCCCCACACACAACTTCATCATGATTTCCACTTCAGCAAACATCCATAATAAGACACATCAGATCCGATCATGGTGAACATGAAAGCTGAGCGTAGCCCCGGTAACGGTACTGCGTCCAGTGTAAAAAAATATGACACACCAGATCCCCTGCAGGAACAGGATCAGGGCCGGACTCCAGATACTGGTAAGCCCTGCAACGAGTTGAGCAGGCGCGCTTGCTTCCCCCCCCAGCAGCCAGACCATGACAAAGGCGTACAGCAGACCTACCAAGCCCATGACCTGGTAGGCAGAGATCCTGCCTGCGCCGCGATAGTCGGCCCGCATGGTCTCGGAAAAGGAACGCCAGCCCTGGGTAACTGTGGTGGCCAACAGAAAGGCAACGGCATGGTGAGCCCCAAGAAACAGTGCTGTCGCCAGCAAGCCACAGGCGGTATACAGCACGGCTGTTATGGCCTGGATCGGAATAACCTCAACCCCCTCCATATCCCCCGCATAGGCAACCTTCTTGGTGCTGCCCTGAAAAACAAAGCCACGACCACTGAAAAGCCGGTTCAACAATCCACCATCCTGTGAAACCGGTTTACCATAGCAGCAGCCGAAGCTGATGCAGGCCAACCGCCCCAGACCCTCACCAAAGGCATAGGCGATCGCAATGGCAGCGTAGGCAGCCATGACCGGGATCTGAAAGCCCAGCTGCGGACCAACCAGCCGGTTCAGCAGACCGATCAGAAACGGGGTGATGATGATCCCCACAAAGACTGCGCCCCCCACGGTAAAGGTGTGAGCCTTTTTCTCTACGATCCGCGCCACCAGCCGTGAGGCCGGCACGCAGCAGCAGAGCAGGGCTGCAGCCAGCAGGGCCGTACCCAGCGGCGGCACGCCAACCGACCCCAGCAACACCAACAGCACGGCTACGGCCACCAGATAGGCGTTGGCGGTCAAAAGGCCGTACCAGGTGAAGTTGATCCCCTGCCAGCTTCCCAGCTCGTTTTTACGCTCCGGCACGGTTGCAAAGATCTGCCAGCGTTCAGCCGGCAAAAAACGAAAACCCCACCAGAGGTAGGCAGCAAGCAGGAATGTTGCGATCAGCAGGAACAGGACTGCAGACATGGGCTCTCCCCAAACGTGGAATAACCGGCATCCGGCCTGGGACCGGGCTGCAGGATGGTACTGTAGGTATCTGATGCGTGTGGTGCCTTTGCCAGCACAAAGCTCCGGGCGCTCTCTCCCATCAGGGAAAGAATCAGGCGATTGGCGCTCATACTGCGGATTGCGCCGGTCAGTGCATCCTGTTCCCCGGCGCTGAACACCATGCCGGTCTCGCCGCCAATCATCAATTCACAGGGCCCCCCGGCATCAGAAACAATCACCGGCAGCCCTGATGCCTGAGCCTCCAACACCACGTTGCCGAAGGTGTCGGTGGCGCTGGGGAAGACAAACAGGTCTGCTGAGGCATAGGCCCGCTGCAGTTCTTCACCCTGCAGATAGCCGGTAAACAGCGCCGGATACCCGGCAAGGGACTGCTCCATCTCAGTGCGGTAGGGACCGTCGCCGATGATTGCCAGACAGAGCTCCGCTCCTTCATCCACCAGCCTGCAAAAGGCCTCCACCAGCAGATCAAGCCCCTTTTCCCGCGAGACCCGGCCAACATAGAGCAGGGTTGTCCTGCCGCTAAGGCCGCGCTCAAGCCAATATCGTTCGACCCGCTTATCCGGCCTGAACTGTTCCGTATCAACCCAGCGCGGCAGCGGCTTCATCTTCTCCAGCGGCAGGCCGTGGGAGAGCAGCTGTTCCCGCGTACCGGCAGACGGAACCAGCACCTCTTCCATCTGGTTATAGAACCAGATCATATAACTCCAGGCCGCCTGCTCCAGAAACTCGTCATTGGTCAGGCTGCGGACATACTGGGGAATATCGGTATGATAGGTGCCTGCCACCGGGATGTTCATCAGCCGGGCGATCAACAGCCCCAACAGGCCGACCGTACCTGGGGTGCTGACATGGATACGGGTGATCCCCTCCTTCTCGATGTAATTCAGCACATCCAGAATCGGCGGGAAGCTGAGCTTCAGTTCAGGATATTCCGGCAGCACGAAATCACCCACCGCCTGGAACTGTTTCACCCCTGCGGGTGCGGCCTGACTGCCATCGCCGGAGGTGATCACGGTCAGGCTGATCCCGCGTTCCTGTGCGGTCTTGATCAGACGCCGGATCGTCATGGCCACGCCGTTGATCTCATCCAGCGTATCGGTGAACAGGGCGATCTTCTCCTCTGCAGGCGGAAACGGGATCTCCGGCAGTCGCTCCGCTATTTCACGGATCAGCTCCTTGCCCTTGTGCTGGTGATGGAAGGCCAGGTAGTAGGGGGAGATCAGCAGATGCACCAGGCCGATGGTGCCTGCCGTATTGAGATAATCGAAAAAACCGGCCTGCATGGAGAGCGACATGAAGCGGTTGGTGTACTGATACAGAATCCGGTTTGCCAACCGGCTGGTGACCATGAAGATCTTCCGGTTCAGGTCGGCCCCCTTGATCCCTTCCAGAAAGAGGGCATCATTGAGCAGTTGCCGGGCCTCGCTATCCAGCAGCTCTTCAAAGCTGAGCTCCCGGGATGATCGCTTTTCAGGCAGATTTTTCAGCACGAACAGCCTGATCTTTTCCACAAAGGAACCTTTGTCGGTCCCCAGATTGAAAAAACGGTCCAGAAGGGCGCTGACAAAAGGGGTGGCGCTTCGCCTGCGCTCGCCGAAGCGCTCGCGATAAAAGCTGTGGGCCACACCATAGAGGCTGTGGGCCATGGTCAACGGCCCGCCATGATCGCCCTCTGCCCAGGTACTGCCTTCACGGACAGCGTCAAGAAAGGTGTCAAGATCCTCACCCTGGTGGCTGCAGGTGTGGGCCCGTGCAATGAACAGACCACCATGATCATCGGAGCCGCCAACCAGCCCCTTCCGCCAGGGGGTAGGCCCCGGGGGGGTGATCCGGTGCTGCTCAGCTAGCCGTTCGATAAGTGCCGGAGTCAGCGACCCGACCATCCGGGCAGTGACATCGTTAAAGCGGCGGGCCCGGCAGCCGTTCTGCACCTCAAAGGTGTTAAAAAGCAGCAGGCTCTTTTCAATAATATCGATGGTCAGCTTGTCGTTCTGGGCATAGAGCGGATGGGCCAGAAAATAGGCAATCCCTTGCTGGTTCAGGAAGGCAACCAGCTCGTACACATTTTTACGCAGCCCCATGATCTCGCCAAACTGGGCCTCGGAGATGTGCAGCACAACAACATGGGCCTTGCAGTCGTTTTCAGGAAAGTGGGTGGTGATCTCGGCGCTGATGAAGGTCCTGGGCAGATGGGCGATCTCTAGTGCCCCGCCGATGGCGTTGTGATCAGTGATGGTGACATACTCCATCCCCCGCGCCAGGGCGGTCTGGTAGAGCTGCCGGGGCGAGGTGTAGCTCTCCGGGCAGTTGAATTTACGCATGGCCCAGTAGGTTGGCTTGTTGGAGTAGCTGGAATGGACGTGCAGGTCTGCTTTAAAGGTCTTCATGGCTGCCTCTCGCGGGTTACAGCGGTTACGCCTGGCCTGAACAGGGTCACGGTTGCGTTGCATACATTCTTCTGCTGATTGCATCCTAGCAGCCCACTGTTACATTCAGGTTAAGGTGGTGCAATAATCACGTTGCTTCCTGATTAGTTGTGTTTAAAAGCGCTCCCCAGACCCAGAGTTCGACGAATATCCCACACCTTCATAAACAGGGGATCAAAGCGTTCATGGCGGACCTGCTCCTCTTCCCGTTGCCAGAAAAAAAGCCCGGATACCGGATAGAGATAGCCGAAAGGGTAGGCGGTCAGACTGGGACGCTGCCGGGCCAGCAGCTCCACCGGGTAGCGGTACTGCAGCTCACGCTGCCGTACCAGTTGCAGTGCATGCTGCCGCACCAGACTTGCCCGCAGCAGCAGCCTGTCAGACTCCTGCTGTCCGCCCAGTGCGTCACGATGCTTTACGGTCAGGGCCTGCAGAGTCAGGCTCCGGTGCCGGGCCCGCAAGGCGGTCATCTGCAGGGCATCAGCAAGTTCTTGCGATAGTGCGAGCGGTCCTTCGGCAACGCTGTTGTTCCGACGCAGGCGGGTAATCCGGGCAGTCAGACGGTCCGTGACCTCCTCCATCTGCTCGGCATAGCGTTTCAGATCCGTTGCCGGTCCGTTGAGCAGGGCCGCACATGCCGCGTTGTCGGCATCATGCAGCAGCCAGCGGTACGAAAACTCCGGCGCAGGCTGAAACGGCAGATCAAAGGGGGCGGGCAGTTCTGAAAAGGGGGTGGCTGCCGCCAGATACCGCAACAGCTCCTGCTGTTTAAGAAAATGGTTCTGTAGCTGCAACGCCCGCTGCCACTGCCTGATCAGCTCCCGGTCCGGCAGTAGTTCGGCCAGACGGGAGAGCGGCGCCGTGCTCCGCAACCGGCCATTGTCACGGTACTGCCAGGACCAGCGGGCAATACTCCAGTCCATCAGCCAATACCCCCATTCCCAGCCGGTTGAAAAGGTCAGGTGGCCATGTACCCCTACCTTTTCCATCACCTGGATATCATCCCAGCGGCTATCCAGATACGGTAACAGCAGCAGCGGCACTGAACTGTCAAAGCCGACCCAGTAGGAGGACTCCGGCCAGTACCAGGTCTGGCGACCGGCCACCTCTGCCTTGGCTGCCTCAAGCATGAAGCACTGGTTGCGGTTGCCGTAGACCGGGGCCTTGTCTTCCGATACCGAGTAGCACATCACGGTATGGATCAGGATACCGCTTGCCGGATGCAGAGGGCGTCGCACCTTTTCCTCGCCCCGGCCGCTGATGACATGGGTGGCGTAGAGCAGTGGACGTCCGTACTGCCGGTCCACCAGTTGCTCAAGATGTCGCTGGGCGCTGGGCAGCAGCCTGCTGATCAGCGGCAGGTGCTCCCCCATCATTGATTCAAGGGTGATAAAATCCCAGGGCACCTGAAACAGCCAGGCCAGGGTCTGCTCAACCTGACGGCGATGGGTAGGCAGTGGATGCAGCAGGGTTATTGCCTGAAAGGCCTGTTGCTGCAGCATGGCCAGTGAGATCTCAACCCCGCAGCGGATGCCGCGGCTATGGGCGTAGGCAACGATCCGGCGGGCATGGGCAGGCCAGGCAGCGCGGTCCACCTCCCGCAGCAGAAAAAACTGAAAGCTGTTCTGGCCGTTGCGCACCAACCAGTCCAGATAGGCGGTCACGTCCTCAAAGCCCCCCGGCCGCAACGGATCATGCAGTTGTTCCGTCAACTCCATCGGGTGCAGGGTATGTAGATGAAAACCCTGATGCAGGAAACGTGGCTGCCCGGAAAAACTGAACACCGTCGGCAGCGGCCAGGCACGGTAGCGCGGAAAAATGGTCTGCCGTGGATGTACAAACCTGATCTTCAGCTGTTCCTGCAGCAGGCCGTAAAGACCGGCACTGACCCCTTCCGGACTGGTGGCGTGCAGTTGCAGTACGGTTCGTGCCCCTTGGCAACGGGAACGCCAGCGGTAGCCCTGATCCGGCACCTTTCCTGCGACAGCCGGAGGTATCCGGTCAGGCAACTGCAGGATCACCGCGCCATTACGATTGAGCGTTATGTCTGATTGAGGGAATATGCGGCGCAGCAGTTGCAGCGTATCATCCACAGCGGTTTTGGCAGGTGCCGATGCCATCACCTGGGCCGGTGCGTGGATTGAGATGGTCAGCCGGGAGGCAGCGTCAGCCGTTGTGCTGAAAGACAGTAGCAGCAGGCATGGCAGCAGCAGATAAAGGACAGCGCTGAGGATGGAGCGGGACAAGCGTGCCAATATCCCGGAGGTAGCAGGGAGGTAAGGAGGGTCTGACAACCCTGGCAACTGTTTTAGCACCCTGTTGCTAAAAGTGAGCGCACCCTGATGTCGGTCTCCACCAAAGGCCGGATGAAACCCTGGGTAAATCTGCTGGCCACACCATGTCTAAGCTGATTCTGCAGCAGGTCTTCGGCAAAACGGACCCTGCCGGGCTGAAAAAGCAGGATATCAGTGCTGCTGCCGGGGCGGTAGAGGCTCTTGGGCTGTCCTTTTTTCAGATACATGCCGACCGTGATCTGCCGGGGATCATCATAGCCCTGGTCGCTGTAGGCCTGCACAATATCACCGATCATGAGGGCTACCACCTCCACCATAGCCACCAACCCGACCTGACTGCCCCCCTCGACATCAGTATCGATCAAGGTTACCACCCGTTTGTTCTTGGAATAGGGGGTGACCATGCTGACCACAGCGGTGGGGTTGCAGCAGTGATAGGCGCCGTCAATGCTGTAGAAATCAACCACCTGCCCGCTGACCGGGGTATGGTTGTAGTGATACTTGTCCGGGGTCAGGCGAAATACGGCAAAATCACCGTTTGCAAAACGATGGTGCCAGAAGCTGCGTTCAGGCCCGATCAGCTCTTTAAAGCTGAAAAACTTGTCTTTCAGAAAGAACAGCTCTGTCTCCTGCAACGAGCCCAGGATCACCCGTGCATCGGCCGGAGAGACCACTGCAGCCGGATCATCCGGCAGCGGGCGGCAGTCCTCGTACCGGATCTTGCGTTCAAAGACCTTGCGGGCCGTATCCAGCGTGTGCGGTGGATCAAGACATTCTTCAAGATCAATGCCGCAGCTGGCTGCAAAGCCCTGACGGTTTAAGAGCGGACGATCAAAATTGACCGCCCCGAGGATTCTGGATGACCAGCTGCTGGTCAGCAGACGGAACAGCCCGCTGCTGTTTTCCCGAACCTGATGGTAGAGCAGTTGCACCATCCGGTCACCCAGCAGCTGCTCGGTCATCACTGCGCCGCTATCCCGCTCGATATACTGGTGCAGCAGCATCCAGTTCACTCCTTCCGGCCATGGGCTGTTGTTGATCATGATGCACCTTCACCAGCAGCAGGTTCATCAGCCGTTGCAGGGTCGGGATATCAGCCTGTTCCTGCAGGACATCCTGTCTGATCAGCGTCATAAACTGATCAGCACCCTGCCCCTGCAGGGTCAGCAGCAAGGCCTTACGCAGCGGTTCATCCAGCTCTGCAGCCTGGTGATCAAGTGTGCAGCATTCGCCTTGCAACAGATCAAAGGCCTCAGCCATCTGCTCCTTACGCAGGGTGGTGCGGTAGTATTCTTCAGCCCCGGTATTGAAATCATGGGCCTCGGTTTTCAGGGCAGACCTGCTGCCAAGCTGTTCAAGGATACCACCTGTCAGACGTCCGCTGGCAGCGTACTGTTCCGGCTCCCTGATCCGCTGTTCAAGGTCGTTCATGGTTTCTTGCAGCCCCATCTGCTCGATCAGGTCAGCAGCATCCTCCCGCAGGACACGCAGCAGCGCTAACCGGTAGTCAAAGACAGGCACCCGTAGATAACCGGGATACCGTTTACTGGGGCGCACCCCCTGGGTCCTGGTGATAATCCGCTGCAGGAAGCTATTGGTAGTATCCTTGCGGACAAAGAAGGTGGGCAGGCCGATGGCTGCCCCAAAGAAGATCTGCCGACGCTCACTCTCCAGTGACGGATCATCCGGTATGCTACGGTGATCTACCCCTTGCGCCATATACTTATAGGCCAGGGCCGTGATCAGGGTCTGCAGGTCTGCAGCCCGGCCCATATCCCCTTGAAAGGTCTGAAACAGACTGTAATGACGCCCCTCAAACCCGGAAAATCCCATTTTGGCAAACTCACGCTGTTTGTAGAGCAGGTAGACCGACATCTGCTCATCAAAGACCCCCATATCAGCCAGGTCACGCCGCAGCAGGTCGGTGTTGCCCGGTTGGCCGTTCAGGGCCGGGCTGCGATCAGTTGAAAGCAGGCAGACCAGATAATCCACCAGACGGTAATCCGGCACAAAATCACCCTTCAGACCAAAGGCACGGCTGATAAAGGAATCCACTGCCGGAGGACCAAACGGCGTAACTGATTGTCCGAAAATGGAGATATCCGCCTTCTTGCGCCAGCGTCGCCAGAGCATCCGCAGATGGGTGTAATCCAGCTCATGGGGCAGGAACCCCAACGCCTTTTCTGGGTGAAAATCACTGTAGGCCAGCCGGAACGGGGCAGCGGTGTAGGAACCGACGAACAGCGGCAGAAAATGCTCACTGATCTTGATGGTCAGATCACCCAGCAGCTTTTCGTGGGCGGCCTTGAAGCCTGATCCGCTGTCCTGCATGGCTGCAGTCAGCCTGCGGCTACCGATGCTAATATGGGTGCCGTTGTTGGCCAGACTGACATTGGAAACATTGGGCAGCACCACCAGATTGTTAAGGATGATCCCGGCATCCTTCAGCTTGGCCACGGCATTGAGCTGGCTGCGGGACAGGACCTGGTGGCAGAGCTGCATGTAGCGGAACTTGTCTTCCCCACGATCCCAGCCGGAAAGGCAGGGGCTCATGAACAGCTCACGGTAGAAACTGTCCGGGATATGGTCGTTCAGCTCCTTTTGACGCACCGGCGGATGGGGAGCAAAGTAGGCCATGGCCTGCTGGCCATGTTCGGTGATGCCAAAGGCCTGATTGGCGTACAGAATCAACAGCTGGGTCATCAGGAAACGGATGGCGGTCTCCCGGGCAATGGCAGCACCCATGCCGCTCCGGGGGGTCAGGGAAACCACGTTAAAGGAGAAGGTTTCAGGCGAGGTGTTGTCGTTCAGGTAGTGCCCCAGCAGCCGGATACCGGTCTGTCGGATCAGGTCAGGCAGGATCTGCTGAGATCCGATCAGGTCGGCCAGGGCCAGTTTGATCAGGTAACTGATCGGCAGACGCAGCATGACCTTGCCATCTGCAGCATGAAAGAAAAAACGTGCCGAATCAGCACGCTGTCCAGCTGCAGGGTTCTGTTTATCTGCCAGCAGATCCTGCTCAAGCACCTGACGGGCATAGCTTGAAAGCCGTTTAAGGGGAAAACGGACCCAGCTGTTTTCCCAGACATTACTGCTATTATCAGCCAGAAACCGTTCCAGATCAGCCACCGCCCGGTGGGAGGTCTCGCCGGATGCGGCACGTTTCATCATATTGGCAAAGTAGTTTGACTGCTCAATAATCAGCGGCAGATCAACATGCCGCCTGTCTCCGGCCACCACCGCCTGCAGCTCACTTTCAGACCCGGCAGTCACATCCCCCACTGAAAAAGGGAGCGAGCTAATGATGGTTTCCGGGCGATCCAGACAGACACCGGCAAGGCTCAGGGCCTGGCGGACACTGTCCGGTTCCTGCTTATGTTCTCTGCCAATTGTTGTGTACCGTGGGCGTGGCAATTCCGGCATGGAGGCCTCATCAACTCTGAAAGGGTAACATGCTGTAACAGTACCCTTGCAGTATGTCAGAACTGCGGGCAACAGGTAACAATCAGGTAAATTTTTGACAGATCGCCGCAGCAAATAAGATAATTTTAAAAAGCCTTTTCAAAGTGACAGACACCTGTCACCGACATTTGGTATGGTGTCCAGTCAAAATGCAGATATTCTTTATAATGCCACCTACACCGCCCCTGCACATGAAGCCAAAATACTACGCATCCAAAGGGAATTATTCACTTTTATGTATAAGTATGCCAATAAGATTGATGCTCTTACCGCAATATTAAAAAGACTTGATACCGGTGAACAGCTGAACCCGGAACTCCTTGCCCAGGATTTTCATGTAGGAGTACGCACCATCTACCGTTACCTGAACCATCTCCAGGCAGCCGGTTATCCGATCTACTTTGACAAGGCCGACAAAAGCTACCGCTTTCTGAATAACTTCAGGCTGACACAGATGAAAACCGGGGGAACGGACGAGGCCTTTGCCCTGCACCCGATTAACAAGATGAGCGGGGTGGCCATTGCCACCTTCCGCACCACCGGCGAATGTATCCATAAAAACATGGCCATGATCCGTCTGATGGGCTGTCCAAGCTGGGACGGCTGCAGGGGCAATTTCAGACAGGCTGACTGGTGGCGTGATTCAGGGCTGCTTGCCATGGCAGACGAGGTGATTGCAACTGGGCGGGAGATCCGTCGCGACATTACCGTGACGATTGACAAGCGTGAACGCTGGATACAGGCCCACCTGACCCTGGTCAAGCAGGAAAAAGGCACCTACCTGGTATTTCTGGCCCAGGACCTCTCACCACGGATGCATAAGGAGATACAGGTAGCCCGCTTCTTTGCCGCCATGAACCAGTCTCCCAACCTGATTCTGGTCACCGATACCCAGGGCGTTATTGAACATGTCAGTGACCGGGTGGAAGAGATGACCGGTTATTCTGCAGAAGAGTTGATCGGCTGCACCCCCGCCATCCTCAAATCAGGTCAGACACCGCCTGAACTGTATCAAAACCTGTGGAGCACCATCAGCCGGGGTTATACCTGGAGCGGTGAACTGCTGAACCGTAAAAAAAACGGCGAGCAGTACTGGCAACACCTTCATATTGCACCGATCCGCAATCATCATAACGGCATCTCCCGCTACGTGGGGGTTATGGAAGATATCTCACGACAAAAACTGCTGGAAGATGAGATCTATGCCTATGCCATCAGTGACCGGATCACCGGCCTGTACAACCGCAAGATTCTGATTGAACTGGCAAACCGTGACATTACGGCTGCACTGCGTTATGGACGGGCCATGACCCTGCTGGTTGTGGATATTGACCACTTCAAAGAGGTTAACGACCGGTTCGGCTATCCGGCCGGCAACCAGTACATGCAGCAACTGGCTGAAATATGCCGTGCATCAGTACGGACCTCAGATCTGATTGGGCGGATCGGTAAAGACTCTTTTGCTATCCTGCTGACTGAATCAGCACTTGCCGATGCCCTGCAGGTGGCTGAACGGATACGGGAAAAAGCCGGGCAGATCAGTATTCCTGCTGCTGAAGGGACGTTTGCCTGCACGGTAAGTATTGGCGGCACCGCTCTTACCCCGCACCACGAAAACATGGAACAGCTGGTGCTGGAATGCGAAGGCCTACTCCAGAATTATCAGGCCCAACAGCGGACAAACGCCTGCATAGGTTTCAGCGAGGCAGCGCCCCTGTAATGGAAAGGTCTTCCCAATACCGAATACGTCAACACTGGCTGGCGCTGCTTATTGCCCTTGCCCTGCTTGGCAGTATTGTTGTCTATAACCTGATTGCCATGCGTCAGCGGATTATCAGCCAGGAACAGCAGCGGCTGACCATCCAGGCCAGGGTGATCGACAAAAACATTGAACGTCAGCTTGAGGCAACCAGCCTGGCTCTTGAAGGAATTACCAAAGATTTGCCAACACTGGATCCTGTACAGTCCAACAAGCGTTTAAGCGTATTGGCCGATGCCATGCCTGGTATACATACCCTGTTTTTTACTGATGCAACAGGTAACATTCTGGCTGCCAACCAGCCAGCTCTGATCGGCAGGAGTGTGGCCGCCAGTCAGTTCTTTGCTGAACCTCGTCAACACCACAATCCTGATACGCTCTACATTTCTCCGCCGTTCAAATTAGCCACAAACGGGTATGTCTTTAATCTCACAAAAACGATCCCCGGTCATGACGGCCGGTTCAACGGGATTGTCACTGCCGGGGTTGATCCTGACTATTTTGAAACCATTCTGGAATCAACCCGCTACGCTCCAGATATGTGTAACTCCATCAACCACGGTGACGGGCTCCGCTTCATGACCATGCCCTACCTTGAAGGACAGATCGGCAAAAATCTGGCGGTACCCGGTTCGTTGTTTACCCGCCACAGAAAGAGCGGCAAGCAGGAAAATATCTATACTGGCACCACCTACGCCACTGGTGAATACCGTATGGCAGCGCTGCTGACCCTGCAGCCCAAAGAACTGAAGATGGACAAACCACTGGTAATCCTCGTCAGCCGCAGCCCTGATGCAATCCTGAAAAGCTGGAAAAATGAGACGATCTTTCAGGGACTGCTGTTTCTGGTGGCCTGCATCGGCAGTGCAGCCGGGCTGGTTCTGCTGCACCGGCGTCAGGCTCAATTTGAAAAACAGGCACTACGAGCAGAGGCGATGGTGCAGGTTCGGTATGAACTGCTGGAATACGCCACCATGCACACGGTTGATGAACTGCTGCAGTACGCCCTTGATGAAGTCTGCCAGATCAGCAACAGCCCGATCGGGTTTTATCATTTTGTTGACCCGGATCAGCAAACCCTGACCCTGCAGGCCTGGTCAACACGCACCCTGCAGGAGTTCTGCAGGGCTGAAGGCCATGGTCTGCACTACGGTGTTGAGCAGGCCGGTGTCTGGGCAGAGTGCATCCAGACCCGTGCCCCGGCAATCCACAATAGTTATGCCGGTATGGCCAACAAAAAAGGGCTGCCGGCCGGACATGCATCGGTGATTCGTGAGCTGGTTGTACCGGTGATCCGTGATGAACGGATTGTGGCGGTGCTGGGGGTGGGTAACAAGGGTAGCGACTACACCTTGAAGGACAGCGAAGAGGTACTCTATCTGGCGGATGTCACCTGGGAAATCATTGACAGTCGCCGCTCACAGGAAGAGCTGAAACAAGCCAATGAACTGCTTGCCAATCACGCCCGGATCGACTATCTGACCGGTATCTATAACCGCCGGATGTTTGACGGTCTGATGACTGCTGAAATTGCCCGTTCCTACCGCTATAACTCGTCACTATCGCTGATAATGATGGATATTGATCACTTCAAGCAGGTGAACGACACCCTGGGGCATGGGGCCGGAGACCATGTATTACAAAAGATCGCAGAGCTGATTTCAGGCAGAATCAGACATTACGACATCTTTAGCCGCTGGGGTGGTGAAGAGTTCGTCATCATGGCCCCCAAAAATGACCTGTCCAAGGCAACAGAGTTGGCAGAGATCCTGCGTGAGGCGATTGAACAGTTTGACTTTGGCAATGGCCTGAAAATAACGGTCAGCTTCGGGGTCACCCAGTACTGTTACGGAGAAGAACCTGAAGAATTTGTGGGCCGGGCCGATACCGCACTCTATCAGGCCAAGCGTAATGGCAGAAACCGGGTGGAAATTGCAGAACCACCGGTTGTGTTATCAGAAAACTGTGCTACAGAAGAATTTGTACAGCTACCGCACATTGAGGTTACCTCATGAAACGTGGCATCTGCACCATAGCATTTCTGCTGTTCCTGCTACTCTGCCTGCAGGGTGTTTTCCTTGCAACAGCCACTACTGCTGCACCGCCGACCACCAAACACCTGATAGCTGCTATCCCCACCGACCTTGCCCCCTACTATTTTCGTGACCCAGCCACCGGCAAGCCTGCCGGGCTGGCTGTTGATATCACCAATGCACTGGCCCGCCATGCCGGATTTACCGTTGAATACCGCTTTGCCAAAGCCTGGGATGAAGTGGATCAGCTGCTGGCAAGCGGTCAGGCAGACCTGATTCCGTTACGGGTGATTAACCCGACAACAGAACAACAGTTTCTCTTCACTGAAGTGCTGGATGTGGCGCCAATCAACTATCTGGTCCGCGCCACTGATCACAGCACCAAAGGTCTGACACCCGGTAAACGGGTGGGAGTCATGAGCAAAAGCACCGCCTTCAGCATGCTGCAGGGACGGTCAGATATCACGCTTATCCCCTATGAAAGTCTGCAGCATCTGTTGGTGGATCTGGTCTCTGGCCAGCTTGACCTGGTACTTACCTTCAGAAGCACTATCGTTCAGATGGCAGAAAAAAGCGGATTGGAAGGTCAGATCCGGGTAATTGAACCACCGGTACTGGAGTCTCGACGGGCCATTGCACTGCATTCCGGCAACCAGGCACTTCTTCAACAACTAAACAGTGCCATCAAGGCATTTCACCAATCGCCTGAACATGTGAAGATTTTCCAGCACTGGATGGGTAAGCCTAAACCGTACTGGACCGTACAGCGTGCCATTATGGTGGTGGGAAGTACCGGTGCCCTGCTCCTGGCTGGTGCGCTGCTCTGGCGTTTTTTCAGTATCCGGCGGCTTAACCTGCAACTGTTGGAAACCAACCAGCGCCTTGAATCGGAGATACAGGAACATAATCTGGATGTACAGCTCCTCAAAAAAAATGAGCAGTTTCAAAAAACCCTGTTTATAACCCTGCCTGACCTAGTCTGGCTGAAAGATCCTGAAGGGATCTATCTGGGCTGCAACCCGCGCTTTGAAGAGCTGTACGGAGCAGCAGAGTCCGAAATTATCGGAAAAACCGACTATGACTTTGTCGACAAGGAACTGGCCGATTTTTTCAGGGATAACGACCGCAAGGCAGCAGCAGCCGGTAAACCAACCGTTAACGAGGAATGGCTGACCTTTGCTGCAACCGGCTATCATGGCCTGTTTGAGACCATCAAAACACCAATGTTCAACACAGAAGGCATCTTGATGGGAGTTCTGGGCGTTGCCCGCGACATTTCTGAACGGACCAGGGCCTATGAACTGCTGCGGCTGTCTGAAGAAAAATTCTCAACCGCCTTCAAATCCTCACCCGATGCGTTTACCCTGACCCGTTTCCGTGACGGCACCTTTCTGGACATCAACGAAAGCTTTACCGAACAGCTCGGCTACCGGCTGGAAGATGTCATCGGCAAGTCTTCCCTTGATCTAAACATCTGGGTAACCCCAACTGATCGTGAGCAAATGGTGCAGCAGATCAGGAACAATGGAATAGTCAGAAATTTTGAGGCCCAATTCAGACGCAAGAACGGCCAGATTCAGACCGGCCTGATGTCCACCTCGCTGATCGTGGTGAATGGTGAGCAGTGCCTGCTTAATTTTGTCCGTGATATCACCGAACGGAAACAGGCTGAAGAGCAACTGCGGCTGTCTGAAGAAAAATTTGCCAGTGCCTTCAAGGCGTCGCCTGACTCGGTCAACCTCAACCGGTTGACTGACGGCACCTATCTGGAGGTGAATGAGGGGTTCTGCGCTATTACCGGCTACCGCCCGGAAGAGGTCATCGGCAAGTCATCCCTTGATCTGAACATCTGGGTATTCCCTGAAGACCGTCAGCGACTGGTGCAGGAGTTAAGGCAGCACGGCGTTGTCAAAAACCTGGAAACCCAGTTCCGATGTAAAAACGGTTCAATTATTATCGGGCAAATGTCGGCATGCGTTATCACAGTAAATGGTGAGCCGTGTCTACTGAATATCACCCGCGACGTTACGGAACGTAAACAGTACGAAGAAGAACTGAAACAGGCCCGCAAAGCGGCCGATACCGCCAATCGCGCCAAAAGTGAATTTCTGGCCAACATGTCCCATGAGATCCGTACCCCCATGAACGGCATCATCGGCATGACACAGCTACTGCAATTTACCGACCTGACCCCTGAACAGCAGGAATACCTGCAGTGCCTGGATAGCTCCACTAAAAATCTTCTGTCACTACTGAACGATATTCTGGATCTTTCAAAGATTGAATCCGGCAAGATCACACTTGAAAGCACCCGGTTTTCGCTTCGCCAGTGTATTCAGGAACTGATTACCACCCAGATTTCACAGCTACATCAAAAACAACTCAAGCTTGACGTCAACCTCGCTGATGAAATCCCTGATACTCTCCTGGGCGACCCGCTACGGATCAAACAGATTCTGCTGAACCTGCTGGCAAATGCCATCAAGTTTACCGAAACCGGCAGTGTCGGTATATCGGCCGGCATTTCAAGCAGGCGGGGAAACAGCCTGACCCTCCGCCTATCGATACGCGACACCGGCATCGGTATAACGCCTGAAGCCCTTGAACGGATCTTTGCCCCCTTTGAGCAGGCAGATAACTCCACTACCCGTAAATTTGGCGGCACAGGACTGGGGCTCACCATCTGTCGTCGTCTGGCAGAACTGATGGGTGGCAGGATCTGGGCAGAATCAGAGGCAGGCCAGGGCAGCTGTTTCTCTGTTGAGCTGCCGTTTGAACTGCCCGAACACCAGCAGACGCAGCGACCTGCGCCTGCTATACCAACCTGGAGTAATGGTTCCAGAAGCCTCAAGCTGCTGCTTGCAGAAGATAATCAGCTGAACGCCACTACACTTATTGCCATGCTGAAGAAGCTCGGACACCAGATTGAACTGGCCTGCAATGGTCAGCAGGCCTTGGACAACCTGCTGAAAGACACCTATGACTGCATTCTGATGGACATCTCCATGCCGGTTTTGGGGGGGGATGAAGTAACCAGTATTATCCGTGAAGCCGAGCTGCAGACCGGGCAGCATGTGCCGATCATCGCCCTGACTGCCCACGCCCTGCGCGGTGACCGGGAACAGTTCCTGAGTAGCGGTTTTGATGGGTACGTTGCTAAACCGGTAGATATTCAGGAACTTGCAGCAGAACTGAAACGCGTACTGTCAAAAGAAGTCGTTGCATAACCTTCAGCCTACCTCAACCTGCCTGACACATCTGCATGATACGCTACCTCCATACATTTAAGACCTATGGAGGAAACAAATCATGAAAAATCTGAAAGAGTTTTGCCTGGAATGCGGCAGCAGAGCGGTTTCCACAACCATTGATAACGTCCTGCCCAAATTCAAAATGGAGATCATCAATTACGCCTGTGGCGCTGAGCTGAAAAGCATCTATTCCAGCAACGGCAACATCGGCAGACTCTGCCTGTCCGGCTGCAGCCAGCTTGAAGAACAGGTGTCACCGATCTGAAATTGCAGACTTAACACCGACAGTCATTATGGCTAGACAGATTCTGCCGGTAATGGCAGGCTCACCAGAAACTCTGCACCTGCTCCGGTATTGCGGGCAGAGATGGTGCCTGACATATGTTTCTCAATAATAGTCTTGGCCATATACAGGCCAATACCGGTCCCCTCAGCCGGCCCTTTGGTGGTAAAGTACGGCTCAAAGATATGGGGCAACACCTCAGGAGCAATGCCGCCTCCGGTATCCTGAATCATCAGGACCGCCCTGCCGCTCTCGACCCTGACCGTCGCAAGAATCCTTTTATCCGTGCACTCCGAACAGCTCAATACGTCAATGGCATTATTGAGAATATTCAACACCACCTGAACATATTCAGACTGATAACCATTGACTGTTATCTGGTCCTCTGTATCCAAACGGCACTGTATATTGTAGTGCCCCATCTGCGCTGAGACAAAGTTGATCGCCTTGCCGACCGCCTCTGCAATAGTGAAGGGGTGTTTCTGTTTTTCATTGCGAAAGAAGGTACGAAAATCATCAATGGTCTTAGACATGTAATTGATGATGGCCATGATGCTCTGAACATCGCTCTGGATCTGCTCATCGGTCAGCTCGCCCGAGGCATTCAGCAACTGCATGCTTTGGACATAAATCGCAATATTGTTCAGCGGCTGCCGCCACTGATGGGCAATATTATTCAGCATCTCTCCCATGGCAACATGGCGGCTCTGCTGCAGCAACAGCTCATCCTTCTGCCGCAGCTCGGCAATCGCCTCATTGACCCTTCTTTCAAGGGTCCGGTTCAGCTCCTCCAGTTGCGCCTGCTGCAGACTGAGCTGCTCTTCGGCCCGCTTGCGCTCAGAGATATCCCGCACCATCACCACAATCCGGTTTTCACCGTCAAGGGTTGCGCAACGCATGCTGACCTCAACCCACAGACGGCTGGAATATCTTGTGGTGGTGATCCATTCAAAGGTCTGGGGAGTACCTTCTGCACAACGCTGAATCCAGGCCAGGGCCTCTGCCCCGCTATAGGGCGGATCTCCCGTCCCCAGCTGCTGCAACCCCTTACTCAGCAGCTCCTCACGGCCATAGCCGTAGAGCCGGCAGGCGGTCTCGTTCACATCCAGAATACAGCCCGTTTCTGCGTCATGGATAAAGATGGCATCGTTGAGCGAATCATAGATGGTATGAAAGCGTTCTTCACTATGCCGTAACCGGGCTGCTGTTTTTGCCAGTTTGAGATTGTCGGAGCAGATCAGTTTGTAGAGGAGTAACGTGGTAAGCAGAATAAACAGCCAGCCCTTGAAAAGCGCCACCCTGGTCAGGATTGCAGGATCGCTCACCAGCCAGCCCACAACCGTATCGGAGACAAGTATCCACATTGCCCCAAAGAAGGCATAAATGGCCACAATCCGCAGACTGGCATTCCGTACCTGTGCCGACACCATCAACATCATGACGAACCTCCCCGGTTCGCCTCAAGTGTAGCAGGAGCCGCTGCTACGTCAACCACCCCAGAACTTCTGCCAGAGGGCCATGATGATCTCAAAGGCGATCAGAATGATGATGATCCACTCCAGGCGGGCGGAACGGCGGGCATGGGAGAGGTTTGAAAAAACATCAGTCACATCCATCAGAGTTTCTGCCTTGTGCTTGATCTCCTGATAGCGGGGACGCAGTTCAAACAGATTGGAGATGGTCAGGTAAAAGCGGTCTGCCTCAGCGTCATCCCAGGTGCTTTCCGGCTTGTCCAGTACCATGATATGGGCGATGGAGGTGTATTTGAAACCAAGTATCACCGAGGCCAGTTTGGCCAGCCGCTTGTCCGGCAGTTCCAGCACACCCTGCCCCAGGCGGTTGATCATGACACCAACTTCATCAAAGACCGCATCCACATGTTCTTCAATCCGTTCCAAGGCAACCGACTTGGCAATCACAAAGCAGATGATTTCCAACAGTTCCTGCTTGAACTCCGGCATGCTGGCACTATCGTTGGTTATGGATGGCGCGGCAGCCGGGTTGATCTCCAGTTGGTAGTCTTCACGGAAGCGAAGCTGAGGCTGTTCCTTCAGTTGCTCAAGGTGCTGCTTTAACCCTTCAATGCAACGGGCAATAATGTCGTCACTGCAGTTCAGAAAAACCATGCCGCCGAAATAGTAGAGGTAGACCCAGACCCCGTCGCCTGCTGCAGATGGGGTGAAGGTGACCGGATTCAGCCGCATCGGCTCTTCCCAGCGGTACTTGCGATCAATCCCCAATCGGGTTGCCAGACGATTCAGATCAAGATCGCCACCAATGGCAAAGGCGGTAAACTGATAGCAGATCATGGCTGGTGCGCCTCAGTCGCAAACAGTACCTGAACGCTAAAGGCCTTTTCAAACAGGTCTTTTTTTGCACTGGCACCAAACAGTTCCACGGCCAGATCCTCAGCACCGGAAAGGGTCAGCCGCACCAGACTGCCTTCAACACAACATTGCAGGCCGCTGACCGTTGAACAGCGGCGCCGGTCAAGACCATCAGCCAGCCGCAGGATGCCGGCCAGCTTGATCACCGTTGCCTGTTCCTTGACCGTAAGACGTTGAAATTCATCATGTTTCTTTTTAGGCAGCGACTTACGATGATAGCGGGCGATTACCGCCACCATTTCACGTTCACGGGGGGTGATGCCAAACAGGTCGGCATGGCGGATCAGGTGGCAGGAATGCTTGTGGTGACTGTGGTAACTGATGTAGTAGCCGATATCATGCAGCAGGGCAGCCGCCTCAAGCAGCACCCGTTCACGTTTTTTCAGACCATAGGCATCAGCCAGCTGGTCAAACAGGGCCAGCGACAGGGTCGCCACCTGTTGAGAATGCATATCATCCATCTGGCAGGATCTGCCAAAGCTGACCACCGATTCCCGCCAGGAACGGGGTGAAGGTGCGTCCGGCGCAAGACCACGCCGCTTGATCGCCTCAACAATCATCCCTTCCCGGATACCGTGACTGTTGACCAGCAGGGTGTTGGCAGAAAACAGCTCCATCATGGTATCCACCAGCCCGACACCGGCCACAATAATGTCAGCCCGGTCCGGCGTAAGCCCCGGCACCTCACGGCGTCCCTTGAGATCGCGACGCTGCAGCATGGCCAGCAGGTGCACAACCTCGGAACGCAGCACCTCTAACCCATGCACCCCTTCAACCGGGTTGCGACGCAGTTGCAACGCCATCTGGGCAATGGCGTTGATGGTACCACCGGAACCGATCAGGGTCGGCAGGGTCAGTTTGTCCCCATCCAGCTGTTTCTTGACCGTGTCCCGAATATGCTTCTGAAACTTGCGATAGTCGGTGGAGCGGATCGGATCAGCCTTCAGGAACTGCTCGGTCATCACCACCGCACCCAGTTCAAAGGAGTAGAACTCCTCCACATGCACCCCTTGGGCGGTGATCAGCTCAACACTGCCACCCCCCACATCCAGCACGCCAAAGCGTTTGCCATGGGTGTCAAAATTGCGCAGGGCTGACTGGGCTGCAAGAGCTGCCTCTTCATCACCGGATATGACCCTTATCTCGCTTCCCAGCAGCTCGGAAAAACGCTTAACCAGCCGTGGGCCATTAGCTGACTTACGCATGGCACTGGTGGCCACCGCATCAATCGCCTTGACCTTGAGGCCGGTTACCAGCTTGCGCATCCGGGTCAGGGCAGCCTCGGCCCGTGCCACCGCTGCGGCAGAGATCTCACCGGTTTCGGCAATCCCTTCTCCCAGCCGTACGGTATCCTTTTCATCATCAAGAATACGGAAACTGCCGTCTTGATTACATTCAACCACAATGCAGCGGATGGAGTTGGTACCGATATCTATGGCGGCAAGACGGTCTTTGGTCATCATGGATGCTCCCTACAGTTCAAAGCGATAGGCAATCGGCTTGACAATCAGCAGATCACACAATTTCTTCAGTAACTTACGCTGTTCACGGGCGATATTTTTCAGCAAATTTTCCCGCACCGTTTCAGGCAGATCAACTGCCCTATGCAGTAGGACATCAATCACCACCCGGTCATTCATGTCACCCAGCACTGATTGGTACTGCCGCAACTGGTCCAGTAAGGCCTGCTGCCTGCCTCCCAGTATATCATGGAGTAGCTCAGTGAAATAGCGCCACTTCTTGACCGCTATCCGCAGTGCATGTCGTTCTTCCACCATCTCCGGCGCAGCCACCAACGGCAGCAGCGCATGGATCGGGTAGTACAATCCCAGATTGCGTTCAGACAGGAGTGCCAGCAACCCCTGCGAAGCGATATTATCCGGTGTCACCAATGCTGCTGCAGCGCTACGGATCTGACGCTCCAGTTTTATGCAATCCAGTAACTCCAGTAAACGCCTGGCCTGGGTAGCCTCCTGCTTCCGCTGGTGCCCCAACGAGGCAAGCAACGGTTCCAGCCCTTTTTCACCAGCCTTTTCCAGATAAAGCAGGGTTTCATCCAGATTCCGTACCAGACCAAGTTCACGGGTCAGACGCCTGATCGGTCGCCGCAGGCGTTCCATCCGTTCTGTCCCGATAAACGGCCCCAGTTGCTCAACCGCTCCACGCAGACGGCGGCTGGCCACCCGCAGATCGTGGATATGATCAACATCAAAGCAGTTCAGGGTCTGGTGACGTAATCGCAGGAGATCATCCCAGCGGGAGATAAGGCAAGCGGCAAAGGCTTCCAACAGCTGGCGACTGCCGGGTAGCGGGTGCTGCACCGTGCTATGCTGACTATTCTTCGGGGACAAGGGCTTTCTTTGCTGAACGGATAAGCCTGCCGCCTATTGCGGCAGACCAGAGAAAACGGGCCGGTTTGCCTGGCTTTAAACGCGGTTCCAGACAGAGACAGGTACCTTTACCCAATCCGGCCACCTGCTCTTTGCCTAACAGCAAGGCAGCCGTCTGACTCAGTAACGGTTCATGCCCCACCAACATGATACTTTTAAGCTTTTTCAGACCGTTAAGCAGCTCCACCACCTGCTCAGCAGTTGATTCCGGCGCAAGCCGACGGTCGGCAGACAGCTCGGCATGGCTGCCAACTTCAGCCATCAACAGTTCTGCAGTCTGCACAGCCCGGGTCAGGGGACTGGTAATGATCTGCTCAGGCCGCACCCGCTTTTTATGCAGACGACAGGCTGCCTTCTGCATAGCCTTACGCCCTTTTTTAGTCAACCAGCGCGTACTGTCCTCAACCCCTTCAGCCTGTTCCACCGCCTCTGCATGTCGTACCAGATAGATCTCCATCGGTAGTCTCCTCTTCGTAGAGTCTAGCGCATTTTGCCAAGAGCACAAGCGCCTCAGGCGGCAGGCAGTGTTACCGTAAAGGTGCTACCCTTGCCTGCCTCACTGGCCACGGCAATCTCACCGCCATGCAGTTGGACAATATGTTTGACAATCGCCAGCCCCAGGCCGGTGCCGCCCTGTTCACGGCTGCGTCCTTCATCAACCCGGTAGAACCGCTCAAAAATCCGTTTAAGGTCTTTGGATGGGATACCGATGCCGGTGTCGCTGACTTCGATTACCACCCGTTTGTTTTCCTGGCGGGTTCGTATGGCAATATCGCCACCATCCGGGGTATATTTGATGGCATTATCCAGTAGATTCAGCAACACCTGTTCCAGCTGTCCCTGATCAGCCAGCACCTTGGGCACTGACTCAGGACAGGTAGCATTCAACCGGATCCCTTTAGTGCGGGCGTGATCCTCCATCAGCATCTGGGCCTTGCGGATCGTGCCGCACAGATCCAGTGGATGCAAGGTCAGCGCGGCATCCCGCGCCTCAAGCTTGGACAGGGTGAGGATATCATTGATCAGGTTGGTCAGCCGCTCGGCATGGCCGGCAATGATGGAGACAAAGTGACGGCCCCGTTCAGGCGTGTCTTCCAGCGCACCATCCAGCAGGGTCTCGGCATAGCCTTTGATGACTGCCACCGGCGTACGCAGTTCATGGGAGACGTTGGCCACAAAATCACGGCGCATGGTCTCAATCCGCTTCATATCGCTGATATCGTGGAAGACCGCCACGGTGCCGCGCTTGCTATGTTCTCCCGACAGCGGCACCCAGTGGGCCATCAGTACCAGATTGGTGGCTGGAATGGTGATCTCGCAGGTCACTTCATCACCTGACTCACGCTGTTCTTCAAAGGCATGCAGCAGGTCAGGGTGACGGCAGACCTCCACCAGCGGTCGTCCTTCCACCTCGCCGGGCAGACCAAACTGCTTGCGAAAGGCCGGGTTGACCAGGATAATCGCCCCCTGAGTATCGGTCACCATCACCCCTTCACCCATGCCGCGCAGGATAGCGGCCAGCCGCTGCTGCTCTGAGGTAAGTTTGTGCATCTGATCTTCAATCCGGGCCGCCATTTCATTCAGAACCCTGGCCAGATAATCGATCTCTTCACCTTTGCCGGTGGGCACCCGCACACCACGCTCACCAATGCCGATTCGGGCAGCTGCATCGGCAATCTCACGCAATGGCTTTGCTGTTATCCGGGAAAGTACGATGCTTAGCAGCAGCGAAGAGAACAGCAGCAGGGCGACTGCCCCCCCCAGCAGGTTGTGCAGGGCACGTTTGGCAGCATCAAAATATTCCAGCGGCAGTGCCAGCCGGATAACGGTGGCATCAGTATTACGGAGCGGCAGCGCAACATACAGCATGGTGGTACGCAAGGTTTCAGAATGGCGTATTGACCAGCCTGAACCACTTTTTAACGACTGCTGAACTTCAGGACGGCTCAGGTGGTTTTCAAGGCTGCTGACCTGATCGTCACGGACATCAGAGTCGCCCACAACTCGACCATCAGCTGCAATCAGGGTAACACGGGATTTAATCGCCGCCCCCAGGGTATGCGCCAGCTTCTGGGATGGCTGTGCCTTTTGCTGTTCTGCCAGCAACTTGGCCAGTTGCGCCTGTTGCTGGAGATTTGAACGGCTTTCATCCAGCAGACGCTGTTCCAGCAGATGGTTGACATAGCCGAACCCGCCACCGGCAATCAGTAACGAAAGGGAAATATACGATAGAAACAACTTCCAGCGAAATGACATGGTCTATTCCTCCAGCTTATAGCCAAAGCCACGCACGGTCTTAATCATCTCACCGGCATCCCCCAGCTTGTTCCGCAAACGGGTTACGTGGGTATCCACCGTGCGGGTATCTCCCACAAAATTGTAACCCCAGACATCCTGCAGCAGCAGTTCACGCTTCATGACCCGCCCGCTATGTTCGGCCAGATACAGCAGCAGCTTGTATTCCGTACTAGTCAGCTCGATCTCTACTCCTGCCACGGTGACCCGGTGGCTGCCACAGTCAATGGCAATCGTGCCCATGGTGATCTGCCGTTCAGCATTAACCGGTTCCTGACCGCTACGCCGCAGAATGGCCCGGATCCGCAGCATCAGCTCCCGCATGGAAAACGGCTTGACGATATAGTCATCCGCTCCCATCTCAAAGCCCACCACCCGGTCAATCTCATCACCCCGGGCAGTCAGCATCAGTACCGGAATTCCACGGGTCTTTTCACTGTGGCGCAGGGATGAGCAAACCTCTGTACCCATCATGCCAGGCAGCATCAGATCCAGCAGGATCAGATCCGGTAGTTCCCGCCGGGCCGTTTCCAGCCCTTCCAGACCGGTACCGGTCACCAGCGCCTGATAGCCCTCTTTTTCAAGGTTATAGGCCAGCAGTTCCGCCAGATCACGTTCATCCTCAACAATCAACACCTTCTTCATAATGGTCATCTCCTGTGCCACCAAACCAGAAAACAGGTTATTTTTAGATTGTAACAGTACCAGAGTAAGGTTACAGGCTTGTTACGTCGATGCAAACAGTTTGTGGCAGAATGCAAAAAGGCTGCTTCAAAACAGAAGCAGCCTTGTACAGATCAACTATTCTTCACAGTGACACTCAGCCAAGTAACGGCAGCAGGACCTGATAGGTCATAAATGCCACCAGCGCTGCTGCCGGTATGGTCAGGACCCAGGCCCAGACAATCCGCTTGGCAACGTTCCAGTTGACTGCGGTTAACCGCTTGGAGACTCCCACCCCCAAAATGGTTGAGGTGATGACGTGGGTAGTACTGACCGGCATGCCGATGGAGGAGGCTCCAAGAATAACCCCGGCTGCTGCAGTTTCTACACAGAAACCATGTACCGGCTGTAACTTGACAAAATCCTTGCCAATGGTCTTGATGATCCGCCAGCCACCGGCAGCAGTTCCCAGTCCCATGGCAATGGCGCAGGAAATCTTGACCCAGGTTGGCACATCAAAAGAGGGGATTACGCCGTAGGACAAGAGGGCCATGGTGATGACACCCATTGATTTCTGTGCATCGGCAGTACCATGTGAAAAAGCCATAAAGGCTGCTGAAGCGACCTGCAGCTTGCGGAAGTTTTTATTAAGCGGTCCGGGATTGCTGTCATGAAACAGCCGCATGACAATCATCATAAATACAAAACCGATGGCAACACCAATGATGGGTGAAAGAATCAAGGCCATCACGATCTTCTGCAACCCCTTCCAGTGCAGGGTAGCAGCGCCGGAATGGGCAATAACCGCCCCCATGATACCACCTATAATTGCGTGGGATGAAGAAGAGGGCATACCATAGTACCAGGTAATCAGGTTCCAGATAATGGCTCCAAGAATACCAGCCAATACCACCAGTTGGGTAATATGGTTGGCATCCACAATCCCTTTGCCGATGGTTGATGCCACCTTGGTGGAAACCATGGCACCGGCAAAGTTCAGGAAGGCGGCCATGAAGATGGCAGCCTTGACCGACAGGGCGCGGGTCGAGACACAGGTGGCGATGGCATTGGCTGTGTCATGAAATCCATTAATATAATCAAAGGCCAGTGCGGCAACAATCACCAGCACCAGCATGATCAAGGCCAGATCAGGCATTTTTCACTACCACGCTTTCCAGGATATTGGCAGCGTCTTCACACTTGTCAGTGGCTTTTTCCAGTGTCTCGTAGATCTCTTTCCACTTGATCAGATTGATCGGATCTTTTTCTTCATCAAACAGACGGCTGATCGCCTCACGGCAGACCCGGTCCGCCTCATTTTCCAGGGCATTGATCTCAACACAGCAGTCATTGATATCTTCGAACTTGCCCCCCAGATGTTTCAATGCCCGTTCAACGGTCTGGCAGCACTTCAGGATGATAAAGGCCAGTTGCTGTGCCTCGGGGGTCGGTTTTTCAACGTTGTACATCACAAAACGCTGTGCCGAGGCATCGATCAGGTCAATGATATCATCCAGCTTTGAGGCCAGTGAGTAGATATCTTCACGATCAAGAGGGGTAATAAAGGTCTTGTTAAGGGTCTTGATAATCAGGTGGGTCTGGTTATCCCCTTTGTGTTCCGTATCCTTGATCTGGCGCTGGCTGGCCAAGGGATCAACATAATCGTCCAGCATCACCTTCAACTGCTGGGCGCCTTCGGTAATGATGACACCCATATCCTGAAACATCTTGAAAAACTTCTCTTCTTTCGGGATTAATCCGAACATGCTGTTCTCCTTTGTATATCAGACAACTGACAGATCATGACAAGCGGGCGCATGTTACAGGTATGTGACAGAGATGTAAAGTTTCAGTTGCGTTACGAAGAAAGCGGGCAGCCCCACCAAGGGGCTGCCCGCTTCAGCAGAGTAAACTGATAATGATGAGGCAGTTCCAACCCGCCAGCAAAGCTGGCAGCTGACCTATCCTCTGATTTGACTGGACAGCAGGAACTGCTATATAAGCGTGCAGAAAACAACCCGACGGAATAAGTAAAGGGAGACACTCTCCGGTATCTCCCCTTTACACAACAAAATCAAAAAGATTTTTATCTACTTTTTAGCAACGCGCTTGCGGGTGTAAGCAAGACCTGCCAGTCCAACGCCCAGCAGAATAAAGGTTGAAGGTTCTGGGACAGGGGCAGAAGAATCTCTCACATACCAGCTCTCCTCGACATAGCCAGTAAGAGTGCTTGTTACATACCCATTCACAGCATCATTATAATCAAGATGCGTAAAGACAGTATTCCAATATTCAACAGCATTTTTTACTTCACCAGAGGCAGTCAGAAACATTGATGCCTCAGGGCGGTTTGCCCACTCTGTAGCGGTTGCATAACGCCAGCCTTCATGAAAAGAAGGAGCCATAAGTTCGTTTGAACCCCAAGTTACGGCAGCAACCGGAGATGCCCAAGCCCAATCCAAACCGTTATAGGTTATATAATCATCAGCAGTAAGCGGGGTTGAAATCAATGTTGCACTTGCAGTACCCGTTACCATAACGACCAAAGCCAAGGCCAAAACAACAACATGCTTAAATGTTTTCATAAGTCATCTCCTAATTGCGTTTAAATTACAAATTGCTTGTGTTCTATTTGACTTACACAAATCATACCAACGCAATTAACCACTTATGAATATTGAATATTTCTGTTCTCACTACCTGGCAGGCCAAACTAAATGTAATAATTATTTTACAGCACAAAAGACAGGACTAATAGATGTCCTGCCTTTTGTGTAAAATTATTTTACAGTATCAGGATAACTAACCTACCCCAAAATAGCCTTCAGATCTTCCTCAGCCGTGGTAATAGGCATGATGTTAAAGTTCTCCACCAGGAAGGCCAGCACGTTGGGCGTAATAAAGGCCGGCAGTGTGGGTCCGAGGCGAATATTCTTGACTCCCAGTGACAACAGAGTCAGCAGGATAACAACCGCCTTTTGCTCGTACCAGGACAGAATCATGGAGAGCGGCAGATCATTCACGCCGCACTCAAAGGCACCTGCCAGGGCCACCGCAATCTGAATGGCAGAGTAGGCATCGTTACACTGTCCGATATCCAGCAGGCGGGGAATGCCGCCGATATCACCAAACTCCAGCTTGTTAAAGCGGTACTTGCCGCAGGCCAGGGTCAGGATCACGGTATCCTGTGGTGCCTTTTCAGCAAACTCGGTGTAGTAGTTACGGCCTGATTTTGCGCCATCGCAACCACCCACCAGGAAGAAGTGCTTGATCTGGCCCGCCTTGACCGCTGCGATGATCTTATCAGCCACACCCAGCACCGCCTTGTGACCAAAACCGGTCAGGATCTCCTGGCCCGGATTTTCCGGCAGACTCGGGCACTCCAGCGCCTTGTTGATCACTTCGGAGAAGTCCCAGCCGTTGATATGGGTTACACCTGGCCACTGCACCAGACCCCAGGTATAGAGACGATCCTTGTAGGAATCAGCCGGACGCTGAATGCAGTTGGTGTTAAAGATGATTGCGCCGGGGAAGTTGGGGAATTCTTTGGCCTGATCCTGCCATGCACCACCGTAGTTTGCCACCAGGTGAGGGTACTTCTTCAGGCCTGGGTAGCCGTGGGCAGGCAGCATCTCACCGTGGGTGTAGATGTTGATCCCCTTGCCTTCGGTCTGCTTCAGCAGCTCCTCCAGCATCTTCAGATCATGGCCGGTAACCAGAATGCCTTTACCTGCCCTGGTTCCCAGGTTAACCGAAGTTGGTACCGGCGCGCCATAGGTCTCGTTGTGGGCGGTATCCAGCAATCCCATGGTGGTCAGGTTTTGCTTGCCGCACTCCATGCAGAGGCCCACAAAGTCCATCAGACCAAGTGCCGGATCAGTGGTGGCTGCCAGCGCCTTCTGGGTAAATGCCATCACCGCGTCATCTGTACGGCCAAGGATCATGGCATGATCCATATAGGCCGACATCCCTTTCAGGCCGTACATCAGGATCTCAATCACGGAACGGATATCTTCGTTAATATGCTGGGTATTGATACCGTGCTGCTCACCCTGTGCCACCATGCCGGCCAGATCGGCAGCAGGTTTCCAGTCAGCAACTGGACAGTCGATGCTAGCACCGGAGGCTGCCTTGGCCTTTTCCTTCAACTGGTAACACTTCTGGATCAGCTTGCCGATATCTTCTGGATCAAAATCTACGTTGGTAACGGTGCTGAAAAGCGCTTCAATGGTAAAATGGTCGATCTCGGCATCACGCCCCAGCTTGTCGGCATACAGGGCCAGGGACTTCAGACCGTACAGCAGGTGATCCTGCAGGGCTGCCACGTCCGGCTTCTTGCCGCAGACGCCTGAAATATTACAGCCGGTTCCATTTGCTGCCTGCTCACATTGGTTACAGAACATACTCATTGTAGTATCCTCCTCTTGGTAGGTGCATCCAACAGCTGATGCGTTTTAATCGATAATGTGATATGAAGAGTACATCAGTCCTTTTAGAGAAAGCATGACCTTGGTCAAAAAAAGTGCGTATCTTGCAGATAGGTTCTGTAGTATCTTATCTGCGGCTACCATCAGTAAGCAGGGCTATTTAAAATCTTTCAGGAGTTTCCCCCGATGTCTGATCTGCGCGTCCGTTTTGCCCCCTCACCCACCGGCTACCTGCATGTAGGTGGCGCCCGTACTGCCCTGTTTAACTGGCTTTATGCCCGTCACTTTGGCGGCACCTTTATCTTAAGGATTGAGGATACCGACACCGAGCGTTCCACCCAGCAGTCAGTGGATGCCATTTTGCAGGGGATGGAGTGGTTGGGGCTGGACTGTGATGAAGGGCCGTTCTTTCAGACCGACAACTTTCCGCTCTACAAACAGCATGTACAGAAGCTGCTGGATGAAGGCAAAGCCTACCGCTGCTGGTGCAAGCCGGAAGAGCTGGAGGCCAAGCGTGAGGCAGCCATGGCAGAAGGGCGCAAGCCCAAGTACGATGGCACCTGCCGCCACCGTCAGGACCAGCCATTGGATCAGCCCCACGTGATCCGCTTCAAGGCACCGGAAGAGGGGGAGACCGCATTTGATGACCTGATCAAAGGTCGGATCACCTTCCCAAACACAGAACTGGATGACCTGATCATCAGCCGTACCGACGGCACCCCCACCTATAACTTCTGCGTGGTGATCGATGATGCCCTGATGCGGATCTCCCACGTCATCCGTGGCGATGATCATGTCAACAACACCCCGCGTCAGATTCAGCTGTACGAAGCACTGGGCTATCCGGTGCCGATCTTTGCCCATGTGCCGATGATCCTGGGCAGCGACAAGGCCCGTCTTTCCAAGCGCCACGGTGCCACCAGTGTGATCGCCTACCGCGATATGGGCTACCTGCCGGAGGCTCTGAACAACTATCTGGTACGACTTGGCTGGAGTAACGGCGATGATGAGATCTTCAGCCGTGAAGAGATGGTGCAGAAATTTGATATCGCCAATGTGGGCCGCTCCCCCTCGGTCTTTAACCCGGACAAACTGAACTGGCTCAACGCCCATTACATCAAGACCGGTGATCCGGCCAGGCTGGCTGAGCTGCTGAAACCACACCTGGCAAGCCGTGGGGTGACTGACACCTCAGCACCAGACCTGGCCGGTGCCATCAGCACCCTGCAGGAACGGGCCCAGACCCTGGAAGAGATGGCTGACCGGGCCCTGTTCTACTATCAGGCCCCCCAAAGCTACGATGAAGCAGCACTGGCCAAGTTTGACAAGCCGCACCTGGCAGCAGTCTTTGAAGCGGTAGCAGCCAAGCTGTCAGCTGCAGCGATCAGCACTGCCGCAGAGTGTGATGCCCTGTTCAAGGAAATCTGCACTGAAGGTGCCTGGAAGATGCCTCAGGTTGGCCAGCCGGTACGGATCGCACTTTCCGGCAGCACCCAAGCACCTGGTATTGGCGAAATTGTGATGGCGCTGGGGATACCAGAGGCTATTACCCGCATAGACCGCGCCCGGGCCGCCTTAACCAACTAGACTGCTGCTGCCAGTCGCAACGCAAACAGGACACCCATGCAGATAGTTGCCATCACAGACATACCGCGCATGACCGTTTTCTTTGAACGGATGGTCCAGCAGTATCCCGACCTGATTGTGGTCAATGAGATTCATCGCGGTATTGAGGAGCTGGAAAACCGTAAACCTGAGGTGGTGCTGATCCAGAACCACCTTTCCGGGCTGTCGGCAGATATTCTGCACAAGCACCTTAAATCCCGGCTGGGTCAGCACAAGGCCCGCTTCGGCCTGATCAGCACCTCTGCTGCCTTGGATGTTGACACCTCTGCACAGTTTGAAACTATCCTGGACCCGGCTTTAAATGATGCACAGCTGGAACAGGCTCTTGCAAGAATCCTGCACCGCCAGCCTTCACCAGGCCCGCAGGACAGCACAACGCTTAACCAGCCGGCCGTAGCACCGGCTCTCCCTGACCAGGAACCAGAACCGGCATTACAGCAACAGCTCATCCCGTCTGCTGCTGCAGATGACGAACCGGCTGCAGCTCCACTCACCTACGAGATGCCACGCCGACCCGGTCTCTCAATTATTTCCGATTTCAGCAAGCAACTTGATACCCGGTCTGATGCCGTCAAACCAGAGCCAGCGCTGTTTGCTGAACGGGAACAGGAACTGCATATCAGAGATCTGCATCAGGAGCCTCACCTGATTACAGATTTTGAGGAGCCGCAGCCCTGGTACCGCAAAACATCGTTCATACTGGTCAGCGTCACACTGGTTGTTGTGGTTGGCGTCAGTCTGTTCCAGCATCGTTCAAGCCGCACCGAAGCCGTCCCACCCAAAGCAGCGCCAGAGGTAAAACCGTCGCCAGCGGCAACGCCACCAGCCGTTGTTACTCCTGCGCAACCGCAACCTGACCTTAAACAGGGACTTTCTTCCCATGGCGCCGGTCGTCCCCGCAACCTGCCGTCCTTTATCCCCCTGGAAGGACGGGACCCCGGTTACGGCAAGGAAAATCCCGGTTGGGAAAACTACCGCGGCCAAACCAGTGAATACCGTATCTTCAAAGAAAAGGACGGAACCATCAAGGCTATTCAGGTCATTGACCGCAGTGGTGCCGGCATTCAGGAATCCTTTTATATCAGCATTCTTAAAGAGTTGGCCGGTGCTACAGCAATGCGTCCGACCTCTTCAGAGATCAAGGAAGGGTACGAAATTCGCCGGGGTGACCTGGCTGGCTTGCAGCTGGTGCAATACCGGGATGCCCAGGGGGGCAGGATGCGGGGCTTTGTGATTACCTGGCCATAGCGGGAACGTAACTTAAGGCGGTAATTTAAAACACGAACGGGCGTCCCAATCAGGACGCCCGTTCGTTTTGTTAAGCAGACAACACGAGGCCAGTGCGCTAGTTTGCCGATAGCTTCAGATAACACTCCGCCCGGTTCAGGGTCGCTTCAGGCAGCAGTGCAGAGGAGGGGTAACGGCTGATAAAGTGATCAAACTGGGCGATGGCGGTTTCACAATCCCCCTTTTTATAGGCCTCAAGTCCACGGTTGTAAGCGTTGTACTCACCCTGCGCGCCAGCAGGGGGCCGCTGCTTTTCTGATCGCTTCTTGGGTGGAGTCTCCGCTGTCAATTCCTGGGCAAGCGTCTTCCGTTCCGGTTTTTTTTCTATCCCGGCCTGCTGTCCATATTTAGCTGCTGCCTTACGGGAGAGCGGCACCCGCAGTACCTGCCCGATCTGAATCCAGTGAGGGTTTTTGATTTCGTTAAAGAGTAGAATCTGGGGATAATAGTAATCACGGCCTGAATATCTTTTGGAGATCCGCGAGAGGTTATCACCTTTTTTTACGGTAACCTCCCGTACCAGCACACCGTCGCCCGTGGTCTCACCCTCAACCGGCACAGGCGAATAGAGATAATCGCCGCCCCAGCTTGCGGTTGCCCCAAGCAACAGCAAGGCCATCATAAAACATTTCACACCCGATAGATGCATATCAGTACCTGTTCCCCACTTGATCCTGGTAGGACAAGATGCTCTTCAACTGAACCCCGGTACCGACACCGGTGCCGGACTTGATCCTGAAGGAGGCCTTCACCACCCGCTTTTCACCGGCGCCAAGTTCACTGAAACGCCAGATCGACGTACCTGCCTCGGCCTTACCGGCGGCCTGATCAATGGCCACCAGCTCAATCTGTTCAGGCCAGGTAACCGCCAGCTCAACCTGCTTGGCAAGGTTGGAACCACGGTTAAGGATATCAAGATCGATCGTCAGCAGATCCCCCGGCACCATCCGGCCTTCGCGTCCCTTCATGGCCAGCTGCAGCACCGGCCTTGAATAACCGATCTCTGCCTCAACCATAACCGCCTTGCCCTGGGCTGCCTCAGGAGCTGCGCTTAACGACAGCTTTTCAACGGTTCCATCCTGAGCGGTCTTTGAGGTGGTCACCTCAAGCAACAGTGCAGCCTCCTCCTTAGGCCCCAAGGGGCCAATGACTGCCACCTCGGGTTCACCCGGCTGACGCAGACCGTCACGGTTCAGGTCATGATAGACAACAACCTTCTGGAACGGTGCCGATGAGGCCACCAGGCTGAAACGTTCGCGCTGATTGCCTTTGTTAACAATCCGGGCCGGAACCGTCACAACCTGTCCTGGCACCGCCTTGATCCGCTCCGTTGCCATCTTCACCGTCAGCTCACTAACCGGCAACACAAAGCTGGCATTGGACAGGAAGGTTCCTCTGGTCTGCAGCGGATTATTCAGAACATCAGCACGGACGATCAGCTCTTCCTTTGCCAGCGCCTCACCCTTCAGCTGGAAGGTCACGATCAGGTCTCGGCTTTCACCTGATTTAAGCGAGAGCCCATCCAGTACCAGCGCAGCCCCCATCTCCTGCCGGAAACCTGCTGTGGCAAAATCAACCGCCTGATACTGTGGCGGGAAGTTCAGACGCAGGGTAACATCCTCAGCCGGTGTTGAGCCAACGTTCAGCACGGCAACCCGGTACTGCACCGTCTCGCCGGGCAGCAGCTGGCCCTTGTCGGTCTTCACCACGGCACGTAACAACGGCGCAGCTGCCACCAGTGACACCGTACGGCTCTGTGATGCCTCAGGCATAAACTGGGAAGCAGCCTTAATCGGATGAGCAATCCTGAGACCATCAATGGAAGCGGCAGGCACGCTCAACAGCAACAGGCCCTTGAATTTCTCACCTGGCGCAAGCTGCGGGGTCTGATTGATAGACTGTTCAGGCATCCCTGCAGCAGCAAAGCGGGCGCCAAACTCGGCAGGAAAACTGGAAGCCAAATAGAAACTGTCCTGACCGTTGCCCCGGTTCTGAATCTCAAATGGAATAAGGTTCTTGCGGGCAACTTCAAGGGGTGTCTGGGGAGACCGCACATCAAACTCAAAGGCGGCATACTGCGCAACCTCAAGGGTCAGCATCTGTGCTGTAGCGGTATTTTCAGACGACTGCGTCGTTGAAGCGGCAGGCGGCAATGCCACTGCCACACCCAGCTCCTTCAGACGGGTTGCCGCAGTACGGGCAGCCGGCGTGTTGGGGAAACGTTCCAGAATCCCCTTATACCCGGCAATCGCCTTTTCCTTAAGTCCGGCACGTTCCTGGCGCAGTTTCTCCGCTGCAAGCTTTTCCTCCTCAACCTTGCGGGCAGCTGCAAGCTCACGTTCTTTCTGCTCGGCAGCAGCCATGGCAGCTTTCTCAGCCAGACGGCGCTCTTCAGCAGCCTTTTGGGCAGCAACCTGTTCCGCTGCTGCTTTTTCTCTGGCCAGACGATCTTCTTCAGCCTTTACTGCTGCAAGCCGGTCTGCCTCAGCCTTGGCTTTCAGGATACGGGCTTTTTCTGCTGCTTCCTGAGCAGCCTTTTCCTGGGCTACCCGCTCTGCCTCCAGCTTGGCAGCTGCAAGACGATCAGCCTCAGCTTTTTCACGGGCGATCCGGTCTGCCTCAGCCTTGGCCTTCAGGATGCGGGCCTTTTCTGCTGTTTCCTGGGCTGCCTGTGCCTGGGCTACACGCTCTGCCTCCAGCTTGGCAGCTGCAAGGCGATCCGCTTCAGCCTTTTCACGGGCAACCCGCTCCGCTTCAGCAGCTGCCTGCAGCTTTTCCTGCTCCAGTTTCAGCGCAGCCAGTCGATCAGCCTCTGCCTTCTCTCTGGCAACCTGTACCGCAGCTTCTGCAGCACGCTGTTTTTCAGCCTCAAGCTGTGCTGCGGCAGCAACCTGCACAGCACTGCCCTGACCTTTTTCATACTGGGCAGCCAGGGTCAGCAGATCTTCTTCAACCGTATTTTTCAGGGGGTTATCCGGGTATTCACGGGAAAACTGAGCCATGTAGCGGGCTGCATCAGAACGGTTACCGGCCTTAAAATGGGCCCGGGCCAACCAGAACAGGGTCATGTCACGCAGGGGGGTTTCAGGATATTTCTTCAGGACATCGCCAAGGCGGGTTGTGGCAGCAGAAAAATCTTTCTGTTGGTAGGCATTAAAACCGGAGAGAAACAGTTGGGAATCTTCGGTCTCTTGTGCAACGACCGTTGCTGCACACAAAAGGGTGGCGAGGAGCAGGCAGGTAAGAAATGCCGTTAAGGCACGGCAGTATCTAAGCATCTTCACGGGGGACACCCTTTCCCCGGCTGACCGGGACGGCGGTGGTAACTGCCAAGAAATACTTGGGTAAAATGGGTATTCCTTAGCATCTTCACCGTCCCTTGTCAACCGAGGAAAGCGTGCAACAGCGGGATTTAAGCGATCACCAGCACTGAGCTAAATGAGAATTTTTCGTTTCAGGGCCTGGCAGACAAAGAATGGCGCGGAGACGTACAGAAATATACGTCGCACAAGCCATTCTGCTGTATGACGAGGCCTGAAGCGAAAAAGGCCATTTAGCGGATACTGTCCTCCGGATAGGCCCCGATCTTATGTATAGCCAGGTCAGGCCCGTTATACTCATCCTCTTCATGCATCCTGATGCCGACTGTTTTTGACAGGGCACCGTAGACAATGAAGCCGCTGGCAACGGCAAACAGCACTGCAGTCAAAGAACCGGCCAACTGAGAAACAAAACTGACGTTACCCATCCCGCCCAGGAATTTCTGGCCGAAGATACCGGCGGCAATACCGCCCCAGGTGCCGATCACCCCATGCAGCGGCCAGACCCCCAGCACATCGTCGATCTTCAGCTTTTCCTGTTCAAGGGTAAAGCCATAGACAAAGATAACCGCTGCGATGGCACCGGTTGCCAGCGCACCCAGGGGATGCATCAGGTCACTGCCGGCGCAGACGGCAATCAGGCCTGCCAGGGCGCCGTTATGCACAAAGCCAGGGTCATTTCTACCAGCCACCAGTGCTGCCAGCACACCACCCACCATGGCCATCAGAGAGTTAACCGCCACCAGGCCGGATATTTTCTCCAGATTACCCGCACTCATCACGTTAAAACCAAACCAGCCCACCGCCAGAATCCAGGAGCCGAGCGCAAGAAACGGAATATTGCTGATCGGCAGCGGATGGGACTTACCATGGCTGTAGCGTCCTTTGCGTGCCCCCAGCAGAATCACCGCCGGCAGGGCGATCCAGCCGCCAATGGAGTGTACCACCACTGACCCGGCATAATCGTGGAATTCAAGCCCACCGATTGATTTGAAGAACCCCTGCAGCAGCGAGGCGTTCTTGCCCCAGATCAGGGACTCAAACAGGGGATAGCAGAGACCGGCAAAGATCGCTCCGGCAATCACCTGGGGCCAGAACTTGGCCCGTTCAGCAATGCCACCGGAGATAATGGCCGGAATACAGGCAGCAAAGCAGAGCAGGAAGAAGTAATGGACCAGATCATAGCCCATGGCACCCTGCATCAGCTGGTCGGCAGGTTTGAGAAACGAGATGCCGTAGGCCAGCGGAAAGCCGATCAGAAAATAGACAACTGTTGAAACCGACCAGTCAGTCAGGATCTTTACAAATGCGTTAACCTGACTCTTCTTGCGGACCGTGCCCACTTCGAGAAAGGCGAATCCGGCGTGCATGGCAAAGACCATTACAGCACCTAACATCAAGAACAGGACATCTCCACTTTGTTTCAGGGGGGTAAGGGGTGACAACTCCATTGCGGCTGCCTCCTGGGCATAATATAGACTGCACTGCATCAATAGATGGCAGCAACCGGATAAGCAAAAACGTGGCCAATCAGCAACTTACAATGCAACTGCCTGAAAAATGGGATCTTTGTCTAAAATAGCGGCAGCCATAGCTGTTTAAAATATGCGCACAGATGCCTCTATTTTGATCATCATCCGTACTTTTCTTTTGCAACAACAACAACTACAATTCGCCCATGGACCTGAAACAGCAAATAACCTCCTTTCCCACCAGCCCCGGTGTCTACCGGATGTACGACGCCGACGGCAGCATCCTGTATGTTGGCAAGGCCCGCAACCTGCGCCAGCGGGTGCGCAACTACTTCGGCAACACCGATGGCCGCCCCCAGGTCCGTTTTCTGATGGCGCGGGTGACCTCAATCGAGTTCACCATCACCGACACTGAAAAAGAGGCACTGCTGCTTGAAAACACCCTGATCAAGCAGCACCAGCCCCGCTATAACCTGAACCTGAAGGATGACAAGACCTTCTTCTCGCTACGGATAGATCTGCGCAAACCGTTCCCCCGCTTTACGGTGGTACGCAAGGTCAGCCGGGACGGCGCACGCTATTTCGGGCCCTACGCCTCTGCCAGCTCTGCAAGGGAAGTACTGCGCCAGCTGCAGCGGATGTTTCCGCTGCGCCACTATCCGCTCAAAAACTGCATGAACCGCCCCCGGCCCTGCCTGTACCACCAGATCGGCCAGTGCAGCGCCCCCTGCCACAAGCTGATTTCAGCCGAGGAATACGGCTCACTGGTGGATGGTGCGGTGCTGTTTCTGGAGGGAAAGAGCAACGATCTGGTGGCTGGATTCAAGTCCCGGATGAAACAGGCTGCTGAAGAGATGCGCTATGAAGAGGCTGCCCGCTGGCGTGACCTGCTAAAGGCGATTGACACCACTCTTGAACACCAGAAGATGGTGGGTCAGGGGGGAGACAGCGACATCCTGGGGTTGGCCAGCAACGAAGAAAACCTGGCCATTGCCCTGCTGTTTGTGCGGGGCGGCAGCCTGTCCGGCAGCACGGTCCTGCATGGTTCAGGCGGACTGGATGCTGCTGACGCCCTGACCACCTTTATCCAGCGATATTACGCTGGAGAACGTTTTATACCTGATGAACTGCTACTGCCGCTGACACTTGATGCTGGCAGCACCCTTGAAGAGTGGCTAAGTGAGCTAAAGGGCAGAAAGGTCCGTCTGCATCAGCCCCGCCGAGGTGACAAGCTGGATCTGGTCAACCTGGCGGGCCGTAATGCCGAGGCCGCGCTGTCTGAAAAAGCAGCAACCCGGCAGGGGGTTGAGCGGACACTGTATGAGCTGCAGCAAAAACTGTCCCTGCCAGGTCTGCCCCGCCGGATTGAATGCTACGACATCTCCACCCTGCAGGGACGCCATTCCGTTGGCAGTGGCGTTGCCTTCCTGGATGGCCTGCCGGACAAGGCCCGTTACCGGCGTTACCGGATCAGAAACAGTCAGGGTCAGGATGATTTCGGCATGCTGCAGGAGGTCTTTGCCCGACGCTTCAGCCCGGAACGGATTGAACAATGGGGACTGCCGGATCTGGTGGTGGTGGATGGCGGCATCGGCCAGCTGAACAGCACCCTGGCAGTGGTTACTGAACTGGGGCTTTCAGAACAGCTGGTTGTTGTGTCCCTGGCAAAAAGCAGGGTTAAAGGAGATGGCAAGGATATTCATGTAGAACGGACAGAAGAACGGGTCTTTCTGCCGGGCCGCCGCAACCCGGTCAGACTGCGGCAGGATTCAGCACCGCTGAAGCTCTTGGCAGCCATCCGGGATGAAGCCCACCGTTTTGCCATCAGCTACCACCGCAGCCTGCGGGACCGGGAGACACTCCGTTCAGCCCTGCGGGAGATTCCCGGCATAGGGCCAAAACTGGAGCGGCTGCTGTTGACGCGGTTCGGTTCTCTGGAAGGGATTAAAAACGCCACGGTAGAGAAACTTGCCAGCGTGGCCGGTATCAGCCAGGAACTGGCCCGACAGATTAATCTAATAACAGCAGTTCACGAAACACAGAGTAACGGAGCAACAGAGAAATCAAAAAATTAGTAGAACTGATAGTAGAACCAAAGTGGGAAGCCTTTAAACAAGCTTTTACCATCGTTTTTTCTGTAGTTTTACTCAGTTGCTCTGTTGCTCCGTGTTTCAAATGTTTTTTAGGATTAAGACTTACTATTGCGGAACATCCTATTGTTTCTCTCTAACGCCCTTTAAGCCTGCTCTTCAGACGGCTGCACAACCACCTGCCGCAGCTCTTTATGCAGCAGTTTCAGATCAACCGGCTTGGAAACATAGCCGTCAAAGCCGGAACTTAACATATGTTCACGGGTCTCTTTCAGTGCATGGGCGGTCAGGGCGATAATCGGCAGATGCGCTCCACTCTTCTTTTCACGCTCACGGATAACCCGCGTGGTCTCCATGCCGTCCATAACCGGCATCTGAATATCCATCAGGGCCACATCAAACTCGCCCTTCTGCCAGTGGTGCAGCAGCTCACCGCCATCACCGGCCTGGGTAACGGTATGGCCGTAGCGTGAAAGCAGCAGACTCAGCATCATACAGTTGGTTTCACTGTCATCCGCCAGCAGAATCCGCAGCGGCGGCCCTTCCCAGGCCGTTTTTGCCCTGTCCGGCGTAAGGGGCTCCTGCTGGGGTATCGGCTGCGAGTTGATCAGGAATGGCAGGGTAACCGTAAAGCTGCTGCCCTTGCCTTCCCGGCTCTCAACCGTTATCTCCCCGCCCATCTGCTGGACAAGCCGACGGCAGATGGTCAACCCCAATCCGGTGCCGCCGAAACGACGGCTTACGGATGTATCCGCCTGGGCAAAGGGGGCAAAGATCTTCTCCATCACCTCCGGCTTGATCCCAATGCCGGTATCACTGACACAGAAGCTAAGCTGCGCCTTGTCGTCATGGCGCTCCAGCAGCTTGACCGCAACCCGTATCTCACCTTTGCTGGTAAACTTAATGGCATTACCCACCAGATTGTACAGAATCTGCTTCAGACGCAACTGATCCCCAAACAGACTATCCGGGACATCAGCAGCCACCTCATGCACAAGTACAATAGCCTTTGCCTGCACCCGTGCCTCCTGGGATCTGATCATCTGCGTGATACAACTGTGCAGACTAAACGGCGCACTCTCAAGCTCAAGTTTTCCCGCCTCAATTTTGGAGATATCCAGCACGTCGTTGATCAGCGAAAGCAGGGTCTTTGCATCATTTTCAATATTTGCAAGGTACTTGGTCTGCTCCTCTGACAGAACCGTAAAACGGAGCAGCTGGGCATTGCCGATCACCCCGCTCATGGGGGTGCGGATCTCGTGGCTCATGTTGGCCAGAAACTCGGTCTTGGCATTGTTGGCCGTCTCGGCATCGGCCTTTGCCTTAAGCAGTTCCTCACGGGCAAGCCGTATTTCTTCAAAGCGCTGTTCCAGAGAGTCTGCCAGTTCATTGATAGCCAACGCCGCCTGTCCCGGCTCATCATCGGATTCCACAGCAATCCGGGAGCTGTACTCACCCTGCTGCAAGGTATCAATGCCGCTCATCAGCGCATTAAAAGAACGGGTTAAGCGACGAAGCACCAGATGGCTGAGCAAAGAGACAGCCAACCAGAAGAGAATAGAGACACTGACTGACCAGACCACCAGCATACGCACTGAACGTGACAGATCAGCCGTACTGCGCTCAATCCGCAGGGTTCCCAGCACAGACTGGATATCGCCTCCAGCCCCCAGCGATGAGTTGATTGAGGACACCTGCGGGTTGCTACGCACTTCCATGGTCTGGCTGATGATCTCTGCAGCAGGCACAGAGGGTTTGGCATGGAGATCAACCAGCACCCTGCCGTCTGCAGCACTGATCACCACCCGGTAGATTTCCGGTGTTTCAGCCACCTGCTCCGCCATCTGGCGCAGCAGAAAGGTGTTTTCAGCAAACAGCGGCAGCCGGATTGATTGAGCCAGCGCCTGGGCCTGCAGCTGAAGATGCCTGACCGCCTCATTTTTTGTTTTGGTAATTTCCCGGGTAATAAACAGGGTGCTTAACAGGAAGACAATCAGAAAGGTAAACAGGGTAAAGATAGTAAGCAGTTTGCGCTGAAAGCTGGTACGGATATTTAAGCTCTTCAGACGACTGATCATGGAGGATTCCTTAATACTCTGCCAACTGTTTCACCAGAGTATCGTTGATTTTCAGACGTTTCAACAGACTTGCATTGGTTTTAAGGGTCACTCCCTTGGGGAAGCGCAGCGACATGCTGTCGCCAGAGCCACCTTCAAGCAGCTCTTCAACAATGCTTCTGGCCTGACGCCCCAGGGCAGCACGATCAATATCCAGCACCGCCGCCGCCCCCAGCCCCAGATAACTGGCGGTAAACGAGACCACCGGCACCCCGTGCTGCTGGCTGAAGTAGAAATAGGCCTCGGTTGTTTCTCTGGTTACTGCGGTAACATCCGGCAGCATCCAGAGCGCATCCACCTTGCCAGCCAGCGAGGCCAGCTGGGGCAGGGTATCGCGGGGTGTTGCCACTTCCCGCAGTACCAGACTGATACCGGCCTGTTCCGCTGCCTGCTGTGCCTGACGCAGGTACCAGCCACTTTTGGCAGGATTATAGACCACCCCCACCCGACGCACCTTCATCTGCCGCAGCAGATTACAATACTGTTCAGGCGGGGCAACCATACCGATACCGGTCAGGTTTGATTGTGCAGACTTCATCCGGTGGATATCAAGGGACATCAGGGCAATTACCGGAATGGTCCGTATCTTGCGGGCCAGGGCCAGGGCAGCATCCCCCACCGCCAGGATCATGCGGGGCCGGTCTTCACGCACAATCCGCACAACATCCACTTCAGCATAATCAGACAGCAGCACCAACCGCTTGCTAACTCCCTGGCCACCACGGAAAAAGCCGGACAGCACCTCATCATAGGCCGGATTGCGCTGACTCTGCAGCACTAGCACATCATAGGCCTGTGCCAGTGAGGGCAGCAGCAACGCCAGGGCGAGTATGCAGAGGACCAGGCGCCGCATCAGAACTTCACCCGCATGCCGCCTTCAAACCAGCGGCCCACACTTGGAAAAATATCACTGCTATAATAGCGGCTGTTAAACAGGTTACGGCCAGAGACAAACAGTTCCAGTGCGGTGTTCTCTTTTTGATACAGCGTGGCCCCCAGGTGCAGGTCCCAGATCAGGCCGTTCTTACCATTTTCATCAGAGGTGTTGTTCCAGAAGATGTGACGACCGGTAAGGGTGCCACGGAACATTGCATCCGTATAGGACAGGGCCAGCTTCAAGGTCTGGGTCGGTTTGTCAGCATGCACCGGGGTACCATCACTGGTGCGGTGGGTATCAGTATAGGTCCAGCCAGCCCCCACAGAGGTATTGAACACCGGTTTGGTCTTCAGTTCCAGTTCAGTGCCCTGCGCCAACTGCTGCTCAGTATCAGCCCCCCAGGTCATGTTACGGAACAGGGTTGCCTTCAGCCAGAGATAGGGAATACTGGTGTTTTCAACCCCCACCTGGGTTGTTAATATCTTGGTTGGCCGCGGGTCATACTGCGGAGCCAGCACCGGCATACCGTAGCCCTTGCCCACGTAGGCCCGCACCAGGGTATTGTCACTTACCTGCCAGGTCCCCCCCAGAGAAGCGCTGAACTGATCCGGCGCAGTCTGGGGACGGTCAAAGCGCAGGCCCGGAGTGATGCTGAAACTGCCCAGGCTGATGGTATCACTTAGAAACAGGCCCCAGCGTTCAACCTTGCGGCTGTACGGGCTGTAGTTGGTGGTATCAACGGAGTTGCCCTCAATCTCCATGTGGCGGAAGTCACCGCCAACCACCAGCAACTGCTGATCACCACGCCAGGTTAGGCTGGCAGTACCCCCCAGAGAACTTTCCGTAGCAAAGGCCTTGGGCAGGTCCGGTCCCTGGCCCCACCAGACAGCACCATCACTGATATTGTAATAGGCTGATTCCTGACGAAGAAAGGTGTGATAGCCGGTGACCGCCAGCTCCAAACGGTCGGTCAGAGGCTGGCGCAGCCCGATCAGGGCATTGATCTGGCGTTTATCATCCTGCTGGGTCAGGTCATAGGGTTGCTGAGGCACATACAGGTCACCCTGGCGACTGAAGAAACCGGTGGCCTGGGCAAAGAGCTGGCCCTTGTTAGGCAGCTCCCAGGTCAGGCGACCATGGAAATTACTGCTGTTGATTCCGGCCTTGGGCACCAGGCCATCACTGCCCAGAAAACCGGCTGAAAGATAGTAGCCCAGACGGCTGGCAGTGCCGCTTAATTCCAGAGAGGTATTACTGGTGGTTTGGGTACCGGTTGAGGCTGCAACTGCCCCGCTTAGGCCGCGCTCCTGTTCCGGTGCCTTGGTAACCACATTGATCACCCCGCCCAGGGCAGAGCCCCAGGCAGTGGAGGCAGAGCCCTTGATGATCTCTACCCGTTCAATGATCCGGGCTGGAATGGCACTGACATCGGGAAAATTCGAGGTAGGGCTGGTAAAGGGGATACCGTCCAGCAGCAGCAGCACATGCTCAAAACTGGTGCTCTGAATCTGGGTATAGGCGGCGATTCCTGGGCCGCCGTTATGCTGCAGTTGCAGGCCGGGCACCGTATCAAGCACGTCAGCCAGGGTGTGGGCGTTCAGGCGGGCAATCTCGGCACTGGTGACCACCGTGACGTTTTCAGCGGTTTGGGAGAGTGGTTTGGGGGAACGGGTGGCGCCACCGGCATCTTCTTCCTGCCAGGCACTGAACAGGGCCAAGGTATCATCTTCTTCTGCCTCAGCAGCATGCAGTAAAGCAGGCGCAAGCCAAATGCACAGGCAAAGCAGTGCCAGCACAACCTGCAGCCTATGTCTGAAGAAAGATACCACCATGCGGGAGCCCTCTTTAATGCTTGCATACATAGCAAAATTTGGGGATTATTGTCCAGCAATCAATCCATGCATTTAAACAAATGAAAGGAGGGAAGGCAGATGCAAGAAGAATTGGTAGTGTTGTCAGAAGGCGAGGAGATGGTGCAGGCCTGCTGCAAAGGCGCCGCCACCGCTAAACTGTAACCGCAGCAAAGCAGTTTCACACGGGGGAGGGCAACCTCCCCCGTCATTTGTATCTACCTGATATTTAAAGAGCCCTCCATGCAACTTACCCCATACTTAAAGACCTGGCCCCACCCGGATACACCGGGCCGCACCATCCTGCTGGCCACCAAGCGCTGCGCCCTGCTGGAACTGTCGGACAGCATGTGGCAGCGGATTACCTCTGGCGCTCCCTTGACAGAACAGGAGCAGGCCACCCTGACCCGCCTGGGTCTGCTGGTGACTGACCGGGAAACAGAAAAGCAGGCCCTGCTGCATACCTTTGACAACCAGAACACCACCAGCCGCCGTTTTGAAGTAACAGCAGTGCTGACCCTGGAATGCAACCTGGCCTGTCCCTACTGTTTTGAAGAACCGTTTCGCGGCAATCTGGTCATGACCAAGGCCACTGCTGACCTGCTGGTTGCCCGGCTGATTGAACAGATGGTTGCAGGTCTGGACGTGCTGGTGGATTTCTACGGTGGTGAGGCATTGATCCGGCTTGATCTGCTGCTTGACATTGCAGGCCGCCTGCAAGAGGCAGCAACGCAGCACGGGGTGAGCTTTACCTTTAACCTCTTTTCCAATGGCGTGCTGCTGACCCGCCCCAATGTGGAAAAATTGCTCCCCCTTGGATTACAGGCAGTGCGCACCACCCTGGATGGACCGCCGGACATCCACAATATCCAACGCCCCTTTGTTTCAGGCAAGGGCAGCTTTGATACCATCCTGACCAACCTTGTTGAAGTACATGACATCCTACCGCTTAGCATCAACGGCAACTACACCCGCGACAATTACCACCGTTTTCCGGAAATGCTGGACCTGCTGTTAAAGGCTGGCATCAATCCGGCCAGACTGCGGGATGTTACTTTTTCACCGGTTATGCCCAAGGCAGACGGAACAGGGCTGGGGGATCATGGTTCTACCTGTGCCTGTACAGCCGAACCATGGGCAATAGAGGCCCACTTGTTCCTGCGGCAAGAGATCATCCAACGCGGTTTTCCCACGGATAAACTGGGGCCAAGCGCCTGCATGATTGAGTTTGAAAAGGATTGGGTGGTGAACTACAACGGCGACCTCTACAAATGCCCGGTCTTTATGGGGGACGAATCAATGCGGATCGGCACCCTGGCCGACGGGGTGGGTGATTACCACGCATCCCACCGGCTGGATATCTGGAAGAATGATGAATGCCTGGACTGCGCCTATCTGCCGATCTGCTTCGGTGGCTGCCGACTGCTGACGCTGCAGAAAAATGGAGCAATCGACACGGTGGATTGTCATCGCCCCATGCTGGATGCCTCGTTGGAACGGCTGGTGCTGCAGGATCTGGGAGTACGGAAGTCTGACGTGCGGCCAGCAGGATGACACTAAACCCAACCACCCCCGGCCCCTCCTTTGTAAGGAGGGGAGCTGAGTCCCCCCTCACTTTACTGATACTCGCTCCAGTTACATATTCCTTTGTAAGGAGGGGAGCTGAGTCCCCCTCCTGTTTCAGGAGGGGTCAGGGGTGGTAAGGTGTCAGCTTGCATGCAACCCGGAAGTAGCCGCCAAAGAACACAAAGATCACACAGAACAATCGTTCATATCCACCAAGGGCACGAAGATTCACGAAGATTCAACTGGTTACAGGATACAGATGATTTACCCAAAAGGTTGTTGCCGTCTTGACCTAAACAACCTGTTTTTCTTGGTGTTTCTTCGTGTACTTCGTGGACAACTGCTTTTCCCAGGTTTAAAGTACTATGCTGGTTTTTCTCCGCGGGCTCCGCGGCTCCGCGTGAGTAACTGCCGTTTCAAGCACCAGCCCCCATCACTCGCTGCACTGATCCACCTTAAAGGCCTCATGCAGTACCCGCACGGCTAGCTCGGTGTATTTTTCTTCAATGGCCACTGAAACCTTGATTTCCGAGGTGGAGATCATCTGGATGTTGATATTGTTGTAGGCCAGCGCGGTAAACATCCGGGCTGCCACACCGGCATGGTTTTTCATCCCAAGGCCCACAATGGAGACCTTGCTGATGTTGCGGTCAGCAAGCACCTCCCGCGCATTGACCTCTTTGGCGATCTGGGCGGTAATCTGGTGGGCCTTGTCCAGATCAGTCTTTGAGATGGAAAAGGTGATATCAGCCAGACCATCCTGCCCCACGTTCTGGACAATCATATCAACGGAGATATCCTTGTCAGCCAGGCCGGTCAGGATCTTTGCGGCGCTGCCCGGCTTGTCCGGCACGCCAAGTACCGCAATCTTTGCCTCATTCTTGTCTGCCACAATCCCGGTAACGACGACACCTTCCATAGGCATATGCTCCTTTACGACCAGGGTGCCCTGTTCAGCAGAGAAAGCCGAGCGGACATGAATGGTCACTGAATGCTTTTTTGCGTACTCAATGGCACGGATCTGGACACCCCGCGCCCCCTGGCTGGCCAGTTCCAGCATCTCATCGTAGGATATCTTTTCAATCTTGCGGGCATCAGCACAGATCGCCGGATCTGCGGTAAAGATGCCGTCAACATCCGAGTACAGTTCACACACCGCTGCGCCAAGGGCGTGGGCCAGGGCAACGGCAGAGGTGTCACCACCGCCCCGTCCCAGGGTGGTAATGGTGCCGCTGCGGTCAATCCCCTGGAACCCGGCAACCAGTACAATGGCGCCATGGTCAAGATCGGTTCTGATTTTTCTTGGATCTATATATTCTATTGAAGCTCTGGTGTGCAGCGAATCGGTGATGATCGGCACCTGCCAGCCCAGATAGGTCTTGACCTTGTAGCCCATGGAGCTGATGCAGAGCGCCAGCAGGCCGATGGATACCTGTTCACCGGCAGAGATCAGCAGGTCATATTGGCTGCCAGCCTGATGAGAGGACATTTCCTGGGCCATTTCAATCAGGCGGTTGGTTTCACCGGCCCGGGCCGAGATGACCACCACCAGATCGTTGCAATCGTTATACGAGGCAATAATCCGCTGGGCGATCTTCCTGATCTGCTCAGGCGAGGTGACGGCGGAGCCGCCATATTTTTGCACTACCGATGCCATACCAACCTCGTGGTGTAGGTTTTGTTGTCTCTGTCAATACACCTCTAGCCCAGCGGTAAACTGGGCTAGAGGGAAAACAGATCCTGCGGGGAGAACGTTAGATCAGACCATGGGCTACCATAGCATTTGCAACCTTGATAAATCCACAAATGTTCGCACCCAGTACATAGTTGCCCGGTGCGCCGTACTCTTCTGAGGTCTCGTAGCAGTTGGCATGGATGTTCTTCATGATGTTTTCCAGCTTGGCCTCAGTATCCTCAAAGGTCCAGGAATCACGCTGGGCGTTCTGCTGCATCTCCAGCGCCGAGGTGGCAACGCCGCCTGCGTTGGCAGCCTTGCCTGGTCCGTAGGCAATTTTGGCATCCAGAAACACCTTTACCCCTTCCGGCGTGGTGGGCATATTGGCGCCTTCGCCGACAGCGATACAACCGTTCTTTACTAAGGTTGCGGCATCTTTACCGTTTATTTCGTTCTGGGTTGCGGAGGGCATGGCAACCTGGCAGGGGATGTCCCAAATGTTGCCGTTTGGAATATACTTTGCATCTTTGTGGGCGTTAACATAGTCGGAAATACGACGACGCTCCACCTCTTTCAGCTGTTTGATCAGATCAAGGTCAAGGCCTTTTTCATGATAAATCACGCCGTTAGAGTCTGAACAGGCAACACATTTGCCGCCCAGCTGATGGATTTTTTCAATGGTATAGATGGCCACGTTACCGGAACCGGATACCAGACAGGTCTTGCCTTCAAAGGTATCTTTGCGTACTTTCAGGGCTTCGTTGATGAAGAAGGTGGCACCATAGCCGGTTGCCTCGGTCCGCACCAGCGAACCACCCCAGGTCAGGCCTTTGCCGGTCAGGACACCGGGCTCATAGCGGTTGGTAATCCGCTTGTACTGGCCGAACATATAGCCGATCTCACGGCCACCTACGCCGATATCACCGGCAGGTACGTCGGTATGCTCGCCCAGGTGACGGTACAGTTCAGTCATGAAGCTCTGGCAGAAACGCATCACTTCGTCATCGGACTTGCCCTTGGGATCAAAGTCCGAGCCGCCCTTGCCGCCACCGATCGGCAGGCCGGTCAGTGAATTTTTGAAGATCTGCTCAAAGCCGAGGAACTTGATGATGCCCAGGTAGACCGAAGGGTGAAAACGCAGGCCGCCCTTGTAAGGTCCCAAAGAGCTGTTAAACTCAACCCTGAAACCACGGTTGATATGCACCTGGCCCTTATCATCCTGCCAGGGTACCCGGAAGATAATTTGACGCTCAGGCTCACAGATCCGCTCAATGATCTTGCGCTCAAGATATTCAGGATGCTTGACCACGACCGGCCCGAGGGATTCAAGAACCTCCAGCACGGCCTGATGGAACTCGATTTCACCTGGGTTGCGTTTGAGTACGTCGTTGTAGATACCTTCGATCTTTTCGTCCAGCTTGGCCATAAATGCCTCCTTAATATGCAGAACCCTGGGCTCTGGATGTATAAACCGAATCAAGCATGCAGCATATATGCCCAATAAATATTCAAGTGTTCATATTTTACGCACAAGATCTTGAGATCAGCACATAAAATAGGCTTATTTTTATTTTGACCATGCACAGGTAGGATGAGCAACAGTCTGCAAAGAATGTTTATGTGTTGTTAAATTACTTATTTCGCCTTTATGGTGTAACACGCAGATGGGGTTATGAGCTATTTACGCAACAACAAAATCAGCACTTTAGGTGTTGCATGATTTATTTTGATGCAGTATTTACAACAGTTCGCCGTTGCGCCCAATAACAACCCGGCATTTTGCACATTAAATAGCCATATCGAGGAAACCATGCTGATTGTCGCCTGTATCAAACAAGTGCCTGATACGACCCAGGTCAAGATTGACCCGGTCACCAACACCCTGGTGAGGGAAGGGATCCCTTTTATCATGAACCCCTATGACACCCATGCCATGGAGGCGGCGCTGCAGCTGAAAGACCAGTTTGGCTGCCGGGTTGCGGTACTTTCCATGGGGCCGCCCAATGCTGAGGCAACTCTGCGCAAGGCGCTGTCTGCCGGTGTTGATCGTGCCATTCTGCTGTCTGACCGTGTCTTTGGCGGTGCCGACACCCTGGCCACCAGTAAGGTACTGGCAGCAGCCATTGCCAAGCTGAATGATGAAGTGGAACCGGTGGGACTGGTGATCTGCGGCAAGCAGACCATTGACGGCGATACCGCCCAGGTGGGACCTGGGATTGCGGTCCGGTTAGGCTACCAGCAGCTGACCCTGGTGGACAAGGTGGAAGAGCTGGATATGGTCAACAAGAAGCTGGTGGTCAGCCGCAAGCTGGAAGGCCGCCACGAGCGGGTGCAGGCACCGCTACCGGCCATGCTGACCGTGGTGCGGGAGCTGAACCGCCCCCGCTACCCCACCGTACCGATGCGGCTGGCGGCAGCAACGGCTGAGGTTGAGGTGTGGGATAACAGCGTGCTGCAGCTGGACCCGCAGACCATTGGACTGAAAGGTTCACCAACCTGGGTTTCCAAGATTTTCTCTCCCCAACGGGATAAAGGTGAGATTGTGGGGGACGGCTACACAGACCCGGAAGGAACCGTTGATCTGCTGCTGGGTAAATTGATGGAAAAGGATCTGCTACCACTATGAGTGAAACCACACCAAAGATCAAAAAGCCCCGTGGACGAGCCCGCCTGCTGGAAGGCAAATGTATCGCCTGCGGCGCCCGCTGTGAAAGTTCCTGCCCGGTCAACTGCATCAGCATGAATGAGGCTGGTGAGCCGGTGGTTGTTGCTGAAAAGTGTATCGGCTGCCTCAAGTGCGTCAAGGTCTGTCCGGCCCAGGCGATTGAAATGTTCTTCACCCCTGAAGAGCAGAAAATTCTGGAGCAGCTGGCAGCAGCAGGGGCAGCACCACAGGCTGAGGATGATGACCCTGAGGCGGCTGCCATTGCAAAACTCCAGGCACAGTATCGCGGTGTCTGGGTCTTTGTTGAACAGGCGGATGGCGAGGCTGCCAAGGTTTCCTGGGAGCTGCTGGGCAAGGGCAAGGAACTGGCTGCCAAGCTGGGGGTTGGGCTGTCTGCCGTGGTGATCGGCCACAAAGTAGAGCAGCTCTGCCATGAAGCATTCACCTACGGTGCTGAAAAGGCCTATCTGCTTGATGCACCGCTGTATGCTGATTATCGCACCCAGTCCTACCTGGAAGCGATGTGCCACCTGATTGAACAGCACAAGCCGGAGGTGATCCTGATGGGGGCCACCGGCATGGGACGCGACCTGGCCGGGGCTGTGGCCACCAGGGTCGGCACCGGCCTGACCGCCGACTGTACCGGCCTGGATATTGACGATAAACGTAACCTGATGCAGACCCGCCCCGCCTTTGGCGGCAACATCATGGCCACCATCATGTGTGACAAGTACCGGCCCCAGATGTCCACGGTCCGCCCCCACGTGATGCAGATGCCGGAACCGTTGCCAGCTGCAACCGGCCAGATCATCAAAGACAGCTTTACCGTGGCAGAGGACCGGATTCTGGTCAAGGTGCTGGAGATCATCCGCGATGGTGACAGCAAGCACAAGGTGGATATCGGCGGCGCTGAATTTATTATCTCCGGCGGACGGGGGATGATGGGGCCGGAAAACTTCGCCATGCTGGAAGAGCTGGCCAAAGAACTGAACGGCGTGGTGGGTGCGTCCCGTTCTGCGGTGGATGCGGGCTGGATGCCCCACGACCGGCAAGTGGGCCAGACCGGGAAGACCGTACGCCCCAAGATCTACATCGCCTGCGGCATTTCCGGTGCTATTCAGCACCTGGTGGGAATGCAGGACGCTGATCTGGTCATCGCCATTAACCGGGACAAGGATGCACCGATCTTTGAAGTGGCCCATTACGGCATTGTGGGCGACCTGTTCCAGGTGGTACCTGCCCTGACGCGGAAAATTCGTGAGCTGAAAGCACGAGGCAAAAAACAATGACATCAACCCAGACCATCTTTATTCCGCTCTTTACTGCTGCCACAGCCCTGTTCATCTGGAGCTGCTGGAAACGACTTTCACTGACCGCGCTGGGCAAGGCAGATGATCGCCTTGATGATATCGGCCAGCGGGTTGGCGACACCCTGCGCTATGCCTTTGCCCAGGTACGGGTACTGCAAAAGCCCTACGGCATCGTGCATTTGGCTATCTTCTGGTGTTTTCTGGTGCTGATGGCGGCCAATGCCGAGTTTATCCTGCATGGACTGTTTCCGGCTATCAGCATGGAGCTGCTCCCGACGTTCCTGTATGTACCACTGGTTTTATCCATTGAAATCGCCTCACTGGTGGCCCTGGTTGCCGTCAGCATCGCCATGGTCAGGCGGCTTGTGGCGCCGCCCTACCCAGAGGCCCGTACCTTTGAGGCCTTCTTTATTCTGTTTCTGATCGGCCTGCTGATGGCTGCCTACTTTACCATGAACGCAGCCACCATCAGCTGGCTGCAGGGCTACCTGAACGTTGCCCAGCAAAAGGGCAACACCAATCTGGCCGGACAGATTCAGAATGCCCTTTCGGCCATGACCGGCACCATGCCGGTTGCCGAACGGCTTGCAGCCCTCATTTCTCCTGCCAGGGCAAAACAGGTGCATGACCTCTCCTGGTGGACCCATGCCCTGGTGCTACTGCTGTTCATGAACCTGCTGCCATTAAGCAAGCATTTCCATATTATTACCGCCATCCCCAACGTGTTCCTGCGGCGGCGTGAGCATCCGCCCCTGCCGGAGCGGGAAGAGTTTAACGCTGGTAACAGCTTCGGTATCAGCCAGGTAGACGGCTACACCTGGAAAGAGCTGTTGGATTCCTTTTCCTGCACAGAGTGCGGTCGCTGCCAGAACGTCTGCCCTGCCGACCAGACCCGCAAACCGCTGAACCCGCGGGGGGTGATTGCCCAGCTAAAGCATAACCTGATGGCAAACGGGCCGCTACTGAAGCAGGGCAAAGCGGCAACCGTACCGTTGATCGGCGAAGGTGAGGCCTCCATCTCTGAAGAGGCGATCTGGTCCTGCACCACCTGCGGTGCCTGCCTGCAGGCCTGCCCGGTCTTTATTGAGCAGATGCCCAAGCTGATCCCGCTGCGCAGACATCTGGTGGAGATGGAATCACGCTTCCCGGAAGAGCTGCTGAACCTGTTTGAAAACATGGAAGGCCGCAGCAACCCCTGGGGTATCGCCCCCACCGAGCGGGGCAAGTGGGCAACCCAACTGGGAGAGCGTCCCTATGAACCGGGCAAGAGCGAGTATCTTTTCTACGTTGGCTGTGCCGGTTCCTTTGATGCCCGGGCCAAGCAGATTACGGTGGCAACCGCCCTGCTGCTGGATAAGGCCGGGGTATCGTGGGGCATGCTGGGCAAGGATGAAAAGTGCTGCGGAGACAGTCTGCGCAGGCTGGGCAATGAGTATGTCTTTGACAAACTGGCCAAGGAAAATGTGGCCCTGTTTAAAGAGCGGGGGATCAAGAAGGTGGTGGTACAGTGTCCCCACTGTCTGACCACCCTGAAAAACGATTATAAGCAGTACGGTATCGAACTGGAAGTAATCCACCACAGCCAGCTGCTGCTATATTTGGTGCAGGATGGCCGCTTGAAGCTGCCCAAACAGGCTGACCTGGGCAAGCTGGTCTACCATGATTCCTGTTATCTGGGCCGCCACAACGGCATCTATGACGAACCACGGGAGGCACTGGAACTGGCCACCGGGGCTGTTCCGCTGGAGATGCCCCGCAACCGTGAAGACGGTTTCTGCTGCGGTGCCGGTGGTGGCCGGATGTGGATGGAAGAGTTTACCGGCGACCGGATCAACCTGGTGCGGGCAGCCGAGGCGCTGGAACAACAGCCGGATACGATCTGTACCGCCTGCCCCTACTGCCTGACCATGCTGGATGACGGCATCAAGGATCTGAAGGCGGATAAGGTGCAGGTGAAAGATATTGCCGAGGTGATGGCCGAGGCGGTACTGCGGTAACGCAAGCGTCAGAACACGCTGGATTAACCTGTAAAAAGCATTTGAAACACGGAGCAACAGAGCAACGAAGTGAATCTATAGAAGTAAATAACCCTGAAAATGCAGTTACTCTGTGGCTAACTGCCGTTTAAGGACAACAGAAAAACAGTATTTAAAGACTCACTACTTTCTCTGTTGCTTCGTTGCTCTGTGTTTCATAAATTCCCGTTTTTGATTACCCTTTCCCCCGCGCGGCCAGGCAATCCAGAACCGCCTGCAACAGTTCCATAAAACTGATCGGTTTCAGGATGGTCAGGTCTGCTTCGGGGCAGTAATGGGCATCATCGTCGTAGGCGGTGGTTATAATGATCGGAATGGCGTGATTCAACTCCCGTATCCTGCGGATCATCTCCATGCCGTTCATAACCGGCATTTCAAGATCGGTGATCACCACGGCAGGCCGGTTTTCCTGATACAACTGCAGCCCTTCACTGCCGTTTGATGCCAGCAGCAGCGTCCCCACGTATCTCCGCAGAAAACTGCCGATGGAGAGCCGGGCAATATCCTCATCTTCCACATACAGCAGGGTCAACTGCTTCAGCGCATCAGTAGGTTCCATCAGAGTTCTCCCTGTTTCAGCGGAATGGCAAGGGTGATGACGGCGCCGCCATCCCGGTTATCAGCCGTAACCGTGCCATTAAAGCGCTGTTCAATAATCTGCCGTACCACAAACAATCCCAAACCAACCCCTTGCGTACGAAATTTGCTGGTGACATAGGGATCAAAAAGCGAATGCAGCAACTGCTGCGGAATACCGCCGCCGGTATCCGCAACAACAATGCTCAAGCAACCCTGGTCGCCGATCTCAATCGTTACCGCAATAGACCCGCTAGCGGCCTGTTTTTCAATAATAGCATCCCGTGCATTGGTGAAAAGATTGAGCATGCATTGCACCAGATCCTGCAGGGAACCCTGTAGCTGCTGCTCTGAAATCAGATTCAGCTCAAAACTGATCCCCAACTGCTGATAGCTGTCCTGCACCATGACAATCGAGCGGTTAACCGCCTCTGAGGGTAAGACGGTCTCATCAGGCACTGCAGGCCGGCAGAGCAGTTGGAAGCCTGCGATTGAGCGGGAAAGCTGTTTCAGTTCCTGCATAACCAACTCAGCTCCATCCAGGGCTTTTTCAGGGGCCATCTCGCCATGTGCCAATAACCAGGCATGTTCCTGCACCCGTGCACCGATATTGTTTAGCGGCTGACGCCAGTGATGGGCGATATTAACCAGCAGTTCCCCCAGGGTCTGATAACGGGCCTGTTGCAACAACAGGGCATCCTTTTCCCGGCTTTTGGCAACTTCATCCTCAACCCGCGATTCCAGACTGCGGTTCAACTCAAGCAGTTCCTGTTCAATGCGGTAGAGTTCCGTTGAGGCGTAGTTAAGGGATTCTCCCAGGTCCTGCACCTCGGTCACAAAGCGCTCAACCGGCAGCGTCATCCCCTTGTGCTGCGGCAGCTCACGGGCAAAACTGGACAGCTTGCTGATTGATCGCAGGGGCCGACGCAGCAGGAGAACCACCAGACTGATACCGATCAGGCTCTCCACAAAGCTGAGGATGATACCGTGGCGCCAGATCTGCTGCTGCAGTTGCGTAATCTCATCCAGACTATAGGTAAGCTGGAGCCAGCCCAGCAGCCCGCCAGCCTGCACCGGTTGCCAGATATGCAGGGTAGTGCCGGACAGCTGTGTCGTCTGCAGAGGAGAAACAGGGACCTGAAGCGTAGCAGGCCCATCTGCCAGCTCTGCAGGAGAGGTGTCAGTCAGCCGGTTAAGGGCAGCCAGTACACCACCTTTGGCATCGGTTGCCACCACCTTGCGTAGCCCTGGCAACCCTGTGGCGTGCCGCAAATACTGATCAAGCGAGGCATAATCCTCAAGCGCCAGGGGATGGGCGCACCCTTCGGCAAGATTTTCAGACAGCAGTGCCGCCTGCTGCAGACGTGCAGCAAGCAGTTGGTTGGACTGGCTTGCAGCGGTCCAGAAGGACAGCCCCAGGGTGCCGATGACCATGGCCAGGGTAATGGCCATCAGCATACGGGTATGCAGGCGCCGTGGCAGCAGGTGCATCAGCTCAGATCCCTTTGGTCATGGCATCATAATCCAGTTTTTCCAGCGCCTTATAATCACGATCATAGTCAGCCAGCACCGGTTTACCCAACTGCACCGGCTTGAGCAGGCCGCTTGTTTCCGGCTTGGAGGCCATCCGCAGCACCGCATCAGCCACCGCCTGCTGCACCTGCTTCGGTACGCGGGGATGGGCGGAGATCGGGTGGGGAGCAATCTTTGGCGCAATCAGCAGTACACGCAATTTTGCCTTCACATCTTCAGGTTGGGCATCAAAATCCACATTCAGCACCGTGCCTGCATCGGTCTTGCCCAGCAGTACCATTTTATAGACATTGCTGCTGGACCCGACAAACACCTCTTTCATATTCAGCATGATGTTCTGCTTTGATAGCGTCTGACGCAATGACAGGCTGCAGACGTTGCGACTGCCGACATAGGCGATCTGCTTGTTATTAAGGTCTGCCAGCTCCTTGATGGGAGAATCCGCCCTGGTAATCAGCGTACCGGCAAGCACATGACTACCGCGCACCAGCGGCTTGTAATGTTGACTGTGATGCACCAGCATCAGTTGGTAGGGGGTTGAAAAGGCAAAATCAGGCACCCCTTGTTTAAATTCAGCCTCAAACTGGTTCATGGTCTCATACAGCTTCAGCTTGAAGGTGACCCCGGTCTCCTTTTCAAGCTGGTCAAGAAATGGACGCCAGCTGGTATGCATCGTCACCGGCGGACGCTGGGGCAGTACGGCAAAGACATACGATTTCTGTTCCGCCCCCTGTACAGGCAGCACAGCCATCATCAGCAGCATCAGCAACCCTGCGACTGTTTTCATGGCATCTCTCCCTTCAGTCTGGTATCAGCCGACATCACGCAACATCAAGCGGTCTACCTCTGCCACCAGGCCGGCAACATCAATCGGTTTGGCCACATACCCGTCAAAACCATACTCCAGCAACTTGCCCCGGTCACCGGTCAGGGCATGGGCGGTCAGGGCAATGATCGGCGTATGGCTGTCACGTTCTTCTTCCTGCATCCTGATCGCTGATGTGGCGGCAATGCCATCCATGCCGGGCATCTGCACATCCATCAGGACCAGGTCGTACAGTTCCTGCCCCCAGGCTTCAAGGGCCGCTTTGCCGTCTTCCACTGCGGTTACCCGATGTCCCAAACGTTCAAGCAGGCGGGTGGCATAGAGCCGTCCCACCGGTTGGTCTTCTGCCAGGAGTACACGTAACGGCTTCCCTGCAGCAGAGGCAGACATCTTTTCAACATGGTCGGGGGGCATGATCGCCCCCACCGGCACCTTCATCGGCAGGGTAACCGTGAAGCAGCTGCCAACACCGGGCGTACTTTCAACCGTAATGGTTCCACCCATCAATTCAGTCAGACGCCGACAGATGGTCAGCCCCAGGCCGGTGCCGCCGTAACGGCGGCTGATGGTCTCATCTGCCTGGCTAAACGGCGCAAAGATCCGTCCCAGCGTATCCTGCTCCATGCCGATGCCGGTATCGATCACGCTGAAACGGGCCTGGAGCGGTTGCCCCGGCCTGGACAGCGACTCGATCTGCAGCGTGACCTGTCCCTGATCGGTAAACTTGACCGCATTACCCACCAGATTATGCAGGACCTGCTTCAGACGGGAAGGCACCCCCCGCATGGTGGCAGGCAGGTCCGGGGCCAGCTTGAGCAGCAACGCCACCCCCTTCCTCTGGGCAACCGGCTGGTGAATCCGCAGGACATCATTGGCCAGTTCATCAGGCTGGAAATCAGCCTGTTCCAGGCCAAACCCACCAGCTTCAATCCGGGTCAGATCCAGCAGATCATTGATGACCGACAACAGGCTCTGGGCTGACTCATCCAGGTGGCGCAGGTAATCCAGCTGTTCATCCGCCAGCGGGGTCATGTGCAGCAGGTGGCTCATCCCCATAATGCCGTTCAAGGGGGTGCGCACCTCATGGCTGATATTGGCCAGAAACTGGCTCTTGGCCCGGTTGGCTGATTCAGCCGCTTCCTTGGCTGCCCGGATCTCCTGTTCAACCTGTTTTTGCTGGGTCAGGTCGGTGACAAAGGAAAAGGCATTATCCACCTTGTCTTCAGCATCACGGTGGGTTGTGGCGGAAAACATCACCGGCACCAGATGTCCTTTTTTATGGAGCAGGCTGATTTCATAGCTGCGGTGGAGCGTTGCCTCGATCCGCCCCATCTGATACAGAAAAATGGCCCGGTTGCTCGAATCGACAAACTCAAGCGGTGACCGCCCCACAATCTCTTCACGACTGTAGCCCAGCATAGTGCAGAGGGCCGGGTTGACATCCATGGTCAACCGCTCAGGCCCAAGCTGCCAGAACCCTTGTCCGGCGTTTTCAATGAAGTCACGAATCCTTGACTCACTGGCTGCCAGTTCCTGGGTCCGCTCCAGCACCTTCCGCTCCAGCTCCCGGTTCATGTCGGCTACAGCGGCCTGGGCCTGCTTGACCACACTGATATCGGTAAAGGTCAACACCACGCCGTCGGTGCTGCCACTTTCCCCCTTAAAGGGCAGAATCCGCTGCAATACCCACTGCCCTGAAGCTGACTGCAGCTCCTGTTCATGGCGTATCCCCTCTTGCAGTACCTGGTTGAGATGGGTGCTGAATTCACGGGGGGAGCCCAGTTCGTAGGCGATATGTTCAATCGGCCGCCCCAGATCCTGGGGCAGCAGCTTCATAAAGGCACCGGTGGCACTGGAAAATTTACGGATACGCAGCTGACGGTCCAGAAAGACCGTCCCCACCTCGGTACTGGCCAGCAGATTATCGTGATCACGGTTCAGGTGTACCAGCTCTTCATTACGCCGCTCCAGCTCGGCATTAACGGTATAGAGATCTTCGTTGACCGATTTCAGCTCTTCATTGGTGCTCTGCAGCTCTTCGTTGGAGGAGATCAGTTCTTCATTGGCCAGATCCAGCTTTTCATTACTGGCCTGCAGCTCTTCAATGGTCAACTGCAGGGAGTGGCGGGTGGAATGCAGTTCCTGTTCAAGGTCTGACAGACGACGATGGGTAGCTGAATCAGCAGCATCATGGTGACAGCTGGCCACTTCGGATTCCTGCGCCGGTTGCCAGCCTGAAGGGGCCAGGGTGACATGAAAATGGATCTCACTGCTGCGGTCATCCCGCAGGCAGCTGACCGCAAGATCAACGTAGCGGCATTCACCGTCCTCAAACAGAGGAATCCGGTCCACCAGAGAGCTTTCATGCTGTTGTTCAGCCCTCAGCAGGGCGGTTGAAAGGGCCGGTCGCAATTCATCACGCAGACTGCCCAGAATATCTCCGGTCAAACGGCCGGTAAGGGGCCGCAGATAGCGGGTCAGATCACCGAAGATATGCAGTACCTGACGGTTGCTGCTCAACAGCATGCCGGGCGGCGCAAACCGTTCCAGAATCAGGTCATAATCATGCAGCAGATGACGGTCCAGGGCGATGGCATTGCGTGGCCCCTGATGCAGCGAGGCGATTAAGGGATTGCGGGCCATCCAGGGGATGCCCGGCACCGTGATACTGTCCCTTGGGGTGGCCTGTTTGCGGAACAGCTTGAGCCCGGCCTGTACCGCACTGAAGGCATTGGGCAGGTGGCTGATCCCTTCACTGGGACCCAGCAGCAGCAGGCCACCCGGCACCAGCGAAAACTGCAGGGCGGTCAGCACCCGCTGCTGGGCATCCGGCTGCAGATAGATCAGCATGTTGCGGCAGACCGACAGGTCTATCCGGGTAAAGGGTGGGTCAGACAGCAGGTTGTGATGGGCAAAGACCAGCATACGCCGGATCTGGGGATCTATCCGGTAGCAGCCCTCCTCTTCAGGACGAAAGTAACGATCAAGAAACGCTGCAGGCATGCCGGCCATCAGATCACCACAGTAGGTCCCCCGTGAAGCGGTCTCCAGGGCACCTTTATGGACATCGGTGGCAAACACCTTCAGATCACCACTGAAGCCGACCTCCTGGGCGATGCTGTGCAGCAGCACCGCCAGCGAGTAGGCCTCTTCACCGGTTGCACACCCGGCTGACCAGACCCTGAACCCGTCGGATGCCGGTCTTCCCCGCAACAGCTCCCGCAGCTGTTCCTCAAGCCCGCGAAACACCTGGGGATCACGGAAGAACTCGGTCACGCCGATCAGCAGGTCATGTCCCAGCAACTCAACCTCTTCCTGGTTGGCAGACAGCAGGGTGACATAATCAGCCGGATCATCCAGCTGCAGCAGCTCCATCCGGCGCCTGATACGACGTCCCACCGTACCGGAACGGTAACAGCCAAAATCTATGCCCAGAACGCGACGAAGCAGATCGGTAACCGGCTGCCAATCAACACCCTGTTCGTCCTCTGGAGTACATTCGAGCAGTTCAGCCTCTGGCTGTTCCACTGTTTCCTGGTCACTCATGCCTGACTGGTTCCTTTCAAGGTATGAACCCTTCCCATTTCTGCCAGCAGCCGTGTCATCTGGACCGGCTTGCTGATGTAACCATCAAAACCTGCTTCAAGCAGCTTTTCCTTGTCTCCTGCCAGGGCGTGGGCGGTCAGGGCGATAACCGGCAGGTGCAGCCCACTGGCCTGTTCGCGCTGACGCAGTCGGGCAAGCACCTCTTCCCCCCCCATACCGGGCATCTGAATATCCAGCAGCATCAGATCATAGGTGTCCCGCTCCAGCAGCTCAAGGGCCATCAGGCCATCAGCTGCCGGAATGATCCGGTGTCCCTGACGCTCCAGCAGACGCTGCACAAAGGTGCGATTCACCTCCTGATCTTCAACCAGCAGGACCTGTAACGGCTCAAGTGGTGCCAGGGATAGCGATTCGGTCTCAGCAGCATCCGTTTCCTGAACGCCAGTATAATGGGTAAAGGGCAGTTCCACCAGAAACCGGCTGCCCTGGCCAAGACTGCTTTCAGCACGGATGCTTCCCCCCATCAGTTCTGACAGACGGCGGCAGATAGCCAGTCCCAGACCGCTGCCACCATGAATCCTGGCGGTGGAGGCATCAGCCTGGGTAAAGGGGTTAAAGACCTTCTGCAGCGTTTCCGCTGACATCCCGATACCGCTATCCTGCACCTCAAAACAGAATCTGACCCCCTGGGGAGAATCCTGCAGCCGACTGATCTGCAGGCTGACACCACCGTTGGCGGTAAACTTGATCGCATTCCCGATCAGGTTGATCAGCACCTGCTTCAGCCGCAGCGGATCGCCCACCAGGACCGCAGGCAGCTCATCCGGCAGTTGCAGCCGCAGATTTATCCCTTTCTCTGCTGCCGTTTTTTCGTACAGGGCGATCACTTCCTGCAGCAGCTTGGTCAGACTGAAAACCGTTTGCTGGATCACTAGACTCCCGGCTTCAATCCTCGAGATGTCAAGGATGTCGTTAATCAGTGCCAACAGGCTGCGGGCCGAGTTATCCAGCATATCCATGTAACCGGCCTGTTCCTCGGTCAGTTCGGTGGTTCGCAGCAGCTGGCTCAAGCCCATAATGCCGTTTAACGGGGTGCGTACCTCATGGCTCATGTTGGCCAGAAATTCATTCTTGGCAATGGTGGCAGCCTGGGCTGCATCCCGCGTCCGCTTCAGTTCAAGATCAGCCTGCTTTCGCTGGGTAATATCAAGATCAACACAGTACATCTCAAGCTCGCCCTTGAAGTTACGCAGCATGGCATGGCTTGAAAAGACATCCAGCAGTTGACCTGACTTGTGCTGCAGCTGCAGCTCACAGGCCGGGATCGGGATCCCCTTGTCAACCCACAGTTGTACCCCCTGAATAACCGCTTCCCGTATGAAAGGCGGGATGATCAGGTCCTCAAGCTGCCTGCCCAGCGCCTCTTCGCAGCTGTAGCCGTAAAACAGCTCACTGGCGTGGTTCCAGAAAATGACCCGGCGCTGACTGTCGTATCCCTGTACCGGAAGATAGGGCACATTCTCCACCAGGGCGCGGAAGCGGTGCTCACTTTCCCGCAGGGCTGTATCCAGACGCTTCCGTTCCGTAATATCACGCACCACCGCCAACAGCCGGGGACGCCCGTTAATCTCGGTAACTCGCAGGCTGACCTCTACCCAGAACGTCGTACCGTCAGGCCGCACGCAGAGCCATTCGTACAACTGGGGAGTCCCCTCTGAAGCGGCCTGCATCAGCTGATGAGCCTGTTCAGCCCCGTAACCTGGATATTCTGCCGGTGTCAACTGTAACGGACTTGCCCCGATCAATTCCTCACGGGGGCGGCTGAAGATCTGCTGCGCCTGCTTGTTGCAGTCGATAATAATGCCGAGGGCAGGATCAAGAATAAAAATGGCATCATAGGTGGCATTGAAAATGGTACGGTAGGCGTTTTCTGCCGCCTGCAGGGCAAGGGCATCTTCCCGGGCCGTGGTAATATCACGGGCTGAGCCGTACAGCAGCAGATATTCAGGGTTGACGGGGTCCTGCACGCAGCGGCTGTGTTCACGGATCCAGCGGATATGCTGATCCTTGCGAATGATACGGAATTCAGTACGGATCTCATCACCTGCCGCCATATTCAACAGTCCGGCGGCTATCCGTTCGCGGTCTTCAGGGTGTACCAGCGGCAACCAGCAGCCGATCTGATACAGCTCTTCTTCCGTGTATCCTGAAATCCGCTCAAACTGCCCTCCGACCCACTGCACCCGGTACAGCCCGTTGGCGTCACGTCTGCAGACGTGGCAAAAATCAGAGGTCAGCTCAGTAAAGGCCTGATAGCGCTGTTCCGATGCCAGCAGTTGCTGTTCCAGTAGCAGGCGATCTGCTGCGGACGTCATCCTCGTTTCTCCCTACTGATCTGTTCCAGCACTCGTGCCATCTCTTCAAACAGCTTGCTGACCTGCAGCGGTTTTGCCAGATAGCCGTCAAAACCGGCGTTCAGCAGCCGTTCCCGATCCCCCACAATGGCGTGGGCCGTCAGGGCGATGATCGGCGTATGACGTCGGATTGAATCTTCTGCCGCCCGAATGACCGCCAGCGCCTTGAGACCATCCATGACCGGCATCTGGATATCCATTAGCACCAGATCAACCGACTCATCCTGCCAGAGGGTTACCGCTTCCTGTCCGTTATTGGCCAGCAACGGGGTATGTCCCTGTTTCCGCAGGATTTCAGCCACAAAGCGCTGGTTAACCGGCTGATCTTCTGCCACCAATATCTTTAACGGCTGATCAAGGGTGACAACAGGGGCTGATTCCGGTGCTGCGTCCTGAAGTTCAGCATGTTTCAGCGGCACGGAAAAGCTGAAGGTACTGCCCTGCCCCGGACTGCTGACCACGCTGATACTGCCGTTCATCAATTCAACCAGCTGTTTGCAGATTGCCAGGCCCAGACCGGTGCCACCGAACTTGCGGGTGGTAGAGCTGTCAGCCTGGATAAACGGATCAAAGACCGCCTGCTGGGTGGCGGCATCCATGCCGATGCCGGAGTCCCTGACTTCAACCTGAAACAGCACGGTCGTGTCATCAACCGCTCTGGCTGAAGACTGTACCGCAACCTCGCCCCCCACCGTAAACTTGATGGCATTATTCACCAGATTGGTCACGACCTGGGCCAGGCGGTGGGGATCACCGGTTAATGCCGCTGGCAGACTGTCACTGCAGACCAGGGTAAGTTGCAACCCTTTGGCCTGTGCCCGCAGACGCATCACCCGCAGGGTATCGTTCAGGAGTGCGCAGGGCTGGAACGGTAGCTCCTCCAGCTCCATCCGGCCCGCCTCGATCTTGGAAAAATCAAGGATATCGTTAATCACGCTCAACAGACTTTCAGCCGAGATATCGATATTTTCCAGAAACTCCCGCTGCAGCGCAGACATTTCCATATCCTGCAGCAGTTGCACCATACCGGTGATGCCGTTCAGCGGGGTGCGGATCTCATGGCTCATCACCGCCAGGAAACGGCTCTTGGCCTCGTTGGCCTGCTTAAGCTGGGTCATGGTGCTGCGCAGGGTTTCTTCCTGCCAGATCCGCGCGGTAATATCACTGAAGATGGTGGCAAACCGTTCCGGCCCGATCCGGCAGGCCGATACGCTGAGATGCAGTTGCAGCGGTTCGTAGTAGGTTTCAAAGCTGCAGGCCTGGCCGGTGGCAACCACCAGACCGTATTCCTGCAGGTAGGGGGCATGGGAGACACGGTAGACTTCCGTTGCCGTTTTACCCACCACTTCATCGCGGGAAAGCCCCAGGATATCCCGGTAACGCTGGTTAATCTCTTCAATCTGGTAATCGCAAGGCTTGCCCTCTGCACCGTAGCAAACGCGATGCAGCGCCACCCCTTCGGCCATGGCATCAAACAGGGCATGGAACTGTTCTTCACTGGCGGTCAGACGCTCAACACTATCATGCAACCGTGCCGACATCTGTTGCAGACTCTCCTGTAGCAAAGCAAACTCATCACGACGAACCGGCAGTTGCTCCAGAGCCGTGGTATCGCCCTCACCCCTGCGGCGCACGGCCTGGGATATCTCTTCAAGCGGACGACTCAGTCTGCCAACCATCAGTGACATAACCACAATACCGGCAGCACACATGATCCCGTTTACCACCAGCTTGCGCTTCAGCCGTTGACGGGCCTCTTCATAGATCTGGGCCTTGGGGATAGCCACCTGCAGATGCCATCCCTCTGTAGCGACGTTATTCAGCCCCTGCACCGGTGTTATGATCTGCACTGCAGCTCCGCTGTCACGCACCAACTGACCGGTACTGCCAGGTTCCCCGCTGATTGGTGTGCTGCTGCCACCACTGGCAAACAGCACCAGTCCGGCCTGATTCAAGAGCGCTACCTGCAGACGATCTGTCCCGGTCATCCGGTAATTCTGAAAATGCTCACACAAGACACTCAGGCGGTTTACCTGCAACCTGCCGATAATGACCCCTTTGGGCTGTTCCCCTATCTCACGACGCACCGGCGCGTAAAACAGTACCCCGGCTGGTGTACTGCCACTTCCCGGTTGAATCAGAAAACCGCTCTGACCAGCCATCCCCTTCTGCCAGAGGGTCTGATCCAGCGGCTGCCCGAGATTCTGAGCATCGGCATCTGCCCGAACCCTGCCGTCAGACCCACAGAAGGTCAGATGCCCGAACGAGGCGGAGCTTTCACGGAAGTCAAACAGACGACGATTAATAGAGGGGATACTACGGCCAGGTTCATTGAGGAAGGCAGAGCGTGAAACCATGGCCAGATCACGGGAGGCCTGCTGCAGCAGAAGATCTATGGTGTGGCTGACCTGATGGCTGGTGGCCTGCAGGTTGCGCGTAGCCACCAGCTGATCATTACGGGTGGCACCCAGATAACTGACCAGCAGTTCCACACTGACAATCAGCAGGATAATCACGGCAAATGTTATGGTAAGACGGGTACGGAACTTCATGGCAGCTCCCGGGCAGCTTAAACCGTTGTTTCAACAGTGTACCACTGGTTTGACAGTTTACAATTGGGACAGCAAAATCAAATCTGTCCAACCTTGATCGATAGCGGCCAGACCACTCTGTGGCGACAATGACCCCAGTATGGACCAAGTTCCTCAGCCAATGCCGGCACCGGATCAGCGCCATGCAGCTCACGATAGCGGCTGGTGGCTGACCAGCTACGCAGGTAGCCGCTCAGGTCATCCAGCGTCCAGTCAACTACCATGGCACAAACCGGCGGTTCAAGCTCCTGAAAGGGGAAGGCCAGGTCGGCGTAGCCGTTCTCCACATGGCGCCGTTCCGGTGGCCAGCAGTCGCCAACGGTCTCGTAATAAAAACGATCCAACAACGTCTGTATCCCGGCTGCATCAGCCTCTTCAACCCGAAAGACACCGTAGGTCCAGACCGCCAGCAGACCGCCCGGTTTCAGCACACGTCGCACCTCGGCATAGAATTGCTCAAGATCGAACCAGTGCAGGGCCTGGGCCACCGTTACCAGATCAACGGACTGATCCGGCAGGCCGGAACAATCCGCCGGGGCGGTGTGATACCGGACATTAACGCAGGGAGTGGCGGCCTCAATCTGTGACCCGCTGGCATCGGTGGCCCATACCTGCCCAAAATGGTCAGCCAGCCCTAGCGCTGCCTGACCGGTACCGGTGGCGCAATCCCAGACCAGACTCCGCGAAGGGGCCTGAGCAGCCAGCCAGCTGAACAGCTCTGGCGGGTAGGTGGGGCGGTAACTGGCGTAATGGGCAGCAACCGCTGCAAAATGGTCGGTGAAACCGGTATTTGTCATGACCCTGCCTTTGTGGTTACCCGCTCCATTTCGGCGCAAAGCAGCCTGATATCAACCGGCTTGGTGACATAGCCATCAAATCCGTCAGCCAGCAGACGCTCACGATCACCACGCAGCGCGTTGGCCGTAAGTGCAATAACCGGCGTATGACCACCGCCGATCTGGTCAATGGCCAGCATTGTCTGTAATGCCTCTGTACCGCTCATGATCGGCATCTGTACATCCATCAGGATGCAATCAAACCGCTGTTTCTGCCACCGTTCAAGTGCCTGCCTGCCGTTTTCAACGGTGGTGACCTGATGCCCGATCTTGGTCAGCAGGGTGGAGATAAAACGGGCGTTAACCGGGTTGTCTTCTGCCACCAGCAGTGCGAGGGGTGTTCCGCTCCAGACCGGTATCGCATCCGGCCTGTCATCAGTGCTGCAGATCAGTTGCCGGGGTACGGCAAAGGGCAATTCCAGGTGGAAAACGCTGCCATTTCCATCACCACTCTCAGCCCAGATCCGTCCGCCCATCAGCTCTGCCAGCTTGCGACAGATCGCCAGCCCCAAACCGGTACCGCCGTATCGGCGGGTGGTGGAACTGTCTGCCTGGGTAAAGGGGGCAAAGATCCGCTCCATCGCCTCCGGCGAGATGCCGATTCCGGTATCGCCCACACTCAGACGCAGTACCATCTGGGCGCCATCCTGCGAAACAACCGCTGCCCCGATGGTAATGCTGCCCTGATCAGTAAATTTGATGGCATTACTCAGCAGGTTCAGCAGAATCTGCTTGATACGCAGCTGATCCCCCACCAGCAGATCCGGCACAGCAGCAGAAAGATCAGCCTTGATCTGCAACCGCTTCTGATGAATGCGGGAAATCTGGGTACTGACAATATCGTTGATGGTCTTGCGCAAAGAAAAATCGGCATATTCCAGCTCAACTTTACCTGCCTCAATCTTGGAGAGATCAAGGATATCATTGATCAGCGACAGCAGGTTGTCAGCAGACAGTTCAATACTGTGCAGATATTCCGACTGCTCCGGGGTCAGCTCTGTAAAGCGAAGCAGTTGGGACATACCGATGACTCCGTTCATCGGCGTGCGGATCTCATGGCTCATATTGGCCAAAAACTCGCTTTTGGCCTGGTTGGCCGCATCAGCTGCCTCGCGGGCCAGCTCAAGCTCTGCCTCATGCTGTTTCCGTTGGGTAATATCATGGGCGACATGCACGGTGGCCTCGTAGTTGCCATCTGCATCAAACATCGGAATGGTGGTTACCTGAAAACTCCGCCCCAGCCGCTCCACCAGTGTCTCAACACAATGATTGTCATGATCAAGCAGAGTTTGGGACTGGGGGCACGTCTCAGGTGGCGCACCTTTACCATGCATGCAAAGGTAACAGGGGGCCTGCAGCGCCTGCGCCCTGCTGACTCCCAAGGCATCCAGGGCGGCCTGGTTGATTCTGATGATGCGGTGGTTGGCGTCAATGATAAAAATCAGCTCAGCCATGGCATCAAAGGTCCGCTCCCATTCATCACGACTGCGGCGCAACTCGGTTTCAATCTGTTTACGCGCCGTGATGTCGTGACTGATGCCGATGAGACCAACCACCTGCCCGGCGCTGTCACGGAAGGCCATCTTGGTACTCTCCACCAGTACCTGACTGCCATCCTGCATGGTTACCGGCAGTTCATAGCTGATCGGCTGTCCGGCCTCCAACGCCTCACGGTCTTTGTGCCGGATAAAGGTGGCCAGTTCCTGATCCTGAATCAGCTCAAGGTCAGAATGGCCGATCATCTGTTCTCTGGGCAGGCCGATAAATCGCTCGGCATATTGGGTATTGCAGCCCAGATAGCAGCCGCTGGTATCTTTGTAGAAGATCAGGTCGGGAATTGTGTCCAGCAGGGTATGCAGAAAGGCACGCCGATCCTGCAGATGCCGTTCCCGCTGCTCCCGCTGGTGGATCAGATCTTCAATGGTAGCGGCCATCTCATTGAAGGCAGTGACACAGGTATCAATCTCCGGCAGACGGCAAAGCTCTGCCCTGGTGCGGTAATCACCATTGCCAAACCGCTTTGCAGACTGTTGCAGAATACGCAATGGCCGTAATGCCTGCCTGATAACAGGCGCCATCAGACCACAAAAGGAGACCAGACCAACCAGTAAAAAGCCCCCTTGCAACTGCAGTGAGCGCCAGAACAGCGCCTGTTCTTTACTGGGCGAGTAGCCCAGGATCAATTCGCCGTAGGAACGTCCACCAGCTTCTACCATCATGCTTTCACGACGTTTATGCATATCAGTCAACTCTTCAAACCAGGCCGGAGCATGTTTTTTTGAAGCGTTGTCAACCACTTCCATCACCCTACCGGACTGATCGGTCCAACGGATCAGATAGATACGTTCCTGCTTTACCGTACTGCGGAAGATCTGCTCAATGCTGCGATAATCACCCGAAACAGCATTACCTGCGACAGCAACACTGAGATCCCGCAGTTGATCATGCAACTCTTCCCTGATCCGTTCACGTAGGCTGTCCAATTCATGCAGTGCCTGAAACCAGACCAGTAGAGAGGTAATAACAAACATGACAAAGCCGCTGACCAGCAACAGGCGGGTGAACAAACTTAGACGGGGTAGTTTAAATGGGCTGATCATTGGAAGGCTCCGATGCCATGTTGCATGCTCCAAGGCGATGTTACACTGCAATTATGTCAGTCCCGACGAGCAGATACTGTTGTGGATACAAGCATTTACTGACTAATTTTTAGAAGCTGATGTACCACTAGGTATCAACGCCAGTGTCTCCAGCAGCAACGGGATATCCACCGGCTTGGCGATGTAATGGTCGAACCCTTCTGCCAGGATCCGTTCGCGGTCGCCACGCAGGGCATGGGCGGTCAGGGCGATTACGACCGTGTGTCCTCCCCGCTGCTGTTCTTCCTGGCGGATCATCCGGGTGGCCTCAATGCCATCCAGCACCGGCATCTGCACATCCATCAGGATGCAGTCCCAGCTTGCACTACGCCACTGTTCAAGCGCCTGCAGCCCATCCTCCACCGTGGTGACCTGATGTCCCATCCGGCTCAGGATGACCGTCATACTGCGGGCATTGATCAGGTTATCCTCTGCCAGCAGGATCTTCAGAGGACAGGAAGACTTTTGTTCCGGAAGATTGGCTTGCTCAAGGCTCCGGGGCAGTTCCGGCTGTCTCTGGAGCAGAAACGGCAGCTCAACATGGAAGCAGCTGCCAACCCCTTCTGTGCTTTCAGCCCAGATCCGCCCCCCCATCAACTCAACCAGACGGCGGCAGATGGAAAGTCCCAAACCGGTGCCGCCATACCTGCGGGTGGTTGAACTGTCTGCCTGCTCAAAGGGGGCAAAGATCCGTTCCATTGCCGCGGCTGAAATACCTATCCCGGTATCCCGCACAGACAGACGCAGGGTAATTCTGTTGCCTTCCCGCGAGGCCTGCCTGACTTCAATGCAGATCTGCCCCTGTGCCGTAAATTTGATGGCATTGCCCAGCAGGTTGAGGATGATCTGCTTTACCCGCAGTGCATCCCCCTGCAGGATATCCGGCAGTTCTTCTGACAGATTACAGACCAGTTCAAGCCCCTTCTGGCGGATGAGGTAGGCCTGGGACCCGACCATTTCATGAATGACCTGACCCAGGGAAAAATCTGCATACTCAAGCTCAAGTTTACCTGCCTCAACCTTTGAAATATCAAGAATATCACTCAGTATCGTCAACAGGCTTTTGGCGGACAATTCCACGTTCTCCAGGTATTCGTCCTGCTCAGGGTCAAGTTTTGTTGAACGCAGCAGGTGGGCCAGACTGATGATCCCGTGCATCGGGGTACGCAGCTCATGGCTCATGTTGGCCAGAAACTCTGACTTGGCCCGGCTGGCAGACTCGGCCCGCTCTTTGGCCTCCTGCAGGGTAGCCTCACCCTTTTTCCGTTCCGTGATATCCCGCACCAGGCCGAGGTTGTAGACCTGCCCGTTAAACTCAAGGTAATTTGTGGTTACTTCAACCGGGTAGAGCTTGCCGGTTTTGGTTTTGTGTACCCCTTCAAAGGTCATGCTACGCTGCTCGATCAACTGCTGCCAGATGGCTGGCCACCCATCCATCGAAAAATCAGTATCAATATCGCCAACCCCCATGGTGAGCAGTTCTTCCCGGCTGTAACCGGTAGCGCGGCTGGCTTCCTGGTTGACATAGCAAAAGCGGGCATCCTGATCGGCCATATAGGCAGCCTCATGGATCGTGTCCAGGGCAAAATTCAGCAGTGCCATCTGCTGTTCTGTCGCTTTCCGCTCCGTAATAACCTCTTTGATTGCGACAAAGTTGATGATGGTTCCGGCATCATCAAGCAGGGGGGTGATGGTGGCCTGTTCCCAGAATTCAGTGCCATCCTTGGTCCTGTTCAGCAGTTCGCCCCGCCAGGGCTGACCGGAGGTAATGGTCTGCCAGAGGTCGGTGTACAGGGATGAAGGGTGATAGTCTGATTTGAGGATACCGGGAGTCCGGCCAATGGCTTCTTCCGGGCTGTACCCGCTTACTTCGCAAAAACGCGGGTTAACATACTGGATCACCCCGTTTGGATCGGTGATCACCACGATATTGGCACTTTGCTCCACTGCCAGTGAAAGCCTCTTCAGGGCTATTTCGGCCTGCTTGCGCTCGGTGGTATCAATGATGCTCCAGACAACCCCGGTCGCACCATCCTGCAACTGCAGTTTGACCCCGGTTAAATAGCACCAGAAAATCGTGCCGTCCTTGCGGCGCATCGGGTATTCAGCCGTCAGGTGCGTCTTCCCGTCGCGGACCTGCCGAAAGGTGGGGGCCCAGTCTTCATAATGCTGCTGATCAACATGCAGCATCTGTACAGATTGCCCGACCAGTTCCGCTTCCGTGTAGCCGAACAGATGGCAAAACTGCTGGTTGACCTTCAACATCAGACGATCAGAGGAGACAATCAGGTTGCCGGTACCGTTGTGCTCAAACAGCGCCTGCAGGTGGCTGCGTTCTGCAAGCAGCTCCTCTTCAGCCTGCTTGCGATCACTGATGTCAGTCAGACTCCAGACCACGCCGACTGTGCCATCAGTCAGCGTAAGGGAGCCACCGGAGATAACTGCCCAGAACCTGCTGTCATCTTTACGGCGATACTGGTATTCAATCTGGGTCAGGGCGCCGTCGGCACGGGCATCCCTGAACCACTGGCCAAAACGTTCGTACTGTTCCCGGTCAAGATGCAATAGCTCAACGCTCTGACCAAGCAGCTCATCTCTGGTGTACCCGAACAGCTCACACAGACGTCGATTCACCTCAACAATCATCCGCTCTGACGATACGATCAGGATTCCTGCGGTTGTGCGCTCCAGCAACACCTGCCAGAATGTGGTCTGCTGCTTAAGACGGTTGTTCAGGCGGCGGTAGACCATAACGGCAACAATTAACAGGACAACCACCACGCTGCCAAAGATCATGGCAATGATCAGAATCTGACGGTAATCAAGCTTTTTCAACTGCGGCTCTGAGATCCACCTGGCGGCAATCGCCTCCTGTTCTGTCGGTGGAATGGCCGCAAGGGCCTTATCCAGGATGGAAACCAGCTGGTATTGTCCCTTTGCCACACCAAACTGAAGTTCAGACCGGGTGTACGCAAGGGGGGCCATCAGAACCAGGTTGGTCAACAGCTCGCTCTCCATCAGATGTACGACAACAGCACGATTACCGGCATAGGCATCAGCCTCGCCTTTTGAGACTGCCTGCAGGGCCGCAGAGGTGGTGGCATATTCCCGGATCTTGACGTTCGGGTGCTGGTTTCTGAAATAATTGACATTGTAGAAGCCTTGTTCAAGGGCAACACTCCTGCCAGCCAGCTCCTCTTCGCTGGTAAAAATCTGACCACCTTTGCGCCCCACCAGCAGATGGGGAATGGTGATGTAGGGCCGGGTAAATTCAAACAGCAGCTCCCGGTCCGGACGCCGGGTTATATCCATCAATGCCTCAAGCTGCCCGCCCTGAACCCGGTTAAAGCTCTCCTTAAAAGGCACAGCAACCGGCACCAGTCTTCCACCCAGCAGACGGTTCATCTGCTTCAGATAATCAGCACCGATCCCTTTCAGATTGCCCTGTTTATCAACAAAATTCATCGGCGGCCAATCAGGCATGACACCGACCCGGATAACGGGATGGCTGGTCAGCCAGGCCTGTTCATCAACAGTCAGACTGATTCCCGGATGCCCAGAGTCAATTCCCGGCTGATAAGCCCAAACCGGTAAAGATCCGCAGTAAAGCAGCAATGACAGCAACACCGCCACCAGCAGGCAAGGGGGAGTACACATCCGGCCTTTCATTGCACAATCCTTTTCAATGTTGCCAGCAATAATGAGACATCCACCGGTTTGGAGACGTGGGCATCGAACCCCTCCGCCAACAGCCGTTGACGCTCATCATCCAGGGCATGGGCAGTCAGGGCGATAATCGGCAGGTGCCCGCCGCTTTGCTGCTCCTGTCGGCGAATAATCCTGGTGGCGGCATCACCACCCAGTACCGGCATCTGAATATCCATCAGGACAACATCAAACTGCTGCTGTGCCACCCGTTCAAGCACCTGCTGACCATTTTCCACTGCCGTAACCTGATGCCCGGACCGTTCCAGCAGCTTTACAATGAATTCAGTGCTGATCAGATTATCCTCTGCCAGCAGGATGGCCAAGGGACGTAGCAGCTGTCCGTCTTCAGGCCCTTCAACCGTAGCGGGCTGGCACAGAAGAGCTGGTTCTGGCACCATAAACGGCAGTTCAACATGGAAGGCGCTACCAGACCCTTCCTGGCTTTCTGCCCAGATCTGTCCCCCCATCAGCTCCACCAGACGACGGCAGATGGCAAGACCCAACCCGCTACCACCATATCTGCGGGTGGTGGAGTTATCGGCCTGTTCAAAGGGGGCAAAGATCCGTTCCAGCGTATCCGGCGACATGCCGATGCCGGTGTCAGCGACGCTCAGAAGAACCACCGCTGTGCCATTGCTGCGTGACACCAGTTTCACGGTAACGGTAATCCTGCCCTGCTGGGTGAATTTGATCGCATTGCCCAACAGGTTCAGCACGATCTGCCGCGTCCGCATCTGGTCACCCAGCAGGAGTTCCGGCACTCCGTCAGCCATATCAATATGCACACTGAAGTTCTTCTGGCTGATCTCAAACTGCTGGCTTGCCACCAGTTCAGCAATGCAGTTCCGCAGCGAAAAAGAAACGTTCTCCAGCACCATCTTGCCGGCCTCGACCCTGGAGAGATCCAGTATATCGCCAATCAGGGTAATCAGGCTGTTGGCGGAGCTTTCAATGCAGGCAAGATACTTTTCCTGTTCCGGGCTCAGTTCTGTGGCGCCCAACAGGTGGGCCATGCCGATCACGCCATTCAGCGGGGTACGCAGTTCATGGCTCATATTGGCCAGAAACTCGCTCTTGGCCCGGTTGGCCGCCTCGGCAGCCTCCATGGCCTGCCGCAGCTCATCTTCAACCTGCTTGCGGTCACTGATGTCAATCACGCTCCAGACAACCCCCTGATCACCATCGGGCAGGGTCAGCCGCACCCCGGTAAAGACGCACCAGATAATGCTGCCATCCTTGCGACGTGAGGGATGTTCAGCATTCAGATGGGTACAGCCGTTGCGGGCCTGAATAAAACGGGGGGCCCAATCCAGGTAGTGCTGCTCATCAAGGTGCAGCATCCGGACCGACTGTCCCAGCAGCTCCTGTTCTGTATAGCCCAGCATCTCACAGAACTGCTGGTTTACCTGCACAATCCTGCGGTCCGAGGAAACTATCAGGTGCCCGGAACCGCCATGTTCAAACAGGGTCTTCAGATAATTACGATCGGTCTCAAGCGCCTGCTCAATCTGTTTACGTGCCGTAATATCGCGGCCTACCACAATCAGACCTTTGCGCCTGCCCTGCTCATCAAAGGTGGGCACCTTGATGACATCGAAAATCTTGGTACTGCCATCGGGGCGGGGAATTATCTCATCAGAACGGGAAAGGCAACCCTTGCGCCAGGCGATCTCATCGCTGGCCTCACAGCCTAAAAAGGCCTCACGGTAAAATCCGCTGTAGGCGGCAAGTTCAGAATCCTTTTTGCCCCGGTAGTCAACCCCTTCCAGCTGAAACAGGTGCAGGTCAAATGCATTGGCCTCAAGCCAGCGGCCTTCAGCATCCTTGAAACAGACAATGTCAGGTACGGCATTGATCAGGGTGCGTAACCGTTCTTCATTGGCAACCAGCTCACGTTTGGTTTTTTCCTGCTCATCAATCACTGCCTGCAGACGCCTGCTGAGGTTGCGAAACAGGATGACCAGCACCGACAAAAAACAGAGCAGGCATATCAGAATGATACGTTCAATCATGGCTGTCCCTTTGTAATCGGCAGTTCAACACTAAAACAGCTTCCTTTACCCGGCTCTGACGCCACCCGGATACTGCCCCCCATCAACTCTGTCAGACGTTTGCAGATGGCAAGTCCCAGGCCGGTACCTCCAAATTTGCGGGTGGTTGATCCATCTGCCTGCATAAACGGAGCAAAAATCCGCTTTTGCTGTTCCTCCGGGATACCGATCCCGGTATCCCGCACTTCAATAAGAACTCTAGCCGGTTGATTCTTTGACGACGGCAGCGTACCGGCACAGACCCTGACTTCCCCCTGCTGGGTAAATTTGATGGCATTACCCAGCAGATTCAGCATGATCTGCTTGAAACGCAGTGGATCGCCCTGCATCTCCTCCGGCAGGTCATCTGCCAGGTCAAGCGCCAGCTGCAGCGACTTCTGGCGGCTATTGGCGCTCTGCATCGCCACCGATTCCTCAAGCAGTAAACGGATCGGGAAGGTAATCTCCTCAAGTTCAATCCTGCCTGCCTCAATCCTGGAAAGGTCCAGGATATCACTGATCAGGGAGAGCAGCGTACTGGAGCAAAGTTCCATGCTCTGCAGATAGTCTTTCTGCTCACAACTCAACTCAGTAAAGCGCATCAACTGCACCATCCCCAACAGGCCGTTCATCGGCGTGCGTATCTCATGGCTCATATTGGCCAGAAACTCACTCTTGGCCCGGTTGGCAGCCTCGGCAGCGTAACGGGCCTCAAGCAGCTCTTCTTCGTAACGCTTGCGTAATGAAATATCACGGGAAAGTACCACAAAGCGCGGTTGGTCGGTGACGGCACCGCTTTTGCGGGCAACGGAAAGCTCAAACCAGGCATCCCCTTCTGCCAATGGCAGTCTCAGCTGACGGCCATGGGAATACCCCACGCTATGGGCCTCCTGCAACGCCTCAAGACAGACCTCTGCCGCCTGGGGCGGCAGGGTATCCCGGACCGTTTTTCCCAGCAGTTCATCCGTTGGCGCTACCAGCTGTTCAGGGTGACGGGCATAACAATGGTAATAACGGCCATCAAGACCAAGTTCAAACAGCAGATCCGGCACGGCCTGAATCAGGCTGTTCAGGCTGTTACGTTCCTCTCCCAGGGCCTGCTCAGTGGCGATATGACGTTCCATCTGCAGAAAGAGCTGACAGACCAGCAGGGTGGCAACGGGATATATTAACAGGACCGGTACCGTAATGGTTGCAACTGTTTTGGCAATGACAGCTGCAGGAAGCAGCACGGTGCAGCCGATCATCCAGAGATGCACCAGCAGGCCGAACAGGTAGAGTCCTGCCAGACTGACAACCCAGGGATAACTTCGACGCAGGTAGTATCCGATTACACCGATTCCGGCACTGCCAAAGATGACCGCCACCCCCATGGCAGCCCCGACTCCCCCCAACCAGTAGCGGTAACCTGCTGCCATGACGACAGCAACAGCTGCAGCAACCGGACCGCCAAACAGACCTGCCACAGCCAGCACAATACTGCGACCATCAAAGATCAGCCCCGGTTGCAGAACCATCGGGGTCATCATCCCCACCAGGGTCACACTGCCAAACAGCAGGCCTGACAGCAGCGCATAGCCGCCTCCCTGATGTCTAATCCGCCGTATTAGCAGGCCGTGGACAAAGGTCAGGGCAACCAGCAGGGCGATATTTTGTATCAACGAAAGATAGATCATCAAAAACCTCAGACGGAAGATACAGGAGATGCAGCAGCCGTCACCCGCTCCAGTTCCGCTGCCAGCTCGTTGATCAGGAACGGCTTGGCCACGTAGCCGTCAAACCCCTCGGCCAGCAGCCGCTCACGGTCACCGGCCATGGCATGGGCGGTCAAGGCGATAATCGGAATATGCGTACCACTACCCTGCTCACGCTGACGGATGAAACGGGCGGCCTCACTGCCGTCCATGACCGGCATCTGGATATCCATCAGAATAACATCAACTCCGCCAGACATCCAGTGCGCAAGGGCCTGCTTGCCGTCTGCGGCGCAGAGTACCTTAAGTCCCAGTTTGCCCGCCAGTCCTGCTGCCGCTTTCAGGTTAACCGGATTATCTTCAGCAATCACCACGGTCAGGTTGGAGCCATGCCAGAGTGGCAGCGGGGCTGCGTCATGCCCGGTTGTCTCAGCCGCGTCACCGGCGACAGCCTGCAATGGTAGTTCAAGGATAAAGCTGCTTCCTTCTCCGGGGATACTGTCAACCCGGATGCTGCCCCCCATCCGCTCTGCCAGCCGATGACAGATCGCCAGTCCCAGGCCGGTGCCGCCAAACCGGCGGGTACTGGACATATCGGCCTGTACAAAGGGATCAAAGATCCGTTGCAGGTCTTTTTCTGCAATACCGATGCCGGTATCGCTGACCCGCAGCTGCAACCGCAGCTCACTGCCACCGCGCGGCGTACAATCTGCGGCAAGGGAGATCCCTCCCTGCTCGGTAAACTTGATCGCATTACCCAGCAGATTGGAGACGATCTGGGTCAGACGGCGCCCGTCACCAATCACCTGCCGTTCCAGATGCTCCGGCAGACTGATGGCAAGTGGCAGCCCCCGCGTCTCCAGCGTACTGCGGTGCAGGGTGATGGCCAGTTTAATGCTTCCCAGCAGATTAAACGGCGCCGACTCAACCTTCAGACCTGAGGCCTCAAGCCCGGCCAGATCAAGCAGATCGTTCACCAGGGCCAGCTCATTGATTGCCGATGCCTTGACCATCTGCAGATATTCTTCCTGATCCGCTGAGAGATCCGTCATCTCAAGCAACTGAACCCCTCCCATCACGCCATTAAGCGGTGTGCGCAGTTCATGACTCAGGGTACCCAGCAGCTCTGTCTTGGCGCGGCTGGTGGCCTCGGCCGTCTCCTTGGCGCTGATCAATAGTTCTTCAATCTGCTTGTGCTCGCTGATGTCCTGCAGGGTACCGGCAATATACCAGCCATCCGGTCCAACCATCCTGCCGATGCAGCGAAAATCGGCCCAGAAACGGCGCCCATGGGCGCTGATCATCCGGCAGGTCAGCTTGAAGGAACTGCCGCTGCGCATCGCCTCCTGCAGCGCCTTTTCCACCATCGGCAGATCTTGCGGATCAAAATACCTGAAACAGGCCGTATGGCTGACCGGCTCTTCCTGCGGATGGTCCAGCATGTGGTACATCTCATCGGTCCAGGAAAGCAGGTCTGAGTCAGGATTGGACTTCCAGCCGGCCAGGTGCGCAATGGATTGGCTTTCACGCAGAAAAAGGGCCTGTTCTGCCAGGGCCGCTTCGGTCTGTTTGCGTTTGGTTATATCGGTAATGGTGCCGACATAGCCGATAATCCCCCCCTTGTTGTCAAAGATCTCTGCCAATTGACCATAGACCCAGGAAATCGTGCCATCAGGCCGCGCAAAACGGAATTCCAGGCTAAAGAGACTCTGGCCGATCACTGAGCGCTGCCACTCCTCAAAGACCCGTGTCCGGTCCTCGGTATGCACCGCCTGCAGCCAGCCATCTCCCAACGCCTGTTCAAGCGAAAACCCGGTAATGGCTGACCAGCGATCATTGACATAACAACAGGCCCCGTGCAAATCGGCCTGGAAGACACCGGTGGGGGAGGCAGTCGTAAGGGAGGCATAGAGCGCCTCCTGTGCCCGCAGGCTGTCCTCGGCCTGCTGACTGAGGCGTTGCTGGCGGAGATAAATGGCGCTGGCAATCGTGATGCCGATCATCCCTGCCAGCCAGATGCTGCCGTGGGCCAACCGGACACCTTTCAATCCGCTCTCACCGGCCTGCAGGTGCGGTGCCAACGGTACGGCAGCACTGATGCCGCCCCTGATACCTCCCACAGGAATTTTGGTATCGGCATGGCACTTCAGACAGCCCTGCTCCATCTTCATCGGCAGGATCAGGCGGTAGTAGGGAGCACCGTTGATGGCGGTCAGTTCACTGACAGAAGCACTCCCTTTTTCAAAACGCAACAGGGCGTCCCTTTCCCAGCTATCCGGGCTATTGGCGGGATTTTTAACAATCAAGCTGGTGATATGGCCCTTGACGCCGAACTGTTCACTAAACAACCCCATAACCTGACGAGTCATGTAGGCCGGATTCATCAGAGTCAGTTTATCGCCATCGGTGGTCACGACATCACGTTTCGGAACAGTCAACCAGGGGTTGGGCGGGGTTTGTGGCGTGGGATACACATAGACGCCGCCATGCAGAGTGGCCCAGCGCCGGAAGGCAAGATCTTTATTGATAATGGTGGTCGCCTCATGGCGGGCGTACTCATAAATCTGCTGCCGGATCAGACGTTCATTCCAGAGCAGTGAGCAGCCTACAATCAGGCTCCAGAGCAGCCCCCACTGCAGTAACGCCATCCAGATGGTACGGTACTTTTTCATGGCAACTCCCGATGCACTACATCATTTGTGTACTGTCAGCAGCTTTCCCCGCCCTTCCGAGTAGGTAGGCTGTCTGCTGCTTACATCACCTTCTGTAGCGTAGCCGCAATTTCTGCCAGCCGGAACGGTTTGGTAAGATAGCCGTCAAACCCCTCTGCCAGCAGCCGTTCCTGAGTGCCTTTCAGGGCATCGGCGGTCAGGGCGATGATCGGTGTGTGACCACCGGCAACAGCCTCCTCTTTACGAATCTGCTGCACGGCATCCACGCCCCCCATAACCGGCATGTGGATATCCATCAGGATCAGATCGATCCCTCCCTGATGCCAGCGCTGGCAGGCGGCCTGACCATGTTCAGCGCTCACGGTCCGATGCCCCAGCTTTTGCAGGAGCAATTCGGCGGTACGAAGATTCAGCTGATTATCCTCAGCGATCAGTATGGTCAATGGCCTGACCGGCGGTTCCACCAGCTTGAGCGTCTCAGCACCGGACGGACGCAGGGGACGTTCTGAAACAGGAAACGGCAACTCCAGATAGAACTGGCTGCCTTGGCCTAGCTGGCTTTCAACCCGGATCGTCCCCCCCATCAGTTCTGCCAGATGCCGGCAGATGCTCAACCCCAGGCCGGTTCCACCATATTTACGGGTTGTCGAACTGTCTGCCTGGGTAAAGGGGGCAAAAATCCGTTCCTGTGCCTCGGGATTGATTCCAATCCCGGTGTCACTGACCGTAATCCGTATCCAGACAATCCCCCCCCCACCAGACGTAACCTGCCCACTGATTGTAATACGGCCAGCTGACGTAAACTTGATCGCATTGCCCAGCAGATTCAGGAGTATCTGTTTGAAGCGCAGCTGATCTCCCCGCACCACCTCCGGAAGTTCGGAAGAAACGTTGGTTTCAAATTCCAGCTGTTTCTGATGAATAGAAGATATCTGGGTGGCCACCACGTCACTGATCGCCCTGCGCACTGAAAAATCGGCATACTCAAGCTCAACACGACCGGCCTCAATCTTGGAGAGATCAAGAATATCGTTGATCAACGACAACAGGTTGTCTGCCGAGGTCTCGATACTGGCCAGATACTCCTGCTGTTCCGGGGTCAGATCGGTAAAGCCGAGCAGTTGAGCCATACCAATGACACCATTCATCGGTGTACGAATCTCATGGCTCATGTTGGCCAGAAATTCACTCTTGGCCCGGTTGGCAGCCTCGGCAGCATTGCGGGCTGCTTCCATCTCCTGCTCATGCTGCTTCCGTTCAGTAATATCATGGGTAACATAGACGGTTGCCAGATATCCCCCCTGTTCATCAAAGAACGGAGTGGTACTGACAACATAGTGCCCGCCTAACTTTTCAATGGTACGCTCCAGGGTATGGGGCTGCATATCCCGCAGGGTCTGCGCCTGTGGACAGTAATCAGGCGGACAGTCAGTGTCATCAATACAGGCACAACAGGTGGTGGCCAACGCCTCTGCGCGGGTCATCCCCAGCCTGTCAAGGGCAGCCTGATTTATCTGCAGGATCCGGTAGTCCCGATCAATGATAAAGACCGGATCCGGCATGGCACCAAAAGTCCGTTCCCAGGCCTCCTTGGCAGCCTTTAACTCCCCAGTAGCCAGCTGAGCCTGGGTGATATCACGGCCAACGACGATCAGACCTTTCCGACCACCATCCTGATCAAAGGTAGGAACCTTGATCACATCAAAAACCATCTCACTCCCATCAGGGCGCGGAATACTTTCCTGGCAACGGCTCAGGCTGCCTGACTGCCAGGCCCGCTCGTCAGTGGCCTCGCAGGTCATGAAGGCTTCCCGGTAAAAAGCTGAAAACGGCGCAAGCTCACTATCGGTCTTGCCGCGGTAGTCAACCCCCTCAAGCTGAAACAGATCAAGATCAAACCGGTTTGCCTCCAACCAGCGTCCACTGCCATCCTTGAAGCAGACAATATCCGGCATGGCGTCAATCAGGGTACGCAGCTGAGTCCGTTCACGCTCTGCCTCTGCACGGGCGGCAGCAAGCTTGCGATTTGCAGCCGCAACCCGTAGCGCCAGCAGGATACCGACGGTTGTTGTTAACAGTATCCCCAGCAGCCACCAGTGGTAACGCTTCCAGACGTCATGCAGGGTAAATGGCGGATCACGATCAAAGGGGGGCAAACGCAGCTCCATCAGCAGCTGTTCTACCGGTTGATAATCAGCAGGAATTGAAAAAGAATGCACACCAGCAGCATTTAGCGCCGGGGAATCTGGCTCCATACTTAAGAGGGTTGCCGTTACCCTGGCAGCAAAGCGGGAATCAATGTGGGGAAACGCAACAAATGGCCATTCAGGATAGAGCCTGGTTGAACTGGCATAGGGGAATCCGGGCAGTTCCTGACGATTTATGACCTTCAGACTTCCGGCGGGTATGTTGCCCTGCTGTTCCAGCTGCTCTATCAGACCGGTGCGGACAAAACCGACCTCGGCCTTTCCCTCAAGTACGGCCTGGATTACCAGATCTTGCGGCATACCGGTAGTTACCAGCTGCTTGGGACTAGGTTTTATGCCAGCACGGTGCAGCTCAAGCATCTGCATTTGAAAGCCGCCGAACGTACCGATACCGCCAGCAACACAAGCAATTTTTCTACCTTTGAGATCTGAGAATTTCGTAATGTCTGAGCGGTTGCTGCGGGTGAAGATGACACCGCCAAATGCGGTAAGGGGTTGCCTGCCTTCACGGGGGACCATGGTGGCCAAAGAACCGGACAACCCGGTTTTCTGACGCAGGAAGATGTAATGGGCAGGGTTGGTAAGGACAAAATCCAGTTGCCGTTGTTCAAGTGCAGCCAACATCTCTTTGTGATCGAAAAAATGCAGCTGAAAACGATAGCCTGGTAATTGCCGGGTCAGGTGATCAGCAAACGGCTGCCAGGCGGCTGCCATTTGCGGCTTGGGGCGCAAGGCCAGAATCCCCAGATGGACCGTTTGCTCTGCTGCTGCCCGGGCAATGGATAACGGGAGCAGCAACACACAAATGATCGACAGGACAAGTCTGAGGCAGTTCATGGAAGACCCCAATCAAGGTGGGTTATTATACTGAAAGTCTGCCATTAAACCATGAAATGTCAAGCAGGATCGCGCTTTTGGGGCGCCGGAAGAAAGAGGGCAAACAGGGCCGCAGAGAGGGTAATACCAGCAGAGCAGAGATAGGCGGGACTGAATGAGCCGTACAGACCTGCCAGTAGTCCGGCAACGGCTGGCCCGATGGTCTGTCCCACAGCAAAAAAGATGGTAATGGTGGCAAATGAAGCAGCTGCCCGGGCGGTCCCCAGATAGTCACCCACAGCTGCCGCCATAATGGCCGGTATGGCAAAGACCGCTGAGCCGTACAGGACAATGGCCACAACCAGGCCAAGGGTGCCCAGCTGCAACCCGGCCAGCAGATAGGCAGTACTCTGCACCAGAAAAACCAGTATCAGCCCCTGCTTACGACCGATCCGGTCAGACAGGGTGCCAAAACCGACCCCTGAAAAGACGCTAAAAAAACCGACCCACGACCAGTAGTGGCCGGCCTGCGCCTCACTTAAACCGGACTCACGCACCATGCTGGTGACAATAAAGGTGCCGAAGACCATAAAGGTTGCCCCAAAGGCCAGATACAGCAGCCCCAACCTGAACAACAACATCCCGTCACCACGATGTTCATGAGGTACCGGCGGTTCTGCGGCACGATCATCCTTGACCGTCCCCAGCGGTTCAAGCCCCATCTCTGCCGGGGTGTTGCGCAGCAACAGGGCTGCAATCAGGGCGGTCAGCAGGGTCATGGCTGCCAGAAGCAGCCAGGCCATACGCCAGCCGTCAGTACCATACGTGCGATTGAGCAGAGGAATCAGATATCCGGCACAGATAATAGCCAGACCGTTGCCGCCAATGATCAGACCGGCAGCCCTGCCACGAGTCCGGCTGCGGAACCAGCAGGGGACCAGCGCCATAAGGGGGATATTAGCCAAACCGCCGCCCAGCCCGGTAACCCCGTAAAGCAGTGCAACCGGCAGAAAACTGTGGGATTGACTGATACCGGCCATGCAAAACGCTATGAGCAGCAGTCCGGCACTGATCACCGCCCGTGGGCGAAAACGGCGGATCAGCCAGGGAGACAGCACCACGGCAACCAGATACCCGCTAAAGTTGGCGGTGCCGATCAGCCCCATCCGGTCATAGGGCAGCTGCAGACCGGCCTGCATAGCAGGCAGTAACATGGTGTAGGCGTAACGGGCCAACCCGAGGCAGGAAAACAGTACCAACGCACCAACCGCCACAATGACCCAGCCATAGTGCAGGGAACGGCGCTGATGTGATAAACAATTGAGCATGGCGCATCATGCCGCAGCTGACTGGCGGAATCAAGCGGCATCACCATCTGCATCCCTAAAACCTGTTGACAGAGATGCAATGATTCGGTAGGACTCCCCTGCACGTAACCCACCAGATGCATAAGGAGCAGCCAAAGTATGAGCAAGCCGTTAGTTGGCATTTTAATGGGCAGCGATAGCGATCTGCCGGTAATGGAGAAGGCAGCCGAGGTACTGACGCAACTGGGAATCGCCTGGGAAATGGACATCAGTTCTGCCCACCGCCTGCCGGACAAGACTGCTGTCTACGCCCGCACCGCCCGTGAACGTGGGATTGAAGTCCTGATCTGCGGGGCTGGCATGGCTGCCCACCTGGCTGGTGTGGTGGCTTCCCATACCACCCTGCCGGTGATCGGTGTCCCGCTGAAATCCGGTGCCCTGACCGGTGTTGATGCCCTTTATGCCACGGTGCAGATGCCTCCAGGTATTCCGGTGGCCACCGTGGCCATTGATGGTGGCAAGAATGCCGGGTATCTGGCTGCCTCAATCCTTTCCATCAAACGGCCTGAGCTGGCAGACAAGCTGGAGCAGTTCCGTGCCACCACCCGTCAGGAGTTGGAAGCAAAATCCAGCGAACTGCAGACCCGCCTGAAGCAGGCTTAAGGGAGAAGCAGCAATGCAGGAGATCCAGAAATTTATCCACGGCTTCCGCAACTTTCAGGAAGAGTACTTCCACGAAGACCATGAGCTGTTTGATTGTCTGAAAAAAGGGCAGCGGCCCAAGGTGGTGCTGATCGGCTGCAGTGATTCGCGGGTTGACCCTTCCATGATGGTCCGTTCCGAGCCGGGTGATCTGTTTATTGTCCGCAACGTGGCCAACCTGGTCCCCCCCTGCGAACATGACCAGGCCTATCACGGGGTCAGTGCCGCCCTGGAATATGCGGTCTGCCACCTTGAGGTGGAGCATATCATTGTGCTGGGCCACTCCAACTGCGGTGGTATCCGTTCTCTGATGGAAGGGATTCCTGCTGATAAAAACGGTGAGTATATCAGCAAATGGGTCGGTATTGCCGAGCGGGCTAAGCAGCAGGTGCTGGAGAACTTCAGTAACGCATCTCCAGAGCGTCAGGCCAAGGCCTGTGAACATGCCTCCATCCTGGTATCCCTGGAAAATCTGCTGACCTTCCCCTGGGTCAAAGAGCGGGTTGATGCAGGACAGCTGGACCTGCATGGCTGGTACTTTGATATTGAGTCCGGCAACCTGTACAGCTACCACCCGGCCAGTGGCGAATTTACCCTGCTTGTGTAAAAACTGTTGAAAATCCGTTACAACAAGACTTATCGAATCCCCTTGACAAGCATAGCAAGGCTGATTATGATTTCACTACGTAAAGGGGAGTAGCTACCGACCGGAGACATGGTCGGCCCACGATTCGTCAAGACAGTCCTGTAAAAAGGGCTCGGACGTGGGACGAGAAATCGCCAGCAAGACCTTTATCCAGGTGCTGAATTTTTATTTCGCCGTGGGTAAAGGTCTTTTTTATTTGGCCTTCCCCGGCTTTATCAAAGCAACCTAACGGAGGAACCAAGTAATGATGAACCAGTTTAAAACAACCCTGCTGCTGTCACTGTTAACCGTGCTGTTGGTGGCCATGGGCGGTGCTGTTGGCGGATCAGGCGGCATGCTGATCGCCTTTGTCATGGCAGCAGTCATGAACTTTGGCAGCTATTGGTTTTCAGACAAGATCGTGCTGCGGATGTATGGCGCCCAGGAGATCACCCGCAGTGAGAACCCGGCCTTTTATGACATGGTGGAGCGGTTGGCTGGACGGGCAAATCTGCCGATGCCCAAGGTGTACATCATCCCGGACCAGTCACCCAATGCCTTTGCCACCGGCCGCAACCCCAGCCATGCTGCCGTGGCAGCCACGGAAGGGATTCTGCGGATCCTCTCCCCTGAGGAACTGGAAGGGGTAATGGCCCATGAGCTGGGCCATGTCAAAAACCGCGACATCTTGATCTCAACCATTGCCGCCACCTTTGCCGGTGCTATCTCCATGATCGGCAGCATGCTGCAATGGGGAGCCATGCTGGGCGCAGGTCGTGATGATGAAGAAGGTGGCGGTCTTGGCGGCCTGGTGGGATCACTGGCCATGGCCATTCTGGCCCCCTTTATGGCGATGCTGATCCAGATGGCGGTTTCCCGCTCACGGGAATATCTGGCTGATGCAACCGGTGCCGAGATTTGCGGCAAGCCCCGCGCCCTGGCAAGTGCGCTGGGACGGCTGCAGAATGCGTCGCACCAGATTCCGATGCATGATGCCACACCGGCCACGGCCCACATGTTCATCGTCAACCCGCTGACCGGCGGCGGCATGATGAGCCTGTTCTCCACCCATCCGCCCATGGAAGAGCGGATCGCCCGTTTGCAGGCCATGGCCCAGCGTTAATGCTGCACTGGACCCTGCGCAAGGCCCGCCAACTGGTGGTGGGCGTAATTGGAACCACCGTGGTGATCATCGGCATCATCATGATCTTTACCCCCGGCCCGGCAATCGTGGTGATACCGCTGGGCCTGGGGATACTGGCCACTGAATTTGTCTGGGCCAAGGATTTGTTGCACAAGGTCAAGACCTACATCGAAACGAAGACAAAGAAGAAGACCCCCAAAAAGGAGGAATCACAATGAAACGAATCATGCTGTTGATTATGGGAACCCTGTTAATGAGTATGCTGTCCGGCTGCGGTTACAACTCCATGCAGGCCAATGAAGAAGCGGTTATTGCTGCCTGGGGCGATGTGGAATCCGCCTATCAGCGTCGTAACGACCTGATCCCCAACCTGGTTGAGGTGGTCAAGGGCTATGCCAAACATGAGGCCGACACCTTGAAGGCGGTCACGGAAGCCCGTGCCAGCGTGGGTGGCATGAAGATCAGCAAGGATGTTATTAATGACCCGGCAGCCATTGCCAAGTTCCAGCAGATGCAGGGTCAGATGTCCGGCGCCCTGTCCCGCCTGATGGTGGTGGCAGAGAAGTATCCTGACCTGAAGGCCAACCAGAACTTTCTTGATCTGCAGAAGCAGCTGGAAGGGACAGAAAACCGGATCAACGTGGCCCGTGAACGTTACAACAAGCAGGTACAGGCCTTTAACACCAGCATCCGCACCTTCCCCAACTCCCTGACCAACTCCATGATGCTGCACCTGAAGCGCAAGGAGCCGTTCAAGGCCGAAGAAGGGGCCAAGGTGGCACCGAAAGTGAAGTTCTAGGTGGAACTGTCCACTTTTATCAGCAGCTTTGGTTTGATCTTTCTGGCAGAGCTGGGTGATAAAACCCAGCTCACTGCCATGGCCCTGGCGCTACGGTACCCCTGGAAACGGATCTTTATCGGCATTGCCGCTGCCTTTACCGTGCTGAATCTGGCAGCGGTACTGGTGGGCAAGATCCTGTTTCTGGTGCTGCCGATCTTCTGGGTGACGCTGGTTTCTGCCCTGCTGTTTCTGTACTTTGGCTACAGCACCCTGAAAAATGCCTGTGATGCCGAAGATGAAGACGGCCCGGCCCCCACGGCAGCTGATGCGGTTCGGACCGCCTTCATCATGATCTTTATGGCAGAACTGGGGGACAAGACCCAGCTGGTGACCGCCAGCCAGGCAGCCCAACATTCCGGCAGCCTGTCTGGCATCGCTACCGTTTTTGTTGCCTCAACCCTGGCACTCTGGCTGGTCTCGCTGATCGGCATCTTTGCCGGCAAACAACTGGTCAAATATATACCGGTCTGCTGGATTCACCGCACTGCCGGGGTCATGTTTCTGGTCTTTGGCGTTGCCATGGGCTGGCGCCTCTTTTCCCTGTAAATCTGGAGTTTGTACATGTCACCTACCACCATCATGTGGATCGTTTTTGCAGCCCTGATCAGCTTTATGCTGGTCATAGATCTGAGCCTGAATCGCAGGAGCGGTCAGGTCAGTTTCAAAAAGGCAGCCACCTGGACCGTGATCTGGATGATCCTGGCCCTGTTGTTCGGTGGCGGGATCTGGTACACCATGGGCCAGCAAAAGGCACTGGAGTTTCTGACCGGCTACCTGATTGAACAGTCGCTCTCGGTGGACAACCTGTTTGTCTTTATCATGATCTTCTCGGTCTTCGGGGTACAGGGTGCATTGCAGGCCAAGGTGCTCAAGTGGGGGATTATCGGCGCTATTGTGATGCGTCTACTGTTCATCTTTATCGGCGCTGCCTTGCTGAAGGAGTTTCAGTGGCTGTTCTACATCTTTGGTGCACTGCTGGTCTATACCGCCTGGAAGATGGCCTTCAGCGATGATGACGAAATTGAGCCGGAAAAAAACCCGCTGGTCCGCATTGCCCGCAAGATTCTGCCGATGACCCGCCGGATACGGGGAGACTGGTTCTTCACCCGCAAGATGCGGATCTGGGTCACCAGTCCACTGTTCATGGTGCTGCTGGTGGTGGAAAGCAGCGACCTGATCTTTGCCATGGACTCGATTCCAGCCATCTTTGCCATCACCCTGGACCCGTTCATCGTACTGACTTCTAACATCTTTGCCATTATGGGACTACGCTCACTCTTCTTCCTGCTGGCCAACCTGATGGGAATGTTCGTGTATCTCAAGTTCGGCATCGCCCTGATCCTGGCCTTTGTAGGGACCAAGATGATCCTGATGATGCTTGGTATCCATATACCGATCAGCCTCTCGCTGGCCGTGATCATGGTCACGTTGGCGGTTGCGGTAGCAGTCTCATTACTGCTGCGCAAGCCGGATGAGGCCATTGTCGAGGAAACTGCTTAAAAATTATTTATCAGCATCAATACATCAGCTACTTACTTCAGGTTGCTTTACCGGCACGACAATCCTGAAGCAGGTGCCCTCTGATTGAGAATTAACCTCAATCGTACCGTTAAAGCTGCCCTCAACAATCTTTTTGGAGATATAGAGCCCCAGACCGGTCCCCTGGGCCTTATGCTTGGTGGTAAAATACGGGTCAAAGATCTTGTCGATCACCTCATCTGAAATGCCGCCGCCGTTATCTTCCACCACGATCTCAACCGTATCCTGAAGCTGCTGCGTAGCCACCCGGATAAAGGGATCACGCACAGCCCGGACCTGCAGTATATCGCGGGCATTGTTGCACAGGTTTAAGACAACCTGAGAAAAGTCATTCAGCCTCCCCTGTAGCAAGAGGCCCGGTTGCAGCTCAAGCTGCAGCCGGATACCAGCTGCCTGAAACGAGGCCTGAAGCAAACCGGTTGTCGACAAGATCGCCCCGGCCAGGTCAAACTGCTGCGCCACACGATCTTGCTTGAAAAAGTCACGGAAGGTATTGATGGTCTGAGACATATGTTGAATGGTGTTCATGCTGTCATCGGTAAACTCATCAATCCGCTCACCGTCCAGCAGCTTGTCATCATACTCAAGCCTGAGGGTCTGGACCATAATTGCCAGTTCATTCAACGGTTGGCGCCATTGATGGGCAATGTTGGAGATCATCTCTCCCATGGCGGCCAGACGCCCCTGCTGAATCATAAGGGCATCCTTCTCCCGGTTTTTGGCCAACTCCTGCTGCACCCGGTCTTCTAAAGTCAGGTTCAGCGCCTCAAGCTGGGTCTGCTTGACCTGCAGGCTCTGCTCTGCCAGTACCCGTTCACCGATCTCCTGTTCAAGCAACAGCGCTTTTTCATGCAGTTGTTCCTGCACCTGCTGGCGTTCTGCAATCTCGTCTTCAAGCAGCCTGGCCCGTTCATGCAGACTTTCTGACATCTTTTCCAGGCTGTCTGCCAAGGCGTTGAATTCAGCTATGTTAGAATGTGGCCAGTCGCTTGCCTCATTACCACTGGTAACCTGTTGCGCATGTGCAGCCAGCGATTCAAAGCGCTGTGACATCCGGCGGGTCAGGATCATGGCCACGCCAAAGGCTGCCAGTGTTGTGGCAGAAAGCGCTACTGCCAAGATACCCAATGAGGTCCAGAGCTGACGATAGGCGGTCTGGGTCGGACGCGCCACCAGCACCCACCAGTCAACCGTGTTGATCTTATGCAGGCTGCCCACCATCTCAACCCCGTTCAACACCAGGCTGCCGCGTACTTCTTTTGACGCTTGAGTCCGGTCACGGATCAGCGGAATGTTATTCAGATTCAGCTGCTGGGCGGTCCAGGTCCCGGCCTGATCAGCAACGACCTGTCCACGCCGGTCAATCAGCATAATCACCTGTTCGGGATCGGATGTTGTCTGATGGAGATACTCACTCAGGTAGGCAAGGTCAAACTCGGCAATCACCACATCAGTGCCTGCAGGTACGGCAACGGCAACCGACAGTCCGCCGCCAACCACAGAAAGAAAACTGTCTGACCACTGTTCAACATGGGTGCTTTTTGCCTTTTGCAGCAGTTCATTACGGGAGAGATCCAGACCGATCAGATCGTTCTGCAAGGCCTTGGGGCTATTGCTGACGCCAATAACGCGCACATGGTCAGTGGCATCAACCAGATACATGGCTCGCAGCCGTTTAAGTAATTGAAGGTTGGTTGCAATGGCCTTTTGCGTAGCAACAAGGGCTTCTTTATGGCTGGTAACGGCTGCTACAGAAACAGCAGAGGCACGAGATGTCTTGAAGTAGGAGTCAACCTGTCCCGCGATAGTCACTGCCAGCTGGCGATGATAGGAGGCGATCTCCTGTTCAGCCTGGGGCAACAGCCACAGAACGCCCAGCAGCGCGCTTAACCCCAGCGGCAACAGGGTAACCAACGCAGCAAAGCGAACCAGCATATGACGTAACGGACGCACGGACATACGGCAATCTACTCCAGGGTCTGATAGGTTCCATTACGAACAATGGTGACCGTTGTCTCGCGGTTCGCATCCCCGAAACGGTCAATCTGATAGCGTAACTGCCCGCCCTGGAAGCTGTTCAGACGGATAATAGCCTGTTTGAGCGATTCACCCTGCTTCCGTGCACCATAGGCCTCCATGGCAGCCAAGGCTGCATCATACCCGGCAAGTCCGGCAAAACCCGGTTCCTGGCCACCAAAACGTTCACGGTACTGTTTCAGGAACGTCTGATAACGCTCTGAACGATCATTACGGTTAACAAACTGCGAGACCATAATCCCTTCAGCGGCTCCACCGGCCAGCTCTATAAAGCGCTCCGTTGAAGCCCACTCCGCCATCTCAATCGGCACCGCTGCATCAAGTTTTCGTATATGCTGGCAGATCAGGGCTGCATCAATGGCGTTGCTGATAACAAGTATCAGCTGGGGCTTATCCTTCAAAAGGACCTGAGCCAGCTGATTAAATGAGGTATAGGGGGACGAACCATAGGTTTGGACGGTCCTGACAGAACCTCCCTGCCGTTCAAACTCACGTCTAAAATCCCTAAACCAGCTTTCCGTGTAGGAACGGTTATTCTGGTCATAGATCACAGCGACAGTCCGTCGCCCAAACTTCTGAACCTGATAACGGGCAACCTTGGTTGCATAAGAACCGGTGTCACCAGTCACCCGCATAAAATTGTCATCCTTGCCGGTAAGTGCTGTTGTCGTGACGGTGGGAGAAAGCAGGATACTCTTTGAGGCATTGACCTGGTCCAGGACCGCCATAGCGATACTGCTGGTCATCGGACCAATGATCAGCTCAATATTTTGGTTCAGGAGATCAGCAACCGCTTTTTGAGCAACCGCTGGATTTTGTTCATCATCCCTCACCACAAGTGCCACTGACCGCCCATGAATGCCACCGGAAGCATTGCGCTGCTCAATGGCCAGCATGGTGCCATTGCGGCCAGCCACCCCTAAATCTGCAGAACGTCCTGACATGCCACCCAGAAAGCCGATCTTGACTGGCTCCTTTGGCGAGCAGGCCAGCAGCAAACAGAAGAGGCAACAGATAACTGTCGTTTTGCAGAGAGGTAACATTGGCGTTTACTCCTCCTTTGTCTGGAGACTCTGAAAGTCTACCTTAAAAGCAGGGACTGTCAATGAACACCAGTTCCAAATGTATAGGGCCCTGAAGACCCCAGAGATCAGACAGGAAATAGACTTCCCCTAACTGTATCCCCTGCGGTTCTTCAAGGCCCTAATGACAAAGGTATCCAGCACCATCAACACATCCAGCAGAGAATCCTGCCAATGGCATTATCACCGGCATAACAACTACGTTGCATACTACTTCTTATCCCTGATTTTGGCGTGACACTCACCACAGGTCGCCTTAATTTCACCCAGCTTTGCCTTTACTCCAGCCTCATCCTGTTTGCCTGCTGCCTCAGCAGTGGCCTTTGCCAACCCGGACACCTTCAGCGTCAGCTCCTTTGCCAACGGATTAGGATGGCTCTCCCCGATTTTCTTGGTTTGGCCAGCCAGCGCCTCAGCATCCTTGGCAACATCCACAAACTTCTTGGCAGCCAGATTCTCGCCCATCGCCTTCATCCAACCGGCACGCGCTTGCATGGCCTTTTGGGTTGGACGCAGCTCAGGTTTGGCAGGTTCTGAGGCATAGACAACAGAAGCAGCAACAACAACAGCCAACAACGTAATGAGTTTCTTCATGAAAATCTCCTTTCAGGGCTAACGTTATGATGCAATTCTTCTATCAGACAACTGACAATTGTCCAGCTAACCTGCTCACTTCGTATATCTAATCCTTAGCGCCACACGGGCGCTAGTAGCCGCTGCCTCAACAGTTGGCTACGACGTTAATGTCGTAGCCATTTTGTTGAAATGCCGTTTTCAATGCAGTACGCTGTTCCTTGGTCATCCCCTCAAGAGTTGCCATTAACCGTTCTTTGACTTTGTTACTGTTGCAGATACCGTCCTTAAGATCCTTCTGCAGGGCATCCGGTAGCTTTGAGTCCTTCGCAATTTTATCCATATCACCAGAATCGCACAGGATCCTGCGCAATTCTGGGCCGGTGCTGGTCACATAAAAATGTTTGGAATCCTTGTAGACCATAAAGTTACCGGAACTGCAGCCAGCCATGCCAAAGGCTGCCACTACCACCACGCCAAACCTCAACCAAGAATACATACGGGTCACCGTCCTTTCAAATAGTTGTTAATTTTTGCCCTGATCTGGGTGGAGTTCCAGTCCACGGCGCCAATCATCTTTTCACGCACCAGACCGTTACGATCAACAATGACGCTTACCGGCTGCCCAAACAGACCGTAACTGTCAAAATAGACATCCTTGTTACTATCAAGCATGATCGGAAACTCCAGCCGCAACTTGCCCGCCAGCTCACGAACCGGCTTTTCAGCAGGATCAAGCGCAATGCCCAACACCAGCAACCCTGCCTGTTTCTGGTCTTTATGGAGATCATTCAGTGATGGTAGTTCCTGTACACAGGGAGGACAGGTGGTGGACCAGAAGTTAAGCAGTACTAGCTTGCCTCTGTATCCTGAAAGGGTTTGTCTGCCACCCTGCAGGTCTCTAAGGGTAAAGTCCGGGGCCGGGGTGTTGAGTTTTACCGCCAGGCAAGGAGTTACGGGAAGGGTTAGGAGGCTTAGCAAAAAAAGCAGGGAAATAAGAGCGCACCGCATATTGTAGCTCCTCTACCGTTTTATCGTTTCTCAAATAAAGCTGACATGAACAAACCGAGCTTTTAATGAGTATAACTTGACAACAACGGTAGAGTAAACAAGATAATCCAGTGGCGGGGCAGATCAAACCGCACAACAGAATAAAGGCCAACGTAACATTAACGCTGGTTTTATTCCCCAAAAACCTCGGCAGAAAAGATATAGATCTCGCAATCCTTTTTCCAGGCCGTTTCAGGCAGACCGGCCTTCAGGCAGGTATGACGCAGAAAGGTCTCCCGATCCCAGCCATATTCAATCGCCACCTGAGGTAGCAGCACGCCATGGGCATGTCCCTTAATCAGGTAGAGGCCATGGGCACCAACCTCAATCTCGTCAACCGACTGGATCAGCTGTAACGGTGAAAGCACCGAGATCTCCAGCAGAAAATCAGCCAGGTCAGCTGGCCGCATCGGGTAAAAACGGGGGTCACGGGTGGCAGCCGAGACCGCCATCTCCCGCACAGTCTGCCAGAGCGGCTGCTGGACCACAAAGCTACCAATACAGCCCCGCAACTGCCCCTGCTGTTTGATGGTTACAAAGCAGCCTGAGTGTGATTGCAGCGCCTCTGACGGTTTTTCAATACCGGGTAGCGGTTGATTGTTAACCTGTGCAACGATGGTTGCGCGAGCAAGTTGCAGCAGCACCTTTTGTTCTGTCTTTTTCATCTACCCCCCTAGCGATATTGCTTCCGCCGGAAAAGGCCGGTTGAAACACTGATAACCCGATCCAGAAAAAGCAGACCGTCCAGATGATCCATCTCATGCTGGATTGCCACCGCCTCAAACCCGGAGGCAGCCACTTCCCGTTCCAGGCCGCTTTGGCTATCCAGAAAACGGACGGTTATCTCAGTGGCCCGTTCAACATCGCCGGTATAGTCCGGCACGCTCATGCAGCCTTCCCGCATCACCGCATTACCGCTACGGCTGATGATCTCCGGGTTGACCATGCAGAGCAGGCCGTGGTTGTTATCCTTGCCGTGACGGCTGTTGGATACATCAACCACACAGACCCGCAAACCCACCCCGATCTGGGGCGCAGCCACCCCCACCGAACCGGGACCGGCCTGCATGGTATCAAGCAGGTCCTGCACCAGAGCCTGAAGAGGAATAGCTGTATCCAGCGTATCAACACGGTGAGCCATCTTTTTCAACAACGGGTGCGGGTATTTCAAAATCGGTTGAACCGCCATTACAGCTCCACCGGCGTAACGATCCGCACACTGATCTCAACCTGCAGCTCCTGCTTCAGGCCGTTTAAGAGCTGATCCACCGCTTCCGGCTCAAGACCATCCGGCAGGGTTGCCTCCAGCAGCATGATATAAACCGGCTCCTGCTCTGTTCCGGCCAGCTTGGTCTGCAGATCCATGATATTAATCTGGTGCGCTGCCAGGGTATTGGTAACCCGATAGACAATCCCCGGCTGATCAGCGCCATAGACGGTGATCTGGCAGATCTCACCGGCTGTTTCCTTGCGGTCCTCTTCACCCAGCGGCAGGTGACGTACTGAAAGAGTCATGGCCATCCGCTCGCAGACCGGCTTTAACTCTTCAATCAGAAGCGCCTTGGTAAACGGTTTTTTATGGGAAATAATCAGGATCATGGCGAATTCGCCAGCCAGCATGGCACAACTGGAATCGGCAATATTGCAACCCAGCTTGTAGAGTGCCTCGGTAACTCCGGCAACAATGCCGGGACGATCAGCGCCAACTACTGAAACAGCATAATGGGTCAGCTCTCGATGGGGCATAGTTTACTCCCGACAGGAATAGATAGTGTGTACTGGTTGATGCGGACTGGTTACCATTATTACAATTATGCTGCAATTGTTTTTGACGATTGACAAACCGGCAGCCTGCTCTTTAGAGTGGGCTTTCCCATGAATAAAGAACAGACAAAACAGCGGATGAAGGCAATTCTTGCCCTTGACAGTCACCCCGGCCATATTGCCGCCGGTTTTGCGGTTGGTGTCTTTATCAGTATCACCCCGTTTTTCGGCATCCATACCCCTCTGGCCATTGCTGCTGCCTTTTTGTTCCGCCTCAACAAGCTGACGACGATTACCGGTGCCTGGGTCAATACACCGCTGACAGTTGTACCGGTTCTGGCTGCCAGCTACAAGTTTGGCGAATGGCTGCTCAACATTCCACCCCGCCCGTTCCATATTGCTGAGCTAAGCTGGACAGCCTTGAAGCCCTACGCCAAGGCCGTGCTGCTGGGCAGTTCCATCATCGGTCTTGCTGCAGCATTCCTCTCCTATTTTCTCTGCTACTGGCTGGTGGTACGCTTCCGCCGCAAAGACCCCGGTCTGGCGGAACTGACCCGTGAATCGATCATTGCCGGTGAAGACCTTGAGTTAGCGCCAAAGCAGGTAAAGCATGACCCGTGAGCGGATAATTGAGCGGGTGCGCAAACTGTTGGCCCTTTCAAACAGCAGCAACGAACATGAAGCAGCCCTGGCTGCGGCCCATGCCCAACGCCTGTTGGCTGAACACAACCTGGCCATGTCTGAACTTGAGGTTCAGGAAGAAGGCGCTGGCGAGGCAGAACTGGTGGTGGCCAAGACCGTTGCCAAATGGCTCTCATCCCTGTTTGCCACCGTGGCCAATGCCTTTGACTGTTTTCCGATTGTTACCACAACCCAGGAAAACAGCCGACTGCGCTTCATCGGGGTGGGAGAAGATCCAGGTGTGGCAGCCTGCACCCTGCAGTTTCTGATCAAGGAGTTGCGCAGACTGGCCTCAGGATACCTCAGCAGCCTGGAGCTGAGTGATGACAAGCTGCACCCCACTGATCGCCAGAGGGTCCGCAGCTCCTATCTGCTGGGCGGTGTGCATGGCATACGTCAGGCCCTGCAGGCCCAGAAGGCCCAGACCCCCACCACCAGTAAGGCACTGGTGCCGATCAAGGATGCCCTGATTCAGCAGTACAAAGAAGAGTATATCGGCCAGCTGAGAACACGACGCAGCCGCAGTTCCACCGTTGTTTCAGAGGCATTCCATCAGGGTAGGCAGGATGGTGCTTCTCTGCAGTTAACCCCTACCACCAAAAGCCTTCCCAAGGAGTAACAACTAATGGACCTGCTCCATGCCGCCCTGCTGGGCCTGATTCAGGGGGCCACTGAAGTGCTGCCGATCAGCAGCTCCGGCCACCTGATCCTGATTCCCCGTCTGTTGGGTTGGCCCGATTCCGGGCTAACCTTTGATGTAGCCCTGCACTTTGGCACCTTTCTGGCCATCTTTTTTTACTTCCGTAATGATGTGGTCACCCTGGTTCATGATGGCCTGACCGGTTTTTACCAGCCTGGTGATAAAAAAGAATTGCGGCTACCCTGGATGATTGTGCTGGCCTCAGTACCGGCAGCAGTGGTTGGCAAAACACTGGAAGAGCCGATTGAAGCGATCTTTCGCAACAGCCCCTTGATGATCGCCCTGATGCTGATCCTGTTCGGACTGGGGCTTGGGCTGGCCGACCGCTACGGCAAACAACTGCGCGATGTTGCCTCCATTACCCTGGGCACAGCCATGCTGGTGGGGTGTTTCCAGTGCCTGGCCCTGGTACCGGGTGTTTCCCGCTCCGGCATCACCATCACTGCCGGACTGTTGCTGGGGCTGGTCCGTACTGATGCGGCCCGTTTTTCGTTCCTGCTCTCATTACCGATTGTATTTGGCGCTGCCCTGCTGAAAGGGATTCATCTGGTCAGGCATGGCATTGAACCGGGTATGGCCATGCCGATGCTGGTGGGGGTAGTGGTCTCGGCAATTGTCGGCTATATCAGCGTTGCCTTTCTGCTGAAATTTGTACAAAGCCGCACCCTCTGGCCCTTTGTCTGGTACCGGGTTGCTACCGGAATTGGGGTTATGGCACTGTTGGGGGCAGGCCTGCTGCCATGAGCAGCAATGCCATCAAAGACTGGCCGGAAGATGAACGGCCACGGGAAAAACTGCTTAAACGCGGGGTAACAGCCCTGTCTGATGCAGAACTGCTGGCTCTGGTACTGCGTACCGGCGATGCTGCAGCAGGCAAAAGTGCCATTGATCTGGGACGGGAACTGCTGGAGCGGTTTAATGGCAACCTGCGGGAACTGGCCCAGGCTGAACTGAATGAACTACAGCAGATTAAAGGATTGGGGTTGGCAAAGGCCTCCTCAATCAAGGCCGCCTTTACGTTAGGAAGCCGCTTTCAGGCCCGGCGGCTGGAAACCCTGGAACGGTTTACCGCACCGGCCCAGGTCTTTGAGTTTTTCCACCATGAACTGCGTGACAACCGTAAAGAGCTGTTTCTGACCCTGCTGCTGGACGGCAAGAACCGGATCACCCGCAAGGTGCAGGTATCAGAAGGCTGCCTGAATCAATCCATTGTCCATCCACGGGAGGTCTTTGCCCCGGCAGTGCGGGAATCAGCCGCTGCCGTAATCTTCATCCATAACCACCCCTCCGGTGATCCGGCCCCCAGCCGGGAGGACCGCGAGATCACCCGCCGCCTGAAAGAGGCCGGTGAGATACTGGGGATCAAGGTACTGGATCATATCATTATCGGGGATGGCAGCTACTTCAGTTTTGTGGAATCAGGACTGCTCTAACTCTTCCATCAGCTCCAGTGCAAAATTCTTAGCCCTGCCAGCCGGAGCGATCACCCCATAGGCCATGGCTTCCTTCAGTTCAGCGCTCCCGGCGCCGGCTTCCTTCGCCAGGGCGAAGTGCTTCTTCAGTCAGGTGGGGCACCCCACCGCCACGGCACAGCCGACCCGGATCAGTTCGCGGGTCTTGCTGTCCAGCACCTCTTCATACTCAAAATCAGCAAACAGTTTTTTTCTGATCTTCATGGTTATCCTCCAAGTACGGCCAGTGCCTTGTCAACGGCAGCCTGTGAGGCCGCCACACAGTCGTTCAAGCCCACCCCTTTAAAGGCGTTACCGGTCAACAGCAGACCAGGCAGACTGGACAAACGTCCTTCAATCGCCTCTAGCCGCTTGCCATGTCCCACGGTGTATTGGGGAATCGCCTGCTGATGGCGGATGATCCGGCTGAAACAGGGGGACTGTGTGATCCCCATGGCAACCTGCAGGTCATCCCGCACCCGCTGCAGCAGTTCAGACTCTGGCAGCTCCATCAGTTCCGGCTTGCAGGCACCACCGGCCATGCTGCGTAACAGTGCCATACCCTCTGGTGCCCGTTCCTCAAACATACTTGAATCCCAAAGGGTGCCCAATACGGTACGCCCTTCTTCCTTGGGCACCAGGTAGCCAAAGCCATCCAGCGGATGTCCCAGACCTTCGGTTTTGAAACCACAGCAGACCACATTCAGGGTGGAATAGAGGATCTGTCGCAGAGTATCAACCAGGCTAGCATCAACACCTTCCAGCATACCAGCAGCAGCAAAAGCCGGTGCTGCCGAGATCACCAGATCTGCCTGCAGGGTTTCACCAGCCGTGGTTCTGACCTCCCAGTTGTCACCTGATCTGGTAACCGAAGCAACCGCAACCCCGGTTCTGACCCGCTCACCCAGTTGGGCTGCCAGAGTATCAGTCAGAAACTGGATCCCCTCTTTAAATGAAGTCAGGGTACCACCCGGCCCGGCAGCAGAGCTGCTGATCTTGCCTTCTTTGCGCTCCTGCTTCTTTTTCTTTGCCAGGGCCAGCATGGCCACAAACAGGCCGCCATACTCCCGCTCCAGTTCTGCAATCCGGGGAAAACAGGAGACCAGCGACATGGTTTCAGGATCACCGGCAAAGATGCCGGAGGCCATTGGCGCAATCAGTTTCTGCAGTGCCTCTGCACCGAGACGGCGACGGCCAAAGGCAGCCAGACTTTCGTCTGTACCCGGCGGATTGGCGGCAAACGGTTCCCCCAACAGCCTGAATTTGCCCGGCCATGACAACAGGCGACTCTTCAGAAAAGAAGGGCCGTTTTCCGGCAGGCGGTGCAGCTCTCCACCGGTAAAGATATAGCGTTTGCGGGCATTATCATTACTGCGGTGCAGACGATCGGTTATCCCCAGCGCAGCGCACAACTCCAGAGTCTGGGGCTTGCTGTCCAGAAACCCGTTGGGGCCCCATTCACACAGAAAACCATCTTCGCGTACCGATTTGATCTTGCCGCCGGGCTGTTGTTCCTGCTCAAGCAGACAGAGATCAAGGCCAATACCGGCCTCTCTGGCCCGCTTATCCAACAGCCAGGCGGTGGAAAGACCGGATATGCCGCCGCCAATCACCAGCACCTTTTTCATGGTAGTCCTCTCGTACTGTGGTAACAAGATAGTACGGTGGCCCCATGGGACTGTCAAGCAACGTTGACAGTTGGGCAAAACCTGCCTAAATTGTTATACGAATTGGATGAAAGGAGTACCGGACAATGGCACAGAAAGACTACTACGAGGCGCTGGGTGTTGCCAAGGATGCCTCAGCTGATGATATTAAAAAGGCATTCCGCAAGTTGGCGGTCAAATATCACCCGGACCGCAATCAGGGTGATGCAGCGGCAGAGGAGAAGTTTAAGGAGATCAACGAGGCCTATGCCGTCCTCTCTGACCCGGAAAAGCGCAAAAAATATGACACCTTTGGCTCATCTGACTTCCACCAGCAGTACAGCCAGGAAGATATCTTCCGCAACTTTGACTTTTCCGGCACCTTCAAGGATATGGGGATGGGGGGCGGTGAAGATATCTTCTCACGCCTGTTTGGCGGTGCCTTTGGTCGCGGTGGTGGACGGGGCTTCAGCAGGGCGCCGCGCCAGGGCGGTGATCTTTCCCTGGCCGTTGATCTCGGGTTCCGTGATGCTGCTACCGGCGGTGAGCGTCTGGTAGCCTTCCGTCGTAACGGCCAGCGTGAGGAGCTGAAGGTAAAGATTCCGGCCGGAGTGGATAACGGTAGCAGGATCAGGATTGCTGGCAAGGGGAGTGACGGAGAAAACGGCGGCCCCAATGGCGATCTCTACCTTGATATCCGGGTTGCCAATGATCCAGCCTTTACCCGTGATGGTGGCGACCTGTTTGTGGAGCGGACCATCCGCTTCAGTGAGGCCTGCCTGGGGGTCAGTCTTGAGGTACCAACCCTGGAAGAGCCTAAACGGATCAAGGTACCGGCAGGGATCCAGCCCGGCACTAAAATTCGTTTAAAAGGATGCGGCATCAAGGCGCTTGGCTCAAACGCCAAGGGAGATCTGTTCGTCAAGATTAGCGTGCATGTGCCGGAAGGGTTGAACAGCAGCCAGAAAAAACTGGTGGAAGAGCTGGCCAAGGCAGGGCTGTAAGACCACTAAAAGCTGTAATAACAAGATTATCAGCTTGCTCCGTAACGGGACAGCACCTATACTGCACAACTATGCACATTCATCAGACAACGTTTATTAAAAGCGCCGTTAAACCGGCTGACTATCCACCGGTTGATCTGCCTGAGATCGCCTTTGCCGGGCGTTCAAACGTGGGCAAATCATCCCTGATCAACGTTATTGTTGAACGCAAGGCTCTTGTGCGCACCAGTTCAACCCCTGGGCGGACCCAGCTGATCAACTTCTTTCAGGTGACCGGTGTCCCGTTTTCCCTTAACCTGGTGGATCTGCCCGGTTACGGCTATGCCAAGGTACCGCTGGATGTGAAGCGTCAGTGGGGGCCGATGATGGAGCGCTACCTTTCAGGACGTGAGTCCCTGAAAGGGGTGGTGCTGATCCTGGATATCCGCCGGATTCCGTCGGACGAAGATCTGCAGATGCTGAGCTGGCTGCGTTCCTACAACCGCCGCCCGATTATCGTACTGACCAAGTGCGACAAGGTGACCAAAAATGAGCGGGCCAAGCAGAGCGCTGCCATTGCTACCAAGCTGCAGATGGACAAGTCGCAGCTGATCCACTTCTCAGCCCTGTCAAAGGATGGCCGCGACACCGTCTGGCAGGCGATTCAGGACGCAGTGGAGGCAGATACACCATGAGCAGAACCATGCCTGACCTGCAGCAGAGCCGTGACCACCGCAAGATCCCGATCCGCAAGGTGGGGGTAAAGAATATCTCCTACCCGATTGTGGTCCAGGACAAACACCGCTCCCTGCAGCACACCATCGCCACCGTGGATATGTATGTGGACCTGCCGCACCAGTTCAAGGGTACCCACATGAGCCGCTTTGTAGAGATCCTGAACCGCCACCGGGAGCAGATCGCCCTGGACCGGTTGGAGGAGATCCTGCAGGAGATGCGTCAGAAACTGGGGGCAGAGACCGCCCACCTGCGGGTAGAATTCCCTTACTTTATTGACAAGGCTGCACCGGTTTCCAAGGCTCGCTCCCTGATGGAATATACCTGCGAGTTTGATGCCTGCCTCAACGGTGATCAGCTTGACTTTGTGCTCGGGGTCAAGGTGCCGGTCACCTCGCTCTGCCCCTGCAGCAAGGAACTGTCGAAGTTTGGCGCCCACAATCAACGCAGCATTATGACCGTCAAAGTGCGCTACAAAGAGTTCATCTGGATTGAAGATCTGGTGGAGCTGATTGAACAGTGCGGCAGCAGCCCGCTTTATGCCCTGCTGAAACGGGCTGATGAAAAGCATGTCACGGAACAGGCCTACCAGAATCCCCGCTTTGTGGAGGATATGGTGCGGGAGGCCTACCTGCGGCTGGCTGCCTCAGAGAATATCACCTGGTTCTCGGTTGAGGCAGAGAACTTCGAGTCAATCCATAACCATTCGGCCTATGCGGAGGTGGAGCTGGACAGGCGGAATAGACAGCATCCATGAAACCGATCCTGATTATGGCCGCCGTGCCCCGCGAACTTGAGTTGCTGGCCAATACGCTGCAGGATTCTTATTGTGATGCTGACGCTATTTTTCCCGCAACCGAAGGAAACATCGGGGCCACCCGGCTGGTCTGCTGTGCCAGCGGAGTCGGCAAAGCCAACGCCGCATCTGCAGCAACCTCCCTAATTGAGCGATATCGCCCTGAACTACTCATCATTACCGGCTGTGGTGGAGCCTATCCGGGCAGCGGACTTTCAGTGGGTGATCTTGCCCTGGCAAGCGATGAGATCTTTGGTGATGAAGGGGTTGACACACCAACCGCCTGGCTGGATCTGGGCCAGATGGAGCTGCCCCTGCTGACCAAGGGAGTCCGTTCCTGGTACAATAGTATTCCGCTGGCCCGACACGAAGCGCAGAAAGCGATGAAACTGGCAGGCAGCCATGGCGTGAGGTTGGTTCGCGGGCGTTTTGTGACGGTATCAAGCTGCAGCGGTACCAAAGAGCGTGGTCAGGAGCTGGCCCGACGCCACCAGGCGGTCTGCGAAAATATGGAAGGGGCCGCCATTGCCTTGACTGCACTGCGCTACGGCATCCCCTGCCTGGAGATACGTGGCATCAGCAATCTGGTGGAAGACCGTGATCTGTCCCGCTGGGATATCAGCCGGGCCGTGGAAGCGGCCCAGCGCTTTGTGGTCAAAATAATTGAAGAGGTGAGCAAGTAGTGGAGCTATTGTCCAAATTCCGGTGGTAAGCCCGCCTTGTTTGCCTGCTCAACCAACTGGTTAAGCTGAAGTCTGATTTTTTCATACTCCTGATTAAGTTGACGACTACGGGTATTTATCTCTGCAATTTTTTCCCGGCCAAGCATCCTCTTGCCGTCTCCCCCCTCTTGCTTCAGTTGCGCCATCCCTTGTTCAATCGTCTTCAGTTGCGCCCGTAGTGCCTGAAACTGTTGTTGCCATTCAGCAGCAGTGCGATCACCAAATTTAGTGGACGGGGTTACGGCCCCCTGAGCTGATCCGGCAGGGACAGCGGCAGGTGCTGCCGAAGGCTTGGCTCCATTCCTTGCTGCAGATGGCTTTGTATCGGGGATAGCTTCTTCACCTGCTGCCTGACGCAGGGCCTTGGCCCGATATTTAGAGGGCACGGAGCCAATATCATCGGTAAAATGGACCGTACCAGCAGGATCGGTCCAGGAATAGCTGGCTGCAACTGCTGTTACTGGCAGCAACAGCACACACGTTATCAGTACCAGATGTTTCATTGTCGCATTCCTCCTCCAACTAGCGTTCGCCAAAAATAGCCGTACCGACCCGCACCAGGGTCGCCCCTTCCTCAATCGCCACCTCAAAATCGCCGGACATCCCCATGGACAGCTCAGCCATCTCGACACCGGGAATCGCCTCTTTATCAATCTGCTCAGCCAATAAACGCAGTTCTTGGAAATAGGGGCGTGCCAGTTCCGGGTCATCAAAAAAGGGCGGCATGGTCATCAGCCCGCGTACCCTGATGTTGGGCAATCGGGCGATCTGCCGGACCAGCTCAACAGCCTCAGTTGCGGTTGTGCCAGACTTTGTGGCCTCCCCGGAGACATTGACCTGTACCAAGATATTACAGGCGGCAGACAGTTTATCACGCCACTGACGGTCAATCTCCTGGGCCAATGACAGCCGGTCTACGGTATGAATCATACTGACAATACCGGGCAGGTACTTGACCTTGTTGCTCTGCAGATGGCCGATCATATGCCATGCAATTGGGTCGGACAAATGAGCAGCCTTGTCGACCAATTCCTGGACATAGTTCTCGCCAAAAATGACCTGCCCTGCTTCGACTGCCTCAGCGACCATTGTTACGGGGTGTAGCTTGGAAACCGCCACCAGCCGCACTGAAGACGGTTCTCTGCCAACCTTGAGGCATGCACGCTGGATACAGGCCTGAACCAGGGTCAGGTTCTCAGCAATGCTCGTCATTACAACAGCGCCTCAAGCTGGTGCAGGGTTTCCACCAGTTCGCAGGTGGGCAGCCCCACGACGTTAGTGTAAGAACCGTGGATTTCCCTCACAAAATGGGCAGCCCCACCCTGAATGGCGTAGGCACCGGCCTTGTCCAGCGGGCAGCCGGTCTTGACGTAGTCCCTAATCTCCTGCTGCGACAACGGTTTAAATACCACCTGTGTCCGCACCGCACGTTTGCTGCAGACATTGTTCTGCTTATCCAGCACCGCGTAGGCGGTTACCACTTCGTGGGTCTGGTCTGACAGATCAGACAGCATCTGAACCGCATCTTCCCCATCCACCGGTTTCCCCATGATCCGGCCATGGAGTACCACAATCGTGTCAGCACCGATAAAAAAACGTCCCGACGCTTCCCGTTCTGCAGCAGTACCTGCCTTTTCTTCAGCCAGCCGCAGGGCATGCGCAACCGCCTCTTCCCCCGGCAGCGGTTCTTCCGGAATATCAGCCGGAGCCACCCTGAACGGAACACCTGCCAGCTCCAATAGTTCAGAACGACGGGGTGAGGCAGATGCCAGCACGATGGCAGGATCAGTTACCGCCACGTTTGCGCTCCTCTTCCCGCTTCTGCTCGCGCAGCTTCTGTTCCTCCAGCTCAGCCCAGTGGGCCTTCCAGTCCTTTCTCTTGACCTTGTGCAGGACAAACACCCCAGGGATGATAACTATCCCCCAGAAAATATTCATACCTGCGCCATTGATCAGGCCATAAATCAGTGAGGCCACCCCCATTAAGAACAAGGCAACTTCCAGTGAAAAAATCCTTCCGACCAGTGAGGCTTCCTGCAGTTCTTTCTGATCATCATGCTGCATGGGGAGTGTCCTTCCAGGGGAATATTTTCCCCGGATTCAGAATGTTGTTGGGGTCCAGCGCCAGCTTGATCCCCTGCATAGTCTTGATCTGGGCCGGGCTCAGCTCCATCTCAATATAAGGCTGTTTGGCCAATCCCACGCCATGCTCGCCGGACATGGTGCCGTTCAGATCCAGGGCAGCCTGAAAGATCTCCTTGATCGCCTCATGGGCCTTTTCCTCTTGTCCCGGGATCTCTTTGTTGATCATCACATTGACATGTATATTGCCGTCGCCGGCATGGCCGAAGTTGACGATCGGAATGTCGTACTTCTGCTGGATCTTTTCAATCTGACGAATTACCACCGGCACCTTGCTGCGGGGCACGACAATATCCTCATTGAACTTGTGGGGATTGACATCCCGGAGCGATGGAGACACCAGACGCCGTACCTTCCAGAGCGCCTCTGATTCAGCATTGTCTTTTGCAGCCCGGAACTGCACCAGCCCCAGCGGCTTGATCAGGTCATGGATACGGGCAGCCTGCTTTTCGATCAACTCCAGGTCACCATCCACCTCAATCAGCAGCACGGCCCGGCCTTCCGGGGGGATTCCCAGGTTAAAGCGCTTTTCAACGCACTGCAGGGTGGCATAGTCCATAAATTCAAGCGTTGTGGGGATTATCTTGGCGCCGATAATGGTGGAGACCGCCTGGGCAGCGCCATCAATGGAATCAAAGATGGTCAGCATGGTTTTCTTGGCTTCAGGCAACGGCAGCAGTTTGAAGATGATCTTGGTGATTACTCCCAGAGTGCCTTCACTGCCGCACAGCAGGCGGGTCAGGTCGTAGCCCACCACCGCCTTATAGGTCTCGGTGCCGGTACGGATGATTTCACCGGTGGGCAGGACCAGCTCCAGTCCCATCACAAAATCCTTGGTGACGCCATACTTGACGCAGCGGGGGCCACCGGCGTTTTCTGCCACGTTGCCACCCAGGGTGGAAAATTTCAGTGAGGCCGGATCAGGTGGATAGAACAGTCCCAACTTCTCGACTGCCTTTTGGAAGTCCTCAGTCACCACCCCCGGCTCCACCTCAGCAATCAGATTTTCCGTGTCAATCCGCAGGATCTTGTTCATCCGGGTGGTCACCAGCACCACGCCACCTGCCTTGGGCAGGGCGCCGCCGGTAAAGCCGCTGCCTGCGCCACGGGGAAAGACCGGAAACATACGTTGATTGGCCAGCCGCAAAACCGCTGCTGTTTCTTCAGCATTGGCCGGATGCACCACCGCTGAAGGAAGAAACTCCATCTGGGTGGCATCGTAACCGTAACAGATCAGATCCTGTTTTTCTGTGGCTATATTTTCAGGACCAACAATAGCACAAAGTTCCTGAATAATTATCGGGTCTAACATGCAACCACCTCTATGGATAAATTTAAGCCTGAATCTTAACCGATGCACTTGTTCAATAGCAAGTGAAAGGGGCAGTATCTGCTCGAGCCTCCAGAATAGAACCAGACTACCTTGTGCCAAAAGTTGCACACTACAATACTATACTGTACAATGAAGAGAAAATCTCTTTGGGAGAACACCATCATGCAGCCGATTATTACCTACAAGGAACGCTGCCGCACCTGCTATTCCTGCGTAAGAACCTGCCCGGTCAAGGCGATCAAGGTTGATGGCGGCTATGCTGAAATCATCTATGAACGCTGTATCGGTTGCGGTAACTGCCTGAACTGCCCGCAAAAGGCCAAGGTGGTTGTTGACCGAATGGTTAAAACCCAGGAACTGCTGGCATCAGGCGACCCGGTTGTGGCGGTATTGGGCTGTTCATTTCCTGCCTTTTTTCACTCCTACACCCCTGGCCAGCTGGTTGCGGGCCTGAAGAGTCTCGGTTTTCATGAAGTGCATGAAGGCGCCCATGGCGCCCGCATGATCGCCCCGCTTTATGCTGCTGAAATTGCGAAAACAGACCACACGCTAATTTCTACCCACTGCCCGGCTGTGGTTGACCTGATTGAGCGGCATTATCCCAAACTGCTGCCTAACCTGATGCCGGTGGTGTCCCCCATGCTGGCCATGGGGCGTTTTATCAAAGAGGCGTTAGGGCCGCAGGCCAAGGTGGTGTACCTCAGCACCTGCATTGCAGCCAAATTTGAAATTCAATCTCCAGAAGTTGCCAATTTTGTGGATGTTGTACTGACCTATGGCGAGATCGAACTGTTTTTCCGCAGGCGCGGGATCTCTCCGGCAAATCTTACAGAGGCTGCTTTTGATGGTATCGACCCTGAGCAAGGGCGTATGTTTACCCTCTCGGGTGGGCCGTTACGGGCACTGGATATTGCCACTGATTTTCTTGACACAGAAACCGTTGCTGCAGAGGGGGAAAGCCACTCGCTTGAAATTGTACGTGATCTGGCCGCAGGAAGGATCAATCCGCGCTATGTTGATCTGCGTTTCTGTGATGGCGGCTGTGTTGACGGGCCTGGTAAAAATCGTGATCTGACCAACTTCTACAAACGCAACCTGATTATCCGTTATACCAACAGCATGGTTCCCTACCGGACAGCGGCCCATTACCGCAACGCAAAACCACCTGCCCAGCTTTCGCAAAATTTTCAGGACAAGTCGATCAAGCTGCCCGCACCTAAACCGGAAGATGTACGTAGAATTCTGCATGCTACCGCTAAATTCAGTCAGGGGGATGAGTTGAACTGCCGTGCCTGCGGTTACGCCACCTGTCGCGAACACGCGGTTGCCGTATTTCAGGGGTTGGCGGATATCGGCATGTGCCTGCCCTACAACCTGCGTAAGATGGAGGAAGACCGCGGCATTCTGATGCAGAAGTATGAACTGATGTCACGGGAGCTGGACAAGCAACTTGGTGAAGATATGATTATCGGTGATGACCGCGAAAATGCCGCTGTTGTCGAGTTGATCCGCCATGTCGGCCCGACCCCAACCACGGTGTTAATTCGCGGGGAAACCGGCACCGGCAAGGAGTTGACGGCACGGGCTATCCACCGCCTGAGTACACGGGCAGACAAGCCGCTGGTTACGGTCAACTGTACCACCCTGGCAGACTCTCTGCTTGAAAGTGAACTGTTTGGCCACAAAAAGGGCGCTTTTACCGGTGCCATTGCAGACCGGAAAGGGCTGTTTGAGGCAGCAGATGGCGGCACCATCTTCCTGGATGAGATCGGTGATATTACCCCCAAGCTGCAGGCCGAATTGCTGCGGCTTCTGGATCAGGGAGAGGTGCGGCCCGTGGGCGGCACCGCAGTCAAGAAGGTCAACGTGCGCCTGATTGCTGCCACCAACAAGGATCTAGAGCAGGGTGTACGTGATGGCTGGTTCCGTGAGGATCTGTATTACCGACTGAATGTATTTTCAATTGACCTGCCGCCCTTGCGGGAGCGCACTGAATCAATCCCGATCCTTTCACGCCATTTCCTCGAAAAAGCCCGCAAAAAACTGAACAAACGCCTGACCGGCATTGAAGAGCGGGCCGTCACTGCCATGCGCAATTATCACTGGCCCGGCAATATTCGCGAAATGCAGAACATAATTGAACGGGCAGCGGTACTTTCACAAGACGGGGTGGTGCGACTTGAAAACCTGCCTTCTATTTTTCGCGAAATATTTGATGATCGGGCTGGCGTCCTGCCAGGAGTACGCCGGACCTCATTCAAGGCTGAGCGGGAAACCCACGTGGGACGTCTGGAACGCAACCTGATCCTGCGCTACCTTGAGGAAGCAGGCGGAAATGTATCAAAGGCAGCTCGCCTTGCGGATGTGCCGCGTCGCACCTTCTACCGGTTACTTGAAAAGAACGGCATAGCCGTACAACGAAAACTGGAACACGCTTTTGGGGGTGGAACCGAGGGAAATCCTTGATCTGTTCTAGAATAGTGTATACTTCTGTCTTTATTGTGCCAGCATTGGCCCACTATTCGACCAGAAGCAAATAAGATGTAAATAGTCTAATTTTGTATTCAGCTGATATCATTGTGGTTACTATTGTTTTTCGACTTTTGGCACGGTGTTGGCATATGTATACAACATTGCGTAAACAACAAAAACTACAACACCTACATAAGGAGAACAAAACCATGGGCAGAATGAGAGAAAATCCTCGTTACAATGTCATTTCAATGCGTGTTAGCGATGAAGAGCGTGAGCAGCTCGAGTCACTGGTACGGCGCACCCACAAGTCGGTATCTGACATTATGCGTGAGGCAATGGTTGCCCTGACCATGCAGCTTGATCATCGCGACATGCGCAAGGCAGCATAGCTAGCACCACATAATGTTCCAGACAAAATAAAGGCACCGGATCAGTCCGGTGCCTTTATTCATTCATACTGAGATTGTGTGTGCCACTGATGGCATTCTAACTTATGACCACCTCAAACTGCTCCTGATGGAATCCCGGCTTAGCCCGAACCGTTACCCGCTTTTTAAATTTCTTCTCCAGTTCCTCAAGGCCGCGACGTTCCTCATCATAGAGCAGGTCTGCCACCTGTGGGTGTACGCTGAGCAGCACTTTGGTGCCACGGATATCCAGCATCTCACGCCTCAGCTCCCGGAAGATCTCATGGCAGATTGTGGTCTTTGATTTAACGTAACCACGTCCTTCACAGTAGGGGCAAGGCTCGCACATCATCCGCCCAATGCTCTCACGCACCCGCTTACGGGTCATCTCAACCAGGCCCAACTCTGAAATCTTCAGGATATTTGTTTTTGACTTGTCACTCTTAAGCGCATCTTCCAAGGCAGCGTAAACCTTCTCGCGATTGACCTCTTTTTCCATATCGATAAAGTCAATGATGATAATGCCGCCGATATTGCGCAGGCGCAGCTGATAGGCAATCTCCTTGACCGCCTCAAGATTGGTCTTAAGAATGGTGTCTTCAAGGTTATGTTTGCCAACAAAACGCCCGGTATTAACATCAATGGCGGTCAGGGCTTCGGTTTGCTCAATAATAATGTAGCCACCAGACTTTAACCAGACCTTACGGCCCAGGGCGCGGCTGATCTCCACTTCCAGACCATATTGATCAAAAATCGGTTCCTCTTCATCGTACAGTTCGATTGAGGATTTCATCTTTGGCATAAAGGTGGAGATAAACTGCACGATCCGGTCATGGTCCGGCTTGGAGTCAATCACAATCCGATTAACATCATCAGTAACAATGTCCCGCACCACCTTCTGAACCACATCAAGGTCGGCATGAATAAGGCTTGGCGCGGTTGCCTTCTCCTTTATGCTGACAATCGCTGCCCAGACCTTTGCCAGATACTGCATATCAGCGCGCAGATCATCTTCTGACTTGCCTTCAGAGGCTGTTCTCACAATAAAGCCGCAACCCGGTTGACGCACACGATCAACAATCTCGCGCAGCCGTTCACGCTCTTCCTCTTCCTCTATCCTGCGGGAAATACCGACATGGTCAACCGTCGGCATATAGACCACATGGCGGCCCGGCAGTGAAATATGGGAGGTAATACGCGCCCCTTTGGTACCGATCGGTTCTTTGGAAACCTGTACCAGCAGCTCCTGTCCTTCCTGCAAAAGATCTTCAATCGGATGCAGCACCTTAAACTCCTGGTTGCTGCCATCATCGTGATGATCTTCCTTCTTGCCTCCATCCATCAGGTTTTCATACTCTTCAATGGCATCAAATACATCAGCCACATACAAAAATGCTGCTTTTTCAAGGCCAATATCCACAAAAGCTGCCTGCATGCCGGGCAGTACCCGTACAACACGTCCTTTATAGATATTGCCGACGATCCCTTTTTCACGGGTCCGCTCAATGTACAGCTCCGCAATAGTCCCCTTCTCAATCAGAGAGATGCGGGTCTCGTGGGCAGTGACGTTAATGACCAGTTCCGATGCCATGGTGATACCTCTATAAGAAAATTAATGTGTATGTTTGTTCTAGTATGCCACAAAAAGTACGGATGTCTTCTGGATCTGAGCAGATTTTAGCGCATCTGGCAATAATCCGGTTACTGCAGCAGCCAGCTCTACTGCCTTTCCGCGGCCAATCGTCAGCTCAATGCAGTTAGCATTGGCAGACAGTTCACGGGTTTCCTGACGTAAATCAATGGTTTGCTGCTGTCCCTTTTTCTGGCGAACCAGCACCCAGGTATCTTGTGCCATAAATTGCACACATTGTTTTTGCAGCAGCCTAGGATCATAATCTGGCAGTGTAACCCGATAGCGGGTGGCCTCAATCAGAGGCGAAAGAGACTCTGCCTTGAGTGGCACCTCAGTTGCCTCCAGTATTGAGATACCATCAGGCAGAACCTGGTTCAGGCAATCAAGCGCTTCATCCGGCCCCATATCCCCCACAAACATATCCATGTATTCTGCCTGTGATTCAACACCAACAGATGTGGCTGTTGCAAAGGAAAAGCGGGGGTGCGGGTGAAACCCCTGACTGTAAAGGATCGGCACACCGGCTCGCTGGACAGCCCGGGTAAAGAGGTTGATCAGTTCAAGGTGGCTCAGATAGCGGATATTGCCGGTTTTGGAGAAACGCATCCGGAGGCGGCGCTGCACCACTTCGTGTGCTGCTTCTCCCCGCCTATTGGTTATACCGAGCAGTTCCTGCTCACTGGTAAGCCGATTGCTCAGCAGCTTGAAATCACAGACTCCACAGTTGGAGCAGGCACCAAAACGACAGTCAGGGGTTGCCGCTTCCGTATGGGCGCGTTCCAGCTCCTTTAGCAGGAATGCCTTTTCAATGCCGGCATCAAGATGATCCCACGGCAGCAGCTCATCAGTGCTACGCTCTCGAAGGTACCATTCGGGATCAATCCCGCAATCACCAAACGCCTGCAACCAGCGAGGAAGCGAGAAATGTTCGTTCCAACCATCAAAACAGGCCCCCAGTTCAACAACCCGCTCAAGCACATCTGCCAAACGGCGGTCGCCCCGCGCAAAGACCCCTTCCATGAATGACAGTTCTGCATCCTGGTACTTAAAGTTCAACTTGCGTCGCCGCATTTCGTCCTTGAGGAAACGCTGGCGCTCACGGGTTTCCTCAAGCGACAACTGGCGCTGCCACTGAAATGGCGTATGGGGTTTGGGCACAAAGGTGCTGACCGCCACATTGACTTCACCCTGTCCGCCCGAGCGCCGTGCCTGGTTTTTGACCTGACGGGCAAGTTCAGGAATTGCCTGAAGATCTTCCCTGGTTTCTGTTGGCAGCCCCATCATGAAATAAAGCTTGATTGATCGCCAGCCTGCTGCATAGATGTTCAAGGCGCCATCCAGCAGATCCTGCTCAGTGATTCCCTTATTGATGACCCTGCGCATCCGTTCACTACCGGCCTCTGGTGCCAGGGTAAAGCCGGTCTTGCGTACCTTACGGATTTCATCAATCAGCCCGGTGGTCAGTGTGCCGACCCGCAATGACGGCAATGAAATAGCCACCCTGCCATTGGCATGGCGGGCCATCAAATCCTGCAACAACGGCGCAATACAACTGTAGTCTCCGGTTGAAAGGGACAGCAGTGAGATCTCTTCATAACCGGTGTTTTTCAGCGATGTTTCAATCAGTTGACTGATTTTTTGGGGAGAACGCTCCCGCAGCGGTCGGTAGATATAACCGGCCTGGCAAAAGCGGCAACCGCGGGTGCAGCCACGGGCCACCTCAATCGCCACCCGGTCATGAATGGTTTTCATAAACGGTATGATCGGGCTATCAGGAAAGGCTGCTGATTCAATATCAGGCAAAAAGCGTCTGCGTACGGTTGTGTAGCCTGACTTGAGTGGCTCAACAGCAGCAACCTGCCCATCATCATGGTACTCCACCTTGAAAAATGAAGGAACATACACGCCATCAATAGCGGAAAGCTTTTCCAGCAGCTCCTGTTTGCTTCTGGAGTCTGACTTTTTCCAGTCTCGCACCAGGTTTGCAATCTCAATGATCGCCTCTTCACCGTCTCCAAGCAAAAATGCATCAAAGAACGGAGCCAACGGTTCAGGGTTGTAGGCGCCTGGCCCGCCGCCAATAATCAATGGCCAGCTTTGATCACGATCAGCAGCCCGCAAAGGAATGGCAGCCTGACGCAGCATTGTCAGGATATTGGTACAGGAAAGTTCATACTGCAGGGTAAAGCCGATGATGTCGGTTTCAGCAAGCGGGGTCGATGTTTCAAGGGTAGCCAGGGCGATCTGCTCTACTGCCATCTGGGCAGCCATATCAGGCCAGGGGGTGTAGACACGTTCTGCGGCAATGCCATCTATGGCATTGAGAATTTGATATAAAATCCGAAGTCCAAGGTGGCTCATGCCAACTTCGTAGACATCGGGGAAGGCTAATGCAATACGCAAATCAGCAGCAGTTTTTGCCACTGATCCCATTTCCCCGCCCATATAGCGGGCCGGTTTTTCAACGCTTAACAGATCCAAAGGCATGGAGGTTTCCTTGCTAAAAAAGAAAAACCCCCGAAGTCTACACTTCGGAGGCATTTTCTTTTGAATGGTGCCCAGGACTAGACTCGAACTAGCACACCCTTGCGAGTACAAGCACCTGAAGCTTGCGTGTCTACCAATTCCACCACCTGGGCAAGGACAAAATCTTTATCATTGGGCGCACTAAAAAGCAACCTTTTTTTAGCATAATGCGACAAAAAAATCCCGGCCACCAATCTGCAGGTGGCCGGGATTCAAGGAGCGCTATCAGACGTAGTCTACATATTGTAGCCTGATTCGCTGTGTTGCGTCTGGTCAAGACCCATGATCTCGTCTTCCTTCTCAACCCGCAGACCGATGGTCTTGTCGAGGATAAAGGCGATTACCAGAGTAACGATCACAGCGTAAGCACCGGCAGCCAAAATCGCTATGATCTGCGTCATAAACTGCTTGGTGTCGCCCATTAGCAGGCCTTTTGCGCCGACCGTTGCAAATACACCGGTCAGGATTGCGCCCAGGGTTCCACCAACACCGTGTACGCCGAAGGCATCCAGGGAGTCGTCATACTTCAGCTTGGCCTTGACAATGATGGCACCGTAGCAGACCAGGCCGGCAGCAACACCGATGATCAGGGCAGCACCCGGCTGCACAAAGCCGGCAGCAGGGGTGATACCAACCAGACCAGCAACCACACCGGAACCAAAACCAAGGGCAGAAGGCTTGCCGGAGTGCATCCATTCAGCAACCATCCAGGCCAGGCCACCGGCAGCAGGTGCGATGGTGGTGGTCAGGAAGGCCAAACCGGCCAAACCGCCAGCTGCATCAGAGGTATTCATACCAACTACGGCGGACCCTGCGTTGAAACCGAACCAGCCGAACCAGAGCAGACCTACACCCAGCATGGTCATCGGCAGGCTGTGGGGAGCCATCCGCTCGGTGGGGAAGCCGTGACGCTTGCCAACAAAGAACAGCAGAACCAGTGCAGAGATACCTGATGAGAGGTGAACAACAGTACCACCGGCAAAATCAAGGGCGCCTTTCTTGAACAGCCAGCCATCAACCATCCAGACCCAGTGAGCCAGCGGATCGTATACCAGAGTGGTCCAGAGCAGTACAAAGGCACACCAGGCAGCAAATTTGATCCGTTCAGCAACCGCACCGGAGATCAGGGCCACGGTAATCATGGCAAACATCCCCTGGAATACTGCAAACACATATTCAGGAATAGCGCCAGGCTCGGTGGTGACGTTCTGGAACAGGGTATAGACCGGTGCGCCGTCCTTAAAGGTGATCAGACCGTTAAACAGCGCCTTGGACAGGTTACCAACAAGACCGCCGCCGGCATCAGGGCCGAATGAGAGCGAGTAGCCGACCAAAGCCCACTGTACGCCGACAAGACCCATGGCTACAAAGGAGTGCATCATGGTGGAGAGGATGTTTTTCTGGCGAACCATACCGCCGTAGAACAGAGCCAGACCAGGCACCATCAGTAGCACCAGGGCGGATGAGACCAGCATCCAGGCGGTATCACCGGTATTGAGTACCGGATCAACGTTTTTGGGGGCTGCTGCCGGAGCAGGCGCTGCCGCAGCTGCAGGGGCTGCTGCTTCTGGTGCTTTAGGAGCTTCTGCAGCAACTGCTGCTGCCGGTGCTGCATCTTTTTTCTCTTCTGCAATGGCTGGCAGTGCCAGTGCAGTGCAGAGTGCAAACATGACCATAATTAGTGAGTGCTTCAGTTTCATGACCAACCTCCTGACTATCTGAATGTTTTGGAATTTATTAGATTGCTTCGCCGCCGGTTTCACCAGTGCGGATACGAACTGCCTCTTCCAGGCCAATCACAAAAATCTTGCCGTCACCGATCCGGCCGGTTTTAGCAGTGTTCTGGATCGTCTCAACAACTTTGCCAACCAGCTCATCGGATACGGCAATTTCAATTTTCACCTTAGGAATAAAATCCACAACGTACTCTGCACCACGGTAAAGCTCGGTATGGCCCTTCTGGCGCCCAAACCCCTTTACCTCACTGACGGTGATCCCCTCGATACCGATCTCATTCAGGGCATCCTTGACTTCATCCAGTTTAAACGGTTTGATGATCGCTTCTACCAGTTTCATGGTGTCAGCCTCCTTTCGGTCCTTCAGATGACGAATATATAATGTTGCTACGTTAAGGCTAAAAAGCCCGGGGGCCTGACGCCCCCGGTAAAAGAAGGAGGACAGCGGCGTTTTGTGTGCCTGCGCCCTATGGCGCCTGTCGTGACTTTCTTATAGCAGTGTGCGTGCCATAATTATTAATCATGCAAAAACAGCATGTTAACAACAACAATGGGTATCTATTAATCAATTACTGTCAAAAAAACAGGCACCGTTTCGCCGGAACAGCCTATAACTAAGGCAGTTGCTGTTGTTTTTTGACCACCGCCTGAAATGTGGTAGGCTTAGGTAGAACTGATTATGAAAAGGAGACAAATCATGCCGATTGTTGCCCGTCTGGATGAACTGACAAATCTTGGTAAAAAGCTGGTTACTGTTGCGGGACAGGAGATTCTGCTGGTGAACCTCAAAGGGACTATTTACGCCGTTGAAAATGAGTGCCCCCATCAAGGTGCTCCAATGGCGGGTGCTGTACTGAAGGACAGTTACCTTGCCTGCCCTCGTCATGGCTACCGTTTTGAGTTGAAGGATGGCAGCTGCAAGGAACATCCGGAGTTTACTCTTAAAACCTGGCCGGTCCGGGTAGAGAACAACGAGATCATCATTGACCTGGCGTGACAAGACCATACTTGATGACCTGACTCTGCTGATACTACTGGGACTTGCTATTGCTGCAATGATCTGGGCTGTTATACATGCGCTTTTGCACAAGCGGGATCCCCGTTCCGCACTGGTCTGGGTCAGCCTAAGCATTACGATTCCTGTGTTAGGGCCACTTTCCTATTGGCTTCTGGGGATTAACCGCATCACCAGACGTGCACATCACTGGCACAAAAGCGGTCGTCGTCTTGACCTCAACGAACTTTTCCCGCTTGGCAATCCTCAATCATTCCGCCTGCCTGACAGCTATCAGGGATTGTACAATCTTGAAGTTTTAACTGATCGGGTTGTAAGAACCCGAAACCATGCCGGTAACCGGATTATCCCCCTAATAAATGGCGAGGAAGCCTACCCGGCAATGTTGGCGGCCATTGAGCAGGCGGGCCATTCAATCCATCTCTGCAGTTACATTTTTGATGGCGACAAGATCGGTGAATGTTTTGTGCAGGCTCTGGCTGCAGCCGTAAAACGCGGGGTCACTGTACGGGTGATTGTTGATGCCATGGGCGAGCGCTATAGTTCCGTTACAGCCCGTGCTGCCCTGAAAGACAGTGGCGTTGATATACGCCACTATCTGCCGCTCTATAAGGGCCCCTTTATCAACCTGCGTAACCACAGAAAACTGCTGGTTGTTGATGGAGAGCGTGCTTTTACCGGTGGCATGAATATTCGTAGTAACCATTGCGTGGCCACCGCTGGCGCCTTACATGCGGCCAGCGATCTGCACTTTCAGGTACAAGGTCCTGTGGTAGGAGATTTACAGCGGATTTTTTTAGAGGACTGGTACTTTGTCAGTGGCGAACGCTTTGATGACCCGTGCTACTTTCCGCTGCTCCCCTCCTGCGGTACTGCCCTGGCACGGGCAATTGCCGATGGACCTGACCGTGAATTTCGCAAATTGGAATGGATCGTCATGGGTGCCCTCTCAACCGCAAAACAGCGGGTCTGTATCATGACGCCCTACTTTATTCCTGATCGTCCCATGGTTACGGCGCTGATAACAGCAGCACTGCGTGGAGTGCAGATTACGCTGGTACTGCCTCAACTGAATAATCTGCCTTTTGTCGCCTGGGCATCACGGGCTACTTACTGGGAACTGATTAAGAACGGCATTCATATACTGGAGCAGCCACCCCCCTTTGCCCATACCAAGCTGATGCTGGTGGATGAGATCTGGAGCCTGATCGGCTCTGCCAACCTGGATACCCGTAGTTTTCGCCTTAATTTTGAACTGAATCTGGCAGTGTATGATCGGGAAGTTACGGCCAATTTGAACAGACATTTTGAGAACATACTGGCGGTTTCACATATCATAACCCTGCAGGAGATGGATGCGCGACCGCTTTCAATCAAGCTGCGCGATGGAGCAGCACGACTTTTTTCACCGTATCTGTAAAAAGATCAAAAGACTCTTTTTATCCTCTTGACACATCTCTAATTGCTTGGTATTTCTTTTACATCGTAAATATTCGCAGCAACCAACAATAAAAGGAGAACACACCATGTCCACTTGCACACTCGTAACCAAAGCCGCTCCCGATTTTACCGCTGATGCTGTAATGGCTGACAATTCATTCGGTCAGGTCACTCTTTCAAGCTATCAGGGCAAGTATGTCTATCTGCTGTTCTACCCATTGGACTTTACTTTTGTCTGCCCTTCAGAAATCCTTGCATTCAACAAGAAGCTGGATGAATTCAAATCCAGAAACTGCGAACTGCTCTCCATCTCAATTGACTCCAAGTTTACCCACTTGGCCTGGAAGAACACCAAGGTTGAGGATGGTGGCATTGGCCAGGTACAGTTCCCAATGGTGGCAGACCTTAACAAGGAGATCACCAAGGCCTATGGCATTGAGCATCCTGCCAGCGTTGCACTGCGCGGCCTGTTCCTGATCGACCCTAAAGGTGTTGTACGCCATTGCGTGATCAACGACCTGCCACTTGGCCGTAGCGTTGACGAGGCACTGCGGATGCTGGACGCCCTGCAGTTTACCGACACCCATGGCGAAGTCTGCCCGGCCAACTGGAAGCAAGGCGATGAGGCCATGAAGCCCACTGCAGAAGGTGTTGCCAGCTATCTTGCTAAGCACGGCAAATAACGTATCGCATTAGTGCATTACATTGCGTATCTACGGCGCTACCCCAAGGTAGCGCCGTTTTTTTGTGTTACCGCATGACAACAGCCGATTTACCGCTATACTGGTGCCATGCACAGCAGAGGCACGCCTTCATATCCCGTACATTCAGACCACACGCAGGTTACCGGTGTTGTTGCAGCTGAACCTGCTGGCCAGTTCTTCCGTGTCTTTACCAGAACTAGCCAAGGCGTCACCTTTCACGATTATCCTTTTACCCCTTTTTTCCTGCTGTCTGATCCCGGCCTTGTAGATGCAAGCCCCGTAGCGGTTACACACCACCGTCTGACTGGCAATGGCAGACTCTGCTGGCTAACAGCGCTTGATTCCTGGCGCGACTGGTGCCTGCTACGGGATTTTTTACATAAACTCAACAGACCTGAGGCATGGTTTGCCCTACAGGACGGTTGCCAGCAATTTTTAGTGACCAGCGGGATTACGTTTTTTAAGGAATTGGCATTCAAGAATCACCGATACATCTGTATCGCCCTGCAGAAAGACGCAGATGTCCTGCATACCATTGCCGTCACCGATGGCTTGAACTACCAGGAATTGATCAGCAGTAACCACCAGACTCAAGCAGCGATGCTGCTTCGTCTCACACAGATTATTCAGGATTGTGATCCGGATGTCATAACCGGTTATCACCTGAACAGATCTGTTCTGCCCTGTCTTGTGCAGTCTGCCCAGCAGCACAAGATTGCACTCACCTGGGGCAGAAACGGATCCGCACCCTGCCGGCACCAGTCAGCTGATCTGCACCCTCTACAGCAGTATACGATTTACGGACGGTCAACGGTGGATAGCGAAACCATGATGCGCCACCCCAATCGGCCTGCTCAAGCACCGGCAGTCACGGACCTGGACCATGAAGCCACGCTGGTGCACTGCTTCGAGCAAGCCTCTGCTGATGACAAGGCTGCCATTACTACTGCAGCACAAGCAAGCACACTCTATGGACAACGTGCAGAACAGTGGTACCGGCATGCTCAAACATATCCTGTCAGCTACCAAAGCCTGTTTTACAGGCCTGAAGCCGCAGCAGTTCAGGCACTCATGATCCGCGAATATCTACTGCAGCGGCATGCACTGCCAACTTTCTCAGCAGCCCCAAAACGACACAGACATCCGGATGAACAGCTGTTTTTCCAGGGGCAGGCCGGACCTGTTATCCGCTGCAATCTATCCCGGTTGCCCGCATCAATCATGGTTGCCTACCGAATAACACCGCACTCAGATGAGCTGTGCATTTTTCCAGAACTGCTAAAAAAAATAGCGCAACACAGCAAAACCAACCAGCCTAATGACTTCAGCCCTGGTATTACTGCCTGGCATGAGATGCTGGCCACATCCCGCTACCTGTTTTCGGACATCACAGCTTCTACAGAAATTGAACGCTTAAGGCAGGTCATTATCAAAGATCTGCTTGCCTGGCTGACAGAAGCAGGCGCACAGCCCCTTGTCATTAACCGTCAGGAGCTCTACTTTATGCCCCCCAGTGGCCATGAAGACGGAAGCAAGGAAATGAACATGCTGCTTCAGCATTTAAGCTGCATGCTGCCGAGTGGCGTATCCTTACCTTATGCAGGCCCTTACCCTTCAATGTTTATTTACAAGGCCAACCACTATGCCTTACTTCAAAATAATGGAGAGGTATTTTTCAAGGGAGCTATTTTTCGGTCCCGCAGCATGGAGCCATTTTTACAAGAGTTTATCAGAGAAGCGGCAAGCTTGTTACTGACGAAACGGGGCGCTGCTGTTGAGCAGCTGCATGCCGATTTTTTGCGCCGGTTGGCCGCTGCTACCTGCCCGGTTGCCTGGGTGACACGCAATGAAACATTGGCAGACCCACGAGAACAGTATCTACAGGCAGTTCAAAACGGCACCCGAAATCGTGCAGCAGCGTATGAATTGGCTCTGCGAGAAATGGGGAATTGGCAGATTGGAGCGAAGATCAGCTATTATGTGACAGGTGCTTCTAAAAACTGCGTAGTACATGCAAACTGCAAGCTGGTAAAGAATTTTGATCCGCAACATCCAGACCTGAACAGAGCTTGGTATCTGGAGCGACTCCATCAACTTTTCAAACGGCTGACACCGTTTCTGCCTGATGAACCGCTGCTGTTCAGATAAAAAAAGGCCGCATCCCGAAGGACACGGCCTTTTTAAGCTTAGCTAAGCAGAAATTACTTAGCAGGAGCAGCAGGAGCAGCAGGAGCAGCAGCGTCCTTCTTCTCTTCTGCCTTCTTAGCAGCCTTCTTAGCCTTCTTAACCTTCTTCTTTGCAGGTGCCTTCTCAGCAGCAGGTGCCTTCTCAGCAGGAGCAGCAGCAGGAGCAGCAGGCTCAGCAGCGAAAGCGAAACCAGCGAAAGCAACAGTTGCGATCAGGGAAGCGATAATCTTTTTCATGGGGTACATCCTCCTAATGGAATTTAGATATTTTTGTAAAAGCAGGAGTCGTGCCAAAACCAGAAATTGTAAATTTACGCTGCAGAATAAGTATGTTACAAACAAAAGCTATTTTGAGCCAGCCGAATACTCATTTTTCATACCCCAAATAAGGCAAAGGGCTCTTGATTTGGGTTATTCCGAACCTATATCCGGCCTCAGCTTCCGTAGTGTTTGCGTGACAGACTCAGGAGCATATTGTGGAGTAAACTCAGGCACCAGTTGCTGCTAAGCTAATTTCAACTTGCCCCTCTGCCCAAGGTCACCACCCAGACCGTCTGAAACAGAATTTTTATATCTAACCAAATGCTCCAGTTTTCCACATAGCGGATATCAAGTTTCGCAACCTCATCAAAATTCTGGATCTGACTGCGGCCGCTAACCTGCCACAGTCCGGTGATACCGGGACGGATGCTGATCCGCTTACGGTGCCAGTCTTCATAATTTGAAACCTCATCCGGCGTTGGCGGACGTGTGCCCACCAGACTCATTTCACCTCGCAGCACATTCCAGAACTGAGGAAACTCGTCAATACTGGTCTTACGAATAAAGCGGCCTACTCGGGTAACCCGGGGATCATCCTTAATCTTAAACATCTGGCCGTTCATCTCATTGCGGGCCATCAGATCCTGCTTGCGTTGTTCCGCATCCGCATACATAGAGCGAAACTTCCAGCAGCGGAAGGGTCGCCCCTGTTCACCAAGCCGTAACTGGCCGAAAAATATCGGGCCGGGTGATTCCAGCTTGGTTGCCAGAGCCACAAAAGGCAGCATAAGTGCTGTTATGAGTAGTCCTACAAGCGCTCCAACAATGTCAAGACAACGCTTGGCCAGCAACTGCGGGGCACTAAACGCCTTGGCATAAAAAGTCAGCATCGGCAGGGAGTCATGGAAAAGGGTCAGTTCCTGTCGATGTGCAGGAAAATCAACAAGGTCCAGCACCATGCGGGATGTTATTCCAAGTTGGTCAAGCCTGGCTACATACTTCTCAATACAATTCATGGCAGAAGCAGGCATACAGAACACCACCTCATCCACGGGTGTTTCCTTACAGAACTGAACCACAGGTTCCAGATTATCATTTTGGCGTAGCACACCAGCCAGGACCAGGCCCCAATCGGCATGCTGCCTGATCAGAGCCGCCATCTCATCCGCCTTGATACCATCACCAACCAGCAGAATACTACGGGTATTCATCCCACGGCGCCGTAAAAAAGCAAGAACAGCACGCACCAACAGCTTGCCAGAGACGATCCCTGCAAAAGACAGGGCCATAAACCAGATATACAGCAAGCGGCTAAAGGCATGTGGATCAAAGAAAAAGATGGCAGCTGCAGTGATACAACCGGCAATCAAGTACGCCTTCAGCAGGCTTGTCAGTAACGACCAGCCAGTACGGGTGCGTAATGATTCGTACAGCCTGCTGAAATATAACGCGCCAAACCATACAGGCAGCACCAACAGCAGAAACCAGACGTAGTTATTTAACTCGGGATTTGCCAGAAAAGGACGGCGCAGATAGTAGGCAAGCAGAAATGCGCACAGAATAATCAGCTGGTCAATTGCAATTGCTATTCTGGTCAGTAAACGGGCCTGTTGTTTGAGCATAGAGTCAATGTATCACATAGAACTGTAATGTCCAAATTATAGGACTTTTTCTGCATCAACCATAAGCCTGGTGACATCTCGCATCTTGCTTTTCGCCTGCCAGCCAAGCTGTTGTAGAGCCTTGGCCGGGTTTGCACGGTTTACCAATATTTCTGTGGGGCGCAAGAGTGCTGAATCAGCAACAACATGCTGTCGCCAATCCAATCCTGCAACTTGAAATACATCAGCAGCAAAGTTTTCCAGTGTGTTGGTTTCACCGGTTGCAATAACAAAATCATCGGCTGATTCCTGCTGCAGCATCAGCCACATGGCCTCAACGTACTCCTCTGCGCTACCCCAATCCCGTGCAATAGTGATATTGCCTAAATGAAGTTTTTCTGAACTTCCGGCAGCAATACGGCAGGCTGCCTTAACAATTTTCTGAGTAACAAACCGTTCCGGCCGCAACGGAGATTCGTGATTAAAGAGAATACCGGTGCAAGCAAAAAGATTGTACGCCTCACGATAATTAGCTACCTCCCAGAAGGCGGTTGACTTGGCCACCGCGTACGGGCTGCGTGGGCGAAAAGGGGTGTTCTCATCGGCGGAACACCCCTCTGTATTACCAAAACATTCACTGGACCCTGCGCTGTACAGTTTTATAGGACTGCCAATAAACCGCATAGCCTCCAGCAGATTCAGTGTACCAACGCTGATACTTTCAAGGGTTTCAACTGGCTGGTCAAAGGAAAGCCCGACAGAACTTTGGCCAGCCAGATTATAGATTTCAGATGGCTGTACCCTTGATAGCACCTGTAATACACTTCTAAAATCGTTGAGCGCCATAGAGTGAAAAGTGACATGATTCTTGATACCCAGTACCTGCAGGTTAACAAAAGTAGACATCTGGGCATCACGGGCAGTGCCATGCACTTCGTATCCCTTGGATAGTAACAGTTTAGCCAGATAGGCACCATCCTGTCCTGATATACCACAGATTAATGCTTTTTTCATGACTTGCTGATCCCTTCTTGGAACAAGCCCCACTCTGATTCAACGTAATGTTTAAACTCACAGCGAAATCGTTCTAAACTGAAACGTATAGCATTTTCTCTGCAGGCTTTAGATGAAATTTTACAGGTTAGATCCTCAAATATACAAACAGCCTGCTGTAAGCTTTTGATAGTCTGCTGTTCAAAGAAAACTCCCGTGGGTGTCGATGATGCTGCTCCGCAAATTGTCTCAACCGCCCCACCTTTTTTATAGGCGATTACCGGTGTGCCGCACGCCTGAGCCTCCAGCGGAGCAATACCAAAATCCTCCTCCGCAGCAAACACAAATGCCCGTGCACGCTGCAGATGATCTTTCAGCACAGCAAAAGACTGATAACCTAAAAGGCTTACATTTGGTCCGGCCTTAGTTTTTATTTTTTCAAAATCAGGGCCATCGCCAATCACAATCAGTTTCCGATCAGGCATTGCCGTAAATGCTTCTACAATCAGATCAATCCGCTTGTAGGGAACCATACGTGAAGCTGTAAAGTAGAAATCCTCTTTTTTTCCGCAGCAAGTAAATTGTTCAATATCAACTGGCGGATAGATAACGGTTGCGTCACGACCATAAACCTTCTGTATCCGACGGGCAATAAAGTTTGAAATCCCGATAAATTTATCAACACCTGATGCTGTGCGATAATCCCATAACCGTATGTAATGCAAAATTGCTTTTGCCATCCAACCCGTTACCCCTTTTGTAAGGCCGGATTCATGTAAGTATTGATGCTGTAAATCCCAGGCATACCTGATCGGTGAGTAGCACATACAGATATGCAACTGGTCCGGTCCGGTCAAAACCCCTTTGGCAATAGCATGGCTGCTGGAGATGACAATATCGTAAGAAGAGAGGTCGTGCTGCTCAATTGCCAATGGCATAAGCGGCAGGTAGTTACGATATTTGTTTTTTGCCAGTGGAAGTTTTTGAATAAAAGATGTGGTTACAGGCTTGTTTAGTATGAAATCTCTCTGGTCTGCAGGCAGAAAATCAACCAGGCTGTAAAGGTCCGCATTTGGAAAAACGTTCAGCATCTGCTCAAGCACACGTTCTGCTCCAGCATAGGTAACAAGCCAATCATGGATAATCGCAATTTTCATAGCGCCAGAGCCTTTTCAATTGCAGCCAACGTCTCCCGGGCGCATTTAGCCCAGGTGTATTTTTCTGCTTGGTTAAATCCTTTAGTTCTCAGGTCTTCACGCAGCTTTACATCGCTCATTGCTCTATTGATTTTGTCAGCAATATCCTGAGGATTCCGGGGATCACAGTATAATACTGCTTCACCACACACTTCAGGAAGTGACCCGGCGTTGGCAACTACAGTGGGGCATCCGTTAGCCATTGCTTCCAAAGGGGGAAGTCCGAACCCCTCATAAAGAGAAGGATATATAAAACAGGCTGCATGAGAATATAGAGACTTAAGTTCATCGTCGCTGACATATCCTACATGTTTTACAGTATCAGGCAGGGGGATATCAGTATCTCTGAAAACTGCTGGATTTGTACCGCCTGCAATAATAACATCAAAATCTACCTCACCGAGAAGATCTGTCGCCTCAACAAGCGCTCGAAAATTTTTATGGGGACTCATGCTGCTAACAGCCAAAACAAAAGCCCTATTACTTGCCTTGGCATGGTTACTACTTTTCGTTTCGCGTACACCAGTCCAATTGTGGTGATCAATGCCCGGATAGGTAACAGTAAATTTCTCAGGTTTTATTCCACAACAGCTTGCTAGTTCATCCCGCGAGAATACAGATATGGTAAGCAGTCCACGTGACAAGTGCCCGATAGTCGTAAAAAGTATTCGATACCATAATCTAAACAAAAAAGAATATGCTTCAGGAACACGGTAGACAGATGCATCGCACAAGGTAACAATCTGATCAGCTTTAAACAAAGGGCCTGTATTGCAGAAACCAACAAGGAGACCATTCCGGCTATAAAAGGGGAGTTCTACCTGTTCCCACAAATGCCCACGTAAATACCCGACCGACTTAATGGCAACATGTTGTAATGCAGGCAATTGTTTAGCATTGGGGGGAACTAAAAGAGTAAACGAGCCTTGGTGACCATGCAAATTACCAAGTAACTTATCAATACTATGCACCAATTCCAAGGCATATCGCTGGACACCAGTAATATTCTGAGACAAAAAGCGGCCATTGATGAATATTGGGGGGGCATTCGGCTGCATTATTTGTCAATAACAGTCGAGCTGTCTTATGGCTAGTAATGATAGAATCAGCACTTGTTGCACCAAATAACCCCATCACAAAAAACAGTGCCATTAAGGAACCATAGCAATGACTTTAATTTGTTTTTGGCAACCCTGATAAAAGCAGGATTAAAGCCATTAGCCCGAAGATAATATTCGTACTGCTCTTTTAAATACATATTCTCTGAGACCTTTGCTAACACTTCCGGTGTTTGCAGTAGCCGGTCAAGCTGTCTGCCTGCACGGATTCCGCTCAAATAAGCTTCCCGCTGGGCTATCAACAGCCCTTTTTTATTGAGAACACGATTACACTCAGCCAGCATATGCCACATTGAGCGGCTATGGTGTAGTGCAGCATCAAACACGATCAGATCCAGGCTTTCATCCTCAAAAGGGAGGCGTTCATTAAAATCTGAGGCAATCGGCATAATCTTGGTTGCGTCTCCACCCAGTATCTCACAGCTTGAGGCTATCATTTTCTGCATTCTTACCATGCTTATATCAATAGCAAATACCTGGGTTACTGTTGGCATCCGACTTATGCAGGCGGATAGACCACAACTGCCTGCCCCAAGCTCTGCAACTTTCCCACTGACCCCGATCAACGAATTGTTGAGTTTTTCAGCATAATTATTGAAATAAAACTCAATCTCCTGCATCCACTTCCGGTATTCAATATCAGATCCTGAAACATCCTGATCGTAATATGCCTTATCACTTGTCATGTTATTTGTTAGCAAAGGCACAATAAAAGGTCCTTAGGGCTGTTTAGCATCATAAACAAAAGGAGTTCCAAACAAAATACCATCAGCTATACAGTCAATTCCTAGGTCGCCACCAGGCTGCAACTCTTGCAATCCCTTAATAGCCACCCTGTATGGTGGCCAGCCCGGGCCCTGCTTAAAAATAGTCACCGGTATCATCCTGCGGAAAAAAAAGTGATACGCATATTTCCTTGCCCGCTGCACCAGTTCTGGCGAAAGTCGAGACTTTAAAGGCAGCTTTTCAAGCAATTTTACATATTCATCTCTATTTTCAGCATCAGATGTTAAACCTTTATTTCTGATCCAGGCTTCACCTGCCACGATAACCGGTATACCAACACTGGTAAGTTCGACACCGGTTTTAGTGCCGTAGATGATGACTGAGTCGCAAAGCTCTGAAAGTACATAGGTGCTGATGTTACTTTCAGGGGGAACAACAAAGACATTTGCCGGTAATGTTTTAAAATATTTATGCAACTCATCAACCACCGGCTGACGGGTTGGAACTGATCCGCGAATTTCCGCTGGATGAACCCGGATCACAAGTTGCAAATTCGGGTGTTGCTCGAACCATTGCACCGTATACAAAAGCCACTCTAACATGTTTGTAAAAGCATTGGCCGGATAATGTAGCTGTGCATCCCACATTACATTTGTGAGCAGGCCAACAATCGGTTTATTTGCGTTACAGCCTATCTCAGCCAGAATCTGATCTTTTTCAAAATAAGAGTTTTCCTGAAAATATATCCAATCATTATCTCCCTTCCAGCGGCTGTGCAGATATGATGTTATGACCTCATCTCGTTCTGGTGACCACGGCATATCTTCCCATTCAGATGTGGGTTCATTCATCAAAGTATGATGGTAGGTATCATCATGGCTAAAGATGAAACAATTTTTTCGGTAGGCAGGGTTCCAATTAACTACACGCACCCCTTGTTGCCGTGCAACTTCGCCAATTATCCCCTGTGGTACATAGATGCCATGATGGAAAACAGCAGCAGTAAAATTAGTTAGTTTAAGCAGGTTGCGCGTTGCAATTGCTGTCAAAAGTGCTGCTTCAAGATATCTCCTCAAAACCTGATCTGCATAAGGTTCTTCTGCAAGTGTTGCCCTGGCAAAAAAACGTAGAGCGCCAGCCTTAGCATGCTCACCGATATTGACACCATCAAAACAGAATTGCTCAATAGCATCGAAAGGAATTTGCTGAGCAATCTTCTTTGCAAGGAGCTGCTCTTCAACAGTAAGATAATCTGAATAGGCATGAACTTTAACACCGATCTGCTCATAAACTTTTTTTGCAGGGCCATAACAATCCCTGCATAATTTTTTTTGGGGGCCGTCATGAGCAAAGCTCTTTGAGGAGGGGAAAAACCGGGGTTCACACATCTGGCAGCCTGGCAAAATTCCATCACACAGCAATATGTGAACTTCAGCTTTACGCATGGTCAGTGTAACAGCAAGGGAGGATTCCACTTGCATTGCCGCCAGATGTGAACCAATACTTGTGGCAATCAGGATTTTATTATGAGAATCAACTTTTTTGAGCGTATTCAGCCATGTGCTGCTGTCTTTAGATATGATCTTTGGCCAGTCAGGATATCCACCCAGTTTAGACAATAACCGTCTCCTGAGCATCAGCAGCTTGCTATCCATCCAGGGCAGGTGCTTAATATGCTTGCCAAGACGTGAAATCATACTATTAATTTTTATAGCCACGTAGCCGATCCCTACTAAGTCACTGTTAGTGGATTAGAAACAGCGCCGTATTTCGGGCGCCACTGTTGGAGCAAAATCAGTTCCGAGCCAAAGGGGCAATCGAATCAGTCTTTCAGCAGTAGCTTCAGTTATTGGAAGAGCACCTGACAGGCGGGCAACCTTTTGCCCCATTGGCGATAAATGCAGCGGTACATAATGGAAGACGGTTTGTATTCCACATCCCTTTAACCGATCAATCATCTGCGTGCGTTTTTCACCATCAGGAAGCAGCAGATAGTACATATGGGCATTGTGAGTGCAATCGGCAGGTACATGCGGACGCCGTAATCTTCCAGCAGCTTCTAGGTCAGAGAATTGCTCGTGGTAATAATTCCAAATAGCTTTGCGGCAAGCGGTGATTTTATCCGCCTCTTCGAGCTGCGCCCATAAAAAAGCGGCGATTAACTCACCAGGAAGATAGCTGGAGCCTATATCGCACCAGGTGTATTTATCGACCTGCCCCCGAAAGAAACGGCTTCGATTGGTTCCCTTTTCACGAATTATCTCGGCACGGTCAACGAACCGTTCATCGTTGATCAGAAGAGCTCCGCCTTCACCAGAAGTGATATTCTTGGTTTCATGGAAGCTAAAGGTGCCCATGTGGCCGATTGAACCGAGTGCTCTCCCTTTATAAGTTGCCATAAGGCCTTGGGCTGCGTCTTCAATCACCAGTAGGTTATAGCGATGTGCCAATGCCATAATACTGTCCATTTCGCAGGCTACACCTGCGTAATGGACTGGCACAATGGCTTTTGTGCGCGGAGTTATAGCAGCCTCTATCAAGCGCTCGTCTATGTTGAGCGTGTCTTGACGGATGTCGACGAATACAGGCACAGCGCCACGCAGGACAAAGGCATTGGCCGTGGATACAAACGTGTATGAAGGCATGATAACTTCATCGCCGGGTTTAATATCAGCTAAAATTGCTGACATTTCCAGAGCGGCAGTGCATGAATGGCTCAGAAGGGCCTTTGTGCAACCGGTCTGCTGCTCTATCCAGCCATGACATTTTTTGGTAAATGGCCCATCGCCAGAAAGCTGGCCGTTGTGATGTGCCTGACTGATGTACCAAAGTTCTTTGCCGGTCATATAAGGCTTGTTGAAAGGTATAGTCATAATTGCACCTTATGTAACTTTGATGATATCAGCGGATTAACTGTTTAATTTGTGATAAACATCATGCGGATTTCTGAACTTGAATCCCAGAGATGCGTAAAGGTTTAGCACTGATAAGTTTGTAGCTGAAATAGAACTTTTTAGTTCTTCATGTCCCTGATCAAATAGATGCATGCATGCAGCACTCCAGAAGAATTTTGCTAAGCCACGCCCTTTATACTGATCGCTAAGTGCATGCAGCACAATTAGGTTTCCATTGGTACCAAAAAAACCTGCGATCTCATTCTTATAGGTTAGAGCAAAAACACCGCCTCGTTCATGTAAATCTCTTAGCCAATTATCATAGCGTAAGTCAGCTAGAGGTTTAGATAAGTTGAAATCTCGGTGAAATCGTCCGTGAGTATATGCGCCGTTAGAAATGGCTACAAGTTTATCGATTGGCGCACTACACGAAATACCTGCAGCCTCGTCACTGAAAAAAGTCATTTTATCTTTTTTACAGTAGGGTTCTAGTAATGTATCGCAGTAATAAAAGCCATATTTATGCAAAAGCTTCTTGTCTTCCAGCGGGTCTACTTTAATTGTAAAGTGACCAGGCATATTATGAATCGTTTTAAAAACCTCTTCTTCGTAACGAATAATTTCGTAAGTATCTATATTAAATGTTTTAGCATCCCATGGGGTACTGGTGAATAGTTCTGACTTCATAATAATGTACCCTTTCAAATTCTTATAGCAATATTAAGTAAGTATTTTTACCACATGACCAAGGTTAATAAATAAATGCAAACAAAATATAATTTTATTTCATGCCTAATATATTTAGTTCACGTGGTTATTTATTATATATAGAGGTCTACACTTGCTCTGGTCGAATATTTTACCTAGATAGATGCCTATAATGCCAAGTATACTTATTATGATACCACCAATGAAATAGAGTGACACCATGAGGCTATTCCAGCCCGGAACTGTTGAGCCATAAATTAATGCGTGTCCTAGTATGTATGCACCGTAAGCGAACGAAAATATAGACATGGCAAACCCTAGTCGTATGGCGAGGCGTAGTGGTTTGTCGGAATATGCGATGATTGTATCAGTTGCAAGCTTGCAGAGCTTTTTAAAGGTGTAGGTCGACTTTCCTTCACTGCGTTCTGCGTGCTCCACACAAATGCTGCTGGACGGGAATCCCATCCACTGCACAAGCCCGCCGAAGAAACGTAGCTGCTCACGCATAAGCCTGAAGTTATCTACCACCTTGCGGGAAATGATACGGAAATTGCCGCTATCGCCGTCATATTTTATGTCGGCCAGGTAGCTAAACAAGCGGTAAAACAGCCATGATGAGAGGCGTTTAAGCGCAGGGTCCTGGCGCTTCCCTCGCAGCGCCAAAACAACGTCATATCCTTCCTGGGCCTTGGCATATAGCCGAGGGATCTCTTCTGGCCTGTCCTGTAAGTCGCAGTCCATAACAACTACCCAGTCACCGTTACAGAAGTCGAGACCGGCGGTAATGCCGTAATGCTGGCCGAAATTTCGACTGAACTGAATACCGCGCACACGTTTATCGGCTGCTGCCAGTTCATTGATAATGTCCCATGACTTATCGCCGCCGCAGTCCTCAACCAAAATAATTTCGAAATCCGGAGAGATTTGTTCAAGTGAGACTACGAGGCGGGTGTACAGTTCATGCAGGCTTTTTTCTGCCTTGAATACAGGCACAACAATGGATATATGCGTAGACATTGTAAATTGCCCCCCGTTGAGTTTCTAGGCAGGGTCGCTGCGTTGTGTGTTCCGGTAGATGCTGACTTCGCCATACGGTCCTTCAACTACGCCAATCTTACGCCAATTTGAGGTTTGCTGAGAAATTTCATGGTTAACATGCACAGCTACGCTCTCTGTGTAATCATCGATAAATGTTTCAGGCATTTTGTTTTTGACCGGTTTAGTCAGAGCAATAAAGATATCGACTTTTTTGTTTAAGGCATCAATTATTAGAGCTTTATCCTTTGCAAAAGTTCCTGTATAGCCAATCTTCCACTGGCTTTGTCTAATTTCGAATGTCTGTATTGCATTCGACTTTAGCCCATGTTTTTTTATTAGCAGTGGTTCAACATATCTTTCATAATAAGAAAAATTACTGCTAATAGTCATAACATTACTGTTTGCTTTGATATTATTAGCAACTAAATCTACTAACTGCTCCTGAAACTTAGCTATCTCAATCTTGTCTGGACGTGGATAGAGAAAAAACTCAGATTTCAGATAACTAGTATAGCTTATGTATACAAAAATTGGAATAATACAGCATATTGTTGCAGCATAAATTTTAAATTTATCATTGTAGACACTATTTATATTAACACGAAACGGAGATAAAAAAGAAATAAGTAGTCCAGGTATCACATAATAACTTTGATCTACCATTGCCTCAACCTTCATTATGCCAAAAAGTAAAATTGGATATGCAATCAGCGCCCAAGCAATTGATATGCTATCCCATTTGCTCGGCTTGTGTTTAGGGTCATAATTTAGTGTTGTATATGATGCAGCTATTAGCAAAATGGCTAATATTGCTGGCTTCCCCAAATATTCCAAGAACTGTCTACCTGTTGATTTTATAGAGGTTAATACGGTTACATTAAGGGCATAACCTGCCGTTGAATAAAACTTAAGTGTGCTGATCAGGTTTTCAGCAATAAAATAACCTGCAATAAGGCCGAGCCCTAAAAAGAAAACAGCAGGAAAAGCTAATAGATTAAAAATATTACGACGTTCCTGTAAATAGTGTTTACAACCTAGAATAAAAGCTACTGGGGCGAGGGTAAACACACCATAGATCCAAACGTGGTAGCGAGTGAGTGTCGCAAGACCAAGCAATACGCCTGCAGTGAATGTCCAGCATAGTTCAGATTTCTTCGTATCAGCCGCAGAAAACATTGCAAAAAGAGCCGCACCAAAAAGCAGGGAGGCGGGAACATCAGGTAGTTTAGACGGAAGGCCATACATTGGGTTTAAAAATGTGACTGGCAGTAAAGCGATTAACGACACGCCTATAGCATACGTGAGCGAATTGCTCCTTTTGTAGAGGGCGGTGATCAAAAACGAGAAGAAAATGAAAACTGCGCAAATCGAAAACGGGAGATGCCCGTTTACAGAATAGGGCGCCTTAGCTGAAAGAAGGGAAAAGAAGGCGGTTCTGATTGGGTCGCGCTGATTTTGGCGCGCACCGAGTAAGGCTTTGAACCGGTGGTTTTTAGTGGCTCCAGTGTCAGAGGAGTTATCATGTATGTGAGTTGTTAACCGTATATCCCTAAGCCAATAACTTGCTGTGTCACCCTCAAGTGGCCAACGTTTGTAGTATTCCTTGTTAGCATCTCTTGCAAATACCAGTAAGATAACAGAAATAATTAAAACTACAGATAGTACAGCAAGAATAAGCTGAACATTTGAGTGCTTGCTATTACGATAAAATGCTTGCATGATCTAAATGTTCCTTTTGTTTTTATAGTTAAGCCTTTGTTCTGCGCTGAACAAGATGATATTGCTTGTTCTTATTTTTTATAGCATCAAAATTACTAATATATGCGCCTGAAAGTGCATTGAACAAATCACGGTAAAACTCGCTGGAACGTATATCAGGGGCTTTAAATGCTTTTGATAGAATTTTTACAAGATTGCGGATGGCGTGTTTTTTGAGCTTATTGTTGCTAGTGGCATTTTGAGCTGAATTGCTATACTTACTGGCGTAAAGTTCTTTTGCTAGTTTGTGCCGTTCTTGTAGCCATTGATAGTTTTCGGAATTTGGGTCTTCACTCCAGTTTCTATAATGATGTAGTGCAATAATCTTGGTATATACGATTTTATAACCTGCAAACAACACTTCAGCTGTTAATGCTGGATCAATCCCATAATCCCTGAACTCTTCTGAAAACCCACCGACCTGCTTCAACACATGAGTTGGCAGCATACCTTGATTTACATTTAAAATACCAGCTTCTGAGATACCACCGATGTACGGCGCATCAACAAATGGGCCTTGCATATCTTTTGTCTTGAGGGCCACCATGCCTATTTCAGACTCTGACTTCAGTATGCTTAAAGCCACGTCCAAGCCATTGTTTACTACAACGTTATCATCACTCAGCCAGCAAACATAGGGTGTATTAACAATGGCAAACACATCATTATATGCTTTTGCCTGTCCAATTTTCTTGCCTACAAAAATAGGGATTATAGTGTCTGAAGCTATTGAGCCCAAATATTCTATTGTGCCATCTGTTGAACCAGCGTCAGTGATGTAGATTTTGTAAGATGCAGATGTTTCATGAATTATGCTCTCAACACATTTTTGTAACTGGTCCAGCCTGTTATAGGTACCCAAGACTATAGATAACATCAAATTCTATCCTTAATAAGTTAAATGCAATGTTCTATGTTGTAATTAATTTTACTTGTTACGGGTTCTGACTCAAGCTGCATATCATTAATTTGAATAGGGGACTTGCTCGCAAGAAAAATCTCGCGGCGGTGAATTCGTTCTCTGGTGTCAACAAAATCATCATGGTTTACATGCCCCGTGTATCTGTACACTGATGAAAAGCCAGCCACATATAGCATTTTAACCAACGCTGCCCTCGTTGGAATAACTGCATGGTAGGTCAATCCCTGAGTTTCATTTATTCCCTCAGAAACCAGCACAAAATGGGCTTTATCACTGGGAGCTACCTGTGTTTCTATAAATAAATACTCACCCGTAATTTTAAATAAAGTTCGTATTGCCGCAAATGGATTCTCCAGGTGATAAATCAGGCCAAAGCAAAAAACTAAATCTGTTACTGGCAGTGCTAAATGGGCATCGCTGGATGTAATATCAGCAATCTCAAAATTTGCGTTTGGCACTCTACGCTGAGCTTCATCAGCCAGCTCCTTGCGGCCTTCAACTCCAGTAACAGTATACCCTTTTTTTATGAGACGATCCGTAAACCACCCCGGCCCACATCCTGCGTCTAGGCATGTTTGAATGCCAGATGGCAAGCGATCTAAAATCTTGTCGGCTACAGCCCAACGAGCTTCGTTGATTTTCAAATAATAAGGCTGATCAAAATACATTATGGCCTTTCTGAGCTTTGAGTGGTGTTTGCTACTGACCACTGCAGCAGAGGTCGTATTGGTCCAGGAAAGCCTCTTGGCATCAAGCCTCTGGCCGATTTCTTTTCTTCAACAGCTTCAACACAATGAAAAGACAACATCTGCTCGTGGATAAAATGTCTCTTAAATGGCGCCTCATCTGGACTGAAAACAATTAAGCTGACTGTGTAAGTACCAATATTAAGAAAGTCAACTGGGAGCCAAGCAAGCGATGAAACCATTGCTGGTTGATGGTATTTAAGTTCTTCAGGATCATTTATAGGGGGTACAGCAGCAAAAACAAGTGTTCCTTGTGGGCAATAAACATGAATTGCAGGTACAAATAAACCCGGCTCATTTATGTTGTAATGCATCTGTATGCCTATCTGTTCATCAACACGAAATAGTGCTTTTTCAGCATAATGCCTATTTATTACTGATGCCTTTATCAAAGAAGCACCTGCTCTAAACTTACTTGGAGAATTAAGCAAAAATGAACAATTTGATAGACCGTCTTCGCCTACTGAATTGGTCTCGGTTGTTGTGCATAATTTTTGATTTTCTTGGCCACTATTTTGAAGTTCAATATTATCATTATTTTGTTCTACTACGATATTTGATCTAACGCCAAGTACAGCCTCTACGTATGCACTAACTACCTCCTGCACCTCACCATCCATCCGAATAATGCCATTATCAAGCCAAATACAGCGATCACAGTAGCGAATAACAGAATCCATACTATGGGATACAAAGAACAAAGTTCTTCCACCAGATGTCAATTGATCAACACGCTCAAGGCACTTTCTTTGAAAAGACATATCACCAACTGCAAGAACTTCATCAAGTAACAGAATGTCAGGATCAAGGTGAGCGGCTACTGAAAAAGCAAGTCTCATCTTCATACCACTACTGTAATTTTTTACAGGAGTGTCAATAAAACGACCTATTTCTGAAAAAGCAACAATATCATTGAATCTAGACTCAACATCTGTACGTGATAATCCATAGAGTGATGCATTAAGAAAAACATTTTCCCTGCCGGTCAAATTATCATTAAAGCCAGTGCCAACTTCCAAAAGTGATGTCAAGGTGCCGCGTATACGAATTTCTCCGGTTGTAGGATACGCGACTCGAGACATTATCTTCAGCAGAGTAGACTTGCCAGCTCCGTTTCTGCCGATCACTCCTATTCTCTCTCCACGCTTGACATTAAATGATATATTATTTAATGCCCAGTGATGATTCTTCTGATTTTCAGAATGAACTTTTCGGCGTAGCATATCAAAAGAAGATTTACAAAGATGCCGCCAAGAAAACGGCGACTGTCCAGCTACACCTATTGGATAGCATTTACCTAACGCCCTAACTTCAATTACATATTCACTCATAATTTACTATAACCTGTCTACAATATGCTTTTCTGCACGCTGAAACATAACTATGCCAATGAATGCAATTACGATCACAAAAACTGAAGAAATATACCACTCAGTACCAGGCCAAGGAGCACCACGAAAAAGTGAAGCTCGGAAGGCCATTAGCAAACCCACCATAGGATTTAACGAATAAGCTAATCTTGCATAGTCTGGCAGCATTGACGGGGCATAAATAACCGGTGAAACAAATAGTCCCATGTACAGTAAAAAACCTAAAAATCTGTCCCAATCATTACTGGAAAGACCAAGGGCAGCAAAAATGCATCCCAACCCCAGAATAAGTAATGCCATTTGCAGTATTACAACAGGCAATAAGATGATATGCCAGCCTGGAAAAGTGTTGTACAGTATCATCATAATAATAAGCGGGATGACCGTGATAGAAAACGTTGTAAGATTAGCAAGAATTGCAGAAATAGGGCTAATAATTCTAGGGAAATAGACTTTTTGTATTAAACCGGCATTTTGCTTAACAGATGTTGCCGTTTGTAGTGTTGCTTCCGTAAAAAAGAACCAGAGTATCAGACCTCCATACACATACAGCGGGTACGGAATATCTACACCGGTCCTGGCCTTTGAAAGATTTCTGAATAACGAGAAAAGAATAACCATAAGTACCGGTCGAAATACTGGCCAGACATAGGCAAAATATTGTTGATTGAACTCCGCTTTAATTCTTCTATTTACTAAAGTTCTAAGCAGATTACGGTATTTCCAAAGTTCACGAATAGTTATCCGCGTAAAAGATTTAGGGGGCTGTATTAGTATTTCCATTTTTTACCTTAGTACTATCGATTATTTTGTATGCATGGCTGATAAGATTGAGTGCCCAATTACTCTTCTTTTTTTCAGCCCAAAGCTGTAATGTAAGGCGCTTTTTTTTGTTGTAAACCGGCAGCCTTGATTTGAATACACGATGCTGTAAATCCATGTTCAACTTTATTTTGTTAAATGTGGTTCTTAGTTTCTCCACCATTCCCGTAGTTTGGCAAGCCCAAAAAACATTACCATTAAAAGAAAATGAGCTATTGTCTAAAATCTCTTCAACACAATTGTAAACAAAAAGCTTTTTTGATATTTCATCAACCTTTAATGCTAAATAACCACTTTCATATAGATAATTAAACTCATCCATCAAGTTAGCAACAGCAGCTTTATCTAGATTTTTTGAAGTCATTTCGAGCATGATAGTGGGAGTATACTTAGCTACAAGCTTTCGTGCCCCTGATAAAACATGTGCCTCAGCTCCCTCAACATCGATCTTAATCGCATCAATTTTATGCAAACATGTAGTCAAGCATATGCTGTCAAGAGTCTTGATTTGAACTTCCCGTGATGTTGATGTTGGTGACCGTAGGGTCTGAATCATACTACTTAAACATGACTCATCCGATTCGTTAAATACTACGGTTCCATCATGATCTCCAATGCAAGCGCTATCTAATGAAACAATATTTTCAAGTTTATTGTTATATATGTTTCCTCTTAACAGCTTGTACGCGTTCCTATCAGGCTCGAACGCAAACACTTGTCCTTTGACACCGACTCGTTGAGCAGCTGTCAAAGAATATATTCCAATGTTAGCTCCAACATCGATGAAGATGCCTTCGGGCTTAAGCATCGCCATTAATAAATCAAAATCAGACTGTTCACTAAAAAAACCATAAAAAAGATCGCATCCATGACGATCTCCGATGTTTACATTAATCTTCAACCCTGTTGCAGGGTATAAGGTGTGAACCTCTTCGACTCCAGGCGGATGAAGCATTTCTCGCATTGCCCTGAGTCTTTTTGAAAAATAAGGTCCAAAGTGAGTTTGATGTAGGGCTGCAGGAAGGAGATCATGTAGTGCTGCAATTTGTAAATCCGATGGCAATTCCTTGTAAGGAGAGTTTCTCTCATCTGTTTTCTCATGAACAGCCGTAGCAATACTCATAAAGTCACGAGCAAATTCAAGGCTCCTCCTTTGAGCTTCTATTGTGAAATCACCGTTTGGAGTAGGATGTATGGGATTTAATACGCTATTCCAAGCAGACTCTAATTTTCTAGCCAAGTCAATTTCATTTCCAGTAGCAAAGAAAATCGAGTTTGGAGGGTCTTGTTCTTTGTTGGCGTCAATATCCGAAAGAATGATCTTTTTCCCTAGTGCTCGTGAATCCTCAACCGTCGTACTCCAACCCTCAAATCTAGATGGTTGTAAAACTAAAGCGGCTTTTCTGAAAATCTGAATTTGTTCAGAACGTGGCAGCAAGCCCAATGTATATATATTATTACTTATGTTAGCTTTAGTGTTAAATTCGCATAGCTGATTGTAATAATCTTCATTCCGGTGATCACTTGTGCTGCCTGTAATAACAAGTGGTATGTCGATTCCCTGTTTTTTTAAAATTGCCAATGCTGAAAAAGCAGTATCAAAGCCTTTGTGTTGCCACATCTGATTTGGAAGATAGACAAATTTATCCGGTAGATTGTATTTATTGCAAACGACAACAGGATCAGCCGTAAAATCATCATCTTCAAACGTTGTGCAGAAACGGAGTATCTTAACTTCTTTATTATTGTATTGAGGAAAAAAACGCCTAAAATCATTTGCTACAGCTTCACTGCTAAGTACAAGTATTCCATCAGCAGAAAACATTTTTTCATACATGCTATCTCGGGCTGCCCTGTCCTCTGGGGTAAAATATTCCGGATAGTTTTTATACTGAAAGTCCGGGATCCAAAATATTTTTTGTGCAGGCCCGGATATATTAGGGCCCTTGGCAGGAAATGCGACCGAGCAATCATCTGAAATCATTATTCTGGACGCGGGTTCTGATTTAAAGATTTTCCTTTGAATGCGCCGTGCCAAACTTTTAAAGGTAAAGACTGAAGATGCTTGGCCTTTACGTGGCCCATCTATAGTTATAAAAGGATAACGCAAAAACTCTTCTTCATACCCTTGGTTCTTGTTTTTACTGCCAATATGCAGAACTACATCTGGTTTTTCGTTATCTGGCAGCAGAGCGATTGCTCGAATAAGGTTCCGCGTATATTGGACGCCTCCCATCCAATGTACACCACCAGTAAGATATATAAGGATCTTTAATTTATTGTTTTGAACCATTTAACATACTCTCTTATGCCGCTTTCAAGTTTAATAGCGGGTGTATAGCCCAACACCTTTAGCTTATTGATATCGGCTCGCCAATTTTTCGGGTCACCAATCCGGCTTTCCCCAGAGAACTTCAATTTGTGTTCCTCTATGCCAAATTCTTCTAACACCAAACGTGCCAAAGCCTGAATACTGACTTCTTCTCCTGAAGCAACATTATAAACTCCACTATTATACTTCTCTTCACGTAGCAGACAAAGTGCTGCGGTACATGCGTCATTCAAATGAATGAAGTCACGTGTTTCGCTACCATCGCCTCCTAGTTCTATATCGTTACCACTTTGGCATTTACAACATAAATCCCAGAGTATCTGTTTTTTGAGCCCGATTCCGTAAGCAGAGAATATCCGCATAGAGATTGTTTTTATTCCATATATACTGGAATATTCGTTTGCCATGAGTTCACACATCCATTTATGGTATCCGTACGGTGAGATAGGATTTGGCCGGTCTTTTTCTGAAATTGGAAGTTGTGTAGGTTGTCCGTAAACTGCTGCGCTTGAAGATAATAGGATTTTAGTTGTTGGCGAAAAATGTCGTACAGACTCAAGTATCACAGAAAACAATTGAACTGAATGTTTAAAATCATGCAGCGGTTCCGCCATGGATTTTTTAACATCCGCATTTCCTGCAAGATTAACGAGGAAGCATGGTTGATATTTAACAAGAAGAGCTCCAAGTTCATCTTCCAGGCAGTCAACCAGATGAAAGAACTTTATATGGTTATTATCAACAGGTGCCACAATATCCAGACCTATGACAGTAAGCCCAGACACACTACAATAACGAGCCAACCCTTGGCCTAAGAACCCAGAAGCACCTATAATCAGTATATTGGTATTGTCAGTTATTACCATTTTCTTAGCGCGAACCCTACACCGTAGCCTATATCTTTACAGGTCCACGCTGAAAATCTTGAATCGTCAACAACAATCTTTTGCCAGACTTCCTGAAGGTACATATGCTTGGGGTGGCAAATATCATCAAATACAATTGCACCCCCAATTTTTAGGTGTGGAAGGACGTCACACAAATCCTCAACCGCTCCATCAAAACTGTGATCACCATCTACAGTGATAATATCAAAAGCTTTATCCGGATGTTTGCTAAAAAAATCTTTCAAAGTTTTATGTGAATTCCCGTTATGAAATTCCTGTGTTGCTGAATGTCCACATTTCTTAAGTTCATTTCGTACAAGATCCGCCCCGGGGTTTTCCATGCCGGCATAGTTTTCTACCCACATATCAAACATATATAAATTGCATAGCGGTGCTTTAGAAGCCACTGCCGATACGCTACGGCCTCTGCGAACACCTATTTCAAGATAGTTTTCTGGTTTAAGCGTTTCTGAAAGTCCTAGCAAAATTGTTACTATATCGGCATAACGCCAGTTTGCTCCGAAGTTCTGCAGGCCATGCTGATAATAGTCAATAAGGTACGATGTGTAGTCGTCACGTTCAAGGACCTGAAGTAACTGCATGGCAGAAGTTACATGCCTGCCATCCAAAAAACTTTCGCTAAGCGAATCTGCAGATAGCATTAATGGTGGATACCATTGTATTGGATTGCTGGTAACATGACATACGGCAGGCACCAAATGTTTCATTGGCGTATACTGAGGCAGAGTAACGGTTTTGTCCGTTTGTATAGACTTTTTCAGTTTGAACATTAAGAATAGCCTTTCACTTTTTTAAATCCAGCAAGTTAATATGTTTATTAGATTCTCCTACGACAAGGGTATCAGGTGGAACATCCTTTGTAACTACACAGCCTGCTCCAACTATTGATCTGTCACCTATTGTTACCCCTTTAATGACAGTGCTACCCATGGCTAGCCAGCAATTTTCCCCAATAACAATCGGTGCCCGATCTATTTTGAACGGTTGGGCATCCGGATAGCCAATAATTTTTCTGAAGTGAGCTCTACGTTCCTGCCAGTTGATTGGGTGCGAAGTGTTGTCAAAAACGTTCACTCCGTGGGCAATAAGGGTGCCGCTTCCAATTGTAACATTTTCTGCAGAGCTGATAACAGTGTTGTCACCTATATAGACTTCATCTCCGATGCTGAGGTATCCAGTAGGCTCTACTCTTAAAATCCCTTTACAAATAACTCTACTGCCTATGGTTACCGCTTCCTTACGGTTTTTATTTATAAGCCGGGAATTGCCGCCCAAGCGCACATCCTCTCCAAGAACACAATTATTAAGCCAGTTTTGCCAGAGGCTGCGAATACAATAATGCCCGTATATCTTCTCAGCTAGTTTCAAAAGTACGTCTAGAGGTTCAAAACCACGTAATTTAGGCTGCTTGTAGGCGCCGCCACTCGCAAAAGCATGATCCCAGTGTGGCTTCATTGATTTTCTCCTAAGATGAAATCTTCAGCTGGGTATATATATTCGGTGGCATTCAGGATGCCATTGCACAGTACATCAAGTCCTTTATCTTTTCCCGGCGTCATATCCTCTAGTGTATTCGCCTTAATTTCATACGGTACATTTTTTGAGCAAGGCTCCATGAATTCGATTGGAATAAATCGTCTGAAAAAGAAATGGAAAGCGTACTTCATAGCTCTGAATCGCTGCTCATCACTCAATCTGGAGCCAACTGGCAATTTATCCAGCAGAGCAAAATAATTTTCTGGAGATACTGCGTCATTTGTAAGTCCTTTGCCACGAATCCATGCCTCACCCGCAACTATCACCGGTATGCCCATGGCTGTAAGCTCAACGCCTGTTTTTGTTCCGTATATGATTACAGAATCACTATGCTCACATAGAACATATGTGCTTATCTGGCTTTCCGGCGGGATTATAAAAATGTTGTCCGGCAGATCTGGGTAAGCAGTGGTAATTTCTTTAACTATCGGCTGTCGGGACGGAATAGCCCCCCTGACCTCTGCCGGGTGTATTCTAATAGCAAGTTGAAGGTCTGGTCTATCAATAAAATAGCGTATTGTTTGTAAAAGCCAGTCCAGCATGTCTTTGAATGCGTTTGCCTTAAAGTGCAACTGTGCATCCCAAAATACGTTTGTCAATAAGGAGATAACCGGTTTCGAAAAATCCAGCCCTGTTTCTTTAACAATGTCATCTACTACATGTTTAGGCTGATCATGAAACCATATCCAGTCATTACTGCCATACCAACGACTTTTTAAGTAATCGAGTGTTTTTTCAGTAAGCTGGTCATTCCATGCAATATTTTCCCAACTAGAAGCAGGTTCGCTGATCAGAGTGTGGTGATATGTTTCGTTATGTGAAAATATAAAACATTTTTTTCGATAACCTACTTGCCAGTTCGAAACCCTTACATTATTTGCTCGCGCAACTTCACCAATGATTCCCTGGGGAACATAGATGCCATGATGGAATACTGCCGACTCGAAGTTGTATTTTGTTTGTATATTTTGGATCACTGCTTCGGTGATCAGTGCAGATTCAAAATATCTCCTGAGAACATTTTCAGCTTCCAGGTTATCAGGAAGATTTCCGCATGCAAAAAAACGCAGGGTACCAGCCATGGCATGTTCTCCAACAGCAATTCCCCGCACTTTATAGTTATGAATGTCATTTTTATTGATAGTTTGTGCTAACTGACGCAACTCACCCAACTTAGAATCAGATATAAATTCGCTATAATACAGAACAGGCAACCCGATGGATTTATAGACTGATTTACCTCGCATCAAACAGCCCGGGCATACTTCTTTTTTCAATTTGTAATCAGAAATAACACCGGAGCCCTTAACTTTACCCATATGGACATGCAGACATGCGGGGAGTATACCATCACAAAGCAGAAAATGTACTTTAGCACCACGTAAAGTTAAGGCAACACCGAGTAATCCTTCTAATATTGTTGCTGCCGATAATCCGCCTACGCTTGTTGCGATCAATACAGCTTTACCATTTCCAGCATTAGACAAACTTTGTTTCCAGAGCTTACTATCTTTCAAATAATTCTGCCAATTAGGTAGTGAGCAGGAGTCAGATGATGTAGGTGTAGTTACCCCATCAAGTTGAGACTTGTTTCTAAATACCTTATTTAGTTTATTCTTTATTCTTGTTAACATTTGTCACCACTTAATATTTCAGGCAGCTTTGCTTCACACGTTACAATCAATCTTTCAGCCAGCCACCAATCTTCTGGATTGTTTATGTCAAAACCTTCATATCCCTGACTTACAAATGGCATGATTGATTCACCGGCAATGCTATGTAGCTCAAGCGGAATACGTGTCCAGGCAATTTCAAGGCTGGCATCCTGAACATAGATTTCAGGCAGGCTGGCATATTGGCTGCTATGCCAAGGGGCAGTGCCATTTTGGTACGGCATGATCGGCAACATGCGTTTGCCGTGGATAACCCACATTTTGCCTGGATGTTGCTTGCACTTTTCAATGGCACGCAGCGAATCTGCTTTTGAATCCTCAACAAAGGCTTGCCAGGCTCGTTGGATGGTTGCTGCTTGCCGGAAAGGGCTGGTGGGACGCAGAATACTGAAAATATCGTATTCACGTCCCTGTTGTTTAAGAACATTCAGTATCCATACTACCCATTCGATATCTGGTGAGGTATCTCCCGAAATTTCTGCAGGACGAAGACAGGGAACTTCGGCACCGTAATGTTGTGCAATGTCGGCATACTGTTGGCTGTCGGTGACGCAAACTATATCATCAAACACTCCGCTGTCCAGAGCTGCTCTCACTGTATAGGCAATCATCGGATGGCCAGCCAGCGGCTTAATGTTCTTGTCCGGCACCCGCTTTGAGCCGGAGCGTGCCGGGATAAAGGCAACAGAGCGAAGTTTTGATTTTGTTTCTGTCATTAATTCAGTGTCCTGATCTGTGTGATGATATTTTCTACGGTCAGTCCTTCTTCCTTCATCAAGCAGGCCGCCGAACCCACCCCGCAAAAGTGGTCATTGATGCCGAGCCTGACGACACGAGCGCAACCGATTTCTGAAACCACTTCTGCTACCGCTCCGCCGAGCCCTCCCAAAACAGTATGTTCTTCAACCGTAACAATTTTCCCGGTTTCCCTGGCAGCAGCTATAATAGCATTTCTATCAATTGGCTTAATCGAAGCCATTTGCAAGACTCGAGCGTTGATCCCATGCTCTTTCCTCAAGATATCGGCTGCAGCAATTCCTTCATGCACCAGCATGCCGGTGGTAATGATGGTTACATCGTTGCCATCACGCAGTTGGGTTGCCATGCCTGGCTTAAAGTTGTTCTGCTCTCCGTAGACATCTTCAGCATCACTGGCCCCCAGGCGGACGTAAACCGGGCCATTAATGGCCAGTGCAGCATCAATGCACTGGCGTACTTCCTTGGCATCACCTGGTACAAGGATCGTCATATTGGGTATTGCCCGCATAATAGCGATATCTTCAATGGCGTGATGCGTGGTGCCTGCCGTGCCGGGGCTGATACCGCCGTGTGAAACGACGAATTTGACATTCAGCTTCGGGTAGGCAACGGAGGTGCGCACCTGCTCTATGGCGCGCATGGATATAAAACAGGCAAATGAATGCACGAAGGGAATTTTACCACTCAATGCAAGACCGGCTGCTACGCCAACCATATTTTGCTCTGCGATGCCGCAGTCGATGTACCGGGCAGGATAAGCATCCTGAAACTGGATCGACTGGGTAGATTCCTTCAAGTCGCCTTCTAGAGCAATAATGTTGGCATGTTGTGCGCCTAGTTGTACGAGATGTTGGGCGTAGGCGTGTCGCATAGATGTCTTGGCCATGTTACAATTCCTTTGCAAGGGCTGCGTTTACTTCCTGTAATGCTATCTCTGCAAGATCACCTTTCAAGCCGCCACCGTGCCAGGCAGGATTGTGTTCCATGAAGGAAACCCCTTTACCTTTTACCGTGTTTGCCAGTACGAGCGTCGGCCTGCCTGTGCAGTATGGGGCACCTTTGATAGATCCGGCTATCTGGCTGTAGTCGTGGCCGTCGATCTCGACAACATGCCAGCCGAATGATTCCCACTTAGCCTTGTACGGTTCAAGCGCCAGAATATCTTCCGTGTTACCATCAATCTGAATCATGTTACGGTCGACAATGCCGATCAGGTTGTCAAGTTTGTGATGGCTGGCAAACATGGCAGCTTCCCATATGGAGCCTTCCTGCGTTTCGCCATCCCCCATGAGCACATAGGTCTTATAGGTTTGCTTGTCGAATTTAGCAGCCAAAGCCATGCCAGCGCCAACGGACAAGCCATGCCCCAGTGAGCCGGTACTCATTTCTACGCCTGGTACCTTGTGCATGTCAGGGTGACCACACAGGAGGCTGTTGTCCTGCCGAAATGTCAGCAAGGTTTCAAGATCCATGAAGCCCTTTAGGTGCAGGATTGCATACAGGCCGATTGATGAGTGTCCTTTGCTGAGGATAAAACGATCACGCTCATTCCATTGAGGATTATGCGGGTCTACCTGCATCAGATCAAAATAGAGTGCTGTCATTATTTCTAGACTGGATAATGCACCACCTGGGTGCCCGCAGCCTGCACAGATGAGCATGTCTACTATCAGTTTACGCGCATGTCGCGCGACTGATTTCAATTCGCTGATTTTGTTGTGATCCATTGTTGCCCCTGTTTTGCTGGAGGTATGTAGTAATGGCTAAATCAAAGTGCTGCGGGTCAAAAATGATATGTTTTTGGTTTCGGAGTAGACATCCAGCGCTTCTATCCCCGGTTCACGGGTACCGTTGCCTGAAGCACCAAAACCTCCGAATGGCATGTGTGGTTCACTGCCAAATGTGCCGATGTTGATATTGACAACACCGGATCGAACCCGCTGGGCAAACCACATGGCTCGATCTACGTTGCGGGTATGGATGGCTGATGTCAGACCGTATTCGGTGTTGTTTGCCAAGTCCAGAGCTTCCTGTATGTTGTCAACCGGGTACAGCATGGTTACCGGAGCAAAGAGCTCTTTCCGGCTTAATGCAGCATCTGGAGCAAGACCACCAATAATGGTTGGCTGGATGTAATATCCCCCGGCGAAGTCAGGGCTGTCTGGAGCACCACCACCGCATAACAGGGTGCCTCCCTGTTCTTCTGTTTGCTTTAGGGCCTCAAGAACAGATTGGTGCTGGCGCTTGTTAATAACCGGTCCAAGATCGCATCCTGCACCCACTCCAAGCTTAAGGCTTTGGGCCTTTGCTACCAGCTTATCTCTGAATTCATCATAAATGCCTTTGAACACAATCATGCGGCTACCGGCGGCACAGCGCTGCCCAGCGTTGCTGAACGCCGAAAGGGAGGCCCAGTGGACTGCCTGGTCAATATCGGCATCATCGCAAACCACAAGAGGGTTTTTGCCGCCCAGCTCCAGCGATACACGTGCAAGACGTTTGCCACCGACCTCTGCAATCCAGCGGCCCACTGTCGTGGATCCGGTAAAACTGATGACGGCAACTCTGTGGTCTTCAACAAGCGCTGCTCCCGCGGATACACCGAGGCCTTGAATGACATTGAAGACGCCGTCCGGCAGGCCAGCCTGTTGGGCTAATTTCGCCATGAGCAGGGCTACGCGGGGCGCATCTTCCGATGCCTTGAGCACAACCGTATTGCCGCAGATAAGCGCCGGAAAAAGTTTCCAGGCAATATTGGCAATCGGTGTATTGGCCGGAACAATCAACCCGGCAACGCCGTGGGGTTGTCGAACGGTATGGCTGTATTTGCCCGGCATGCCTGAGGTAAGAGAACGCCCGTAGAGACGCATACCTTCACCGGCGAAATATTCAGCCTGCATGATGGATCCGCCGACTTCACCTTTGGCATCCTGGGGGGGCTTGCCGGTTTCAATGGCAATGCAGTCTGCCAGATCGTCAGCATGTTGTTTCATTACCGAAACAATCTCAGTCAGGATTTGACCACGTCTGACCGGTGTCAAGCCTGCCCATCCGGCAAAAGCAGCTTGTGCTGCGCTGATTGCCTGTCCAGTATCACTGGCAGTAGAATCAGCTACCAATGATAGTAATGCTCCTGTATGAGGATTATACTTTTCTATCCACCTGTTATTTTCAGGCTGAGATTCTTTACCGTTGATCCAGTTGAGTATCTTCATGTTGAGCTCCATATTTTAAATAGCGGTCCAACCGCCATCAACAACAAGATTTGAGCCGGTCATGTACTTGGAAGCCGTGCTGGCCAGAAAGAGTACGGCACCATTGTATTCATCAGCCTGAGCCATACGGCCAATTGGAATCCGACCGCAATAGGCGTCCAGGAAATCCTGTTCCTGATGATTAAAAACGCCAGAGATGGTGAGGGTATTGACCCGGACATTCTTTTTAGCCCAGTACACAGCAAGGTAGCGGGTGAGGTTGAGAATGGCAGATTTGGATGTGGCATATGCTGCCGGCTTGAAAAAAGTTTCCCCGCGCTTGCGACGGTATTCATAAATATTCTGGTCCGGTGCCACAACGCCATAAATTGACGCAATATTGATGATAGATCCATGGCCTGCAGCCGCCATAGCACCGCCAAAGATCTGGCAGCAGAGGAACGTCCCTTTGATGTTCACATCCATGACCTTATCCCACGAGGTTTCGGGATAGTCTTCAAAGGGACCATTCTCTTCGGGTGGTGCGGAGGGAGGGGAGTCAAGGGCGGCGTTGTTAATCAATACGGTTGGGGTACCAAATGTTGCGGTTATGGTTTTTAGAGTGTTTTTAAGACTCTCTTTATTCACAATATCTGCTGGGCAGAAGAGAAATTTTTCGGCATATGCACTGGCTAGGGCTTCACTGCTTGGCGACAATGTGAGGTCAATACCGCAAACTGTAGCGCCACGCTCGAGAAATGACTTGGCATACTCTGCACCGAGTTGTCCTGAGACACCGGTTATGATGACGATTTCATGAGTTACGTTAAAAAGCGTATCCTTATTCATAGCTTATCCAATTCACTACTGTTTGATCGCGCCTGATAGATGAGATCACAAATTTCCCGAACTGCCCCGAAACCTCCAGGCTTTTCGGTTCGAAACAGGACATGGGGATAGACCTCCGGGTAGGCATCTGCTACGGCAACAGGGATGCCAACCACTTTGAATGCCGGTATGTCGTTAATATCATTGCCAACAAACATGGTCTGCTCAGCGTCTACACTGAGTTCTCTGCATGTTTCTAAAATGGCTGCCGCTTTGTCAGCAATGTTTTGTTTGCAGGGCAACTTAAGCTTTTGTGCCCGGGCAGTAACTACCGGATTTGCCTCTGTCGAGATAATGAAGGCTCTGACCCCTAGTTTGGCAAGCCGGGAGAGGCCGAGGCCATCACTGCGCCAGCAGCGTACCGACTCAACTCCATCCTGAGTAACCCAAACAGTGTTATCTGTGAAAACACCATCAAAATCAAATACGATTAATTGAATGGACGATAATATTTCCTGGCTAAGCACGATGCATTACCCTTTAGTCTTCAAGATCAGTCAGCAAAAGAGGCTCACCCTTTGGGATATCTCGCTTTGTCTTTCTTCCAATTACCCGGTTGGACTCACGCACAGGGATATACTGGGTATTAAATATCCTGCCTGACAGAGAATCCAGAGTGATCGTATCGCCGGCCTTAATATCTATATAGGCAACAAGCGATTTCCCAAGTTTTTTAAATACACTTTCGTTTCCAAGTTCAATAGCTGGCTTTGGGGGCATCATTGCAGGTATACGATTAATATCTCTTGCAAACTTACGGAATCCTTCGTGTTCAAGTGCAAAGCTATGATCTGTCCCTCTCCAGGCACGGTTAAGAGTCACATGCTTCTCAAATACTCTTGCGCCTTTCAAATAGGCGATCGGGCCAGACAATGTGCCGTTAAAATGATCTGATGAACCGATGACGCACTGAGGAAATTCCTTGATAAGAGCTTCAATATTGTCCAAGCCGAGCCGGTTATATTCACAGGGATATTCAGAAACACAGTGAAGTACTGCTACTTCATCAAGGTGTTCAAGAAGGATTTCAACACTTGCCCGGATTTGATCTGCTTTACCACCACCAACACTTATAGCAACAGGCTTCCCAGCTTTTGCAATCTTATATATCAACGGAAGATTCCCCAGATCAAACGAGGCAACCTTCAAGAGGTCAACGCCGATGTCGCAGAGCAGTTCAAGGCTTGGTTCATCGAATGGAGTAGACATGAATTTTACACCATGTTTAACACAATCTGCCTTGAGTATCGGTAACCACTCGGGTTTCAGCTCAAGCTTCTCACGATGTAGCCCATAGACATCCGCAAAGGCGTTTTCACTGTTGTATGGAGCGTCATACGCCTCTTTTGCAAAGAGATATTTATTGCTGCGAGTCTGGAATTTGACAACATCTGCACCTGCACCTGCAAAAACCTTGATGTATTCACGTGCAATGTCCAGATCACCTTGATGATTTTGCCCAACTTCAGCAATAATCAGTGCTTTATCAACAAGTTCACTCTTTTTAAGCATGCACATCTCCAAAATTCGTTCTTTTGGTAAACAGTCGACAACATCTCTCGGTACAGTTATAAAAGAAATTATTCATTATAATCAAATGCTTGGTAGCCGTGCTTTTTAACCAATTCATCTCGCTCGGCCGCCTTCAGGTCTTCCCGGACCATCTCAGCCACCAGCTCCTTGAAGCTGATCTTTGGTATCCAGCCCAGCTTTTGTCTGGCCTTACTGGCATCCCCTAACAGGGTCTCTACCTCGGTGGGGCGGAAGTAGCGAGGATCGACACGGACTATAGCCCGTGAAGTTTCTGTTGCAAGTACTCCAACTTCATCAACACCCTCACCTTGCCAGTTGATTTTCATACCCAGTTCTTCTGCCGCTGCGTTGACGAAATCCCGCACGCTGTACTGAATACCGGTGGCAATCACCCAGTCTTCCGGCTGATCCTGTTGCATCAGCAACCACTGCATTTCAACGTAGTCTTTGGCATGGCCCCAGTCTCGAAGGGAGTCAAGATTACCAAGATAGAGGCAATCCTGCAAGCCGAGCTTGATACGCGCTAATGCACGGGTGATCTTGCGGGTGACAAAGGTTTCGCCACGAAGCGGCGATTCATGGTTGAAGAGGATGCCGTTGCAACCGTAGATGCCATAGGCCTCACGGTAGTTAACCGTAATCCAGTAGGCGTACAGCTTGGCTACGGCATAGGGTGACCGGGGATAAAACGGCGTGGTCTCTTTTTGCGGGATCTCCTGCACCAGGCCGTACAGCTCTGAGGTTGAGGCTTGGTAGAAGCGGGTTTTTTTCTCCAGTCCCAGAATACGGATTGCCTCAAGAATTCGCAACGGCCCGATGGCATCAGCATTGGCGGTGTATTCAGGAGTTTCAAAAGATACTGCTACATGGGACTGGGCAGCCAAGTTGTAAATCTCATCCGGCTGCACCGTCTGAATGATCCTGATCAGATTGGTGGAGTCGGTCATGTCACCATAGTGCAGCACCAGGCGACGGCCCTTATCGTGGGGATCCTGATAGAGGTGGTCGATACGGTCAGTGTTGAACAACGATGCACGGCGTTTGATGCCATGAACTTCATAGCCTTTTTCCAGCAGTAGTTCTGCCAGATAGGCACCATCCTGACCGGTGATGCCGGTGATCAATGCTTTTTTCATGGAGTACGTTCCTTATGGGGGATTGCTTCAAGAAGAAAATTGGTTACAAATCGGTACTGATCGTTTTTTACTAATTCCAGCACCCGCTGCATATCAATATTCATGTAATCGTGTACGATTCGGTTACGAAGTCCGATGGCGGCGTTCCAGGCTGGCAAGTCGCTTTCTTGAATCAATCCTAGATCTGATAAGCTAATAAAGCTATCATATGCTGAAAGTGGCACCTGTTTCTCTGCAGCCTTGAGCAGCTGTTTTACTTTGCCGACTGCGTTTTCAACCAATACCTGAATAGCATGCAGCACACCATTTTGCTCAAGACGAGACAGACTTCCGTTGCCAAGTAACCGCTCCTTGGCTTCATCCAGCAAAGCAGTCTGCTGCCGGGCTATCAGGGCCGTTTCAGCCTGATAGAGATCAAGCCGCATAGAGTTGCTCCCAGTACTGTTCTTCAAGCTCCCGCCAGGTTCGTTGCAGAAAACGATGCCAGGCTAAGCTATCTTCACCCTTTAAAACAACACCTTCTTCAGCTACTACTGCCCGCATGGCGAATCTGGCCACAGGAAGATCAATCAAATCAACTAATTGCTGTGAAACACCAAGGGCATCAGAAATTGTTTTACGAAGTTGTTCAGTAATGGCAAGTTGTTCTGTAAAGGTCATTCCGCGTCCCCATTGGATAGCAATATCCCAATCGCTGTCACTTTGGGCAGTACCTGAAGCCTGACTGCCAATCAGGATTGCCAGTTCAAGCTCTGGTATGCTGGCGAATAGTGAATGCAGGTCAGTATGCATCAACGGTGATCCTTTAAGAAGTAAGTCTAACCTTTCAGTAAGCGCACAAGATACTGTCCGTAGCCATTTTTTGCAAGCGGTGTGGCCAGTTTTTTAAGCTGCTCTGCACTGATCCAACCCTGCCGCCAGGAGATCTCCTCAGGACAGGCCACTTTCAGCCCCTGCCGATTTTCAATGGTGGCAATAAACTGCCCAGCCTCCAGCAGACTTTCATGGGTACCGGTATCCAGCCAGGCATAGCCACGCCCCATAATCTCTACTGACAGAGACTCATCATCAAGATAGAGCCGGTTAAGGTCGGTAATTTCCAGTTCTCCCCGGGGGGATGGCTTTAGCCCTTTGGCTCGTTCCACCACACTGTTGTCGTAAAAGTAAAGTCCGGTTACCGCATAGTTGGATAGTGGTTTGAGCGGTTTTTCTTCAAGACTAACCGCTTTACCTGTCTTGTCAAAAGCAACCACACCGTACCGTTCAGGGTCATGCACATGATAGGCAAAAACCGAGGCACCGGATCTGCGCTGCATGGCGCTACTTAAGAGCTGATTAAAGTCATGACCGTAGAAAATATTGTCTCCCAAAACCAGGGCAGAGGGACAGTCGCCTATAAACTGCTCACCAATGATAAATGCCTGGGCCAGACCATCAGGGCTGGGTTGCACGGCATACTGAAGGCTAATCCCCCACTGACTTCCGTCACCCAACAACTGTTCAAAGCGTGGTGTGTCCTGCGGGGTGGAGATAATCAGGATCTCACGGATACCGGCCAGCATAAGGGTACTGAGGGGATAATAGATCATTGGTTTGTCGTACACCGGCAGGAGCTGCTTTGACACGGCAAGAGTTGCCGGATGCAGACGGGTACCGGCCCCGCCAGCCAGAATAATGCCTTTACGATTCATACGAAAAGACCTTTCTTATGTTGTCTTTGTATAAGCGACAGATTCATTACTGTTCAGTTGTAACAGAATAACCGCGCTTTGCAAGCAGCGCCAGCACTTGATTGGCGTGATCCTGACCACGGGTTTCAAGCAGCAGCTGTACGGCAGTGGTACCCATTACCAGCCCCTTGGTACGTCGATCATGGGTAATATCATGGATGTTGGCCCGACTAAAGGCAAGGTCTGTGGCAAGGTTTGCCAGGGCACCGGGGGTGTCCTGCATCTCAATCCGCAGCTTCAAGTAGCGACCAGCTGCCAATAGGCCCCGCTCAACTACCAGCGCCAGGGTGCGGACATCAATATTACCGCCGGAGAGCAGGCAAACGGTCTTGCCACGGATTCCCTTTGCACGGCCATTCAACAGGGCAGCCAGCGGCACGGCCCCGGCCCCTTCCACCAATAGCTTGCTTTTTTCCAGCAGGGCCACAATGGCCAGGGCGATCTCTTCCTCTTCCACCAGCACCAGATCATCCACCAAGCTCTGGATAATGGGGGTGGTCAACTGTCCAGCCTTTTTAACGGCAATACCATCGGCAATGGTGGTGCTTAGAGGTACTTCCGAGATTTGGTTGTCATGCACGGCCCGGTACATACAGGGCGCAGCTGCAGATTCAACACCGATGATCCGTACTTGGGGGTTATGCTCCTTGATGGCGGTTGCAATGCCAGCCAGCAGGCCGCCACCACCAATCGGCACCAGCAGGTTGGCAATATCCGGCAGGTCTTTCAGGATCTCCAGACCGATGGTACCCTGACCAGCCATGACCAGCGGGTCATCAAAGGGGTGGATAAATACGGTTCCGTTCAAGTTGCTGTCTGTCTGGGCTGCTGCAAAGGATTCATCAAAGTTAGCGCCGGTCAGCTCAACCTCTGCCCCCAGATCGCGGGTGGCCTGTACCTTCTGGGGCGGCGTGCTTTCCGGCATAAAGATCTTGGCTGGAACCCCCAGCAGGTCAGCAGCATAGGCCACCCCCTGGGCATGGTTGCCTGCCGAGGCTGCTGTGACCCCCTGGGTCAGTTCGCTGCGATCACGGGCTGTCATAAAATTCATGGCGCCACGCAGCTTGAAGGCCCCGGTGGTCTGCAGGTTTTCGCACTTAAACAGCAGGGGATACCCCAGTTGCTGGCTGAAATGCCTGGAGCTGATCAGCTCTGTATGGCGGACCCGCTTGCGCAGACGGTCCTGGGCTTCCAGCACCAGTTCATAGTTAAGGTATAGTGATTCCATGGCCTATGCCCGTTCCAGTCCGGCAAATCTCAGCAACAGTTTTTTAGGACCGCAACTGGCAAACCAGACAATCGCCTTCTGGTCATCACCTTTACCTTCTATCTTGCGGATGGTACCAACTCCAAACTTTGCGTGACGCACCTTGAGTCCGACATAGATACCGCTGCCATAGTCATCGCCTGGTTCCGGCACCATCTCCACCTCGGCACTGGCCGAAGCCACTGCCGCAAGGTTGTGGGCAAGAGCAGGAGAAAAAGAGCTTGTATGCTGCACTGCTGCTGATGGTTCCGAGCTGTAGGAGACATGATTGCGCTCCATCAACTCTGCCGGAATCTCCTTTAAAAAGCGAGAAGGCAGGTTGGCCTGTTCCTGGCCAAAGATCATCCTGCGCCGGGCATAAAGCAGGTAGAGCCGTTCCCGCGCCCTGGTCATCCCCACATAGCAGAGTCTGCGCTCTTCTTCCATGCCATCAGGGTCATCCAGTGAACGGACATGGGGAAAGAGCCGTTCTTCCATCCCCACCATGAAGACCGCCTTGTATTCCAGGCCCTTGGCGGCATGCAGGGTCATCAGGGTTACGGAAGGCCTGCCAGCCTCGCCCCGCTCAAGATCAGAGACCAGGGCCACCTGTTCCAGAAAATCAGCCAGGCCGGCCTCGGGGTTTGTAGCGCTAAACTCCTCCACTGCCGAAACCAGCTGGGCCAGGTTTTCCAGCCGTTCGCTGTCTTCTTCATCCCTGCTTTCCTTTAAGCGCGCCAGATAACCGGATTCCTCCAGTATGGCTCGCACCAGTTCAGGCATGGTTGTGGTGGCAGCAACCCGACGGAACCGTTGCAGCAGCTCTACAAAGGCCGCAACCTTGCTACGGGGTCCGGAGCCCAGCAGGTTTGAATCCACTGCCCGCTCAAAGGCCTCAAACAGGGTGAGCTGTCCCTGTCTGGCCAGTTCTGCCACCCGTTCTACCGTGGCAGCCCCGATCCCACGGGGCGGCACATTGATGACCCGCTTCAGCGAAACATCATCCGACGGATTCTCCAGCAGGCGCAGATAGGCCAGAATATCCTTGATCTCAAGCCGGGCATAGAACCGTACGCCACCCACGATATGGTACGGAATCCCCTCGGCAGCCAGCGCCTCTTCCAACAGGCGGGACTGGGCATTGGTGCGGTAAAAGGCAGCCATCTCCGACAACGGAATGCCGTTACGCTGCAACAGGGCGATCTCTGCTGAGACAAAACGGGCCTCGGCCCGATCAGACTCCAGCCGTTCACAGCGGATCGGCTCACCATCCGGGTTATCTGTCCAGAGCGTCTTGGCCTTGCGCCCAAAATTTCTGGCCACCACTGCCCCGGCCGCCTGCAGAATGGTGGGGGTGGAACGGTAATTCTGCTCCAGCCGGATCACGTTGACCTGGGGAAAATCCTTTTCAAATTCCAGGATGTTGCGAATATCAGCCCCGCGCCAGGAGTAGATTGACTGGTCATCATCCCCCACTACGCAAAGGTTCTGACGCTCACCGGCAAGGAGCCTGATCAGGCGGTACTGCACCGGGTTGGTGTCCTGATACTCATCCACCAGCAGCCACTGAAAACGACCCTGCCAGCGGGACAGGGTATCTGGAAACTGCTCAAACAGCCGCACGGTCTGCAGAATCATATCGCCAAAATCAAGGGCATTGCAGCGTTTGAGGCGTTCCTGATAGGCAGCATAGATCCTGATGAATTGCTGGTTCCAGAGATCCCCCGCTGGCAGCTCTTCCGGCAACAGTCCCCGGTTTTTGCAGTCATCAATCCGTGCGCCGATCCCGTTTGCCGGATAGCGTTTGTCATCCAGATTCAGTTCTTTGATAACATCTTTCAGCAGCCGTTCGCTGTCTTTGTCATCATAAATGGCAAAGGATGATTCGTAGCCCAGCTGATGGATATCCTGGCGCAAAATCCGGCCACAGGTGGCGTGGAAGGTGGCGATGAGGGGCGTGTCGTGGGAGCCGAGCAGGTGCTGCACCCGTTCGGCCATTTCTTTGGCAGCCTTATTGGTAAAGGTCACCGCCAGGATGTTCCAGGGGCGGATGCCATGTTCGCGGATCAGATGTACGATCCGGTGGGTGATCACGCGGGTCTTGCCGGAACCGGCGCCGGCCAGGATCAGCAACGGACCTTCAGCGTGCAGTACGGCCTGTTGCTGCGGTGTATTGAGGTGGGCTAATAAATCCATACAGAGTTTGTAGTATCGTGTATCTGCAGCGTCAAGAAAAAGTAGTGATTGCGGCAGCAGTCTCCCGCAGATAGGCCAGAATCCCGCTGAAGTCCTCAGGCGGTTCGCTGCTGAATTCCAGGTACTGGCCGGATAACGGATGAATGAAGCCAAGTACCCTGGCATGCAGGGCCTGCCGCCCCAGGTGGGAGATCATCCCCTTCAGGCGCGTATCCTTGAGGTTATTGAAGCGGCCACCATCAGGATAGAGCGGATCACCCAGCAGCGGCATGTTGGCTTCGGTCAGGTGGACCCTGATCTGATGGGTGCGCCCGGTCTCCAGCCGTAACTGCACCAGGCTGGCAGCGCCGAATCGTTCCAGCACCCGCCAGTTGGTGGTTGCCTCTTTGCCGTGCTTTGCCTTGCCTGACATCCGCAAGCGGTCAGTGGGGTGACGGCCTATACTGTTGCTGACCCTGCCGGTATCTTCATTGGGGGAACCATAGATTAAGGCCCAGTAGAGCCGTTTAATGCTGTGTGCGGCAAATTGTTCTGCCAGTCCCCGGTGGGCCAGATCATTTTTTGCAGCAACCAGTATGCCGGAAGTGCCTTTATCCAGACGGTGCACAATGCCAGGCCTGATCTCGCCGCCAATACCGGACAGGTCAGTACAATGGCCCAACAGGGCATTCACCAGAGTGCCGGTATCCACCCCGGCACCAGGATGAACGGTCATGCCAGCCGGTTTATTAATCACGATCAGGTCATGGTCTTCATACAGAACATCCAGCGGGATCTGCTCTGCCAGCGGCACTGCCGGTGCTGGCGGCGGTATATCCACCGTAATCTGTTCGCCACCAGCCAGCTTCATTGATGAGCGTGCCTTCCCTTCGTTCAGCAGTACCTGCCCATCGTCAATCAGGCGTTGTACCGCTGCCCGGCTCAGATCTGACAGTTGCGTGGCAAGAAAGGCATCCAGCCGCTGTCCTGCTGCCTCAACCGGTACATCTATACAGTAATGAGTTGTTTCCACAGAGACTCCAAACAGAAGAGGCGCGCCACCAGGACACGCCTCTCTCTAACTATATACACGTTGGTTTAAAACGCTACCAGATGGCTGATTCAATCTTACCGGCCCGCTTGATCAGAATATCCACCAAGGTCAGATCATACATCCGCTCCGGGTTCAGCTCCGGGGCGACGCGCGAGTAAAAATGTTGCCGCCCTTCTTCGATCTCTTCAGTAAGTACATCAAAAATATTATCATTTTTGATGCCACTTTCAACCTTCTCCTGATTGTAGATCGCCACATCGGAGATAATGGCCCGTGCCAGACGTGCCGCCTGTTCCTTGGTGGTGAGGATATTCATGATTCTTCCTTTCGGAGGGAAGTCATCCAAGCATTCTGATACTCTAGCTTAGTTTTAGCGTAAAGTAAATCAAATGGCTTAACGTTCGCCCTCTTGCCCTTCAATTCTACGGGATGCAGCAGCACTATCGGCATTACCAGGCTTAACCGTTACCGTGATTTTACGTCCGCCACGCAGAATCACCACCGGCAGCGCAGCACCGATACGGGTGACCGCCACCAACTGCTGCAGATGGGAGGGGTCACGCACTTCGTTGTTGCCAAGCATAAGCACGATATCGCCAGCGCGTATGCCTGCTTTTGCTGCCGGGCCATCTCCGTGCACACCGGCGATCAACGCGCCAACCGGCTTGGATAGCCCTAAAGAATGGGCCTCGTCTTCGCTGACCGGCTTAATGCTAACCCCCAGCCAGGCACGGGTCACCTTGCCCTTTTCAACCAGCTGGCTGATGATCGGACGGGCCATGTTGGTAGGTATGGCAAAACCGATCCCCTGGCCTGCCGCCACTATAGCGGTGTTGATCCCCACCACCTCGCCATGAATGTTCAGCAAGGGGCCACCAGAGTTGCCTGGATTGATGGAGGCATCGGTCTGGATGAAGTTCTCGATGCTCTCGATCCCCACGTTTGAGCGTCCCGTGGCAGAGATGATCCCCACGGTCATGGAACGTTCCAGGCCAAACGGGTTGCCAATGGCGATTGCCCATTGCCCCACCTCAATCCGGTCTGAATCCCCCAGTACCGCCACCGGCAGATCCGTTGTATCAATCTTGATTACGGCAATGTCTGTCTTGGGATCGCCACCCACGACCCTGGCCTCATAGACCTTGTCGTTGGAAAGTTTAACCCGGATACTCTCTGCATCCCGCACCACATGCTCGTTGGTCACAATAAAGCCATCACGGCTGATGATAAAACCTGATCCCAGACTCTTGTCGCGCCGGGCAGCTCCGCCGCCAAAAAACTCTTCAAACAGGGGCGGCAGGTCAGGAAGAGGACGCACCAGCTTTTTACGGCTGATGGTGGAGATGTTGACCACAATCGGGGTGACTTTTTTGGATACCTGACTGAAGGCGTGCTGGGTTGCCAAAATATCAGCCGGGACATCCTTAACCGGTGGCTCTGCTTCAGCAGCAGGACGTTTTGACTTAAAAAAGAGCGGCTCATCTTTGGAAGATGAACATGCACTACATGCACCGATGATGAAAATCAGCAGAAGAAGACGGGATAGATCTCTCATCATATTGACAACCTTACTGAATGAAATGTATACAGGATAGCATCTGTGTCGTAGAACAGGGTTAGGCTAGCCGAAAGATTGACGGCTGTCAACTGCCTGACCCGACATGGCAACGGCAGTATCCAGGAGGCGTACGGTGACGGATATCAAGGCACAAATCAAGGAGTTCCGGATTGGCGAAAAGATTCGGGGACAGCGACAGCAACGGCGTTTGACCCTGCAGGAATTGTCTGAGCTGACCGGCCTTTCCAAACCACTGCTATCCCAGATAGAAAATGAACAGGTGGTGCCTCCCCTGGCAACCCTGTTGAAGATTTCCCGTGGCCTGAAGGTTGACATCCATTTCTTTTTTGAGGATGAGGGCAATCGCCAGCGACTGGTTCTGACCCGTGGCGACGACCTGCGGCCTGACCTGCAGCGTCAGGCAGTTAATGCTGAAAATCGACCCTACACCTACCATTCCCTGGCCCACGGTATGCGCCAGAAACATATGGAACCGTTTCTGGTGGAGGTCAAAAACTCAACCTGGGATGACAAGCTCTTTTTCCGCCATGAAGGGGAAGAAGAGTTCCTGTATGTGCTGGAGGGGGAGATCGATCTGCACTATGGCAACGAAATCCACCGGGTAAAAAGCGGTGACAGTGTCTACTACGACTCCAGCGAGCCCCACGGACTGGTCTCAGTGGGGGACCAGAAAGCCCGAATTGTTGCGGTGCTGTACTCCAAGTAATCAGACTGCTAAAGGGGAAAAGGGGTGCCATTGCTTGGCACCCCTTTTCTGTTTGTTGCCTATGCCATCTCAACCACAGTCTTGACGCATTTCCCGATCCCTTCATATACCTCGGAAATCCGTCCTGCCAGCATGTAGGCCGGTGTACTCACAATTCTGTTCGCCTGATCAATCACAATATCATTTGCCGGACAGTTCTGATGCTTTGCCCCGGTCTTTTCCACCTCTGCAGCCGTGCCTGGATCAGTGCCGATGGTCAGGGTTGGCCCCGCCTCTTTACCCAGAATGGCGGCGATCAGGGCCGGTGCAATGCAGATGGCGCCGATCGGCTTGCCTACAGCATGGATCTCCCGTGTCAAACGGGCCACTTCCGGGTTGATTGAGGCAGCCGCCCCTTTCTGGCCAAAGTCGCACAGGTTCAGGGCTGCACCAAAGCCGCCGGGAAAGACCAGGGCGTCCAGATCAACAGCCTTTACCTCAGTTATATTTTTAATGTTTCCACGGGCAATCCTTGCTGATTCCACCAGCACCTTGCGCTTTGCTCCGGTCAGCTCCATGCTGCAGTGATTCATCTCATGCAGCTCTATGTCCGGGGCCATACAGACCGCCTCGGCACCGGCCTGATCAATGGCCAGCAGGGCGCAGACCGCCTCATGGATCTCGCTCCCATCACGAAAACCGCAACCTGAAAGTACCACACCGATCTTTTTCATAAAGGACCTCCTGTATGTTGTTCGGCCAGGGCCGTTCGTATGGCGTCATCATAGGGCGTCAGCCGGATCGGCAACAGTTCCTGAATCCGGTTATCCCGACAGATTACTTCATTTTTAAGCCCTTCAATCAGGGCGATGGCAATGGCTGACTTGACCGGCGTTACCAGCCCCACCCAGTAGGAAGAAAGCTTTGGTGTCAGCACCGGCACCGGAATGATCCAGAGTCGCTTGCCTTCCAGTGTCGCAAACCGCTCCATCATCTCTTTGTAGGTCATGATATCAGGACCACCAATATCAAAGGTCTGTCCAGCGGTTTTGGGTTCTTCCAAACAACCAACCAGATAGGCGATCACATCAGCCACGGCAATCGGCTGGTTGCGGGTGCTGACCCAACGGGGGGTGATCATGACCGGCAAGCGCTGCACCAGACTGTGTACCATCTCATAGGATGACCCACCGTAACCGATGATTACTGCAGCCCGCAGAAAGGTGGTGCTGAAACTGCCGGTTTGCAGGATATGGGCCACCTCAAGGCGGCTGGCCAGGTGATGGGAAAGGTTGTCACCGGTCTCACCCAGGCCGCCCAGATAGATGACCCGTTTGACGCTGGCCAGATCCGCGCTAGCAACAAAGTTACGGGCTGCCTGGCGATCCTGTTCAGCAAAGTCAGCTTTGCTCTGCCCCATTGAATGTACCAGGTAGTAGACCGTATCTATCCCGTTCAGGGCAGCAGGCAGGCTGTCGGGTCTCAGCAGATCAGCCTGAATCTGTTCAACCTCAGCAGGCAGATCTGAAGGGCGGCGTACCATGCAGCGCACCCGGTAGCCCCGCTGTAGCAGTTCTTTCACCAGACGCCTGCCAATAAAGCCGTTTGCGCCGGTGACCAGTATGGTTGCCTGTTCCTGTATGATCATAGTAGCGCTATTCTGCCACAAATTCTGGTGCTGGCAAGTGGACAGTTTGTGTGGCACACTGTTTGGCATGTCAGTTAAGGCTCCGTTACAGATCGCCTGTCAGCAGGTGCTGCAAGAGGATAGTTCGGTCTTCTCAATCCAGTGGACTGATCTGCCCCTTGAGCTCGCTCAAGGGATGACCCCGCAACGCCTGCTGGAAGCCTATCTAAGAGACATCAGGCGGATGACCTGGGGACTGATTCAGCCAAAGGTAACGGATGACGGGATCGCTTTCCGCCTTTTAGGCTGCTTGCCATTGCTCCGTTTTCTCAGGCCTGAGCCGGAAGGTGATTGGCTTGCCCTGCGGATCTGCGGTGGCCTGCTGGTGCAAAGGGATCAGTGTGATCGGGGAGAACTGGCCTTTCGCTGTGAGCCGTTGCCCAGCGACGCGGTCAGGGTGACCCTGCGGCTGTCTGATTACTGCCCGCTGCTGCTCGGTTCGCAGCGTCCTTCCATTGTCCGGCGTTGGCTGTACCGGCTGACCCAGGCAGCCCTGCACCGCTTGGTGACCATCCGTTTTCTGGCCCTGCTGTACCGGGAGCTGGGCGGCATTGCCAGAACAGTTGAGACTATACAGGTACAGGTGAAGAACGGCAGGGACACGTGATTGAAGATTCTGCCTCTCCGTGGTATCATGCATCCCCTTACAACTACTGATAATGCCAGAAAGCAGCTTACCCCATGCCCCATAATGAACTGACCATACCTGCAATCCTGCCGCTCTATCCGTTGAAGGATATGGTGGCCTTCCCCTATATGGTGTTTCCGCTCTATCTGGATGAGCCGGAGCTGGCCCTGTTCCGTGCTGCCCAGGACCAGCATGACGGATTTGTTGCCGTCGCGTTTCCCCGTAAGGAACCGCAGGGTGCGGATATTCTGGCAACACTACACGAGATCGGCACGGTCTGTCGGGTAACCCAGATCAAGAAGGTTTCGGGTGGACGCTTTAAGGTGACCCTGGAAGGGATCAACCGGATCCGCCTGATTGAACTGGAACGGGTAGCCCCCTATCCGTTGGTGCAGGCTGAGATAGTACGTGAATTTGCTGAAAAGGGTCTGGTCTCTGAGGCGCTGGTACAGTCTCTGATCGGCCTGTTGAAGATCTCGCTCTCCTATGGCAAGCCGCTACCGGATGATGTGATGAAGATGATTGACTACATCGACAACCCGGCCCGCCTGTCCGACCTGGTGGCGTTGTACGTCAACCTGCCCCAGTCTGATCTGCAGGAACTGCTGGAAACGGTTGATCCGCTGGAGCGGCTGAAAAAGGTCTATGTCCACCTGACCAATGAAGTGCAGAAGCTGCAGGTGCATGGCGAGATGAAGACCGAGCTGAACAAGCGGGTCGGCAAGAACCAGAAGGATTACCTGCTGCGGGAGCAGATGAAGCAGATTCAGGAAGAGCTGGGGGATGAAGATCCCCGTAATGCCGATGTGGCTGAACTGCGTAAGCGGATTGATGAAGCGGAGATGCCGGAAGAGGTGCGTAAGATCGCTCTCAAGGAGCTGAAACGGCTTGAAAAAATCAACCAGGCCTCGCCGGAGTATAATGTCAGCCGCACCTATCTGGATTATCTGGCTGGTATGCCCTGGGGCATATCCACTGAAGATTCGCTGGATATCACCAAGGCAGAGGCGGTGCTGGACGAGGATCACTACAACCTGAAAAAGGTCAAGGAGCGGATTCTGGAGTTTTTGGCAGTGCGCTCCCTGAAAGATACCATGAAGGGACCAGTCTTGTGCTTTGTGGGGCCGCCAGGGGTGGGGAAAACCTCTCTGGGCCGTTCCATCGCCCGCTCTCTGGGGCGCAAGTTTGTGCGGGTTTCACTGGGCGGCGTGCGGGACGAGGCCGAGATTCGCGGTCATCGCCGGACCTACATTGGTGCCCTGCCGGGCAGGATCATCAAAGAGATCTACCGCTGCGGTTCCAACAACCCGGTGTTGATGCTGGACGAGATTGACAAACTCTCCCACGACTTCCGTGGAGATCCCTCTTCAGCCCTGCTGGAGGTGCTGGACCCGGAACAGAACTTCTCTTTTCAGGATCACTATCTGGATGTGCCGTTTGATCTCTCCAAGGTGATGTTCATCACCACCGCCAACCAGATGGACCCGATTCCCGGCCCTTTGAAAGACCGGATGGAGATTATCCGGCTGGCAGGCTACTCCAGCGAGGAAAAACAGCATATTGCCAACCGTTTTATCATCCCCCGCGAGATTGAGGAGAACGGACTGGCCAAGACTCAGCCTGCCTTTACTGAAGAGGGCCTGATCAAGCTGATCCGTGACTATACCCGTGAGGCAGGGGTCCGTAACCTGCAGCGCACCATTGCCCAGGTACTGCGCAAGCTTGCCAAGGAGATCACCCAGGGCAAGGAGCTGCGAGCTGAGATTACCCCTGAACTGGTGGCGGAATTGCTGGGGCCGCGCAAGTTTCACGACGAGGTTGCTGCCGAATCAGACCGGGTGGGGGTGGTGACCGGCCTGGCCTGGACCGAGACCGGTGGCGATATCCTGTTTATTGAGGCCACCAGCATGCCGGGCAAGTCAGAGCTGATCCTGACCGGCTCCCTGGGGGATGTGATGAAGGAATCGGCCAGGGCAGCGCTTTCCTACATCCAGGCCCATGCAGCAGAGTTTGGCATACCGGATGGCGCTTTTGAAAACCGCACCATCCATATTCATGTCCCTTCCGGTGCCATCCCCAAAGACGGCCCATCAGCCGGGGTCACCATGGTCACCGCCCTGGTCTCCCTGTTAACCGGCAAACCGGCTCGCCGCACCGTGGCCATGACCGGTGAGATCACCCTGACCGGACGGGTACTGGCCATTGGCGGCCTGAAAGAAAAAGTGCTGGCTGCCCACCGGGCCGGGGTCAAGACGGTATTGGCCCCCACCCGCAACCGGGATGATCTGGAAGATATCCCGGATAATGTCCGCAATGAGCTGGAGTTTATCTTCATAGATGAGGCAGCCCAGGCAGTGGAAGCGGTGTTATAGCCATGACTCGGCTGTCTGCCATTGACCAACGCATGCTGGAATTTTTTGCCCGGTTTCAAGCATTCTTCTTCCTGGCATGGCAGGCCTTTGTCCGTATCTTTCACAAACCTTACTACTACCGGGATTTTGCGATCCAGTTTGACAAACTGGGATTTTCCTCCCTGTTTATCTGTGTCCTGACCGGCCTGTTTACCGGCATGGTCATGGCCCTGCAGGCCCTGATCCAGCTCAAGCCCTTTGCTGCCACCAGCTATGTGGGTGGTATGGTGGCGGTGACCATGATCAAAGAACTGGGGCCGGTGCTGGCTGCCCTGATGGTGGCAGGTCGGGTTGGATCAGCTATCACCGCTGAGCTGGGCACCATGGTGGTGACAGAGCAGGTGGATGCCATGCGGGTGGAAGGTACCGACATCATCCAACGTTTAGTGACTCCCCGCCTGAAAGCGATGCTGGTGGCCCTGCCGCTGCTGACGATCATCACCGATGCAATCTCCATGCTGGGGGGCTACCTGATCGCCTCCGGCTATGGCATCAGCCCGATCATGTACCTCTCCACCTTCACCCAATTTATGGTGCCGCTGGACTATCTGGAAGGGGTCACCAAACCGCTGGTCTTTGCCTTTCTGATCACCATGATCTCATGCCAGACCGGCCTGAACACCGGTGGCGGCGCCGAAGGGGTCGGGGCAGCTGCCAAACGGGCCGTGGTGATCTCGTCGGTACTGGTGCTGATGTGCGATTTCTTTATTGCCAAGATCTTTGTGGTGTTCAGGTAACGTAACGGTTTAACCAGACATCCTCAAGGATGTCTGGCTGGAGAATATTCATGAGATTGTTCCTGGGAATAACCGGCGCTTCAGGCAGCATCTATGGCTTGCGGCTGCTGGAAGAGCTGTTGCGAGCTGGCCATCAGGTAACCCTGGTGGCCAGTCAGAGCGGGCTGGAAGTCTGCCGCTATGAGACCGGCGTTGATCTGGGTGATAGTGAAGCAATGAAGCAGCTGTGGAATCTGCCGGACGCGCCTGTAACTATCCGCAATGTAACTGACCTCTGGGCACCGGAGGCCAGCGGTTCAGCTGCACCGGATACGATGGTAATCGCCCCCTGCAGCATGGGGACCGTGGGACGGATTGCAGCCGGTATCTCCGGCAATCTGATTGAACGGGCAGCGGATGTGATGCTGAAGGAAAATCGTCCGTTGCTGCTGCTGCCGCGAGAGACACCGTTTTCAACCATTCATCTGGAAAACCTGCTGAAGCTCTCCCGTTGCGGGGCGCGAATCATTCCTGCCATGCCTGCTTTTTACCAGAAGCCGGAAAGCTTAGACGATTTGGTCAATTTTGTGGTGGGTAAACTGCTGGATCAACTGGGCGTGGAACACCAGCTGTTCAGACGGTGGGGTGCATAAAAAAGGGCGGCCTACTTGGCCGCCCTTTGATTTATATAGTTCCATCCCACCTTATTTCTTTGCCACCTCTTCAGATACTGCGGCACCTAATGCCTTGCATTGCTCAAGCAGATCAGCCGTTGGCGTAAAGACGGCACGGACCGGGTCGCTGACCAGTTTGAACCCCATCCCTTTCAACCGTTCTTCCACCATCTTGCAGGCCTCACCGCTCCAGCCATAGCTGCCGAAGACCGCTGCCAGATTGGTCTTTAGTTTGATCGTGCTTAAATAGGCAAGTACATCCCACATCGGCTTGGGCACATCCCGGTTAATGGTGGGTACACCGAAGACCAGGGCATCCGCCTCTTCCATCAGATCGCGCAGCTCGTTGTCGCTTAAGCCCACAATGTGATGGCTGGCCACCTCGATCTCATCCCGCGCAGCCCCTGCAACCAGAGCCTGGGCCATCTTTTCAGTGCTGCCGTGGGGAGAGATGTAGAACACCAGCACCTTTTTCCCAAAGGACTTGGGTTTGCTCCAGTTTTCATACTGCTCAATCACCCGCCAGGGATCGCGTCGGATGATCGGGCCATGGCTGGGACAGATCATATCGATCACATCATGACGGATCTTCTCAACTGCAGCCAGCACCTTGTCCTTGAAGGGGCGCATCAGGCAGTCAAAATAGAATTCACGGGCCGAGGTGAAGTCCTCGATCTCATCGTTGAAGATGCTGCGGGTGTTGCAGTAGTGGGCGCCAAAGGCGTCACAGGTGAACATGATCTTGTCTTCTTCCAGCCGGGTGAACATGGTGTCCGGCCAGTGCAGGAAGGGAGCCATGATAAAACGCAGGGTGCGCCCCCCCAGATCAATGGTCTCGCCATCCTTGACGGTCTTTGACTGGAACGGCTTGTGGATCATGTTGCCCACAAAGTTTTTGGCAGCCTGGGTGGAGACCACGGTTGCATTGGGACAGTGTTCCAGCAGGAAGGAAAGGGAGCCGGAGTGGTCAGGTTCAGCATGGTTGACAATAATGTAATCCACCTTGGCAGGATCAACCAGAGACTTAAGCTTGTCCATGAACTGGTCAACAAATTTGATCTTGACCGTATCAATAATGGCGATTTTTTCAGTGCCCTGCACCAGATAGCTGTTGTAGGTGGTGCCATGTTCAGTGGGGAAGAGGTCATCAAAGACCCGCAGCTCGGGATGTTGTGCTCCCAGCCAGTGAATACCGGTTTTTATTTCAATAGTGCCGATCATGACCTGAGTCTCCTTTTAACCATATGCCTACTATTGAGTCACCTATCTCTTTCAAGGTCGCGCAGTATACCAAACCGGATTTGTGTATACAAGCTGCAATTCAGCGGTTGTGGGGGCTGAACGGCTCTGTTAGAGTAGCGGTGCTGCTGTTGAATATGCAGTGATCGTGCCGCCGGAGGGAATGACGTGCGTCAAAAAACGGTTTTCAGTTGTAGTCAGTGTGGCTGCCAGTCTCCCAAATGGCTGGGTAAATGCCCTGACTGCGGCGCCTGGAACAGCATGGTGGAGGAACAGCAGCCATCCGCTGCAGCTGCCCGCAGCGGACGTTCTTTCTCGAGCAAAAGTATTGCCCTGCCGATTGGTGAAGTCCCCCCCCAGGCAGAAGTGCGGCTGGGCTGCGGCATTGGTGAGCTTGATCGGGTGCTGGGAGGCGGTCTGGTGCCCGGTTCACTGGTGTTAATCGGCGGTGATCCCGGCATCGGCAAATCAACCCTGCTGCTGCAGGCCATGCACCACCTGGCTGCTGACGGAGCGGTACTGTATGTGTCTGGCGAGGAATCAGCCGCCCAGACCCGGTTGCGGGGAGAACGGCTGGGAGTGAGTGGCCGCCAACTGCTGGTGCTGGCGGAGAACGGGCTGGAAGAGATCGTGGCCCAGGTGGAGAAACTTAAGCCACGGGCCGTGGTGGTGGACTCGATCCAGACCGTCTGGACCCAGGCCCTGGAATCTGCTCCCGGCTCGGTCAGTCAGGTGCGGGAATCAGCTGGCCGGTTGATGCTACTGGCCAAGGGCAGTGGTATCCCGATCTTCATTGTTGGCCATGTCACCAAGGATGGCGCCATTGCCGGCCCCAGGGTGCTGGAACATATGGTGGATACAGTGCTGTATTTTGAGGGAGACCGCGGCCACCCCTACCGAATTCTGCGGGCAGTCAAGAACCGCTTTGGCTCTACCAACGAGATCGGTGTGTTTGAGATGAAATCCGGTGGCCTGACCGAGGTGGCTAATCCGTCTGAGCTGTTCCTCTCGGAACGTCCCCTTGATGCACCCGGCTCAGTGGTAACCGCCTCGCTGGAAGGAAGCCGTACCCTGTTGGTAGAGATTCAGGCCTTGGTCACCCCCAGCGCCTACGGCACCCCCCGCCGGACTACCATCGGGGTTGACAGCAACCGCCTGGCACTGCTGGTGGCGGTGTTGGAGAAAAAGGCAGGACTACATCTAGGGGGACAGGACATTTTTCTGAACGTGGCTGGCGGCGCCCGACTGAATGAACCTGCTGCTGATCTGGCCATACTGCTGGCAGTAGCCTCAAGTCATCTTGACCGCCCGGTTGCAGCCGATGCTGTGGTATTTGGCGAGGTTGGTCTGGCTGGTGAGGTGCGGGCGGTCAATCAGCCGGAGCCAAGACTGGGTGAGGCCACGAAACTTGGTTTCAAGCAATGTATCCTGCCATCAGGTAACCTTCGGCGGCTCTCGGATGTCAGCCTTGAGCTGAATGGCGTTGCTACAGTACAGGAGGTACTGCAGTTCCTATTGTAACATACTTTTTACTGGACTTGGGCAGCCAAAGCTCTTAATATTGATCAATTATAGCCGCTGTATGTGAGGAGACCCATGGACGCCGAGAAACTTGAACAATTTCGTCAGCTGCTCCAGGAAGAGATGAAGGCGCTGCTGTCAGAAGCAGATAAAACCGTACATGAGATGGGGGATGAGGCCTCTCACTTCCCTGATCCAACTGACCGTGCCACGCAGGAATCTGACCGCACCTTTGAGCTTCGGATTCGTGACCGTGAACGGAAACTGGCCAACAAAGTCAGGGAAGCGCTGGAGCGGATTGATGATGGTACCTACGGCATTTGTGAGGATTGCGGTGCCGAGATCAGTGAAGCCCGCCTGAAGGCCCGTCCGGTAACTACCCAGTGCATTGACTGTAAGATTGAGGCAGAAGAAAAGGAAAAACGTCACTAGGGCAGTCTTTACAGGGTCTGTTTTTATACCGCATCAAGCGCAGGATTCGCATGCCAGACACCACTACGAATGAATCCCCTGCAGCAGTTTCTGAAGGCCTTCAAGCACAGAAGGATCTTCAGCTTTTCTATTTATTCAGCACCACCCTGCTTTCCACCATGCAGCTGAACAAGCTGCTCCACCTGATTCTTTCCACCCTGGTCTGTGAAGAAAACAGCCTGTTTTGCCGTGCCATGCTGTTTCTCTATAACCAGAAGACAAACACCCTGCAGGGCATGCTGGGCATCTGCCGTAAAAGTACTGATGGCCTTCAACTGGTGGGTGCTGACCCTGCCAATCCACTCAGTGGCTACTGGGACCTTGCTGAGGATGCCATGGCCAGCCAGCGCCAGTCTGATTTTTGCACAACAGTCAGAGAAACCCGGATCGATCTTACTGAGGGCTGCCAGATTGTTTCCCATGTTGTCGATGAACGGCGCCTCTACCGGATTGAGGATGCCCAATGCTTAAAATGCCAGAAATGTGATTTTATCGCACGTTTTGGTATCAACTCCTTTGCCGCAGTCCCTCTGGTCACCCGTAACAATCTGGTCGGTATTATCATTGTTGATAACCCGTTCAAGAATCAGCCGATTACCGACCATCAGATTCAGGTGTTGCAGCTGTTTGCCAATCAGGCCGGTATGGCCATTGAAAACACCCGGCTCTATCGTGATATTGAAGAAGCCCACGCCGAGCTGCGGGATGCCCGTCAGCGTCTGATCCATGGTGCCCATCTGGCTGCCATCGGCGAGATGGCTGCATCCATTTCCCACGAACTGAAAACCCCGCTGATTACCATTGGCGGTTTTGCCGCCCGGTTGGGGCGTATGTTGCCGGAAAACACGGCCCAGCGTCACTGCCTGGACACCATTATCAGTGAATCACATCGACTTGAACGACTTCTGGGCGATATTCTTATGTTCTCTCGCAAGCCAACCATCTGTTATCAGGAATGTGACCTGGCAGAGATAGTCAAGAACTGCCTGGCTGATTACTCGCTGTCACTGGAGGAGCGTAACATAACGCTCAAGGCCGCCATACCTGCGGGCCCCTGCATTGTCCTGGGTGACAGCAGCCAGCTGAAACAGGTATGTATCAACCTGATTGTTAATGCTCAGGACGCGATAAGTCAGGATGGCACATTGAAGGTTGTGCTTTCAACTGTAGAGGAGCGAGGGAAAACCTGTGCTGTTGTGGCGGTTACTGATAGCGGAGGCGGCATTCCGGAAGATGTTATCAGTAAAATATTCACGCCTTTTTTTACCACCAAGCGCCATGGTACCGGACTTGGGCTGGCCATTGTCAACCGGATTATCCAGAACCACGATGGCATGCTGAAGGTTCATAATGTTGCCGATGGAGCAGAGTTCCAGGTGGTTCTTCCACTGGCTTCCCGCCTGTAATTTCCGGTTAATCCTTCAGTTCCCGAATGATTTCGGCCTGTCGCTGGGCAATATACCTGCCGATCAGATCTTCGCTGCGGCGGTCATGCTCAAATAGCATGATGCAACGACAGGGCTTAGCGTCGCTTTCAAAACGGAGCAGGCGTGCCATAACCCGCAGTTTTTGGGGTGCTGGCTGATCCTGCAAGGCAAATGACAGATTGAGGTAAAAATAGGTAAAACTTCCCAGCAGCGCCTTGTCAGGAACCTCCAGGGCACAACCTCCCAGCGAAAGGTCTTTCAGTTTTGCAGTAAAGGTGGTGGTGCCTGCCTCAATCGGCACCTGAAACAGGCCACCTATTTTAACCCGCAGGGTATTACGCCGGTCTGGTAACAATTCAACATAGGAAAATTCTGACAGGGTAATCTCATCGGTTTCCGCATCATAGGTTGCGCTTGCATACACATCCTGTTCAAGCTTGGGAGAACGTACGATCGTATAGCGACTGGCCTTTAAAGCGCGGGTCTGGGTCGGGTTGGAACGGCAGATAAGGGTGTCGCCAAAGAGATACAGCACTTCAGCCGCAGACGAAATAGGAACTTCTTTGTAATAATTAAAGAATATAAGATCATGGGGTCGCTTTTGGGAGAGTTTTGACAGAAGATCAAGAATTTCTCCCGGCTCTCCGCGATCAAGCAGTTTTAGCTGATCTTCGTACTGCATTTTCTCCATACCATCCCCCTCTATGGCGTTACTGTAGCACTCTGCAGCGCCGACCTGCAAGCGCTCACCTCTTGCCTTCGGTCTAAAATCATGACAAAGTAGCCAAAAATCGGCATCTCTGGAGTGTTTTATGGCGTTGCGTCTCTACAATACCCTTGCTGGCGAAAAGGAACCGTTTGTCCCCCGAATTGCCGGTAAGGTCGGCATGTATGTCTGCGGTGTTACGGTCTATGATTTTTGCCATATCGGTCATGCCCGGGCCGGCATTGTGTTTGACATGATCTATCGCTACCTGTGCTTTAGCGGCTATGATGTTACCTATGTCCGTAATTACACCGACATAGACGATAAAATTATCAACCGTGCCAACCAGGAAGGGACCGATTATCGCACCATAGCTGACCGCTATATCGCCACCTTTGATGAAGATATGGATCGCCTGGGCATGCTGCGTCCCACCATTGAACCCAAGGCTACCGATCATATTGAGGATATTATCAACATCATTCAGCGCCTGGTTGACAACGGGCATGCCTATGCCGTTGATGGTGATGTCTATTTTGCCGTAGAGACCTTTCCCACCTATCTGAAACTTTCCGGTCGTAATCTGGATGACATGCTGGCCGGAGCACGGGTTGATGTGGATGAGCGCAAGCGCAACCCGATGGACTTTGCCCTCTGGAAGGGATCAAAACCGGGAGAGCCGTTCTGGCAGTCCCCCTGGGGAGCTGGCCGGCCCGGCTGGCACATTGAATGTTCAGCCATGAGCATGCGTTTTCTTGGCCCCTCCTTTGATATCCACGGCGGTGGCAAGGACCTGGTCTTTCCCCACCATGAAAACGAGATCGCCCAGTCTGAAGGGGCCAATGGCTGTCAGTTTGTCAAATACTGGCTACACAACGGGTTTGTGAACATCAACAGTGAGAAGATGAGCAAGTCGCTGGGCAACTTCTTCACCATCCGGGAGGTGCTGGAGCTGTTTGATAGCGAGACCCTGCGCTTCTTTATCCTGCAGGCCCACTACCGTTCTCCGCTGGATTATTCTGACCAAAACCTGCGGGAGGCCCAGGCCGGTCTGACCCGGATTTACGAGGCCCTGGCCGCGTTGGGTCTGGCATTGGAAAAGCCTGCAGTTGAAACGGCAACGCTGCCCTCCGCTGCAGAATTTGCAGAAAAGGTTGCCGGTCTACTGCCTCGCTTTAAAGAGGCCATGGATGATGATTTCAACACTGCCCAGGCCCTGGGAACGCTCTTTGATGGTATCCGTACCTTAAACCGCTTGCTGGCTGAAGGCGGTGGCACCAGCAGCGCCTCCCGCGCTGACCTTGAACTGCTCAGGACTGGTGTTGCAGAAATTGGCAGGGTGTTGGGACTATTTTTGGTCAAACCCTCTGATTGGCTGGCAGCCCGTGAAGCAGAGAAGGCGCAACACCTGGAGATCAACCCGGAAGAGATTGAACAATTGATCGCTGAGCGGGCGGAGGCTAGAAAAAACAAGAATTTCAAGCGTAGTGACGAGATCAGGGATTATCTTCTGTCGCGGGATATCCAGCTATTGGATACGCCGCAGGGAACAACCTGGAAAGTAAAATAATGCTACGGGGGCGTAAACACTGCGTCCCTATCACTTGACCCTTGCCGTTCCCGTGGTATGCTTGGTGCCGGAGCCAGCCTGAATGGAGATTACCGCGATAACAGAATGGGAATGCTGCTGGGACCGGGACAGCATTGCCATGGGGGACTGCCCTAATATTGGCGAGGGGGATGAAGATCTCCTCTTGTCACGCAGCCGTCGTATCCTTGAAAAATGCTGTGAATGCGAGAAATTCAAGCGGGATATGGTCCGGTTCCGTGACAGCGGTCATCCGCTGGCCCCTGTTTTTTCCATCCTGCATGCTGATTACCGCCGCCAGAAAACCCAGATCCAGTCTCTGGCCAACTTCCTTGATACCAAAACCCTTGAAGTCCGCTTCCTGCATGAACTCGGCTCTGTGCTGCAAAGCTCGGTTGATCTGGATGAAGTGTTGTCCGTTGCCTTAACCGCCATCACGGCTGGTAAAGGTTTTGGTATGAACCGGGCTTTTCTGCTCCTGGCGGATAAAGAACGCCATATCCTGAAAGGGCACCTTGCCATCGGCCCCCGTTCTGCAGAAGAGGCTGGTCGGACCTGGCAGGAAATTGAATCGGGCGATAAGGACCTGCAGGGGCTGTCCCAGCTGTTTTTAAAGGACAAGCTGACCGCAGAGCGGAACAAGTTTCACGATATCCTTGAACGGCTCATCATTCCTTTGGATGATGAACAGCATATCATTGCCCGTGCCCTGGAGGAGCGAAAGCCGATCCTGGTCACGGACGCCTTCCATCGTCAGGATCTGGATATTGATTTTGCCCGTCTGCTGGGGGTGGACACCTTTCTGGTGCTGCCGCTTATCGCCCGTAACCGCCGCGTAGGGGCAATTATTGCCGATAACTTCATCACCCATCGGACCATTACGGAACAGGATATGCGGTCAATTGAGACCTTTACCTTTCCGGTGGCCTTTGCCATTGAACGTGCCTCACTGTATGAACGGGTTCAGGAAGAAGTGGACAAGCTGCGGCAGGCCAATATGCGGCTGCAGGAACAGCAGGAACAGCTGGTCCGGATGGAAAAAATGGCCCTGGTGGGGCGGATTACCTCCAGCATTGCCCACTCCATTCGCAACCCCCTGATGGTGATTGGCGGGTTTGCCCGCAGCATCTTAAAAAACACCCCGGATACTGACCCTAAACGCACCTTTATAGAATCCATCGTAACCGAAGCCCGCCAGTTGGAAGAGGTGCTGGGAGAGATCCTGACCTATTCCGATGCCCTCTTCCCCACCTGTGACTTCTGGGACCCAAACCAACTGGTGGAATCCTCCCTGCGAGATGTGCAGGAGCGTGCCGTTGCCCAGGATTACACCTGCCGCTTCCATGCTGGTGACCAGTTACCAGCGGTCTATATTGACTTCAAACAGACCACCTACTGCATTCGCAATATCCTGCTCAGTACCATTGATGGCCTGCAAAACGGCTTTATCGACATCAGCACCAGGGCTGAAAGCGATCATGTGGCTGTACGGATTGTGGACCGCAACCGGACCCTGTCAGAAGATGAGCTTGAGGCATTGTTAACCCCCTTTACGGAAACCTGTGAAATGGGGTCAGGCCTGAATATGGCCCTCAGCCGCAGTATGCTGGACAAGCAGAATATCCCCCTGGTGGTGGTGGCACCACCAGAGGGGGGGGTCACTTACACCATTAAACTTCCCACCCGCAAGGAGGAACAACCCCATGAGCAGATTGCTGGTAGTTGACGACGAAGCCAATATCCGGCTGCTGTACAGTGAAGAACTGACCGATGAAGGCTATAGCGTTGAGACTGCGGGAAATATTGCCGAGGCAGTTGAGAAGCTGGGACAGCAGAGCTTTGATCTGGCGGTACTGGATATCAAGCTGAAGAACGAAAGCGGCATTGAACTGCTGCAGAAGATCGTCAAGGAGCGCCACGATATGCCGGTCATCCTCTGCTCTGCTTTTTCCTGCTACAAGGATGATTTTTCAGCCTGGCTGGCAGATAGCTATGTGGTCAAGTCCGGTGACCTGACTGAACTGAAGGAAGAGATCAAGCGGGTCCTGGCCAAGAAGGCACAGCGCAGAGCAGCCGGGATGTAGTACTGAACAATGAAACCTGTGATTTTGTTATCTTAAGGAGGCATATGTTATGAAAGCAGTCATCATGGCCGGCGGCTTCGGCACCCGCATCCAACCCCTCACCAGCAGTATGCCAAAACCGATGATTCCGCTCTTTAACCGGCCGATCATGCTGCATATCGTTGAACTGCTAAAAAAACATGACATTACTGATCTGGTGATGCTGCTCTACCATCAGCCTGAAGTGATTAAAAAGTTCTTTCGGGATGGCTCCGACTTCGGGGTCAAGATCACCTATGTCACCCCGATTGAGGATATGGGTACTGCCGGGGCCGTCAAGGCTGCAGAAAAGTATCTGGATGAGCGCTTTTTGGTTATATCCGGCGATCTGCTGACCGACTTTAACCTGAAGAAAGTGCTGGATTTCCATGCTGACAACAAGGCCATGGCCACCATCACCCTGACTTCCGTGAAAGATCCGCTGCAGTTTGGCGTGGTGATTACGGATAAGGAAAAGCGGATCACCCAGTTTCTGGAGAAGCCGGGCTGGGGCGAGGTTATCTCCGACACCATCAACACCGGCATCTATGTGCTGGAGCCGGAGATTTTCAACTACATCCCCAAGGGGGAGAACTTCGATTTTTCCCAGGATCTGTTCCCGTTGATGCTGCAGAACAGTGACCCGCTGTTTGGCTTCTCTGCCAAAGGGTACTGGCGCGACATCGGCAATACCGATTCCTACCGTGAGGCGTACCACGACATCTTCAAAGGCAAGGTCAACCTGAAGATTGACGAGGAAAAGCAGGATTTTGTGGGCAAGGATCTGCGGGTCGGGGCTGATGTAACCCTGGAGGATGCCTCGGGCCTGTCCGGCACCGTGGTGATCGGCGACAACTCCCAGATCCGTGGCGAGGTCCAGATCAAGGATTCAGTGATTGGCCGCAACTGCACCATTGAACCGGGGGTCAAGCTGAACCGTTGTGTGCTCTGGGATAACGCCTATGTTAAAAAAGGGGCAAAAATCAGCGACAGCGTGATCTGCGCCAATGTGCGGGTGGGTCAGAATGCGGTGTTGGATGAAGGGGTGATCGTGGCTGACGACACCTCCATCGGTGATGATGTCAAGATCAAGGCTGATGTGAAGATCTGGCCACGCAAGATGATTGAAGCAGGCTCCACCGTAACTGCCAACCTGATCTGGGGCGAAAAGTGGAAGAAATCACTCTTTGAAGGGGCGATCATCAAGGGGCTCTCCAATGTAGAGCTGACCCCGGAGTTTGTGGCCAAACTGGGCTGCGCCTATGGTACCACCCTGCCCAAAGGCAGCTATGTGCTGGGTGGCAGGGATGCCAACCGTTCTTCCCGCATGCTGAAGCGCTGCTTTGTGGGTGGTCTGCTGTCAGCCGGGGTCAATGTGCGGGACATGACCATGACCTCGCTGCCGTTGATCCGCTATAAGCTGAAGACCTTTGGCGAGGTGGGTGGTTTCCACTTCCGTCAATCCAGCGAAGATCCAGCCTCAATGGAGATTATCTTTCTGGATGGCGATGGCCTGGATTTTTCCAGCAACATGGCCAAGAACCTGGAGCGGATCTTCTTTAAAGAGAACTTCCGACGGGCCCACCACACAGAACCGGGTGCCTTGATTGATATCCCCCAGGCGATTGATTTTTATCGTGAAGGCTACCTGCGGGCACTGAATGTAGAGGTCTGTCGCAAGGCTGCCTGGACCGTGGTGGTGGATTTTAACTACTCACCGGCCAGCCAGGTGCTGCCGATGCTGCTGAATGAGCTGGGCTGTAACGTGATCGCCTTGAACGCCTATGTTGATGATGGCCGCGGTGGTTGCGTTCCCAAGCCGAAACAGGAAGGGCTCAGGCAACTTTCAGCCATTGTCAGTTCACTGGGGGCCCAGGCCGGTTTCTGGCTTGAACCTGCGGTTGAGTCGATTACCCTGCTGGATGAAACCGGCACCATCTATGACGGGATTCAGCTCCTGACCCTGGTGATTGCCCTCCAGCTCAAGACCGATCAGCGGGGCACCATTGCAGTGCCGGTACAGGCACCGTCAACTATCGAACAGATGGCGCTCAAGAAAAAATGCGGCGTCACCCGCACCAAGAGCAGTGACCGGGCCATGCTGGAGGCTGCCTCCTCATCCGAGGTGATCCTGGCGGCATCCCCTGATGGCCGTTTTGCCTTCCCCCGCTTCCAGGCAGCCTTTGACGGCATGTATGCCATTGCCAAGCTGGTGGAGTTGGGGATTACCGTTGGTGTACCGTTTTCACGGGTACTTGAAGAGGCCCCAAAGCGGGCCTTCCTGCAGGCCAGCATCCCCTGTCCCTTTGAGATGAAGGGGGGGATCATGCGCAAGATGAGCGAGGATTCACTTGAGCAGGAAGCCTCTTTCATCGACGGCATCAAGGTGCAGTTTGATAATGACTGGGCACTGGTGCTGCCGGATCAGTACAGCTCCTTTGTCCATATCTTTGCCGAGGCCAAGGATGAAAAAACCGCAGGCAAATTACTGGATGACTATCGGAAAAAGGTCGAGAAGTGGAAGAAAGAGCTGGAATAGCCGATTATGACCAGACCGATTGATGTGATATTCCTGTGGCACATGCACCAGCCTTACTACAAGGACCCGGTTAAGGGAGAGTACGCCCTGCCCTGGACCTACCTGCATGCCATCAAGGACTACTATGACATGCCAGCCATTGTGGAAGATACGCCAGGGGCGCGGGCGGTGTTCAATATTGTGCCGTCACTGGTGGAGCAGTTGCTGGAGTATGCAGCCGGTACGGCGGTTGATCCGTTCCTGATCAAGGGCCAGATGAATCCGGCAGATATGTCTGAAGAAGACCGGATCTTCCTGCTGGAAAACTTCTTTTCTGCCAACCGGCAGCGGATGATTGAGCCGCACCGCCGCTATCTTGAGTTGCTCTACATGGCTGGCGAAGGCAAACCAGGTGCCGTACGGGAGCGGGTCAAGCATTTCAGCCACCAGGATCTGCAGGACCTGCAGGTCTGCTTCTTTCTGTCCTGGACCGGCGAGGCGGCTCGTCGTCGCTTTCCTGCCTTCCAGGAGCTGCTGGCCAAGGGGCAGGGCTACACAGCAGAGGACCGGGCCCTGTTGTTTGCCACCCAGCGCAAGCTGCTGAACGAGATTGTACCGCTCTACAAACGGCTGCATGCATCAGGACAGATTGAGCTGTCCGTCACCCCCTATTTCCACCCGATCCTGCCACTGCTGTGTGATACCCAGCTGGCACGGGAGGCGATGCCCCGTGTGACCCTGCCCCAGGAACGGTTTCGTCACCCTGAAGATGCCCGTGCCCATATCTGCCATGGCCTGCGCTATTTTCAGGAAATATTTGGCATTACACCACGGGGGATGTGGCCTTCCGAAGGTTCGGTCAGTGATGAGGTGCTGCAACTGATCCGTGACTGCGGTCTGGATTGGGTGGCAACCGATGAAGAGGTGCTGGCCCGTTCGCTGGATGGCGGGCTGGGTGAGCATCATGAGCGGCTCTACCACCCCTGGCGGTTTGCCACTGCCAAGGGGGATCTGGGCATTTTCTTCCGTGATCACCAGCTTTCAGACCTGATCGGCTTTACCTACAGCCAGTGGGATGCCCGACGGGCTGTGGCTGATTTTACCGGCCGCCTGCGCCAGATCAGCCGTCAGGTGGGGGGGGAAGGTAAGGTGATTCCGGTTATCCTGGACGGTGAAAACGCCTGGGAATTTTATCCTGACAATGCCTATGATTTCCTTGCCGGTATCTATGCCGCCGTTGCCGAGGCCCCGGACCTGAATCTTACTACCTGCAGCAGTGTACTGGAGAAATCCAGTTTTGATGGCCGTCTGCACCGGATTCATCCCGGTTCATGGATCAATGCCAATTACGGCATCTGGATCGGCCATCCTGAAGAAAACCTGGCCTGGGATCTGGTGGCAGGTGCAAGACGGGCAATTGTTGAGCATCATTCCGAGGCAGCCCGCCAACTGGCCAGCGGCAGCTTGGATGGTGACGCCGTCACCCGTCTGATCTGCACCTCACTCTATGCAGCTGAAGGAAGTGACTGGTTCTGGTGGTTTGGTGATGATCACTTCTCCCCCCACAGTGACCGGTTTGACCGGCTGTTTCGTCAGCATCTCACCAATATCTACACCATGCTGGGGATCAGCCCGCCCCGTGAACTGCTGGAGCCGATCAAGAAAAAGAGTCCGGCCGGTCTGGTGCGGGAACCGGCTGGCTTCATCGAGCCGGATATCAATGGCCGGGTGGGGGATTACTTTGAATGGCTGGCTGCCGGCCTGTTTGACCTGACCCGTCAGGGCTCTGCCATGCATTCGTCAGACCGCCTGCTGCAGGGGTTCTACTGGGGTTATAACCGCGATTCCCTCTTCTTCAGGATTGACGGCATTCAGGAGCTTTCCCGTCTGCTCAAGGAAAATGATATCCTGGCCTTGCAGCTGATTGCAGACCGTGAATATCGCCTGCCGATGCAGCGCAGCATGGAAGAAGGACTGTTGCTGGTCAGAGAGCTGGGCAACTGGACCCCAACCAACAGCTGCTGCCGCTGGGCCATTGACCGCACCTGTGAGGTGGCACTGCCGCTGGAAGGGTTGCACCTGCTGCCGAAATCCAAGCTCTTTGCCAGCGTCACCTTGACCCGCAACAGTGAAGAGATCGGGCGTTGGCCGTCGGATGCGCCGTTGATGCTGAATTATGAAGGGCCTGACCTGGAAGCAAATGACTGGCTGATTTAACCCCTCCCAACCTCCCCTTGTCAGGGGAGGAGTTTGCTCTCTCGTTCCCCCCTGATAAGGGGGGACAGGGGGGTTGAGGTTTCGAGGAGATATACCAATATGTCTGAATTACGTTGGGACCCATTAAAACTGCACTGGGTGATTATTGCCACTGAACGGGGCCGCCGCCCCCGGGATTTCCAGGCAGAGCCGGAGCCGTTGCCGATCACCTCCTGCCCGTTCTGCTATGGCAACGAAGACAAGACCCCGCCGGAGATCTTTGCGATCCGTCCCAGCGGTATGCCCAACACACCTAACTGGAAGGTGCGGGTAATCCCCAACAAATATCCAGCCCTGCGGATTGAAGGTGAGCTGGAAAACCGCGGTCATGGTCCCTATGACGTGATGAATGGCATCGGTGCCCATGAAGTGATCATTGAGACACCGGATCATAAAAAATCCATGGCAGACCTGACTCCGGCAGAGCTGACTGATGTGTTGATCACCTGGCGAACCCGTCTGCTGGACCTGCGCCGGGATTTCCGTTTCCGTTACATGATCCTGTTCAAGAACCATGGCGCGCGGGCCGGAGCCTCACTGGCCCACTCCCATAGTCAGCTGATTGCCGTGCCGATGCTGCCGCCGGTGGCCACCACTGAACTGAAGGTCTGCCGCACCCATTATGCCAACAAGGAACGTTGTCTGTTCTGTGACCTGATCGCCTTTGAGCTGGAGCAAGGTGTTCGGGTGGTACGGGAATTTTCCAATTTTGTGACTCTGGCCCCCTATGCAGCCAGCTTTCCCTTTGAACTGCGCTTGTACCCCAAGCGCCACAGCCATGACTTTGCCCTGATGCATGATGCGCAGCTGGCAGAACTGGCCGTTGCGCTAAAAGATATGCTGATGCGGGTCAAGCTGGTGCTGAAGGATGCCCCCTACAACTTTATCCTGCATACCTGCCCGCCAATGCACAAACGGCCCGGCAAACCGGCCATGTGGACCTCGCTTGAATACGACTACCACTGGCATATTGAACTGGTGCCACGCCTGACCTCCATTGCCGGTTTTGAATGGGGTACCGGCTTCTTTATCAATCCCACCTCGCCGGAGGACGCCGCCCAGTTCCTGCGTGAGGCAGAGGTATAGTTGACGCCCTCTCGTTCACTTAAAGAGACGCTTGACCAGCTCTACGCCAACCGCTCCCAGAAGCATCTGGCCAATGACCCGCTTTCCTTCTGCCATCACTATTGTAATCCGGCTGATCAGGAGGTTGCAGCCCTGATTGCTGCGGTGTTTGCCTATGGTTCGGTCAAGGTGATCAAAGGCAGCCTTACTCGCATCTTCAGCATCATGGGCGATTCTCCAGCAGGATTTATTGATAGTTTTGACCCGAAAAAGCAGAGGCAGCTCTGCAGCGGCTTTAAACATCGCTTCAATAACGAAGATGACCTGGCAGCTCTGTTCTGGGCCATCCGGCTGATGCGGCAAGAGTGGGGCAGTATTGAAAGATATTTCTGCCGGTTTCTTCCGGCTGACGCAACAACCGTAGAGCAGGCCTTAAACGGCTTTTGTGTTGCGGTGCTGGGCCTGGATTATCGACCTGTTTTTAGCAGATCAGGGCTGCCCACGGAATCCAGCTTTCGCTTTCTGTTCCCTGCACCGTCCGGTGGCAGCGCCTGCAAGCGGCTCTGTATGTTTCTGCGCTGGGTGGTCCGGCCTGCTGATGGTATCGACTTGGGACTTTGGCAGCAGGCACGACCAGCCCAGCTGGTTATCCCGGTGGATCGACACATTGAACGGATCAGCCGGATGCTGGGGCTTACCAGTAGACGCACGCCGGATTGGCGGATGGCCTGCGAAATTACTGCAGCGCTCAGGCAGTTTGATCCTGTAGATCCGATCAAATACGACTTTTCGATCTGTCATCTGGGCATTTCTGAAGGATGTAACGGCACACGGGCTGCCTGCTGCCAGGCCTGCCCGGTTGCACAGCACTGTTCACAAGTATAAGTAAATTGACACCAGCGGGCCATTCTGTTACACAATACGTTGATTTTTCAGCCGTTAATGGCAATAACGATATTTCCTTCCGACAGGGAGCTGGCGATGATCATTCAATGCGAACAATGCCGGACCAAATTCAAGCTTGACGATGAGAGGGTTTCGGATCGAGGAGTCAAGGTACGCTGTGCCAAGTGTCGCCATATTTTTACGGTGCGCAAGGAAATTGGACAGGCCAGTACGCCGCCGGTTGAGACCATGCCTGATCTGGCAGCAGTCGCTATGACACCTCCTGTCGTTGCTGCGGATGAAACGGTCCGCATGAGTTTTGCGCCAGCGCCTGAACCTGAAGTCCCTGCCTTTGCCCCGGAACCTGAGGTTGCCTTTGACTTTGGTGCACCTCCGGTAGAGGCACCTGCTGCAACTGACACCGCCTTCAGCTTTGGCCAGGCCGATACATCAGCTGCGGGTGGTTTTGATTTTGGCGATGTCTCCTTTACGACTGAAGCACCTGCTGCGCCAGCAGCAGATTTTGGCGAAATGACCATGGTTATGCCGCCAAAGCAGACCGCAGAGCAGCCTGCAGAGTTTGGTTTTGATTTTGGTGCCGCACCTGTTGCTGCAGGCACCTCCGCCGTAGACACCGCTACATTTGACTTCGGTGATGCCTTTGCGCCGGGGGCTGATGTCACGGCCCAGAAGTCAGCATTTGACTTTGGGGACCAGGGCACTGCTGCCGTGTCTGGCAGTGGAGAGATTGACCTGGGCGGCTTTGACTTTGGAGATGCGCCAGCTGCTGCTGTTGCAGCACCAACCGGTATTGATACCACAGACTTCAGTGACTTTACCGCAGCCTCAACGACAAAATCTTCAGCAGCTGAATCCAGCTTCAGCTTTGACGAAGTAGCACCACAGCAAACCGCAGCCAGCGGTGACGGCTTTGACTTTTCGGGTGTTGATTTTGGAGACGGCCAGACCGCAACCAAGACACCAGCCGCACCGGTTGAAGCCTTTAGCTTGGGAGAGGTGGACTTCAGCGGTGATACTGCCGCTGTTGCCGTGGATGCTGCAGCAACAGCACCTGCAGGCAGCACCCTGTTTTCACCGGTAGACGAAACAATCGCCCGGCAACAGGAAGTGGTAAAGCCGGATATTACCTTTGAAGCTGCTGGTGGATCCGAAGAGATGCCGCCATTGTCAATTTCCTCCCGCCGTCGTCAAAGCTCAACCCTTTCAATCCTGATCGGGGTCATTACGGTACTGGTGCTTGGTGTACTGGGATATATGGCCTACACCTTTATCAGCAATGATTCAAAAGCGGTCTCCCTGTTTGGTAAACCTGGTGCACCGGCTGAAGATGGCAAGATTACGGTTCAGAATGTCAAGGCCTACTTTATTACCAAGGCCGCTGCCGGTGAACTGCTGGTTATTACCGGTGATGCCTTGAACAGCTATCCTAAGCCCCGCGCGGCCCTGCAGGTAAAAGGTATGGTCTTTGGTGCTACCAATCAGGCTGTAGCCACCAAGACCGCCTATGCCGGCAACCAGCTGACCAAAGAGCAACTCACTGAAATGACTGCCGAGAATATTGAGAAGGCCATGAATAACCAGTTTGGCGATTCCCTCACCAATCTGGAAGTGCAGCCAGGCAAGACCATTCCGTTCACCATCATCATTATCAATCCTCCCAAGGATGGTAAAGAGTTCGGGGTGGAATCGGTAGGATCAACGGTGGCTACGGCTGGCAAGTAACCAGCTGACCACAGGTTATAACAAAAAAAGGCTGCCCGGATTACCGGGCAGCCTTTTTAGATGCAGCTGAAAACGCTTAGACTATTTCAACCAGCTTAATCTCAAAGGTCAGATCCTGCCCGGCCAGCGGATGGTTGGCATCCAGGGTCACGGTGGTCTCGGTCACTTCAGTGATCAGTACCGGCATGGTGGTGTCATCCTGCAAAACCACCTCAAGCTGCTGTCCTTCAATCGGCTCAATTTCGCCGTTAAGTTCTGATCGCTCAACCACTGCAATCATCTGTTCATGGCGGGGGCCGTAGGCCTCATCAGCCGGAATAGTTACCTTGACGCTCTCACCCACGGAAAGCCCCAGTACCGCTTTTTCAAAGCCGGGGATCACATTACCACCGCCGATGGTGAATTCAAGCGGCTCACAGCCGCAGTCACTGCCGGTTCCACAACCACCGGAACTGCTGCAGTCGCAACCACAGCTATCTTGTTCTGCTGCCTCGGAAGAATCGAAAATTGAGCCGTCCTGCAGGGTGCCGGTGTAGTGTACCCGGACGGTATCGCCCTGTTGTGCCTGTGCCATTGGAATATCCTTTCATGCCATAAATAACCTGCCCTTCCAGGGGGCAGGAACTGATACTATTCGTTGGGGATCAACTGTTCAATCTGCTGTACAGTCGCTCCTGAAATTCTGAGACGTTTATGCCGTGATGAGTCGCCTGAAATGAGGGTGATGGCAGACTTGGGCACCTTGAGCTGCTTTGCCAGAAATTCGCGGCAACACTCATTGGCTGCTCCGTCAACCGGTGGTGAGGTCAGGCGCAGCTTTAACTCACCTTCATGAATGCCACAGAACTGATTACGGGAGGCCCTGGGCTGGACAAAGACCCGTAGCAACAGGGTTTCTCCGTCCTGCTGCCAGGGAAGAGGCTGGCTACTGTTCACCGCAACCGATCATCCGTGCATGATTATCCAACAACGCCTTAAACTCCATTTCAAACTGTAACTTCTGGCGACGAACATCTTGAATACGCCCCTGCAGATCAGCCACCTTACGTTCTGCCTCATCAACCAATCGTCTGGCCTGTAGCTGGGCTTCAGAGACAATCAGCTCAGCCTCTTTCTGGGCATTGGCCTTCATCTCATCAGTAATCCGCTGGGCTGCCAGCATGGTCTCACGCAGATCCTTCTCACGCTGCGCATGATCACTTAACTCGCGATTCTGGCGGTTGGCCTGCTCTTTCAGCTCAGTATTTTCACGCAGCAGCCCTTCCATCTCAACCGCCACTGCCTGCAGAAAGCTATCCACATCATCAGAATCCAGACCGCCCAGCATCTTGCCTTTAAACTGCTGCTGCCGTATGTCAAGGGGTGTAATGGTCATCTGGGATTACCTCAATTTCAGGATCATGCTGTAGTTAAGCAGGTACTGGTACAGGGTATTTAGCACAACAATCTGCACCACATAAATCAAGGCAAAAGCCACCAACGGCGAGAGATCCACCGGTCCCATGGCAGGCATCCTGCGGCGGATGCGAGACAAAAGCGGCTCCGTTACCCGATAGAGGAAGCTGACAATCGGGTTGTACGGATCAGGATTAACCCAGGTAACCAAAGCCGCTGCGATCAGGATATATTTGTAGACCGTGAGCAGGCCATCGGCCAGCTCAACAATCTTGGCCAGCGCGTACAGAATATTGCCGAAAAGGATCATGGTGTCAGTAACCTCCCAAACTTCATGGTCTTGCACTATGAAGCAATCGTTTTGGAAAGTCAAAAGCTCTCTTGTTGCCAGAGCAGCTGAGACCCTTGTCAGGGGGGTGCAATTCTGTTAATGCTGTCACACTATTTAATCCCTAAGGATACCCACGTTTATGCCTGCATCCCGTTTTCTTGATTGTGCCATTGAGGCAGCCCTGGCTGCCGGTCAGTTGCAGCGATCACGCTTTGATGCCGCCTTTTCAATTGATCTGAAAGGGGCTAAAAATCTGGTAACCGAGCTTGACCTGGCCTCAGAGGCGTTGATTGTTGAAATGATCCATGCCCGTTTTCCTGAACATGGCATCCTGGCTGAAGAAGGTGATTATCCGGCTGGCGATGGTCAGCATGTCTGGATTATTGATCCCCTTGACGGCACCACCAACTATGCCCACGGCTTCCCCTGGTTTTGTGTCTCCATCGCCCTGTCAGTGGGTGGAGAACTGGTTGCCGGGGTGATCTACAACCCGATGACCGATGAGCTGTTCAGCGCAACCACCGGTGGCGGGGCCTTCCGCAATGGCCGCAGACTATCGGTATCAAGCCGCCAGCCGCTGGCAGGCTCACTGCTTGGCACCGGTTTTCCCTATGATTGTGCCACTGACCCTGAAAACAACTTTGACCACTTTATCCGCTTTCAAAAGGCCGCCCGTGGCATCAGACGGGCCGGTGCTGCAGCCCTTGATCTGGCCTATCTGGCAGCCGGACGGTTGGATGGTTTCTGGGAGGTCAAGCTGAAGCCGTGGGATGTTGCGGCCGGAACCCTGCTGGTTCGAGAGGCAGGAGGTCTGGTGACCGCCTTTGACGGCAGTGCCTATGACGTGACCAACCACCGCATCCTGGCCAGTAACGGCCTGATTCACGATGAAATGATCGCCCTGCTGGCGGAAAAGGAATAACCATGAAACGCCCGATTATCGCACTGCTGCTTTCAGGTCTGATCCTGCCCGGTATGGGCCAACTGTATCTGGGACGGCGGAACAAGGGGATTGCCCTGATCATGGCCATCAACCTGTTGCTGCTGGCCTCCCTGTTTTTTGTGATGAAGATCGCCAGCCCGGTGATCGGCGCCCACCTGACCGGCACCCCTCTTACTCCGGCCTTGATCTTGCAGCAGTTGCAGCCATATAGTTTTTGGGCCAAGCTGCTCCTGGCTGCGCTTTTTGGTTTATGGGGCTTTAGTCTGGTGGATCTTTTCAGCGCCTTTAAAGGTGGAGACGATGTGCCCCGCAATTGACAAACAGCGTTTGTCTGTGCGATAGTGGTCCAACTTTTACGAAGGGACGTTCGCCCTCTGAGGCGACGGACATTATAATGATGCAATCCTGTATAATCGGTAGTGGCGCTGGCCTGCCAGAGCGGGTGGTTGGCAATGATTTTTTCTCCTACCTGGTTGATGATGCCGATGAGTGGATCTCCTCCCGTACCGGTATCCGTGAACGGCGTTTTGCCGGTCCTGATGAATCAACCTCTGATCTGGCAACCCGGGCAGCCCAGGCTGCTTTAATTGATGCCGGTATCAACCCTGATGAGATAGACTGCATCGTGGTCGGCACTTCCACGCCAGACATGATCCTGCCGGCAACCGCCTGCATGGTACAAAAAGAGATCGGCGCAAAAAACGCCTTTGCCTTTGACATCAACTCGGTCTGCGGTAGCTTTGTGTTTGCCCTTGATACGGCGGATAGCTTTATTCGGGCTGGCAAGGCCCGCACCGCTCTGGTAATCGGAGCAGACACCTATTCAAAAATCCTCAATTTTGATGACAAAACCACGGCCCCATTGTTTGGCGATGGTGCTGCAGCCGTCATTATCCGTGGTGAAGAAACCACTGAAAACGGGATTCTTACCTCATTTATCCGCACCGACGGCAATGGCTGGCCCCTGATTCAGGTGCCGTCTTCCGGTTCACGCAAGCCGGTTACTGCAGAAACCATTGCAGCTAAAGAGAACACCTTCTACATGGCAGGCAAACCGGTGTATGTTTTTGCGGTCAGCGCCATTCCAGAGCTGATTCAGACGGTCTGCAGCAAGGCCGGGATCCAGCCTGCTGATCTTGACTGGCTGATCCCCCACCAGGCCAACCTGCGGATTATTGATGCCGTTGCCAAGAAACATGACATTCCCAAAGAAAAGTTTCTGGTTAACCTGCAGAAATACGGTAATACCTCAGCTGCCTCAGTTGGTCTGGCTCTGAATGAATTCAGGCAGGATGGCACCATCAAGCCGGGCCAGCTGGTACTGGTAATGGGCTTTGGTGGCGGGCTTTCCTGGGGTGGTCTGCTGATTCGTTTCTAACTCTCAGGTTTAAAAGAACAAACTGCAAGGGACCGGTGATCTGCCGGTCCCTTTTTTCGTTATACGCAAAATCTGGCACAGCTCCTGCTTTTAGATTCAGTATGAAAACACCTCTGACAGATAGGAGCAGGCCTGCAACGGTGCTGATCTGCTCCCCTGATCCGGTTTTTCGGGATCACCTGACGCGGCTGCTTGATGCCATGGGCGGCTATCGCGCAGCTGTGTCTGTCAGCCCTGCAGCAGCGCTTCAATCCGCATTGGAGCAGCCACCGGACCTGTTGATCAGCAGCCATGATCCCGCTCTGTGTGATGGACTTGCACTGGTGGCATCACTGCGTGGCAAGGTCTGGGTACCGGTGGTACTGGCAGCAAAAACCTGGACACCAGAGCTGGTAAAAGCGGCAGTTACTGCAGGTGTTGCTGCTTTTCTAGCCAGTTTCCCCACAGAACCAGAACTGGCACATGCCCTGATTGAGGCCCGCATCCGGTTGGAGCATGAAGATCTTCTGCGGAACAAACTGCGGGAGTCTGAACAGCATCTTGCAGATCGAAAAGTGATTGAAAAGGCAAAAGGCCTGCTGATGGAGCGGGAAAAGATCAGCGAGGATGCGGCGTTTAAATTAATGCGGAGCCAGTCCATGACCCGCAGGATCAGTATGGCAAAACTGGCCGAAGAGCTACTTATTTCAATGCCAAATCAAGGATGATAGCAAGACGGCGAGGATTAAGGTGACGAAGGCGTACATCAGTACGCCAAAGGAGCCGAAGACGAGCCAACGCAGAGAGCGCCTTGAGTTGGCATTGAAATTACAAAAAGCGTCCTGCCGGGCTTGCCATAATCAACCGATCAGCATGTTCTTCCAGCTCACGCAACAGCTTGGGGTCCATCTTTTTCAGCCAGCGCCTGGGGATTGACTCCAGACCGTAGTAAGCCCCGGCCAGCATGCCGCAGATGGCGCCGGTGGTGTCTGCATCAGCACCCTGATTCACCGTTCCCACCAGACAATCTTCAAAACTCTTTCCTCTGAAAAACCAGTGAAATACGGTCTGCATGGTGTCCACAACATACCCGGTGGCAAGGCCGCGGTACGGTTCAAAGCAAAACGAGGGGAAACGGGTTACAAAGCCGTCTACCTCTCGTCGCAGACTGCTTTTCGATGCCCCCTGCAGAATTTGATGGAGCAGCGTCCCCAGGCAGATGCAGGCCGCATCGGACAGTGCCTGATGATGGGTCAGCCTGGCCTGCTCCAACGCATATTTTTTCATCAGTTCAGTATCAGGAAGCGACAACAGAGCAGCAGGCAACATCCGCATGGCAGCGCCATTGCCACCATCCCACTGATTATACGGCACCTCAAGGGTGCCATGCAGCATAAAAGCCCGTATCCCCTTGCGGCAGGTATCGCCACAATCCACCGGCCTTGACTTCAACCAGGCAGCAAACTGCTGGGCAATCGCATCCCGCGACCAGCCCTGGTTTTTGGAAACGGCACGGGCAATGCAAAGAGCCATCTCAGTATCATCAGTGATCTGGCCTGGCTTCAGACGTAGCCACCCCCCCCCGACAATCTCTTTGAAGATGCCGTATTTAGCCTCAATCTCAGGGGTGGTCATAAACTCAACCGTTGCCCCCAGTGCATCGCCAATTGCCATGCCGATAAAGGCTGCACGGGCATGTTCTTTCAGTTCTGTTGGGTCGATGTTCAGGATCATGAAAATTATATAAGCAAGGAGTGTTCCCGATGCGTGAGATGCAGGTTGATATCTGGTCGTATCAAGGTCAGGCCATAATTGCTATTACCACCAATGGTTCGCTAACCCGCGACGGCCGGGCCATCATGGGCAAGGGCGTGGCCAAACAGGCTGCAGAACGTTTTCCTGAACTCAGACACCAACTGGGCAGGCTGCTGCAGGTGCGTGGTAATCATGTCCATGAGATCCTGCTTGGGCTGGTCAGCTTTCCGGTGGAGCAGACGCCGTTTTCATTACCTGAGCTGAGCATGATCAGGCGCTCGGCTGAGGAGTTACGGCAGTTGGCAGACCAGTGTGGCTGGACCGTTGTGGTCGTTCCCCGACCCGGTTGTGGAGGCGGGGGTATGCGTTGGCAAGAAGTGAAACCGATCCTGGAAGAATTTTTTGATGATCGTTTCATCGTTGTGTCTGCCCCAGAACAGTAAAACTGCTTAAAAAAGTATCATGCCAAGGTTACGACAATAGCCAAGGCACTGATATTACTTCAAAACAAAAACTGGCACGCTCTATGCCTTATGCTATGCCAAGTACAGGCAACGGCGCCTGCAGGACTGATCTCCTGCGGCGCCGTTTCTTTTTGAAAGGAGTGTACATCATGGCAACAACCTGTGAGCAGATGAAGAAAATTCAGGGGCATCCCTGCTTTGAGCAAAACCACCACAAGACCGGCCGAATGCATCTGGCTGTGGCCCCGGCCTGCAATATTAAATGCGGCTACTGCACCCGCAAGCATGACTGTGCCAATGAATCACGGCCCGGCGTTACCAGCCGCCTGATGACCCCGTCCGAGGCGCTGGACAAGGTACGTGAGGTAATGGCCTCCCCTATCCTGGGGCCGACCATGCGGGTGGTGGGGATTGCCGGACCTGGTGATCCATTGGCCAACCAGCAGACCTTTGAGACCTTTAAGCTGGTGGGCGAGGAATTCCCCGACCTGATCAAATGTATGAGCACCAATGGCCTGCTGCTGCCTGAATCACTGGACCGCCTGCATGCCCTGGGGCTGCACAGCCTGACCGTCACCATTAATGCAGTGAATCCAGAGACCGCAGCGCAGATTTACCGCCATGTCTACTATCACGGTAAGCGCTACAGCGGTAAAGATGCCGCCGAGATCCTGCTGGCCAGCCAGTACGAAGGGGTGCAGCGGGCTGTTGAGCTGGGTATGGTAGTCAAGGTTAACACCGTGCTGATCCCCGGTATCAACGAGGCCGAGGTCCCCTTGATTGCAGAGAGGATTAAAGGGCTGGGCGCCTTTGTGATGAACGTGATGCCGCTGATTCCCCAGGCAGATCTGGCACATATCCAGGCACCAACTGCAGAGCATCTGGCAGAAGTACGTAATAACAACGAGCAGATCATCAGCCAGATGAGGCATTGCAAGCAGTGCCGGGCCGATGCAATCGGGCTGTTATAGGACGTTATCTGCAGTTTCCTTAACAACGGCACGAAAGTGAGAAAGGTTTATCTATGCAGATCACCCCCTTCACTCCTAACGATATTCATCCTTTTCTGGACCTGGCCAAGGATGAAGGCTGGATCAGCACCCGTCGTGAACTGGCGTTTTTACTGGAACGTTCACCGGATGGTTGTCTGGTTTGCTATCAGGAGGGACGGCCGGTGGGGTTTGTCACGGCAGTGCGGTACGGCAAATCAGGCTGGATCGGAAACCTGCTGGTGGCTTCTGATGTGCGGGGGCGTGGTATCGGCACTGCGTTGTTCAAGCAGGCCATGCAGGTTTTGCAAAGCAATGGCACCAGCACGGTCTGGCTAACCGCCTCAACCTACGGCAGGCCAATCTACGAACGTAACGGCTTTCAGTTGTGTGATCAGGTCAGGCGCTGGGAGCGGCTGGGAGAGGGCGAACAACAGCTAAAACCGACCGTAGCGATGCTTTCCGATTGGCAAGAGATTGACTATCTGGGCTGGGGTGACTCCCGCAATGAGCTGCTGGCCTACGCAGCAGCCAACGGCACTGCAGTGGGTGCAGAAGAAGGGTTTCTGGTGTTGCAGCGCCTGGGTAACAGTCAACAGATAGGACCGTTTGGAGCGTTAAACAGCAGCATTGCTGAACAACTGCTTGAACAGATGTTGCCAGGAACCGGAAGGGTACTGCTGGATGTACCGTCATCAAACCGGGTTGCCTCAAAATTACTAACCAGCAGAGGTTTTACCGTCAATAGTGAAGTGGATCTGATGTATGCCGGTCAACCGCCGGCTTACCATGCGGAGCATATTTATGGGCTGGCCAGCATGGGCAGCATGGGTTAAGCAAAGGAGCTTGCCATGATCAACACAAATAACATTATCATAGACGATACCACCCTGCGGGATGGCGAACAGACTGCCGGAGTGGTCTTTTCCCGCCGTGAAAAACTGGCCATAGCACGCCTGCTGGATCTGGTCGGTGTGCAGGAGATTGAATGTGGTATTCCGGCCATGGGAGAGGATGAGCAGAACAGCATCCGTGCCCTGGTGGAAATGGAGCTGTCTGCCCGCCTGATCACCTGGAACCGCGCCTTGATTCCGGAAATTAAAGCCAGTATTGACTGCGGCATTCAGGCCGTTGATATCTCACTCTCAGTCTCTGATCAAATGATCAGCCGTAAGCTGAAAAAAGACCGTAACGCAGTCAAAGAGCAACTAAAGGTAGCACTGGGCTTTGCCAAACAGCATGATCTGTATGTCTCGGTTGGTGGTGAAGATGCCAGCCGGGCAGATCTGGGTTTTCTGGTTGAGCTGCTGCAGATTACCCGTGAGCTGGGGGGGGATCGCTTCCGATTCTGCGATACTCTTGGCATCATGGACCCCTTTACCATGTACGACAAGGTGGCCTGGCTGCGGGCAGCCGTGCCTGAGGTGGAGATTGAGGTCCACACCCACAATGATCTGGGCATGGCCACGGCCAATGCCATTGCCGGAATCAGGGCCGGAGCCCGTTTTGTGAATACTACCGTGAATGGACTTGGTGAACGGGCCGGTAATGCAGCCCTGGAAGAGGTGGTGATGGGTTTGAAACATGCCTGCGGCATTGAGACCGGCATTGACACCCATCGCTTCCGCGAACTATCCCTGATGGTGGCCAAGGCTTCCCGGAGGGAGCTTCCCTCCTGGAAGGCAGTGGTGGGAGAGCGGGTCTTTGCCCATGAATCAGGGCTGCATGCCGATGGCGTCCTGAAAGATCCCCACAACTATGAAGGATTTGATCCGGCTGAAGTGGGGCTGGTGCGTCAGATTGTGGTGGGCAAGCATTCCGGTGCCAGCGGCATGATCGAGCGCTATCGGGAATTGGGAATAGTGCTGACCCGTGATGATGCCGGACTGTTGTTGCCGGTGGTACGGCTTGAGGCGCTGCGCCGCAAGCGTGATCTGAAAGACCGGGAACTGGTGAATATTTATCTGAACGGAGCAGAGCTGCTGAAGGCAGCCTGATCCCGATTCCATTTCAAGGCGCAATCTTCGTTGGCTCGTCTTCGGCTCCTCAATGTACTGCGTGTACACCTGCGTCGCCGCATTCCTCGCCGCCTTGATATCATCCTTGAACTGGAATCGGAATAAAGGAGGAATAATTATGTGTACATCAGGAACGACCGTACCGATTGCCGAGGCAGCCACTTTGCTGGCCACAACTGAGACACGGGTATTGATGATGCTGAAGAAAAACGAACTGCAGGGTAATCAGGTGGATGGTGAGTGGTTTGTTGACAAGGCATCACTGCAGCTCTGCGGCAAGCCGCTCCCGTCGGATATTGTCAAAAAGGGATGTGGTGGCGGGTGTGGCAGCGGCGGTTGCGGCAGTCATTGATTCAAAATATTGCCACAAAGAGCACAGTTGCTCTGTGGCTAACAGATTTGAAGGAGTGGCATATGCTCATCGTCAAGGCATTTGATCTGAAATTCAAATATCGCAAATATGTGGAAACCCGCGACGAGCCGAAATTTTCCGGCCTGCCAGACCCTTCCCCGTTTAACCGGGATGATCTGTATGAAGTGCTGCCGATGATGGGGGCGGTAATGGATCAGCTTGGCACCGATGACGGCGATGTTCTGAATCGCCTTGAAGATTTTCTCAACACCATGCCCCATTTCATCACCAGTCGCGAAGAGACCTTTCATTATCTGGTGGGATGCGGCAGCCAGATGATGGAAGGATATTAGCAGGAGGATAGTGTGGCCCGTATTACATTTTATACAAAAATAGGCTGTTTAACGTCACAGAAGCAGCTTGCACTGTTGCAGGAAGCAGGACATCAGGTGGTGCTTCAGGATCTGCTTGCCCACACCTGGACCGCAGAAGAGTTAACATCCTACTTTGGTAATCTGTCAGTACAGGATTGGTTCAATCCTAATGCTACGCGGGTCAAAACAGGTGAGCTTGATCCAGAGGCCTATGCTGCTGATGAGGCGCTTGCCTTGATGCTTGCGGATCATCTCCTGATCCGCCGTCCATTGTTGGAATCCGGTGGTATCAGAAAATGCGGATTTGATCCGGCTGCGATCCATGACTGGGTCGGACTTGCCAAGAATGGTGCTGCCTTTGTGTTCAGAGGCGATCTTTCCAGCTGTTCCAATCCCGGTGTTGTTGAGCAACAGTCTTGCCTCTGATCAATGAAATAACAATCTTGTTTCAGGAGGTTATTGAATGTAAGAGGTTTATGGTCTAGTATGGCCTGAATACTTGGCTTCAAGCGGGTATAGTTCTCCATTCAATCATCCGCAGAGGAGTGTCCGTCAATGTCCATCAAACCCCATCTTTTGGTAGTACTCAGCTTGATCAGTTTTTTGGCAGCCGGTTGTACCCATACGCTTCCACCGCATCAAGAGGTGAATCAGGCCTTGCACAAAACCCTGAACTCCAGCGGCTATAACTACAGTTCGAAAAGCAGAATCACCAACCTGACAGTGCCGGTTAAGGACGTGAAGGCAGCTGCATCCAAACAGCAGTATCTGGAAAAGGGTCTGGAGGCGGTGCGGGGTCTTTCTATTATTGCTGATGGCGCCATTGATATGAAGGCCAAAAAATCCGAGGTGCTGTACAACCTTCACTATGATCAGGATAATCTTGAGGTCTCAATCAAGGTGCCACTGCTGCTTGACTACAGCAATCAGACCCTGTACATCGGCACCACGCTCTTTAACACCATCTTTCCCATGCCTCCGGCCAGCAAAGGCAAGCTGATCAAGGTTGATCTGAATGATCTGCTGAAACTAACTGGCGAGAAATCTGACAAACTTAAAAACATGCTCGGCCAGAAGAATTTCGATTCTGTTAACGAGGGGGTAAAGCAAGGGATTATAAAAGGCTTTGCCAATCTGAAGGATGAGCGCTTTGCTGACCAGCCGCTTACCGGTGATGACAAGGCAGCAGGTGTGGTCAGGCATATCAAGGTAACACTGAATCATGAGGAATCAGTTGCACTGTTACTTACCATCGCAGACGCCCTGATCCAGCGGATGTACCAGGATGGTGTGCTGAGCAAGGAAGAGTACGGCACACTGATGATCCTGACTGACAGGCAGAAAATCGATACCTATCTGGCAACATTCAGCATGGCTGCCACCCTTGATATCGGGCTGACATCAGCAGGGCAGATCAGCCGGATTGAAAGCCGCTTCACGGCGGTGGGCAAGGATAACCGCTACCAGGTCGGCGTGGAAAATATCAGTGGATTCAGCCGCTATGATGCCCCGCTCTTTTCGATCAAGCCAGAACTGACCGGCACGGTTGACTACAAAGAAATCCTTGAAGCATATCTGGCTGCAAAGGCAACAGCAAAGGCAGAAGCTGCAGCAGCAGCTGCTGCAAAAGCCAAAGCTGCCGAGCAGGAAGAGCCGAAAGCGGAAGAAAAGAAGAGTACTGAATAAACTAACTGCTTACACATAGAAAGCTGCTGGCTCCCGAAGGGTCAGCAGCTTTCTGCTTCAATCTGGTCCAGCAGTGCCAGCGCAGGCTGATCATCGTATAACTCAAACAGTTCTCTGATGTTGTTGATATAGGCATGGATCAGGTACAGCTCATCCTGGCTGAAACCACTGGTTTGATCAGGCTGTTTGATCCGCTCCAGTTTGCCTTTGAACAGCTCCCAGAAACGGTTGGTCTTGGCAGGGTCATCAATATGGTGGCGGAGCAGCTCCATCAGCTTGCGTGCGTTGGAGTCGCCATCAATCCCCACAAATGAAACATAACGATCAGGTTTACTCATTCCACTGCATCCAGACGTAGCGCAAAGGTCAGATCCAGTCCTGCCAGGGGATGATTGCCATCCAGGGTTACCTCCTGCTCATTCTGGTCAAGAACAATCAGTATCCGCTCTCTGCCGCCGTTAAACTCAATCCGTAGTTTTTCCCCGATCCGCAACTCCCGATCTGCAGGAAACATATCTCGTTTCACCTTGATAATGTTAGCGTCAAGACGTGGTCCATAGGCATCTGCAGCCAGTATGACAATGTTTTTTGTCTCACCCGTAGTCATGCCGATGATGGCCTGTTCCAGTGCTGCAAAGACCTGATCAGTGCCGATGGTAAAAGTCAGAGGACTATTTTCTTCGGTACTGTCAAAGATCCTGCCGTTGTCCAGGGTACCGATGTAACTGACCGTAATCGTGCTGCCATGCTGAGCCTGTTTCATAGGTGTGTCTCCTTGTCTGGTTGTGGACAGCCACAGGTGCCGCAACTGCAGATACGTTGGCCGCAGCAACTGCAGCCTGGGTTTTTAGGGTCTCGTCCATCCACTGTCTTGCCGCAGGCTGGACAGCTGTAGCGGTAAAAGGCAAAGCCGCAGTTTCGGCAGTACAGCATACCGTCGGCATCCGGTTTGGCTGCGATATCAATTGATTCACAGATCAGGCAGACCGAGGCCATCTCCGGGCAATTCCTGATTCCGTCCCGCTGGGAACGATACTTTTTGAACAGCCGTTTTCCTTCCGCGCGGTCTATTGGTAGTGGCATGGGATGCAACCTCCTGACTAATAATCACTGGTATGCAACTTCATTGCCGTCTGCTTGTTTTTGCAGCTAAACATGCAAGCGTATCGTACAGGACTACATAGCGGAACGATGATACGCTTTGTAACTGGCTTGTTTTATTGTATTTAATTTGAGGGGCGAGTTGGCATGGCACATGAAAGGAAAATGTTACAATCTAACAAGCGGCTGCCTTTGCAGTCGATACACCGAAAGGGGTGGTAATTGTGCATACTATTCAGGCAACGACGCCGGAATCTAAAACACAGGTGACGCTCCATCACCATGGACTACAACGTTATGAGCTTGGCCTGCATGGACGGCTTGAACCGGGCTGGGCAGGTCGTTTGAGTAACGGCATGGCACAACGCAAGGTTAACATCATGCGGGTTGAAGCTACCCGCAGTGCTGGCTGGAAGTGGCGTTCAACCATTGATCTGGATTTTTTTGCTGCTGAAGTCAAGCCGGATACGATTGATTTTGTATCATTGATCCAAGCACCGGCAGCAGCGGCAGCAGCGTCAGTAGAGCTGCTGATTGATGATTACCTGCTGGAACGCTCTACCCGTTGCGAAGGCAGTCTCTATCTGGAGATAAGCGGCCCAGACCGACTTGGTCTATTATCTTCGTTGTTGAATACCTTTAGTCTCTATTCCCTGTTTCCTGCAGAGATGCTGGTTGAAACGCAGAGAAAGCGGGTCTTTGACCGGTTCTGGCTGAAAGGTTTGGGGGGCAGCGCCCCGTCAGAAGAGGCTACTACCGCTATCAGGGAGCGGATGCGGGAATGTATGCAGGTGAAGCGGAGATCAATAGCTTAGACGAACCTTCATCCAGGCCCGTAACAAGAACGCCCCTTGTCCATTCTCTGATCAGAATGGCAAGGGGCGTTTGCGTAGCACTGCGTTGGCAGCGGTACATCAGGCCTTTTTGACAAACTCCGATTTCAACCCCATGGAACCAAACCCATCGATCTTGCAGTCGATATCATGATCGCCATCCACAATCCTGATGTTCTTCACTTTGGTGCCAACTTTAACCGATGATGACGCCCCTTTAACCTTCAGATCCTTGATCACGGTCACGCTATCTCCATCCTTCAGCTCGGTGCCAAAGGCATCCCGTACCACACGCTCAGTAACCGTCTCCTCTGCAGCAGCAATCGGCCACTCATGGGCGCATTCCGGGCAGACATAATTCTCTCCGTCTTCGTAGGTGTAGGTAGAACTGCAGGACGGACATTTGGGTAATTCACTCATTGATAATTTCCTTTTCATTTTTTATGCGGATACAGACTAAACCTGGAAAACAGTTGTCCACGAAGTACACGAAGAAACACGAAGGAAAACGCATTGTTTAAAACAAAAGAGCAATCATCTTTTGGGTAAATCGTTTGATTGCTGTAGCAGCTTAATCTTCGTGAAACTTCGTGTCCTTCGTGGATATGAACTGCTGTTTTTAGGTTAAAGCAAGAACAGGCTATCCCTGCGGCACGATCTGTACACAATGGGCGCTGGCCTCGGCACGGCTTCTGGCCTCATCGGTGCTTGCCCCCTGGGTCAGGGCAACCCCCATCCGGCGGCCGGGCCGGGTATCCGGCTTGCCAAACAGACGCAGCTTGGCAGTGGGGATGCTCAGGGCATCGCTAACACCTTCAAACCGGACATTCTCCTGGCTGTCAGTGGCCAGAATCACATGGCTGGCAGAAGGTGCCAGGTTCAGGATCTCAGGCACCGGCAGCCCCAGGATAGCCCGTACATGCAGCTCAAACTGGCTCAGGTTCTGAGAGATCATAGTCACCATGCCGGTGTCGTGGGGGCGGGGTGATACCTCACTGAACAGTACCGTGTCACCTTTGATAAACAGCTCTACCCCGAAGATGCCATAACCGCCCAGGGCGGTGGTGACCATTTCCGCCTGACGCCGTGCCTCGGTCAGGGCTGCTGGTGACATGGCCATTGGCTGCCATGATTCGTGGTAATCGCCCTTGATCTGCACATGGCCGATCGGCGGGCAGAAGGAGGTGCCACCAATGTGGCGCACGGTCAGCTGGGTGATCTCATAATCAAAGTCAATAAAACCTTCAATGATGACCGTGTCCGAGGCGCCACGGGCGCCATCCATGGCATACTGCCAGGCGGTGTCCACCTCAGCTGCGGTTTTCACCACGCTCTGGCCCTTGCCGGATGAACTCATGATCGGCTTGACCACGCAGGGAAACCCGATCATGTCAGCAGCAGCGTGCAATTCTGCAGCACTGGAGGCAAAGGCATAGGGGGCGGTGGGCAGACCCAGCTCCTCGGCTGCCAGACGCCGGATACCTTCACGGTTCATGGTCAGGTTGGCTGCCCGGGCTGTAGGAATCACCCGCTGTCCTGCCTGCTCAAGCTCCAGCAGAAAGACCGTATCAATCGCCTCAATCTCCGGCACAATCAGGTCGGGCCGTTCTGCATCTATCACCCGGCGCAGGGCATCTCGATCCAACATGCTGATCACATGACTGCGGTGAGCCACCTGCATGGCCGGTGCATCAGCATAGCGATCAACCGCAATCACCTCTACACCCAGTCGTTGCGCCTCAATGGCTACTTCCTTGCCCAGTTCACCTGATCCCAACAACAGTAATTTAGTGGCTCCAGCTTTTAATGGTGTTCCAATCTTCATCAAAAACGCTCCTTTTGACTTTTTGCTTGTATGCTTAACGATGTTTCAGCACAAACATGAAAACATAGAAGAGAAACATGATAATGCCGATGGCTATGGCTATCGGCCCGCCCTGGGTGGCAGCAGCAGAGGCTTTACCGCTTTCTGTCAGCGACACGGCCTGACCAGTCTGCGGTTTTTTATCGAAAAACGTATCCCGGTCTCTGATGATCGCCTGGGGGATCAAGGTTGGTGTCCGGGTGGTTATGTCATCCATCTTTTTAACCGCTGTACCGATGGCCAGAAACTCTATCAACCCTCCGCCAAGCTCATAGACATGAATCTTGACCCCCACCACCTCATCGGCGCCGTAACGCTTGGCATCCGCCTGAATCCTGTCCAGCGCCTTTTCCCGCGCTTCGTACAAAAGAGAGGTCAGCACATCAACCTCACCGCGCACCATTGACTTGAAGATTGATTTAATGCCGCCAACAATCCCCAGCGAATAGACCGAAACACCCATCACCAGCCGAATCGGCATATAGCCGATGTTGATCATATTCCACAGCTCTTCGTTAGTCATGTCGGAAGTGATCGGTTGTGTAGCATACTCGCTCAACGCCGGGTGTGAAGACGCAGTGCCCAGCATCAGCATTTCCTGGGCACCCATCAGCGGGGTAATGGTGGTGTTTATGCCGATCACCGCATTGGCCTTGCACTGCCGTGCCTCTCGGGTAATCCGTTCAAGGGCAAGATGCCGTGTCCGGTCGAATATTTCAGAATATTCTTTGACCTCGCCCCTGCCCAGACTTCTCAGAAAACCGAAAATATTCCCGCCAAGCCCGATGGAGTAGGCCACGTTGCCGATAACATACTGAATCGGTTTAAAGCCGCAATCAACCTGACAGTACAGCTCCTGTGCGTCTGCAGAGGTGGAAAAAGCGAGGGTTTCGTTTGTTGCATCTGCCCTGTGGACAACAGAGCCGATGGATAGAAATTCAATGTTGCTGCCGTGGCTGATCAGCTCAGTGGTGACACCGGTAACGCCGGTGCCACCGCTTGCTTTTGCCTCTTCCAGCATCCGGTTGATGGCGTTCAGACGACCATCGTGGATCAGGCTGGTTACATCAGGAATCTCGCCGCCAAACAGAATATTCAGGCCTGCGGTCAGGCTGCCAAGAATCCCCAGGGCAAAGACGCTGTTGCCGATGCAGATGTTGCCGGGGCTTAAGGAAAGCTTCTTCAGGCAGTAGATCTCGTTGCCGGAGAGGTTGGTTACATGGCTGTGAGAACGTACGTTTGACATAGGCGCCTCGTCATCAAAAGAATATCGTTTGTTAGCATGAGAAGTGATGCCGGAGAAAGGTTTTTTGTGCAAACGCGCAAGCGGGCTGATGTACTTGAGAAAACATCGGCGGGTTTTGACCGCTGCTTCATTCTGGTTGAGACCTCTACCGTATATTGTTTTTTACTTTGACCTGGTGTGTATTGGTGTGTATAAAATAATTCATGATCAGTAAAGAGATCATTAAACGACTTGAAAACGAGGGATGGTGCTGTGTCGGCGGCAAGGACGACCACCAGAAGTACAAACACCCGTCAAAAGTTGGTCATGTGGTGGTGCCTCATCCACGTAAAGAGATGCCAATCGGAACCTTGCGGAACATTTACCGTCAGGCCGGTTGGGAATGGAGATAAACATGTTATACCCCGCATATATTCACGTTGGAGACGATCAACACGCCCACGGCGTAACTATCCCCGATTTCCCCGGTTGTTTCTCAGCCGCCGATCAGTGGGAAGATTTACCCCGCATGATTCAGGAATCCGCAGAAGTGTATTTTGAAGGCGAAGACATTCCAGTACCGGCACCAACACCATTGGAACAATTGACCGCCAACCCTGAGTATCAAGGCGGAGTCTGGCTCCTGGTAGACATTGACCTTGCCAAGCTCAAAGTTAAAGCAAAACGGGTTAATATTACTTTGTCAGAAAATCTTCTGCAGGAGATTGATCGCTACGCAGTACGCTACCACATGACTCGTTCCGGTCTGTTGGCCCAAGCAGCGGCAGACTATATTCACCGTAAAGAAGCAGCATAACCATCTGGTTAGTTGACGTTAAACATCTCTGCTTTTCATGACCTTGTCCGTATTTCCCTCACTGCTCCGCTACTTCGCGTTGTTGGCACCTCGCGCCAAGCCTCGTTTCCGTTTAGATCGGCTCAACCGTGTTGTTGGAATTGAGGTGGTTGTTAGTGCATTAAATCCTTACATACCGAGGCACTTTAGTCTTTAATATCCGAACAAGCTCAGGGTCCATATACTCGTAATTATCTGGAATATCCAAGACCACCAACCGCTTTGTTTTGAACTCAGCCTTGAATTTACTTGTCAGTTTGTTGCGATGAACTTTCTCCATGCATAAAATGACATCAGCCCATTGGATAAGGTCGGCTGATACGGGGGTGGGAGCGTCATTATTTGTACCTGCGGATATCGCTTCAACGCCAGAATAAGCCGAAAACACAGCCTCTGCTGTCGGGCTTCTAAGTCGATTTTGGCTGCACACAAATAGTAGTTTCATTTAATTGCCTTTGCATCACATACGGGGCTGAGGCGCACCAGCGGAGCGTCAGCGGAGCCCGCGTGCCGCCGAGCGGCTGGCTACGGCCTCACCAAATATTTCTAAAAATTCCTTTTTTGATTTTTTTGCTTCAAACCAAAAGCCAGCATAAGTCATTAATAGAACGACACCTACCATAACTCCTGTTTGCCCAATCTCAGCCCCAAATGCAACTGCTGTAAATGGGAATGCAAAGGAGATTGCGGCTCCTATCCATACAAGTAGGAACATCATCACGAATATATGTAGCCTCATTTTAACTGAAATCCGCGTTCCTGTGGGGTGGTGTTCAAAGACACCGTTTAGAATTGGAAGGAATGAATTGCGGTAATGGATTATTCTATAGATTCTAAATGTATTTTCCTCGACTTTGCCGGTGAATGGTTTTTCTTCTGCTGTTGAGAAAATGTCCCAGAAGCTTTGCGCTCCAACATTTTCCATAAGTCTTTCTCTCACCTGTGGCAATGGCTCAGGCACAACCAGCTCAAATGTATCGTATGGCAACAGTTTCATATTTTCTCCAGCTAACGGGGCTGAGGCGCACCAGCGGCGCGGGGCTTTATCGGCGCCGACTGTGTGCCGCCGATTGTTAGATGGTGACCGATTCGTTCAAATCACTACAGCCAACGCTACAAGTCGTTGCTGTGTCGTCAGCTTCGGCAACCACCTCTTTTTCTCTGACCTGTTCCTGTTTTTCTTCTGTGTCAAGGATTGGATTTTCTGGTAACGAGCCTTCTTTGCGATATTCATCAAATCTAGGATCATTGCGAATTTCTTCGAAAACTGGAAATTCATTTAGATCAGACTGAGATATTTGTTTTGAAATTAGTGCATTTGGTAAGATTTCGTAAAATTTATCGATTCTTTCAGTTAACGACGCTAATGCCAACTGAAACGTGAAGTTTTTTGCTGAGAAATTAAGAGCCAAGACCTCTTCTTTAATTTCATCCCATTTACCTTGTCTCTTTTTACTAAGCCAATAATTAATTTTTGCAACAGTTTGAGTTTGTTCAGAAAGTTGCTTGTCTTGCATAACAAAAAAACTTAGTGATTCACTTATCATCCATCTCTTCCCCAGCATGTGATGGTAAGCACTATGATTTAGTATGTTTCCACGACTTTCATCAGTTATATCAAGCTTCTTCCATAATTCAGCTGCTATAAGCACACAATTGCGTTCAAATAAGTCAATTCTTCTATTAATATAATTTCGATCTATCTCAATACTTGAGCCCAATTCGGCGTCCTTTGTGAATGATTTTGGTGCTTTTGAAATATAAATACTATTAATGACCCCGCCATTATGGACTATTAAATTACGCCTTAAAAACGTCTCTTTCAAAATATCCATGTCTTGATCTAAATAACCCATTGATAATTTGTTACTATTTTTTAGATAAGCTATCCAATCAGCAAATGAACCGTAAAGTAATTCCTCTATTTTAGTATTTATGTAATGCTGCTTGACATCAGCAACGCTATCATATTGCATTAAGTCATCTATGCTGAATAGTTTATCTTTAGTACTTATAGCATCTAGATTTTTTGCAAACTGCTGGTGTAATAGCTGAGACACAAATAATTCAACTATGCTTGTCAGGTTCATTAACGAACTTCTATATAATAAATCCATTCTTTTATGCGATTTAGTCATTTCATTTATTGCTTTTTCAAAATTTATCTTTCCCTTTCCATCTATGACTAATTTATATTCTGGTTTTTCTTCGGTTCCAGATACTTCTACATCTATTTCTATATCATTTGATTCTTTTAACTTATCTTTAATTTCATCTGCACTTAGACCTTCAAATTCAGCATCAATCGGCAACCCAGCTTTTTTTGCAAAATAAGCTAATGGAGCAAGATCTTTTGCATGAGAATTAACCGTTTCTGATGCCTTCTCTATTAAGTATGAGTCCAGTAAATCAATGAATTCTCTCAGTGACTCTAAATTCGATGTCAGGTGCTTGATAGGTGCAGTAAACATTTCCGACTCCACAATAGTATATTTTATTCATTTAACTAGTTAATCTACGGTTTCCCTATATAATAAACTTGTTGCCTATATAGGTGGCTTTTGCAATGACACATTATTGGACGGTTCATGTGCGCGTGAACCGCTCATCCCGTAAAATGGAACATGTATCCTGGTTTTCTTATCCACCTCAAAATATTCTGACGGCGCTACCTTTCTGTTCTTCCATAGCACTTAAAGGGTGGTTTACCTGTGTAGACCGGTGCTTTTTTCAAGTGGAATAGCTTGTTCAGCAGATTTTGAAATTGGCGTGATACCTAGTGATATAGCTCAAGGTTTGGGTGTCGTCAAATGACCAACCTGATTTTTTACCCCACGGCAACATAGGCTTTGATGCCCATAAATCACCTAAAACCGCTCCAGTCTTTTGCTGAGGACGATATCGCCTTACTTCAAATTTGTACCAAGCTACATCGTCTTTTTCCTGCAACGAATAGTTGATGTTTCTTCACCTGCCTCTGGTCATAAAAACAGCATTGGCACTGTTTTTATGCACGCGGTCGTAATTTACAATTCTCGCAACAGATCACAACATACTGATTTTTAATGCCTATCCATAAATGTACGTTTTTGGCACGCGTTATGTAGTTGCATATATAGCGCAATGACAGAGGAGGAAACAAGCATGCAGATTGACGCCAACAAGTTTGACACCATTGCCCGTGGTCCGTTTGCGCCGGTGTATCCGCTGCTGGCCAGCCAGATACTGGCACGTAGTGCCATTACCAGCGGTGTCTGTCTTGATCTGGGCAGCGGCGGTGGCTACCTGGGGCTGGCCCTGGCCTTTCGCAGCAGGTTGCGGGTCTGTCTGCTGGATGAATCAGAGGATATGAAGGCGATTGCCGAACGAAATATTGAAGAGCTGCAACTGGCTAGCCGGGTGGTGGCACTCTGTGGAGATGTCCATTGCCTGCCGTTAAAAAACAGCAGCGTTAACCTGGTGGTCAGCCGCGGTTCCATCTACTTCTGGGATGATCTTGCCCAGGTATTGCGGGAGATCTGGCGGGTGCTGGCGCCGGGCGGGCAGGTCTGCATAGGCGGTGGATTTGGCTCAAAGGAGTTGCGGGAGGAGATCATCCGCAAGATGCGTGAAAAAGAGCCGGATTGGCAGCCCAAGTGTCGCGGTTTTGGTGATGATCATTTTTATGATGCAATCAAGGTGGCAGGGATACCGGATGCAGGGTTGCTGAAGGACGATAGTGGCACCTGGGTTGTGTTCAGTAAGCCGTTTGATCTTCCGCTGCAAACAGCATCATCAGATTTTGTTACCGCCTGTGAGTACAAATGAACCGGAGAACTGCCATGAATCTGCTGCTTTCAGCATCTCTGCTTGTCCTGCTGCTACTACAGGTAGGTACCGGCCATGCCCGTGAGATAACCGACATGACCGGCAGAAAGGTGCAGGTGCCGGATCGGATCACACGGGTTTATGCCAGCTCACCTCCCGCCACCTACCTGCTGTATGCCATGGACCCCACCCTGATTGTTGGCCTGAATTCACCTTTGAACGAAACAGAAAAACGGTTTCTTAAACCTGCGGTTCGCTCGCTGCCGGTGATCGGCAGTTCGGTTGGTCAGGGCAAGAACCTGAATACGGAACTGCTGTTAAAGGCCAGGCCGGATATTGTGCTGGTCTGGGCCTGGCAGCAACCACAGATTAATGCCAGGTTTGAGCTGATTTTCCGGCAGCTGAAGATCCCGGTGGTACAGCTGCGGATTGATTCGCTGCGGGATTATCCGGCAGCACTCACCTTCTTGGGCACACTGCTGCAACGGGAAAAACGGGCTGCCAAATTGCGAAGCTATGCTGAAGAAACATTGAAGTCGGTTGATCAGGCAGTGGCGGGTATCAAGCCGGATCAGCGTCCCAGCGTCTATTACGCTGAAGGGCAGGAAGGCTTGGCAACGGAACGGGACGGCTCTTTCCATGCCGAGTTGATCGGTCTGGCTGGCGGAAGAAACGTGCACCACGGTGAGGCGCTTGATCATTACGGCATGGAAAAGATCAGCATGGAGCAGGTCATGCTTTACAACCCGCAGGTCATGCTGGCGCAGGAAGATCCGTTTCTGGGCACTGTTGGCCGAGATCCACGCTGGAAATCAATCAAGGCAGTACGGGATGGCCGGGTCTACCGCATCCCCCGCGCACCATTCAACTGGTTTGACCGGCCCCCGTCATTCATGCGCCTTTTGGGACTGCGCTGGCTGACCAATCGGCTGCACCCTGATCTGTTCCGTTTTGATGCTGCTGCGGAAACCAGGCGCTTTTACCGGCTGTTTCTGGGCATAGAGCTGAAAAATCAGGATCTGATGGAGATACTGAAGCAGAGCTGAAGCCTGTGTCTCTACAAGGCAGCACTGCGCCTATCGTTATAACAATAATTATACAACGGCTGATGCCGGACAGGGGGAAACAATGAAAAAACAGCTACTGGCAGGTGCTGCTTTGGCGGTTCTGGCAATGACGACACAGCAGGCCCTGGCAGAAGAGCAGGCAGTGGAAATGGGCGGGGTTGGTGTTACCGGGAAAAAAGACAAACAACCGGTCTACAGCGCAACCACTATGCCGGCCAGCGCCTCTGCCACGGTGGAGGAGTTCAGCCGTGAGGATATCCAATCTATTGCCCCTGCCAGTGTCTATGACATTGCCGCGCTGTCACCCGGCGCACGGGTGGAGTTTCAGGGACGCAAGGGGATGAATGCGCTGCAGTTGCGGGGTGGCGACACGGTGGGGATCATCCTGGACGGGGTCTACATCCCCTGGTCCCAGGCATCTCGGATCATGGCCCAGTTCCCGGTGGATGCAATTGAATCGGTCAAGATCGTGCGGGACAGCTCTAGCGTCACCCTGGGACCGTTTGTGGCCTTTTCACCGGCCATGAGCCATGACAACGTGCCATCCCCCGGTCTGGGCAGTTCCAACCAGGGCTTTATGGTAATCACCACAAAAAAGGGCAAAGGGCCGGAACTGGGGGGCATAGCCGAGTATGGCAGCCTTGATACCCGCAATTTTCAGCTCTACCACGGCAACAGCAAGGGGCCGTTTTCATACCGGATGGTGGGGACCGCCTCCGGCACCAGCGGCAGGGAAGGCTGGAACAATGCCGCCAACAACCTTTCGCTACTGTTAAACGGTAATTACGACAGCAAGGCGCTAAAGGCGGATTTCCTGGTCTATTACGCCAATGGCCGCCGTGAAATCCAACGATCCACCAAGGACAGCACCGCCTACACCTCGCTCTGGAACTATGACCCGCTGGAGTCACTGCAGATCGCCCTGAACCTGCATAAGCCGTGGAATGCGGTGCACACCACTTCGCTCTCCTATGCCCGTGGCCGGGTTACCGATGATGAATACCTCAAGACCTCAAGCAGCGCAGCTATCCCCCAGGCAGTGCGGCAGGAGGATCAGGTGGAAACCTGGCACCTCTGGCATGTGGCAGCCACGGAAAACAACCGGCTGGCTGGCGGCTTTCAGGCCTTTCTCTGGGAAAGCCCCACTGGTCAGTTCTTTTACGAAGGAGTGCCCCGCAAAGAAGACCTGTTTTCCGGCTATCTGCAGGATGAATACAGATTCAACAAGCGCCTGACCCTGGATGGCGGGGTACGGGTGGATACCAAGCTGATCGAGCAGGGCTCGGACAAATATTCGCCCCTGCAGGCCACCAACAAAAAGATTGAAAATGAATGGCAGCAACCGGCCATCAGTATGTCCATCGGCAGCTCGTACCAGCTGAATGAGCAGCACAAGCTGCTGGCACGGGTGGGTTACACCCGTCAGGAGGCAGATACCTTTCTGGCAACCGTGGGCAACAAAACCCTGAACACGGAAGAACGGTTCAAGTACGAGGCAGGGGTTGAGGCCAGCTACCACCCGGCCTTTAATCCCAGCGTTACCCTGTTCCTGTATGACATCAATAACTTTGCCTATTCAGCAGCAACCGGCGGCAGCGGTTCATCGGTCTACAACATCTACGACACCGCCAACATCATCCGCAAAGGGGTGGAAACCTCGCTTAAAGGCAGCCTGCCCTGGGGCTTTGGCTACCATGCCGGTTACTCCTACATCACCACCAACCGGGGCGACACCAACAAGGTCATGCCCCACCACAACGTCAGCCTGCGGCTGTCCCACCAGATTGGCGGTCTGGAAAGCAACCTGATCCTGAACTACGTCGGTCCCTATGAAAATAACTTCCTTTCAGTGGGCAACATCTACCGGCCAGCCGGGGAATATACCCGGGTAGATCTGAATGTCAGCTACGGCTTCAAGCTGGACAAGGCCCACTTGCGGGCCACGGTCTATGGCCGCAACCTGCTGGATGATCGCTTTGTCACCATTGCCGGCTGGCAGGATCAAGGCATCACCTGCGGTGGCAAGCTGGAAGTTGCGTTCTAATGCAGATGCCACTGCTCTGCAGTGACATCTACTGGCGTGGGGAGCAGGGAGCCAGCACTACGCGCCGGTTCAGGTCGGCCCTGATCGGATCGCTGCTGTTTCACTGCACCCTGGGCGGACTGGCAACTGCGGTTGTGCTGCAAAAACCGGTGGTGGAGGAACCGCTGATGATTGATCTGACCGCTGCCCCGCTGCCTGAACCGCAGATACAGCAGCAGGCACCGAAGATGGTTACCCGGAGCAGAAGTAACCGTGCTGCTCCGGCAAGGCCGGTGCCGCTAGCGCCTCCTCCTCAGGTAGCGGCACCGGCACCGCCAGAGCCGGCAGCAGCACCCGGGCCGGTTGCAAACCTGTCTGCTAAAACAGCTGCCCCGTTGCAGCAGACGCAGGTTGGTGGCGAGATTGGCGGTGCGTCCAAAGCAGCAGCAGGGGGCGCACCAACAGCCGCAGCTGAAGGTACTGGGGCAAAGGGGAGCAGCCAGACAGCCGCAGAGACCAGGGAAACACTGCAGAAACGCTATCTGCGAGAACATTTCGCCTATATCCGCGACCTGATCGGAAAAGAGCTGCGCTACCCGCGCCAGGCGATCCGCATGAACTGGAGCGGACGGGTCACGGTTTCATTTCTGGTTTTGGTGGACGGCAGCGTGTCAGACCTGCGGGTAAGCCACAGCAGCGGCGTATCACTGCTGGACCGAAACGCACTTGAAACAGTTGAACGGGCGGCACCGTTTCCTAAACCGCCGGTCAGCGCGCGGCTGGTAATGCCGGTGGACTATGTCCTTGAGTAACCAAACTGGAGAACTGATGAAACCACTGCCGTTACTACTGGCCCTGGTGGGGCTGCTGACCATCATGGTGGTCTCGCTCTGTCTGGGTAAATACCCGCTGCAGCTGGCAGAGATCAGCAGCTTCTTCCGTCAGGAGTGGTTTGGCGGAGGAGGGCTGCCAACAGAGCGTATGGAGTTGCTGCGCAACCTGCTGCTGGAGATCCGGCTGCCCCGTATCCTGGCTGCTGCCTTGATTGGTGCTGCCTTGGCAACCTCCGGCGCTGCCTATCAGGCCATGTTTGTGAACCCGCTGGTCTCCCCCAGTCTGCTGGGGGTGCTGTCCGGGGCCTCTTTTGGTGCAGCATTGGGGATGGTCTTTTTCAAAAACTGGTACGAGGTGCAACTGGCCACCTTTCTGGGGGGCGTAGCAGCGGTGCTGGTGGCGGTGGGGCTGGCCCGGGTTTACCGGATCAGCGGCACCATCATGCTGGTACTGGGCGGGGTGATCAGCGGGGCGCTCTTTGCGGCGCTGCTGTCGCTGGTCAAGTATCTGGCTGATCCCTACAACCAGCTGCCTGCCATTGTCTACTGGCTGATGGGCAACCTCTCACTGGCAGACCGGACCACGGTGCTGCGGGTAAGCCTGCCGATCTGCATGGGGCTGGGCATTCTGATGCTGTCGGCCCGCAAACTTAACGTGCTCAGTATGGGGGATGAAGAGGCGGCGGCCCTGGGGATCAACGTACAACAGGTCAGGCTGCTGGTGATCACCGCCGCAACTCTGATCAGCGCCCTGACCGTGGTGATTGCCGGTGCGGTGGGCTGGGTCGGGTTGATCATCCCCCATATCGCCCGGATGCTGGTGGGGCCGGACAACACCACCCTGCTGCCGGTGTCGGCCCTGCTGGGGGCCGGATACCTGATTGTGGTGGATGACGTGGCCCGGTTGGCCTTTGCCTTTGAACTGCCGATCGGGATCGTCACCGCCCTGGTGGGAATCCCGTTTTTCATGCTGGTGCTGGGCAATGCCCGGAAAGGCTGGCAGTGATGGCGCTGATTACTCTTGAGAAGATCTCGTTCCGCTATCGCCGCCAACAGGTGATCCAGCAGCTTGACCTTGAGCTTGACGACGGTGGCGTGCTGGCCCTGCTTGGTCCCAATGGCAGCGGCAAGACCACCCTGCTGAAGCTGATGCTGGGGATCCTGCACCCCCATGGTGGCTCGGTCCGGCTTGATGGTCAGGATATCCGCAGGATTCCGACAAAGGAGCGGGCCCGGCGGCTGGCCTATGTGCCCCAGGTCCACCGCGAGGCGTTTGGTTACCGGGTCTTTGATGTGGTGCTGATGGGCAGGATGCCCCACGCCGGATTTCTGGGACGCTATGGCGCAACCGACCGGCGGCTGGCCGCTGAGGCGCTGGAACGGATGGGGATCAGCCATCTGAGCGAACGGCCTTACACCGAGATCAGCGGCGGTGAACGTCAGATGACCCTGATCGCCCGGGCACTGGCCCAGGGGGCACGGGTGCTGGTACTGGATGAGCCGACCAACGGCCTGGATTACGGTAATCAGCAACGGCTGCTGGATCGTCTGATGGCCCTGAAGCAGGACCAGTACACCTGCCTGTTTACCACCCACCACCCTGATCATGCCCGCCGGGTGGCAGACCGGGTGGTGATGCTGCAGCAGGGGGCCATTCTGCGGGACGGCTCACCAGCAGAAACAGTGACCCCGGCCAATGTGGCCACGCTATATGGTCTGGAACCCTGTACTGAACATACCCATACCCAAGGAGAACGCCCATGTTGCCTTTAACAACTGCTGCAGACAGCTATGACACCCGTTTTGGCGAACTTGATCTATTTGCCGGATTCCCCTGCCCCCTGAAGGTGCCGATGGAGACCGAACTGGCGCGGCTGCTGGCAGAGCAACAGCAACAGGGGATTCCCCTGCAGACCACTCTGGATGCCTGTGATCAACTCTCACTGGTTGATCACGCCGACAGCATTGAACAACTGGATGACCTGCCGGACCTGATCTTTTCCGGCGGGCTGAATGGCTTTCTCTCCCACCCTTTCCGGCAACGTTTTCTGGATACCGGCCTGTTCCACCGTTGGGATGACACGCCGGTGCATCCCCGCCTGGCCTCGCTGGGGCTGAGCGACCCCACCGGTTTTTTCAAGGTGATTGCCATCAACCTGTATGTGCTGGCCGTGGACAAGTCCCGCATCGGTGACCTGCCGTTACCCAAGCGCTGGGCAGACCTGCTTGATCCCTGCTATGGCGGCACCACCGCCATCTGCGCCCATGGCGGCAGCTTTAACGAAAGCGTCCTGCTTTCCCTGCATGCCCTGTTTGGTGATGACGGCCTGCGTGCCCTGGGCCGCACCATCGGCTATGGCCTGCATCCCTCCCAGTTTGTCAAACATTTAGGGCTGGCAAAGACCGATACCCCGGCCATTGCCATGCTGCCGCTCTTCTTTGCCAAGACCGCCAAGAATCAGGATGACCTGGCCATTATCTGGCCGGAAGAGGGCGCACTGGCCACACCGCTGTTCATGCTGGCAAAGGAATCAGAGCATGAGCGGTTGCAGCCGCTGATTGATTTCTTCACCAGCACCAAGGTGGCCAACATCTGCAGCGGCGCCATGTTTCCGGCCCTGCATCCTGAAGCGAGACAGGCCATACCGGATGATGCGCCACTCAGCTGGCCCGGCTGGCCCTATCTGCTGGAGCATGACCTTGCTGCGCTACGGCATGCCACCCAGCAGACCTTTGTGGAAGCCTGGAAGGCAGCACACCCGGACAAGCAGATCCCCTGAACAAACTAAACTTGAAACCGGTTGCACGCGGAGACGCGAAGAGCGCGGAGGAAAGGCATCAGACAAGTGCGATAGACAAGACGTTCAGCAGATTTGTCATGTCATTCAGGTTGTCTTGCTCCGCGGCCCCGCGACTCCGCGTGAATGACTCTTGTTGTAAGGACTATTAACCCAAGGAGGTTTTAAGATGCGATTAACCAGTAAAGCAGTGATCCCGTTGCTACTGCTAAGTAGCGGGCTTGCCTATGGTGCAGAAGAACAGGGCGCGGTCACCATGGAAAGCCTGTCAGTTAAGGGCAGTAAAGAAGCCGAGTTTGTTGAGCAGCCAGCAGCCGAGACAGCCAGCAAGAGCGTGATGCCCAAACGGACAGTTGAGCTTTTGACCGGGCCATCCCGTACCAACCCGTACAAGGCGCTGGATCTGCTGCCGTCAGTACACAGTGAAGGTGCAGATGCCTTTGGTATGAGCGTGGATCAAAACCCGTTGCGGGTTCGTGGCCAGGTCGGTGATACCTTTACCCGGCTGTCCCGCACCATTGAAGGGCTGCCGCTGGGGGTCAACGTGGGGCAGGGTTCCATGGGTAACCTGATTGACCTGGACAACCTGTCTGAGCTGTCCCTGATTCGGGGTGCCATACCGGCTGATAAAGGCTTTGGCTTTGGCAATACCGCCGGTGCCCTGGAACAGTCCCTTGACTGGGGCAGCAACACCATGGGCTTAAGCCTGCTGCGCAGCGATGGTTCAGAACATTTTAACCGTACCTTTGTCCGTCTGGATTCCGGCGAACTGCCCACCAAGACCAAGCTGTTCGGCTCGGCCTCCTACACAGGGGCAGATAAATGGCGCGGTGCCGGTACTGGTGAGCGAAGCAACGTCAGTGTGGGCATTACCCAGCCGTTACCCGGCAACACCACGGCCTCTGTCTTTGGTGTCTTTAACACCTTTCGCCAACATGCCTACCGGCCGCTGGATTATAGTCAGACAAGGTCTGGCAGCTATTACCGTGGGTATGATTATAACACCGCACTGGTTACGCCAATCGGCAATCCAACGCTTCTCCAGAATATCAATTACTATGATTACAACCGTCAAAAATTCAATGAATACGCCGCTCTGTCAATAATCGAGTTTAAGCCGACCGATACAAGCACCCTGACCTTCAAACCGTACTTTGCCGGCACCGAAGGGTACCGCTATGCTGCCAACGGCAGTACGGTTGCAACTGCATCTGTTGCCCGTTCAGACATAACCCAGGAGCAGATCGGTTTCACCGGCGAATATGCCGTAAAGCTGGGTACTGTCCAGGTCAAGGTGGGCTACTGGTACCAGGATGCCGATACCATGCCTCCCCCCACCAGCCAGAAGGCCTACAACATCACCAGCAGCGGTCTGGCCTTTAAAAGCTGGATGATGTTGAGCAAGGTGGAAGATCGCATCTTCCATGAACCATACCTGATGCTAAGTAACACCTTTGGTAAGCTGAAACTGGATGTAGGGGTCAAGTATGTGCGGATTGATCTGCCATCAGTCACCGGTTACACCACCACCGGCCTGGGTGATATTTCCTACGATGCCGCCATCGCAGCCAGTTCCGGCCCTGCTGTCGGCCTGCATGCCGATGGAGCAACACAGGATGCCCTGCTGCCCAACATCGGCTTCCGTTACGACTTTGACGATCAAACCAACCTGCGCCTGACCTATGGCCGAAACTATGCTGAAGGCTGGCTTGGGCCGTTGTATTCCTCCTTTAAGAGCAATCAGGCTGCCTTTACCTCAAAGGGGATCACCCTGCAGAATCTGTGGGATGATGTGAAGCTTGAGATCTCTGACAACATTGATCTGGGGGCTCGCTTTGGCAGCAGTACCTGGCACATTGCACCGACCCTGTTCTACGGCAAGTTTTATGACAAACAGGTCATGATGTACGACCCGGTGGTGGGTGTCAGCTATTACCGCAGCAATGCCACAGCAGAATCCATGGGGGCTGAACTGGAAGTCGGTATCAAACCCCTTGAGTGGCTGAGTCTCTTTGGCTCTGCTTCCTACAACAGCTTCAAGTTCGACAGCAACATCCGTACAAAATCAGGTACGACCGTGCAGTCTCAGGGCAAGCAGGTGGCTGATGCACCGGAGTGGCTGGGTAAGATCGGTGCTACGGCCAGCTTTGCCGGTTTCAGCGTAACCCCGGTCATGCGCTATGTTGGTGAGCGGTATGGCGATATTGAGAACAAAGAAAAGATCAGCGACTACGAGGTGGTTGATCTGACCATTGACTACCGCAAGAAAAAGGTCTGGGGCTTTGATGAGCTAAGCGTCAGCCTGAACCTGATGAATCTGTTCGACAAAAAATATATCAGCACCATCAAGAATGATCAGGATGTTTCTGAGGCGTTATCCACCAGCTACTATCCCGGTGCCCCGTTTACGGTGGTGGGAACTGTAGGGGTGAAGTTTTAGCAGGTTTGTCTGGTTTGCCGCCTCCTGCGGACAGCAGATTCCGCACGGTTGTCCGCAGGAGTGCTGCATTTATGATCACAACAAAGCAATACGTGTTGCCAGAACAGGGCAGGCAACTGGTTAGTGACTGAAATTACAGGCTGTTATGTCCTGCTTTGTTTTGGCTTGTGTTATGCACCCTTCACAGAACTATAAAAACTCTCAGCGAAGAGGGAGTACCCCCCATGATTGGTGCTGGATTGAATCTGCTGGCATTACTGCCCTGCCCGGTCAAGGTGCCGATTGAACAGGCCTTTGACGAATACCTGGCCACCTTGCCGCCTGAGCGTGCAGCCGCGCTGCGCTGCCAGCTGGAAGGAAATGCCAATATTGAGTCGGATTATTACGACACGGTGGAGCAGCTGACACAACTGGAACAGTTCCCGGACATCATCATCTCCCCTGGTTTTAACAGCCTTTTTGAACCGCCTTTTGTGGAACGGTTCATCAAGACCGGTCAGTTTGTCAGTGTTAATGAGTATGCCGGTGACCGGCATCTTGCCGCACTGGGGGTCTGCGACCCCACCGGGCATTACACCATGCTGGCCATGAACCTGCTGGTGCCGGTGGTGGATCACCGCCGGTTGGGGGATCGTCCGGTGCCCCGCTGTTGGGCTGATCTGCTGAAGCCGGAGTACGAAAACAGTCTGGCCATCCGTGGCCACAAGGACGGCACCTTTTGCGAAACCCTGCTGATGACCATCTACAAGGACACCGGTGTTGCCGGGCTGCGCAGCATGGGCAGAAACGTGCGCTACGGCTGGCATCCTTCCCAGATGATCAAGGCAGCCCTGGGCAGCAGTCCCGATGCACCGGCCATCAGCGTTATGCCGCTCTTTTTTGCACAGACCCTGGTTGGCAAGGAGCAGTACAGCATTATCTGGCCTGAAGACGGCGCCCTGATCAGCCCGGTTACCATGCTGGTCAAGACAGAAAAGCGGGCTGAACTGGATGACCTGCTGGCCTTCTGGGCTGGTCCGCAGGTGGCGGCCATCTTCAGCGGGGCCTTTTTCCCGGCGGTGCATCCCCAAGTGGATAACCATCTTCCAGAAGATGCCACCTTCAAATGGATCGGCTGGGATTACATCATCAACAATGACATCAAAAAACTGATCAGCGGTATAAACGCCGCTTTCCGGCAGGGACGGGGAGAAAACATCCGATGCGCCTGATAACCGTGGCAGGGCCGCCCTCTTCGGGCAAGACCGCCATCATCTGCAAGACCGCTGAGGCGCTGCAGGCAGATGGTGTCTCTGTTGGTGTGATCAAGTTTGACTGTCTCTCGTCAGGGGATCAGGCGCTGTACGAGCGGCGCGGCATCCCGGCCCGTACCGGGCTGTCCGGCAACCTCTGCCCGGATCATTTCTATGTCAGCAATATTGAGGAATGTCTGGATTGGGGGCTGCAGAGCGGGTTTGATCTGCTGATCAGCGAGAGCGCCGGTCTGTGTAATCGTTGCGCCCCCCATATAAAAGATGTCTGCGCGGTCTGCGTGATCGATAACCTGAGTGGTGTGGAGACCCCGCGCAAGATCGGTCCGATGCTGAAAATGGCTGATATTGTGGTAATCACCAAGGGGGATATTGTCTCCCAGGCAGAACGGGAGGTCTTTGTCCACCGCATCCGTCAGGTTAACAGCAGTGCTGTGATTATCCATGTCAACGGCCTGACCGGCCAGGGGGGGCACGAGCTGGGACGACTGCTGCAAGATGCTGCTGCGGTTGATTCCCTGCAGGGTAAACTGCTGCGTTTTTCCATGCCGGCCGCGCTCTGCTCCTACTGCCTGGGTCAACGCCGGATCGGCGCTGATTTTCAGATGGGTAACGTTAAGAAGATGGAGTTGGGGTAACCGCTATGGAACACACCTATGCCGATATGACCCTTGACCAGTTGTTTTGCGAACATCCCCATGCGCGGGAGTTCTTTTCTGCCCTTGGGCTGTCCGCATTGCCTGAAGACCTAACCCTGGGCAGAACCGTGGCCGCACTGGATGAAGAGCTTTTGCTTGATGTGGGTGTTGAACGCCAGGACCTGCTGGGGCAATTCTGTGACTACATGGCAGGGGTGGAACGGCTGCGCAACCAGCAGCAGGCTCTGGTCTCTTCAGTCACGGTGCTGGGTGGGCATGACAAGAGCGGCAACATGGAAAACTTCAGGCTTGAACTACGGCCCGGTGAGGTGACCTGTATTGTCGGTCCCACTGGATCAGGCAAGAGCCGCTTTCTGGCTGATATTGAATGGCTGGCCCAAGGGGATAGCCCCACCGGTCGGACCGTCCTGATTAACGGCGCTGCCCCTGATCTGGCCCGGCGCTATGCGGTGGAGCAGAAACTGGTGGCCCAGCTTTCACAGAACATGAACTTTGTGATGGATCTTTCGGCTGAAGAGTTTATCCGGCTGCATGCTGAAAGCCGGATGATAGCTGATCCGGCTGCGATCACCGCCACCATCCTTGAGCTTGCCAACTCCCTGGCTGGCGAACAGTTTACCCCGGTCACGCCGGTCACTGCCCTGTCCGGCGGACAATCCCGCGCCCTGATGATCGCTGACGTGGCCTGCCTCAGTAGCTCCCCAATCGTCCTGATTGATGAGATTGAAAACGCCGGTATCGACCGCAAGCGGGCCCTGTCACTGCTGGCTGATCAGGACAAGATTGTGCTGATGGCCACCCATGATCCGATCCTGGCCCTGATGGGGCAGCAACGGCTGATTTTTAAAAATGGCGGTGTCTCCAGCATCCGCAGCACCAGCCCGGCAGAACGGGCCAACCTGACCCTGTTTGAAGCCATGGATGCCCGCCTGACCGCTGTGCGTCATGCCCTGCGCAATGGAGAAGAGATCGCCGGTGGGTGGTAATGCCAATTCCAACTCAAGGCGCTCTCTGCGTTGGCTCGTCTTCGGCTCCTCAACGTACTACTTGTACGCCTTCGTCACCTCAATCCTCGCCGTCTTGATATCATCCTTGATTTGGAATTGGCATAAGGTGGGTACCATGTTTCTTCGCATCAGCATGCTTGCACTGTTTGTACTGCTTTCACTGGGACAGGCCTTGGCCGCACCGCCAACCCGCACCATAACAGACATGGCTGGCCGTCAGGTCCAGATACCAAGGGAGATCCGCCGGGTGGTGACTGCCGGTGGTACTCCGGCTATTAACGCCTTTATCGTGGCACTGGGACGGGCTGATCTGATTGTTAACGGTCTGCCGCAACCGATGCGAGGGCGCTGGAAACTGCAGCAGCTTTTTGTCCCTGCAGCTAACGGACCGGTGGTGTCCGGCATGGGACCATCCTGGACACCTGACCTGGAGGCGTTACGGGCCCAGCCCCATGATCTGGTACTGGTGGACAATGAGCAGACTGCAAGAATGCTGGAGCGCAGGGGGTTTACCGCATTTTGCCTGCTCTGGAAAGGACCTGACAGCGTACCAGCCACCATGCATGTCCTGGGTGAATTGCTGAACCGGCGGGAACAGGCTGCAGCCTATGAACGCTATTACCATAAAAATCTGGAGCGGGTACGGGCCGAGGTCGGCGCACTGTCAGAGACGCAACGTCCCCGCGCCCTGTTCTGCCGCCTTGAACCACTGAGCCTGCCGATGGTCAGCACTTCACGGATGCTGATTGAACGCAGCGGCGGCAGATATGCTGCTGTGGGCACGTTGCCTGCTGACCATGCCACTATCTCCCTTGAAACGTTGCTGGTCTGGAACCCGGATATTCTGTTTGTCTGGAGCCCGGAAGATCTGAAACGGGCCTACACAGACCAACGCTTTGCGTCATTGCGTGCGGTCAAACAGCGGCGGGTCTTTGCCATGCCGATGGGGCTGCACCCCTGGAGCAACTACACCCCAGAACAGGCCCCCGGCATTCTCTGGATGGCAAAAATGCTGTATCCAGATCGCTTTAACCAGCTATCCTCTTCAGAAGAAACAAGGGCGTTTTATCGCCAGTTTTGCGGTAAACAACTCTCCAATCAGCAGATCAGTACAATTCTACAAGGTAGCTAAGCAACGGCAGATCATGCGCCTGTCCCCTTTCTGTTTTGGTCATAAATACGGCAGTGGCACTGTTTTTTATGCACCAGTCCGGATTCAAAGTAGCTTAAGCAACGACAGAACAATTAAATATCATTGTGCTTTTTATGGCTTTATCATTTTGGCATGCGTTATGTATTAAATTATATAACGGCAAAAAACAGCAGTGACTCAACGCATGCAGGTATGCCAACGGCCCGGACATGACGGGTGAAAGGAGTAATACAGATGAGGCAGGTAGCTATTTACGGAAAAGGTGGCATCGGCAAATCAACCACCACACAAAATACGGTGGCCGGTCTGGCGTCACTCGGGAAGAAGGTTATGATTGTCGGCTGTGACCCCAAGGCAGACTCCACCCGTCTGATCCTGCATGCCAAGGCACAGAATACGGTTATGGACCTGGTACGGGAGCTGGGTACGGTTGAGGATCTAGAGGTTGATGACGTGATGAAGATCGGCTACGGCAATATCAAATGTGTCGAGTCCGGCGGTCCTGAGCCGGGTGTTGGCTGTGCAGGGCGCGGTGTTATTACCGCCATCAACTTCCTGGAGGAAAATGGTGCCTACTCTGATGATCTTGATTTTGTTTTCTACGATGTTCTGGGCGACGTTGTCTGCGGCGGGTTTGCCATGCCGATCCGTGAAGGTAAGGCTGAAGAAATCTACATCGTTACCTCCGGTGAGATGATGGCCATGTACGCTGCCAATAACATTTCCAAGGGTATTCTTAAGTACGCCTCCTCCGGCAAGGTCCGTCTGGCTGGCCTGATTTGTAACTCCCGCAAGACTGACCGCGAGGATGAACTGATTGAGGCACTGGCCAGAAAACTGGGCACCCAGATGATCCACTTTGTACCCCGTGACAACCAGGTCCAACGGGCCGAACTGCGCAGGATGACCGTAATAGAGTATTCGCCGGAGCATAAACAGGCTGAAGAATACCGTACACTTGCACAAAAAATCCTGAATAATAAGATGCTGGTGATTCCGACGCCTCTGGAAATGGAAGAGCTGGAAGAGTTGCTGATGGAGTTTGGTGTAATGGAGATTGATGACGAAGAAAACGTGGGCAAGGCTGAAACAGCCTGATAGTTGGTATGCGGGGCGGATTCTCTGCCGCCCCGTTATTACTGCAACAGGGGGAGGCACCCATGGAAGTAGCCTTTTCAACCTCAACCGGTATTCTGATTGACCAGGATTTCCATGCGACAACCAGGTTTTCCGTCTGGTACATCGGGGCGGATGAAGCCTGCTATGCCTATTCCGTTCCGGTTAAAGAGCTGGAACGCAGCCGGGATGACAGGATCAGTGCCAAGGTCAAAGCCCTGCGGGACTGTACCATTGTCTGCGCTAAAACCATCAGTGGCCCGGCCATTGCAAAACTGGCGGCCAGCAAGATTCACCCGATCAAAACCGGTGATCCGGTATCGGTTGAAGAGATGATCTCCCGCCTGCAGGATGTGCTGCGCAGGAATCCGGCACCCTGGCTGCGCAAGGCAGAGGCAGATAGCTAATGGTAGCGGTCAAGCACGCTGAATCAAACATTAAAAAACCTAATCTGAAGGTTATCTTTAGCAGCGACAAGCCCAAACCAAATGCGCTGCGCCTGAATCTGGCAACCGTTGGCAAGTGCCGCAACCTTGAATGCAGGGCCAAGGTTTTTCCACTGCTTTATCAAATGAGCCAGGTCATTGCTGAAAGCGCTAACCTTAGCGATACACTGACCATACTCCTGCAGATCATGCAGCAGGAGATGAACATAGTCTGTGGGATGATCTGCCTCTATCACCACAAATCAGGCAGAATCAGCATCCATAAAAGCTTCGGCATGACTGAGGATGAGGCATCCCGTGGGGTCTACACACTGGGCGAGGGGATTACCGGCAAGGTGGTGGAGACCGGTAAGGCGATCATGCTGCCGTGCATCAGTGAAGAACCGGCCTTTCTCCATCGTACCCGTAGCCTTAAGTATGGCCTTGATCAAGAACTCTCCTTTGTCTGCGTGCCGGTTATGCGGGGCCGAAAGGTGCTGGGGGTGATCAGCGCCGAGCGGATTTATGACAGCAACAAGCTGCTGGAACAGGATGTGGAACTGCTCTCAACCTTTGCCGCCATGATCGCCCCGGCGGTTGAGCTGTATCTGGTGGAACATTTTGACAAGGCGCAGTTGGAACGGGAAAATCGTCGGCTGCATGATGCCTTGAAACAGAAATTTAGACCGGGCAACATCATCGGCAATTCAAAGACAATGTTGGAGGTGTATGACCTGATTCACAAGATAACCAGCACCAGGACCACAGTTCTGATTCTGGGGGAAAGCGGTGTCGGCAAAGAGCTGGTGGCAGGCGCCATCCACTACAACAGCCCGCTGGCCGATGGACCGTTGGTCAGGTTTAACTGTGCGGCACTACCGGAAAACATCATTGAAAGTGAACTGTTTGGACACGAGAAAGGTTCGTTTACCGGAGCCGTGGCCCATCGCATCGGCCGTTTTGAGATGGCGGATGGCGGTTCAATCTTTCTGGACGAGATAGGCGAGCTGTCACTTGCCATGCAGGCCAAGCTTCTGCGGGTGCTGCAGGAAAAAACCTTTGAGCGGGTGGGAGGCAATCAGCCGATCAAGGTAACTATCCGCATTATTGCAGCAACCAATCGCGATCTGGCAGAGATGGTGGCTCAAGGTCAGTTCCGGGAAGACCTTTACTATCGCCTGAATGTCTTCCCGATCACCATACCGCCGCTACGGGATCGCGGCAGTGACATCATCACCCTGGCTGATTATTTTGTGGTCCGTTTTGCCGGAGAGATCGGCAAAGAGATCAAGCGAATCTCTACCCCGGCTCTGAATATGCTGATGAATTACAGCTGGCCAGGCAATGTGCGGGAGCTGGAGAATGTGATTGAGCGCGCCATTATTCTGGCCGAGGATGAGGTGATTCACGGCTACAACTTACCGCCATCGCTGCAGATGCCGGTTGTTTCTGCTTCCCGTCAAACCGGTGGGCTGGAGACAAAGCTGGCTGCCATTGAGTATGAGCTGCTGGTGGAGGCGCTGAAAAACCACCAGGGTAATGTGACAGAAGCAGCCCAGGAACTGGGGCTGACCCGGAGAATCATGGGATTACGGATGTCTAAATTCAACCTTGCCTACAAGAGTTTCAGATGACAACAAAGGAAACCTGACACCTGAAATACGGATCATTCAACTCGTGCAATCTGCCGCCCTGGGTGATTGCATCACACCACTTTAATAGTAATCCCCAGCCCCTGGAGATTCAGGGAGTGAAACAGGCAAACCGCTTTCTGTTTGACAAGCTGCGGGCAGTTGCCAGCCAGCAGGAGCGCGCTGCTCTCTTCATGGACTTTATGTCGGTCAAGTTTCAATTGCACCATTGGGAACAGCAGGCCACCCTTTCTGCCAGAAACAGCATCAAGAACAACTACCTTCGTTTCTTAAGCTGCTGGATGATTGATTCAAATTCAATCTCCGGCGCGGTCCTCAAGCGATGGGTTGAGAGCCGGATCGGTATTACCCCCACCTTTCACAAAGAGCGTATTTGCGATATCAACAGTGAGGCCTATTTCAACTACTCCGTTGATGTCATGCAGGGCAGCGCCTGTACCAGCGCCATTCAGTCACAACTGGATATCCTGTTTGAGTACAGCCAGTTTGAACTGCGCAGAAAATATCATGGTCAGGATGCGATCATACTGTATCGCGGCACACATGATGCCGAGGAATACGATATTCTTGAAGATCTGGGCAATCGGCAGCAGGTTGTGCGGCTGAACAATCTGATCTCATTCACCCTTGAAGAAGAGCGGGCCTGGGAATTTGGCCGCACGGTCTGGAAGACCCAGGTACCCCTGTCCAAGATATTTTTCTATAACGACCTGCTGCCCGGCAGCATCCTGAAGGGTGAAGATGAGTATATGATTATTGGAGGGGAATACCAGGTGGAGCGGATGCGGTAGCCACTCTGTTCTCTGCCACCTTTCTGCTGTTTGCTTGGTTTAAAATTCCAGCTTGACGTATCCAGATGACAATAGGCTCTCATCTTTGGTAAGAACTGAGAGTATAAGTGATCATGACGAGTGTATTAAGACAATACTGGTCAGGACACTCAACTCTCTGAAACGTTTTGAAGGGATGACGCTATGACGAAGCTGTTGAGCCGTGAGGTCCAGGTGACGGAGGCATTGTCATGAGTGACAAACGTTTGCCCCAATCTGAAATCATCCTCTATCAGACCGAGGATGGCCGGACGCGTGTCCAGTGCCGGTTTGAGAATGAGACGCTGTGGCTGTCGCAGATCCAGATGGCGGAGCTATTCCATACGACGGTTCCGAACATCAACCTGCACCTGAAGGCGATTTACGCAGAGGGCGAGCTATCGGCGGAAGCAACTATTAAGTCCCACTTAATAGTTCGAGTAGAGGGTTCCCGACAGGTTTCTCGGCCAGTCATGCACTACAGCCTGCCCGCTATTCTTGCCGTCGGTTTTCGTGTGCGCAGCCACCGTGGCACGCAGTTCCGCCAGTGGGCGACGGCGCGCTTAAGCGAGTATCTGGTGCAGGGTTTCACCATGGATGATGAGCGGTTGAAGAATCCGGCGGGTAGAGGGCAGACGGATTACTTCGATGAACTACTGGAGCGTATCCGGGACATCCGCTCGTCCGAACGGCGGTTCTATCAGAAGGTGCTCGATATTTATGCGACTAGTGTTGACTACTCGCCGGATACGGAACTGGCCCAGCAGTTTTTCGCCACGGTACAGAACAAGATGCACTGGGCTACACATGGCCAGACAGCGGCCGAGATCATTCACGACCGGGCGGATGCGGCAAAGCCGCTGATGGGGCTGCAAACGACGCGACCCGGTGGTATCGTGCGGAAAGAGGATGTGTCCATCGCCAAGAACTACCTCACGGAAGATGAACTCCAGGTGCTGAATCGCATTGTGAACCTCTACATTGAGTACGCCGAACTGCAGGCTCTGGAGCGGAAACCGATGACGATGCGCGACTGGATCACGAAGCTGGATGAGTTCCTGAAAATATCGGGGCGCAAGTTGCTTGATCATGCCGGAAAGATTTCCGCCGAGACGGCCAGGGCCAAGGCGGAGCAGGAGTATGCGCACTATCGCGCCTTGCTGGATGCACAACCGCGCGCGGTGGATACGGATTTTGAGAAGGCGGCGAATGAAATGAAGAAGCTACCGAGATCCAAGAAAAACAAACAAACGAAGCCATGAGAATCATAAAAACGATAACGCTTTAGGATGGATCACTCAATGAATCTTCACGAGTAAGCAAGCGTGGAATATGGCGCAGCCAAATCTTCTGTTGGGCATGAGGTTGCCCGCCTGAACGGCCTTGAGGTTGATGATGCTGGTGAAAGAGCCGGGCTGAATACCGTCCATGAATCTTGAATCTGGCTCCTCGCCGCAGTCTCAGCTCTACACAATTTAGCCCGATACTAACAAGTTACATACCGCAGAACCAGCGGGGGCAACTCGCGGGGTCAGGCTTGACTTTCTGCCATTTTCTGCTTCGCTTCCGTAATGCCGCACAAGCGCCGCATCCATTTTCCCGACACTGTGTATCACGTCATCCTGCTTTTCGATGCAATCACTCAGCTTCTACCACAAGAAAATACCTTACAAATTGATGATGGCATCACTAATATGCAAGCATGTATCGCAACCGACTTCTTTCAACACGTCTGATCCGCCTGACGGAAAACTTTCCGGTGGTGGTGGTCAGTGGTGCCCGTCAGGTGGGCAAGACCACACTCTTGAAGCATCTCGGCATTCAAGTCGGCTTATCCGGGGAGAAATATCGGCAAAGGCGCCGTTGTCTGTGCGGTGGAAAAGCCGTATTGGATAACGGAGGATGTCATGGCCATCCCCTGGAACATCCTGTAGCTCCGATTCCATACCAAGGCAGGATTTATATCCCGTGCTTCTTGCCTTTAACCGATACAATATCAATACGAATAACCGCTGTACGGTCCAGATTGGTTTTGGGGTATTCAAACTTCTTCTCGGTAAAATGGGCAACAATCAGATCCAGTGCCTTAATTTTATCCGCTGTGTCCTCTACAAAAACTGCTTTGCCCATGCCGATTACCGTGCGGTGTTTTGCCTCAAAATCGCAGGGTTCTTCACTTTCAATAAAGCCGTTATCAATACTGATCTCAAAACAGACGTTATTGTTCCGCTTCAAAATCTCAATTTTTGAACCGGCCTGGGCTGAGTGAAAATAGAGTGCGGTGCCGTCAAAGGCGTAGAAAACCGGAACCAGAAACGGCATAGCGCCATCAACCAGCGCGATGTGCATCAGATTGGTTGCCTTGATGATGGCATCTATCTCTGTCCGGTCGGTAATTTCGCGATCTTTACGCCGCATCAGACCGTGGGGATGGTGATCTGTTGATCCCTGCATGGTATGAATCTCCTTATTTTAGTTTTCTGGTGTCTTTAATCCGCCGCAATCACAACTGTTTGTGCCAAAAGCAACAGACTGTTCATGGTCAAATATACGTGGGACCGGAAAGGCCGCTTTCTTCGTCTTGATTTCACGCAATTTTTCAATATATGCAAGAGGTAGACCGTGTGAGCCAGCACCGGACAGGATTGTTTCGAGATACTCTTCACTGGGCATCTGTTGGGGACCGCCGTGGTAGTACTTTCTGTAGAGCAATACCGGATAGATCTTGCCATCAACCCCAACCACCTCCGTTGGGAGCAGAAAATAGTCACCAGTGCCGTCTAAACGGACATCCTGCCAGGAATCAAGCCGTTCGGTATCCCAAAAGGAGAGCTTGTACACCACCCCCCAAAGCTCTTCACCCGGGCTGCTGATCAGGGTTGCGGCACCGCCATCCCAACGTTTGGAATAGCCGAAAAAGGCAAGGCTGTGGTCGGCCAGCCGCGCAACCGTAAGGGGCTCCGGTTTAGAACAGCGTGAAGAGATCAGCCCGGGGTTCATGTTGGAGCCGTAGAAGAAAATCAGGTGATGCGTCTTTTTGTTGCGATCACTCATGGTGTGGCCCTTTTTGTTGCTGGATGTTGTGCGCTAGCAGGCTTGCATTGGAACAACCATGACCTTTAGCCCCGCCCCTGTGCTGTCAGGCAGTTCTGATGCAACGGTCAGGTTCAGTTTGCCCAGCTCATTGGAAAACCAGCGCGGTGGATGGTCGCAGAGCACTTCAAGCTTTTTAAAAGCAACCCCGGACATGAACGGTACCAGCACTTGTTTTGAATTAAGGCTGGCATCCTTTTTAAGAATCTCTGCCAGGTTGATCTGATAGTACCCGTCACAGCTGTCGCCCACCGGCACCGGTTGCGGCAGTGATTGGGCTAGCTCAGATGGCGCAGTGCCCCTTTGAGGACGGCGTGAAGAGCAGCCGCCCCCACAGCCGGAATGATTTTCGGTGCTGCTGCAGCTGTGGCCTGCTGCAGCCAGGGCCGCCTGTGCAGCAACAAACTCCCTGTCATGCCGGGCAACATACTCCAGTTGTTCCAGCAGGGTCCCTTCTGATTTCCAGGTACGAAACCCGAACTCTTCCTTTAGCAGGGCATGGAGTAACCCCCTGAATTCCTGGACAACAAACACCTCGCAATCGTCCAGCTGCGCAATGGCGGCCTTTATTCTGACCTTCATCTCTGAAAGCGACAGATCCAGATCCATTTCAAGGGCAATTTCTTTTATTGCTGTCCAGCTGTCTTCCGTCTGTTCGTAGACGCATATCCGGCCCTTTTCGTGGCAGCCGGCAATAGCGCCTTTTGTGTTGAGATAGGTCGCAATTTTCATAGGGTTTCCTTTCGTCCCTGCTTATCAGAGAGCAGGCAGCAAGGCATCCGCATCTGATCCTGCGGATACCCCACACCATGTTGAACAGTCCGCCTTAAAATGGAATCGGTATTACCAGACGTTCAGAATCCACTCCTTGTTTTTCTTGTATTCCATGTCGGCAAACAGGGTGTTTGCCATCTGCTCAGCCAGCCAGGTTGCTCCGGCATACCCAACCACCGGATAGCGATGCAGCCCTGCGCGGTCATAGGTGGGGAAACCAACCCGTAGCATCGGAATGTTGTAGTCAATGGAGATAAACCGGCCTTTTGAGTGGCCCAGGATCAGGTCCAGCTCAAGTCCTTCATTCTTGATCCGGTTCTCAAGTTCCCAAAAATCTGCGTTCATAATGATCTGCATATCGTAATCAACGTTTTCCTGCAGCGCCTTGATCCGTGGATCATCCTTGTAGGCGCTGTTGTCGTCACCCAATAGCAGCACCATCGGCTTCATCTCAAGGTCCAGGCAGAATTCAGCCAGGCCGATTACCAGATCAGCATTGCCGTAGATGGCAACCTTTTTATCGGCCAGAAACAGGTGGGTCAGGTCGGTCAACGCATCAATGGCCAGCCCCCGTTCACGCACCAGTGATTCAGGAATCGGCTTTCCGGTCATGGTCTTCAGATTTTGCAGGAAGGTATCGGTGTTGCGGATACCGATCGGTGTGGGTCCGATGATGGCCGGTACATCCCAGCGTTTTTGCAGAAATTTTGCCGCTTTGCCACCTTCATAGCGGTTAAGGGCGATGGTGCCCTGGGCATCGGCGGTGGAGATCAAGTCTTCAATGGTGGTGTTACCGTGGGAGACATGGTTACCGTCCGGCATTACTGGTGAATCGAAGTTTTCAATCTCAAATAGCACGGTGGCGTCAATCTGCATTTCTGCCAGCAGGTGCTTCAGTGCGGTCACATCCCCCGGATTAACCCAGCCGGTGATCAGGTTGATCTTTAGGTTCGGCTTATCCTTCTTTGAGAAGTATTTTACGAAGTCGTGTACCGCCACGTCGTAACCACTGACCATGCTGCCCACAAAACTGGGGGAGTGGATCGGAATCAGATGCACTTCACGATCAGCATATTTTTCCTTCAGCAGCCCTTCATTCAGCTTGATGACCACTCCGTCGATATCGTCGCCGATAATCTCGGTTGAGCAAGTTGAGATGATCGGTATGACCTTGAGGTGGGGATAGCGCATCAACAGTACATCAACGCCTTGCTCAACACGGTTAAGCGCACCAAACACCGCCCCTTCTTCATGGACCGAGGTGGAGGCCAGCTCAAAGCTCTCTTTAAAATGCTGTGAGAACAGCAGCCGGACAAACATGACACAACCCTGTCCTCCGTGAACAAGCCCGATACAGTCTTTGATGCCGATGCTGGCAAATTGAGCGCCGCAGGGCTGACAGGTAACTATCGGGTTGATAACACCCACACGCTCTTTATTCATTACTTCACAGGACATATCGGTACTCCTTCCTAATATTGCTTGTCAGTAAGCTCTTTGTTCAGCGACCCTGAAATGGTCAGATGATCAATCCGATCTTTCAGCGCTTGCATCAGCGTTTTTATTGCTGCCTTGTCCATCTCAGCCAGCCAGTTAAAGCGGCTCTTAAAGGCCTCCACCAGACAGACGGCATCCACCCAGTAGCAGCGATCTTCGCGGGTTTCATTCGCTATTGGTTCATCACACAAAATTTTTGTGGTGGTGCCCAGCACGCCTTCGTTCTGGCGTTCCCTGTCCCAGGTCCGGGAGTGAAATTGCCAGAGGCAATGCTTCATGATGTAATCTTCCAGTTGAGCAATTTTCTCTTTCATCCTGTTCTCTCCCTCCTAGTTCTCGCTGGTAGGCGTTTTTTGCATATGCGGATAGGTCTTGTTCAGATAGTCGGGAATACAATCATAATTTCCGGTGTACTGCCGCATCTCGCTGGAAGAAACGACCTCTTCCGGCAAGGTTGCGTCAGAAAGCATCATCTGGGTGGCAAAGCCTTTATCGGTCGGGATCTCATCCTTGCTGATGTCCAGAAATGAAAGTTGGTGGATCGGCGAATAGATGGCGTTATAGATATCCCGTGCAAAACGGACCCAGCCTTCATAGCCTTTGTAGGGGCCATTGTGATAGGCATGGGCATTGAGGTACGGTACCCGGATCTTTTTGGCAACTTCGCCTGGACGTTTGCCGGTAAAGATGATATCCGGCTTCAACTTCAACATGGCTTCGACCGACTCAAGTTCGTTGGGGTCGTCAATGGCAAGAGCGCCTTCTTCGCAGCGGGCAATCCCCTTTTCCATATCCTGCTGGTGACCGAATTTGGTGTAGACCGACACAACATCAAGCCCCATCTCTTCATGGATCACGTGGGCCCAGTGCCAGAGTTTGGAGCCGCCCGGCCAGAGGCAGACCTTTTTCCCCATCAGACGCTCTTTGTACCAATCAAGCTCCGGCTTCCAGCGGGCGGTTTCCTCATCAATAATCTTCTGTGCCCGGTCTTCGATCCCGAAGAACAAACCAACTTTTCTGAGCGATTGTGCGAGCGGTTCAAAGCCGAAGCCGTCTATGTCCAGCCGTGGTATGCCGTAGCGTACCCGTAGCTCGTTGCAGATGTACTCGGCTGACCGGGCGCATTCCAGTACGTTCAGATGCGCGCCATGCATGGCCCTGAGATCATCATAGGAACCGTTGCCGGTGAAGGTGGACAGCACCTGAATTCCCATCTGCTTGAAGTAATCCTGCATGATCACTTCATCGCCCTGGATGTTGTACTCGCCAACATAATTGATCACGTAATCACTGGTGATCTTCGGTTCAACCGTGCCTACCTTGTCTTTAATCCAGGCGATGTTGATGGTGTGGTGGCCGCCGGATTGACTTGGCCCCCTGAATCCGGGGGAGTTGCAGACAAAGATATCAACCTCCGGCATCTCTTCCATTACTTCCTGGGCCACGGCGTTAATATCGTCACCGATCAGGGCAGAGGCGCAGGTCTGGTAGAGGGTCATCCGCTTCATGGTGGGAAACGCCTTGAACGCCTCAAGGATGTTCTGCTTAAGCATCTTCTCTGCACCAAACACGATATTCTTTTCTTTCATGTCTGACGCAAAGGTGTACTTCAGTTGAAAGTTATCGTTATCGCTGATGTACCGTTTGGTCTGCCAAGTGTCATAGGTGCAGCCCACCGGTCCGTGGCTTAGGTGGATAACGTCCTTCATGGGGGTACCGATAACATGTTTGGCACCGCAGTAAGCGCAGCCGCGCTCGGTGATGGAGCCGGGGATAGTGTTCAGATACCCTTCAGGCAGGGCTGAGGTCAGATCCTCGCCAGGGCCTTTTATGACCGCATGTTTTTTCCGCTCTGGTATACAGGTGCTGCATTCAAACTCATGATAGGGCATGGTGTCGTTCTCCTTATGTAAAGTGGTTCCTTGATCTGTAAATGCCGGAATCAGTCCATAAGCCCGTACTTGACCACCATTGCTTCAAGCTGATCCATGGTGAGTGGTTTGGGGATCACAAAGTTTTTGTTTTCAATGATCTTGCGACCAAGCTCCCGGTACTCCTGGGCCTGATTACATTCGGGATCAAATTCGGTGACGGTTTTTTTGTTGAACTCAGCCTTCTGTACGATGTTGTCGCGGGGTACAAAATGGATCATATGGGTGCCGATTGATGCAGTAAACTCTTCCAGGAACTCCTTTTCACCGTCAACATTCCGGCTGTTGCAGATGATGCCGCCCAGACGCACACCGCTCTGCTTGGCATATTTCACCAGCCCCTTGCAGATGTTGTTGGCAGCGTAAATGGCCATCATCTCGCCCGAGGCCACGATGTACACTTCCTGAGCCTTGCCGTCCCGGATCGGCATGGCAAAACCGCCGCAGACAACATCACCCAGAACGTCGAAAAAGACGAAATCCAGATCATCGGTATAGGCGCCCAGGTCTTCCATCAGGTCAATGGCAGTGATAACGCCACGACCCGCACAGCCGACACCCGGTTCCGGTCCGCCGGACTCAACGCAAAGGATGTTCTGGTAGCCATTCTTGACCACTTTCTCGATGGTGATCTTTTCAGCCCCTTCCTCACGCAGGACATCCATCAGGGTTTGCTGCATGTTGCCACCAAGAATCAGACGGGTTGAATCCGCCTTGGGATCGCAGCCATGGATAAAAATTTTCTGATTCTGGAAATGGGCCATTGCGCCTGCAGTATTCTGGGTGGTGGTTGATTTGCCGATGCCGCCTTTGCCATAAATTGCAATTTTTCTGGTCATGATAGGACTCCTTTAGTGTTAAACAGGAAATGGGTGGAACCGGTTCATCAGCGCTGAAATCCCCTAGAGCAGAGAGCGTGCCAGCGCCAGATATTTTTTGTGGATTGCGGGCACTAGAGATGCTCTGGCTGAAGGCGTTTGCTTGATATAGATATATAAATACAGATTGTTAGATGATGTTGCGAAGTGGATTGAAATTAGTTAAGAAGCTTATGTGGGCTGTTTTTTTGCGGTGTTGTCTGTCCCTTCTGACATCTCTTTAAAGTACCGCAACGTATCTTTTAAAGCGGATAGTTCCAAAATGTACGAAAAGAGCGGTTTTGTTTTTATCATCTGAACTCTGCATGGTCCAAACGGGAATTTCCCGCTACACATGGCGACAAAATCGGGTATAAGTTTATTCAAAAGTTGCACAATCAATCTCAGAAGACCCTGACGGGGTGTACCAAATGGGCAAGACACAAACTGTAGAGCTGGACGGTAGCCTCTGGTTTAACCGGGCTGAAAGTAAATTTCTGGGTGGCGACCGGATCGCTCTATTAGAGAAGATTGACGAACTTGGCTCCATCACTCAGGCAGCAAAGGCAGTGGGGATCAGTTACAAGACCGCCTGGGAGATGGTAAACCAGATTAATAACCTTGCCGCTGCACCTCTGGTTGACCGGGCCACCGGGGGGAAGGGCGGCGGTGGAACCACCCTCACCACCGCAGGCCGCGAGGTGCTTGAGCAGTTTCGCGTTGTGCAGGAAGAACATCGCAAGTTTTTGAAGAACCTGGACCAACGTCTGGGCGACACCGGTAGTCTCTACCAATTCTTAAGGAGGATCAGCATGAAAGTCAGCGCACGTAACGTATTCAACGGCACCGTAGCATCCATTTCCAAAGGGGCAGTCAATGCCGAGGTAACCCTTAGCTTGAAAGGTGACACCGCCATTACCGCAGTGGTCACCAACGGCGCCATTGATAACCTGGGGCTGAAAGAGGGAATGGCAGCCTATGCTATTGTCAAGGCTAGCTCAGTAGTAATCGGCACAGATCTGGCAGGAGCAAAGCTGAGCACCCGTAACCTGTTGACCGGAAGTATTGCCAAGCTGGTTGAGGGACCGGTCAGTTGCGAAGTTGATCTGGAACTGCCCGGCGGCAATACTATCAGCGCAGTAATTACCGACGGCAGTGCCAAGCGGCTGGGTCTGAAGGTTGGTGGCAGCGCAACCGCTCTGTTTAAGGCTTCCAGCGTGATTCTTGGGGTCAGCTGATTACACCGCCGATTTAAAATTGGATTAATCGATAGAGGGGCATCAACGGAGCTGTCCCTTTTTTCATCAGTAGCGTTATATTTTAAGCACTATAACGAATAATGGAGTTCAGCATGATTACCTGCCTGCCGGATAGCGACATAGAACGGTTTCTGGAAGAGGATATCCCCTATGGCGACCTGACTACCCATCTGCTGGGGATCGGACATCAACCGGGTGAGATTCGCTTCAGTACCCGTCATGAAACCGTGCTTTGCTGCACGGAAGAGGCAGCACGACTGCTTGAAAAATGCGGTTGCAGCATCACACAGCAGACTCCCAGCGGCACGTTGTTGGAGGCAGGTGAGACCTTTCTGAAGGCTACCGGTCCGGCCCAGGCATTGCATGCTGGTTGGAAGGTGGCGGTGAATCTGCTGGAGTACGGTTCCGGCATTGCCACCCGTACTGCCAGAATTGTCAATGCTGCTCGGGAAATAAACCCCTGCATAGCGGTGCTGACCACCCGCAAGACCTTTCCCGGCACCAAGAAGCTGGCTATCAAGGCGATCTGTAGCGGTGGCGCCCTGCCGCACCGGTTGGGACTGTCAGAGACGGTGCTGGTATTTAAGCAGCATACGGTTTTTCTGGGCGGGCTGGAGCCGTTTTTACGGCATGTTGAAACATTGAAGCGCGAGGCGCTGGAGACCAAGATTATTGTAGAAGCTGATTCGCCGGAAGAGGCGCTGCTGATCGCCGGGAGCGGTGTGGATGTGGTGCAGGTGGACAAGCTGCCAGCTGACCAGCTTAAAACGTTGGTGGATCAAGTCAGGCAGATCAACCCGGCGGTCAAGGTTTCTGCTGCCGGTGGGATCAACGAACAGAATGCGGCTGAATACGCCGCCACCGGCGTTGATATCCTGGTGCTGTCATCGGTTTATTTTGGCAAGCCTGCTGATATCGGGGCGATGATCATAGCTTCTGAGGCCTGCGATGGCAGCAGATAAGAAACAGAACAGCAGTGCTGCCTTTGGTGGCGGCGCGTTGATCGGGACACTGGGTGGCCTGATCGGTCTGGGCGGGGCAGAGTTCAGGCTGCCGCTTTTGATCAGCGGCTTCAGGTTCAATGCCCTTGATGCGGTGATTCTGAACAAGGCCATGAGTCTGGTGGTGGTGGCAACAGCGCTACCCTTCAGGAGCGGCACCATTCCGGTCAGCATGGTAATGGGCAGATGGCCGGTCATTGCCAACCTGCTGGCAGGTAGTCTGCTGGGAGCCTGGGGCGGTGCCGGGCTGGCCATAAAGATGAAATCGGACACGCTGCATCGCACCATTGCAGTACTGATGCTGGTAATTGCTCTGGTCTTGTTGTTTGGGCATGGCTCAACAACCGGGAGCGCAGCATTGCTGAGTGGAAATATATTGCTGGCCGCTGGTGTGATGGCAGGATTGTGCATCGGTGTGGTTGCTTCACTGTTGGGGGTGGCAGGCGGAGAACTGCTGATTCCCACCTTGGTACTGTTGTTCGGCATTGATATCAAGCTTGCAGGAAGCCTGTCGCTGGCAATCAGCCTCCCCACCATGCTGACCGCCTTTACCCGCTACAGCAGAGACAAGAGCTTTGTAGTACTGGGGCAGTATCGCCATTTTGTGATGATCATGGCAGCCGGGTCGCTGGTGGGCAGCTTTCTGGGCGGTCGCTTACTGGGGCTGGTGCCGGATGCAGTTCTGTTACCTTTGTTGTCGTTGTTATTACTGCTGTCGTCGATCAAGGTCTGGCGGCATAGATGAAGCATATCCGTCGTATTGCGTGATGTCTTGTTTATCAACTATCTAAAGGAGATTACATCATGAAACTGCTTAAATTCGTCACGGTCATCTGTTCATTCCTGCTGTGTACCACTGCCGCCCATGCCGACAAGATCATTGTTGTCGCAGCAGCAGACATGAAATTTGCCATGGAAGAGATCAGCGTCGCCTTCAAGAAAGCCCATCCGGGAGACGAGGTCCAGATCATTTACGGATCGTCAGGCAAGGCCCATACCCAGATCCAGCAGGGAGCCCCCTACGACATCTTTTTTTCTGCCGATGTGGCCTTTCCCGAACATCTGGTAAAGAAACAGATGGCGGTCCAGCCCATAAGGCCGTACGCCATCGGCAGAATCACCCTCTGGAGCACCACTAAGGACGCCTCCAAGATGACCCTGGAGAGTCTGACCGACCCCAAAATTACCCGGATTGCCCTACCCAACCCGGCCCACGCACCCTACGGCAAACGGGCTGAAGAGGCGCTGCGGGCCATGGGGCTGTGGGATCGTCTCAAACCAAAATTCGTTTATGGTGAGGATATGATCCAGACCACCCAGTTTGTGCAGACCGGCAACGCCCAGGCGGGGATCATCTCCCTTTCATTTGCCCTGAATCCGATGCTATCCAAAATGGGGGGATACTACCTCATTTCAGACAAACTACATCACCCTCTTGATCAGGCCTACGTGATTACCAAACTCGGCTCCACAAAGCCGCTGGCCAAGACATTCGGCGACTATATGAGTTCAAAACCGGTCCGGGCCATTATGATCAAATATGGTTTTGTGCTGCCGGGAGATGTTCGGTAAAAATAGGCGTAACCTATTTAATCAACCAAGAAAGGGAACTATAACCATGAAACTGTTTAAAACATTGCTGGTAGTTTCGTTGCTGTTGCTGTCAACCGTCGTGGCCCATGCAGAAAAGATTACCGTCGCTGCTGCAGCTGACCTGAAGTTCGCCATGGACGAGATAGTCACCGGCTTTAAAAAAAGTCACACCGGAGCAGAGCTGGACGTGATCTATGGTTCATCCGGCAAATTCCACACCCAGATTCAGCAGGGTGCCCCCTATGATCTGTTCTTTTCTGCTGACATCAACTACCCCCGTGAACTGGCAAAAAAGGGGATGGCCGCTTCTGAGGTAAAACCCTATGCCGTTGGCCGGGTGGTGCTCTGGAGCAACAGTATGGATGCGACCAAAATGACCTTGGCCAGCCTGACCGATCCGAAGATTGCCCGAATTGCCATTGCCAACCCCAAGCATGCCCCCTATGGTAAGCGGGCTGAAGAGGCGCTGAAGGCTTCCGGTTTGTGGGACAAGTTGCAACCTAAATTTGTCTTTGGCGAAAACATCGCCCACACCGCTCAGTTTGTACAGACCGGCAATGCCCAGGTGGGGATCATTGCCCTCTCGCTTGCCGTTAATCCCGAGTTGGCAAAAAAAGGTGGCTACTACCTGATCCCGGACAAGCTGCACAATCCGCTGGAACAGGGCTATATCATAACCAAACAAGGGGCAGCCAAGCCACTTGCCAAACAGTTTGCTGACTATATGGGGTCGAAACCGTCCCGCAGCATCATGACCAAGTACGGCTTTGTGCTGCCTGGTGAGGTCAAATAGTCATGCTGCTGAGTGCGAGCGACCTACAGGCCATCTGGCTGACCATACGGCTGGCCTCGGTAGTCACCATGATCCTGTTGCTGGTGGGAACTCCGGTGGCCTGGTGGCTGGCCCGCACCTGCTCCTGGGCCAAAGGGCCGTTGGGGGCGATGGTGGCGTTGCCGCTGGTACTGCCTCCGTCAGTGCTGGGTTTTTACCTGTTGCTGGCCATGGGCCCCAACGGTCCGCTGGGCTGGTTGACCACCAGACTGGGTGTTGGTCCGCTCCCGTTCACCTTCTGGGGGCTGGTGCTGGCCTCAGTCTTCTACTCTCTGCCGTTTATGGTGCAGCCGCTGCAAAACTCCTTTGAAGCGATCGGTGAACGACCGTTGCAAGTGGCAGCCACCCTGGGCGCATCACCCTTAAATGCCTTCTTCACCGTTGCGCTGCCGCTGGCAAAGCCCGGCTTTCTGACCGCCTCAATCATGACCTTTGCCCACACCGTGGGGGAATTTGGCGTAGTACTGATGATCGGCGGCAACATTCCCGGCGTGACCAGGGTCGCCTCGGTGCAGATCTACGATCATGTTGAGGCGTTGGAATATGGACAGGCCCATCGGTTGGCAGCCGTTATGCTGATCTTCTCATTTCTGGTGCTGCTGGGGATGTACGCCTGGAAGCCACGACCACAAAAGGGGTAAGGCAGTATGGAGTTGCAACTGCAGCTACGCAAACAACAGGGTGATTTTTCCCTGGAGCTTGATCTGAAGGTAAGCGGTGAGCGGATCGGTATCTTTGGGCCTTCCGGCAGTGGTAAATCAACCCTGGTCAATCTGCTGGCAGGCCTGACCAGGCCGGATTCCGGGCAGATCCTGCTGGATGGTCAACCGCTCTTTGACAGCAGCAACAGGGTCTACCTGGCGCCCCATCGTCGCCGGATCGCCATGGTGTTTCAGCAGCATGGCCTGTTTCCCCACCTGACAGTCCGCAAGAACCTGCTCTACGGGCATCAACGCTGTCCTGCTGACGAACAGAGGATTGGGCTTGACGAGGTGGCTGAAGTACTTGAAATAGGCGATCTGATGGAGCAGAAACCGGACACCCTTTCCGGCGGCCAGAGTCAGCGGGTGGCCCTGGGGCGGGCGATCCTCGCTTCGCCACGGCTGCTGCTGATGGATGAACCGCTTTCTGCCCTGGATGATGACCTGCGCTACCGGATTATTCCCTACCTGAATCTGGTGTCTGAACGGTTCAGGATTCCATTTGTCTTCATCTCCCATTCGCTGGTGGAGATGCGGCTGATGGCCGATCAGGTGGCGGTGCTTGAAAAGGGAAGGCTGGCCGGTCTGGTATCACCGGAGCAGTTGGCCCGGCAACGGATGGGGCAAAGCCCCACAGGCTACATCAATCTGTTGAAGCTGGGGGTTCCAGTGGAACGACAGGGGCTGCTGGCCTATCCCTGGGCCGGTGGTGAACTGCTGCTGTCTGGCAATGCCGGGACAGAAAGCGGTCTGTTTGAACTGTCCTCCAAGGATATCATCCTCTGCAAGCGCCATCCCGACGCCATCAGCGCCCGCAACCTGCTGCCCTGCACAGTCCGTTCACTCTTTGAGGCAGGCAGCAAGATCGGTGTTGAATTGGATTGCAAGGGCGGCACACTGGTAGCTGAGATCGTACCTGATGCAGCACGGGAGCTGGAGGTCACCGTCGGAAGTATCATCTGGGCTGCCATCAAGGCATCAGCCTTCAGGAGGCTGTAGCTTTTTAAACACCATCCAGCCGTGACGGCCCGATGGTAACCAACCTGCAGCCAGCTGTCACCTGTTCTGCTCCGGCTGGGTTCATGCGTACCTTGCCGTCTGTGCAGCTGATGCCCAGGGCCAGGTGCCCCAGTTGTTTGCAGCGTATCGCAAGGCTTTCAAAGGTTCCAGCGCCGCTGATAGGCACCAGATAGATCTGCTGGCCCTGGCCGCTGCTAAGCAGATCACCCAACACCTCCTGCACCCCCGGATTCAGCAGTTCCTGGCTTAAAAAATGGGCATCAAAGCGGCTGGTGCAGACAATCCGGTCACAACCGGCCTTGCGCAGCAGCTCTTCAGAGGCAGGATCAATACATTCCACCACGGTATTAACCTGTTTGCAGCGTCCTTCAATGGCCAGGGCGATGGCCACATTCAGGTTGTCCGAGGCCGGGTCAGTGGGATCGCGGGTCAGAATAACCGCATGCAGGGCCTGATCAATGGCAGCCCGCTGCAGGGTTTCATCACGGGTTGGATTGCCGCGTACGTAATGGACGCCCCGTTTCTGCAGTTCAATCGGCAGCTCTTCCAGCTGTTCATCCACCAGAATAACCGGCATGCTGGTGCCGACCGCCTTGTCCAGTGCCAGCTCCAGCAATATCCGCTCAACCTTGGCCAATCCTGCAAAATTAAATATCACCAGATGATCGGACAGTTTAAAGGTTGACATCCCCTTGATCTCCTTTGTCTTGGAGGTGACCAGCGCCGCAGCCACCATTGAAAGTGCATAGCCCAACAGACCGATACCAAAGACCATGATCGGCCAGCCCACCAGAAACCGGCCACCAAAGCTCTTGGGAAAGAAATCGCCATAGCCCACGGTGGCAATGGTAACAATGGTGTACCAGAGCCCGTCAGCCCAGCTCAGATCAGGATTGGCAGGCAGTTCAAAATAGAGAAAACCGGTGGTGCCGTAGATCAACACCGCCAGCATCAGTACCAGTACCCGCAGATATTCAGGCGGATTGCGGACCATGCTTTTCATGAAATACTGAATAACCTGATACATGGGTCCTCCTACTGATTCTGTGAGCGCCACTCACGGATCAGTGCCAGCGCCCGCTCTGTGGCTGTTGTGTTTGACCAGAGTCCACGCCGTCCGGCCCGGGCCTGCTCCTGCTCCTGCAGATAACTCTGCATGGCCGGGAAGGGATAGACCGTGTAAACCAACGCCAATCCCTGACGTACCAACCGGATCGCAATATCTTCATCATCAACATACAGGGTGGCCAGATAGCGGCCATGTTTATCCTTGGGGGTGGTGGCCAGCAGGACCCGCACCGGACGATCAGCCATGCTGCGCTGGATGGTCTCCATGGCGGCCTGGGCAAAGGGGGTGACCACATCCTTTTCCACCTTGGCGTCAAAGGACTTGATCCCCACGATCCTGATGGTGACCGGTGGCTGCCCTTCCCGCGCTGCAACCAGACTGTCGCCGTCGATCACCTTGACCAGCCGGACCAGATCACCACTTTCAATCTTGCCACTGGCGCTCTGTACGCTGCGACGCTGTTTTTCGGCGTTAATGCCGTAAAAAGCGGAAGCTCCGATCAAAAAAAAGATCACGGACCAAAATGCAACCGTCGGTCGATCCATGCCGGTTTGCCTCCCTCTCAAGATGTGGTATATAGCCAGTATTGTCTTTTATACCAGCGAATGCCTGATTGTACAGAGGGGTTGGATTGCATCATGCGTTTTTCCCTGAATGAACATGTAAAAGCGGTCCATCCGCCCCCGATCAGCGAGGTCAGGGAATGGGCCAACCAACGCCCTGACTGTGCAGCCCCTTTGATCGACCTCTGTCAGGCCATTCCGGATTATGCCCCCCCTGCAGAGCTGATCAGCCATATCCAGCAGGCAGCCCTTGATCCCCAGACCAGCCGTTACAGCCCGGATGAAGGGCTGCTTGAGGTGCGTGAAGCGATCTGCCGCCGCTATCGTCGCCGCTATGCTGCCAAGATCAACCCTGAGCAGGTCTGCCTGACCGTCGGTGCCAGCGCCGCCTTCTGGCTGGCCATGTTGACCCTCTGCCATGCCGGTGATGAGGTGATCGTCCAGCTGCCCTGCTATTTTGACCATCCCATGGCCCTGACCAGTCTGGGAATCAGGCCGATCTACACCCCGTACAAAGAGAAAGAAAAAGGGCTGCCCAACCTGGACAGCATCGCCAAGCTGATCAGTCCGCGCACCAGGGCGATCCTGCTGGTTTCCCCCAGCAATCCCACCGGCACCGTCATTCCCCCTGATCTGCTGCGTCGGCTGTATTTTCTGGCCCAGCAGCACCGGATCGCCCTGATCCTGGATGAAACCTATTGTGATTTTATCGAGGGGATGCCCCATGATCTGTTTACCATGGAGGAGTGGGGCAGTACCCTGATTCAGATCATGTCATTCGGCAAGAGCTACGCCCTGACCGGCTACCGGGCCGGGATGTTGGCTGCGGCGCCGGAGGTGATCCGTCAGGCGCTGAAAATCCAGGACACCATGACGGTCTGCCAGCCCCGCATCACCCAGCTGGCCCTGCAGTACGGGCTGGATCACCTTGATCAGTGGGTGGAAATGAACCGGCGGATGATGACCTTCCGCCACAACCTGTTTACAGAAGAGTTCAGCCTGCCGGGTAACCGCTTCAGGCTGGCTGCCAGCGGCAGTTTCTTTGCCTGGGTCAAGCACCCTTTCCCCGGCAAGAGTGGCCGTGAAGTAGCTAAAAAGCTGGCAATCGAAGCTGGTATCCTGACCCTGCCGGGCGAGGTCTTTGGCCCGGGCCTGGAAGACTACCTACGGCTGGCATTTGGCAATATCAAAGAAAAATCGATCCCTGAAGCCATCCATCGCTTCCGGCGTTTTGCCTGAGGAGGGTTCTCCCATGCGTATCGTGGTAAGCATCATTGCATTGTTCTGGCTGCTGGTGGCATCGGCACTACCGGTGTCGGCTGCGGAATATCGCAAGATCAAGGTTGCGGTGCTTGATTTTCAGCAGCAGGGCAGTTTTGAAACTGCCGGTGTCGGACGGATTGCTGCAGAATGGCTAACCACCAGTCTGGTGGAGACCGGGCGGTTTGAAATTATTGAACGCCGCCTGCTGCAGCAGATTGTTGATGAGCAGAAAATGGGCGTCTCAGGGCTGCTTGATCCTTCCAGCGCGTCCCGTCTCGGACGTCTGCTGGGGGTAAAAACCGTGGTGACCGGCACCATCCAGCACTACGAAAGCACCTTTGAGCTGAACGTCCGTCTGATCAACGTAGAGACCGGCGCCATTGTTACAGCCGACCGGATCAAGGCCGGTTCAGCCAGTAGCCTGCGGAATCTGGTCAGCCGGATTACCACCCGGATCGTGCGGCATTTCCCGCTGCAGGGGTATGTGGTGCAACGGACCGGAAACCGGGTGATGATTGATCTGGGACGGCAATCCGGCGTTAGTCCCGGACTACAGTTCAGTATCTTTTTGGAAGGGAAGCCGCTGCGACATCCCAAGACCGGTGAAGTGCTTTCCATTGAACGGATTGAAAAGGGCACCCTGACGATTACCGAAGTCCGGGAAAAGACCGCGTTGGCAGCCATTACCACGGAGAGCTGTAGCGGCTGCATCCAGGAAGGGCAGCAGGTCAGCAGCGTTTTTGTTGAAGAGGCCCAGCGCCGGGACGAACTGCAGCAGCAACAGGATGAAGAACGCAAGCGGTTGGAGCAGGAGCAGGACGATCAGGAAAAGCGCGACAAAGAATATCGCAAGACAGAGGAAGATCGTAAAAAACGGGAAAAAGAGGCTGCTGAGCGAAGCAAGCGGCAAGCTGAGCAGGGCCAGATCCTGAGTGGTCTTGTCTCTGTTATGACCTTCCCTGCCCAGAAAGAATCACTGACCAGTCTGGCAGTTTCACCCACCGGAAGAGTCGTTGCTGCCGGAGACAATGATGGCAGGATCATGGTCTGGGATCTGAAAACCGGACAGCAACTGTTTATACTACCGGCCCACAGAGGCGAGGTAACTGCTGTTGATATAAGCAACGACGGTAGGTTGTTGGCCTCGGCAGGCAAGGACAAACGGGTAACGGTCTGGAACATCAGCCGCCAGCAGCAGGTGGCGTCACTTGAAGTCAAAGAAAAACCCACTGACATTGAATTTTCACGATCCGGTCAGCAGCTGGCCATCGGCTCCGGCGACAAGGAGTCCTGGGTCTGGAGTATCAACAGTAACCGGAGCCGAACAGTCAAAAGTGATGATGATGTCCTGGCGGTGGCCTTAAGCCCGGACGGACACCTGCTGGCCACTGGCGGCAAGGACAAGCTCATCTCGCTCTGGGAACCGAACTCCGGGCGGCTGCTGCGTCGTCTGAGCGGCCATGCCAAGGATATCCGTATGCTGACCTTTGTTGCCAATGGCAGACGGCTGGTCTCGGTCAGCGACGACAAGCAGGGCATTCTCTGGGATACGAAAAATGGCACCCAGTTGCGTATTATGGGGGGGCATGATGACCAGATTGTGCATCTGGCAGTCAGCCGCGACGGGCGCAAACTGGTGACCGGAGAACGTCGGAGGGGAGATGGACTGATCATCCTCTGGGACCCTGAGACAGGTCGTGAACTGCGGCGCTATCGCGCTGAAAAACGGGTGGATCTGATGGGGATGACCCCTGATGGCACACTTCTGGTGATCGGCCATGACAAGGAACTTTCAGTCTACCAGCTCAACTGAAAGCAATGGTAAGGAGTAGTCCAATGAGGTTTGCGCGATACCTTGTGATAGTGAGTGTAATGCTGTCTGCCCTTGCCCTGGCATCGCCTGTCCAGGCTGATTTCAAGAAGATTAAGGTTGCCGTGCTTGACTTCCAGACCGAAGGTAACTTTGAAGACAAGGATGTCGGCAAGATTGTGGCTGAGTGGCTGACCACCGGGCTGGTTGAGGCAGGACGCTTTGAGATTGTGGAGCGTCGGCTGCTGAAGAAGATTATTGATGAGCAGAAAATCGGCGCTTCCGGGCTGGTTGACCGGGACAGCACCGCCCGGCTGGGGCGGGTGCTGGGGGTACAGACCGTGGTTTCCGGCACGGTGATCAAGCTGGATAACAGCGTTGAAATAAATGCCCGCCTCCTGAATGTGGAAACCGGCACTATCCTGGCTGCAGAAAAGATCCGCTCCCAGCGTGCCACAGACCTGTCAAGCATGGTTTCCCAGATCACCGACAAGATCATTCTGGCCTTTCCGCTGCAAGGCTACGTGGTACAGCGCGAAGGTGGAAAGGTGATCGTTGATATCGGGAGCCAGACAGGTACCCGCACTGGTTTCCGCTTTATTGTCTTCAAAGAGGGCAAGGTGATCAAGCATCCTAAAACCGGTGAAGTGCTTGATATAGAGACCATTGACCTGGGTGAAATTGAAGTCCAGGAGGTGAAGGAACGTACCTCAACCGCACGGATTATCAGCGAAGCGGTGACCGGCTCCATTGCCAGCGGCACCATGGTCCGAAGCAGCCAGAATGCCGGATCAGGCTCTGCTGGCCAGCCGTCTGAAACCGGACAACGTAAAGGCTGGTGGCGCCGCAACTGGGAAACGGTACGGGATTCGGTTAAAGGCGGCTTCAGTTCAAAGGAGGGAAGCAAGTGAGATACCTGTTACTTGTGATGGCCATGATTGCTGCAGCTACTCCTGCGTTTGCAAAACCGGTCTGCGTGGAGACTGAAGGAGAGAGCGCCCTGGTGCGGGGAGACCGGGCGTCAGCCAAAATGGAGGCGTTAAGTCGGGCCAAATGGAGCGCGGTTGAGCAGGTTGCCGGTGTTGACCTGAAAAGCAGAACCATGGTAACCGACTCGGTACTGCTGGAAGATATGATCAGCAGTCAGGCCCGTGGCGTTGTGACCAGCCTGCAGGTGATCAATGAACAGCAGGGCAGCGACAGTTTTCGTGTCCGGGTCAAGGCCTGCGTTGAGCCATCCCAGGCCAGAGAAGCGGTCTCACCCTTAGCACTGCACAGCACGGTGGCGGTCTTTGTCCCCTCCCGCAAACTTTCCAGTAACAAGACAGTGACCAGCTATGATGACAGCGGTCCCTTTACCGAGGCGATCAATAACGCCCTGATTCAGCGTGGCTTCACGGTAAAAGATCTGGCTGAAGGAAACGGTTCACTGCGTGCAGCTGATCTGGAACGGGCCATGAAGAGCGACAATTTCCTTTCCCTGCGCTCCCTGGCTTATCGCTATAAATCCAACACCATCCTGATCGGGCGGATTGAGCCGACGCTCTCCACCAGCAAGGGGGATGATGTTGGTTACGGCATCAATATGCCGTTTAACAAGGTCACGGTCCGCCTGACCTACCGTCTCTTAACCCGTGATGCCAAGGGGAGCTTGATTATGCTGGCAGCCGGAACAGACGAGGCAGTGGGGCTTGCCCCCCACGCCGAGGATGCCCGTAACGCTGCCCTGAAAAACCTTGCAGAAAAAACCGTACCGGTCTTGATGGACAAGATCAATTTGCGGATGAAAGAGCTGGCCCATAAAGTCATCATAACCGTTGAAGGGATCAAAACACCGGAAGAGACCTTTGCGGCCCGCGATCAGCTGCAGCAGATCACCTGGGTCAGCGATATTGAAGATGAGGGGATCGGCCGTTTCAGGGTGACCTTCCCGGAAAACCCCTTGTATCTGGCCAATAGCCTGACCCAGAAAGGTTTTCGCATCATCAGCTTTGCACAGGATGCCATCAAGGTCAGACGACGCTAACTACAGGCCAAGCCAACAACTATTCAAATTATTGAAACGACAAAGTTCTATTGCAGTTTTACGCTGTATTTTTGTATACTTTCAGTAAGGTCGTCTATCTTAACAATACTATGTAAAACGGAATGGCGGAGATGGATCCCCTGGGCAGTATCACCAACAGTGGCTATGCAGCAGTAGTGCAGACAGGCAGCACCGGAAAGGCGGCTGAAGGCCAGACAACTTCCGGCACTGAACAGTCCACTCCAGCTGCGACCGGTTCCGGCATCAGGCTACCAGAAGACACCGTTACCCTTTCAGGCAAACAGCCTGACACAAAGACTGACCAGAAATCAGCAGAGAAAACCACTGGCAGCCCAGAAGCTGCCCAGACAGAACCAAAACCAGGCGAAAAAACCACAGCCACCGGCCAGAGCATTGAAGACCCGGCCATTCAGGCCCAGATTGCAAAGCTGAAACAGATTGAAGAGAAGGTCAAGGCCCATGAGGCAGCCCACAAGGCAGTGGGTGGCAATCTGGCCAGCTCTGCCTCCTACAGTTATACCCGTGGACCGGATGGCCAAAGCTATATCACCGGCGGTGAGGTCCAGATTGACATGTCCGATGGCCGCACACCGCAGGAGACCATCTCTCGCATGCAGCAGGTGATCCGGGCAGCGCTGGCCCCGGCAGATCCGTCTGGCCAGGACCGTGCTGTTGCTGCTGCAGCCGCCAGCAGAATGGCAGAGGCTCAACAGCAAAAACTGCAGACTGACAGCCCGACTGCTGAACAGGATCCAACGCAACAGGTTGATCCTGCTAAAGCGGCGATTGACGCTGCCCTTAATCCTGAGAAATCCGGCGAGAGCAGCGCCCAATCCGGCTCCAAAGCAACCGACGCCCAGATAAAGAGCGCCTATGGCAACCCTGCGGTCCAGGGCTCTGACTCATCTTCCTCAAACAGATCCAGTCGCAGTCAATCAGACCGCTCTGCAAGCGACAGCTCTTCGCTGATCTCCTCCTTTGCCTGAGCCACCCACCGTGCCCCGTACTGCCCTGGTTTACTCATCCCGCTTTGAACAGTTCAGCTATGGCAGCCATCATCCGTTCCAGCTGCATCGCTACGGCCTTGCACTGGAACTGCTGGAGGCCTATGGCCTGCTTGACCTGCCCAACATGGAGCGCCGTGACTGCAACCCGGTGACTGACGCGCAGATCCTGACCTTCCATACCCCGGCCTACCTGCAGCGGCTTAAGGAGTTCAGCGCCTCGGATGAACCACGGGCTGATTTCATGTTCGGGCTGGGGGATGCTGATTGTCCGGTCTTCAAAGGGCTGTATGACTATGCCGCACTGGGGGCAGGCGCCACACTGGAGGCCTGCCGTCTGATTGAGGAGGAACGGTTTGACAGCGTGCTGTCGCTGGCAGGTGGCTGGCACCACGGCCACCGTGCCAAGGCATCGGGTTTTTGCTACTTAAATGATGCGGTGATTGCCATCAACTGGCTGCGGGAGCGGGGACGCAGGGTGGCCTACCTTGATTTGGATGCCCACCATGGTGATGGTGTGCAGGAGGGATTCTACGCGGATGATCAGGTGCTGACGATCTCGCTCCATGAAAGCGGCGTCTATTTCTTTCCCGGCACCGGGTTTGAGGATGAAACCGGCACCGGTTGCGGACAGGGTTACACGGTGAACCTGCCGCTGCTGGCCCACACCGATGACCCACTCTACATGCGGGCCTTTGACGAGGTGGTCTATCCCCTGCTGGCAGCCTTTAACCCTGATATAATTGTGGCCCAGATCGGGGCAGATGCCTTCCGCACCGACCCCCTGACCCGGCTGGAGCTTACCACCCACAGCTATGCCTACATCATGCGCAAGCTGCAGGCCCTGAAGATCCCCTGGGTGGCACTGGGCGGTGGCGGCTATGACCTGATGAACACGGCCCGTGCCTGGGCCATTGCCTGGGGCGCCATGAATCAGGTAGCTCTGCCACCCCGTCTGCCAGCCGGCTTTGTAAAAAAGATTCAACAACTGGGCTACCCCCACACCATGCTGCTGGATGCCCTGCACTGGGCAGACGAACATGATCGCGGCCTGGCTCTGGATGCCCTGGAACAGAGCATCAGCACCATAAAAAAACAGGTTTTCCCGGTCATTATCGGCGGAGATCTGACGGAGCTGCTCTGATGCCAAAACTGCCAGGGAACAGGCCTATGCTGGGCAATGATGGTCAAACATTGACCTCATTGGCGGCCATTAACCGATTGGACAGACCGTACAAAGAGGCGATCTACGCCAGGCTATTGCCGCAGCGGCTATGTAATCTCCTGCAACTTGATACTGCCACCCTCCGCAACCATAGCAACGATCAGCTGGTGCAGGTGATCGCACCGGAAGGCTTGAGTTTTGTCAGGATTGAGGTCCGTGCCCGGCCTGAAGATACTGATGTTGTTTTTTTTGCTGAGCTGACTGACACCCAGTTTCATCAGATGGAACTGGCCTTCTGCATCATCTGTGATCCTGCTGCCCCACGCTTTGCGGTTGACGTGACCGAAGCAGGGGCGGTAAACTACTTCTCTTCCCAAGGCAGAAACCTGCAGGAAGAGCTGCGCGCCATGCAGGCCGGGCTGTTTCCCCACCAGACCAGACAGGGTCTGAGGATGTTTGGTGAGTTTTTTACGCTACTGGAGCAGTTTACCGACAGCCTGGGGATGGAAATGATCGTTGGGGAACCGCTCTCCTACGATAATGCCATCCGCTATGAACGTTACGGCTTTGATTATCTTACCGGCAAGCGGCTGATGCTGGAGATTGATCGTCAGTTTCAGCCCGGTGGCAGGCTGCAAAAACGACTGGATGGTTCCAGCCCGTTCAGGATGCCGGGGATGGAGCAGACCGTGCGGGGCCGCAGTTGGGCCATCCATGATGGAATTCTGGACGAGCCCTGGGATGAGATCAGAATCTATAAAATGATCGGTGTAGACGCCGGGTTAAACACCTTCCCCGGTCGTCGGATTGAGGAGCAGCACTAATGCAGAACTGCATCGCACCAACCCCGCTGGACGGGATCAGCTATTTTCAGCCCCCTGCAGAGTTCCATATCACCGGCCGTGATGGCCGGGTTAATATTCCGTGGGAGTTTCCGATCCCCCTGGCAGAGGAAAGCTACCGCGCAGCTCTGGAGCATGGCGCCCCCAGTTATGACCAGATCGGACAGGGAATGTTCTTTGCCCTGCGCCAGAACCCGGACTGCACCTACGGGGTTGATTATGCGCGGGTACTGCAGTCTGGCTATCCCCACATCATTGCCGAAATCGGCGGTGAGGCGATCATGCTGGATGCCAAGGAAGTGGATTCCCCCTATCTGGATCGCAAGGTTAACCTGCTGAAGATCATGGCCCTGCTGGAACAGGACAATGCCGCACTGTGGCGCGAAATCGGCCGCACCCTGATGGAAAAAGGGAGCCGGATGGAGGCTGCCCACCTGGCTGTCCAGTCCTGGTACGGCGCAGAAAAATATCTGACCCGCTCAATAGAGCTTGCCCCGGATGACCTGCACACCTGCTACCAGCTTGGTGAGACCCACTATGTACTGGGCCACTATGATCAGGCACTGGCCTTGTGGCAACCACTGGTTGAGCGGCTGCAGGATGGAGAACGTCGCAGCCTGGAGGCACGTATTTCTGCCATCCAGCGGGGCGATCTGCCCAAAGTACCGGCGGTGGACTACCTGACCGCCCTGTCAGTTGCCTTTGAGCAGCATCAGGATGACCAGCTGTATGAGGCAGCGGCTATTGTAGAGGATGTGCTTGAAGATGCCGTCTTCTGCGCCCAGTTTCCCATGGCCGGAGTCTACCATTTTCTGGAACAGTGCTACCGCGCCGCAAACCTGCCGGAGAAGGCCGATGCAGTGCGGGGGAGGTGCTAGATGTTTGGCTTCAGCACCGCCGATTGGCTGTTTGTCGGCTTTATCCTGCTCGTGATCGCCTTTTGTGTCGCGATCAGCGACATGCGCAAAAAGAAGTCATGACCGAAGACCTGCCTGATACTGAAGAGACACAGCCACGCTCACAAACCATGGTGATGCTGACCGGCCTGTACCTCTTCCTGCTACTGATGACCCTGTTGAGCTATGGGCAGCCGGTACCGCTCTTCGGTTTTCTACTTGAAGGCACACCAGCCCGGATCTTTATCGTGGTGGACAGCCTGGTCTGTCTGCACCTGTTTCTGGGGCTGTTAAAGCGCCAGCGTCTGACCTGGTATCTACTGCTGATCTATAACAGCTACGAGGTCGTGAACACCCTGCTCAATCTCTGGCTGGTACCGCACAAAGAACTGGAGCGTCTGTTGGAACGCCAGATTGATCCAGGCAGTATGCTGACCAGCAATCTGTTCACGATTGGCATCATCCTCTGGATCAGTTGGGTAATCCAGCGGCAGCGGGAACAGTTCACCAACCACTCACCCTATCTGTTCTAACAGGATTTAAGGATTATATGGGAAAGATACTCCTCATAGATGATGATCCTGTCTTTACCCGCCTGCTGGGCGAGTATATTGCCGAACAGTATCCCCTGCTCTTGGTGGATGTCTGCAACAACCCCCTTGAAGCACTGACCGCCATTCGTCGTGCCCCCTATGACCTGATCCTGATTGACTTTGAGATGCCCACCCTTGATGGCCGGAAACTGATGAATTTTGCGGTTCAATCCGGCACAGAAAAAAACCGGATCGTAATCCTCTCCAGCCGGGATGCTGATTTTCTGCATGAACAATGCCCCATGGGCAGTTGTCTTGCTGTGCTCAACAAACATGAAGTACGCCAGAAGGCGGTGCTGGACATGATCTTCAGTTCCTTGAGCAAAAAGGCTGTTCAGGAGGAGTAAGCGGCCATGCGCCACCTGTTCTGACCAGCCGCCCAAACAGACGAACACCCCTTCCTGGTGCGTACTGATCCCGCACCTGATTCACCGCCAAGGAATGCCTCATGTCACCCAAAAAGCAGAAAGAACAAAAACCGGCAGCAGCGGCCCCTTTCCGTAACAATCCTTTTGCAGCGCTGAAAGGGATTGCCGTTGAGGCAGCAGCACCGCCACCAGAACCGATTAAAAAAGTTGCCGCACCAAAACCGGAACCTGCTGGCGAAGATCTCTTCAAACGGGCCATGTCCGGGGTTCGCCGACTGGATGATGAAGCCACAGGCACATCATCAAAAACAGGGAGCAAAAAAAAGCGTGAAGCAACTGCCAGCACACCGCAAGCCCTCTCAGCAAAGCCACTGGCCAGAGAAGAAGTCACCGCCCGCAAGACGTTTCTGCAGGAGGTGGAAAAGCTGAAGCTGGATGTCCGCTTTGAAGACAGCCTGCCGGATGATGAATTACGCCCGCTAAACGGTAACCGCCTGCGTCAGCTTAAACGGGGCATCATCCAGCTGGATCGTCAGTTGGACCTGCATGGGCTGACCCGTGAAGAGGCAGTTGAATCACTGGGACCGTTTCTGCAGGCAGCCAGAACAGGCGGAGAAAAAGGGGTATTGGTGATCACCGGTAAGGGGAACCATTCTGCAGAAGGCCCGGTTCTCCAACAGGTGGTGGCGGCCTGGTTGCGCGATCAGGGACGTGACCTGATTACTGAATATGCCCCGGCTCCGCAAGAAATGGGAGGCAGCGGTGCCTTTGTCATCTTCCTGCGTCCCCTTGACAAATAGGCAAAAGAACTACTATATTCAGAAACAGATATACTAGAAGGAGGCTGTTACCATGCCAATGTACGAATACCGCTGTCAATCCTGCAATCACCAATTTGAACTGCGCCAGAAGTTCTCTGACGCACCTGCTACTGAATGCCCCCAGTGCGGTGGCGTTGTCGAGAAGATGATCTCCCAGACCGCTTTCAGTCTGAAGGGTGAAGGCTGGTTCAACTCCGGGTACTGCCCCTCAAGCGGCGGCCCCAAGCCGGCAGCCTGCTCTGCCGGTGGTTGAGGCGTCTAGGATTCCGGCCGGGTGTCGGAACGAACTGAGATTTGATCCCCTGGTGGCAACCATCAGGGGATTTTTTTGTATAAATTACGGTATACCGGCTTTACAAGCAGCAGACCTGAACGTATCATATAAGGATATTCTAAGACATAGATTGGAGAAAGATATGGCAGCGCAGATAATTGACGGCAAGGCAATTGCCGCAAAGGTTCGTGAGCGGATCGGCAGTACGGTTTCAACCCTGAAAGAGCAGGGGATTACCCCCGGTCTGGCTGTGGTGCTGGTGGGCGATGATCCGGCCAGTCGGGTCTATGTCGGGATGAAGAAAAAGATGTGCGTAGAACTGGGTATGTACTCGGCTGACCACGAACTGCCAGCCTCCACCAGTGAAGCAGAACTGCTGGCCCTGATCGGGCAGTTGAACGCTGATGCACGGGTGCATGGCATTCTGGTACAGCTGCCGTTGCCTGACCATATTGATACAGACAAGGTGCTGGAGGCTATCTCGCCGGACAAGGATGCTGACGGGTTCCATCCCTACAATGTAGGCCGTCTGGCAATCGGCAAGCCAACCTTCCAGCCCTGCACCCCCTATGGCGTAATGGTGATGCTGGATGAGATCGGCTATGACCTGAAAGGCAAAGAAGTGGTGGTGGTAGGACGTTCCAACATCGTGGGCAAGCCGGTGGCACTGATGTGCCTTTCCCGCCATGCCACGGTTACCATCTGCCATTCCCGCACCAAAGATCTGCCTGATGTGGTCCGCAGGGCTGATGTAGTTATCGCTGCAGTGGGCAAGGCAGAGATGGTTAAAGGCGACTGGATCAAGCCGGGTGCGGTGGTGATTGATGTGGGGATCAACCGGGTTGGCGAGAAAAAACTGGTGGGGGATGTGGAGTTCGCTGCTGCTGCCGAGCGGGCCAGCGCCATTACTCCGGTGCCGGGCGGTGTAGGCCCCATGACCATTGCCATGTTGCTGCAGAACACTCTGGAATCTGCCCAACGGGCTGCAACGAGGTAATCCATGAAAGTCCGTAAGGCGATCTTTCCGGTGGCTGGCCTGGGAACCCGCTTCCTGCCCGCCACCAAATCATCCCCCAAAGAGATGTTGCCGCTGATCGACAAGCCGCTGGTGCAGTATGTGGTTGAGGAAGCGGTGGCAGCCGGTATTGAGCAGATCATCTTTGTAACAGGCCGCACCAAACGGTCCATTGAAGACCATTTTGACAGTTCACCTGAGCTGGAGAGCCATCTGGAGGAAAAGGGTAAGGAAGAGACCCTCCAGGCCATGCGCGAAATATCTGATCTGGTGGATATCTATTACGTTCGCCAGAAAAAGGCCCTTGGCCTGGGCCATGCCATCCTCTGTGCCCGCGACTTTATCGGCAATGAGCCGTTTGCCGTGTTGCTGGGGGATGATATTATTGACGCCCCTGACAATCCCTGCCTGCGCCAGCTGTTAGGGGTATACGAACATTACAAGGGCAGCGTACTGGCCCTTGAGCAGGTGCCGATGGAGCAGATTTCCTCCTATGGTTGCGTAGCGGTCAACCGGATCACGGATCGGGTCATGGAAGTGACCGACATGGTGGAAAAGCCGAAGCGGTCCGAGGCCCCTTCTGATCTGGCCATTATCGGTCGTTATGTCCTGACCCCGGCCATCTTCCCGATTCTGGAACAGCAGCAGCCGGGACGGGGCGGCGAGATCCAACTGACCGACGCCATCAAACGGCTGTCTCAGGATGAAGCGGTGTATGGCTGTCTGTTTGAAGGGTTACGACATGATTGCGGGGACAAGCTGGGGTTTCTGAAGGCAACGGTGGATCTGGCACTAAAGCGGGATGAGTTTAAGGATGAGTTTACCGCCTACCTGAAACAGCGGCTGGGGTGTCTGTAACAGCTAAGGGCGAGGTGCCAGCACCTCGCCCTATTATTTTTCATTCAACAGCTTTTTAATCAGATTTTCTATCACCTTGCCAGCCTGATCAGAAAAGCCCATGACCTGTTCACGGACCAGGCCGTTTTTATCAATCACATACAGCACCGGCAGTGCCCGCACCCCGTAATCTGAGCTGATCTTACCGCTGGCCATGACAATCTGATACGGGATGGCTTGACGTTCCGCGTACTCCTTGACTGTCCGCTCGCCTCCCTCATCCACACTCATCCCGACAACCACCAACCCCTGCTTGCCATACTTGCGATGCAGTTCAGACAGGTGGGGGATTGATTCTCGACAGGGAGGACACCAGGTTGCCCAGAAATCCAACAGAACCACGGAACCCTTGAGCCCTTCAGTGGAAATCGGCTGTCCTTTGATGGAAAAAACCTTGAAGGCGGGCGCAGGCTGCCCACGACGTGGCGCAGCATCTGAATCCAGTGGTGCCAGGCTTAGCAGAAGGGCTGTGACAACCAGCGTCACAGCCCTGAAAAAGCGTTGATTAAACCGTGGCAGCATCCTAGAGCGCCTTGGCAATCAAAGCATCAAGCTGGGACTTGGGAACCGCGCCAACCACCTGATCAACCACCTTGCCACCTTTGAACAGGATCAGGGTAGGAATACCACGAACACCATATTTACCTGGAGTAGCCTGATTGTCATCAACGTTTACCTTGCCGACCTTTACTTTACCGGCATAGTCGGCAGCAACGGAGTCGATCAAGGGAGCTATCGCTTTACAAGGGGCGCACCAGGTAGCCCAAAAATCTACAAGTACCGGCAGGTCTGACTGCAGTACGTCACGATCAAAATTGGCGTCAGTAAGGGTAAGAACAGCATCGCTGGCCATGGAAAGCCTCCTTAAGCTAGGTGAATGTATTCAACTTTTTGAATACTACCGCGTTTCAGAAAAAATGCAAGCAGGAAATCCAACAGAGATGAGCAGATGACGAAAAGCTGTTGACGCTGGTAATATCCAGCCCTTACAATACCCGATCAGCAAATTTACAGCAGCGTTCCGTTTCTACAGAGGAGTTTTGGACACTATCCAATGACAGAGATCTCTTTCTATCTTACCTTGGCACTGTACGGCATTGCCGCACTGGCCTATCTTGCCTGCCTGCTGCGTACCTCTCCCTGCCAGGCAGCCATTGCCCGCCGGATACTTATCGTCGGCTTTCTCACCCACTGCCTTGCGGTTATCCACCGTTTTATAGCAGCCGGACATCTGCCGATCACCAACATGCATGAATCGCTTTCGTTCTTTGCCTTGTCAATTGTCGGCATCTACCTCTATTTTGAAGCTCGCTACAAGGTTAGCAGCCTTGGGTCATTTGTGGTACCGTTTGCCCTGTTGGTAACGCTGGGAGCCGGTCTGGTGCCCACAACCATCAAACCGCTTAATCCGGCCCTGCAGTCAGCCTGGATCTATTCCCATACCATTCTGGCCTTTGGTGCCTATTCTTTTTTCACCATCTCCTGCGCTGTGGCGGTTCTGTTTCTGATTCAGTCACACTTTTTAAAGAAAAAACATCTGGGCAATCTGTTCCTGAAACTTCCTTCACTGGATATTCTGGATGAAATCGGCTACCGCTGCCTGGCCTTTGGCTTTCCGATGCTGACCGTAGCGATTATTACCGGTGCCATCTGGGCCTCCCGCGCCTGGGGCAGCTACTGGTCATGGGACCCCAAGGAAAGCTGGTCGTTGATTACCTGGTTTATCTATGCAGCATTGCTGCACGGTCGTCTGACCACCGGCTGGCGTGGCAAGCGGGCTGCCATCCTGACTATCATCGGCTTTTTGATCATGCTGTTTACCTTCATCGGGGTCAATCTCTGGCTACCCGGCCTGCATAGCTATACCTAAAGGACTCTGACCATGAACATCATTGTGGTTGGCCTGTCCCATAAAACAGCCTCGGTTGATATTCGCGAAAAAGTCGCGTTTTCTCCCAACAGTATAGAAAAGCCGCTGCGTGAACTGGTGGCTCTTGAAGGCATCGTTGAAGGAGTGATTGTCTCCACCTGCAACCGGGTTGAGATCTACGCCACCACCCGAGATATTGCCGGCGGTATTGCCCGCATCCGGCGCTTTATGGCGGAGTACCACCATCTGGCCCATGATCTGCTGGATCCGCATCTGTACAGCTACCACGGCGAAGAGGCGATCCGTCACGTCTTCCGGGTGGCCTCATCACTGGATTCCATGGTGGTGGGTGAGCCTCAGATCCTTGGGCAGATCAAGACCTCCTACGGCTATGCTGCCGAGTACAAATCCTCCGGCATCATCCTGAACCGTTTCCTGCACAAGGCCTTTTCCGTGGCCAAGCGGGTGCGTACCGAGACAAAGATCGCCTCTTCAGCCGTCTCGGTCTCCTTTGCCGCAGTGGAACTGGCCAGAAAGATCTTTGGCAGCCTGACCGACAAAACGGTACTGCTGATCGGCGCGGGCGAGATGTGTGAACTGGCTGCCCGTCACTTCCTGACCAACGGCGCCAAAGGGGTGATGGTCACCAACCGCACCTTTGAACGGGCGCAGAAGCTGGCCGACGAATTCAGTGGTGAGGCGATCCCCTTTGAGGAGCTGTTTCTGCATCTGCACAAGGCAGATATTGTCCTGACCTCCACCGGTGCGCCCCATGCCATCATCACCCCGCCTGATCTTGAAGAGGTGATCAAACGCCGCAGGATGCGCCCGATGTTCCTGATTGACATTGCCGTGCCCCGCGATATTGACCCGGCAGTTAACGAGATGGATGCGGTCTACCTGTATGACATGGATGACCTGCAGCAGGTGGTTGCGGCCAACCTGGAAGGACGGATGCAGGAGGCTGACAAGGCCGAGGCGATCATTGCTGAAGAGATCATCCAGTTTTACAAATGGGTGGGTACCCTTGAGGTGACCCCCACCATTGTGGCCCTGCGCAATCGTTTTGAAGAACTGCGCAAGGCTGAGCTGGATCGTACGCTGACAGGCTGGAAAGATGCCCCACCGGATGCAGAAAAGCGCCTGGATGCACTGACCAGTGCCTTTATGAACAAACTACTGCACCAACCCACCATGGTGCTTAAAAAAGCGGGGCAGGGAAATCGTAACGACCTGTACCTGGATGCCCTGCGCGCCCTGTTTGATCTGGAACTGGGGGGCACTGACACTGATGATTCACTTGAACTTGAAGAATAACTGATCACAAGGAGAGAACAGACATGGCACCAAAACGCCTGCGCATAGGAACCCGCGCCAGCCAGCTTGCCCTTTGGCAGGCCAACTGGATTAAATCTGAACTGGAGCGGGTCTACCCCGGCATTGAAGTTGAACTGCTCAAGATCAAGACCATGGGAGACAAGATCCTGGATGTTCCGCTGGCTCAGGTGGGCGGCAAAGGGCTGTTTGTCAAAGAGATTGAAGAGGCGATGCTGCGGGGCGAGATTGATCTGGCTGTCCACAGCATGAAGGATGTGCCGACCGAGTTTCCTGATGGCCTGGGGCTGGTGGTGACCACCAAGCGGGAAGACCCCCGCGATGCCTTTATCTCTGACAACGTGAAATTCAGCGAACTGCGTCAGGGCGCCCGGATCGGCACCAGTGCCCTGCGGCGTCAGGCTCAGCTACTCAAGGCGCGGCCTGATCTTGAGATGGTGATCATCCGTGGTAACGTGGAGACCCGCATCCGTAAGCTGAAGGAAGACAATTTGGATGCCGTGATCCTGGCTGCTGCCGGCCTGAACCGGCTGGGCTTTGCAGATGTGGCCACTGAGCTGCTGGATGTGGATTTTTCCATCCCGGCCATTGGCCAGGGCGCCCTGGGTCTGGAGTGTCGTCTGGATGACGCTGCAACCATTGAAGCATTGGCGTTCCTGAACCATACTGATACCGCCGCCGCTGTAGCTGCGGAACGGGCACTGTTGAAGCGCTGTGAAGGTGGCTGCCAGGTGCCAATCGCAGCCCACGGCACGGTGAGTGGCGACACCTTGACACTGGTTGGCTTCATCGCCTCAGTGGATGGCAAGCAGACGGTGCGGGACAGCATCAGCGGCTCAACAGCAGATGCGGTCAAAATGGGAATTGAACTGGCAGATAAACTGCTGGCTGCTGGCGGCAAGGCAATTCTTGAAGATGTGTACCAGCGGGAAATTGCCCACTAATCCGCTACAGGGGCGCCGGATACTGGTGACCCGCGCTGCGGAACAGGCGGCTGAGTTTACTGAACAGCTGCGCCAACGTGGCGCTGTGGTGGTGGAATGCCCCACAATACAACTGGTGCCTCCCCAGCAGTGGGATGCAGTAGACGCAGCGATTCACCAGCTATCCAGCTTTGATTGGCTGATCCTGACCTCAACCAACGGGGTCAGGTTTTTCTTTACCCGATTGCAGGAGCTGGGGCATGACATCCATGACCTACAGAACTGCAAGGTCTGTTCGGTGGGACCCAAAACTGCAGAGGCACTGCTTGAGCTGGGTATCACGCCTGATCTGGTGCCGGAACAGTTTACCGGCGAGGGCGTTGTGGCTGCCTTTAAGGAAGTTGATCTACAGGGTCGTCGAGTCTTGTTTCCCAAGGCGGATGGCGCCAGGGAGCTGATCCCGCAGCAGTTACGCAGTATGGGGGCAGAGGTGATTGATCCGGTGGTCTATCGGAACATCATTCCCCAAGCCCTGCCTGACTCAGCCCGTCAGGCTTTGGAACAGCACCAGCTTGATGCTGTTGTATTCAGCTCTCCTTCAACCGTGCGTAATCTTGCAGCATTGGTGGGCGGCATTACCCGGCTGGAAGAGATGGTACGTGGTGTTGCGGTTGCCTCCATCGGACCGGTGACAACCAAGGCCTGCCTGGAGCTGGGGCTAATGATTACAGTGGAACCGGAACAGGCAACGCTGGACAGCCTGATCAGCGAGCTTGAGCAGCACTTTGCAAGACCGGAATAGCTAGCACTTGCTACACTGGTTTTCCTTAGATAGCCACCCTATGTTTACAATTTCTGTTGCCATGCTATAATGTAGCGAAATTCACTACAGAGGTGTGCTATGCGATCAGTCATGTCAGTCAGCTTTCCTGAACAGATCTCCCATGAGCTTGAATCATTTGCCATAGAAACGGGGCGAAGCAAAAGCGACATCATCAAAGAATCGGTATCGCTTTACCTCTGGGATGTTCGTTTTAATTCACTGAAGAAGAGCATGACCAGCCGGGCTAAAAAAGTTGGTATCGTTACCGAAGAAGATGTCTTCAAGGCGCTCTCGTGAGGGTTGTCTTTGATACCAATGTCTCTATTGCCGCCTTTGTTTCAGACGGTATCTGCGCCAGGCTCGTCCGACGTGCCCGCAAACGTGAATTTGAGTTGTTACTCTGCCACATTATACTCCACGAGTTTTCTTCCAAGCTAAAGGTAAAGTTTCGCTGCACCTCCAAAGAGATTGAACAGGCCTGCTCATTGATTTCAGAAGCTGCTGCCGCTGTACTGGACGGGAGAGATCTCTCAGCCCCTGCCTGCCGTGACCGGAAGGATGACCCGATACTGGCCTGTGCTAAAACGGCTGTTGCCGACTACCTGATCAGCGGTGACAAGGACTTGCTGGTCATGGAACAGTATGGGAAATGTAAAATTCTATCTCCCAGGGATTTTGAGCTATTATTTTGACAAGCAATACAGAAATGGGGCCGGTTAAGGTACTTTGGTCTGCATAAGTAGCATATACCGTTCCCGTAATTTGCCGACACATGATCCCTACCCAAACACTCCATTATGAACTCTCAAATCAAAACATTGTCGCGCCGTAACTAAAACTTCATACTCAATATATTAGGACATGGTGCTGTCCTATGGTTATGATAAGCTACAGATATGGAATCAACTCCTTTAACCATAGTAGCCCAAGCTGGTATCGCGGCATTTGGCTGTTCAGCCATCTGGCTGGTAGGCCATAAAAAATCAAACATCCGAAGATGGGGCTACGTTACAGGACTCTGCGCACAGCCATTCTGGATCTATACTGCCATCAGCAATAAGCAATGGGGCATTCTGTTACTGAGTATCTGGTATGGTTATGCATGGGGACAGGGGTTCTATAATTATTGGATAAAACCGGGAGAAGCTGATGTCAGACAAACTTAATTCGATGCTCGAAATCCTGTCTAGGCTGAACTCAGGGCAGCAGGTTACTACGAATGACATGACGGAGTCCTTCAACGTCTGTTCGAGAACAATCCGCCGATATATACATTCTCTCTGTAATGCAGGTTTTCCCATCGTGTTTGCAAATGGTACCTACAGATTTGCTGATGGTTATCAGTTACTCAAAGCATCTCTAACTGACGACGAGATGCTATCGTTAGCTCTTGCCAAAACAGCCCTAAAACCTTCGAACACCCGCCTTGCTCATGGCATTGATCTACTTAAGGCCAGGATGTCAGGTCATGACATATCTGCCGCTACGCCCCTCTGTTCCAATAATCCGGTTCTCGAAAATGATGGCGGATATTTCAGGATGCTGCATGGCTCAATCCGAACCAGGACTCCCCTTATCATAAGCTATACATCCTCAGACAATGGACAACACATAACGCGAACCATAGAGCCTCTGTATCTCTTCTGCAGTTCCGATGCGTGGTATCTTCGTGCATGGTGTCGAACTGACGAGGCTAACCGGACGTTTGCAGTCGACTGCATTACAGCAATATCCCAACTGCCGGACAACAGATTCTACTGCCCTCCGATCGATGCTGAAGAGGAACTTTCAAACGGCTTTGGCACCTACCTAGACGGAGAACCGGTCAAGATAGCAATTCGATTTGACCGAGAGGCGGCACCGCGCTTTCAACGGCGTAAATGGCATAAAAGTCAGGTCGTTGAGACAGGTAAGGATAGCAGCATAGTGGTTACTTTTTGTGTCAATGGGACAGAAGGGGTCAAGCGCTGGCTATATCAATGGCTCCCCCATGCGGAAGTTCTGGAACCGGCAACACTACGCAGCCAAATTGCGCAAGAACTCATACATGCTGCCAAGAGACATGGCAACGCAAAGGTAAGTAAGCCATGAACAATCAACTGGATTTCATACGGCAACCAAAACATCTGAGTGTGACATTGCATGAAGCAACGGTCTGGGATGACCAGACACAACAGACTTGGGCTGTAAATCTCACCGTCTCTAATTTTGATCAGTCAGTTAGTGGCTGGGCCTTCATGGATGAGCAATATATTGAGCTGAGGTTTGAGTCCGTAGGCTCAGGAGCTCCACCCGCATTCCTGACAGGAATTGTACCGCATATTGAGCCTGATAATAATCAACTGTACGAACTGGCTCACTTTTGTCCAATGTCACTACATACCCTGGAAGCACGGCTGCGGACATTCCTTTCAAGCTGTTTCTTCAGTACAGTGGCCCTTCAGGACATAAACACTGGCATCTGGACAAAGAAGGCGACCAGATTCAACTACCAAGGACAGCCCCACATGTTGTCAAAAGGCAAAAACAGATTAAAAAGAATAGCTATATGAACTGGCAAACCGTTCTTGAGCTTAAATGCGAAGGCGGCGTCTGCAACCAATCAGGAGTTGTTCCAGAATTTACGAAGAACTTTACAAACATTACTATGGAGAGCCAATTGAAATGTCAGGCGATAATGTCACTCAAATTTTAGAAGAGACCATTGTGCAGTTCCTCAAGGACTTCGTTAAAAACCCTTATGACTGCTACACAGAGCATGGCCAGCATGCCCTGTTTTTTGCAAAGCTGTACAATGCACTGCCAAATGAGAAGCTGTATCACATGATGGAGGTGGCCTCAGGCCATCAAATACGGGTCTGTACCATCCAGAAAGAGTACCCAACCAAGGTGGATCTTGGCAAAAAAAGGCGTCAGAACTGGGATATCGCTATTATTCAGCCTCCTGGTGCTTGTGTTGAGAGCTATGACAAACTGGATCTCTCAGCAATAGTTGAGTTCGGCATGAACGAGGGACTTGAACATCTTGTCGACGACTTCCTGCGGGTTAGTCACCCGGAGGCAAATGCAGACCACCGCTATATTGTGCATCTCTACCGACTCTCAGCGGCTTCAGATCGAATTTCTGGCAGAGATTGGTCAGTTAATGCGCGGGATATCAAGCAGATTGACGACATATCGAAGTTGCTGCAAAAAATGTCCGCAGGTGGTGACAGCATCCTGACTGATGAACTGATAGCGAATGCTCTGGAGACCAGACCACATGAGAAGCAAAAACACTGCAAGCAGATAACAGCGTATCTTGCGATCGTGGATAGTGCCGACATACAAAAAACGGAGATTTTAAAATTTTATGCTGGCACGATGAGCAGCCTGTTATGATTGTTACGATCCATCGCGGCACACATGAGATAGGTGGTTCCTGTATTGAGGTACGACACGCCGATACCAGGATTGTTCTGGACATTGGCATGCCGTTGCTTACCGCAAACAGAGAACGGTTTGACATGCAACAGTATCAAAGCATGTCAGGACCGGAACTGGTAGCTGCAGGTGTTCTACCCAAAATTTCTGGTTTTTACAGGTGGGATCTGGAAAGCAAGGCAGTGGATGCACTCCTGATATCTCATGCGCATCTCGATCATTATGGCTTTGCGCAATATGTACGGGAGGATGTCATCTGCTATCTAGGTGAAGGCACCAGACAGTTGATGGCGCTTTCAGCCCTTTACTCCAACCAAGGATGGCTCCCATCCAAATTTTCACCCATTACAAGCACAACTCCCGTCACGGTCAGCACCATAAAGTTTACCCCATTCCTGGTTGATCATTCTGCCTTTGATGCCTATGCCTTCCTGCTTGAGGCTGAAGGGAAGCGGTTACTTTATTCTGGTGATTTTCGAGACCATGGTAGAAAGTCCTATTCTATTTCAAAGATGCTGAAGGCAGTTCCACAAGGTATTGATGCCCTGCTGATTGAAGGGACCATGCTGGAACGCAATGAACGCCCGAAAACCGAGCAACAGATAGAAGATGAATTTTACCAACTCTGCAGCTCAACTTCAAAACTAGTGTTGGTTGCTGTATCGGGGCAGAATATTGACCGGCTTGTTTCTATCTACAAGGCGGCCAAACGTAGCAAGCGCATGTTGGTCATAGACCCATATATTGCAAATGTGCTGGAAACCCTCTCCAAAAGAGCACAATTACCTCATCCATCTCCCGCCTATGATGATGTGAAAGTCTATTTTCCCTCATCAATCACTCGAAAGCTCAAGCGTACTGGCAAGGAAGATCAGTTCATCAGGTACGGTAAATTCAAGCTAACACCGCAGCAACTGTCAGACAGACAATCAGAGGCCGTCATGCTGATCAGACCTTCGGTGCTGGACTATCTTAAGAAGATCAAAGACATAGATGGTGCGAAGGTAGTCTGGTCACAATGGGGGGGCTATCTTGCTGAGACCTATAACAAGAAACTGCTCGATTTTATCCAGGAACACAGCATGGATCTGATCACTATTCATACGAGTGGACATGCTTCTATCGACACACTGATGAATATGGTTGAGACTGTAAAACCCAAACGGTTAATCCCGATTCACACAAATGTCCCTGAACGGTTTCAGGAGATCTTGAGTGACGCGGAGGTCGCGGTTGGTGGAGACGGAGTAGAGATTCAGCTCTAATTTATGCTGTATTTATGAAGAATATTATAACACAAAGGCCCCACCGATAACCGGTGGGGCCTTTACGCCAACACAAGATGACTAGCAGTACTTATCCCTGCAGTACCTGCAGCATCTTTGCAGCCACATCCTGACCACTGATGTTGTAACTGCCATTAGCCAGCTGCTGGCTGATATCCCGCACCTTTTCAGGCCGTATCTCGCCGCTTGATGGCTGAATGCTGGAAAGTTTTTCAACCATATTGGTTAATTGAACACTAAAAGGGCTTTGCACCCCTGAACTTGATTGTGTCGAACGGCTGGCCTCACTTTTTGCGGTCTTCATGACCGGCTGAGCACCAAAAATTGCGGTTGTTGAGCTATCTATACGCATGGTTTGCCCTCCATTACTTATCCTTTCGGCTACCTTTCCAAAAACCTTAAATCGCAAAATGCATATGTTTCAAAATACTATTGAAACTTATTCAGATTTCAGATCAAGGGTTGTCACACTTCCAAAGGTTACCAACGGTTTGTCAAACCTCTTTTGGTCACCCACCACCACCAGCTTAAAGGCATCAGGATGGAGATGTTTCTGAGCGGCCCGCTGTACATCTTCACGGGTTACCGCAGCAATCCGCTCACGGTAGCGATCCAGATAATCTGATTGATAACCATAAAACTCAAGCCGTGCCTGTTGGGTTACAATTGAAGCCGGCGTGGTAAACCCGAACAGAAATGAATTGATGATCGAATCCTTTGCCAGCTTCAGCTCCTGCTCGGTGACCGGTTCTTTACGGATTCCGGCTATGATTGAAGTCATCAGCCCGATGGTTTTTGTCGTGGCCTCGGCCTTGGTCTCGGTCTCTGCGGTAAAGCTGCCGATAAATCGACGCCCCACATCAAAATGACTGCCCACATTGTAGGCCAGCCCTTGATTGGTGCGGATCTCCATCATCAGACGGGAAGTAAAACTGCCCCCCAGAATAAAATCAAGCACCCGAATAGCGTACAGATCAGGATCATCCTTGGTGATACCCAGGTGCCCCAAACGAATCACGGACTGATTGACCTGCTTGGGAGCATACAGCACCGCCGGTGCAAACTGCAACTTCACCTGCGGCACCTCAGGCAGTTGCAACTGCCCTGCTGGCTGAACCTGTCCGATCAGCCGGTTCAGTGCAGCAAGCATGGTTGTCCGATCAAAATCACCGGCAATGGTCAGAATCATGTTGTCAGGCCGGACAAAGCGTTGATGGAATCCCTGCAAATCACTACGTTTGATAGCAGAAACCGTGGCTGCGGTGGGGATAACTCCCAGCGGATGCCCGGCATAGAGCGCCTTTTGCAGTTCTCTATCCCCAAGCTCTTTGGGATCATCATTCTGGCGCCGGATCATTTCAAGCGCCTGTCGTTTAGCCACCTCCAGCCGTTTTTCATCAAAGCGGGGATGAAGCAGGACATCTGTGAAGATCTGCAGGGTGCGATCCAGGTTTTTAGTCAGACTGGTCAAGGAGACGGTCCCCAGATCACTGCCAAAAGAACTTTCCACAGAGGAGGCCATGAATTCCAATTCCCGGTCCAGTTCCGTCGGAGCCTGGCTTAGCGTACCACCACCACGCAGCTGAGAACCGGTCAGGGCTGCCAGTCCACTTTTGGCTTTTGGATCATAGACTGAACCGGTATGCATCAGGGCGGAGATCGTTACAATCGGCAGCTCATGGTCCTGCAGCAGGTAGACCGGTGTACCGTTCTGCAACCGTACCCGCTCCGCTTTGGGAATACTGAAGTTCAAAGCAGGAAAGCTCATGCTGCGGGGATTGGCTGGTTCCGCAGCATAGGCAGCTGAAAGGCCAAAGAGGCAGATGATGCAGACAAAAAGTATGCGGATCTTCATTTCTGGGCACCTCCTGCCTTTTTCGTCACAAGGGTTCCCACAATCCTGTTTTCTCGGGTAAAGTACTGCTGCGCCACCCGCTGAATATCAGCCGGGGTAATCTTTGCCAGCTTGGCCCGATAGGTGGTCAGGTAGCGCCAGCTACCGGCTATGGCCTCATACTCGGTCAAATTTCTGGCCAGCCCGCCATTGGTGCCCATCCGCCGGGCCTCTTCAAATTCAAGTTGATTCAACACCTGCTGCAGTTCACGTGGGCTTACCGGCTCTTTTTTAAGCCGTTCCAGTTCAGCCAGCAGCGCCTGTTCAACTTCAGCTGCCGTGTGAGGAGCACGGGACGAGGCATACAGCACAAACAGATTGGGATAGCGGTTCCCTGGTGCATCAAAGGTTGAAACCTGGGTGGCCAACTGTTTCTCCAGCACCAGTGAACGATACAGGCGCGAGGTACGGCCCTGTCCCAGAATTGACGAAATCAGATCAAAGACTTCATCATCCGGTGAGTTGATCGCCGTCTTATGGAATCCGATCACCAGTTCCGGCTCTGCATCACCAATCACCTCAACCCGCCGCTCACCCTGCTGTGGCTCTTCCTGTGCTGCCACCTCTGGCACCGGCGTACCGGGTTGGATGTTACCAAAGTAGCGTTCCACAAGTGCAATGGTATCAGCAGGCCTGATATCCCCTACCACTGCCATAATGGCATTATTGGGGGCATAGTAGCGTTTCAGGAACGATTCGGCCTTGGTGCGTGAAAGCTGCCTGATATCCGAGGTCCAACCGATGGTGGGCTGGCCGTAGGGATGGGTCTGATAGGCAGCTGCCACAAAGGTCTCCCACAGCTTGGCCGAAGGCTCTGCATCGTAGGAACGGCGGCGTTCTTCCATCACCACAGAACGCTCGGTGTAGAACTCGCGCAGCACCGGGTTCTTCATCCGGTCAGACTCAATGGCTGCCCACAGTTCCAGCTTGTTGGCAGGCAGAGAGATCAGATAGGTGGTACCATCCCGACTGGTAAAGGCATTGTAACCGGAACCACCGTTGCGGGCATACAGATCAAAGAATTCATCTTTGATCACATACTGTTCAGCCTGTTTTTCAAATTTCGCCAACTCAGCCCGCAGGGTGGCAAGTTTTGCCTTGTCTGCCCCCCTCCCTTTGGCTTCTTCAGCCAGCATTAGCTGAGCAGTCTGCTCAATCTTTTCCAGCAGCGGTGCCTCGGCAGCGTAGTCTTTCGTACCCAGTGTCCTGGTTCCCTTGAACAGCATATGCTCCAGCAGGTGCGCCAATCCCCGTTCATCACTGCGTTCATGGACACTGCCCACCTTGAAACGGATCCAGGCTGAAACCGTGGGAGAACCATGACGCTCCACCATCAACAGTTTCAGACCGTTTTTAAAGGTATGCTCAACCACTTTATCTTCAAGGTTGGCAGCCCCCACCTGCGGGGACAGCAACAGAATCAGAAAAAAACCTACTATCGTTTGTACAACGCGCTGCATCATGATTCAGTATCCCTTTCTAAAACAGTGACAACTTGACATACCGGCCGGGATTTTTCTTGATATCCACCATCAGGGCATCCATGTTATCCACGGCGCGATTCAGCTTTTCGTATAGTTCCTTCTCATTGATCAGCTTCCCGGCAGTGCCTTCACCAGCCTTGATCCGGGCCGTGGCGCTTTCCAAATCTTTCATTGAAGTATCAGCCCGGGTGATTAGCGACAGGCTCTTATCATACAACTCCTTATCATTAATCAGCATCCCCAGTGTATTGTCCTTTGAGGTCAACCTGCGGTTCAACTCCCGCACATCATCAGCAGCCTGATTACTTTTTTCCGCCAGGCTGACCAGTTTGGTATAGAGGGTCTTGTCATGGACCAACCGGTTCAGACTGCCATCTGCGGTCTGGATATCCTGCAGGGTCTTGTCAGCCCTGGTCAGGATCTGCATCAGCTTGTCATACGGCTCCCCACTGCGGGCCAGCTTGCCCAGGGTACCCTGACCACGATTGATATTGCCGGCCAGGATGTTCAACTCACTGGAAAGCTGCACCGCATTGATATACAGCTTGGTATCGGTTGCCAGCAGCCCCAGGGTTCCCTTGCCGGACTGCACGTTATCCACAATACTGTTCAGCTTTTCAAAGGTGATACCCGCCTTCTGGGCCACGTCATCAAGGGTATGTACGGCTTTGCCGTTAAACTGGCTGACCGGCCGCTCATGGTAACTGGCAGAGGGCAGGATATCCACGTATTTTTCCCCCATCAGGCCACGGGTCTTGATGGTGATGATCGAATCCGGCCCGATCTTCTTGTGGGCCTTTGAATCAACCTCGGCGACAATCATCACTTCATTGGTATCACGGGGATTTTCAAAGCGGATCTGTTGCACCACCCCCACATCAACCCCTGCCAGCCAGACCGGTGCCCCCTCCTTCAGCCCCATCACATTCTTCATGGTAATCTTGATGGTGCTGGTGGGAATAAATAACTTGGTCTTCTGGCCCATCAGCAGGATCGCCCCTGCAGCCAGCAGCAGGGTTATCAGGATAAACACCCCGGCCCTAACCTGTGCCCAGCCGATCTGATTGCTTCGTTCCATAGCTAACCTTCCTTACTTAAAAGCCACTTACTCCAGATCCTTGGGCCGTACGTTCCAGACCTTGATTCCCTGTTCCTTTGCTACCGCCCGCAACCGCTTCAAAAATCGCTCATCATCCTTATCCCGCACAATCACCAGCACAGCCGGTTTACGTCCCGTGTTTTGCGCATAATAGAGTGCCTGACCAATGGATTCTGCCCACTTGGGAGCATACTCCACCTCAACCGCATACTCGTTGGTCAGACAATCAACCCGTGTCTTGTCAGGTAGCCGATATTCCAATTCTCCAGCATGCTTTTCACACCACCAGCGCTGATAATCTTTCTCATGCAACGGCTTGTGGGCGCAACCTGCAGCAAGCAACAGACTGAAGATCAGGAAAAGACTTTGCGCCAGGGTTGACTTTTTCATACAAACAGCGACTTGTCCGTCGGTTGCAAAAACTCCTGCACATTGGGCAGCGGACAGTCCCGCAACTCCCCTTCAGTCCCTTCAAAGGCCAGCCGAGATTCATGGATCAGAGAAAAACGCTGCGAGGTGGCAAAGGCGGTGGGCAGGTCATGGGTCACCATCAGGGTGGTCTTGCCTGCCTCCTGCAGCCGGTTCATCAGAGAGACAATATTGTAGACTCCGATCGGATCAAGGCCGGTGGTGGGCTCATCAAAGAAGATATACTCAGGATCAGCGGCCAGGGCACGGGCAATGGCCACCCGCTTTTTCATGCCACCGGAAAGCTCTGCCGGATAGAGGTCAAGGGACGGTTCCACCCCCACAAAGCGCAGCTTCTCCCGCACGATCTCTTCAATCTCTGCCTGGGATAACCGCCCCTCTTCAAACAGACGGTAGCCCACGTTTTCCCCTACGGTCATGGAATCAAACAGCGCGCCGCCTTGAAACACAATCGCAATCTTTTTACGCTGTTCACGGTACTCTGACTCAGGCCTATTGGTAATCTCCAGATCATTGATAAAAACCCGGCCACTTTGGGGATGGATTAAGCCCAGGATCAACTTCAGGATAGTGGTCTTGCCTGAGCCGCTCACCCCCAGAATAGTGCGGTTCACCCCACGCTCAAGCAGCAGGTCAAAATCAGTCAGAATGTTCCGACCGCCAATCGTGTAGCAGACTTTTTCCATCCGTATGCACTGTTTCTGGGTATCCATAGCACCTACAGTTTCATTATCAGTTCAGATATTGCCTCAAACTGTTAACGACAATAGTATATAAGCATGCATTGTCTAAATATTCACAGAAAAACATCCGCTGCCGTGGCAGCCAGAAAGGTCAGGCTGATGTAGCCGTTCATGGTGAAGAAGGCGGCATCCAGCTTGGTCAGGTCGCCGCCCCGCAGCAGCCAGTGTTCATACAGCAGCATGGCAGCCATAACGGCACTGCCTGCCCAGAACCACGGTCCCAGCCCCTGCAGAACAATCAGCCAGACCAGCAGGCCAACCGTGATCAGGTGAAACAGCCGTGAAAGCCAGAGTGAGCCATTGACCCCCAGCGCCACCGGGATGGAGTGCAGGCCGACAGAGCGGTCATACTCCAGGTCCTGCAGGGCATAGAGCATGTCAAAGGCTGACACCCAGAACAGCACGATCAGGCCCAGCACTATGGCAGGCAGCTCGATTCTGCCGGTGAGTGCCACCCAGGCGCCGATCGGTGCGGCAGCCAGGCAGATCCCCAGGACAATATGGGCCAGGGCAGTAAACCGTTTGCAGTAGGAGTAGAGCACAAGAAAGCCCAAGGCAATGGGAGAAAGCTTGAGGCACAACGGGTTCAGCATGGCAGCGGACCAGAGCAGCAAAGCCACAGACAGCACAATGGCACCAAAGACCGCACCTTTGGAGAGCAGGCCGGCCGGGATGGCACGTCCGGCAGTACGGGGGTTTTTGGCATCTATCTCAGCATCAATCAGCCGGTTCATGGCCATGGCTGCGGTGCGGGCACCCACCATGGCCAGCACGATAAACAGCAGTTGCCGGGCGCCGGGCAGACCACGGATCGCCAACAGTGTGCCGGACAGGGCAAAGGGCAGGGCAAAGATGGTGTGGGAGAATTTGATCATCTCCATAAAAATAGTGATTTTTTGTAGAACAGCGGTCATGGCAGACCATACTCCTTCCAACGTTGTGTCATCAGCTGGCTGGTTGCTGCATCAGGCAGCAGCGCCTCAATCGAGCGCCGGGTGGCATCAACGGCCAGACGGCCGCCGGCCTCGTCCCGGATCAGGTCATCCAGCCAATCGGTTTCATTGACGATCCGCCAAGCCACCTGTTGCAGATCACGGGCCGCAATTTCGGCATCCACCAGGATCAGCAGGTGGGCCTTGCGGAACCAGGGCAGTTGCCAGAGGGCCTGCACGGTTTTTCGTACCATGTGGGGAGACGGATTTTCAAGGGAAATGACCGCACTGCTGCGGAAGACCCAGGGCAGCGGCATCCTGATATCCCGCACACCCGGCACCAGTCCGGGTAACAGGGCAGCCAGCAGCCGTTCCCAGCCCAGCATCATCCAGCAATCTTCCTGGGGTGGCGGACCAACCACCGTAGCCGGAATAATCGGGTTGCGACGCCGGGTGATCCGCGTGACCGTAACCCGGGCTGTTGGACCGGCCGGATCATACTGACCGGTGTGATTGCCAAAGGGACCCTCCAAAAGCGGCCTGTCCGGCTCTGCAAAACCTTCAATCACCAGCTCTGCCTCGGCCGGCACCTGCAGCGGTCCATGAGGACAGGCCACCGTAGGAATTGATGCTCCCCGCAGCCAGCCGGCAAAACTCAGCTCATCCAGCCCCTGGGGCAGAGGCCAGGCAGCGGTCAGGGTCAGGCTCGGCGGCCCGCCCAGCACAATCGCCACCGGCATCCGCATGCCTTGCTGAATAAACTGCTGATGATGCTGCGCAGCCCCGCTGCTCTGCCGCCAACGGATCGCCAGGGTATGGGCATCATGGATCTGACAGCGGTAGATGCCGCAGTTGGGATCACTGCCATCCGGAGCAGTGGTAATCACCTGTCCCAGGGTCAGATAACGCCCGGTTCCGGCTGCTGAGCCGTCCTCAGGCCAGTTGTGCAGAAACGGAAATTGAAGCAGGTCTGCACCTGGCACCAGTTCCTCCCGGCAGGGTCCGTGCGCTACCGCTATTGGCTTGCAGCAGGCCAGATCAGGATGACTGGCCAGCAGCCCCCCAAGGCCGGTCAGACTCTGCACCGGCAGGGTTTGAAGAATTGCATCAAAGGAAACGGTCAGGTCTTCCAGACTGTCCAGCCCCAGGGCCAGCCGCATCCTGCGCTGCGAGCCGAACAGGTTGGTGACCACCGGAAAAGGGTACTGGTCCGGCTGCTGAAACAACAGGGCCGTCCCACCCTTGGGATAGCTGCTGATCCTGCGGGTAATGGCAGCGATCTCCAGACCGGTTGCCACCGGCACGCTGATCTGCTGCAGATCATGCTGGTGTTCAAGGCGTTCGATAAAATCATGCAGGGATGAGAGCATGGGATGCCACTCCTCAAATGGCTGTCAGGCTTAAGAGAGGATAGGAGCTTTCAGGGGATTGTCAATCCTGTTTCGCGGGATTGCTTCTTTCCGTCATGCCTCCACCAAGGGCCTGGTGGAGAGTCATGCGGGCCTTGAGACGGTTCAGACGGTTCTGCAGCACAAGAATCTCAGCGGTTCTGCAGCGTTCCTGTTCATCCAGCCAGGCCTGCACCCCGGTTGCACCGGCCTGATAGCGGACCGCAGCCCGTTGTTCAGCCTGTTGCGCCAGTTGCAGGGCCCGCTCCAGATGCAGACCTTCTTCCTGATAGCTGCGCACCGCAGCGAGACTGTTCTCCACCTCACCAAGCGCTGTGTAGAGGGTCTGCCTGAAATTAACCACCGCCTCTTCGTAGCTGGTCTGTGAAACAGCAACAGTCAGTCTGGCTGTGTTCCACTGCAGAAATGGCAGGGTCAGTCCGGCGCCCAGGGTAGCAATGGGATTCTTCAACACCTGTTCCAGACTGATACTGCTGCTGGCCAGGCTGCCGGTCAGGGTAAAGGTGGGATAGAAGCTGGCCCGGCTGGCATCCACGTTGGCAAGGTATTCCCGCAAACGCAATTCCGCTGCCCGCAGGTCCGGCCGTCGTCCCAGCAGTTCAACCGGCAGTCCCGCCTTGATACCGGGCAGGGTTGTTTCAGGCAGGCGTTGTTGTTCTGCCAGATGCTGTTGCGGGGCCTGATCAAACAGAATCGCCAGGGCATTACGCGCCTCAATCCGTTGCTGGAGCAACTGAACCAGGGTGGCCTGCTGGGAAGCAACGGTCTGCTCTGCCTGAACCAGATCAATGCCGGATACCGCACCGGCCTGATACTTGATCTGCACCAGTTGCACGGTCTTTTCAGCAGCAGCAATACTCGCCTCAGCCAGACTGATCCGCTGGTTCAGCCAGGCTACCTGCCAATAGGCGGTCGCAACGGTTCCGATCAAAGCCAGGGCTGTGCTGCGGCGATCCTGCTCAGTGGCTTTCGCCTCCCAGCGGGCTGCATCGCGGATACTGGCCAGCCTGCCCCATAGATCAAGTTCATAGCTGAGCTGTCCGGTAACAGTATGGTTTTGGGTCGTGTTTTTACTGGTCAGATCCTGGCTGAGGCTGCTTCCTGCAGTGACTGCCAGGGACGGGGTCAAATTGGTATTTGCCAGGCCTGCCTGCAGTTGTGCCCGCCTGACCTTGATGGTGGCCACTGCCAGATCATTATTGCTACGCAAGGCGCGATCAATCAATTGATCAAGCAGCGGATCATTGAAACTCTTCCACCAGGCCTCTTCATCGGCAATGGCGACGCCATCCACGGTCTGGTACTGCTGCCACCCTGTCGGCAGCGTTACCTGCGGCCGGGCAAACTCGGAACGGGGCAACAGACTGCAGCTGCTGAGCAGTAGAATCAGGCAGAGTGCCAGGGTGAAGCCGAAAAGATGAAATTGCAGACGGGGCATGATGGCTACTCTCTTGCAAGGGCGTCAATCGGGTCAAGCCGGGCTGCATTGCGGGCCGGCAGATAACCGAACAGCACACCGATCAGGGTTGAGCAGAGGAACGCCACGACTATTGACAGCAGGGAAAACCTCATGGTGATGGCGGAAACGAATAGCGAGAAGATCCTGCCTGCGCCAAAGGAAAGCAGGATACCGATCAGGCCGCCGATCAGGCAGACCAGCACCGCCTCGATCAGAAACTGCTGCAGGATATCATGCTTGCGGGCCCCGACCGCCATCCTGATACCGATCTCATGGGTCCGCTCGGTAACCGAGACCAGCATGATATTCATCACGCCGATCCCCCCCACCACCAGTGAAATGACGGCAATGGCCGAGATCAGCAGGGTCAGGGTGGCGGTGGTCTTTTTGACGGTCTTCAGAATCGTATCGCTACTGCTGGTGTAAAAATCCTTAAGACCATGCCGCAGTTTCAGCAGCTTGGTAACACTCTGTTCCGCAACCTGATTGGAGATACCGTCCTTGACCCGGACCGTGATGGAGTTGAAATAGGTCTGGCCAAACAGACGGCCCATTGCCGTGGAATAGGGCAGCCAGAGGCTCAGGTTGCCGCTGTTGCCAAAGGGACTTTCCTTTTCCTTGGTCACACCGATGACGGTACAGGGCAGATTGCCAACCAGAATCACCTTACCCAGCGGGCTTTCAGAGGCTGCAAACAGCTTCTTTGCACTGTTCTGATCTATTACCACCACCTGGGCCTGACGCAGTACCTCTGCCTCCTGAAAGACGGTTCCCTGAGCCAGTTCATAGCCCCGCACCCGGAAGTAACGGGCACCCACACCGCTGATCTGGGCATTGGCGGTGATATTGGTATACCGCACTGACAGGTTGCTGTTGGTGGCAGGGGTAACGCTGTCCAGATAGGGCTGTGACTGCAGCGCCTCAAGATCACCCGGCACCAGGGTATGGATGCTGTCAGCCTTGTCATCACCCCAGTCACTGCCGGGGTAGATATCAATTACATTAGTGCCCATGGAGCTGATGTCATTGATCACTTTTTGGCGCGCCCCCTGACCGAGGGCCACCACCGAGACCACCGAAGTGATGCCGATGATGATCCCCAGCATGGTCAGCAGGGTACGCAGACGATGGGAAGCCATGGCGATCAGAGCCATCTTGAACGCCTCCACAAAACGCCCCCAGCTGGCAACAACACTCTGATCAGCGACTGACTGGTGGGGCAGGGGCTGATCCTCTACCGCAACCGGCACTGCTTCAGAATTGGGCCGGTCGCTGATGATCACCCCGTCGCTCAGCTCAATAATCCGCTGGGCATGACGGGCCACCTGCAGATCATGGGTCACCAGGATGATGGTCTGCCCCTGTCGATGCAGTTCATGCAGAATCTCCAGGGTCTCCTGGCCGCTCTTGCTGTCCAGTGCGCCGGTCGGTTCATCGGCCAGAATCACCTGGCAGCCGTTCATCAAGGCCCGGGCAATGCTGACCCGCTGCTGCTGGCCACCGGAAAGCTGGCTGGGGCGGTGTTCAAGACGGTCTTCCAATCCCAGCCGGGTCAGCAGATGCTGGGCACGCTCTCTACGAGCACCCTTTCGCATGCCGCCATAGATGGCCGGTATTTCGGTGTTGCCAATGGCATCCAGATGGGGCAGCAGGTGGTAGCGCTGAAAGATGAAGCCGAAATATTCCCGCCGCAGCCTGGCCAGGGCATCGCCATCCAGGTCGGCAGTATCCTGACCATCAATACAGTAGCTGCCTTCCGTGGGCCGGTCCAGACAGCCAAGGATATTCATCAGGGTGGATTTACCTGAACCGGATGCCCCCATAATGGCCACCATCTCACCGCTGCGGATGGTCAGATCAAGATCCTTCAGCACCGCGATGGCCTGATCTCCGGCAGCAAAACTGCGCCCCAGCCCGCTCAGTACAAGCAGTGGTCGCGGCACGGCTAGCGCTTTCCGCCCGGCGGGCCCGGTGGCATACTACTGGTTTTTTCGGTCTTGGGCAGCGAGGCGCTGTCGCCGATCACCACCTGCTCGCCCTGCTGCAGCCCTTCCAGCACCTGGGCCTGGGTATGGTTGTTGATGCCGATCCGCACCCTGCGCAGTTCCGGCAGCGCAGTACGCAGCACCTGCACCTGATAGCAACCATCCGGCCCCTTTTCCCCCAGGGCGCCGGACGGGATACAGAGCACCTGCTTTGCCTGATTCAGAACAATCGAGACCTGGGCGGTCATGGAGACCCGCAGCGCGCCGTCCGGGTTGGGAACCTCAAACAGGCCGTTGTAATAGACCGCACTGCTGGTGCTGGTGGTGTAGGGCCCGGGCTCAATCGCCCGCAACGTGCCGTAATGCCGGGTTGTGCTATCACCAAGGGTGGTAAAGTAAGCGGTCTGTCCCGGCTTGACCTTGGTGACATCTGCCTCGGAGATCTGGGCCTTGACGGTGATGGTGTTCAGGTTGGCCAGTTTCAGGATGGTAGGAGCTGCCTGGGCAGAAACAACGGTCTGCCCCTCTTCTGTGACAATCGAAATCACCACCCCATCCATAGGGGCAGTGATCCTGGTGTAGCCCAGGTTGGCCTTAGCCGTATCAACGGCGATCCTGGCCTTGGCGATCTGTGCATCCAGTGCGGCAATCTCTGCACGGGTAGAATCCAGCTGGGCCTGGGCACTTTCCAGATCGCTCTTCGGGGCTGCGTCCTTTACAGCCATCTGCTGCTGGCGCTGCAGGGCAAGCTCATACTGACGCAGCAAGGCCTGTTTGGAGCGCTTCTGGGCCTGCAGGTTATCGATCTGTGCGGTTGATTCCTTGAGGGTATTCTGCTGCAGCACCGGATCAATCTCAGCCAGCAGCTGTCCGGCCTTGACCTTATCCCCCAGAGCCACATGCAGCTTCTTCAACTGACCGGAGACCTGGGCGCCCACCTCAACGGTCTTCAGGGCATACAGCACCCCCGTGGCCAACACCCGTTCCTCAATATCAGATCGGGTTACCGGGGCGGCCAGATAACTGACCGCTGTTTTGGAAACCTGCTGCTTCCAGAAAAACAGGCCACCGGCAACAAACAGCACAAAAACAATGAAACTACTCAGGATTAGCTTGCGTCTGGACATCGGGACTGCTTTCTTCCGGCACAGCCGGTGCCGGTGCTCCCTCAAGAAATCTGGTTAATTCCATCACCAGGGTGGGCGGATGGAGCATCCGTGAGGGGATCTTCTCTCCTCCCAGAAACTCAATCCGCCAGGGCTGGCGTTTGACCCAGTCCATCAACGACTGCCAGCCCTGCCAACCGGAAAAATCCTGGCCGTGAATATGGGTGATCTGCTCCAGAAAGGTCTGCTCGTAACTGGCCATAACAATACCGCTCCCTATCGGGCCTGCGTTGGCCCGTTACCATTTCCCGGTGGTGGCGGGGCACCTTCAGGAACCGCAGCCAATGAACCCTCAAAGTTTCTGCAGATCGCCTTGAAGCTGCCATGGGCAGTTGAAATGGTGACACTTGCCCCTTCTGTTTTTCCCTTACAGGCATCAAAGGCCTCCTGGGGTGGCCTTCTGCGCTCACCGCGGGGTGATTTGCGGGTATCACTGTCAGCCCACGTAACTGTTGGCACCATGATAGCCAGCAAACAGAGTATGACGGGATAGTTCCTACGGCGCAGGCACATGGTAATCTCCTTTGTATGCAGCTTCATATCAGGAGAAACAGTACTCTTTTTGAGGGGATATCTGGGTTAAAAGGCAGGCGGGAAAGGTAAAGTTATGTTAAGTGACATGATGCCGTCAGCGCCAGCTCCCCGCCCCAGACCATTACGGTTTGGGGGCAGAGGCCGGAGGTAGTGGTGGTGTGATTGCCGGAGCAGCTTCTGGTTCAGCGCCATGCATGGGGCAGTAGTCATCCGGTTCAGTACCAACAGCAAAGACCTCTTCCCGCTCCACCGGGCAGGCTGCTGTTGCCAGCAAGGCGTTGGTTGGGTCAATGGTAACTGACACGACTGAGTCAGGCCGTATGAAATCATCTCCAGGCTTACCGGCCAGGGCCTGTCGCATAAACCGCTCCCAGATCGGAGCAGCCACTGCTCCGCCGGTAAACCCTTTGCCGCCAGACTTTGGCTGGTCATGGCCGACCCAGACACCAGCCACCAGATGGGGGGTATAGCCCACAAACCAGGCATCGTGGTAATCATTGGTGGTGCCGGTCTTACCAGCTGCCGGGTATTTCTGGCTGAACTTTTTCAGCCCTCTGGCAGTGCCGCTGGTTAAGACATCCTTAAGCATGCTGGTGGTAATAAAGGCAGTGGCCGGGGAGAGGGCCTGACTGCTGCTGGTTGTGTTTTCAAACCAGCTTTTACGGTAGGTTTCATAGATCCGCAGGATGGAGCGCGGTTCGGTACGCACCCCGCCTGTTGCAAACGGTGCGTAGGCCAGTACCAGATCATGGAGGGTAACCTCTTCAGTGCCCAGTGCCAGTGAGAGATTGTTGCCATGCAGGGCCAGCCCGTTTTTAGCAGCCAGTTCCGTAAAGGCGGGGATGCCGATGGTCTCCAGCAGTTTGACCGCAATTACGTTGTTTGAACTTGCCAGGGCCTGACGCAAGGTCATATTGCCATGGGCCTTGCCATCATAATTGTGGGGAGTCCAGCTTTCACCATTACCTTGAGGATAGCTGACTGTAGCGTCATTCCAGAGGCTTGCTGCTGTCACGCCCTGTTCAAGGGCAGCCGCGTAGATTAACGGCTTGATGGATGAACCGGGCTGACGTTTGGCCTGCAATGCCCGGTTAAAACCACCCTTTACATAGCTGGTGCCGCCAACCGCTGCCAGCAGGTTTCCGGTAACCGGGTCAACCGCCACCAACGCACCCTGCAGCTGGGGTGACAGCTTGACCACACTGTCATGCACAATCTGCTCTGCCTTAAGCTGCAAGCCCAGGTCCATGGCAGTGGTGACCTCTAGCCCACCCTGCTCAAAGACTGCCGGACCATACCGTTCAACCAATTTTGCCTGTACCAGCCCTAGATACCAGGATGCCTGATTGGGTGGAACCGGCGCAGTTGTGTGACTGGTCTGCTGGCGCAGCTGGCTGCTGGATAGCGCCCCCACATCAACCATCCTTTGCAGCACAATCGAACGTCGTCTGGCCACATCAACCGGTTTGCCCAGCGGGTTGTAACGACCCGGGTTCTTGGGAATACCTGCCAGGAAAGAACACTCAATATCAGTCAGCTCTTCAGGGCTTTTATCAAAGTAAATCCGGGCGGCCTGGGCAATGCCCCAGGCACCGTTGCCGTAGTAGATCTCGTTCAGGTACATCTCAAGGATCTGCTTTTTGGAGTACTTCTTTTCAAACTCAAGCGCCATCAAACCTTCGTTGACCTTGCGATCAAGGCTCTTTTCACTGCTGAGATATTTGTTCTTGATCAACTGCTGGGTGATGGTGGAACCACCCTCAGCCAGTCTGCCCTTAACCACATTTTTAACGGCAGCCCGGGCGATACCGCGCAGATCAACACCGCCATGTTCATAAAAGCGGGCATCTTCAACCGCAACAATCGCCTTTTGCAGAAAAAGGGGAATCCGGTCAATGCTGACCCAGTAGCGTTTTTCAGGCAACAGTCGCCCGACAAAACGGCTCTGGCTGTCAAAAACCTTGATGGAGTGGTAGCCGGTTGGCAGAATCGGGTAGGCGGCAATTGGTTCCTGGGCCAACGCTGATGATGTCCAAAAGGTGGTCAGGCAGATACAGCAGATGACGGGCCAACGAAGAGAGCGCCTTGAAATGGAATTGGAACTACTCTGCACCGCGTCTCCTCCGTAATGCCTCCCGGTACAAGGCATCGTACTTGCGGGCAGACTCCTCCCAGGTAAAGCGTTTGGCCATGCCGTTTTTGCGCAGCGCAGCCAGCCCTTCGGGATTGTTATAGAAGGTCCAGGTGGCCCAGCCTACGGTATCATAGAGTGCAGCTGCGGTCTGGGTCCAGAACTTGAAGCCATCGCCGGTCAAGGCTGCTTCATCAAAATTTTCAACACTGTCATCCAGACCACCGGTGGCACGCACCACCGGCGGGGTGCCATAGGCCAGTGAATACATCTGGTTCAGACCACAGGGTTCAAAGGCCGACGGCATCAGGAAAAAATCGGAGCCAGCCTCCACCAGATGGGCCAGGGCATTGTCGTAACCGATGTAACAACCGACCTTGTCAGGATGACGATGGGCCATACCGCCAAAAAAGAAATGGGCCCAGGGTTCGCCGTTGCCCACCACCACCACCTGCAGATCCAGCTTGATCATGCTGTGGATCGCCTCAGCCAGCAGATCAGTCCCTTTCTGAGGCACCATCCGCGAGACAATCCCGAACAGGGGAACATCAAGCTCAGGCAGGCCGAAACGTTTCTGCAGCGCTCGCTTGCAGGTCAGCTTGCCGGACAGATCATCTGCTGTGTAGGTGGCTGGCAGATACGTGTCAGAGGCCGGGTTCCATTCGTTGTAATCAACACCGTTCAGAATGCCGTACAGATCTGCTGACCGCTCCTGCAACACCCCTTCCAGCCCCCAACCGTAGAGCGGGGTCTGGATCTCGCGGGCATAGCCCTGGCTGACGGTGTTTAGCAGGGTGGCGTGATAGATGCCACCTTTCAACAGGTTGACCTGATCATCCTTTTCCAGCCCCAGGAAGGTAAAATACTCCCAGCCGATATCCAGCACCTCCATCAGGCCGGGATAGAAGTTGCCCTGATGCTGCATGTTATGGATGGTCAGGATTGAGGCGGCATTACCCACCAGCGGGTCGTTGCGGTAGCTGGTGTTAAGGAAAACCGGCACCGCTGCAGTGTGCCAGTCATGGGCATGGAGGATATCCGGCTGCCAACTGAGAAACTTGGGCAGTTCCAGGGCAGCGCGGGAAAGGAAGACATAACGATTGTCATTGTCCATGAACCCGACATTATCAACACCATAGATACCGTCACGGCCATAGAGTTCCTGATGTTCCAGAAAGTAAACCGGCACCTCGCTCTTGGGCAGCCGTCCTTCCCAGACCCCGCAGTACATCTCACCGATGATCCCCATCGGCACCACCAGGGTGCCGGGCAGCAGCTTTAAACCATGTAGCTCTGGATCAATACTGTAGTAGCGGGGCAGCACTACCCGGACATCATGCCCCATACCACGCAGGTAGCGGGGTAGATCACCCACCACCTCACCCAGCCCACCGGTCTTGGCATAGGGAGCTGCCTCCGAAGCGGCAAACAGAATATTAAGTGGTTTTTCCTTGTTCTTGCGGATTGTTTCTTGTTCCTGCGATCTCTTTTTCACGCCTGAAGCTCCTGCTGAATTGCTGCAACAACTCGCTGCAGCTGATGCTCCAGTTCAGGCAGAAGCGCTCGTGCCGCTTGCAGGTCACCGGTGCGGGCTGCCTTTTCCATCTCTGCTGCCGTTGCCATGATAAACCGTCCGCCAACAGACCCGGATTCACCTTTTAAACCATGGGAAAGACTTATCGTCTGGTCAAGATTGCCTGCTGCCAGGGAGGAGCGTAACTGTTCAGCCTTCAGTGGTGCGCTCTCGAGATAGATCCGGTAGACATCCAGCAGCACATCGCCACATCCCAGTGCCAGATAGTTTTTGTGATGGTATTCGCGGTCAAGCGGATCTTCCAGTAACGATTCTTGCGCAGCCATTTTCTGCCCTCCCCGCATGCCGGTGAATCTTGTCAGCCTGAAATGCCAACGACAACAAGCATTGGTATAGTGTTTTTTTGGATCATAACTCTACAGGTACCGCTCATCAAGTATTCCCGAATCAGACAAACGGCACCACAATTTAAATGCTAGTCCAAGGGGTTGCCTAAAGGCAACAACCGGACACCATCATGACATAGAGCTCAAGTTTAGTCCAATCAAACGGGAATGCAAGCAGGTTGGGGCGAATAGAACAGGACGTGGAGCACGGCATTTGCTGCCGGGGAGGCGGTCGGACCACCCCGGCAGCAAGAAACAAACGCTACTTCAGGCTGCAGGGCGCCTTGTAGCCGAAGCGAATGCCGCCCCAATGCTTACCGTTAATAAAGATTGGAACGGAAAGATCATTCAGAATTTCACCGGTATCACGGCGATAGGTCTGCAGCAGAATACCATTCGTGTTTTTTGCACAGCGCATGCCGGTATTGTCACCGAAGATCCGCTTGGTACGGTTGTTAACCTTGTCCACTTCTGTGTCGCCGGTCAGTGGTTTGCTGAAGCGCAGGTTGTGGCAAGGGACATACGCATTGTTGTCAAAGCAGATAGCGTAGGCCAGCTGACTGTCACGGTTGACAATTGCCTCTTGTAAAGGAGAGACAAAGCGGTCAAAGAAGCCGTCAAAGCGGGTGGTAAATTTTGGAGGATCGGTCTTCTTAGCATAGGGCTGATAGTTGCGGTCAAACAGGTCTGCCTCGGACAAGGTACCGTTTTTGATCGCCTCGGCAATGGCGGTCTGTACGCCATTGGACAGCTCCGCAGCATAAGCCTTGACCTGATCATGGTAGTTACCCACTGAAAAACGCCCCACCGTGCCGTAGATATTTTCAACCGTATCAGCAAAACGGCTGAAGGTCTCCATATTGGCCTTCATCATCTGATTAGTGCCATGGGCCGCGTCAGAGATGTGGTGAATCTTTGCGGAAATTTCAGCGGTTACCGTGGTCTGTTCTTCTGCGGCAACCGCAATCAGCTCGCTCATGGTGCGTGAACTTGAGGCGCAGTTCTTGATCTCTTCCAGTTGACGGCGGGCCTCTTCGGCCTGCTGCAGACCGGTACGCACCAGAGCACTCTCCTTACGGATACTTGCTGCTGCCCGCTCGCTTTCCTGCTGGATCTTACCCACCACCCGTTCAATATCCTTGGTGGATTTGGTGGTCTTTTCAGCCAGAGAGCGTACCTCGTCGGCAACCACGGCAAAACCACGGCCAGCCTCACCGGCCCGGGCCGCCTCAATGGCAGCGTTCAGTGCCAGCAGATTGGTCTGGTCAGCAATATCTTCGATCAGTGAGAGCATATCGCCGATACTGGCCGAAGAACGCTCCAGCTCGGCAATGCCGGCCAGGGTTGATTCAACACTCTCCGCGACGGTATTCATGCACTGCCAGGTTTCCTGCACCACCGCAAGGCCGGTGCTGGCAGCACTATCCACAGTGGCAGAAAGGCTTACGGCCTGATGGGTGTTCTCTGAGACATTCTGGATGGTGCTGCTCATCTCTTCGGCAGCAGTGGCCACCGTATCGGCATGTTCCACCTGGTCCTGCACCTCTTTGCCAATCCGTTCGGTTGCACTTGAAAGCTCACAGGTATGCCCACCCAGTTGGCAGGCTTGCTGGTAGAGTGAAGAGATAATTTCCCGTACCGTCTGGGTCAGATGGTTGACTTCACCTGCCAAGTGCCCGATTTCATCATCTGAGCGGATTGGTAGAATCTTGGTCAGATCCCCTTCCCCTTTGGCAATATCTTCCACCTGGGCAGACAGTTCACGAATCGGCCGTACCACCAGGCGTGATATCAGCAGATAGAGCACCCCGATGATCAGGAAGAAGAAGAAAATCCCTACTCCGGTCAGTACCAGAGCAAGCTGTTTAGCCTTGGCAACCCCCTCTTCCAGCGAGGTGACCAGCTGTAGCCCTCCCAAAAATTTGGGGCCGGCAGCGTGGCAGGCATTACAGCGGGCTTCATTGGCAAGCGGAGTAGCCAAAACCAAAGCTGATTTGCCATCAACGCTGACATTCTGTTCTTTTTGCGCCCCGGCTTCCACCGCCTGCTTGATCAACGCACTGTTTTCCTGTCCACCATACTGCTTGCCATCAGCATTGAAGAGCTGGATTTTGAGCGCACTACCACTTTTGACGGCTTCGTCCACATACTTGTTGAAGGCCTGGAAATCGCCCTTCATCTTTAATTCAATCAAATCGCGAATGACACTGCTTGCAGCCTGACGGGCTGCTGTCCGTTGCAAATCAAGCATGGAACTGTAGGAAAGGTAGAGGCTTAAGACACCAAGGCAGGCAAAGCCGATGGAAAGGGTCACGGCGATGGCAATCAGTACCTTGGCAGTAAGGCGGACTTTGGGCATTGGTAACACCTCCACGGTGAAGGGAAGTTCGCAGTGTTAGCCGGTTGCGGAACTATACGCAGTGCTACCATAAGCCTCGATCTTGAAAAAATCAAGTAATACGATAACAGTGTTTTAAATATTGCTGGATAGGATCAAGGCTTCAAGCTGTATCAGCTCATCAATGGTTTTGGTCAACAACACCGGACAGCCCTGTTGTTTTGGCAGGCGCAGGTCAATGTCATAGCGGTCTCCTACAAACAATACCGCTTCAGGAGGCAGGCCCAGATCTGACAAAACCTGATCCAGTACGGATTGATCAGGCTTGGGACGCCAGGTGTCATTGATGGTAATAATACGATCAAAGTTCTGTTCAAGCCCCAGACAGGCAAGAATCTTGTTGGTAAGGGTCTGATTATTATTGGTCAGCAACCAGCTGGTATACCGCTCGCCCAACTGATCCAACAACGGCTTGACCCGCGGATCAGGCTGAATATATTGCTGTGGTTCCAGCTCTTCTGCAAAGCGACGATGCATCTCCGGCACCGTACCACCCAGCACTTCAATCGCCACCGCCAGCGTCTGCAGGGTACCACGTTCTTCAGTGAGTCTCTGACGCAGCTCCTTAATCTGCTGACCGGCTTCTTCAGAGGGGATGCCAAGCAGTTCTCCGGCATAGCGGGAGACCGACTCCCAGACCGCATGTTCAAAGGCATCAGAAACATACAGCGTGCCGTCCAGATCAAAGATAATCGCCTTGATTGCCTCGCGGTTCACAGACTGATACCACGCAGGCAGCCCAACTTTGGGTCTGCCACCCCTTTTGACTGCACCAACACCCGGAAGGTATCACCCATGCCACCCTCTGGCATGATCAGACGCTTGATGATCAACCGCAGACGCAGTTTATTTTTTTCCGGCAGGTCTGATGCATCGATCTGTTCCAGCTCTTCAATCACTCCCGCACCAAGCAGAAAACGGGACTGCTCGCCAAACCAGAGCGGTTTGAGTCCCAGCTCTTCACCACGCTCAATCAGGGCGCTGAAATTGATATGGGTGGTGATATCCTGCTGCCCCAGCCGCTGGTACGGGTTGTCCTCCACAGTATGCTTGTAGTAGCAGAGCAGGGTGCCCAGATTTCGTTGAGGGGAGTACAGCTCAGCCTTGGCCCAGCCATAGTCAATGGTAAGGATAAAACCGTGCTGCAGGCATGTTGCCACATTTTCAAACCAGGTCAGTCCAGCCAGGGAAACCTCGGCCTCCTGACCGGGGTGCAGCGGGATACCAAACCGTTTGAGATACTCCTCAAGCGCCGGGGTGGATGGTACATCAGCCAGATCCTGCAGTTGATCGCCATCCAGCGTAACGTAGATCTCCTTCAACCCCTGTTCGGTCATCAAAACCCGATGCACCGGCATGGCATCCAGTAGTTCGTTGGAGTAGAGTACGCCGCTGAAACGGAAGTTCGGCAGCTCTGCCGGAGAAAGCCAGGACAGCTTGGCCACATGGTTGGTCAACAGGTTGGCTTGGGCCTCAGCCAGAGATGGCTCCTGCTCAACCAGGACCAGCTTTGTAGCGGTATAACAATCCGGTTGCTGCTCTGCCAGAAAATCCATGATGTCGCAAGCCAGACGGCCATGGCCAGCGCCCACCTCAACCAGGGTAAACTCAGCCGGACAATCCATGGAATGCCACATGGCAGCTATTTCTCGGGCAATTACCCGACCAAAGGTGGCATGTACCGTAATGCTGGTGTAGAAATCCCCCTCGGTACCTACCTTACGGCCTGGTGAGGTGTAGTAGCCCAGGCCAGGCTCATAGAGGCAGGCAGCCATGTAATCGGCAAAGGTCATCCGGCCTGCGGCGCGGATACGGTCAGTAATAATGGTATCTAAGGTCATAGTTTTCATAGTCAGTAATTATGCAGGGGCATGGAATCCGGGTCAAGGGCCAAGGACCAGAAAAATTCATTTCTCCTTTTTGCGGTAGATTTCACGCAGTCCTTTGACCTGACGCTTCAGCTCTTTACGCAGTTCAGACGGTTCCAGCAGTTCTGCATGGCGGCCATAGGACAACACCCAGGCCAGGATCTCCAGCGAACCGGCAGCCTCAAAGGACAGGAGCACCGAGCCATCCGGCTCAGTCAATATCGTCTGCCCCGGTCGCCAGACCCGATCCCGCACCATGTGAGCCACTTCGCTGTCAAAGCGGATCTTGAGCTGCATTGGCTGGTCTGTCACCAGCCCAAAGGCATCGCTAAAATGCTGTTCAGGGCTGAAATCATCCGGCATCTCAAAACGCTGGCGGGTAACGGTGAGGCCGGTAATCCGCTCCAGTGCAAACAGCCGCACCGCCCCACGGTTATGGGCATGGGCCAGCAGGTATAGCCCGCCCTTGGCCAGCACCAACGTATAGGGATCAATCTCATACAGTGCAGCCTCTTTGCCACTGCGACTATAGGATAACTTAACCCGGTACTGAAACAGCAACGCCCGGCGCAGCTCAGACAGCAGCTCTGCTGATCCGGCATAGGTCCTGCCCCCCTGAAAACGGGGCAGCGAAACCCGGGCGATCCGCTCCAGATGGGCCACAGAACGGGGCGGCAATGAGGCATGGATCTTGGCAAAGATAGCATCAATTTCTGCACCGAACGGCTCAGGCGGTAACAATCCAGCACAGGCCTTCAACAGGTGCAGCGACACCAGCTCATCCAGGGTAAAGGTGATCGGCGCAACCTGTCGGGTGTTGGTCAAAAAACGATAGACCTTGCGCCCATCCAGACGATTTGCAGTCAGCGGATAGCCAGCCTGCTGAATCGCCACCAGATCCCGGTGAACCGTGCGACGATCCACCCCGGTCTCCTCCACCAGATCATCCAGTGTGATGCCATTACGGGTTTCAATCAGGCGGATAACATTGTGCAAACGTGCTGCCTGGGTATAGTGGCCGGATGGCTTGCCACGGCTTTTCATGCTACCCCCCTGTTGCTACTGCAATTTTTCGGCTATACTGTTCAATCTGATGACAAAAGGTACGTGATGTGGATCTGTTTGACAACGGCTTTCTGACATATCTGGTCCCACTGGTGGATTGGTTCAAGCAGCCCGGCTATCCGGCCCTGTTTCTGCTCAGCTTTCTGGCCTCAACCCTGGTGCCGCTGGGGTCAGAATGGCTGCTGGTGCTGATGCTGGTCAAGGGATATGACCCTGCCACCAGCGTACTGACCGCAACCACTGGCAACACCTTGGGGGCCTGCACCACCTGGCTGATAGGACGCTACGGCGGCGACTGGCTGTTGGCCCGCCTATTCAGGATCAGCGAACAGCAGCGACAGCGGGCTGAGGTCTGGTATCAGCACTACGGCATCCTTTCGCTACTGTTTTCCTGGCTGCCGGTGGTGGGTGATCCGCTCTGCCTGGTGGGCGGACTGCTGAAGATTCGCTTTACCCCCTTCCTGCTGTTGGTGGGGATTGGTAAGTTGGCGCGCTATGCAGCGGTGGCCTGGTTGACGGTAAGGGTGGTATCAGCTTCGGCTTAAAAGGAGACAGCTCCATGAAAATCTTTATCGCAGGCGGTACCGGATTCGTTGGCGGTCATCTGACCGCAGAGCTGCTGAAACGTGGGCATGAGCTGGTACTGCTTGCCCATGGCAATTCAGGTTCTGGCAGCTCGGGAATCAGCTTTGTCAAAGGCGATGTCACTGATCCAGCCAGCTACCAGCAGGCCATGAAAGGCTGTGATGCGGCCATCAACCTGGTGGGAATCATCCGTGAGTTTCCTGCCAAAGGGATTACCTTTGAACGGTTGCATGTGGAGGCCACGGCCAGCATGGTGCAGGCAGCACAACATGCAGGAGTGCTGCGCTATTTGCAGATGTCTGCCCTGGGAACGCGCCTTGATGCAATCTCCGGCTATCACCGCACCAAGTGGCGGGGTGAAGAGCTGGTGCGGGGTAGTGGGCTGGCTTGGACCATCTTCCGGCCTTCGCTTATCTTTGGTCCCAAAGATGCTTTTGTAAATATGCTGGCAGGCAACCTTCGGCTGGCACCGGTCATGCCCACCATGGGGGATGGCAATTACCGACTGCAGCCGATCCATGGCGCTGATGTGGCCCGCTGTTACGCTGATGCACTGGAGAAGCCGGAAACCGCAGGCCAGACCTTTGAGCTGTGTGGCGAAGATCGCCTGACCTACCGCGAGCTGCTGGATGCCATTGCCGAAGCACTGGGCAAGGGACATCCCTGGAAACCGGCTCTGCCGCTATCACTGATGAAACCGATCATCAAGGCGTTGCAGGGGTTCAGCGCATTTCCGATCACCATGGATCAGCTCCAGATGCTGCTTGAAGAAAATATCTGCGATGGCTGCTGGCAAAAGACCTTCCAATTTGAACCGATCCGGTTCAGAGACGGTATTAAGGAGTACCTGCAACGATGATTAAGCGTCTGCTTATACTATCTCTGCTCATGCCTGGCGCTGTCCACGGGGCTCATCAGGTAGAACGTGATGACATGAGTGATGCCCAGTTGCTGGAGGTACTGGCAAAGGATGGGGACAACCTTAAAGATCCCCGGATCGGCGTGGCCACCTATTACGCATCCCGGTTCATCGGAAGGCGAACAACCTCCGGCCAGCGCTATCACCCGGACAAGATGACCGCCGCCCATGCCCTGCTGCCACTGGGCACCATGGTGACCGTCGAAAATATCAAGAGCGGCCAGAAGGTGTCGGTGATCGTCAATGATCGTTGCCATCCCCGCCATGCAGTCCGCAATCTGATTGACCTTTCCCGCGCCGCAGCCCAGCAGATCGGGCTGTGGGGCAAAGGTGCGGTCAAGGTACGGATTGTACCGTTTGAAAAAAAACATCCACTGGATGAGTTGCTGGATGAAGGAAAGGGATAACACAATCATGCAGAAACTGTTTATTGCCGGATGTGGCTATACCGGTACCCTGGTGGCCCATCAGGCCCTTGCCCGGGGTTGGTCTGTGGCTGTTCATCTGCGGGATGAAGAAAAGGCTGCAACTTTGGCCAAGGCCGGTGCTGAGACCTACCTCTGCAGCATGGATGATCTGGCAGAGATACCGCTGCTCCCGCTAGCCGGACGGATGCTGCTCTACAGTGTACCTCCCCAGGGGGGGGGCAGTATTGATCTGCGGGCCCGCAATTTCTGCGCTGCGCTGGAACGGGACCAGCTGTTGCCGACAAAGATCGTCTATCTGAGTGCCACCAGCGTCTACGGCGATACCGGCGGCGCTGTGGTGACAGAGCAGAGTCCCACAGAGCCGACTTCAGCCATGGGGAAACGTCGCCTGGATGCCGAGCAACTGTTTCAGGCCTTTGGTCTGAAACATGACATTCCGGTGGTAATTCTACGGGTCTCGGCCATTTACGGCAAAGGCCGCCTGCCGCTGATGCAGATCAATCAGGGCCAGCCCTTACTGCTGGAAGAACTTGCTAAACCATCCAATCGGATTCATGTTGATGATCTGACCCAGGTCTGTCTGGCAGCCGTTGAACGGGGAACCGGCATCTACAATGTCAGCGATGGTCATCCGGCCAGCATGACCGCCTACTTTAACGCCTGTGCCGATGCCCTGCAGAAACCCCGCCAGCCCCAGATTGACCTTGAAGAGGCCCGCCGGGTAATGCCGCCGCTGCTGTTCACCTATTTCATGGAATCACGGGTGGTGGATAACCGACGGATGCTGCAGGATCTGTGCATTTCCCTGCGCTATCCTGAGATGCAGCAGGGGATAGCGGCATCTATCTAGCAGGTCGTACTTTACAGATTGCAAATCTCTGGTATAGGAGCTCTACACAATCAATCAAGCAGTTTGAAACAATGGAGGCTCGGCATGAAAAAGCTCGTAGTACTGGCACTTATCTTGGTTAGCTGTGGAACAGCACAGGCAGGTTTTATGGATGAGGTTGACAAGCTGGTGACTGACGGCCAGCAGATTCGGGAACAGGTCCCCCCTGCCCGGGAAGAAGCGGCACCGCAACCGCGCAACGAAGCCCCGGCAGTTGGAGAAGACCGGCATTATATCCAGTCTGATGACTTTTTTATCAGTGAGCAGCCGATGGGCGATAGCGCCTGGATCTATGTTACCCTGTCCAAGATGACCCAGCCGCCCAATGCCCAAACAAAGGGTGAAGCCGAGTTTTTCAGGATTGCCAATGGCGCCAGCCAGTGGACCAAATATTTCTGGCGCACCAGACTTGCCAGGCCGGACGAAATCCGGCTGGGGGCTCTGATGGTTATGTTTGAGGGACGTCAGGTCGTTGATGTGTACCAGCAGCCAGAGAACAAGGAGTCTGCCCGTCGAGACGCCTGGTTTATGGCCAGAATCACTGATGTCAGTGACCTGTACAAAGGCTATGTCACGGTTTCCGGCGGCTACAAGGTTAATCCGAAAAATCTGCGGGTGCTGGTTGGCAGATAAGCAGCTACAAAACATCTTTAACGCCCTGCTCACCACCTATGGCCCCCGTCACTGGTGGCCGGGCGAAACCCCCTTTGAGGTCTGTGTTGGTGCTATCCTGACTCAGAACACCAACTGGGGCAATGTTGAAAAGGCGATCGTCAACCTGAAGGCAGTTGACCGGTTATCCATTACCGGAATTGCCACCCTTTTGCCGGATGAACTGGCAGCACTGATCAGACCGGCAGGTTATTTCAATGTCAAGGCAGCACGTCTGCAGGCCTTTACTGCCTTTCTACTGCAGGAGTACCACGGCAGTCTTGATCAGCTTTTTGCAGGGCCGTGGCAGGTAACCAGGCAAGAGCTGCTGGCGGTTAAAGGGATCGGCTCGGAAACCGCTGATTCAATCCTGCTCTATGCCGGACAAAAACCCAGCTTTGTGGTGGATGCCTACACCAGGCGGATCTTCAGCAGACTGGGATTGGTGAATGAACAGATCAGCTATGATCGGTTACGGGACTACTTTATGGATCGGCTGGCCCTAGACACGGTTCTGTTTAACGAGTACCACGCACTGATCGTTGAGCTGGGGAAACAGGCCTGTCGTCCGAAACCCCAATGTAGTGCCTGTTGTCTGGCAGCAAGCTGCCAGCACTGCACCCACAGCACCGGTTAGCAACTTGCGTACATCATTTTTTGCGGTGGTGTACAGCAACACTCTCCACCGACAACAACAGGAATATGCTTGCGAGACCCTTGGGGGTCTCATCGCCTCCGTTGCCGCCCCTCCTGGTGACGGGGGCTTTTTTTGTCCTGCGGTTGACGCCCCACCACAAGTATGGTTTAATCCCGCCTGTGGAAACCGATGCTTACATCGCCCTTGGCTCCAATCTGGGAGACCGGGAACTGAACCTGCTGCGGGCAGTGGCAGAACTGGGCAAGATCCCCGACAGCCGCGTCACCGCCCTGTCCCGTTTTTATGAGACATCGCCAGTGGGTATGCCGGCCGGCACCCCTTCTTTTTACAATGGGGTTGCACGGCTTACCACCGCCCGGACACCCCATGATCTGCTGGCTGAACTGCAACGGATAGAGCGTGATATCTTTGGCAGGACTCCTGCTGCAGAGCCGCAATCGCGGCGGTTGGACCTTGATTTACTGTTGTACGGCACGGAACAGCTGGCAACGCCTAATCTGACCCTGCCCCACCCGCGCATGACCGCACGCCGTTTTGTGCTGCTGCCATTAGCCGATATTGCTCCCACACTTCGTGAGCCTGTCAGCAGGCAAACCATAGCTGAACTGCTTTCCGGTCTGACCACCGACGAGCAGGTTCGCCTTCTGGAGTAATAAACCTATGTTTCGCCTTTTGATCTGGTTGCTTTTAGGCTATATCGGTTTTCGGATTATCAAGACGCTGACAGCGCCTAAAAAGCCGATTCCGTCCAGCAGTGGGCACCATAATGGAGAAGAGACGGTGCAGGACCCAATCTGTAAGATGTATCTGGCAAAAGAAGATGCTATTGTAGGCACCCTGGACGGTACACGGCACTATTTCTGCTCCATGGACTGCCTGGAAAAATTCCGCGAACAACTTGACCATACACATCAATCTTAAAACTGGAGGTTCAGACATGAAGTTTTTTATCGACACCGCTGACGTAAACGAGATCCGTGAAGCCCACACCCTTGGCCTGGTTGACGGTGTTACCACCAACCCCTCCCTGATCGCTAAATCTGGCCGTAAATTCAAGGATGTGATCAAAGAAATCGCCGCCATCGTGGACGGTCCGATCTCTGCCGAGGTGATTTCTCTGGATGCAGAAGGAATGGTGAAAGAGGCCAAAGAACTGGTTAAAATCCATAAGAACATCGTCATCAAACTTCCCATGACGCCTGAAGGTCTGAAGGCGTGCAAGACTTTGACCGCAAAAGGGATCAAGACCAACGTAACCCTGATCTTCACCCCGATGCAGGCGCTGCTGGCAGCCAAGGCTGGCGCAACCTATGTTTCTCCCTTTGTTGGTCGCCTGGACGACATCTCACAGGATGGCATGGGGATCATTGAAGAGATCCGCACCATCTTTGATAACTATGGCTACACCAGCGAGATCATCGTCGCCAGTATCCGCAATCCGATCCATGTGCTTAACTCTGCCCTGATCGGTGCTGATATCTGCACTATTCCCTACTCTGTCATGCTGCAACTGTCCAAGCACCCTTTGACCGATGCCGGTATCAAGAAGTTTCTGGAAGACTGGGAAAAAGTCCCCAAGTAATCTCATTTTCCTGATGCAGTGCCGGAGGCACCATGGCCACACAGTTAGGCGATATACTGGTTGAAACCGAAATCATCAGCAAGAAGACGCTTGAAAAGGCCTTGGAGCGCCAAAATGGCACAGAAAAGCGCTTGGGGCAGGTATTGGAAGAGATGGGGGTCATCACCGAGCCGGAGCTGATGGAAGCCCTGTTACGTCAACACAGCCCCTTTGCTGATATTGCCCAGAAAAAACAGTTGGGCGATATTCTGGTGCAGGCCAAGCTGATCAGTGAAAAAACCCTGGAACGCGCCTTGGAGCGACAACGGGCTGAGGGTAAACGGCTAGGTGAGGTGCTTGAAGAGATGGGGGTCATCACCGAGAGTGAGCTGGTTGATGCCCTGGGGCGTCAGTTTGGCTTCAAGACCGTATCAGGTTTCAGCAATCGGGAATACTCACCGGCAATGCTCAATATGCTCCCCACTGAATTTGTAATGAAGCGGGGCATATTTCCGCTGAAACACAAAGATATGATGCTGGCTGTGGCCATAACTGACCCTTTTGATGGTGAGACCACTGATATGATCGCCCGCATCACTGGACTGCAGGTGGTGCCGGTCATTGCAACCCGCAAAGAAATTCTGGAGGCGATCGCCCGGCACTATCTGAATGCCCCGATCAACCCGGATGCCGGCAACACGATTCTGATAGTGGAAGACTCTCCTACCGTGGCCACGCTGGTACAGGCAGCCCTGGTCAAGGAAGGGTATAACGTTATTATTTGCAAAGACGGCATAGAGGCGCTTAAGACCACCCTGACCCACCGCCCGCAGCTGGTGATTACCGATGCCCAGATGCCCAAGCTGGATGGCCATGGTCTGCTGCGGGCAATCAAGGCCAACCCGATTACCGCATCAATTCCGGTGATCATGCTGACTGGACGGGCTACCACCGACGAAGAGCAGAAGGCGCTTGCTGCCGGTTTCTTTGACTTTATTCCCAAGCCGGTCCAACCGTTGCGGGTAGTGTCACGGGTCAAGCGGGCGCTGGAGATGTCCAAAAAGATGAAATATTAACGTCGCCGTTTCTGGCCCCGCCTGAACTCCCAGGGGGGCTGGGGATTCGTGTCCCGCCAGAGTCCCCGATGCTGCCGCCGGGCCTGTTCTTCAAGCGGGATATAGCGTGATGCATAGGGGCCGCTCAGAAACTGGCGATAGGCCCAGGCCATTCCTTCAGACACCATCTCGGCATTGATATCCCTGCCTGCCAACTGCAACACGGCAACCGTACGGCCATACTGATCACGGTCCTGCACCTCGGCAGTTACTTCTTTACCCAACACCTTAAACATCAATACCCGTTTTGCCTGGCTGCCAAAGGGCTGCCCTGGAGAATCAGGTTTACGGGTTTCCGGCGCATCAACACCGTACAGCCGTACCGTTACCCGTCCCGTGCCCCGTCCCACCAGCACCACGGTATCCCCATCATGTACCGCCTTGACCATCCCGCGTAACGTTTCAGCTGAGGCAGGCAATACAGCAATCAGCACCATGCATATACCCAAAAGTATTCTTTTCATGCCAATCCCCGCTCATAGTTGAAAGGTGTCGTGTCTACCAGGGTGCGATCCGAACGAAACGCCTCCAGAACCTCTCCACGTCGCTCAGGCGGCGTCTCCGATAGATCAAGCATGAAAGAACGGCAGCCCATCTGACGCAGTTCCGCCAGTCGCCCCAGCAACGAGAACGGCGTGGTGGCGCTGATATGGGTAAAGCCATCCCGACCGCGAATCCGGTACCCTTCGCCTCGATCAGACTGCAGCGGAGCGCCGCTGCTGATCTCCTTGATCTTGACCCTGGTGGCCATCACTTCAACCGGGCTGTACACCAGCACGGTCAGCTGCTGTGGCAGCCTGAGCAGATCCGCCAGGTTTTCCCGATCATCCTCAAGATAGAGGGTTGCCCGCTGAACACCCTGTTCCTGCCAGAACGCCAGGGCCTGACTGTTCAGGGTGAACAGACGATAGCCCGATGACAGCTGCAATCCTGCATACCGTTGTAACAGTTTAAGCTGACCGGGGTTGGTAACTTCAAAGCATCGAAATCCAGCCTGATAGAGCGCATCAAGCGCTTCAGTGATCAAGGGCAGCTCCTGATCAAACAGCATAAACGGCAGTTGCCAGACCAGCTGATCTGCATCACCTTTCAGTCTGCTCAGATACCGTGGCAGCTCATGGATTGCAGCCCGATGCAGCGGCACCACCACCTGTCGCGCCCCCTGGGACAAGGCCCAACGCACCTCCGACGGACTGTCCACCTGCAGGATCAGTTCTTCTCCCTGTGCTCTGGCAGTATCGCCTTTTGTCCTGGAACCGATTTCCAGCAGCGCCGCTGTCTTTGCCGCTGCTATCCGCTTGCGTTCCTCTGCCGAGCCCTCCTGCTCCAGCCGCTGATACAGTTCACGCCGGATCTCTTTCAGACGGGCCGGAGGGATGAAGAGTGCCGGGAAGTCCGGGGCCTGCAGATTCTCAAGCCTGAACGGTGTCTCGCCGGTTTCACTGAAACGGGCCTGCAGCACCCCGGTCATATCGCTGTTGCGGGCAGGTTCCAACGCGCCCAACGGAAACTCGTAGGAAAAGGTAGCAGCACCGATCCGGGCAGCAACCACCAGGGTCCAGCCAGTTTCCTCCTGCCTGCAGGCCAGTTCCAGCCGCACCGCCACCCGGTCCGGTCCGGCTGCCTGCAACTTGCGGTTGGCTGCCTCATCACTCATCCCAAAGGCATCGGCTGCCCCCACCTTGAACAGGGCATCACCGGGACGGGCCTCAAAGGGACAGGCCACCTCAACCAGGGTGCCGGCTTTGCACTCATGCACCTTCTTGCGGTTCACGTACAACTCCCGCAGGGTCCAGGCCTGGCCAGCCTGATCACTCTTGGGCTGCAGCCGCAAGCGGTCCCCCACTTGCAATCCGTCGCGGGTTTCAAAGCTGATCTGCCCCTGACGGGCCTGTTTGACCTCACCGCTGAACCGACCAGTACCGCCCCGCAGCCAGGGGTTGGCAATGTCAACCGGATTGCTGGAGGCCAGAAAGCCTTTGGTGGGGGTGCGACCAAAGGAGTCTTTTAACAGCTCTTTGGCAGCCTTCAAGGTCTCTTTACGGGTTGCAGCATCACCATCAACCATCAGCCGGTAGGCCTTGACCACCTTGGCCACATAATCGGCCGACTTCATCCTGCCTTCGATCTTCAAGGAGGTCACACCGGCAGCGGCCAGTTCCGGGATCAACTCCAGGGCAGAAAGGTCGTTGGGAGAAAAGAAGTACCCTTCCTTTCCACGATGGCTGTAGAGGCGGCGGCAGGGCTGGGCGCAGCGGCCACGGTTGCCGCTGTGGCCACCCAGCAATGAGGAGAAATGGCACTGCCCGGAAACGCAGAAACAGAGCGCCCCATGGACAAAGATCTCCAGCTCGGCGCTGGTTTGTGACGCGATAGAGGCGATATCTGTCACCTGCAGCTCACGGGCCAGCACCACCCGTTCAAAACCATACTCCTCCAGCAGCTTGACACCAGGCAGGTTGTGAATGGTCATCTGGGTGGAGGCATGCAGCGGGATGGAAGGGAAATGGTTCCGCACCAGCCGGGCCACGGCCATATCCTGCACAATCACTCCATCCACCCGTAACCTGGCCAGCTCTGCCAGGGTCTCCACCAGCTGGCTCAGCTCCTGCTCCTTTACCAACGTGTTGAGGGTGATGTAGATCTTACGCCCCCGCTGATGGGCATAGGCCAGCATCCGCGCCATCTGCCCCAGGGTAAAGTTCTTGGCACGGGCACGGGCCGAAAACTCCCGTAGACCGGCATAGACCGCATCTGCACCGGATTCCATGGCAGCAAAAAACGCCTCAAGGGAACCGCAGGGGGCCAGGACTTCCGGTTTATTCATTTTCTTGTCTGTTGTCATGGCTCAGTTTCTTGGTCTGCTTTGTCGTAGGTAACGCCTTATAGTTAGAACTGCTCACCACCGCTACACCACTTTGTTTTTCAATATCCCGCCGCGTCCGACCGGCAACCGCACCGCCGTCCTGTGCATCTTTTTTCAATGGTTCAAAGCCTTGGGAATCCCGGTCGCGATGTAGTTTTGTGGTGGTTGCCTCAGCCAGCATGGTCAAAATCAACTCCATGTCAGTCATATGATCCCGCAGGTTTTCCCGCTCCAACCCCTTAACCTCTTTATATTCATCAACCTTCAGGTCAAAGGCACCCTGCATGATCTCATTGGTGAGGATGGCATATTCCCGACTGCTTTTCGCTCCCCGTTGCTGCCACTCGTCGGTCAGATCCTGTCGGACCGCAATCCCCCGCAAGCGTTTGTCAATCCACTCTTTAGGGTAGCCCTTCTGCTCGTAGAGCTGCTTCATCCGCTCCTGGGCAAGCTCCGGATTTTCGATCTCCTGAATCCGTTCATGGCCAACCTTTGCCAGCCAGCGCTTGAATGGTTCTGCCTTTGGTGATGGAATGGACTGGATGATGCGGAACAGTCCTTCTGTGTTGGCGCACAGCATTTTTTGTGTTCCGCCGGACGTAGAAATAGAAAGGGTATGTACAATTTGTACCCACCCTTTGACAAGTTCGGGATCACGCTGTTTCATGCGCTGGATGTACTGCTTTGGGTCTTTCGATTCAATGAGAGCCAGAACAACATCTTCAACGACAAACCACCATTCGCCGTTGTGGATGGTTTTGCGAATCTCCCGGCCTTCAAAAACGGCCAGCTTTATGATCTCTTTTGCGGTCATATCATTGCTACCCCTTAGTATGATCTGCTGAGCGTTTCAAGCTCGCTCCTTTCAAACCGGTACTGCTGTTTGCAGAATTCGCAGGTAACCGCTGCCTCACCCTGCTCCTCAATCATCCGCTCCAGCTCTGCCTTGCCCAACGACAGAATGGCACGCTCCACCTTGTCACGGGAGCAGCCACAACGGAAGAACAGGTCAGTAGACTCCAGCGGGTGGTACTCCACCCCCTCCAGCAGGATATCCAGCAGCTGTTGGGGCGTGGTGCCATCCTTCAGGAGCGTGGTCAGTGGTGGCAGCCTGCTGATGGCTGCCATTATTCTATCCACGGCTTCCTCATCGGAAGGTGGCAGCGACTGAATCAAGAAACCGCCACTGACTGCGATCTGCCCATCATCAGCCAGACTCACCCCCAGCCCCATGGCTGACGGAATCTGCTCGGAGTCGGTCAGGTAATAGGCAAGATCCTCGGCAATCTCACTGGTGTAGAGTTGCACCATGCCGGTGTAGGGATCTTTCATCCCCAGATCTCTGGTGACCGTCAGGAACCCGGCCCGGCCCAGCGCTTCAGGCACACTCTCGGCAACCGCATCCGGCACCGCCACGGTCCCTCTGATGGCACCATCCCATTCAACTTCGGCAATCAGCTTCTTGAGCGGCCCGCCCCCCTCAAACTTGATCGCAGTCCGTTGGCCCTGCTTTAGAGTGCTCCCCACCAGGGCTGCGCCGGACAGGGACCGCCCCAGTGCTATCGATGCAATGGGTGAGGTGCCTTGCAGAAAACAGATATCGTTTGCCAGCTTGGTGGTGACGCAGGCCACCGCCCGGATCTTGCCTTTAACCGCCATGGCGCGGGCGATATGATCGTTCACGTTAGGTACTCCCTTTTCAGAAAAAAAGCCCCGCGGAAAACCGCGGGGCTGAATTGTAACATTATTATGCAGCTTGAAACTACTTCTTCTCGCAGCTGTCGTCGAAGTTCAGTGCTGCCAGCTTCTGGTAGTAGGCAAGGTGGGCCTTGGACCACTCACCGGCCTTCTTCATCATGGCTTCTGCCCCTTTGGGGTTGGCCTTCTTGAGCATCCGGTAACGGTTTTCGTTATTGGTGTACTCTTCGAAACTGATGGTCGGGGCCTTACTGTCCAGTTGCAGCGGGTTTTTACACTCGGCTGCCAAGGCAGGGTTGTAACGGTACAGCGGCCAGTAGCCGGATTGTACGGCCTTCTTCTGGGCATCAACACCGGCAGTCATATCAATGCCGTGGGCAATACAGTGGGAGTAAGCAATGATCAGTGACGGACCATCAAAGGCCTCAGCCTCAAGCATGGCCTTAACACACTGTGCCGGGTTGGACAGTGCTACGGTGGCCACATAGACCGAACCGTAGGACATGGCGATCATGCCCAGGTCTTTCTTGGCCATCCCTTTGCCACCAGCAGCAAACTGGGCTACCGCACCGATCGGGGTGGACTTGGAGGCCTGACCGCCGGTGTTGGAGTAGACTTCAGTATCCAGAACAAACAGGTTGATGTTCTTGCCGGAAGCGATGACATGGTCCAGACCGCCGAAACCGATGTCATAAGCCCAGCCGTCACCACCGATACACCAGACTGATTTCTTAACCAGATAATCAGCAATCGGTGCCAGCAGCTTGGCAGTGGCATCTTTACTGCCTTTAATGGCAGCCTTCAGTTTCTCAACCCGGCCACGCTGGGCTTCGATGCCTGTCTGGGTTGATTGATCAGCAGCAAGGATCTCTTTGAACAGCTTTGCATTGGCAGCAAAGGCCTTGTTCTCAGACAGGGTTACCAGATACTCACCGGCAGACTTGGTGAACTGGTCTACCGTCAGACGCATACCGTAACCGAACTCGGCGTTGTCCTCAAACAGGGAGTTTGACCAGGCCGGACCACGTCCGTCAGCACGCTGTGCATAAGGGGTGGTGGGCAGGTTGCCGCCGTAGATGGAGGAGCAACCAGTTGCGTTGGCAACGATCATCCGATCGCCGAACAGCTGGGTCAGCAGCTTCAGGTACGGGGTCTCGCCGCAACCAGCACAGGCACCGGAGAACTCGAACAGCGGGCGAACCAGCTGGTTGTTGCTGAGTGTATCCAGCTTCAGCTGGGATGCATCAACATCAGGCAGCTTCAGGAAGAATTCGAAGTTCTCTGCCTCTGAAGCACGCAATGGCGGCTGGAAGGTCATATCCAGAGCCTTGTGCTCAGCGTTGGTCTTGTCCTTGGCAGGGCAGTTGTGGGCACAGGCGCCGCAACCGGTACAATCTTCAGGTGCAACCTGTACGGTCAGTTTCTTACCTTCCTGCCCCTTGATCTTGCAGTCGGCAGACTTGTAGGTCTTGGGGGCATCCTTCAGCAGCTTACCGTCAAAGGACTTCATCCGCACTGCTGCGTGGGGACAGACAAAAGAACAGATACCGCACTGGATACAGAGCTTCTCATCCCAAACCGGAATCTCGGTTGCGATGTTACGCTTCTCGTACTGGCTGGTAGCAGTCGGGAAGGTACCGTCAGCAGGCATCTTGGATACCGGCAGGTTGTCGCCCAGACCGGCCACAATAACGCCGGTAACATCCTTGACGAACTTGGGTGCCTTGCTGGAAACAGCGGCAGCCATCTTCAGCTTGCTGGAAGCCTTGGTCGGAACCTTTACTTCATAGAAGTTGTTCAGGCCGGCATCAACCGCCTTGTAGTTCATCTCCAGAACTTTCTCGCCAGCCTTGCCATAGGACTTCTTGATGGCGCCTTTGATGGAGTCCACCGCATCTTTCAGCGGGATGATGTTGGAGATTTTGAAGAACGCGGTCTGCATGATCACGTTAATACGGGGTCCGAGGCCGATTTCATTGCCCAACTTGACGCCGTCGATCACGTAGAACTTTAGCTTCTTGCTGATAATCTGCTGCTGCACTTCCTTCGGCATGGTGTCCCAGACCTCTTCAGCAGAGAAAGGGGCATTCAGCAGGAAGGTTGCGCCGGTCTTGGCTTTGGACAGCATGTCGTATTTCTCAAGGAAGGAGAAGTTGTGGCAGGCCACAAAGTCTGCCTCCTGCACCAGGTACGGGGCACGGATCGCCTTTTTACCAAAACGCAGGTGCGAAGTGGTCATGGAACCGGCCTTCTTGGAGTCATACACAAAGTAAGCCTGGGCGTTGTTGTTGGTCTCTTCACCAATGATCTTGATGGAGTTCTTGTTTGCGCCAACCGTACCATCGGAACCGAGACCGAAGAACATCGCCTCGTAGGTACCGGGCATCGGGTTGGTGAAGGAGTAATCAACCTTGAGGCTGCTGTTGGTGACATCTTCCTCAATACCAACCACAAACTTGTTCTTTGGCTTGGCTGCCTTCAGGTTGTCCAGCACGGCCTTGGCCATGGCCGGGTTGAACTCTTTGGAACCCAGACCGTAACGACCGCCAACGATGACCGGATAGCCCTTCATCTTCAGTTTGCCGGAAGCCATTGCCTCGCCGATGGCGGTGCGCACATCCAGGTAGATCGGCTCGCCCAGTGAGCCAGGCTCTTTGGTGCGATCCAGAACAGCAATCTTCTTGACCGTCTTGGGCAGGGCCTTGATAAAGGCGTCCAGCGGGAAGGGACGATACAGACGGATCTTGACAACACCAACCTTCTCACCCTTTTTAGCCAGGTTCTCAACCGTATCCTGAACAACGTCAGCACCGGAGCCCATAACCACCACAATCCGCTCGGCATCCTTGGCACCAACATAGTCAACCAGCTTGTACTTACGGCCGGTCAGCTTGCCAAACTTGTCCATCTCCTCCTGTACGATCTTCTCACAAACAGGATAGAAGGGGTTCACGGTCTCACGGCCCTGGAAGTAGACATCCGGGTTCTGGGCAGTACCGCGCATGACCGGCTTGTCAGGATTCAGGCCCCGTGCCTTATGCTCGGCGATCAGCTTGTCGTCGATCATGGCCCGCATCTCATCAAAGGTCAGCTCAACTACCTTTTGCACTTCGTGGGAGGTACGGAAACCGTCAAAATAGTGCAGGAACGGAATCCGGCTGCGCAGGGTGGAGGACTGGGCGATCAGGGCAAAGTCCATGACCTCCTGCACGTTGTTGGAGCAGAGGAAGGCCCAGCCGGTTGAACGGCAGGACATAACGTCAGAGTGATCACCGAAGATCGACAGTGCCTGGGCAGCGATGGCGCGAGCCGAGACATGGAATACGGTGGAGGTCAGCTCGCCGGCGATCTTGAACATGTTCGGGATCATCAGCAAGAGGCCCTGGGAAGCGGTGAAGGTGGTGGTCAGCGCACCAGCCTGCAGTGCACCGTGTACAGCACCGGCAGCGCCGCCTTCAGACTGCATCTCAACCACAGACGGGACGTTGCCCCAGATGTTCTTCTCACCCACGGCGCTTTTGGCGTCGGAGATCTCACCCATGACTGAGGACGGGGTAATCGGGTAAATGGCAATAACTTCGTTGGTGGCGTGGGCCACGTGGGCTGCGGCGGTGTTACCGTCGATGGTGACCATCTTCTTGCTCATGCTGCTCCTCCTGTTGATGTGG